>Ga0209167_10000062_pt1 | contig 133044 bp, 97 predicted proteins | sample Coa_R1_9_FD_187154 | JGI IMG/M metagenome (GOLD analysis project Ga0209167, IMG submission 187154) | Surface soil microbial communities from Centralia Pennsylvania, which are recovering from an underground coalmine fire - Coalmine... | ecosystem: Environmental > Terrestrial > Soil >... | reverse complement strand
GTCGAACCCGAGCATGTCGATCCCGCTGACCGGGACATCGGTGACAGCGGCTACTCTGACGGCGTCGCCCGCGAGCCTGACATTCACAAATATCACGGTGGGACAGAATTCGAGTCAGACCGAAACCGTGACCAACGCGGGCGGCACGAGCACGACGATCTCGGCAGCTACGGCCGCGGGAACCGGGTTCAGCATTTCTGGAATCACACCGCCGGTGACGTTGACACCTGGGCAGAGCACGTCGTTCACCGTGACGTTTGCGCCGACGTCTTCGGGCACGTTCAACGGAACGGTGACGGTGACCTCGAACGCCTCGAACCCGAACTTGTCGATCCCGCTGACCGGGACCGCCGTTACAGCAGCAGGCACGCTGACCGCAAATCCCGCAACCGTGGCGATTCCCGGCAATGTGGTGGTCGGGACCAGTGGGACTGCTACCGGACAACTGACCTCAGCCACTGCGAGCGTCACGGTTTCCTCCGTGAGCGTGGTCGGTTCGGAATTTACGATCAGCGGGCTCTCGTTCCCGGTTACGATTCCAGCGGGCCAGAGCGCAACCTACACCGTGACGTTCACGCCGACCGCGAGCGGATCCGCGTCGACCACGGCTACGTTTACCAGCAACGCTTCGAACGCGCCGACCGGGGCGAATCTGGCGGGCACGGCAATACCGGCGCCGGTGTACACCGTGAATCTCTCATGGACGGCGAGCGGATCTTCGGGCGTGACGGGCTACTACATTTACCGCGCCCTCTACAACACGACCACGAGCACGTGCGGAAGCTATACCAAGCAGAATCCGTCGTCACCGAACGGCCCGACGACCTACACCGACAGCAACGGCATTACCGACGGTGACACCTACTGCTACCAGGTGACCGCGGTCAATGGAACCGGCCAGGAAAGCACGGACTCGAACATGGCAACGGCAATCATTCCCGCACCGTAGGAATGATTCCTGCGAACTACCGGGACGCCGCCGCGTAGCAAACACGCTTGGGCGCTGCGGTTCTAGAGTGATTCTCCAGACCTACAAAGGCTAAAAGGGGCAATCGAAGCCAAAGCCATTTCGCCCGTCTGAGCCGTGGATTTCGTTTCGCGCAGATTCCATCCTGGCACCATCCTCGCGCAAACAGTCTGTGGCTGCTGCCCGCTCCACTTCTATTTCACGGAGGGAGCCCCAGAAACCTGTTCAGGGACGACAGCGGATAATGCGGTTTTGTCCTCACTTGAAAATCGGGACGGCCGAGGACGATACCCGTTGCGCGTGCGCACCTTGTATTTCTTCATCCCATCGCCCACCAGCTTCACCGTGATCGCCCGCCAGCCAGTGTTTGTGTTGGGCTTCGGGTAGTAACTCAGCGAATAGAGGTGTGCCAAATCGTCGCGGACCGAGGCAAAGGCCCGGTGTTCATCTTTCCAGTCCTTGGCGAAGTAGGCCTTGCCGCCCGTGGCGGCGGTCATACGATCAAAGACGGCGGTGGACACGGGTTCCAACTTTGCCTTCTGAGTGCTGATCATGTAAATGGAGACTCCGGCTGACTGGGCAAATTCAGCGACGTCCTCGGGTGGTACCACGCTGGAATTGTCCGGGCCGTTCGAGAATACGACTACGACTTTCCTGCCCTTATTTTCAGCCGCGTCTTTCAGCGTCAACAGGAGCGCGTTGTAGAGCGCTGCCTCGTCTCCGGCCACGGTCGAGCGCACGGCCCGCACGACTTGCGCCCGGTCGGAAGTAAGAGGGGCGGCGCGAGAGAGATCTCGGCTGTAGGAATAGAGCGCTATCTTGTCCGCGGTCTCCAGCGAGCGAATGAACTCGGTGATCGCGTCTTGCGCAAACACGAAGCCGCGGTACATATAGTTGCTGGTATCAAACAGGACCCACACATTGGCTCCCCTCACCTGTGCCTCGAAGGTCGAAGGCAGTCCGTCGTCAGAAGAGTGTGTGGCCACGGTTCCGGAAGCTGTCGCAGACGAGTCCTGCTCCGCAAATTCTCCGAGATCACGGGCAGGTTCATTGCCCTCCGCGAAGGTCGCCGTCTTTTCCAGAATCCCGTCCTCGACAATGGCAAAATCCTTCGGGCGGAGTCCCGTGATGTAGATGCCATTCTTATCGGTCACCGCCACATTGAGCTGGACCATGTTCACCACAACGCGAAAATCGTGGTTCTCCTGGGCTTCGATGCTGGTGTCAATGCGAGGCATCAACCCCAGAGGGATAAGAATCAGCAGAAACAATTTTCGTGCCATATTTTTCAAAGGTTCCTACTCTGCGCTCCCCACGGTGCCGGGAGCGCTGCATTATCGAAGTGCGCCTTGCTTTGAGAGCGTTAACTTGCCGTCACGGAAATCCGCTCCCGTTTCGTGCATCGCCCGAAGGAGCGCTGGCCAATCCTCAAAGTCAGTAGCAAAAATCTTCTCCACCATCATCCGGGTAAGCTGCGGGACCAAGTGGTTCAGCATGACGGGCGAATATCCCGCTTCATCAGCCAGGCGAGCCCAGTACAAATTCGGTGAGTCCCAGGATTCCGCCAGAAAACGGCTGGAATAACCAGCGAACGGCGGCATGGGCAACACATTCAGCAGTTCGAGACCGTAGTTCTGAGCCATGCTGGGGTGGGGCGTACCGAAATCGTGCGACAAGCGATTCCAGTTCACCTGTTCGGGGTGTTGCCGGCACAACTCTTGCAGTTCCTGAGCGGCCGTTCCACTTACGCTTGATTGCTCTGGGTACTTACGCTGGAACTCGGCGGCCAGATAAAACGTGTCTGCTGGCATCATTTGAGGAAGCATTTCTGATACGCGACCGGCGCGAAGGGCTTCGTCAACTTGCCTTGATCGTTGTGGAAGCAACCGATTCGCCAGAATGGGCAGGACCTTATTTCGCAAGGCCTCGTCCTTCGCAGCGGCAGTAAGGAGTTCTTCCCCGGTCCGCTGATAGAGAGCGATCGCATGAAGCTCCAGTGGGCTGATGTCCCACCAGCGTGGCAGGATAGCGCTGGCCAACAGCTCCGGCGTCAATTCCTTCCAGATGAGCGCCTGAACGCTGTCTGGCGAAATGAAATCCTGCTCGAGATCGGCCAAGGCGTAGGGGAGATCGGCAAGGGAGCCAACGAAATGCGCGCCACCGCCCGCCGGGGTGCCCTGGCCCAGGAGTTGAGGGGCTTGCCAGAGCGACTTCACGCCTACGACGGTATCTCCGGCAAAGTCATGGGAGCGGACGAAGAGGGGATTATTGTGCAGCGCCTGTGCACCCGGGGGCTCGTAGTAGGCATAGTTCAAGCCCACGAGAGTATCTCTCAGAAAGGATGCGAGCTGACCCCGTGCCTCGTCAATTTGCACGCGTGAAGCCGCCGGCGACTTGAGGATTCTCGGTATGTCGGTTCGCATCTGCAAGTCGGTGTGATGGTTGTTGTAGATTCCCGCCGCCCACTCCGTTCGCTCGCCGCTGGTGAAGATTGGCCTCGGCATCTGAAATTCGCGCGTCTCGCCAGCCAGCCGGATCAAGTATTCGGCCGGCTCCTTCCCTCGCGCCTTTTCGGCCAATGCATCTCCGACCATCAAGAGTGTGTCGAGTGAAACCAAGCGCTGGTCGTCCAGCACGGAGCGGACCCTGCCGGCAAGTTCCCGGTGTATCTGCTTTCCCTCCGGAGTACTCTGCCCAGGCCCTGCCAGCAAATCGATGATTTCGTCCTGCGACCCCCTGGCTTTGCCAGTTGAAAACCGGAACAGTTCTCCCAGCGAAGTTCGGCCAGCGTCATATAATTGCTCGGCTGATCGAATCGTGGCGAAAGGCCTGATCACCTGCTGCCACGAGTCATTCAGGTGAGGGTTCGAAATCTGACCTTGTCGGGCGAGAATCTGCCAGATTCCTACATTCGCCTGAAGCATGCCGAATGCGTTCCCGCGTACCCCCGTGGGGACCTTGTTCAGTCCCTGAGCTACCTCCAGAAACAGCGCGATCGACTCGTCGGTTAGCTCGGGAAACTCGGAAAAAATCCGGTACTGATCGCTGAACTCTTCGAACCTGCGAGCCAGCAGGCGAACCGTCGCCGGCGTGAGGCGATGTCCTGGAGATCGCCTGCCGTCGAGTTCACTGATCGCCATATACATCTCGAGCGGCCCCCTGTCGGTGGTCTCTCGGGACAGGGCGAACATCATTTGCATAAGCTGATCGGCACTCGCCAGGCTGGAAGTCTGCTTTACTAACTTCCGCGTGAAGTTAAGGTCGTGCCATTGGAGAAGAATGTCTTTCCAGACGGCGAGATTCCCGGGGACCAGCGGTTCACCACTGCTTTCAAACTGAAGTCGACTGACCAGAAGCAATAGCGCAGGCGCCGGCCTGAAAGAACCCCTTGTGGCGGGGGAGGAAGGATCAGGGGCGCGCAGTCCAGCGTAAAAAAGCCGCAGCCGTCGTGGGTCGGTAAAATAGGCCTGCTGATTTCCTCCCACCCGCGAAAGCACGTCGAAATATGCGACTAGCCAACCCTTATCCTTGGCCAACAACCTGGGCACAAAAGCGGCAGGCGATGTCGGACTGGCTCCAACCAGGTCCTTCCATGCAGCGTCTGCGCCCGCTCCTCCCGGTACGTTGACTCGGCCCGCGCTGATGCTGAGCCCTCTCCCATAAAAATCAAGCACTCCGGCGTAGGGGAGCAGCTTTTCGAGCCCAATCGATTGCTGCAAGAAGTTCCTGGTTTCGGGCTCGAGCCGGGAGATGGCCCAATACAGGCGTGCGACTGCGGGGTCATTCAAGATTGTGTCAAGCAAGTCGCGGCTGTTTTCTTTGTAGTTCTTCGTGCTCGCCTGGGTCCAGTCGCTTTCCGCAAAGAGCACTGGCACAAGAGAAGAAGAGAACGGGTACTCGAACGGTTTACCGCCTTGCAGTGCCTGCTCCAGTTCGGGGAGGGGGAATCCGGAATCGATGGCCAGGAAAGCCCTATCCGGATCCTCCGTCTGCAAGGTCGTTCCAGGAGCGCCGCAATCTGCCAGGGTTCGATATCCGAGAATGCGCAGAAGTGGTTTTGCATCATCACAATTCGAAACCCGGATCACCATGCCAGTGATTGCGGCCAGGTCCGCCAGTTCCCTTGCCTGTACGACGTATCGTCTCAGAAGAATGAGGAATTCAGTGGGCCGTGTCGAGGTCTCATAACCCTGGGTGAATACGTTTCGACCCAGTAAGGGCAGGACTTCTTCCGGCGCAATTTTCTGGCTGATCCCTGCCATACGCAGAAAGGATCGCTGCGGACCTGGGATCACGGACTGCGGCTGAGCGCCGAGCGTCCCGTCTTCTGAAGACGAAACTACGGTCGCATAAGAGCGCATTGGGTCAGTGGCCGGGGACGGTTCTCCGGTATACGCGAACAAATCGAGGTTCAAGAGAGAAAACACGACCAGGGCGGACAGGCAAAGAGGATACTTCACGGCTGGACCCCTCGTCGGAGTCGGCGGAACCTCACTTCACCTGGAATCTCGCGGAAGGCAGGGGTGTCTTCGATTCGCGAACCCGAAATGTTGATCTAGGCTTAGTGAGGACCGGCCTTGCTCCAAATTTCAATGCCGGACAAAATACCTCATATTCGGAAACTATCCAAGCTGTTTTTTTGGAGTTTTCTTAGGGAGGGAGGCTTCTGAGCGAAATAAAGCCCCGCATTGTGCAGCCGGGGACATCTTCGGCCGTTCCCGTCGTTAATGAAGGACAGCCCGAGAATCAGACTTACTCCCAGCAGTTTGCTTATTTTCCGGTGACAGCGTCAAACTTTCGGAGCGTCGTCCCGATTTGCGCGGCGGGGTAAATCCGGTGCAGCAGATGTGGACCGTGTGGTCGCCTCGTGGCTGCAGATTTCACGCCTAGAGACGTCACCGCGCCCGAAGCGGGGCCGGCAACAGCTACTGCTTGGACTGGCCGACAATCCAGGAGTCTACTTCTGAATCCAACACGTCGAGCGGGAGCGCGCCGTTCCCCAGTACTTCGTCGTGGAAGGCGCGGATGTCGAACTTATCGCCGAGCTTCCGCTTGGCCTCTTCCCGCAATTTCAGAATCTCGAGTTGGCCCAGTTTATACGCCAGGGCCTGAGCTGGCCACGCAATGTAGCGATCGACTTCGCTCTGGATGTTCGGCTCATCCATGGCAGTGTAGCGATGGAAGTAGGCCACCATCTGATCGCGGGACCAATGCTTTTCGTGCACGCCGGTGTCGATGACGAGCCTGATCGCCCGCCACATTTCGTTTTCCAGCCGTCCGTAATCGCTGTAGGGATCCTGGTAGTGACCAACTTCCTTTCCGAGTCGCTCTGCGTAGAGCGCCCATCCTTCGACAAACGCGGTGTACCCCGCGTGGCGCCGAAACTCGGGCAAATTCTGCATCTCCTGCGCCAGTGAGAGTTGCAGGTGGTGACCGGGAATGCCCTCATGGTAGGCAATGGCTTCAATGTTCAGAACGAGTCGATGCTCGGGATCCCACTCATTCACGTTGATGTGGCCGGGGCGCGCACCATCTGGAGTGCCGTCTGTGTAATCTGCAGGAACCGCGTTCTTGGAGCGCGAGGCTTCCATGGGAATGACCGTGAGCTTGCTTTTGGGCAGGCGTCCAAAGAGTTTGGGCAATTCCGGCTCCATGCCGCGCGCGTAGTTCGTATATAGATCGAGCACCTGCTGGCCGGAAGTTGCGTAGAAGCGACGTTCGTTCTTGATGTGATCGTTCAGACTCGCCAGATCTTTGAATCCCAGCTTGTGCGCCAGGGCGAGCATTTCGGTTTCGATTTCGTCGATCTGTTTCAAGCCGAGGGCATGGATATCCTCCGGCGTTCTGTCGGTGGTGGTGATGCGACGAATGGCGAAGCGGTAGCGCGCCGATCCGTCGGGAAGTGACCAGATGCCAGGGTCAGTGCGGCCGTGCGGTGCGTAGTCGTTGCGAACGAAGGCTGCGAAACGCTGGTAAGCTGGCACGATTTGGTCAGCGATCGCTGCCAGCACCGCATCCCGCAACCGCTTCCGCTCGGGCGCAGGGATGCTCGACGGAAACTCCCTCACCGCGCCAGCGAAAGGGCTATTCTCGCCAGTCTTGCTTGCGACATCGTCTGCTTCGGCCGCAACCTTCTCGAGGAGATAGCGCGGAGGCATCAAGCCATCGCGCAGGCCTTGCCGCATGTTGGCGGTCACCTGATCGAATGCGTGCGGAATCTGGTGCAGGCGCGACAGGTAGTTTTCGTAGTCGGCGATTGTCTTGAAAGGGGTCAATGCAACCAGATCCGGCAACTCGAGATGCAGCCCGCCCATCTGATTCACCGGCATCTCCCAATGCTTGAACTGAAAACCCTCGATCTCTTGGCGTAACCGGCGGATCATCAGCTCGCGGCTCAAGGTGTCTTGCCGCGAGAAGCCTGCAGGATCAATCGCCTCAAAGCGCGTTAGAAATTTGCGCGTCTGGTCAAGATCGGACTGGAAGAACTCAGGAGACTCGTCGCTCAGACGATCGTTATACCGGGGATCGCCTTGCATGGTCGCCCACTCGGGGCTGGTGCGCAATTGGTATTGCCACTCTTCATCGAACAGGGAGAGGAGCTGCTGGCGGCGACTCTCAGCCGAGGCCCGCGTCGAAGCTCTGTCTTGCGCCGATGAAGATGGCAGGAACAGCGGCGTCAAAGCACAAACGGATATCAGGCAGACATGGGCAAGCCGGGCACAAAGAGTCATGAACGATCCCCTCGCTTCGAGGACATTTCAGTTAGAGCGCATTTAAAAACTTCAAAACCCGAGTCCTACGTAGTCTTGTTGTCGACCTTCCAGTAGACGGCGTAGCGCTCATGGATCACTCGATTGAGCGGCACCAGGGTCAGCGGTTGCGATTGTCCTAGAGTGTTGAACGTTAGTGGCTGCTTGGCGTCCGGTTCGATCCATGCGGCCGGCTTGCTCGCGTCGGCAACAATGTCGGGTACTTTTTTCTGGTCGCCCGGTTTCGGCTCGTAGTCGCCGTAGGTCATCTCTTTCGTGACTGCATCGAAGCGCCCAGCCAGCACCAGCGGACCATACATCGCGGCCTGGACGGTTTCATTGTCAGGCATGCTGTCGATATGCAATCCCATGGGCAGGTTGAGTTCGATTTTGTCTCCGCTCTTCCAGACGCGGTTGAGTGTGAGATAGCTGCTCGGGCTGGCAAACGCGGGCAGGGCCGATCCGTTAATCTTTACGCTGCCGCCTTGGACCCAATAGGGAATGCGAAGGTTGATCGCAAGTTGCGCCGGGCTCTTAGCAGTAAATGTGATGGTGGTGCCTTGCTCTTCGGGAAAGCGAGTCTCCTGCTTCACGCGCAAGCCCTTTTCGGACCATTCCAATTGCGAGTCGATGTAGAGATTCACGTAGAGTGAATCGTCGTCGTGGAAATAGATGGTGTCGGTCAGTTTCCCGTATTCTTCCGAGCCGGTTCCGGTGCAGCACCAGAACGCGTCGAATGGCTTGCCAAACGTTTTCCAGTAACCCGCCGCCAGCGGCTGGTAATACATCATGGTGCCGTCTTCCGGATTAATGGTGCCAAGCCGATGATTGAATAAAGTGCGCTCGTAGTAGTCCATGAGGCGGGCGTCCGGGGCCCAGCCGAATAAGTGCCGCGTTAACTTCATCATGTTGTAAGCGCAGCAGCATTCGGTCGTATTGGTGCTGAGCTCGGTCGAGAGCTTGCCCGGGTCCGTGTTCCACGACTCGCCATTGCTCGTGCCTCCGGTGCAGTATGAACGCTCGCTGACCACTTCATCCCAGAAGTACTCCGCAATGTCGCGGTAACGCCGGTCGCCGGTAAGTTCGTAGTAGCGCGCCGCAGCGATCACCTGCGGGATGTGCGTGTTGACGTGAAGACCTTTCAGTTCATCCCGGTGACCCGCCAGCGGATCGAAGAACTGTTTCTTATCGAAGCGCTGAGCGACTTCCAGGTAATAGTCCTTGCCCGTGACCGCATATAGATTCGAAAGCACTTCGCCCATGCCGCCATATTCCGTGCCCAGCACGCGCTGCATGTGTTCGTAGCTGAGCGGGCCCGTGTAGCCAGCCGTCCAGCCAGCCATTTTCTCCACCATGTCGAGCGCCTGCTCGTTTCCGCAGTAGACATACATGTCGAGAAGGCCAGCCATGATCTTGTGAATAGTGTAGAAGGGCGCCCAGACTCTTTGACGCTCGCGCAGGCGGTCGAAGAATTCAACGGGGAACGCGCTCAGATACCCGCTCTTCAATGCGGCCTGGCACTTGCCGAGTTCCGCGACGACAGCGTTGGCGTTGTTCCTGAGGTCTTCGTCTCCCGAGCTGGCATACATCAGCGCGCAGGCGGAGAGATAGTGGCCTCCGGCGTAGTGACCGCGAAGTTCGCAATCGGGAGCTTCCCAACCTCCGAGTGCTTGTGCCGAAGATGGAATGCGGGCATTGATCCGAAACGTGTGTAAGAGCCGGTCGGGCGGAAGCGAATGCAGATATTGGCGGTCGGCCTCCATCGCGACTTTGCACGGGCCCTCGCCCAATCGCACCTGCTTCATGGGGAACGGCCGCACTTTCCATGGGACTTTCTCGCGGCTGACCGACTTGCCATCTTTTTGAGTCGTATTCACCACGGGATCTTGTGGAGGAGTTGCCATCAAAGACTTCGGCAGCAGGGTTGAACCGGCGGCGGCCGCAACCGACGTCATAAACTGTCTGCGAGAGAATGCTCCGAATCGCGTCATGATTTGTTTCCTTCCCCAAACTCCAACGGCTGGGCTCGTCGCTTTCGGTGTGGATATTGTATACACTACGCTGGACTCTTGCGCATGCGCAAATTTCTGACTCCGTTTCGGTCGCTTCCGGCGTCGCCTCCATTCGGTTGGAGATCGCACGATATACTTCGCGGAGCGTCGACCGGACGCTCCACATTCCTCATGGTCCGACTCTCGATTGCGAAACTCTCTTGGAGTTGCCGCTCAACGATTGTTTTCTGCATCTGCGGACTTTTGGCAACGTCCTCGGCAGCACAGGTGACCGCGAAAACCCCGGTGGCGGACGCTTCGTCCTCGGCCGAGCGGGGCATCAGTCTCGCAGCGAAGGGCCGGTGCCGGGAGGCGTTGCCGATCCTGAAGAAATCCGCTCCGCATCTCGCGGATAAGCAGCTCAAGTATCGCGCGGTCATGTCAACGGCTCGCTGCGCCATGAGTCTCGATCAGACGGAAAACGCAGTGGAAGCGCTATTCTTGCTCAACCGTGAGTTTCCGCACGATCCCGACGTGCTCTTTACATCGACCCACTTGTATTCGGAACTCGCGTCCCGTGCGGCGCAGGAACTGGCGGCGACGGCCCCGACTTCGCATCAGGCCGAACAACTCGAAGCGGAGGCCTTCGAGTCGCAGGAAAACTGGGACAAGGCCATTGCGGAATACAAAAAGATTCTCGATCAGGACCCGAAGGCGCCGGGCATTCACTATCGTCTCGGACGCATCTTTCTGTCGAAATCGCCTGCGGAAGCGGAAAGCGCCAAGGCCGAATTTGCGGAAGAGTTAAAGATTGCCCCTGATAACGCATCTGCGGAGTTCATGCTGGGAGAGATGGCTCGTCAAGCCGGGCAATGGGACGAGGCCATCGAACATTTTTCGCGAGCGTCGAAGTTCGATGAGGGCTTTCAGGAGGCGTATCTCGCGCTAGGCATGTCACTTAATTCGGCGGGGAAGTTCTCGGAAGCGATCGCGCCGCTGCGAAGCTACGTAAAGATGCAGCCAGGAGATCCAGCGGGACATTACCAGCTTGCGACTGCTTTCGCTCGCACCGGGCAGAAGCCGGAAGCTGATCGTGAGATGGCGCTGCAGCGTGAGGCGGCGGCGAAGAGCCCGCAGGCGCCCAGGTAGAAGAGAATGCAAGCGGGGGTTAGTGAATGGCGGAATGCCGGAGCGATGGGTGGAGCGTGGCTTCCCGCCGTCGCTTCCTCCGGATGTTGGGCGCGACAGGAGCGGGCTGCACGGGAATTGGCAGCGCGCTGAGCGGTTCAGATCTGTTAGCGGCTTTGTCTGCTCGCCAGTCCGCGCCTGACTTCGAAGAAATCCCAGCTACCGCCAGCGGCATTTCGTGGGTCCACGTGAATGGTCGCTCCCCAATGGCGCACTTGCCCGAGACGGTTGGCGCCGGCTGCGCGTTCCTCGATTACGACAACGACGGCTGGATGGACATCTATCTCGTGAACAGCGGCCGCTGCGATTTTTTTGAGCCGACTCAGCCGCTGCGGAATGCGCTTTATCACAACAATCGTGACGGCACTTTTACCGACGTGACACAAAAAGCCCGTGTGCCCGGCGACGCTTACGGGATGGGCGTCGCCGTCGGCGACTATGACGGCGACGGATTTCCCGACCTCTACGTCACGCAATATCCGCACAGCATTCTCTACCACAACAACGGAGACGGCACGTTCACCGACGTCACTGCGAAAGCCGGGGTTGCCGCGCCAGGCTGGGCGACCAGCGCCGTGTGGTTCGACTACGACAATGACGGACGCCTGGATCTCTTCGTCTGCCATTTCGTCGACTACAGCAAGGCCAAGCTCAAATTTTGTGGCGATCGGTTGACCGGCGAGCGCTTCTACTGCATTCCCAGCATCTACGATCCCATGCCGTGTTGGCTGTTTCACAACAACGGCGACGGAACTTTTACCGATGTCAGCGAAGAGTCGGGCATTTCGCAGTCGCTGGCAAAGGCTTGGGGAGTCGTCGCCGCAGACATCAACAATGACGGACGGATGGATCTTTATGTGACCAACGACACCGTCCCCAATTTTCTGTTTGCCAATCGCGGCAAGGGACGGTTTGAAGAAATCGGATTGCTGGCCGGCGTGGGAGTCAATGTTTTTGGCAAGCCGCGTTCCGGCATGGGCGTCGACGCCGCCGATTACGATCAAGATGGCCGGATTGATCTGTTCGAGGCCAACGTCGATCACGAAATGTATTCGCTGTATCACAACGATGGCAACGAAGCCTTCAGCGATGTTGCAAATCCCACTGGTATTGGCGCGGTCACACGCATGATGAGCGGCTGGGGACTGAAATTCTTCGACTACGACAACGACGGTGATCTCGATCTGCTGCTGTGCAACGGACATCCCGATGACGCAGTCGACAATAGAGTAAAAGGTGTGAAGTACCTGGAACCTTTGCTGCTGTTTCACAATTCTGGCAAAGGGTTTGAAAATGTCAGCCAGCAGAGCGGTCCTATCTTTTCGAAGCTGCTCTCTGGCCGTGGTCTGGCGTTGGGAGATTTCGACAACGATGGTTCAGTCGATGTGCTCGTGACTCAGAACAACGCCGCACCTATCCTTTTGCGCAACAACCTCGGCCGCCAAAACCATTGGTTGGGCGTGCGACTCGTCGGCACCAAGGCGAATATCGATGCGATCGGCGCCAAGGTTTCGTATCAAAACGGCGACTTCAAGCGTCATCAATTCAAAGTCGGCGGTGGCAGTTATCTCTCTTCGCACGATCCCCGCATGGTCCTGGGGCTGGGAAAGCGCACCACTATCGACTGGCTGGAAATACAATGGCCACAGCCGAGTGGCAAGACAGAGCGTCTAACGGAACTGCCGATCGATCGCTACATCACGATCGTCGAGGGGCAGGGAAAATGGAAGTAGCCAGCGGTTCCCGCGGGAATCGTTTCGCGAGCGAGCCTAACAAGGCCAAAAACAATGAGTCGCGCGCTCGTGCGTCGCGAACGCGCTTCATGGTAATTTCCGCTGTCATGTTCGTCCTCTGTCCAGGTATAAGGACCCCAGCTCAGATTATTCCGGGCGGCCAGCAAGCCTCGGGCCGCCAGAACCCGTCGAGTCCAATGCCGGAGAGCGAGTCCGAGCTTGCTTCCCAGCGGAACGCCGATGCTGAACTTCAAACTGGGACTGCTCTCACCCGCAAGGGCCTGTTCCGCGAAGCCATCCCACATCTGCTGGCAGCACGGGGGCAGGTCGCCAACGACTATGCGGCAACTTTCAACCTGGCGCTTTGCTACGTAGCGACCAGCCAGTTTAAACCGGCGATTGGGTTACTGAACGATTTGCGCAGTAGCGGGCCCGACCGCGTTGACATAGAAAATCTGCTGGCTCAGGCCTACATCGGAAACGTGCAACCGCAAGAGGCGCTGGCATCTTTGCAGAAAGCTGCGGCCCTGGCGCCACAAAACGAAAAACTCTACGTGTTCGTTGCGGACGCCTGCATGGACCACAAGGAGTACAGCCTTGGGCTGAGGGTCGTAGACTTGGGCCTGCGAAATCTACCGCAATCCGCGCGACTTCATTACGAGCGAGCCGTTTTCCTTGCCCTGTTCGATGAACTCGATCAGGCCAAATCAGAGTTTGATTTGGCGAGCAAACTCGCTCCTACAAGCGAGATCGGCTACCTGGCCGTTGCACATGAAGCACTGTTTGAGGGGAACGTGGCCGAGGCGATTCGAGCTGCTCGTGAAGGTATGAGCAAGGGTTATGAAAATCCTGCCCTCTTAACGGTTCTTGGGGATGCCTTGATTCGTTCTGGCGTTGGTCCCGGTCAGCCTGAGTTTTCTGAGGCGCAAACATCTCTGGAGAAGGCGGTCAGGCAACGACCGAACGATCCGATTTCTCAGATCGCACTTGGCAGGATCTACCTAATGGCAGGCCGCCTGGAGGAAGCGATCGCATTTCTCGAAAGGGCACGACAGCTTGAACCTGGAAATCCATCCGTTTACGCCAACCTCGCGAAGGCTTATCAGCGCCATGGAGACGGCCAATCGGCGCACGACGCGCTTGCGACGCTTGAGAAGTTGAATCGGGAGCAGGCCGACCGCATCAGTTCCGCTCCTGGAGATCGCAAAATGGGTTATGCCGGTCGCGCAGTGCCGGAGGAACAGCCGTCGAGCCCGCATCCATGACTGCCCGTCGTTTATCGCGAGCTCGCGGCTTCATTTGGCAAGGACGCGAGGAAAAGGACGCTCCACGATCCCCACGCCTTCTTTTACAGCGATGATCCGGTCGCTTCCGAGATTAGCCAGCTTGGTCATACTCCTGCTGGGCCACAGGATTTCGAGTGCGTCAACATGGGCGTGTTGACCTAATCCAAAATGCAGCCGCGGGTCCTGCGCGGATTGGTAGCTCATACCACCTTTTCGCTGATCGAACAGGATGAGGTCCCCGGTCGAAACCTTCACTCGGGAGCCCACGCCGTCTCGATTAGACTCGGTGCCGATCAACAAGATCTCGAGCCAGTGGTTGGCATTCCCCCCATCGTTGCGGAGCAGTTGCGGCGCCTGGCCGTTATTGTTCACCAGAATGTCGAGATCGCCATCATTGTCGAAGTCGGCGATAGCGGCGCCGCGGCTGACGCGAGGCAGTTGAAAATCCGGGCCCAACCGGTCACTCACATTTTCAAAAATTCCACGTCCGTTGTTGCGGAACATCAGCTTGGGTTCGGCGTACTGCGTGTCGGCTCGGTAGCGCTGGATGTTGTCGAGGACATGTCCGTTCGCCATGAAAAGATCGCGCGCCCCGTCGTTGTCGTAGTCCATAAAGCGCGTGCCGAATCCGCTCATGTGGTAAGTAGCGTAGCCAAGCTTTGAGCGCAAGGTTGCGTCATCGAAGGTCTGGTCTCCCAGGTTTTGGTAGAAGCGTGCGAGCTGCATGTCGAGGTGAGTGACCACCAGGTCCATGCGGTCATCGCCGGTCGCGTCGGCGGCGTCGGCACCCATGCCAGCCTCGAACAAACCGTCTGCACTGACCGCAACACCAGCCGCGTAGGCGACCTCTCGGAAGGTGCCGTCGCGGTTGTTGTGGAACAAAAAATTCGGCATGTGGTCGTTGGCGATAAAAATGTCTTGCCAGCCGTCGTTGTCGTAATCAAACGTGACTACGCCGAGGCCGTTGCCACCTTTCAACCCTAACCCGGAAGACTTGCTTACGTCGGTGAAGGTGCCGTCGCCATTGTTGTGATAGAGCGTTGGAGGCTGGCCATGGAAATCGTCCGGGTGACAGTAGCTTCGCATCCCCGGACCCTGATCCCCGCAGTAGAAATTGCGCTCGGGCGACCAGTCGACGTAGTTAGCAATCACAAGATCGAGTCGGCCGTCATTGTCGTAATCGAACCATGCGGCGCTTGAAGCCCAGCGACCGGAATTCTCTACGCGGGCCCGTTCAGTGACATCAGTGAATGTGCCGTCCCCGTTGTTGTGATAGAGGATGCACCGACCGTAACCGAGTACCAGCAAGTCGGGGAATCCGTCGTTGTCATAGTCGCCTACGGCCACTCCCATGCCGAACAATCTCTCAGCGCCAACCCCGGCCTTACCGGTGACGTCGGTGAAGGTGCCATCTCCGTTGTTTCGATAAAGGGCACTTCGCAACGTTTGCTTGGGGCTGTAAACGCGAGTGGCCGCGCCATTCACCAGATAGAAGTCGAGTAGTCCATTCTGGTCGTAGTCGATCCAGCCGCAACCTGAACCCATGGTTTCGATGAGGTATTTCTCTGGGGAGGGTGCGTTGTCATGCTGGAATGTGATTCCCGCCGCACGGACGACATCCACGAAGGTCACCGGCCGCTTTTCTTGGAGGGCCGACAAGGCAACCGGGCCCGCCGTGAGTCCCATCCCGATTGAGCCCAGGTAACGCAGCAGGTCTCGTCTTGAAATCTGAAAGCGAGGTTTCATGACAAAGGTCCACCGGACGACGTCCGTTTGAGCCGAGGCTCACTCTACCGAATGAACCTGGTTCAGGAAACCCAATCTTGGACGCGATCGCGAGCAAACGGTTTCTCCCAACACGTTCGGGGGTTTCAGCCTGCTACCGACAGGTTCCGATATCGGAAAGCGGCGGTTGAGGAGGGCCGCGAGAATGTGGTTGACAAACCGAACGAATAAAGTATACAAAATCCACCCATGGGTAAACGTTTGCTTGGGGAGAACCCGGTTCCGTGTTCAGGCAGATTTGAGCAACGGAGTTGCTCGGACCATTCCAGGCTCTCTCGGGGCGACGTTTCGGCCTGAAAGCCGCGGAACAACCTTTTTGACTCGCCGAAGGAGGACAAATGCTTTCTATATTTTCGCGTCCGGTGCTCGGTAGCATGAAAGCTGGGCTGCTGATTCTACTGGTGCTGTGCGTCGTCCCATCTACCTTGGCCCAGCACGGTTCCGAGGGAACGGTGACCGTAACCATCCTCGACCCCAGCAGCAGCGTGGTGCAAGGCGCGCAACTCGAGCTCCGAGACCTCGCCACGAACGACGTGCGAAAAGGTGAGACTCAGGAGAAAGGCACGCATACCTTCGTAAACCTATCTCTCGGGACCTACAAGCTCACGGTAACGAAAACCGGGTTCCAGACTCAAGTGTTCTCCGACGTCGTGGTGCAAGCCGCCCAGACGACTGACATCTCTGCGTCGCTCAAAGTTGGCGCCATTAGCGAAACCCTTGAGGTAAAAGGTGGCGCCGCACCGCTGGTAGAAACGACCACCAACGCGATCGGCACGACCATCGACCTGGAGCAGATCGAAGACCTTCCGATTCAAGGCCGCAATTTGGCGCAACTTTCCCAACTGGTACCGGGATATGGCGGAGTCAACGGGTCCGGAACCTATGACGGCCTACCGTCGATTGCACAAGGAAACAACATTGACGGGGTCATCAGCAGCACGAGCCGCATGAAGTTCGGGGGGAACGACGCGCCCGACGTCGTGCCTCGACTTGAAGATATGCAAGAGATGACGGTCCAGACCGAGCAGCTCAACTTAGACCAGGGCTATGGCCAGGCCAACATGCAGCTCAATTTCGTCACCCGCCGCGGCAGCAACAAGTTTCACGGTCGCCTCTACGAGGACTTCAGGAATGCCGCCTTGGATGCGAACAGTTGGTTAAACGACGCTATTACCTCGTTGGATCCAACGAATCCCGCCCGCAAGAATCCTCTTATCCTTAATGAGTTTGGAGCCAGCCTTGGCGGCCCCATCCTCAAGGATAAATTGTTCTTTTTTGGTTCCTATGCCGAGAGTAAGCAACCGGGATCCTTTACTGCCCTGAATTATGTTTTCACTTCGGCGGCCCAGGCGGGCACGTTCACGTATAACGGCCAAACGGTAAATCTTTTCACGCTCGCGCAGAACTACAATACAGCGCACCCGGGCGCGAATCTTCCTACCGGGCCGCCTGCGAATTGTACGGCATCTTATTGCACGGCTTCGGTGCTGACAGCGGCCAATGCGGCGGAAGCTTCAGGACAAGTGACTCCGAACGCCTTGGGCGATCCCAACCTCGAGAACTTGAATTGGCAAGTAGCCAACCCGGTTACCAATTACTATCCGACGGTTCGCGTGGACTATAACGCCTCGGAAAAAATGCGTTTCAACTTGGCATGGAATATGACGAAAATCGTTCAGCCGGGCGCGTCAGCTCCTGATTTCCCCGGATCGGCCTGGACCAAGACCGGCGCTGGCAATCGGTTCAAATACTATACGGCAGGCTTCGGATTCGATTGGACCTTTTCGCCGACGTTGGTGAACGAATTCCGAGGCGGCTTCCTGTATCACAATGAGCAATACGCTTACAACGCGCAGCCTCTCAACATTAATGCTCCGCAGTTGGGTTGGAATTACACGAATGTTCCGCAACCGTGGAATACCCAAATGTCGGGGACAATCTTCACCACGGGTATCCAAACCTACTATCCGACGTTCAACGCTTCCGACACCATCAGTTGGCAGCACCGGGCGCATACCATGAACTTTGGGTTCTCGTGGTGGCGTGAGCAGAATCACTATTACAATCCGGTCCTGGGATTTCCCGGCGCCAACTTTGGGCTCGCAAGCGGAGATCCCGCCCAGGGTGCCTTCACGATCGGAGCCGGAGGTACGCTCCCGGGAGCCAATGCCAACCAGCAATCGGCGGCGCAGCAACTGTATGCGATTCTTGCCGGCCGGCTATCCGGGGTTGGAGGAAGTTACCCGTTTAGCCCGCAGGCCAATCAATATCAGCACGTGGTTGGCAGGTACAACCTAGATGAACTAGAGAAGGGGACGGGGTTGTTCTTCCAGGATTCGTATCGCGTTCGCCCCAATTTCACTCTCAATTACGGTTTGCGCTGGGATTTCACTGCTGCCGACAAGGATCTTTCCAACTTATACCATTCCGCCAGCACCGAGGCGATTTGGGGGCCTTCTGGAATCGGCAATCTTTTCAACCCGGGTTCGTTGAAGGGAGATATGAATCCGATGCTTTCCCAGATCAGCCAACCCTACAATAACTGGAACGTGGCTCCTCAGCCGGCGATCGGCATTGCCTGGAACCCCTCACGCGACAGTGGCTTCCTTGGAAAGGTAATGGGTGGAGACCGAACCGTGATTCGGGCGGGCTTCTCGTTACGAAAAATTACCGAGCCTCAGCAATATGTGTGGAACCAGGCCTCTGACTACGGATCCTTCTACTATCAAGCGTTCGCGCTCAATGCCAACACGAGTGGATCGCCCGGGACGTTCGCGCCCGGAAGCTTGTCCATCAGCAGTTTCAACCCTACTGCCTCCGATCCCACTCAGGCGTTTGGGATACCCTACATCCTTTCGCCGAAGAATTTCCTGAAAAGCGAGCCAGTTTCTGATTTCACATTCCTTGGGGGGCCGGGGTTGAACGGCATGCAGTACAACATTCAGCAGCCTTACACTGAGTCGTGGAATCTGGGTATTCAGCGGCAACTCGGGCAAAGCCGTGCCCTGGAGGTACGCTACGTTGGTAGCCTCAGCCTTCGTCAATGGTTGCCCGTACCCACGGATGAAATTAACATTTTCGAGAACGGATTCCTCAAGCAATTCAAGAACGCGCAGCAGAACCTGGCAATTAATCAGGCGAAGGGAATCACATCGTTCGCAAATAACGGCTATTCGGGGCAGCAGCCGATACCGATTTTCGACGCTGCGTTCGCCGGAGAATCTTCCGGAGGTGCGGGGATACCTTTATCCGACTACGGCGCCTCCAATTTCATTACCCAGTTAAACACAGGGGCGGCTGGTGCGATGGCAAGCACACTGGCCGGCATCAGTGGAACCGTGCCTTATTTCTGCAATCTGGTCGGTTCGTCGTTTGGTCCTTGCGCAAACAATTTGGGCTTTACAGGCGCCGGAGCGGGATATCCCATTAACTACTTTCAAACCAATCCCTACGCGCAAGGCACTGGCTTTGGCTATCCCAGCATAACGGAGGCCGAAGCACACTCGACCTATCACGCTTTGCAGGTTGACTTCCGCCAGCGGACATGGCACGGCCTGCAATTTGACGCCAATTACACCTGGAGCCACACTCTTGGAACCGCTTCGCAGAATAACTGGCAAGGCCAAGGCGCCCTGTTCACTATCCGCGATATGCGGCTGAGCTATGGACCGGCTCTTTTCGATCTTCGGAACGTTGCTCATATCAACGGCACCTACGAGCTACCCTTTGGCAGAGGCAAGGAATTTGCGAACCACAGTGGCGCCCTTGATCGCGTGGTCGGCGGTTGGACTCTGGGAACAATTTTCACCTTCCAGACCGGAGCCCCGTTCCTGCTGTTTGGGGGAAGTAATACCTTTAACGATTATGCCGACGGTGGCGTGGTGCTAAACGGAGTCACGACGTCGCAACTGCAGAGTGCGATCGGAACCTATCGTATCCCCGGAACGACCAGCGTTGCGTTCATCAATCCCAAGTACCTGGCTAGTCCCACGGGCGGCGGCGCCAATCCGCAATACATCACGCAGAACACGACCCCGGGAGTAATTGGACAACGTGTCTGGCTCTATGGGCCGCACAACACCTACGACGACATCTCGATCACAAAACACGTCCCGATCACTGAAAGGCTTCGGTTCAGCCTGCAGGCTGAGATGCTGAATGCTTTTAATCATCCGACCTTCGGGCCGGGCGCGACGAACGGGGGTGCGAATTTTGGCTTCAACGTCATTCAAAGCGGGGGCTTCGGGATTAACAATGGCACTATTGCCAACGCCAATGCCGGAAATCCTAACAGCCCCAACGGTGGGGCACGCGTAATCGAACTGCGAGCGAACTTTGAGTTCTGAGAGAGCTTGACGGAACGAGATCGACATGCATTCGCTGGACGCGACGAAGGTTGTCGACCCCAGCGGATGCATTTTTCATGTCTGCGGCTTGATGAGAGTCGCGCAAACACTTATGAACTCCAATCGTCATGGCTGGATCATCGCAGTACTATTCCTGTTTCTCGGGCCATCCGCAGCGTTGGCGCAAGGTATGCTCGAGGACTACCAGCGCGCCGAGCGGTTCCTTCCGGGGAACGTGCGGCACCTTATCTACGTCGCGGATGTGACGCCCCACTGGATCGAGAAGACCAACCGCTTCTGGTACCGCAGAGTCGGGTTGAAAGAGACTTCGTTTGTTCTCGTGGATGCAGAGCAGAATACGAGTGGCCCCGCCTTCGATCATGAGCGGTTGGCGGCGGCGCTTTCCCACGCCGCTAAGCAAGAATATTCGGCGACGGCCCTGCCTTTTTCTGAAATCGAGTTTGTCGATAGCGGGAAGGCAGTCCGCTTCTCCGTCGCCGGCGCCGAGTGGGCCTGTTTGCTGGCCACGTATGAATGCCAAAAAGAACAGGCGCACCCGGAGAGGCCAAACGAGGCGCTCTCGCCGAACAAGCGGTGGGCCGCGTACGTCAGGGAATACAACCTTTACCTGAGGGACGTTTCGACCGGCACAGTGCTGCAGTTGACGCACGACGGCGAGGCTGCCTGGGACTACGCGACTCCGCTGCCGTCGTTGCGCCTGATGGTCGATCAAGGAACGGAAGATGTAAAGCAGCCGGCGGCAGTTTTCTGGTCTCCCGATTCCTCAAAGCTGGTCACCTACCGCCTTGATTCCAGGAACTCCGGCCGTTTCACCAGTCTGCAATTTGTTCCACCAGATCAGCTGAGGCCTCGGGCGTTTACCTACGTTTATCCGTTGCCGGGAGAAGTTCTCGCGAAGGCGGAGCCGATCATCTTCGACATCCAGTCGGGCAAGCGGATCGACGTGCCATCAGCCTCCATCGAGCTCCCTTTTCAGGACGGCCCCGGCTTTGATTGGTTTCCCGACAGCAAGAGCTTTTTCTACGACTACGATACGCGCGGTTACAAAGCGAAAGAACTGCGTGTCGTAGACGCCTCGACGGGAGAGCAGAAAACCCTGGTGCGGGAGCAGGCGGACTCCTACTTAGATCCTGGCGAAACGTTCTATCGCTTGGTTGAGGCCACTGGGGAGATTCTCTGGTCGTCAGAGCGAGATGGTTGGAATCATCTCTACCTCTACAGCCGGAAAACTGGACAGTTGGCGAACCAGATCACGCAGGGCTCATGGGTCGTGCGGGGAATTGAACACATCGATGAGAAAAACCGTCGCGTCTATTTTCTGGCCAACGGACGCGAGAAAGGCGAAGACCCGTACCTGGCGCATTTGTATAGCATCGGGTTCGACGGAAAGGGATTGCAGCTGCTTTCACCGGAGAATGCTGACCATTCTGTGAGCGTATCGCCGGATGGGACACTTTTTGTAGATAACTATTCTCGTCCCGATTCGCCCGGGCAAGCCGTATTACGACGCGCGAAGGATGGTTCGGAAGTCCGCGCCCTCGAAAAGACGGACGTGAGTGAGTTGCAAAAGACGGGATGGAAATTCGCGGAGCCGTTCCAGGGAAAAGCCGCGGACGGCACCACGGACCTCTATGGCTTGATCTGGCGGCCGTCGAATTTCGATGCGGCGAAGAAATATCCGATCGTTGAGTTCGTCTACACCGGCCCGCAAGGCTTCTTTGTCCCCAAAACCTTTGGCCGCACCCTGTTTCTGCAGTCGGTGGCGGAGTTGGGCTTTGTGGTCGTGATGGTCGACGGCCGGGGTACCGTCGGCCGCTCACGGGCCTTTCACCAGTTCTCCTACCGGAACTTGGGAGGATCGTTCGAAGACCACGTCGCAATGATCAAGCAAATGGCCGAGCGCTATCCCTACATGGATGCGACGCGAGTTGGCATCTTTGGCACTTCGGCCGGAGGCTACGGAGCGGCTCACGCCATGCTCGCCTTCCCGGAATTTTATAAAGTTGGAGTTTCTACGTCAGGCGATCACGATGCACGCCTGGATAAGGCATGGTGGAACGAAGCCTATCAGGGCTATCCCGTGCAAGACGACTACGCTGCACAGTCGAACGTGACCATGGCCGGCCGGCTGGAGGGACATCTGCTCCTCGAGCACGGGGACATCGACGACAACGTCCATCCGGTGGAGACGATTCGCCTCGTCGACGCGCTGATGAAGGCGAACAAGAATTTCGACATGTTATTCGTGCCCAACATGTTTCACGGAGAGAGCGGCGAACATGCGCTGTATCTGGTCCGCCGTCGATGGGATTATTTTGTCCAGAATTTACTCGGCGTGACGCCGCCGGCCAATTTCGAGATCAAGGAAGACCGGGAGTCGATGGGCAACGCGCGGCGTCGACGGCGCTGAAGCCGCCGGAGCGACGAGCGACCACGAATCAAGTAAGCAACGAGGACTTCTTCAAGCGCCGACGGGGCTTCCTGCTTCGGTCGTCCGAAGGCATACGAGGAAAGCGATCGCCCTCCGTCTCCGTTGAGGGGTACACCCTGGTCTCCGAATTCAAGAACGAAGCGGACGGGAAGCTGGACGGCGGGCGAAGTAATCGGTATCACCGGCGACTTAGGCACTTATTGTGTCCCGGCGCAGCAGACAATTCCGCATCTGGTGTGATCGATGCTGGCGTTGGAAAATTCCGATGAAGACAGGCTGCACCTGGCGTTGATTGTTGGGCGCAGGTGGAAGTGAAAGGAACAAGAGGGCCCAGTGAGATCCACTTCAAGTTCCGCCTTCCCGCGAAACGCCGCTCCAAAGTGTGACTGTGAATTGGCAGCCCGTGACTCTGTGTGGAGTTCATAAAGACGCTGTCGTCATTACAACGAGAAACGAAAATAAATTCGCTGTGATTTTGTCATTTGAGTTGATAAGGCCCGTTCTCTGAACTGCTCGCTGTAAAGCCGCCGGTCGCGGTGGCCATGCCGATCCACGAGGTATCGTCAAATCATGAAAAAGTTCATCTTGGTGGCCTTAGCTCTGGGCTATGTCGCCCGAGCAGGCGCGGTCGATTCCACTACGGCTGCAACTCCCCCTATGGGGTGGAATAGCTGGAATCATTTTGCCTGCAAAGTGACTGCGGACGATGTCCGGTCCGCGGCCGATGCGATCGCCGGCAACGGAATGAAAGAGGCGGGGTATGTTTACGTGAACATCGACGACTGCTGGGAGGGCGTGCGCGACGCGAAAGGCAGAATCCAGCCCAACCAGAAGTTTAGCGACATGAAAGCTCTGGTCGACTACGTGCACGGCAAGGGACTGAAGATCGGCATTTATTCGTCTCCGGGTCCAAAGACTTGTGCGGGGTACGAAGGCAGCTACGGGCATGAAGGGCAAGATGCACAACAGTACGCGGACTGGGGATTCGATTACCTGAAATATGACTGGTGCAGCGCTGAGAAAGTATACAAGCGCAGCCAGATGCAAGAAGTTTACAAGAAGATGCACGACGCTCTCGTGCGCACGGGCAGGCCGATCGTCTTCAGTTTATGCCAGTACGGATATGGGCGCGTGTGGAGATGGGGAGCGTCAGTCGGCGGTAATCTGTGGCGTACCACAGAAGACATCAACGACCACTACGACCGCATGTCAGTGATCGGATTCGATCAGGATGGCCTGGAGCCATTTGCTGGAGCGGGACATTGGAATGATCCCGACATGCTGGAAGTTGGAAACGGCGGCATGAATCATGACGAGTATTTAACCCATATGAGTCTGTGGGCACTTCTCGCGGCTCCGTTGCTGGCAGGAAATGACTTGTCGAGAATGACTCCCGAGACCCTAAGCATTCTCACCAACAAGGAGGTCGTCGCCGTTGATCAGGACATGAAAGGCCTGCAGGGCCGTCGAATCGCCCAGGAGGGCCCGCTCGAGGTTTGGGCTAAACCGTTGGCGGACGGCAGCGTGGCCGTCGGCCTTTTCAATCGCGGTGAATCTTCAAATCCAATAACTATAAGCTTTAAAGACCTCGGCCTGCACGGCTCTGCGAAAGTGCGAGACCTTTGGAAGCACGAGGATCTTGGTTCGTTTGAGAGTAGTTATACCGAGGAAGTTCCACGTCACGGAGCCGCACTGATCAGGGTTCGATGACGACCGCTGTCGCGAGTAGCTACTAGGATTTCGATCGCCCCGCACCATTATCCGAATTTTCTCGCGCATCGCTTCGCTTCTGCTGCAGGGCTTGCTTCAGCGACTCGCCAGCGTATTGGATATGCTGCCGTAACAGTTTACAGGCCCCGCCCACATCGCGCTGACGGCAGAATTCCAGAATCTGGTGATGTTCTTCATTAGCCCGCTTCATGCCGTGGGTCAGGTAGAGCTGCAGGCGCGTGTATCTTTCCCCGCTGTTGTTGACGTTGCGGATGATGGCCATGAACCGCGGCTGATTGGCGCGAGAATATAGAATCGAATGAAATTGCCAGTTCAGGCGTCCCCACGCAGAGACGTGGTCGTCCCGCCGAAGTTCACTCACATATTTTTGCAGGACCGAATCCGCTTCCGAAAAATCGTCTTCCGTCAGGTGCGGAATCGAAAGTTTCAGAACCTCAGGCTCGAGCAAAGCGCGAATCGAAAAAAGCTCTTCCACGTCATCGGGCGACAAGGCTGGTACAACCGCGCCCCGGTTCGGAACAATGGCAATCAGTCCCTCCGCATCCAATTGACGAAGCGCTTCGCGAACTGGAATCCGGCTGACCTGGTATTGACTCGCAATAGCGTCCTGTCGGAGCTGAGCGCCCTCCGGAATTTCTCCGCGAATAATCTGGTCGCGCAACTTATCGGCAACCGCCGAAGTGAGCGACTGTCGCGGGATGGCTGAGTCCGATGCGGTTTCTAAATCCATTTTTTCGAATGCGCGGACGTGAGAGTCAAGACCGAATTTAGCCGTGTCCAATATCTACTATATCGCATGTTATATCCAAAACCACTCTTGTCTAATGCTCAGACGCACCGGGCGGAAGATGCTCTTCGAGGTACCTCGCGAGCAGGCAATACAGATGATATGCCGTCCCGTGTCCCTCTTGGATCGCGTGGGTCCGTCCAGGGTAGGTCATGAAATCGAACGGTTTCCCCAGGTCTACCAGCCGATTCACCAGCAACTCGCTGCCCTGGTAGTGAACGTTGTCGTCCCCTGAGCCGTGCACCAGCAGCAGTTTTCCCCGAAGGCCTTCGGCAAAGTTGACGGGCGAACCCGCCTTGTAGCCCTCAGCATTGTCCTGCGGCAAGCCCATGTAACGCTCTTGGTAGATGCTGTCGTAGAGCCGCTGATCAGCCACCGGGGACACCGCCATTCCCACCTGGTAGAGCTCTGGATGGCGGAACATAAGATTGAGAGTATTGGACCCTCCGCCGCTGCGGCCCCAGACGGCGACTCGATTCGTGTCGATATAAGGGCGAGCCCGCTCCAGAGCTTGCAGAGCCAGAGCCTGCTCCTTTGACGACAGAACCCCCACGCTCCCGTATACGACTTTCCGCCACGCTCGGCCTTTGGGAGCTGGTGTGCCACGGTTATCGAAGCTCGCGACAATGTATCCTTCGTTGGCGAGTGCGCGGTGGAACACCCCATTCCAGCCGTCCCACCGGTCGAGCACGGTCTGCGCCGCCGGCTCACCGTAGACGTAGATGAGGAGCGGGTACTTCTTGGCAGGATCGAAGTCCTTTGGCTTGAGGATCCACCCGTCCAATGAAACACCGTCGCCGATGTCGGTGCGAAAGAATTCAGTTGGGCCAGAAACAAGGTCCTTGGAGCTGGACCGCAGCTTGGCATTGTCCTCGAGCACGCGTTGAGATCGGTGATCCGGCAGACGAACGAGATCGGTTACAGGCGGCGTGTCAAAGGTTGAATAGGTGTGGATGGCCCAGTGCAGATCCGGAGAAACGTTGTAGTGGTGCCCGCCCGGCTGGTTCGCAGGCGTCAACCTCTCGGGGGCTGCTTTCCCATCGAGCCGTGTGCGGTAAAGGTAGCACTGCGCGGCGTTTTCCGGCGACGCCATATAGTAAATCCACCGTTCCTCGGGATCTGCTCCGAGAAGGTCCACGACATCGAACTGCCCCGGAGTCACCAAGCGAACTTGTTTGCCGTCTCTGGCGACCACGTAAACGTGCTGCCAGCCATCCTGTTCGCTGACCCACAGGAAATCCTTGCCGCCGTGCAGCCATTTCAAATCGTCGACCACATCCACCCATGCGTTATCGCGATCCTGGTACACGCCGCGGACCGCGCCTGTCTTAACGTCCGCCAGCAAAACATCGTTGGTGTTTTGCAGACGATTCAAATGCTGCATCATCAGAGAATCGGAATCCCCAGCCCATTCCACGCGCGCGATGTAGTTGTCGTTTGCATATCCCGGGACCTGCATCCAACGGGTTTCACCGCCGACTGACGGCACTACACCAATGCGAACGGAAGAGTTGGTTGTCCCCGGTTCTGGATAGGGAATCTGGTGGACCGTGGGATAAATCCCGAACTCCGGGTAGGGAATGTTGGTCAATACTTTGTACGGCGCACCGGTGTCATAAATCAGCGCAAAATTCTTCACCGCACTGGTGTCGAACTGCCAGTAGGCAATGCGTTTGCCGTCGGGACTCCAGCGAAACGCGTCGCGAACTCCAAACTCCTCTTCATACACCCAGTCTGAGGTGCCGTTGACGATCTTTTCCGAACCGTCCGACGTGAGTCGCGTTGTCTCTCCACTCTGGAGGTCTTCCACATAAATATTGTTGAAGCGCACGTACGCCACCTTCGATGCATCGGGCGAGAACTTCGCAAACATCAGGGTTGACGGTGGTCCTCCATCTCCCAGTTTCCGCAGAGCTCCAGATTTCCGGTCGAGCACCCAATAGTCGCCGCGCGTGTTTTCGCGCCAAACACGTTTCGAATTGGTGAAAATCAGGACGCGGTCCGTGTCCGCCGACAGCGAATAATCCTCAATGGCGATTGGCTTCTTGTCGGCGGGCGACGTGAGTTGTTCCGCCGATATCAGAACCTCGCGCCGCGCCGTCGCCGTGTCGTAGCGGATCAGATCGACCGCTCCTTCAACCGCGCCCGACGAACCCTTAGCGGAGGGCTCCAGCGTGGTATACGATCGACCTCCATCCAGCCAGCGCACCGGCCCGTAGGACTTAACTGCAAAGTCCCGGTCCAGAAACGCTCGCCGCAGAGTCTCCGTTGTGGCTGCAGATTGGGCGCTTACGCCGATCGCAGCCAGGCAAACCAGCAAAATCGAAGACGCCGCGGCCCGCACTCGTCGACTCAAAGGCCGCCATGATCGCGCTTGTCGGATGTCTTGCTCCCTGGTCACGTTCGCTGACATTCGAACTCCTCTGGAAGATTCAGTTCCTGAAACTACTCTGTGTTCGGCACATCGTTGTGCGCTTCGTTCTGGACATCGCTCTGCACATCGATGGCCTGAGGTTGAGAAGCCTGCAGGTTCGAGGTCCGGCCGGCCCATCCAATCAGCTTATAGATCGGAATCCCCAACAAAACGATCAACAATCCCGGCCACGTTGTCGCCGGACGATAGGCAAACAGCACAGCCAGAATTGCGCTGGCAGCAAGAATGTATAGAGCTGGTACCACTGGATATCCAATCGTGCGATACGGTCGCGGTGCATCGGGGCGTTTGACGCGCAGGCGGAACACTCCCGCCACGGTCAGCACATAAAAGATCAGCGCCGCGGAAATCACATACTCGAGCAGGTTACTGTATAGGTTTCCCCACGTCCGCGTTGCAGGATCGTAGGTACGAGGCAACACTAGCAACGCAGCCCAGAGACCCTGCAACCGCAAAGAAGCCGCGGGCACATTCGCGTTGTTGAGCTTGCCGGCGAACGGAAAGAAGAGCCGTTGTCGGGCCATCGCGTAGTAGACGCGGGCTCCAGTCAAGGTCAGGGCGTTAATGGTGCCGAACGTCGACACCATGATGGCGGCCGCCATGACCGAGGTTCCCACACTTGGGAAAATTGCTCGCAACGTGGCGGTTCCCACACGATCTGCCGGCGCGTGCTGAATCGCCTCCAGCGGCAGTGTTACCAGATAGGCAACATTGGCCAGAAGATAGAACCCGATCACCAGGGTTGCACCAATCACCATGGCCAGCGTCACATTGCGTTCCGGCCGTTTCACTTCGCTGGCTGCGAAGGCAATGTTGTGCCATGAATCGGCGGAGAACAACGAGCCAGTTTGGCTGAGGCAAATGGCCACAAACAAGCCGAAGACGGATGCTGCGGTGAGTCCGCCTCCCAGGGAGGCGATCCCGCGCGGATGCCATGGGTCGGCGAAATTAGCGTGAATCGCACCGGCATTACGTCCAACGAGAATCCCCAAAACAATCAGACCGCCCAGGGCACCGGTCTTGGCGACCGTAAATACATTCTGAATCAGCTTGCCGTAGCGGAGTCCCAGAGTATTGTTAAACGTGAGCAACGCAATCGCAACAATCGCCAGCAGTTGAGCGCTCGAAAGGGACAGGGCATACCGGCTTGAAAGGTGGATGGGAGCGATCAGATACCGGTCTTCTGCGATCAGCGGCCAGAGCACGCCGGAAAAGCGTGCGAAGGCGACCGCCACTGCGGCGATCGTGCCGGTCTCAATCACGGAGAATAGAGTCCAGCCGTATAGGAAGCCCCACAAAGGCGAATAAGCCTCGCGGAGATAAACGTACATGCCCCCCGCTTGCGGCATCATCGCCGACAGCTCCCCGTAGCAGAGGGCTCCAGCGATAGTGAGCGCGCCCGCCACGCCCCAGGCCACCAGGAGCCAGCCGGCGCTGCCTATATAACGGGCCATTTCCGCCGGAACAATGAAAATTCCCGATCCAATCATGGCCCCAACCACCAACATGACGGAATCGAACAGGGTCAAGCCGCGCGCGAATTCTCGTGGTTCAGGATCTGCCGTCGGTGGGCTTTGCCGCTCGAGTTTTCCGGTCAACGGTCAGGCACCTTGACGGAGGAATTGGGGTTTGACGATTGCATATTGTATCCATAAAATACGACAGGCGCCTAACTAATTAAAAAGACGAGGCGTGCTTCTTGATAGTGGCATTCTGGTATGAGGAGGTTCGCGCCGAGCACGAAAATGACTGTTCGCGAATGCCACAGAGTTCGAGTTATTGACTCCCATACTGGAGGCGAACCAACACGTCTGGTCGTCAGCGGAGGCCCTGATCTTGGGGCTGGGTCACTGGCAGATCGGTTGGAATGCTTTCGCAACAAGCACGATAGTTTTCGTTCTGCCATGGTGAATGAGCCACGAGGGTCTGACGTTATGGTGGGGGCATTGCTTTCCAATCCTGTCGATCCTACGTGCGCGGCTGGTGTCATCTTCTTCAACAACGTTGGATATCTGGGAATGTGCGGTCACGGAACTATCGGACTGGTGGCCACGCTGGCCCATCTGCAGCGGATCGGTCCCGGAGAGCACAAGATCGAGACCCCGGTGGGGGCGGTTGGCGTGGTTCTGCACGAAGGCGGCGAGGTTACGGTCAATAATGTGGCAAGTTATCGCGGCGCTGCCGATGTTGCGATCGATGTGCCCGGATACGGCGAGGTGCGCGGCGATGTGGCGTGGGGAGGAAACTGGTTTTTCCTGGTACGGCAGCCCTCGATCCAGCTGACGATCCAGAAGATCGACGAACTCACGAATTTCACTTGGGCCATCCGCCAGGCGCTTCGTGAGCATGGCATCGCCGGTTCGGATGGCAAGGAGATCGATCACGTTGAGTTGTTTGGTCCATCTCAGATTCCGGGAGTGGACAGCAAGAACTTCGTGCTGTGTCCGGGCAAAGCCTACGATCGTTCTCCCTGCGGTACGGGGACTAGCGCCAAACTGGCCTGCCTGTACGCGGATGGAAAAATCCGCGAGGGGCAAGTATGGAAACAGGAAAGCATTGTGGGCAGTGTGTTTGAAGGCAGCGTGAAAGTGCGGGATGGCAAAGTGTATCCCAGCATAAAAGGGTCGGCATTTGTGAATGCCGAGGCCGACCTGGTGCTGGATCCGCGCGACCCGCTGTGCATGGGCATTCGCGGATGAGCAACGCGACCTATGACGTAGTGGTTGTGGGCGCTGGCATCGTGGGCGCGGCGTGCGCGGACGAACTCGTCCGCCGCGGCCTGCGCGTTGCAGTGGTAGATCGGGACGTCATCGGAAGCGGCGCAACCGCCGCCGGCATGGGGCACATCGTTGTAATGGACGATTCCGACTCACAGTTCGCGTTGACTCGCTACTCTCAGCAGTTGTGGCAAGAATTGAGACCCGAATTGCCCGACGATGTCGAATACGAACAATGCGGGACGATCTGGGTAGCGACCGACGAAGAGGAAATGATCGAGGTCCGCCGTAAGCGGGATTACTACGGCCAGCGTGGAGTTGCAACGGAAGTACTCGATGCGCAAAGTCTTCAAGCCATGGAACCCAACCTTCGTCTCGGCATGGCCGGGGGCCTTCTTGTTCCAGAGGATGGGGTCCTGTATCCGCCCTGCGCGGCCCGATTTTTAATGGAGCGTGCACAACAGAGGGGAGCGAAGCTTCACCTCGATAGTCCTGTCGCACAGATTGGCATGGGGCAGGTTCGGTTGACGGACGGCACAGAGATCTCGGCAGGAATCATCGTAAACGCGGCTGGAGCCTGGGCTGCCGATCTGACGCCTGGACTTGAGATCAAGAAAAGGAAAGGCCATCTGGTCATTACCGACCGCTATCCAAGATTTTTGCGGCACCAGTTGGTGGAACTCGGCTATTTGAAGAGCGCTCATTCGGTGAGCGGAGATTCAGTGGCCTTCAATGTGCAGCCTCGCCGGACCGGTCAGATTCTGATCGGATCTTCGCGGCAATACGGTGCGGAACACAAAGAAGTGGACAACGCAATGCTGGTGCGTATGTTGCAGCGGGCCCAGGAATACATGCCTGGGCTGGCTCAAATGTCGACCGTGCGCACCTGGACCGGATTCCGCGCAGCCACTCCGGACAAGCTTCCGCTGATCGGGCCATCGACCGCAGACACGACAGGAGATAAGTCGATTTATCTGGCGACTGGGCATGAAGGCCTGGGAATCACAACCTCCCTCGCGACGGCGCGCCTTCTGGCCGATCAGATCACTGGCACAAAGTCGGATATCCCGGTCGAACCGTACTTGCCGGCGCGATCGGCGAAGGAGTACGCGCATGCATAGCCAGGTCACCGTGAGGGTTAACGGAGCGCCCGTTGTCGTGCCCTCCGGTACGACCATAGCGGTTGCGATGGTGCTTGTGGGGCAACCTTGCCGAACGTCCGTGAGTGGTGAGCCGCGCGGCCCTCTGTGCGGCATGGGCATTTGCTTTGAGTGTCGCGTAGTCATCGGCGGGATACCGCATTGCCGAAGCTGTCAGGTGCTGTGCGAGCAGGGAATGGAAGTAACTACCGAGAAATGAAACAGATGAACAAGGAAGTGCAGCGCAGGTTCGATGTTCTGGTGATTGGTGGAGGCCCAGCGGGCATGGCCGCTGCGGCTCGCGCGGCGGAGTGCGGCGCCCGAGTCGGGATCGTTGACGACAATTTCAGGCTGGGCGGTCAGATCTGGCGCGGCGAGCCTGACGACGGGCAAAAGACCGATGCTTCGCGATGGGCTGAGCGGGTTCGCGCCTCCGGAGTAACGGCACTCTGCGGGCTGCGCGTAGTTCACCAGCCAGAATCGGGCGTTCTACTGGCGGAGAACCTCGACGGCTTTTGCGAACTCACCTACGAGAAACTGGTTTTAGTTACCGGAGCCAGGGAAAGATTCCTGCCATTTCCTGGTTGGACGCTGCCCAATGTTATGGGGGCTGGCGGTCTGCAAGCGATGGTCAAGTGCGGCCTGCCAATTCGCGGCAAGCGCGTGGTTGTTGCCGGCACCGGTCCGCTGTTGCTGGCGGTGGCTGCCTACCTTCGCAAGCACGGCGCAGAGATACCGGTGATTTGCGAGCAGGCATCGTGGCGCGATCTGGCTGGCTTCGGTCTGGCACTGTTTCGCTGGCCCGGAAAGATTCTGCAAGGGCTCCAACTGAAACGAAACCTCGCCGGAGTTCCATTTGCCGCGAACAGTTGGCCGCTCGCTGCTCAGGGCCGGCAGACTCTCGAGAGCATGACCATTTCTCATGCCGGGAAAGCAGAAAACATCCCGTGTGATTACCTGGCGTGCGGTTTTCACCTGGTTCCGAACATCGAATTGCCGTCTCTGCTAGGGTGTGCAGTCGCGAATGGCTGCGTGCAGGTCGACGACTTTCAGAGAACGACCGTCCCCCACGTTTTCTGCGCCGGGGAGCCAACCGGCATCGGGGGAGTAGAGTTATCGCTGATCGAAGGTCAGATTGCAGGGCTGGCTGCGGCCGGACACGCGAGCGAGGCCCAGGCGTTGCTCGACGAGCGCCGAAAGGCACTCCGATTTGCGCGTCTCCTTGATCACACATTCCGCCTGCGCTCGGAGTTGAGGAGCTTGCCCTCGTCAGAAACCATGGTGTGCCGTTGCGAAGACGTTTCCTATTCGCATCTTCTGCAGCACAGCTCGTGGCGCGCCGCCAAGCTGCACACGCGTTGCGGTATGGGACCTTGCCAGGGACGAGTCTGCGGCCCTGCCACGCAATTCCTTTTCAAGTGGAATCCGGATTCAGTAAGGCCGCCCGTGTTCCCGGTTCGCGTTGAAACTTTGGCGGCCATGGCCAGCCAGTTGCAACCTCAGCACAGCGAAGTAACAGGAGGACAATGATGAACTGGAAGGGTGTGCTCCCTGCAATCACCACCAGTTTTACCGAGGATCTTGGTGTCGATCACGCCTTCTTGGCGAAACACTGTCGCTGGCTGCTGGACAACGGTTGCGCCGGCATTGTCGCTCTGGGATCATTGGGTGAGGGCGCGACGCTGTCTTTTGACGAGAAGGTCGAGATTCTGCGCACCTGCGTCGGCGCGGTTCATGGGCGCGGTCCAGTTGTGGCGTCGATCTCGGCGCTTACCACTTCAGAAGCTGTCGCCCTCGCCAAGGCGGCCGCGGATCTCGGTTGCGACGCTTTGATGGTGTTACCGCCCTATGTCTACCAGGGCGATTGGCGGGAAATGAAGACCCACGTTGCCACCATCTTCAAATCCACCCCGCTTTCGTGCATGCTCTATAACAATCCGGTTGCGTACGGGACTGACTTTCTTCCGGAACAAATCCGAGAGTTGGCAGCTGAATATGAAAACTTCGAAGCCGTGAAGGAGTCGAGCACGGATGCGAGGCGGGTTTCAGCCATTCGTGCGCTGCTCGACCGCCGCCTGGAGATCTCGGTCGGCGTGGATGACGCCGTGCTGGAAGCCATCGGAGTGGGTGCAACTGGTTGGGTTGCTGGACTCGCCAATGCATTGCCGCGAGAATCGGTGGACCTGTTCAATTTCGGCATCAACGGAGAGAGCGATAAGGCATTTGAGTTGTATCGCTGGTTCCTGCCCCTGCTGCGCATGGATACTGTCGCGAACTTCGTGCAGCTCATCAAGCTGGTGCAAGCCGAGGTGGGGATGGGAAATTCGCGAGTGCGCCCACCGCGTCTGGAATTAGTTGGCCGAGAATTGGAACAAACCAGAAGGATCATTCGCGACGCGTTGCGCTCCTGCCCGCAGCTGGTAGGCGGCTACGCGTTGACAAGAAAGTAAGCTTCCCAAGATGACAAAACTTTCGGGTCGGTCACAGATCGGGTTTCGGGAAGGCAACGGTTCGTCAGAGCCGATGTTCGCTACCGATCCCATGACCGGGCAGCGTCTGCCGCCCGGGTTCATTGCTGCAACTGCGGAGGAGGTAGAACTCGCGGTTCGCCTCGCCGCGGAGGCCTTCGCCTCGTACGGCAGAACCCCTGGACGAGATCGCGGCGCGTTGTTGCGCAAGATCGCAGCAAAGATAGGGTCGATTGCGGGCGACATAGTCGAACGCGCTGGACGGGAAACTGCTTTGCCACCGGCACGGTTGCAGGGGGAAACTGCGCGCACGTGTGCCCAGCTTCGGCTGTTTGCGCAGGTGGCGGAGGAGGGATCGTGGGCAGCGGCTCGCATCGATCGCGCCGATCCCGACCGCAAGCCCGCTCCCAAACCGGACATCCGCTCTCTACTGCGTCCGCTGGGGCCCGTGGTTGTGTTCGGCGCGAGCAACTTCCCGTTGGCGTTTTCCGTTGCTGGAGGAGATACCGCTTCGGCGCTGGCTTCGGGAAACACAGTGATCGTGAAGGCGCATGCGGCGCATCCCGGTACCAGCGAACTGGTAGGGCAGATGGTTCGAGAAAGCGTCCGGGAATGCGGTCTGCCGGAAGGTGTGTTCTCGCTCTTGTTTGGCAGCGGCGCTCAGATTGGCACGGCGTTGATGAAACATCCTCTGGTGAAGGCCGGGGGGTTCACGGGTTCACGGGCAGCGGGAAGAGCATTGATGGATGTAGCGGCGGCGCGCCCCGAACCGATTCCGTTCTACGCGGAGATGAGCAGCACCAATCCCGTATTCATCTTGCCCGGTGCTCTGCGAGAACGTGGGGAGAACATTGCGGCCGGGCTGCACACTTCCTTCACCATGGGCGGGGGCCAGTTCTGCACCAAGCCAGGAATGGTATTTCTCCCACATGGCAACGAAGCTGCCGCATTTACCGATAAGTTGCGGCTACTGGTCGCCGCATCGGCGCCGTTCCATCTGCTGACCAAGAGTATTCACTCCTCCTATGACTCGGCGCTAGCGGCGCGGAAGGCAGACGGTGGCGTCACGCTGGTGGCGGAAGCTCCGAAACTGGCAGAGCAACCTGGGTTTGCCGTGAACTCCGCACTTTTTGAAACGGACGCAGAGACATTTCTCGGCTCGGGCTTTCTAGGTTCACACCTGGATGCAGAAATCTTTGGCCCCACCACTCTGCTCGTGCGCCATTCGAACCGCGGCCAGATCCTTAAGATTGCACGCGGTCTGGAAGGCCATCTTACCGCGACGATTCATGGCACCGAGCAGGATCTTCACGACTTTGCCGATCTCATCGCGATTCTCGAGGGCAAAGTCGGCAGGCTCGTGTTTAACGGCTTCCCGACCGGCGTGGAGGTGTGTCACGCCATGGTGCATGGAGGCCCCTATCCCTCAACCTCGGACGGGCGGTCCACATCCGTGGGAACTCGCGCGATTTTCAGGTTTACGCGCCCGGTCTGCTATCAGGGGTTTCCCGACGACGCCTTGCCGGTGGAATTGAAGGATTCGAATCCACTAGGGATGTGGCGCATGGTGGATGGAGAAATGACCCGCGAAGCAATCGTGCCTGCGCTCTCGATTCGCTAACCGTCATTCCCGCGATGTCACTGTGTTTTTCCACTGGGCGCCAGCTTGAAATCAGCGACTCCAACTTTCACCACCGTGCCACGCGGCTTGGGTTTTGGGGCATCGATTTTATTCCCGGTCTCCGGAGGCGCTGCCGGCTTCTCGGTCCAAACCCCATAGACGCGGCCGCCGAATGCAGCGAGGCCTGAGTAGTCGCCGAAGAACACTCCACCCGCTTCGAACGGCTCCGAGGTCCACGCATAATTCTGAAAACTGTTTCCGCCATCGGTCGAACGCGCCAAAACCACGACCTGGGTTCGATTCTGCGGGTCGCCGCGCCGGTCATAAAAAACAACGTTCACTGCTCCATCCGTAGGGTCGACCGCGAGCCATTGGAAAAACTGATCCGCGCCATTGTGGACGGAATCGTCATTGACACGCACCGGGGCGCTCCATTTTTTCCCTCCGTCGGTCGAGGTCGCGCAGAAAACGTCGAGGTCTCCGTTGCGGTAATCGCTCCAGGTCAAATAGAGGTGGCGCGTGCGCGGGTCGACCGCAATCTGCGGAAAGCCATTAGCCCTCTCCAGCGTTTGCACCGCGAACATGATCGGAGCGGTGTGCATGACTGCGCGGGCACGGGAGAACGTTTTCCCGCCATCCCGCGACACGGTGAGGAAGATGTCATCATCCTGGCTCCAGACCGCATAAAGCGTTCCGTCTGGTCCCACGGCGCCGTCGAATCCTTCAGCTGCGCCGTTGTCGTCGCGCGGTAATCCGGGATGGCGGTCGATCTCGATTGGTTTTGACCAGCTTTGCCCATCGTCGGTAGACCGCGACAACATTATTTCCGAGTCGGTCAGCGTCCATCGCGTCCAACCAACGTATAGATTCGCTGCATACCGACTCTTAGTGGAATCGGCCACAATGTAGGGCTTGTCTTCAAACGGAATACTCGGCTCGGTGGCGTGCTCGATGACTGGGACATGGTTCGCCTCCCATGTCTTGCCGCCATCAAGCGACCGCCGCACGAACAAACCGCTGCGGGACGCACCATGAGCCCAGTAGTTGAACGTGCCCAGTTTGTCGAATGCCATGTAGCAGATAAAGGCGTGGCCCTGGTTGTCGAAAGCCGCAGAGACGTCGCCGGATACCTTGTAATTGGGTGGTTCCACGCCTTGCGCCGCCAGCCATGTGCGGCCCGCATCTTCAGAATACGAAGCATGGGCATTGTCCTGAAATACCGCTAAGACTTGCTGCGCATTGTTGGGATTGATCGCAATGGCGGGTTCCGTGAAATAGCCGGGGGCTGGAGTCAACGAAACCACCTCCGCGCCGGGAGCCTTGAGCAGCGCTTGACCTTGCATGAACGTGGCCCAGCCGAAGACCACGGATGAAGCGGCTATAAGTGCAATCCGGCGGGCAATTTGCCTGAAGAGTGACGCTCGCAATCCATAGCGCATGTTCGGGACACGTCTCCGATCTGGATAGTGCTGAGGCGGCGCCGAGGTTTACCAGCCTCAGGCTGCCTTCAGGATTCTTGATTCGTAGTCTCTACGCGGCCTTTTCCACCGGGAGGCCCGCTTCTATCCACCCCTGTTTGCCGTCAGGATAATGCGCAACGTTGGTGTAACCCATAGCCGCCAATTCACGGGCGGCGTATTCGCTGGCGTGTCAATGCAGGTTCGCGCAGTAGGTGATGATCTCGGCGGCCTTATTGGGTAATAACTGCGGGGCGAGTTCCCTGATTCGTTCGGGAGGAATGTTCAATGCTCCAGGAATATGGGCTTCGCGGAAACGTTCAGGCGCCAGCGTTTCGACCACAAAGATGTTTTGCTTGCGGTCGAGCTTGGCTTTCAGGTCTTTGGTGGAGATTGTGCCTTCCATCGCGATACTCCTTGTAACAATGATTCTCAAGTCGGCCTCTCCGACTCGTCACCGATGCAACCGAAATCGCGGTCGAGCCGGAGATGCTCGATAACTGCGGACGTCTAGGTTTCAGTCTCGCCCAGACGGAGCACTGGCGGCTCGGAGCGGCAGCAGATGCCGTACTGCTGCCACAGCCGAAACCACGAGCTGTGTGCGTTCACCCGGTCGTGCCTGCGATTGGCAGCCGATAGGTCATTCGCGTTCAGTGGCCTGCTGTCGGGCACCGCAAAGATGCGCTCCAGCCGCTCGATTTCTTCTATGGTCTGTTCCGTGTCCATCGATCCTAATCATCTTGCAAGTAGCGGGAATGAGTCAAACCGAATCCTGAGAGGAGGCTGAACGTTGCCTGAGTTAATGTATCCCAGCAACGAAAGTCTCGATGTTTTTCGGGACCGCCATCGTGAGCCCACGGCAAGAACTCTTAGGAAGGAAAATCCCAGCCTTCTTCTTTCATTTTCTTGTTGCTCCAGTGCTGGAGCTGCTCAAAGAGGGCGGGTTCGATGACCGCAAAGCGGATGCCGACACGCCGTTCGTCACCGACCCACATCAGGCGGGCTTTCGCCTGAAAGGGAACGTCGCTGTCGGGCAAGGTGAAGCTCACATCCAACAGGCCGGAGAAGCGCAGCGGTTCGGTGAGACCGTCGAGGCCCATGCCTCCCGTGCTGAGGTTCACGCCCTGGACGCTGATCTCCTCGCCCTGAGAATTCTTCAGCGTCACAGGAATTTGGACGCGTGCTCGGAAGAACTTCTGTTGCTCGTTGCTCACGAAAGCCAGCGAGGTTGCGGCGCCGCCCGGAGCGAAGTTGATGTTGTATTCCTTCAGTTTCCGGCTGAGCGTCCGGCGCGAAATGCCGAGTTGGTCAGCCGCCAAAGCACGCTGGCCACCAGTGCGTTCCAGGGCCTTGATGATCATTTGCTCTTCCATGCTCTCCAGATTGCCTACTGGCATGGATGCGGTTTGGCGAAGAGCCGCAGGTTCGCCGGAAATCGCAGCGGTAATTTTGGCGAAGTCGACTTCCGGGCTGGAAGATTCCATCGCAACTTTGGCGACCAGATTTCTCAGCTCGCGTATGTTGCCCGGCCAGGGATGAGAAAGAAGCGCGGAGATGGCTTCGTTGGAAAAGTTCTTGCCGGGAGCCTTGAGGCACAGGAAATGTTCGGCCAGCGCGACGATGTCTTCGGGGCGCTCCCGCAGCGGCGGCACACGGAGTTGCAACTGACCCAGGCGATGGAAAAGGTCTTTTCGGAAGCGGCCTTCCTGTACCGCAGCTTCAAGGTCCTGGTTGGTCGCGGCCACGATTCGCACATCGACTTTTATTTTGCGATGTCCGCCGAGCCGATAGAAGGGCTGTCCGTCGAGCACGCGCAGCAGCTTGACCTGGGTCTGCAATTGCAGTTCGCCGATTTCGTCGAGGAAGAGCGTGCCTCGGTCGGCCAGCTCAAACAGTCCGGGCTTCGAAGCATCGGCGCCGCTGAACGCTCCCTTTTCGTATCCGAAGAGTTCGCTCTCCACCAGATTTTCGGGAAGCGCTGCGCAGTTGATGTCAATCCACGGACGGCTCCGGCGATGCGAGGATTCGTGGACGGTGCGTGCGATCAGCTCCTTGCCGGTTCCAGTCTCTCCTGTAACCAGAACGGTTTCCGCGTGGCCGGCGATGCGATCGACCATCCCCATAAACTTGTGCATCACTGGACTGGCCAGGATGAACTGGACCCCGTCAATTTCACGAGAGACCAGCGGTGCTGGGTGCGGCGAAGAACGGTCGGAGGCGGCGACCTGCGCCTTGTCCTGCGTTTCTGAAGTGGCAAGGTGCGAAGTCTCACTGCTGACGGGCGTCACAACGCCGACCAATCCAGCCGGGGCCGACCCACCCGTGCGGAGCATACTCAACGAGAGCTCGATGCCGAAATGTTTTCCTAACTTCGGATGAGCGCGAAGCGTTGCCTGAAAATGCCCTTCGCGCGAAGCCGTTGCCGCGATCACGCTGCCCGTTCGTTGTGAACCTTCGCTGTCGGGCCTTGCGTTGACTTGGCGGGAAAAGAGTGGATCGAGTGCCTTTTCCAGAAGTTCCTCAGGCGCATATCCCAGAAGCTGACTAAATGTTTGATTGCAACCCGTGAAGTTTCCCCGCAGATCACACGAGAATACGGCTATCTCGGCATGACTGCTTCCATTCGAGGCGGCCTGCGTCGATGTTTCGGAATTACCACCAGCGGCGCTGTGGCGTCCCGCAGGCGCAGGGCTTACATCCGAATTGGGCTTCGACGGCGGCATCGAGTGGCGTTCGAGACGATGTTGGCATGATCTTGGCACACGGCATGGGCATCACAAGAGAACCGACACCACTGGAGAGTAACGAAAGTAATCAGTCCGAAGGACCCCGGCCTGGGACAGGGATGGGAGATGGCGGATTCGCGACCGCGGTGATGGTAATCAAAAAACCGCCAGTAAGTTACCTTTGTAACCTTCTGAAGTCCCAGTGTGTGCAATACGATCCAGGCAAGGCCCACAGGGAGAAGCTTGTGTCCGCCTGGGCCGGTTGTACGTTAAAAGGCTGGCACCATACATTTTTGCGTCTTCGCGAGCGAAAAAGCGCGAAGCGATTCCGGCTGAAAAGCCGCCGTCGTACCGGTGTTGAACCAGCGATGGAAGAGTTGTCCGTAAAGACGAAGGCCTTTGTCGGCATCACGGCTCTCTCAGGAACCGCGGTGCTGGTCTATGCCTTCCTGCATTGGCAGTCGGCGGACTTGACTCGATTCCTCTGCTATCTGGCCGTGGCAATTCTTGCGTCCGGCCTGAAAGTGCAACTCCCCGGAATCGACGGAACCATGTCGGTGAATTTCCTATTCATCCTCATGGGCGTGATGGAGTTGAGCCTTCCCGAGACGCTGGTAATCGGATGCACGGCAACTCTGGTGCAGAGCATCTGGCAGCCGCGAAAACGGCTGGACCCGGTGAAGCTCATTTTCAACATGGCCGGCATGATGGCCAATGCCACGGCCCTTACCTATATCAGCTATCACTGGCTGGCCGACCGCTTCTCGGGAAACAAGCCGATCCTGCTGATGGTGGCGGCTCTAGTCTTCTTCTTCGCCAATACTCTTCCAATCTCTGCGGTCATTGCTCTGACCGAAGGCAAGTCGGCGAGAAAAGTCTGGGCTGAATGTTATTTCTGGTCGTTTCCTTACTACCTCGTAGGAGCAGCCGCGGTTGGCCTGGTGGGAGTGGTGAACCGGCAGGCTGGCTGGGCAACGTCCTTACTGGTGCTGCCTCTTATCTATTGGGTGTATCGGTCTTACCGTCTTTACTTGGGGCGACTGGAGGCGGAGAAAGACCGGGTCGAGATTGAAAAGCGTCACGTGGAAGAAATCGCGTCGCTGAACATGCGAACGATCGAGGCGCTGGCCTTGGCCATCGAAGCAAAAGACCACACGACGCACACTCATCTTCATCGCGTACGCACGTACGCCGTCGAGATCGCGAAAGAGATGAATCTCTCGATCGACGAAATAGAGGCGCTGCGGGCAGCGGCGTTGCTGCACGACATCGGCAAGCTCGCTGTTCCCGAGCAGATCATCAGCAAGCCGGGGCGGTTGACGCCGGAAGAATTCGAGAAGATGAAAGTGCATCCGCTGGTAGGAGCGGAAATTCTGGAGCGGGTGGCTTTTCCCTACGCTGTGGCCCCAATCGTGCGATCGCACCACGAGCGCTGGGATGGATCGGGATATCCCGACGGATTGCGCGGAGAAGAAATTCCGATGGGGGCGCGAATCCTGGCTGCTGTCGATTGCCTTGACGCGCTGGCATCGCACCGGCAGTATCGTCCCGCGCTGCCGCTGACGGCAGCGATGGCCGGCGTGAAGGAGCGCTCGGGAACGTGGTTCGATCCGCAAGTGGTGGAGATTCTGGACCGGCGCTTCGTGGAACTCGAGCAGATGGCACAGATCCAGGAGAAAGCGGGCACGCAGACCGGACTCTCGAAAATGGCGCGGGTACGGCGCGGAGCCGCTCCCGCCGCGGGGTTTGAAAAATGGCCTGAACCGGCGAGCGGTGCAGTCGAGAACACCGACTTCCTGACTTCCATCGCCTCGGCGAGGCAGGAAGCGCAGACCATGTTCGAACTCAGCCAGGATCTGGGTGTGTCCCTCAGCCTGAGCGAGACGCTTTCGCTGCTTTCGATGCGATTGCGGCGGCTGATTCCTTACGATTCAATCGCCGTCTTCGTGAACCGCAACGGATGGCTGCTGCCGGAACTAGTGAGCGGCGAAAACTTCCGCATGCTTTCATCGCTGAAAATCCGCGTGGGAGAAGGGTTGTGCGGATGGGTGGCTGAGAATTGCAAACCCATCGTGAATGGCAATCCGCAGGTGGAAGCCGGGTACGTCGTCGATCAGGAGAAACACACCACACTGCAATCCGCATTGGCGGTTCCGCTGGAAGGCTTAAACGACGTGGTTGGAGTGCTCGCGATGTATCATGTCAACCGCGACGCGTTCACGCCCGACCATTTGAGGATTCTGCTGGCCGTGGCATCGAAAGTGGCGCTGTCTGTGGAAAACGCGCTTAAGTATCAGCAAGCCGAGAGCTCCGCAACCACCGATTATTTGACCGGCCTGCCGAACGCGCGGTCATTATTTGTACACCTGGCGCAGGAACTGGCCCGCTGCCGGCGCACCAAGGCTTCTCTCGCAGTGCTGGTGTGCGACATCGATGGGTTCAAGCAAATCAACGACTCGTTCGGACACCTCGAAGGCGACAAATTGCTGCGCGAATTCGGCACGCGCCTTAAAGATGCCTGCCGCGGTTATGACTACGTGGCACGCATGGGCGGAGACGAATTCGTGATCACGGCACCGGGTCTCACTCCCGAGGCCGCAAAAGAAAAAGCCGTGCGGCTGAATCAGATTGCGGTGGAGTCGGGCCTGCACACCTGCGGTCGCGAGATCATCACGTTGAGCGTGGGGACGGCATTTTTCCCGGAGGATGGATTCGATGCGGAACGGCTGCTCGCCGAGGCCGACCGGCGCATGTATTCCATGAAGAACACGCACCACGCAGAAGCGGCGGCTGCGCAGCCAGAAAACAAAGTGAGCGGGGCAAGCGTTCCCTAGGAGTTGAGGCCATGCTGGGGTGGAGAATTGTGCGGCATGGACTGGCCATCGTGGCCATTGTTCTTCTCGGTGGCTTGTTGTCTGCGGTTCTGGTGCGCCTGGCGCCAGGATTCGATGTGGATGAAGAACAACTGGACCCGCACCTGAACGCAGCGAGCGTTCAGGCGCTGCGCGCGACCCGGCTGCAGGAACGCAACGTCTTCGCTTTCTATTTTCACTCTCTGCAACGCGCGGTTCATGGCGACCTCGGGACCTCGCTTTCCCTGAGACAGCCCGTGACCACACTCTTGCGCGAGCGTGCGCCGCTCACTCTGAAGCTTGTGGGGATTGGCCTGCTCTTCAGTTGGGCGGTTGCGATGGCGATGGCGCTGAGCGCGGCCTGGCTGCGGGTTTCGGCCTACGATGCGCTGACTACTTTCGTGAGCGGAACTTTTCTTTGCATTCCGGCAGCGGTGCTGGCTTTGTTGTCGGTGCTCTGGAATGTGCCTGGTTCACTGGCGATTGGGCTGATTGTTTTTCCCCGCGTCTATCGCTACGCGCGCAACCTCCTGGCCAAAGCATATTCCCTGCCCCACATCATTACGGCTCGCGCCAAGGGCTTGGGCGAACTCCGAATCCTGTTCTGGCATGTTGTGCCCGTGGTCGGTGCGCAGTTGCTGGCGGTGGCAGGAGTTTCGGTGAGCATTGCGGTCGGAGCGGCCATTCCAGTCGAGGCTTTGTGCGGCTTGCCCGGCGTCGGACAGTTAGCCTGGCAGGCAGCGCTGGCGCGCGATCTGCCGTTGCTGATGAACATCACGATTCTAGTAACGCTGGTAACCTTGCTGGCCAATTCCGGCGCGGACGTGATCGGTCGTATGCTCGGAGGACAGGAAGCATGAAGCTCGAAGTCAAGAAGTCAGAGTCCGTGCAACTAGCAGACAAAAGGTCAAGAAGTACGTCAACAACCATGAGGTCCGAATTGTGACCGCGTGGCGCAAGCTGGCATGTCTTCTGTTGCTGCTGGTGGTGGGCGTTTCTCTGGCCGCTAACTGGCTGGCGCCGGCGGGCTACGCGCGGCAGTATCGCGAGGCCGCGGGAGCGCCGCCGTCGCAGGCGCACTGGCTGGGAACCGACGAGATCGGGCGCGACCGTTTCGCGCGAGTTCTGTACGGAACAAGAATTTCGTTGCTGCTGGCGCCGGCTGCGGCCCTGCTCTCGACGTTGATGGCTGCCCTGGCAGGCGGCCTGGCCGGATACGTGGGTGGACTCTGGGCTCGATTGGCCATGGCGGTGACCGACCTTTTTCTTTCGCTGCCCTGGCTATTCTTGCTGATCACGGTGCGCGCGGTGATGCCGCTTAATGTGTCGCCGATGGCTTCCGTGCTGGTGACCTTCTCCATGCTCGGTCTTTTGGGCTGGACCAGCGCGGCTCGCGTCCTGTGTAGCAGAGCCCGGACATTGCGTGACGCCGATTTTGTAACCCAAGCCCGCGCTTCCGGCATCCGAGGAATGCGGCTGTTCTGGATACACGTGATGCCGAATCTTAAACCGGTTCTGTACGCGCAGTTCTTGATTTCGATTCCAGTATTCATTCTGAGCGAAGCCAACCTGGGGATTCTGGGCTTGGGCGTGGCCGAACCGATGCCTTCATGGGGAAGTCTGCTGAAAGAATTGGAAGGCTTGACCTCGATCAGCGAAGAACCCTGGAAGTTTGTGCCGCTGATTCTGCTGGTCGTCGTGGTCACATTGTTTCAGTTTGTGCTTTCGAGGCAGGAGGAGGTGGCCGCATGACGCGCCGCCCAAGTTTTTCTCCGGCCCTTTCAGCCCGCGTTCAGCGTCCGGCGTTTTTTTCAATTGCATCAGTAGTTATCGTGGCGTGCCTTTTCGTGGACTCCGCAGTCGCTCAGGGCGGGGGCGAGTTACGCTTTTGCCTGCATTCCGAGCCGAAGACCTTCAACCCGTTGCTGGTGGAAGACGATGCCTCGGAGTCGATCCGCTATCTCACCGGAGGCGTGCTGGTGCGGATGAACCGGCAGACCCAGGGGCTGGAGCCGGAACTGGCGCAATCGTGGGAAGTTTCGAAAGACAGTCGGCAGATCGCCTTCAAGCTGCGCACGGGAATAGCATTTTCCGACGGCACACCGTTCTCGGCCGAAGACGTGGCTTACACCGTGCAGCAGTTGATGGACCCGGCATTGCACTCGCCCACGGGCGATGCATTCCGCTCGGGACCGGGAAATGTCGAGACCAAGATCATTTCGCCGAGCCAGATCTCCATCACATTTCCAGCGGCGGTCGCCGGGCTGGATCGGTTGTTTGATCAGGTTGCCATTGTCTCCGCACATTCGCCGAAGAAAGAAATGGCGGTGCTGGGGCCGTTCGTGATGGCCGACTACAAAGCGGGATCGAGCGTACTGCTAAAACGTAATCCCAACTACTGGAAGTCGGATGCGCAAGGCCGCAAACTGCCCTATCTGGATTCGATCGCACTCGAGATTCAGCCCACCCGCGATGTGGAGATGCTTCGCTTCAAGCGCGGCGAGATCGATTTGATCAACGCGCTCGACAGCGAATATTACGACAAGCTGGCCGCGACTTCGCCACAGCAGGTCCACGATGCGGGTCCATCACTCGACGGCGAGGAAGTGTGGTTCAACGAAGTGGCGAAAGCGCCAATTCAGGCTTACAAGCGGGCCTGGTTCCGCTCGGCGAATTTTCGGAAAGGGATTTCGCAGGCCATCAACCGCGAGGATCTCAGCCGCGTCGTGTTTCATGGACACGCCCAGCCGGCCGTGGGCGCGGTTTCTCCCGCCAACAAGTTCTGGTTCAACGCCAAGCTGAAGCCGGAAGTTTACAGTCCCGATACAGCTCTGAAAACCCTGCAGGCCGACGGATTCCACATGGACAACGGCGTTTTGAAAGACCGCGACGGGAGCGCGGTGGTTTTTTCGATCATTACGAACTCCGGGAACAAGTATCGCGAGCAGATGGCGGTGATGATCCAGGACGATTTGCAGAAGATTGGTGTCCACGTAAACCTGGTGACTCTGGATTTTCCTTCCCTGATCGCGCGCATGACGCAGACTTTCGATTACGAAGCCATCCTGCTCGGGGTGACGAACGTGGACCTTGACCCGAACGGCGAGATGAATCTGTGGTTGAGTTCGTCGGAAAATCATCAGTGGAACCCGCAGCAGAAAACTCCTGAGACACCGTGGGAAGCCGAAATTGACAAGCTGATGCGGGCGCAGGCTTCGTCCGCCGATGCTGCGAAACGAAAAGAGGCCTTCGACCGCGTGCAGGAGATCGTGTACGAGCAGGCGCCGTTCATTTTTCTGATCAACAAGAATGCGCTTTCTGCCGTCTCGACAGTCGTACATGGCGCGAGCCCGGTGATTCTGCATCCCCAGACGTTCTGGAATGCCGAGCAGTTGACGGTGGTGCGGAAATAACCAAACTTCACAGCCCGGATTTGCGCGGGTTCAGACGGACATAAATAGCGGGAAATTAAGAACATAAAGCATGGCGGCATCTCCCACAAATGACGTTCTCTTATCGGCTCAGGTTTCGGTGAGCTACGCGGGAAAGCCCGTGCTCCGCGAAGTGGAATTCGAAATCCGCCGCGGCGAAGTGTTGGGATTGGTCGGCCAGAGCGGTTCGGGCAAGAGCACGCTGGCCATGGCGATTCTCGGCCTGCTGGATAGAAAGCGGGCCCGAGTAGAAGGTACGATCCGATTCCAGGACTGCAATTTGCTGCAACTCAGCGAACGCGAACTGCGTGACAGACGTGGTTGCTCGCTGGCCCTGGTGTTGCAGAGTCCGTTATCGTCATTGAATCCAGCACTTAAGATACAAACCCAGCTGAAAGAAGGCTGGCGCGCCCACGCATCCGGAACCGGCGCGGACTGCGATCGCGCGATCCGGGCTGCTCTCGAGAGCGTGAGCCTGCCGTCGAATGATGAATTCCTGCGCAAGTATCCATCACAGATGAGCGTGGGACAGGCCCAGCGCGTGCTGATCGCAATGGCCGTAACTCACCGTCCGGCGCTATTGATCGCCGACGAGGCCACCAGTGCCCTCGACGTGATCACGCAATCGGAGATTCTCGCGCTGTTCCGCGAGTTGAACCGCAGCACGGGAATGGCGATCCTCTATATCTCGCACGATCTCGCCTCGGTGGCGGGCATTTGTGACCGCATCGCGATCCTGCACGAAGGCCAGATTGTGGAATGCAGCGTGACTCAAGAAATTTTTGCTAATCCCCGGCATGAATACACCAAACGGCTGATGGCAGCGATGCCACAGACACCGCGCTCAATACTCGTCGACTCTGTCGCACCTGACGCCGCAAAGCGCGCCGTAGCGACTCGATAACCCCCCGTCGCGGTTCTAATGGATTCCTCTCGAAACCCATTTGGCTTTCAACCCTCGCAAGCTCAACCGGGAAACGATCAACTTGGAGTTCAGTCGGTTACGCGGGGGTCCTGACAAACTGGCAACTGACTGCTGGTAACTGGCCCTTGATAGGGGACAAACTGTCCCACGCCCACGGACATGGGACAGAGTGTCCCATTTGCGGCTTCGCACCTCAGAATATCCCCAATCATAACAATCACTTACGGGTTGTTGATTGGCAGGGGCCGTGCAACTGACCAGATGTACGGTAGAAGCACGATTTTGCCCCCAAGACCACGAAAGGGTGAGATTCATGCATACACGAAAAGCTCAGAAGCCGGCGGGAAGAGGCGAACGGCGCAGTGCGGCGTGGGGTAAGCGCCTCGGCGTCCTGGTACTGGCTCTGGTAACCGAAATGGCTTTTGCTGGCGCGACCGGCGGCAGCTCGAATTCGGCCGCGTCCGGTTCGTTCTCGTCTCGCGTGGCTCCGGAGCTGCACCAGCTTCTGGCGAAGGCGCAGCAGGGCAAAGCCGGGAACCAGATGATCCGGGTGATTGTTCAGTACCAGCAGGCACCTGGCGCGGCTCACTTCGCGAAAATGCACAGCCTGGGCGGACACTTGCATGCCAAGCTCCAAGTGATTAAGGGCGCGGCATTTACTATCCCGGTGAGCGCGCTGGCGGCCCTCGAAGCCGATCCTGACGTGGTTTCGGTAAGCATCGACCATCCCATGAAGGGGCTGGATGACACCACCGACATCGCCACCGGCATAACCGCTGCCTGGAATGCCGGCTACGACGGGACCGGGATTGGCGTAGCCGTGATTGACAGCGGCATTAACGACAGTCATCCCGACCTGTGGGATTCCACCGAAACTCACTCGCGCGTTGTCTATCACCAGGATTTCACGGGCACAGCCACTTCCAACTCGAACGGTGCCCAATACGACCTTTATGGGCACGGTACGCACGTCGCCGGAATCATAGGCGGCAACGGCTACCTTTCGGGCGGAAACTACTCCGGCGTAGCGCCGAATGTAAACATCGTCGACCTGCGGGCGCTTGACCTCAACGGCGCGGGCAACGACAGCACCGTAATCGCAGCAATCCAGCAGGCGATTGCGCTGCAGAGCACGTATAACATCCGAGTGATTAACCTTTCTCTGGGGCGTGGCATTTTTGTTCCCTATGCTCAGGATCCTCTCTGCCAGGCAGTGGAATCGGCGTGGCAAGCCGGGATCGTTGTGGTTGTCGCAGCTGGCAACTACGGGCGCTTGAGCGTCAACGGCAGCAACGGCTACGGAACTATAACGGCTCCGGGCAACGATCCGCTTGTGATCACCGTCGGCGCGATGAAGAGCAACGGATCTACTACGCCCGCGGCTGAGACTCTGGCCAGCTACAGTTCCAAAGGGCCCACGACGTACGACCACGTGGTCAAACCTGACTTGGTTGCTCCAGGCAACGACATCGTCTCGTTGTCGGCTCCGGGCGCGACCCTGGAAGCGAGCTATCCCGCGGAGCTGATCACGGGCACCGACGGAAACAATGACTACTTCACGCTCAGCGGCACGAGCATGGCGACTCCGGCCGTGGCCGGCGCGGTTGCGTTGCTCTTGCAGCAAAACAGCGCGCTGACTCCGGACCAGGTGAAGGCGCGGCTGATGAAGACCGCGTACAAGCCATCTTTGAACTCCACTGTCGCGTTTGTTCCGCATCTTTCGCAGAACTTCACCAGCTTCTACGATCTGTTCTCGGAAGGATCGGGCCTGCTGAATATGCAAACTGCGGTATCCAACACCGACCTTGCTCCAGCCACCGTGGGTGCAGCGTTATCACCCTCGGTGGTCTACAACGCGATGAACGGCACGGTTTCCCTGGTTGAAGGGAACAGCAATGTCGCCGCGGGCTCGGTGGTTTGGGGAGCGTCGGTGGTTTGGGGAGCGTCAGTGGTTTGGGGCGCGAACGTGACCGGCAGTTCCGTGGTTTGGGGTGCATCGCTACCCTGGAACACCAACACGTTGAGTGCTTTCAGCGTGGTATGGGGCGCGAGCACGGGCACAAGTTCAGCCACAAGCGTGGTTTGGGGTGCGACAGCTTCGAATGCTGATGCCGCATTCACTGATGCTGGAGACGATGAGCAATAGCCGTGGGCAATTGAACTGAGAAAGGAGGAAAACATGGATCGGAATACACGGCTGACACAAATTTTCATCGGTGTGATGCTGGCGGCGGCGACTGCAACTTCGACCTGGGCAGGATTGAAGAGCCATACGTTGCACGGCTACTATGCAATCGCTGTGCTGGCGCTGGCTGCGGTGACCTCGCGGATGAAGGTGAAGTTGCCCGGCATCGACGGCAATATGTCAGTGAACTTACCCTTCCTGCTCACGGCGGTGGTCAGCCTGAGCGCGGCCGAGGCAGTGGTCATCGCCAGCGTATCGACGGTGGTCCAGTGCTGGCCGAAACGCGACGCGAAGTTCAAACCCGAACAGATGGTGTTCAACGTCAGCATGATGGCGCTGGCCAGCTGCATCGCCAGCCTGGTGTTGAAAACTCACTGGCTGAGCAGCCCCGAATGGGCTTCAGGTCCAACCCTGCCGGTGCTCGCGACTGCCACGCTGTTCGCGGTCCAGACGGTTTCGGTTGCAGCGGTCCTTGCACTCAGCAAGGGCGAAGGGATGCACCGAATCTGGTGGAACCTGGCGCAGCTCTCGTTCCCGTATTACGTGGTTAGCGCTGGGATCACGGCGATGATGCAGTCGGTAAGCCTGCACGCAGGGTGGGCGCTGGCTCTGGCGGTGTTTCCGGTGATGTGTGGAATCCACCGCTCCTATCGGCTGTACTTCGGATGGGTGGTAGAGCATTTGCGTCCGGTTGCCCTGGCTCGAGCCGCCAGGACAGGAGCCTGAGGTAGTCGCGTATTTGAAGCGGTTGTGAGAAAACTCTAGAACGAAAATGTGGCGCTCCGGCCTTAGCCGAGAGCGCCACCTTTTTTTGGCGCAGCTGTTTTTCTTTTTCGCACATTCCGGAAGTGACTCGCTATACTCGTGGTGCGCCAAGGTGCTTTGAGCCGAATTGCGAGGGGTGGCCTGGATACTCCTATGCGCGCCGACGCTGCGCCTTAAGGACAAATCGTTGAATACCGTCGAGCTGAGCAATATCTGCAAGAAGTATGACGATTTCGTCGCCGTAGATAATCTGTCGCTGGTCATTCACCCGGGCGAGGTCTATGGCCTGCTAGGCCCGAATGGAGCCGGAAAAACCAGCACGCTGCGCATGATGATTGGCATCACGGTTCCCGATTCCGGGGTGGTGTCAATGTTCGGAGAGCCCTTTCGCCGGGCGCACACGGAGCGGCTTGGCTACCTGCCCGAAGAGCGCGGCCTCTACAAGAAGATGAAAGTATTGGAGCAGCTGGTGTTCCTCGGGCAGTTGAAGGGGATGTCCGGGCATGACGCGTTCCAGAAGGCACAGCAATGGTGCGAGCGCCTCGGCCTGAAAGAGTGGACCGGCAAGAAAGTCGAAGAGCTCTCCAAGGGCATGCAGCAGAAAGCGCAGTTCATTGGAGCGGTGGTGCACGATCCGCAGTTCGTGGTGATGGATGAGCCCTTCTCGGGTCTTGATCCAACCAGCGCGGTGGTACTCAAGGATGCTTTTCTGGAGCTGAAGAAAGCCGGAAAGACGCTGCTGTTTTCCACGCATCGCATGGACACGGCGGAGCGTTTGTGCGATTCCATCTGCCTGATCAATCACGGCCGGGCCGTTCTCGATGGAGACTTGGGAAAAATCCGGGCGGGATACGGCAAACGAAATGTGCAGATGAAATATGAGGGCGACGCGAAGTTTCTGCAGGACCCCAAACTCGTGCAGTCATCCAACGATTATGGGAACTATGTGGAGGTGCGGCTGGCTCTGGGGGCTGATCCTCAGGACTTGCTGCGGGCTGCGACCTCCTGCGCCCGGCTGAGCAAATTTGAATTGATGGAGCCTTCGCTGGAAGAAATCTTTATCGAAGCGGTGGGGAAGGCAAATGCTTAACGCGTCGTCCAGTAGTAGCGGTATCTGGCTGAGGAACACCTGGCTCATCATCAAGCGCGAATATCTGGAGCGGGTGCGCACTCGTTCCTTCGTCGTGCTCACTCTGTTACTGCCGGCGATCATGGCCGGAGCCTTCGTGATTCCCGCAAAACTTTCCAGTATGAAGAGCTCCAAAACGCAGCATCTGGTGCTGGTGACGTCCACGCTGCAGTTCGGCGAGATCGTGCGCCAGCAACTTTTGACCAGCGCCAAGACCGGCGACGAGAAAGCAGAGGCCGACAAAAATAAAGATAAAGATCAGGACAAAGACGATCCTGACGACAACAAATCCAGCAATAACTACAAGGTCGACGTGGACTCGACGCCTAGCGACGCGGAGCGTGTCGCTCTGCGGAATCGTGTGAGCTCCGGCGACATCGACGGCTACCTGTGGCTCAGCGATGATGCGGTCGCCGCCCGCAAGGTCACCTTCTACGGCCGTGAGGCGGGCGGGTTCATGGAGAAGTCGTGGATGAGCGACCAGTTGGACCACGCCATCTTGCTGCGAGAATTGGCCCAGCGGGGCGTGAGCGGCCCACAGGCCGACGACTTGCTCAAACCCGTGAAACTGGAGGTAGTTCACCTCGAAGATGGCCACGAATCAAAAGCTAACGATCGGGGCATGTTTTTTACGATCTTCGCCATGGTCATGCTGTTGTATACCGCTGTGATCTTCTACGGCGTTTCGGTGATGCGCGCGGTTTTGGAAGAGAAGAACTCGCGGGTGATGGAGGTCCTGCTGTCCTCTGCAACCTCGGCGCAACTCATGGCCGGCAAGCTGCTGGGCGTAGGCGCGGTGGGCCTGACGCAGATTGGAATCTGGATTGTGATGGCCGGCGTCTACGCCCTGCCCGCACTGGCCGCGAGCGCCAGCGCGGGAGAGATCCACATTGCGCCCCTGACGCTGGCCGCGTTCGCCTTATTCTTTCTGCTCGGGTACTTGCTCTACAGCACTGTTTACGCCGCCATCGGCGCGGTTATCACCAGCGAGCAGGAAGGGCAACAACTGCAGTTCATCATTTTGCTTCCGCTTATCGTTTCGGTATTCATGATGGGGCCGGTCATGCGCGCTCCGGACGCTCCGGTCGCGGTGTGGACCTCGATGGTTCCGTTCTTCGCGCCAGTTTTGATGTACCTGCGGATCGCGGTGCAGCCACCGCCCTTGTGGCAGATTGGCCTTTCTCTTCTGCTCCTGGTAGCCACGATCGCGGGGCTTCTCTTGCTCTGCGCTCGCATCTACCGCATTGGTATCCTCATGTACGGCAAGCGTCCGACGCTGCCTGAAATCGTCAAGTGGCTGAAGTATGCGAAGGGCTGATGAGCGGGGCGGTTCCGCCATTGGCGTTGGCGTCTTGTCAGCGAACTTCTTGTGCATCGGTCGGCTCGGGCAGACCTCGATGGTCCAGAATCGTTTCCGAACTCGACATTCCGTCAGCAGTCGGTTCACTCGCAGGCCCGGAGTAAACGTGCCCCTCGCTCTCCACGCGCGATGGGTTACGATCGGTGTGCCGCATATTGTTGCACTCCTGCTTCTGTTCTTGCCGGTCGGCGCAAATGCTCAGGAATCCGCGCCCCGGGCGACAGACGCGAAATGGAAGCTGGTCTGGAGCGACGAATTTAACGGCCCCAACGGTTCCAGTGTGGACCCATCCAAATGGGTTTTCGATTTAGGCGGAAAAGGGTGGGGGAATCAGGAACTTGAGTCCTACACCGATCGACCGCAGAATGCATACCTGCAGGATGGCAACCTCGTGATTCAGGTCCGGCAGGAGAACTATACCGGCGCGGATGGCGTGAGCAGAAACTACACTTCCGCCCGCTTGAAGACTGCAGGTAAATTCTCGCAAACGTATGGCCGCTTCGAGGCGCGCATCAAAATTCCTTTCGGACAGGGACTGTGGCCAGCCTTCTGGATGCTGGGAAATGACATCGGGAAAACCGGCTGGCCCGATTCCGGGGAAATCGACATCATGGAGAACATTGGAAAGGAACCGTCGATCGTTCACGGAACGATTCATGGGCCCGGATACAGCGGCGCCGATGGACTCGAAGCGCGGCTGACATTGCCCGCCCATCGCCGATTTGCCGATGATTTTCATGTCTACGCGGTCGAGTGGGAACCGAACACGATTCGCTTTTACGTCGATGATGAGCTTTACGTAACCCGCACACCGTCGAGCCTTCCCGCAGGGCGCAAGTGGGTCTACGATCATCCGTTTTTTCCGCTGCTGAACGTCGCCGTGGGAGGCGATTGGCCGGGAAATCCCGACGCGACCACGGTTTTCCCGCAAACCATGCTGGTGGATTATGTGCGCGTGTATCGGCGAGCAAACCAGTAGAGCACGCGTGCGGTTTTCATAAATCGTTGCCGCATTGAAGCAGCACTCTCCGAGGGTATGGACTTGCGGTCGAGCCTGCGCAACATCGGGGCAAGAATGATTCACCTGTTCGCGAAATCGTGGTTGATGGGCTCGGCAAAACCTGTCGCTCGCGTGGCTGCTCTCCGCGTTGTGTGTCTGGGCGTGTTCGTTGCGATCCTTATGGCCCAGGCATTCGCGCAGGATGGGATGTTGCCCGATTACGGGAAGGCGCGTGTTTCCAAAAACGGAGATGTGATCACGCTGGATGACGACGCCATCGTGGCGTCCTGGCGTATTCGTAACGGCACACTGCTGGCCGTGAAGATGACCGACAAGATTACGGGCAGGCCGATTCCCGTGTCTGACCGATTGTTTGCGCTCACCATCGATGGCGGAGGCCTGATCACTGGTTCCTCGATGCAGGTGATTGGAACTCCCCGCATCGAGACGCTCATCGGTAAGGCCGATGCGTCGCGGCTCTCCGAACGTATCGACGGCCAGCAGGTTACCGTGGAACTCGAAGATGCCGGCAAAATTCTGCATGCCGTGTGGCGCGCGATTTTGCGCGATGGCGCGAACTATATTCGCCAGCAGGTAACGCTGCAGGCTTTAAATTCTGACTTGAGTGTGAGCACGGTGCGGCTGGTGGATGTTGAGGTCCCAGGTGCGCAGGTTTCGGGTGCGGTGCGTGGTTCGCCCGTGGTCGCGGAAAATTTGTTCTTTGGCTTCGAGCACCCGATCTCGGAGAGCCGCGTCACCGGCGGTCGCGCAATTTGCTGGATCGAGCGCGAACTTCCGCTAAAGGCAGGCCAGACGGTCACTTACTCCTCGGTGGTTGGGGTTACGCCGGAAGGCGAGTTGCGCCGCGGATTTCTCAGTTATCTGGAACACGAACGCGCCCATCCCTATCGTCCGTTTCTGCATTACAACTCATGGTTCGACCTTCGTTATTCCGGCAAGTTGAAGCAGTCTGGCGTGCTGGACGAGGCTGCCGCGTTGAGCGTGATCAACGCCTACGGCAAAGAACTGGTTCAGCAACGCGGAGTGAAAGTCGATTCGTTTCTTTTCGACGACGGTTGGGACGACAATTCTACACTTTGGCATTTTCATTCCGGTTTCCCCAACGGTTTTACGCCGCTTCGCGAGGCGGCGGCCAAGTATGGCGCGAGTCCGGGCGTGTGGCTCTCGCCCTGGGGCGGCTACGGTGAGGCGCGGGAGAAGCGGATGCAGTACGGCCGCGAGCAGGGTTTTGAGGCTAACCAGGATGGGTTCGCTCTCTCCGGACCCAAATATTTTGCGCGCTTTCGCGAGATCAGCCTGGAGTTCATCAGCAAGTACGGCGTGAACCAGTTCAAGATTGACGGAACGGGCAATGTGAACAACGCGATTCCAGGCAGCGAATTTGACAGCGATTTCTACGCGGCGATCAGCCTCATCGGCGAGTGGCGATCGGTGAAGCCGGATATCTACGTCAACCTAACCTCAGGCACCTACCCATCTCCGTTCTGGCTCATGTATGCGGATTCCATCTGGCGTGGCGGAGACGACGACAATTTTGCCGGTGTCGGCACTTACCGCGAGCGATGGATCACGTATCGCGACGCCGATACTTTTCAAAGAGTGGTGCAAGGAGGACCGCTGTATCCGCTGAACTCGCTGATGATTCACGGCATCATCTATGGCCGTTACGCGAATCATCTCGATACCGACCCGGGTGGCGATTTCGAAAACGAGGTTCACTCGTACTTCGGCAGCGGCACGCAGTTGCAGGAGACTTATCTCACTCCGTCGTTGCTCAACGATCACGATTGGGATGTGCTGGCGGAATCGGCGAAATGGGCGCGAGAAAATGCCAGCGCGCTCGTCGATACTCACTGGGTGGGCGGTGATCCAGCGATGCTGGAAGTGTACGGCTGGGCGTCCTGGGCGCCGAGCAAAGGTATCCTGGTGCTGCGCAATCCCAGCGATAGGCCGCAGGATTTTAGCGTGGATGTGGCAAGAGCGTTCGAACTTCCGGCGGCTGCGGCAAAAATCTTCAGCGCGCATAGCCCCTGGAAGAAAGACAGCAGACAAGGGAGCGTGAAACTCTCCGCCGGCCAGCCGCACACTTTCCATCTGGAGCCTTTTCAGGTGCTTACCCTTGAGGCTGTTCCGCAATAGTAGTTTTGGAGTTTTATTCGTCGGTGGAAATCGATTTCACGGTCGAAGGGGCTGCCCATCTCTCCGTGCCGGTAAATCTAACCCACCTGGCCATCGTCCGAAATGCTTCCAAGCAGGCTCGCTAATTTTGCAACCTCTTGTTCGAACATGGAGGATCGAAGACTGGGACCATTGGCATTATTGCGGTCGGGCGAGCTACGGCCATGCGTCGACAAACCGGGATTCGATGTTCCCGCCGAGCTGTGAACTTCCCGCGCCTGTGTCGTCCGAACAATCTCCAACACATTTTCGGAGTTGATCCCGCCACAGGGCATGATTGAAATTCGCGATTTAGCCAGTTGCACCAGCCGCGCCAGAGTCGCAAGCGCGTCCGTGGCGCGCGGCTGCCCTCCGGACGTGAGGATACGCGAGGCTCCGGTTTGAATCACATCTTCGAGTGAACTTTCCATGTTTTCCACAGTGTCGAACGCGCGATGGAAAGTTACCGGCAGAGGATGCGCTAACGCGACCAAGGACTTCGTTCGTTCAATATCGATGCGTGTGCCAAGCAGTATTCCTAGGACTATGCCATCCATGCCGAACTGCCTGGCAGAGAGAATATGGTTGCGCATGATTTCAAACTCATGCTCGGAACAAAAAAAGCCTCCGGGCCGAGGACGAATCAAAATGTGGATGGGAATGTGCACGTGGCGGCGCGCCGTTTGCATAAATCCTGCGCTGGGAGTGACCCCGCCAGACGACAAGTCGCTGCAGAGTTCGATCCGGTGAGCGCCGCCGCGCTCGGCCATGACCGCGTAATCTACCGATTCGACACAGATTTCCAAGAGAAGACGATTCGACATGGGTTGAGGATAGAAGGGCGATGACCGGAAAGACCTACGCCGTCCGGCCTGCGTCGGCGAAGGCCCCGGCAGTCAAGCATCAGCCGAGCCGCCGCACAATTGTACACACGGCAGTCCGCCGTGACCGACCCCCTGCAACGCGCTTGGCTGCTTTTCGTGCGCATAAGATTGCACACAGCACGAGCTAATGATCGAAAATATGGACCTTCGCTCAAACAACCGTTGACAACCGTCGGAAGCAGATGGGAAAGTGTTGCACCAGGTTTTGGAACACGACCTCTCAAAAGCCACAACTGGTAAGGAGTTTGCTATGAGCCCTCACAGCCGTTGGTCTCTTACCCCATTGTTCATCGCCCTTGTAGCCACATTGTTGATTTCGACCAGCCCGGCACTTGGTCAGAGCACGAACTGGCAGATTGGAGCTCAGTTCACGGTGACTGCCGAACCGCTGGTGCCCCGGCCGCACGGCGAGCCTTGCGTCGTGCCGCTCTTTGCCAATTACCAGTTCGCGTTTTTTTCAGAGACAAACCAGACTTTTCAATTCACGCCTCCCGGTAACTGCACGGGTCCGTGGGAGAAGGTCGTGTTCGAGATGGACGTCAGCGAAAATGGTGGAGTCCAGTTCGACCGCACCGCGAGTCTTTATCTGGCCAACGCGAATCTTTACTTCGGAACTACGCCTGAGCCACTGGCAACCCTCACCAACACCTGGCACGTGGAGCGCGATATCACCGACTACAGCGCGTTGCTCGCCACGCCGCAGCAGGGAACGATGGTCCTGCAGAATTGCACCACGGACTGCCCACCGCCCTACAACACTTTCTTGAACGGCGTGTTCACGGTGAGCGCAGATCTCGAGTTTTACCCCGCGGAAAGAGGCCACGATGGCAAGCCCAGTGGCAAAGACGACAGGGGTGATGACCACGGCCAACGCAGGCCTGATCAGGTGCTTCCGCTGTTGCAGTCTAACGGCAGCGGCGGTGTAAACCTGCCGGCCACGCTGGGGTCGCCGACGGATCAACTCTCGACGACCTTTACCCTGCCGACGAATACAGAGCGCGCCTACCTGGATGTGATTTCCCAAAGCCAGTCCGCGGACGAGCAGTGGTATGCGTGTTTTCCGAACGACCTCTCCAACATTAATGATCTCTTCGGATGCGGGAACACGGACTTCCGCGAGAGTGAAATTACGATCGACGGGCAGCCCGCCGGCATCGCGCCCGTTTCACCGTGGGTGTTCACGGGATTTCTGCCAGATCAATGGGTGCCGATTCCCGGCGCGCAGACTCTAGAATTTGTTCCCTACCGCGTCGACATTACGCCCTTTGCGAGTGTATTGAGTAACGGCCAGCCCCACACCGTCGGGTTGAGCGTGTTCAACGACTATGGCTACTTCTCGGCGACGGCATCACTGTTGCTATTCCTCGATTCGGGCTCGACGCAGATTACGGGCGCGGTTACGAAGAACACGCTGGCTGCCCCGTCTCCCGTGGTGACGGAGAATCTCCAGGGAACTTCAACGGTTACGGGAACAATCGCCGTGACCTCGGACCGCAACTACACGATTGCGGGATACGTAAACACGTCACACGGAAAAGTAAGCACGGCGATCACGCAGCACCAGAATTTTTCCAGCACGCAGACTATCGACTTCGATAACGTCAACTTCACTGTGCTCGACCAGAACACGTCGCTCGATAACAGCGTCGATACCAAAACGACAGTTTCAAGCGATGAAGGAACGGTCGTGACCCGCGACAACTTCAGCTTCCCGATTACGCTTGACGTTGTGTATCCGGTGAGCAGTTCTCCGTTCGGCCTGACGGTTGCGACCACGCAGAAATACCACACCAGCAATCAGGTTGCGCTCGATGGTTATGTGGTCCATTCGGCGTCTACGACGAACTCGGTGAGCGCTTCGGACGTGAGCCCCGCGTCGAGCTCACAAACCTATACGTTTTCGGATTCTGACGGCGGATCCTACAGCTGCCACATCGCGACCGCGAACAATAGGTTGACCTCTGTCAGCCGCGGTTGCAAGCCAGACAGGGATGAAAGATAAAGATCAGGGATGCCGCTCAGATTCCGGCGGTCTTTCCGGTGTGGGCCCGGTCCATTGGACTGGGCCTCTTTTTGTGATGCCCGATCGCCTGCGCTATCGCAGGCGAAACCTGCGTGCCACGGCTCGGCACCTCAATGTGTCGTCTCCCGCAAGCCGCGATATTTCATCAGGGGTTCCACGCTCGGTTCTTTGCCGCGCCAGGCTGCATACATCTTCGCCAGGTTTTCTGTGTTGCCGCGTGACAGCACCATCTGGCGAAACCGGTCGCCATTGGCCCGCGTCAGGCCGCCGTTCTCTTCAAACCATTGATACGCGTCGTCATCGAGCATCTCCGCCCACAGATAGGCGTAATAGCCCGCGGAGTAGTCCTCGTCCGGGTCCCAGATGTGGCTGAAATAAGTCGAGCGGTAGCGGGGCGGCACTGCGCTGAGCAGCAAATGCATCTTCTCGAGCGATTGCTTCTCAAACGTGTCGGGTTGTTGAAGCGGTGCGCTGGCCGGCAGCATGTGCCACTGCATGTCGAGTTCGGCTGCCGCGACTTGCTCGGTCAGGCCGTATCCCTGGTTGAAGGTCGCAGCTTTCCTGATCTTGGCCGCGAGCTCGGCAGGCATGGGCAAGCCTGTCTTATAGTGCCGCGCATAATGACCCAGGACCGCGGGATAGAGCGCCCAGTGCTCGTTGAATTGCGAGGGAAACTCCACAAAGTCTGCCGCGGTTGACGCGCCCGACAGGCCTGGATATCTCGTGTTCGCGAACATGCCGTGCAGCGCATGGCCAAATTCGTGGAACATGGTGGTCACACCGGTAAAGCTGACCAGGGCCGGCTCGCCCGGCGCGGGCTTCGGCAGATTTGCGATGTTGTAGACCACCGGCAGCATGCCGAGAAGCGTTGACTGGTCCACGAAAACATCCATCCATGCGCCGCCGTTTTTGTTATCGCGCTTGAAGTAGTCGCAATAGAAGAGTGCCAGCGGCTTGCCGTCTGCATCGGACACCTCGAAGACGCGAACATCCGGGTGGTAGACGGGAATATCCTTGCGTTCTTTGAAAGTGATCCCATAAAGCTGATTGGCCGCGTAAAAGACACCGTTCTCGAGCACGCTATTCAACTCGAAGTAAGGCTTGACCTGCGCCTCGTCCAGGTCGTACTTCGCTTTACGCACTTGTTCGGAGTAGAAGTTCCAGTCCCAGGGTTGCAGAGTGAATCCGCCTTTTTGCGCGTCGATCGCATCCTGGATGTCCTTAGCCTCTTTCCCCGCTTTCGCGGTGGCGCCGGGCACCAGGGCATCCATGAACTTTAAGACTGTGTCGGGAGTTTTCGCCATCTGGTCGCCCAACTTCCACGCAGCGTGGTTGGGATAGCCCAGCAACTGCGCCCGCCGCGCCCGCAACTGCGCCACGCGAGAGATGGTATCGCGCGTATCGTTGGCGTCGCCGCGCTCCGCCCGGTTCCAGGATCTCTCGAAGAGAGCCTGGCGCGTCGCCCGGACGGTGAGCGAGGCAAGATCCGGCTGCTGGGTCGTGTTTTGCAGCGCGAGAATAAAGCCTTCCTGCTTGCGGCTCTGCGCGGCCTGTGCCGCTGCCGCGATTTGCGCGTCCCCCAATCCGGCAAAGGCGCTTTTATCTGTGGTGAAGTAGGCCCCATCCTTAGTGGCTGCGAGAAGCTTCTCCGCAAAAGCAGTCGAGAGGGTCGAGATTTCTTCGTCCAGCTTCCTCAACTCCGCCTTTTCGGCATCGGAGAGATTTGCTCCAGAGCGGACGAACTTGTCATACGTGACCTCGAGCAAATGCAGCGATTCCGGATCGAGCTTGAGCGACTCACGCTGCTGGAAGACGGCAGCCACACGGCCAAAGAATTTTGCGTTCAGATAGATCGCGTCGTTGTGCAGGGCCAGCTTCGGCGCCTCTTCGGCACGTACTTTCTGCAGCGCTGGATTCGTATTTGCGGCGCTAACCGCATTGAAGGCGGCCATCGTCCGGCGGAGGAGCTGGCCGGTTTTCTGCATGGCAACGAGCGTATTCTCGAAGGTCGGCCCGGCAGGATTGTCGGCAATCGCCTGGATTTCTGCGAGTTCCTCGACCATGCCTGCCTCGATGGCGGGCTGGTAGTCCTCATCTTTGATCTTGTCGAAGGGAGGCGCGTGGAACGGTAATGTGCTCGGCGCATAAAACGGGTTCGACGGGCCGAACTTCGCGTCGGCAGCCCTGGCGGGCTTGGAGATGGCAATCAGCACGATGACACAGGACAATAGAGTTGCGATAGTCTGCTTCAGCATAACCCTCCACACGCGCCTCGATTGTAAGAGAATCTCCGGGTTTGCGCCGTTTCAAATACTTTACATGATAAAGTACTTTTAGTACGATAGTGCCGCACTATTCGCGTTTCACGAGTCGGAAGCCTTCATGATCAAGCGGCTGATCAAGTGGATACTGAAAATCCTAGCCGCGGTCGCCTCACTCGGCGCCGTCGCACTTATTACCCTGTTCGCCTTCCTGTGGCACGAGCACAGAACGGAAATCATACTACCCGCTCCCACCGGACACTTCGCCGTTGGGCGGACGATGTACACGTGGGTGAACAACGCCGAGACGGACGAATTGGCGCCATCTCATGGAGCAAGCGAGAGGTCATGGTTTGGATCTGGTATCCGGCGGCTGTATCGTCTGCCGGAACGGCGGAATATCTGCCTGCTCCGTGGCGGTTGGCCCTGGCCCAGCATTCAGGCGTTCTCATGACCAGATTCCTGACTCGAGATTTGTCGCTGGTGCGAACCCATAGCACACCCGATCCGGACGTATCGCCCGAGCTGCGCTCCTATCCAGTCGTAATCATGCGGGCCGGTGGCGGAGCCTTGACCGCAGATTTCACGACGCTGGCCGAGGATTTAGCCAGCCATGGCTACATCGTGGTGGGTTTCGACGCACCCTACAGAACGAGCCTTGTCGTTCTTCCAGACGGACGCGTGGTCGAAAGACGCCCGGCGGACAATCCAGAAAATCTAACCGACGCCCAGGCGAAGCACCTGATCAACCGGCTGCTGCCCATGTGGACCAGCGATACGAGCTCTGTGGTGAGCCAACTGCGGCAGCTTAGCGCCGCTGATCAATCCCTTGCCAGCCCAACCTCCAAGTTCGCCGGCCGGCTGGATCTACAGCGGATCGGCATGTTCGGGCACTCGTTCGGCGGCGCAACAGCGTTGCAATTTTGCCATGATGACACTCGATACAAAGCGGGGATCGATATTGATGGTGAGCCGTTCGGCAGCGTCGTTCAGGAGGGCCTAAAACAGCCGTTCATGTTTATCTTCAGTGACCACAGCCGCGAATTGTCCGATCCGGCTGCCCGGCAAGTCTTTGCTGACATCCAGTCCATTTACGCCCGCCTGCCGAACGGTCGGTGGATGATTACGATTCGCGGGGCGCATCATTTCAGCTTCAGCGATCAAGCCCTGCTGAAAAGTCACGTCCTAATGAAGGTGCTCACGTCGGTTGCCGGATTTGGCAAGCTCGACTCGCGCCGCGGTCTCGCGATAACGTCAACTTATGTACATACCTTCTTTGATATTTATCTGAAGGGCGCGCCCTCGGATCAACTGACGAACCTGTCCGCGCAATTTGCCGAAGTTCAGGTTGAGCCGCGTTAAGACGCTGTGTGCGCTAGCGGGATGCGGTACAAATCCTCACTCGTCAGTGGCTCGAGGGATTTCGAATTGCGATAAACGACACCTGCTCCAGGCCGGGGTAGTGGTCCTCTTTGTCGGCGTTCCGTTCGGTAGGCGCAATTTGCTGCACGGTTGTTCGTGCCGGCAGAACGCGGCTGAAATACTGGACATAAACGTCATCTAACCCGCGCTGATCCGACAAATCGTCGAGGTAAACATTCGCGGCCACAACGTCGTCGAAATTCATGCCCGCTTCTTCGAGATTGTCGAGCTGATTCCGCATGGTTTGCCGGAGTTGGTGTGTGGTGGTGGTCGCATAGACACCACCGTGGGGGCCCGGAATAAAGCCATCTTTGGCGGAGCAATACAAAATGTCGCCGGCAAAAACACAAGGGCTCGCCGTTGGGCTGGGCGGCATGTTCTTCGGTCGCACGGCTCGCCTTTGTTTTAGATCTCGCACCGCGACCCCGGTGTATTCGATGTGTACGCCGCCCGGAAGGCTGGATACTTCGATCGTGGCCCGCGCCGGCGTGTTGCCGAATTCGAAGCGCGCTGCATAGTGTTGGTTCATGACCCGCGAGGGGATTTCCGCCGTCAGATAGGGATTGACGAACACCATGTTGCGGAGATCAAGACCGGCGGCTTCGAGAACGGCCTTCATGCGGTCGAGGGCGAAGTCAACCTGGGCAGCGGGATCGTCCGGCACTTTGCCGCTGGTGGGATCGCTGCCGGGCATGGCCGAAAGAAATAACTGATCGTGCGTGAGGACGCCGGGCGACGCGGAATCGTCTGACTTATAGTTTGACGGATATACGGCGCGCCTGTCGGGTAGATTGCGCACCGCTATGGCGTTGATCTGCACCGATGGCTCGGGCAGTTTGGCCACACCCAACACTGCTCGGGCTGGCGGAGTCTTGGGAAAAAACTCGCCGAAGACCTGATTCATCTGCCCATATTTGCCGACGTCCTCAAGATAAACCTGGGTGTAGACCAAATTCTCCATGGTCAATCCGGCGGCTTGGACAACGGACTTGACGTTTTCCAAAGCCTGGCGAACTTTTGCTTCAAAGGTTGGCGGCATGCTGCCATCCGGGCGGCGAGGGCCTTGTGCGGAAATGTACAAGTAGCCGCCAGCGTCTACACCGGGCGAGCGGGTCCGATGCGCCGCGGCAGACACTGGTGCGGGATCCACGGCTCGGATCTGGGCCTGAGCGTTCTGAGCCTGGACCTCCCGAGGATGAATCACGAGAGACGACGAGAGCAACAATCCAGTGAGCAGTGTTCGCATTCGAGTCTTCTGCTTGCCCGGCTAAAGAAGTCTTGCCCCGTGCCCTAAGCTGCCGACTTTCCTTTTTGTGCAGCGCTCAGAATCTCGCGCAATCTTTGCCCCACGATGATGTCCTGCCCGGGCTGTATGGTCATGGAAACCAGTTCGATGTGGTCGGCTTCTTTCGGTTCCTTGTGGTTCGGATTGCCCTCATGCACCGCCGTTACCAGGCTGGGATTATCCCTGCCAAGCACTTCGATGACCGGATCACTCTCACGCAGTTTGCGCACGCAATCGGAGGTTTTGAACGCCCAGGCCGCCTGATCCCACGAGACTTTTAACGTCGGAAAGCGGTTACCATCGTCGGGAATGAAGATGTCGGTTTTCACACCCGGCACGGTGTCAACCAGCTTTCGAATGCGGTCCACGCGGCCATTCCACTCGCGATAAATTTTCTTCTCATCCAGGTTCAGCCATGTTTCCAGCGCGGTCACGCAGCCAACGATCTCTTCTTTGCCTACTTTCATAGGGCGACAGACCGATCCTTCGCGCGGGCTGGAATTCATCAGAGCGGCTTCGATCAGATCTTTTCGACCGAGCAGCAACCCGCTGCACTGCGGTCCGCATAAGCCTTTTCCACCGGAGAAGGCGTAGAGGTCAATCTTCATTCGCGCGTAAAGTCTGGCATTGTCGGCCGGAGGGATTCCCGCGGCATCGTCCAGTAGCATCGGCACCTTGCGATCTTTCGCGATGGCCAGTTCGTGCTCCAGTTTCTCCCCCAGATCCGTGGTGTAAATCATCGCCGTGTTGTCGTTGATCGCGTTGGCCAGTTCGTCGGCAGAATACGCGAGCACGAGTTTCGCTCCAGTCAGCCGGATGGCGTTGTCGAACGCGCTCCTCCCGCCCACCATGATCACTTCATGTTTCAATCCGGTGGTGTCGGGCAGTTGCCAAATGTATTTGTCATTGGTGCCGGCCAGGCACGCGGCACTTGCGGCCGCCATTGCGCCGGCGGCCCCGGAAGTGACCATCCCCGACTCGGCACCGGTTAACTCCGCAAGACGGCGCCCTGCGCCGCGCTGCAGTTCGATCATGTTGACGAAATATTGTGCCGCCTCCACCTGGGCCTGGCGGACTTCCGGGAACTCCAGGGAGCCGCTCAGATATGTCCACGTGCCGCGGCAGTTGATCACAGTTCTGACGCCCAGGCGGCTGTAGACGTTCTGCCGGGGATCTTTGCCCATCGCAGTGGCCGCCTGCGCGTAAAGATTGCGCGCTGCGATCTGGCTCAACAGCGGAGCCGCAGCCGCCAACTTCATGAATGATCGCCGACTGGAACCGCGGGTACCCATTTGCAAACCTCCTGAATGAATCGTGGATAATGAACTTCCATCTGGTAAAAACGAATGTTGTAGACGCAAAGCTCTCGCCGCAAGGCGAATTTGGTATATCACAGAATAAGCTTGACGCCCATCAGTTTATTGCGTTTCATTAGTTTTTCTTTCGTTGACGGTCGAGCTGTCCCGGCCCGGAGAGCGGGCGGCTCTTAGGATGAGTTCACACTCGCAGCGCCACTGGCGCTCTGGAGAGGAGCAACGATGACGCTGCAGCTGCAAAAACCCGGTGGCATGCGATTCTTGTCTGTTCTACTGCTTCTTGCCGTTCTGCGGATCCATCCAGCTTTTTCGCAGGCCAAAAGTGAAACCCATCTGCCGAATTCACCTTGCCGCGTGGAACCTGCGGATTATAAGGGCTGGCACGTGCAGCAGCTTTCGAATCGCTGGGTGCAACTGACGGTGCTGCCGCAGAATGGCGGACGATTGATCCAGGTGATTTTCGCTGGGCATTCCTATCTTTTCGTCAATCCGAAGTATCAAGGCAAGTACCTGCCGCCGGCCGAGAACCAGTGGTTCAACTATGGCGGCGACAAGCTGTGGCTTCTGCCCGAGGGCAGCGAAGACGAACAACATTGGCTGGGGAATTCCGACCTCATCGACGACGGACCTTTTACCTTTCGAAAGATTTCGGAAGGTGAGCATTGCGAGGTGGAACTCACCGGACCCGCCGATCCACGGACCGGGATTCAGTTTCAGCGCATGATTCGCCTGGACGCCGATTCGCCGCGAATTCGTTTTCATGCCACCATGAAGAACACGACCGGGCACTCCGTGGAATGGTCGATGCAGTCCGTCTCGCAATACGACACAGCTGACCCAGGCGATCCATCGAAGATCAACCACGAGTTCCGGACGTTTACGCCGGCGAATCCGGCCAGCACTTATCTCAACCGCTATCACGTCCGCTTCGGGCCCGCGGAAAATCCTGCGGCCTCGGTAGGAGACGATGGTTTGTTTACGCTGCACTATGTCCATATGGCGGCAGAATTGTGGCTGGACTCGACTGCGGGCTGGCTGGCCGTGGTGGACGGCACTAGCCGCTATGGCATAGTGGAACGCTTCCGGTTTGAACCGTCACGCGCGTATCCCGGGAAGGCATCTGTGATTTTCTGGACGAACGGCCCGGAAATGAGATTGGGCGATGACGGCGAGGCCTCGCTGAGTTCGGGAGGCGACGGAATCCCTTATTATCTCGAGGCAGAGATTAATTCGCCGCTCTGCCGGCTGCGCCCTGGGGAGGCTTGCGATTTTGAAACCGAATGGTTTCCCACACGCGCCGGAAGCGAATTTCACAATGTGATCGATGCGGGCACGGTGTTGCGCTCTCTTCGAGCCGCACGTCTGGAGAGCGGCAAGATTTCACTCTCTGGCACGTTTGGAGTTTTTTTCGCCGGGCGCCTGGTGGCGCACTTCTACACCGAACATGGAGCGCAGTTGGAGAGCGTAGCCGTGGCTGATGCCGACCCGGCCGAACTGATCTCGCTTGAAACCGAGACCACTCCGCCTGCGAAAGCGGCCCGCATTTCCCTTCATCTTGAAGACTGGAACGGACTCGATCGCGGTTCACTCGGGGAGGCTCCAATCGTCTCGCGGGAGAATCGCTGAGGTGAATGTCTACAGCAGAGTTCTCACGCTGGCCTGGCTTGCCGTCTTCCAACTGGCGGGCTCAGCAGCCCAAGCACAAACAGCGCAATCTTCCGCCACCGCAGCGAACGTGAGCGTAAGCCCAGAGGACGTACTCGCAACCCCCGTCGGCGCCAACTGGACCTCCTACAACGGAGATTACACGGGACGCCGCTACAGCGGCCTGCGTGAAATCAATCCAGAGAATGTCGCGGGGTTGCGCGCGGCGTGGGTTTTCCATCCTGGCAACTCCGAGCGACTCGAGGCCACCCCGGTGGTGGTCAACGGCATCATGTACGTTACCTCGGCCAACGACGCGTTTGCGCTGGACGCGCGAACCGGGCGAGTGGTGTGGCGTCACCAGCGGCCAGTGAGTTCCGGACTATTGGATGACGCGGCCGCTCATCATAGTCGCGGCGTTGGAGTGTGGCGAAACTTCGTCTATATGGAAACCGACGATGCCCATCTGTTATGCCTCGACGCTCGCTCGGGGAATCTACTATGGGATGTCGAGTATGCGGATAAGAAGAAGCACTACGGCGCGACAAGCGCTCCCCTGATTGTGAGAGACGAAGTGATTGTCGGGACTTCCGGAGGCGACTCCGGGGTGCGCGGTTTCCTTGCCGCCTACGATGCGCTGACTGGGAGGATGAAGTGGCGATTCTGGACCATTCCCGCGCCCGGAGAGTTCGGCTCGTCCAGTTGGCCGGGGGATTCGTATCTGCACGGCGGCGGCACAACCTGGATGCCCGGTACCTACGATCCCAAGCTCGACACTCTCTACTGGACCACCAGCAACGCAGCGCCTGATTTCGCGGGAGATTCCCGACCCGGAGATGATCTTTATACCGCTTGCGTTCTGGCTCTCAACCCCGACACCGGAGAGTTGAAGTGGTATTTCCAGTTCACGCCCCACGACCTGTTTGATTTTGATGCCAACGAAACGCCCGTTCTGGTCGACGTCGAAGAAAACGGCGCGACGCGTTACTTGTTAGTGCAAGCCAACCGCAATGGCTTCCTCTATGAACTCGATCGCTCCAATGGCAAATTTCTGAGGGCGACGCCATTCATGCAGAACCTGAACTGGGCCAGGGGCGTCGATGCGTCTGGCCGACCGCTGCTCTCGGGGCGAATCCCAACTGCGCAGGGCACTTACATCTGCCCCGGCATCAACGGCGCCACCAACTGGTTTTCGCCTTCGTACAATCCCGAAACTGGGCTCTTCTATGTCATGGCGCTGGAGAGTTGCAATCTATTTTTCCAGAACCCGAAAAAGTTTACCCCCGGCGAGACTTTCTACGGTTCGGGCACGAAACTTCCGCCCGATGAACACGCACAGAAGACTCTGCTTGCATTCTCCGTCGCGGAGGGCAAGGAGGTGTGGCGTTATCCCCAAGTCGGCCAGGGCAATTCCTGGGGAGGGACAATGACCACCGCTGGTGGACTGGTCTTCTTTGGGGACGATGCCGGATCGCTGGAAGCGGTGGATGCTAAGACCGGCCGCGCTCTGTGGCACTTTAACACCGGCCAGATGATGCACGCTTCACCGATGAGCTACATGGTGGAGGGCGTCCAATACGTCGCAGTCGCAGCCGGAAGCGACGTTTTCAGCTTCGCCCTTCCACATTGAAGGCGGGCCGATGATGGACGAGGCTGGAGGGAAAGTGGCTGTGTAGTTCTCCAGAGGCGCCACAACCCCGTAGATCAGAATCGAAATAAATCAACCTCGCGTGAGTCCAACGCCGCAGGCATGCATCTAGGTAAGCATGGCAACATTGAAGGAATTCACCGTAGCCGATGCCGTCGCAGTTCTGGCCCGCACTCCCGCAGGCCTCGATGCGTTCCTGCGTGGCCTGCCCGATATCTGGGTGCAACGCAACGAAGGGAAGGAAACTTGGAGCGCGTTCGACATCGTGGGTCACCTGATCGTCGGGGAGCGCACCGACTGGATGCCGAGGGTTCGGATGCTACTGGAGAAGGGCGAAGCGCGGGCCTTCGATCCCTTTGACCGCTTTGCGCAGTCGAAAGTGAGCCAAGGGAAGTCGATCGACCACCTCCTGGACGATTTCGCCCGCCTGCGAAAAGAGAATCTTGCTGCCCTGCAGTCACTGAATCTAACGCAGGCAGACTTGGTTCGGCGAGGAAGGCATCCCGCGCTTGGAGTGGTCACGCTCTCGGAACTTCTGTCGACGTGGGCGGTTCACGACCTCACTCATTTACATCAACTATCCCGTGTAATGGCTCACCAGTATCGTGACGCCGTCGGTCCGTGGAGTGCTTATTTGGGCGTGCTGCAATGCGCGGGTCATAGCACTCCGTAGGTTGCACTGGGCGCAGAAGTGCATTTTGCACTTGACTTACCTTCGGTTTTGCGATAACTGTGTCGAACGCTGGCCCCCCGCGAAAGATTTCATCCAGCGGGGCGACGCCTGACCTCTGCAGGAATCCTAGTTTCTCGTGGTTTTGAAGTCGAGCCGATTTTCGCCTCCGGCAGTTTATATAGAGTCAAGCCAGTCAGTTCCCCGGGAAGGAGCCCGTGGCGTCGATGAACAAAGCGGACAAAAACGGCTTGGCGATTCGTTCAGTGTCGCCATGGCGCTGGGCGCTTATCGGGGTTGTCATATTGTCTTTGGTTGTCAGCCTGGCGACTCGCACCTTCCGACTTACCATCCCTCATAGCGTTATTGCCAAGTCCGGTGCTGGACAAGCCGTAAGGCAGCACATGGACCGCGATGCGACCAAGTGGACATCACCGGTGAGGGTTTTTACGACGCTTCGTGCTCCGACCTTCAGTCCCCCCGTAGCGCCGACTGGCCCAGTTCCCGGTGTTCTTCTTCTCGACGACAATCTTTACAAGCGACCGCCTCCTTCCTGCCGAGAACCATTCTGCTGAGTACTGTTTTCCTGGATTCATACTCGGTCGCGTGCTGAGCACTCTGTGCCTCGCCTCCGAGCAACACAAACTGAATACGAACGGTCGCATCGAAGTCTCTTCGATGTGAGCAGCAGTACCGGGGCGCTGTTATGGTTTCCACCTGTAGCGGCACAAGCAACTTGTCCAACACCAGACTGTGGTGCGCGAACGGTTGCTGCGTCCCGCAGACCATGGCTGCGTTCTGCTCTTCCCTCAGACGCCAACAGCGTTCTCTGGAGCACTCCTGGAAGGGCTTAGAAAGGGGGTAGCGATGTCGGCCGCGTATCTGAAAATTGGCGGAGATTTAACCAAGGACGCGCTTCTGTCTTCTGTCGAAGTGATCCAGGAACTGAACAACCATTGGCGGTGCACCGTTCAATGCCGGCAAACGGAAGACAAGCGCTTCCCGACGGAAGATTGTCTGGGCCAGGATCTGCAGATTTTGACGGACGACGACGCCGGAAATGAAAACGTCATTTTCGATGGGTTCATTATAGACGTCGAGTTGACTTACGAAGTGTGGGGAAGCTACACCGCCCAACTCACGGCGGTCACGCGCTCCTACAAGATGGACCTCACTCCCCGCAAAGCTTATTACCTGGAAAAGACGCTAAGCGATGTTGCCCAAGCCCTGGCCGGCCACGCTGGTCTGCAGTCTTCCGTGAAAGGCCCGTCGAAAAAGGCGCTCAACTACGTGCAATGGGGCGAGTCGGATTTCGACTTCCTGAATCGCCTGGTGGACGACTATGGTTGCTGGTTGCGGCCCAGCGCACAAGGAATCGAGATTTTCAATTCCTTCCAGAACGGAACCAAGCTGCAATGGCGCGACGAGCGGGGACTGCTGAAGTTCAAAACCAAAGGTACTCTTGGGCAACCGTCGTTCAACGGTGCACATTACGACCACCACGAGATGAAGAGCGAGAATTACCTCCAGGTTTCCGCTGACGCGCAGTTTTACGGAAACACCGTGAGTCCGTTAGTGGACGTGGTCAAGAATCAATCGAAGAAAGTGATGCCGGCGGGATATGTTGCCAATCGCTCGCGCGTGATGACCCTGGATGATTATCAAACCCTGCTCAAGAAAGAAAGCGTGCGTTCCATCGGCGGCAACATTACGGGCTACGGGGAAAGCGGCAACCCGCAATTAACTCCGGGGAATACGGTGCAGATCGAGGGAAATCTCGACGCGCACGGAACCTATGGCGTCACAAAGGTCGTCCATCGCTGGACCCCCACAGGATACATCAACGAGTTCTGGTGTACGCCATGGAAGGACTACACCAATCCCGACCCGCCGGAAGCGAACACCATTGAGGGAGTAGTCCCCGCGCGGGTCGTAGACCACAACGACCCCAAAAAGATGGGCCGCATCAAGGTGCATTACTACTGGCAACAGGACAGCGCAGCACACTGGGCGCGCATGATCACTCCCCACGCCGGGGGAGACCGCGGCTTCATGTTCATGCCAGAAGTGGGAGACGAGGTAGTGGTTGGATTTGAGAACGGCGACCCGGAAAAGGCGGTTGCTTTCGGTTGCGTCTGGAACGGAGTGGATGTGGCGCCGCGTCAGGAATTTTGGGGCGGAGAACTAGCGGAGAACGACGTAAAGCGCATCGTTACCAAGAGCGGCCATCGCCTGCAGTTCGTCGACAAAGAGGGCAAAGAGTCGATTGCTCTGGCCACTCCGACGAACCTGAAACTTTCGATGATTGAAAACACCGAAGAGACGGGGCGCTCCATGATCACGTTGCACTCGGAAAACGGAGACATCTTTCTCAGCGCCCCTAACGGCAGAATTCACTTTGTGAGCAAGTATGTTTCGAAGGAAGTGGGCGACAAAATTTTGGATGAGAACCCCGGCGCGGGAAACGGGAGGAAACCATGAGCGCTTTCGATGGAAAAAATAAAGTGGCACGCAAGGTGGTTGATCCAAGAACCGATCACAAGCTCCCCGCTTCAAAATCGCTCTTGTGGAAAGCGATTACTTCTCCCAGCGCGCTTGACGGTACCATGGGCCAGCATTGCGAACTGGTGCACGGCGATCAGTGGCACCAGATAAAGGGCAACGTGACGGAAAATGTCCAGGAGGACGTTGCCACGGCCATCGTAGGGAATCATTCTCATAACGTGACCGGAAACCAGACCACATCGATCATCGGCGATGCTCAGGCCATGCACGTCGGGACGTGTACGAAGACGTACGTCGACAGCAAGATTGAAACCTTCGGCAAGGACCATTTCTCGTCGATGTCGGGAAACACACAATACCTGTTTTATGAGTCGGCCTTTCAAGGCTACGCGCTCAAATTTCAGATTTCCTACTACCAGGTCCAGTTTAACGGAGCCTCGTTCAACATAATCACGAACCCTTTCTTGGCCATGGTAACAAGCAGCCTGGCATTTCCCAGCGGCGGTCCTGCTGGGACCCCGTCGGGCACCTCGATTGCACCGACGGGTACCACTACCACTTCAGGCAACGCGGCTGGGGTGGGCGGCTTCTTGAGCGGAATGTTCTTTGGGATATCCGTTACCCTCAACACCGGCCTCAGCCTGTCAGCGGATTTGATGAATCTCGGAGCCAGCGCCCTTATTCACGCCAGTGCAAAACCCCTAGCCGCAGACTTCAAGGCGCTAGGAGCAAAGCTATTCGGAGCCGCAGTCGATGCGGGCGGCGCGAAAGCAAAAGCGCACGCGCGGGCCGGCGTTCCGCCGCACCCCCCGCTCACGGGTTGATTCATCTTGGGTTCCGGGTTACGAATCTCAACCGCGAGCGGGCGGTGAGGTGCGCTTGAGTAAAACCGAACCGAAGAGAAGCTTAGCCCCCTGGATCGCAAAATGGAGTCCTCGCACAGGCTGACCCCGATTGACCGCGAGCGCGAGCGGCTGCCTTGGCGGCGCGCCGGGGAATTGACCCGGTGCTTCCTCTATTGGATTCCAGTCAACTCTTTCCCGGCCCCGGTCGGGCAGCGGGGCTGGCTTCTGGAGTTTTTCCAGCGTCTCTCGAGCTCTTTGAAGGATTCGCAGGGGATGCGCGAGGAAGTGTTTTTCCAGTTCAAGTCGTTCTACGACTTGCGAAAGCCATTCTTGAACCACCAACAGGAGTTCTACCCGCTTATTGGCCTTAGCCGCCGGCCCAACACCGCACTGCCTGAACCCCCGTCTTTCGAGGAAATCAACGCAATGGGCCGTAAGATATTGGAAACAGGACAGGTGCCCGACGCGACGCAGTACATGCCAGACTACTGCTATTGGTTTGCGAAGAAGATGGCCACGAAGCAGCGAGAACTATTTCTTGGCCACGCCGCATTGACGATTATTTTTCTCAAACCCGATCCCAATGCAGACGCGCCGGAATTGCCGCCTCAGCTGCAATTTCTCAAGAAGAGGCCGGAGCTGGCGCAAGCGGGCTTTGAGGGCATGTTGGCCACCGCGTGTGCACTACAAGACAGTTTCCTGGCCAAGAGCAAGTTTTTGTTCGGTGCGGGCCTTGAGGATGAGCCGCAATTCAAGGGCCTGATGTACATTTTGCCGCTTCTGCAAGCTTCCGACTTCTTCAGCCAGCCCGATGAAGAAGCCAAGAAATGGTTTCAGCTGTTCGATGTGTACGTCAACGAAAGCCCCGCCGACAAGGGCATTCTGATGGCTTTCAAGGAAGACTTCGAGGAACAACTCGTTGGCATTCTGAAAAAAATGAAAGACGAAGGACTGGTCTACCCGGAGGGTTGATGAGTACGCTCGGCGAGCCCGTTTCGCGAACGAAGAACTTGATTGCGATCAGAATGGTTCACGCAGAGCCGCCGTGGGAGGCTTGCCTGATCCCAGTACCCGGTTTTCCCGTACCGGAAAAGGATCTTACCCCGGTCGGGGAAACGCTGAGACGCGTGAGCGGAGAGCTCGCTAAGGGCCAAGGTAAGGCGCAAGAGGTTTTCATCCAGTTCAATCAGTTGCACGTCCGCGGCGGCGCAAACCTTCTCTCCGAGCACGGCCGCGAGTGGATGCCCCAGCCAGGCCTTGGCGTGTGGCCCAGCCGAGAAGCGCCCACCCTCTGGACAAAGGAAGACTTCGAGATGCTCCCCGTTGGATCACGGCCCCGACCGCTGTCTTACCAGATTTTCAGAGTCTGCGGATCGGCGAGAGCGAAGCAAGAGGCATGCGACCTGATGTTTGGCCGGGGTACGATTCTTGAAATTCTCGTGCCGGATTCTGCGAATGCATTCCTCGCCAAGACCAAAGCGTTGCTGCTGCCCTCCATCAAGGAACGGGCTTTCCGCTCTCACACTTTCTATGTTCCCCTGCTTGACCGGAACGCGATTGAAGCATCCAGCTCTTTGCAGCTCGACGAGTGGCTGTGCGGAGCTACAACCTACATCCGGGAGAGCGTCGAGGATAACGGGATCGTGATCGTTTCCAAGAAACCGCTGACGCTCACTTTTCAGGCGCTTGGCGGGCGGTTTGAAGCGGAACCCGAACCGCATTGGGAAATTCCATTCTGAATCGAGTTTGAGCGAGCATTGCACGCCGACGGCACGCCCAATCCGCTATGGGCGGCCCGATAGCTGCAGAGCGATTGGCCCAAACCGTAGCGTAGCTTCGCAGTGGGACCGTTTGGTCGGCAACTCAGGTGATTCAAGCGGACGCGTCCAACAGCAAACCTTGGGCAACCTCTCATCTGATCACGTACGCCGCAGCGAGCTCCAACTGTCCGACCATCATCATCCAGTACATATGACGCCAAGCCGGATGGTTCTCACCTTCTCCAACGAGCCGCCCCGGATCATCGTTTATCAAATAGATGACATAGCCGCCCCAAACCAACATAACGACGGCTAGAGTCGCAATCGCGGATGGCGACCCGCTGAGCACTCTCAGGCGTACGCCGAGCAGCAGTATTAACCAGGGCAGGATGAACGACGGGCTGATCGCGCGGGCGCTCGACCTGGCGCCATACTTCACAGGTAAGGTAATACAGCCAGCGGCCCGGTCACCTGGGATGTCCGCGAAGTCCTTCGTCGTCGTCGCACCCAGCAGGAACACGAAGGAGACAAACCCGATAAACCAGGGCTCGGTGGAGACCAGCACCGTCGAGACCGCTGCCCAGCCGGCAACCGTGAGAAGCTCGCCGCGAACCAAAGCGATGCTCAGGTTTGAACCTACGGGGTGCCTCTTCAGCCGGAATGGTGGAGCCGAGTAGGCCACGGTAGCGAACGCCGCGATGACATAGAGCACGAAGGTTTGTCGATTCACCGCGGCCACCATCGACAGGGCTGCGACATACGCTACGGCGACAAAGGCCCAAGCTTCGGTTATCGTCAGCTTGCCACAAGGCAGGGGACGATGCGGCTTATTGATGCGGTCGTTGGCTATATCGTAGATCTGGTTAAGCCCGTTCGAACCAGCGTTCAGCACTGCTGCTGCTACGGCCGCGAGCACCACGTTCTGGACGCGAATGGGCGCACCCGAGACCTCATGGCCGATAAGCGCGCTAGAGAAAATGCCGACCATCGGCGGAACCAAAGTGAACGGCCGCGCCAAGGTCAAGTAAAGCCTCAGAGAGTTCATCAGGTATTCTTGAAAAGTGGTTCCGGCTATTCGACATTTATATCAGCGAGAGTCCAGCCGACAGCGGCGTGATTATGGCCACTGGTCCGGATTTTGAAAACACTCTGATCGAGTTGCTTAAGAAAGATGCAGGACGAAGGGTTGACCTATCCGGAAGGCTGATTTCGATGCCAAGCGCGCAAACCGCAAGCAGAAAGCAAGTCGTCGACCTGCATGTGATTCCCACTTCGAACCCGTGGCAGGCTATGCTACTGCCTGTCGCGGCTTTTCCCGTGCCTGCAGAAGAGCGGGAAAAGGTGAAGAGTGTTATCCACCGGTTCGCGGTGGCCATGAAGACGCAGCTAGGCTTGTCTTCTGAGATTTTCGTTCAGGTGGAGCAGAGTGACGATCCTGAGGCCCGTGCCCTCTACAATCGCCACGCCCCGGAGTGGATTCCCGAAATCGGATTAGGAGTTTGGCCCGATCGCGAGCCGCCACATCCCTGGAGCAAAGAGGAATTCATGAACATCGTTCCAGGCGAGAAGCCTCGCATCCCGATGCACCAGGTCTTCCGCATCACTGAATCCGAACATGCCAAGCAAGCGGCTTGCGGTATCCTGCTGGGTTTTGGTCCGATCGTAGAAATCATGACTCCTTTTGACGGCGATGGTTTTCTACAAATGTGTACTTCTGTTTTCCTGCCCCCGATCGAAGATCCGGCTTTCACCTGCTTCCCGTTTTATATCCCGCTGCTCGAACGCAAAACCCTGACCTCCGCAACCTCGGAACAGCTCGACGCATGGCTCTGTGGCGCAAAGGCCTACATCCGGGAGAGCTTCGAGGACAAGGGAATCCTGATTGCTTCGCGAGAGCCACTGGGGCCAATTCTGGAGCAGATGGGCGGCCGTATGAAACTGGATCCCGAACCGCACTGGGAGATTGCAGTGTGACGCGTTAAGCGCAGGCGAAACCGGCAAATTCGGCTCGATCTGTGGATGAGCGAAGCGACCTGTCTTGGAAAAAGCAGTAAGCTGCGATTAGTCCTATCAGCATAGACCCTGCGCTGCAGAAGGAGTTACAATTGCGACGCCACACGTAGTCTGATTCCCGGCACTCCATCTGCATGTTAGCAATACGACACATAGGAGGAAGGCCATGCGATCGCTTGGACCTAGTCGCAAGGCGAAGGCGGTGCGAGGCTTTCCGTTTTTCCTCCTAGTTACTCTGGCAATTTTTTCAGTCCCCGTCTTAAGTGCACAGAGTACCCCGTTCAACGGACCCCGGGATTACGTTGTGGGATCGTCCCCGCAACCCGTAGTCGGCGACTTCAACGGCGATGGACGTCCGGACGTCGCCACAGCAAATTACTACTCGAACAACATTTCGGTTCTCCTGCAGAACAGCGATGGCACATTCCAGCCGGCGGTCAACTACCCGGTTGGCAATGGACCACAGTCGCTGCAGATCGGCGATGTCAATGGCGACGGCAAGCTGGACCTCTTGACGATAAACTCCCGCGACAATACCCTGAGTGTCCTGCTCGGCAATGGTGATGGCGCATTTCAAGCGCAAAAAGTGACGACCCTTCCGGGCACTCCGCAGTTTAATCTTGCAGTGGGAGATTTCAACGGGGACGGCAAGGCTGATGTCGCCATTACGGAGCAGTTGCCGCAAGTTGGGACCTGGGGAGTATTGGTTATGCTGGGCAATGGCGATGCGACGTTTCAGCCAGCCGTAAGCTACCAGGTAAGCGGAGAGCCCCTTGCATTGGCCGCCGCGGACTTCAACAATGACGGCAAACTGGACGTCGCGAGTGCGAATCGTCCCGGCGTTTCGGTGCTGCTCGGCAACGGCGACGGTACGTTTCAGGCTGCAATCAATACGGCGACCGCATACATTGTAGAGGATTTGGTGGTTGCGGACTTCAACCAGGATGGCAATTTGGATCTTGCAACTACGACATCGACAGAACCCGGTAATACCTTGACTCTGCTTCTGGGGAATGGAAACGGAAGCTTTCAGGTAGTGGTCACTTCCCAGGAGGCTTTCCCACTCGCCGCCGGCGATCTGAATGGGGATGGCAAGCCGGATCTCATCGCGGCGCCTTCCAATTCTGCGCCCACCGAAGTCCTCCTGAATAATGGAGATGGGACATTCACTGTGGGCCAGTCACTGATTACGGCAACATCTTACGTGGCGTGTGCTCTGTCCGACTTGAATGGCCAAGGCAAGCTTGACTTGGTCGCAGCCGTTTCGGGCACGAATCCCGGCATATCTACCTTCCCGGACATTGTTTCCGTTCTGAACGGCAATGGGGACGGAACTTTTGCCAACTTTCCGTCCTACGTGGTAAGCCCGCCGCCGCAGACTGGATACGGTATCGCCCTCGGCACGCTGGCGGCGGCGGACTTCAAGGCTGACGGCAAAATTGACTTAGCTGCAGGCGTCTCGATCCTCCTTCGCGGCGCTGGATATCCTAGCGCATTTGGATTGTTTCTTAATGATGGAGCCGGTTTCGTGCCCCCGGCGGTGACCGACATACCTCAGGTTTTCGCTCCGGAAACCTACGTGGCCGCTGGAGATTTTAATGGAGATGGGCGAGTGGATTTGGCGGTTGCGAGTCAGGACATTGCCATCTTTTTGGGCAATGGTGATGGCACATTTCAGACCGAAGCGGACTATGGGTCGGGCATGGTTGGGCCGATCGCGCTTGGCGACTTTAACAATGATGGAAAGCTGGATGTGATCGGCGTCGATTTCTTGACTACCAACGTATCCGTGCTGCTCGGCAACGGGGATGGAACATTCGGCTACTCCGTGAACTCATCCGCGAGCGGGGGTGTGCACGCGCTGGCGGTGGGAGACTTTAACCACGATGGAAAGCTGGATGCAGCAGTTCTTTCGGGGTCGCTCGTGATCCTTTTCGGAAATGGTGATGGAACCTTTTCGATCGGCCAAACCTATGATGTTGGGTTCAATCCAACGTCCATCGCTTCGGGCGACTTGAACGGCGATGGCATTCCTGATCTTGTTGTTGGAAATTCGGACGGCTACGACGCTGTTCACGGTGTCTCAACCCCATCCACAGTCGTGGTTCTTCTAGGAAATGGCGACGGAACGTTTCAGAGTCCAGTAACCACCCTCGTCGGCAACGGAATTTCATCGATTGCGATCGCTGACTTCAATCTCGACGGGAAAGCGGATGTGATGATTGGCAATACCGGGTGGAGCGATGTTTCTTTGCTGTTGGGGAATGGAGATGGCACTTTCCAGGCTCCGATGCTGTTTTATCTGGGTACTGGTTTTCCCACCTCCCTTTCGACTTCTCTGGCCGTCGCTGATTTTGACGGGAACGGAACCCCCGATGTGGCGGTGGCCAACGGCCCGAGCATATCCATCCTGCTCAATGAAGGCAGTGGCGGTCCAGCCGCTTTGCTGTCGCCGGGCGCGTTGGCATTCGCAAACGAGATGGTTGGCCAGACGAGCACGGCACAAACCGCCAGCCTGAGCTACATGGCCACCACTGCTCTGACGATCGCGAGCATTGCCATCGTCGGACCACAAAGTGGAGACTACCAGCAGACCAATAACTGTGGCACAAAGCTAGGCGCGGGAACGACCTGCACGATCACCGTCACGTTTACTCCCCAGGCGGCAGGAGTGCGCACCGCGGCGATTCGAATCACTGACAATGCAATCAATTCGCCGCAAGGGCTGGGATTGATAGGCACGGCGTCGAGCTTGGGTTTGACCGTGCCTTCGGGAGGCACCAGTTCGGCGACGGTCGCGGCTGGCCAGCCTGCAACCTACACTCTTGCGATCGGCGGTGGAGGGGTCAGTGGGATGGCTTCGCTCACTTGTACTGGCGCACCGACAGGCGCGAGTTGCAACCCGCCGGGCACAGTGAATGTGAGCGGCGCTTCGGCCACGACATTCACCGTTAGCGTAACCACAACTTCCCGGACTCTCGCGGCTTCGCGTCCCGACTTTTCTTCCGGATGGTGGGCAGTCGTGATGTTAGGGATGGTGTTGCTACCCGGGGCTGGTCGAAGAGGGCGAAACGTGGTGCGTCGGTGGCCGCTGGCGCTACTCTTGCTGATGTGCTCATGCGGTGGCGGTAGCTCGGGGGGCCCGCAACCGAACCCAAATGGCACTCCGGCCGGAAGCTATACCCTGATGCTGAGCGCCAGTTCCGGATCGACCAACCAATCGATGCCGCTCACCTTGAATGTGCAGTGAAGGCTACCAGGTTCCCGAGGACGGTCAAATCGTCGAACCAGCGGACTCGGACACCAGTCAAGCTCGCGGTGTAGACTCCGCGTTAGTCGTCCCCCGAGTGCAACGGTCGGCTCTCCAAGGTTTCGGGAAGCGGATTCAATCCTGAGAGACCAAGGCCGGCCTGGGGATCTGGTAATCGATACTCAGTTATGCCGCTCAGCTGCATCGCGATCCGCAGCAGGAATCCGGAATTGTTTATCAAATATCTTTTCCACAAACGCCTGGGCTCCTGGCACAGCCGGTGGGCCCATTGCAACCCCGCACTCTTGATCCACTGCGGAGCGTCTTTCACGTGGCCGGTATGAATGTCGAAAGCTGCGCCCACTCCGATCATGACCTTGCAGGGAAGTCGCCGGAAGTTGGCGGCCATAAATTTTTCTTGCTTCGGCGTACCGAGTCCTACCCAAACGATATCGGGCAGCGCAGCTTCCATCTGGGATTGAAGGTCCATCTGTTCGGAGGGTTCAAGAGGCCGAAAAGGAGGAGTACAAGTCCCGACTACCTTGATGCCCGGAAACCTGCGTCGCAGGCTTTCGGCGAGCTCGCCGGCAATTCCTGGCTTCCCACCGTACAGGAAGTGGCGAATTCCGCTCTGAGCCGAGCGCCGGCACACTTCCAGCATCAGGTCGGGACCGAAAACGCGCTTTATGGTGGAGTTCCCTTGTATGCGCCCCACCCAGACCGTTGGCATGCCATCGGGGGTGACAAGCAGAGCGTGGTTGAGAATGTCGCGAAAGTCGGGATCACGTTGTGCCTCCATCACGCCGTGCACGCTGGTGACGCAAAGGTATCCCTTAGTACCATCGCGAACCGCGCTTTCGATCACGCTGACGGCGCTGGGAAGATCGATGGCATGAACGCCGACGCCAAGCACGTTGGCGCGACTATTTGTCGCTGCCTGAGCGAAGTCTCGCTTTAGATAGCTCATTTTCAATCTGTCAGTATGGCACGCTCAGAACCTTCCTCGAGCCGGGCGGGACGCTCTCTGTCGTCCGCGTCCGCTTTAGGCGGCCTGTGGACACGCCCCATCTCAAGAACCTGCCGTGATCACTGGAACCCGCGTCTCCTTTCCAGAGACGGGTTCGCCGGTCGCAACTGCTCCGGCGACGGAAAAAGTAAACTCCGTCACCTCGACGATCTGGTCAAAAGGAATCGGAGCCTCCTTGCCCGAAGCCATAGCTTGGAGGGTCAACTGCAGTTCGCGTCGGTGTCCCTTGTCGCGCGCAGACTTGAAGCGCATCGTTTTCCGGTCGCGCACAAGCTGTAGCATTTCGAAATCGTCCAACTGGGCCACGCCTCCCTCACAAAAGACTTCGAATTGCTCTTTGGCGACAGCCGGGTCTCCGTTTGCAAGGTATAACAGGTTGGCAACCGAGCCATCGGCAAAGGTCAGGATCACGGAGACATTATCGCCGCTATAGCGGCCACCGTCGGCCAGAGCGGCCGCGGAAACCGCACGAAGCGGAACACCCACCACGTATCGCGCCCAGTCGACGAAATGGCAAAATTCCCCGATGATGCGTCCACCCTCGCCGGGCTGCTGGACCCAGTGGCCCCGCGGAATAAATCCGGCGTTGATGCGTACATGAACCATCATCGGTTCTCGTCGGCCAGAAAAAAAATCGCGTATTTTCTCGGTGAAGGGCGCAAAGCGACGGTTAAATCCAACCATCAGAAACGGCGGATTCTTCGTTCGTGACGCTTGCCAATACGCTTGGCGGATCAATTCCAGTTGATCGTAATTCACCGCTAAGGGCTTCTCAACGAAGATCGCCTTACCGTTGTTTAGCGCTGTCACCACATACTGCGCATGACTGCTGTGCCGGGACGCCAAAAAGACCGCATCCAGATTGGGATCCACCAATAACTCGGAAGCAGTCTGTGCCCGTGCGAAACCAATTGCTCTGCGCGCAGACTCGGCCGAGATGCCCGATGCAGTCGCGATCGCCTCCAATGAAACGCGACTGTCGGCTTTGAGGTTGGGAAATATCTGGCTGTTGGCGAATCCTCCAGCACCGATGCATCCTACTCGCAGTTGCCCGTTTATGGCTGGCCGCGATACCGAAACTAAAGCGGGAGAGCTCTTCGCCGTGGACTCAACCAACGGATATTCCAGAATTGCGGTATAGCTCTTGGAGTCGCGCAGTTCCCGATATGCCATCGCGGCATCGTCGACGCAGTACCTCGTCTCAAGCAAAGGTGAAACATTTATCGCGCCGGAGGCGAGGAAATCGAGGAAGGCCTCCATGTTCCGACGTTCCGTCCAGCGCACAAAACCAACAGGGTAATCATTGCCGCTCTCTTCGTAGCCAGGGTCGTAGCGCCCGGGCCCGTAGGACCGTGACATGGCCAGGGTTAGTTCCTTGTGATACATATTCGATCGGGAAACGCCCATCCCCACATCTCCAACGACAACGATGCGTCCGCGGTCCCTGAGAAGTTTTGCCGCCAACTCCAGCGGTTCCGCCGACCGAGCTGCGGCGGTTACGATCGCCGCATCCGCTCCATAGCGAGAGAATTCATGTACCGCCTGAGACACCTGCGGATCAGACGCTAACAATGCCAACTGCGTGCCCAATTGGCTCGCTTGCCGGACTCGCGATTCTTCCAGATCTATCGCGATCACGCGGCAACCGGCAGCCCGCGCCAATTGCATCGTGAGCACCCCAACCAACCCCGCCCCGATCACCACCACGGTTTCGCCGAAGTTCACTTGCGCCTGTCGTAGGCCCTGCATGGCAATCGCGCCCACTGTGGTTAGCGAAGCCGCTTCCAAGGAAACTGAGTCAGGGATGCGCACCGCCAGATTATGAGGAATCCAGTTCACCTCACAGTGATTCGCGTAGCCACTGCCTCCGCACGCTACCCTATCACCGCATTGGAATTCATTGATTCCCTCGCCCACCCCGATCACTGTGCCAGAACTGCTGTAACCCAACGGCGAGAGACTATCAAGGCGTGCCTGCACTTTGGCATAAGCAGCCTTGACACCGTTGCTGCGAGTGAAGTCGAACAGTTGCTTCAGCAGCTCGGGGCGGTCGAGGGCGCGGGCGAAGATTGATTTCTGCGCTGACTCTACGGCGGCGCGCTCAGTGCCAGAGCTGATGGCAGAAAATGCCGTTCGCACCAATATCCCTCCCGGACGCAACTGAGGTTCCGGAACTGGGTAGACGGCGATTTCGCCGTCTCGCATGTCTCTCAAAACTGCGCGCATGTTCATGATGCTATGAGCGGATAATACAGCTTCAGCTACCATAACTGCTAGAAATCCGCCTCAAAACTGCAGCGATCCGTTAGTCCAGCCAATCTTAAGGGTGAGGCAAGACTTCCGCTTTCGCTTTGATGATCACCCATTTTTCGACTCACTGCATTTCACCCCTGGTCCCGCGAGCATGGTTCTTCGAATCCACTTTCTCAGAGATGATCGTCTGCAGCATTGTGCGTCGCGTCAACATGCCAAGCTGGAATGAGGCCCATACACCTGTCTTTAGGATCACATTGGACAGCCTTGATGTTTTGGGCGTGTCGACTGCCGCCATAGGCGTGTTGTGCCGCTGCACCTGGACCGTCCGAAGCTCTTTCTCTTCCAACAAACGCTTCAACGAGTGATGTGTAAAGTGGTTGAGGTGGTGCTTGCGGCGAGCAACCGGTAGAAAAGGTAGTATCAACTGCGTAGCCACCAGGACTCCTTGCGATCCATGCGCCGGACGTAGACCACATCGAATCCTTGGTAGTACGACTCCAGTAGCGTGGGTGGCTTCCGGCGGGTCCTGTAGATCTCCATCGATGAGAATTGCCACGTCACCCGAAACGTGGTCCAAAGCGGCAGCGAGTGCAGTCTGGTGGCCAAAATTGCGAGAGAGTTCAACAACCACAATCTTCTCATCACCATCCGCCGCTTCTTCAAGAAGCTGTAAGGTCCGGTCGGAGCTCCCGTCGTCTACGAATACAATTTCGTGAGGGCCTCCGGGAATGCCGTCCAGCACGGAAGTGGTTCGCCGAATCAGTTCCGGCACAACTGCTTCCTCGTTATAGACAGGGATGGCGAGTGAAACACGGATCGATTTGGCCGGGGACGCATTCAGATTTCTCGAAATGATATCAAGAAGCCGCTTGGGGACAAGCGGGTCAAACTGCGTTAAGGCTTGTTTCGCTCAGAGGTCGCTCCTGTTTTTGTTGCTCTGGTATGCCACGACCTGCAAGCAGGCTCGCAATCAAAGTGCCTACTTCCCGAGTCCGCACATCCCACGTAGAGGCACGGACGGAGGATTGTCGCAATTGCTGGTCTTCCGGGCTGTCGCACTGAAGTGCGTCCTCCACTGCACAGATGAATTCTTCGACAGTGTTGTATAACCTGACGCCAGGGCTGTTCCGATATTCGAATAGGGGGGCGATCACTACGGGTTTGCCGGTTGCCAGATATTCACGCACCTTGATGGCGCTGCCGTAGCGGACAAACTCGCTGTCGAGCCGCCACGGGAGTACGCACACGTCAATCTCCCGCACGTATTCAGGCAGATCTTTATACGATTTGGAGCCCAAAAAGTGAACATTCGGAGCACTGATCTGCACAGCGTTGGACTTGTGTCCGATGAGAGCCCAATGCCAATCGGGCCGCCGCCTAGCGACCTCTTCGATCAATGGAACATCCATGACGTAGTCGATCCATCCAAAGTAGCCGAGGATTGGATGAGGAATGGCGGCGATGTCTGCTGCCGCCGAAGCTGCTGGATGAGCGAAATGATCGAAGTCTACGGCTTGCTCGAGAAAATACCGATGAGGGACATCCGCCTCCGCAAAAAGTTTGCGACCGGAGTACATGACCACTGAGGCGGCATGTTTCAGTTGCCGGTCGAGCGCACGGACCACACTCGGATCCAGGGTATTGTCTTCCATGGCATCGAACTTGTCCGATACCTGATAGAGCAGGGCCTTGCTCTTCAAGTACAGAGCGACATCCGCCGCGGAGGGCATAGCCACCCAAACTACTGGCTTACGAATTCCGATGAGCAACATCGCCAAGCGGATTTGCAACGCCAAAATGAACTGGTTGATAGCTCGCACACTGCGGCTGCCAAAAAACGGAAAGACGACCGGCGTCATCACGTGGAGGCCTTCCGGAACCTTCTTGAGCCACCTAGAATAGCTTTTCAGTTTCCTCCTGATCTTCAGAAAGAAATCCGGATGCGACACCGAGGGAAGCCCTAGGGACAAAGAGTTCACGAAAAGTACCTTATTATCTCCTGCTAGACGGCGAAGAATGTGGTTCTTCGAGTGCGGATGGTGATACCACCAGTCTTCGCCCGCGAAACAGATGATGCTTTCCCCCTTGAGCCCGTAGTCCATTATTGTCTCTCCCTATGCCTGCCAAGAAACACAAGAAAGTAACCGAAGGGGCCCTCGGAAACTACCCCGAACGACAATCGTTTGCGCTTCTTCGGTAGTTCCGTAAGAACTGGAAACTTCTCCGTCGAGGCAGCACATCTCCAGTTCGACAGGTGCCCGGCAGCTCAGCTCAGCTCTCACGCGGGGTCCCTCGATCTGACAACTCACCTCGGGCCCCATCCCCTGATTTACCGTTACCTGCCACTTGCTCTGCAGGTGGAAAAATGCTTCGAATGTGTGACTACCGGATGTGGCTAGGTGATCCTCCAGAGTGAGAATACCGTCTGGTCCGATTTTAAGAGTCCTGGTGTGCACTACCCCAATCCGGTCGTAGCCATGATGTGCGGCACGCAGACCTTTACATTCGTTCCCGTCTCGCAGCTCAATTGGACTTACTCGAGCGTCGTCGAAAATGTAAAACAAAGCACCCGGTGACGGCGAAATCCGATTCTGCTCCTCACCGTCGATCCGGATCGTATTGTGCGCAGCCGTGGAGCGAAGGCGGTTACGGACTTCACCGTCGCGGGTATAGCAACCCGTGCCGGCGTCGAGAAAAAATTCTTCGCCGTCGAATCGGAGGATCAGACTTAATTTGTCATTATGAGTGTGGCTGCCCTTCCCATTGATTCCATTCGGCATGGCCAAAAATACAACCTGGGCTAGGCCGGAGCTCGCCACTGCCACGCCTGACGCCGGGAAGATCGCGCAGGCTCGCTCAGCAACCTCAGAACGCCTTTCTCGCGAATAGGAAACGACCGGATGCCAGGCGACCTCGTCTTCTCGTCCTCTGTAATCCTCCGCCAAAAGGAATCCTCCGATCCCCAAGTGACTTGAGACGGTGAGCGAGTTGCGATCACCGGTGGCGAGCATCTGTTCCAGATCGTCGACCAGCAACTCAATTCGGCCATCATCGCAATCCCCGATATGCGGAACTCGGCCGCGTTGGTCTGCCAACGCTGCTAAGAAACGATACATATTTTTCAAGCGGCCGACGAACTCGGGATTGCGCTCCATCTTCTGCGCGTCCATGAGCCTTAACGCCGCAGTAAACATCTGGAGGTTAAGCAGATGATACCCAGATGAAGCTTCGTAATCTCCTCCGTCTTCACAAACCTGCACTAATATTTCCTTTTCGAGGAGTTTTTTATGCAACTGCCGCTTCTGTTCCATACCTGGACCTTGCAGGTACGACGAGAGGTAAAAAACTCCGAGGATATTACTCAAATAATGATTGCTTCGAGCCAGGTGGGAGAACTCGTTGTACGCTTCAATGAAACGCAGGTGCTGCCAGAGACACCGAGTCACGCTGAACCGCCAGGAATTCGTCTCCTGATCTTCGCCGCTACCCAGCAGCTCCAGAAAGAGACAAACGCTAACGGCACGGAGGGCAGCCTCCATCGGCATCGTCCAGTTCACGCCGACCCCTACTGGGTTCCTGTCGATCCAATCGGAAAGCAAATCTTGCGCCGCCTGACTGTAACGGGACTTGCCACTAATCAGCCACGCCTTGGCCAAAACCGGCAAAAACTGCAAGCGCGACAGTTCCCACGGCACTTTCACGTCTGAGCCATCGTGGCGCACGATTTGGACTCTGTCGGACTTGGTTTCTGGCCAGTCTTTGCCGGAAACAAAGTCGAAGTTCCACCGTGGAGGAAAACCCAACTTCACCGCGCCGTACGCGAACCAGGGAAATCGACCGTCGCAGACGGCATTGGCGTAATCAAGAATTGCGCGGCTCGAACGCTCATCCAATTCGCTGAGCTGTACGCGGTAATACCCCACCGGGCGATACCGGACGGCACACTCCGCCCCTCCCCTCTGCCCTTGGAAATTCATCTGACGCAATCGCCTTCGGGTGCGCCACAGGGCTTCTCGGGCAAGCGTTAAAGGCGACTCCCGCTGGAGAACAGTGATTAGCTTCATCCTAGCTCCCACCAATAGTCGCTCGTCCTGGCGATTGGTCGAGCGTCGGCGGCTGTGCCAATATCTCAGCGATCTCGGCTGTTTCGCCACACATGTACTGTTTCCACCAAAGCGCTAGATTCAGCAGGTACCAAGCTTGCTGCGGGTTGCGTTGGCCCAGAAGTTGCATCACCGCGCCGCGATCGAGGATGTCGCTCTGCCCGCAAAAGGCACTCAGTTCAACCCGCGCGAATTCTCCCAAGCGATCGAAGAACCACTCGTAGACAGGAACGCCGAACCCCTGCTTCCTGCGGTCGATGAGCTCATCGGGAATTAAACCGCGCACAGCTCTCTTAAGGATGTACTTTAGAGTACCATTGCGTGTTTTGATGGCCTCTGGAATGCTCATCGCCAACTCGACGAACTTGTGATCTAGGAATGGAACCCTTGCTTCGAGACCCACCCCCATACTCATCTTGTCGACTCGCATCAGGAGCAGCTCCGGAAGACGCATATTCAAGTCGAGGTATGTCATCCACTGCAAGGTGGACTTCTGGCAGGCTTTATCATCAAACCTTTCTCGAATCGGCCGCACCGCTTCCCAGGAACTAAAGCCTGCAAACTTTCGACGGAGGCGAGGAGATAATAGTGAGCTCTTGTGGGTTTCCGTAAACGCTTCGGCCCCGCCCCAAAAGACAGGCAATCGCTGGACGTTCCGACGGAGCCACTCATACTCCATGCTGTCTTTACGGCCCGCGAAGCGCAAGCCCGCCAAGCCCAGTCCCTTCAATGCTCCCGGAACGGGCAGATTCCCCCACGCTTGCAACCGGAGGCGAGTCTTCCAGAAGGGATAACCGCAAAACAGTTCGTCTGCTCCTTCACCAACCTGACAGACCGTGACTCCATTGTCGCGCGCAAGCTTAGACACGTAATAGACCGGCACACATACTGGATCAGCAATGGGCTCGTCCTGTAGATGGACCATCCTGGGCAGAAAGTCGAGCAGATCCTGCTGGGAGAGGAGGCGTTCGTAATATTCGGCATGTGCAAAATCGGCCATCCGGCGGGCATAATGAAGTTCGTTCCGATAAGACTCGTAATCGCCGTCATAGCCGATGCTGAAACACTTCACTGGACCGGTTTCACCCTCGGAGAACAACGCGGTGTTGACGCTCGAGTCGATGCCACCCGAGAGAAATACTCCCACCGGCACGTCGCTCACTTTGCGCAGCCTCACTGAAGTCCGCAGCTCTTCGACGATGCGTTCTGCAATCTCTTTTTCGGGGACGTCGACTAGCGACTCCGTATGATCGAGGACATCCCAGTATCGTGATTCTGTGATAGCTCCATCTCGTCGGATGCGCATCCAAGTCCCGCCCGCAAGCTTGCCGATTCCCCGAAATAGTGTCATCGGAGCGGGCGGGGTCAGGAACGAAAGGAAGTGATATAGAGCTTCCTCGTCAATGGCGCGCTCTTGCTGGGGATCCTGAAGCAGAGCCTTGATCTCGGAAGCGAACGTGATGCGTCCGTGATGCAGCGAGTAGTAAAGAGGTTTGATCCCGATGCGATCTCGGATGAGCCAGAGTTCCTGCTCTCGCGCATCCCAAAGAGCGATGGCAAACATGCCTCGAAAGCGATGGATAGAGTCGATGCCCCACTGCTCAAACGCATGCAGAATGACTTCTGTGTCTGAATGATCCGTCTTCCAGGAGTGTCCGCCTAGCTGTTCCAGTTCGCGGCGGATTTCAGCATGGTTGTAAATTTCACCGTTGAACACCACCCATATCGTGCCGGTCTCGTTGCACATGGGCTGCGATGCGGCCGAGGCGAGATCGATGATGGACAACCGGCGATGTCCCAAACCAACATGCCTGTCCGCAGAGACCCATGTGCCCGCGCCGTCCGGGCCGCGGTGAGCAATAGTCTTGATCATGCGATCCAGATAGGGCTTGTCTACCTGGAACGTTCCGCTCGGAAAGGTGAAAACTCCAGCTATGCCGCACATGGGAATTCTGGATCTTAACTACCGGTTGGCGCGTCGAAGGACGAAATACCACGAACTGACCAGTGCGAGAGGAAGACGGTCGGCTACCCGCACGTTCCATTCTATGAGGCGGCGCCACCGGGCAATCACGTGATAAATAATGGGCCCGCAGACGAAACTCCCTGCCGATTCTTCGGCGACTTCGAGCGAGCACTCAACAAACATTCGCTTCAGCCGACTCCGAGTGAAAAACTGCACATGTCCGCAGTCATGGTTATCCGTGGCGGCCGTTGCGACCTTGGCGATTTCTGAGGGAAGCGGGGGCCGTAGAAAACGTTTGACAAAATCAAAGACAAACCGGAGGCGTAAGGCACGAAATATCCACGAATCGATCTCAAACTCGCCATATCCATTTGGGACAGTCACCACCACGATTCCGTCGGGTTTCAAACACCGTAGAGTGGCCAACAGCAAGCCCTTCGGATCAGGGACGTGCTCCAGGACCTCGGAAAGGATGGCAACGTCGAAGGCAGGCAGTTCGAGCGCGCTGACTGACCCGACTATGAAACGCGCATTCGGTACTGCGCCTGCCAGTTTCTTCGCGTTTTGTATTGAAGGCTCGTGCAAATCCGTCCCGGTCACATCGAAACCGCGGCGCGCGAGTGGGATCGCCACCAGCGATCCATTCCCGCAACCTACGTCGAGCACGCGAGTCGACCCAGGCTGCCGGAGCGGAAAAGCTCGCTTGATTTCCGTTCCGATGAAACGTAAGCGCTTGCCGTAGCCCCATGGATTTTCTTCCAGGATCTCTTCGCACGTAACTGGCTTAATCGCTTCAGAATCCATCGGCACGGATTTCCATTGCCCCGGAGATGTCTCGGATACTTCGTGGGCGGAACTCATAATCGTCCAATTCTCCGAACTATGGTGCTAGCGCTGACTGTCCCACCTGGCGAATTACCTGAAGAATAAAGAAAAATGCAAGGAAGTACGAAATCGACGACACTATGGAAGCTCCCATGATCCCATAGTGAGGAATCGCCCAAAGGTTGAGGGCGATGTTGAAAACAGTGCAGAAACCCCAAATGATCACCACGCTTTTCGGATAGCCTATGCTGTTCAAAAACTGTACGGCTACTGTGTTCATTCCGAGAAACAGCATGCCTGGCATCAGCAGAACAAAGGCTGCCGATGTCGGCAAGAATGCCGCACCAAAAAGAAGACGCACGGCTGGCCGGGCCAAGAGCGAAGACATTACGAGAATCGGCAGCAGCAATCCAGCTGTTCCCCACACAGCCTTATACGTCAGCCGCAACTTGGCTCCAATTTCGGTCATCGCCGAAAGCCTAGGAAAAAGAATTGCTCCGACGATCGCCGCCAACACAGAGACGTAGTCTGCCATGGACGATGCAATCGAGTAATAGCCCGCCTGCTCCACTCCTAACATCTGCGCGACCATGAATAAATCGGCGCGCAGTACCAGAAACGCCAAAAATGCAGCCAGATAAGCTTTCGCAGCGTAATTGATGCTTCCGCGGAATAAAGGAATCGAGACCGATAGCGCCCTTGTAAACACCCCTCGCAAACGCCGCCACATCCACAAACAACTTATTGCCAGGGCCGCAAAACCTGCCGCGAAGAACTTAGTCACGCTCCCCCGGCCGACGATAGCCAAGCCTGCGATCAGAATCAATGGGAGCACTTTATTGACCAATTCCAGCAGGTTGTACCCTCTGACATCGTGTATTCCGAGCAGCAAGTTCTGCATCAGCAGATAAGCCAGGCCAAACGGGATCCAACTCAGGGCCAACATCAGCACCGAGCCATGCAGCGAAATCAGATTCGGAAAGATTGTGAATACTCCGGCTAAGAGAACAGCCAATAATCCGCCGAAACCGAAACTCACAGCTAAACTGTTTCCGGTTAAAGAAGGCAAGCAACTCGGATCCCGGGCTGCGAGGTACACATTGGCAGTATGCAGGCCTAGGTTCCCGAATTGCACTCCGAGCGCACCAGTCGCGACTGCCACTCCGTAGACTCCGCGGGCCTCTGGACCGAGAACGCGAGCCACGACAACCGTAGTGATCAATCCCACCCCCATGATCACGATACGGGTAGCATAGGTCTCCATCACCTTGCGCACAAAGTCGGAGAAATGCGGCGTCTGCCAAGTCTGCGTCACCTCAGTAAGAAAACTCTGAACTGTTGATACGACGGCTGCTCTGGCTTGTACGCTCGCGTTCGATTCTTGTTGACTCATGAACTGCAGATGTCGCCGCGGTGATGGCCGCGCTCCTACGGCTTTTCTCCTTTGGCGATCAGAAACCAGCCCAATGCAGGAGCGAGCATCTCCCAGGGTTTGCACTGATGTTTGGTGATTCGCAGGCGAGCGGGGGAAAAAAGGCTTTGGAGCGACCGTCGGGTATACAGATCGATATGAACTGGGTCTCTGCTGTTCTCAATCCAGAGCTTCCAGTCTCTGCCATTTCGAAGCATCTTCCAGACCGTGAAGTAGGAAACCAATGCGTACACGTGAACGTTGAATCTCCCTCGCGGCCGGAGGACCCGAAAGATCTCCTCCACGACTTTGCGCGGCTCATCGCTGTGATGAAGCACGCCATGTGAATACACGTAATCGAACGAGGCATCCGGGAAAGGAAGCCTTCTGCCGTCCCCTTTCACGACCGTGGCTTGGTTTCCCACCCGCTGGCGGGCCAACTCCAAATGGGCGGGAGTGATATCCAGTCCAGTCGCAATTGCGCCATGTTTCGCGAACTGCAGCAGGTCGCAGCCGGTGCCGCAGCCAATCTCCAGTACCCGCTCGCCGCCGTGACCGCTAAACTCAGCGGCCTCAGGCAGCCATGGATAGGTTCCGTAGCGCTCCTCTTCCGAGATATATAGCGGAGTCGTATTCCAATGTCTGACCGCGAGGTCTGCCGCCGAAGATCCCATGCGTTTCCCGCCACCTTTCGAGTCCGTCACACGCGTCGTGTTCATCCCGCTAGACCGCCTTCGCGCCGGTCGCATTAGGTGCGACCTCGCCAGCGACTGGCCTGCGCACGCGCGCCAAGACTCGTTCTGCATTCTGCCGCCAGGTGTGTTCGGCCAACGCTGCCGCTCGCGCGTTTCGGCCCAATTGGTTTCGTAAAGCGGGATTCCGAGCTAGAAGAACAATCGCAGAGGCCAGTTCGGACACATTTCCGGGCTCTACCAGCCATGCGCTTCTTTCGTGCTTCAGAACCTGCGACAACTGGTCTAAGTTACTCGCCACAATTCCTTTAGCCATGGCCATGTATTCGAATATCTTGGTCGGCGACCCAAAAAATGGCTGCCCATCCGGCATGCGGATATGGGGTGAAACCAAAATATCGGCAGCATCGAGATAGTCCGGAACGTTCGCGTGCGGGATCAGGCCTGTGAAGAAAACCTTGCTTCCCACATAGGGCTCTAGATTACTTTTCATCTCGGCGCGCAGAAGCCCCTCTCCTAAGAGAAGAAATCGGAGTTTGCTGAGAACGTCGTCTGTCCCTTCATCCCGCAAGAGCTGCTGAATCGCCTGCTCCAGCACCTTTATTCCGTGCCAATAGTTAAAGGTACCTAGAAAGCCGACCACAATGTCCGAAGCTGCCAGCCCGATCTGGCTTCGCACCTCGTCCCTCCCGCGACCGGGCCTAAAAACTGCCGGATCGACCGCGTTGGGGTTGAGCAGAATTCTTTCTTCCGCGATTCCCCGCCCCAGCAGATCCTGCTTTAAAGGTTCCGATACAACGACAATCAGAGATGCCCGCGAGAGGGACGTCTCCTCGCAAAGGCGTAGCAAGCCGCGGAACCGCGCCGGATCCCAATGGTCCGCCATCCACATCTCTGCCCCGTTGTACTCCAGAATCAACGGAATGCCTAACCATTTCGAAAGCACGGCCCCTGCCACAACGAAACGGCCATGCCGCTGATAAAACGCTCCCACCCGGCGACCTCGTAAGAGCTTCTTGACTCTGGCCGCGAATCGCAGATTGTAGGACAACATTCTTGATTCCTGAAAAAGAAAGAACCGCCTCTTCGCAGGGATCAAGTGCGCCGCGAAGTTCTCTACCCGGAGCGATCTCCCGGAAAAAATCTCACAGCTGGCTCCGGACTGAGCGGCCCCTCCAAGGAAGCCATTTACGTGACTAAGCTGGCCGCCCGCAAGCGAGGTGTCCAGGGGATAGGGATACAAATATGCCAGATGTAGATTGAAATCTTGTTGCCCATCGAACAGGGCGCGACTCGCCTTCCCCTTAAATACTCGCACGCAGAACCATGCCGCCACAAAAACGAAGAGATCGCTCAGCCCGCTCACGACTGCCATTGGCAAGCCGAGAAACAGTCTCCAACGGTCATACTTGCGAACGCAACCGCTGGCGTCAGCCAGAATCGTGACCCGGCAGCGGTGCAACACGCTCGACCATCCGACTAACTGAGGTTCCTGCACCTCGGACAGGGACCGCCGGAAAAACACGATAGCCTCGCCTTCAATCTTCCGGAAGGCCTTGATCTGCCCGCGCCAGCCCACTTCACGAAGTTCACGCTTCGACAGCACTAGGCATTCACGCCCTGGATAATGAGTGGCGATGAATTGCTTCGCGTCCGCCAATTCGCCGCTTATCAAAAGCAGGTAAACGCGCTCTGATCTCATCGCGGTTTACGTATTGGTATCACTTCGATGGACTCGGGCAGGGTTCTTTGATCAATTTGCGCGCGGAGGAGATTAACCGCCCGCGCTGGGGTCAGTCTTGAACTTCCAATCGCGGCTCAGAGCCTTGCCGTCGGGAGTCATCCAGGCTTGCAGAGGTCCTTTTTCGATGGCACCGCAGAATTTATTGCCCTGATGCCGCACTGGCCCCCACAGATTTAGAAGCGACTGCGACCAACGCAGCAACCTGAGGAAGTTCGTCGCTCCGACCACGCTGGTGATGGTTCCGATCCGCGTCTCGCGGCGCAGTTTCAGCCCTTCCTCATTAACCAAGAAATCCCAATAGGGATAGCCGATGCTCTTTATGATTCGATCCGGCATCGCGCAGTTCGCCGTCTTTTCTAATTCACGGGGAGTCCAGCGGTAGGTGTAATTTGGAATGGCGCTGCCCATGACCCCTCCTCCTGAATAATCCAGAGCCGCTACGACCCCAGTTTCATACTGAAAGGAAAAGTTGAAGTGCACCAACGCCCTCATGAAGGCGGAGTCGTTGGGATCAAAGAAAATGACGCACCGTTTCGCCACGCGCATCATCTCGCGCACCGCTTTGTGAGGAGTGTAGCAGTGATGCAACACGTCATGAGCGAAAACAACATCGAAAGAGTCGTCCTCGAGGTTCAAGTCCTCCACATTCAACAGAGATCCGCGGTCCTTGCGATCGGTTCGTGCCAGAGCGGAATTGGTGAGGTTCGATAACGTGTAATTTGTCAGGCCAACGGTCTCCAGCACGACGATGTCGATATTGCCGCCCCCAATAACCAGAACAGAGTCATTTGTTTTGACATGGGTTTTCTCCAGCACGGACTGCAGGACACGAACGAGAGTATTCTTCGACTTCGTCGTCTTCCAGTACTGTTGGGCCTGCTGCGCAATGGCTTGATTGTCGATTACGGCCATAATTCCTAATCCTCCGGAGGAATCTGTGAGGCACGGCGGAGACCGAATCGCACGATGACGCTGCAAATTATGAAGCGAACTCGCGAGAAGGCGCCCTCACTTCCGGGCTTGTAATGGCGAACTTGTATAGAACCGCCATCACAAACATGTACCAGAGATTCAAGTCCTCGAAATATGCGATAGTCAGCGCCATGCCGTTGGTCCAATAAACCAGAAATAAGAAGAGGAACGTCTTCCACACAAGTTTCGAGTCTGGAAAATCCACCTGGCGCAGCTTCCAGAAAGCAGAGACGAAGAACACTTGCGACGCTATGAACGGCAGGAACCCAGTCAATCCGGTCTCCGCGAGGATTGCTCCCAAATTATTGTGTGGAGAATCTAGCGCCTCGCCAGTCTGGTAGTAAGTAGAAGGCGAGCTCAGTGCGGCCTCGTGAAAATTGTTCAGCCCAACACCATTAATCGGATGATCCAGGAAAAGTGCTAACGTCTGATTCTCCTGAGCAATGCGCGCGTAAAATGTGATAGGGTCCGCGCGCTCCTCAAATATGACTGGAAACGCTAGTTGCAGCGCTAGAACGCCAAGCCCCATACCGATAACGGCCCCCAAGCGGAGGAACCGCCTCCTCCCGTTTTGATAACAGGCATCTATTAGTAGAACTATGACAAGCGAAATCAGAACAGACTTGAACAATGGCATAAGGGCTTCGAGCAGTGCCGCGCTCACCCCAAAGCGGTGTAACCACTTTTGCCATCCCGGTATTCGATCCCCTAAAGCACGCTTAAGAAATAGGAGAAAAAAGAAGCTAACCGCTCCCACCATCGCGTAGGAATTAGTGGTCGAAAATGGCCCGTTCGGGCGCACAAAAATTTGGGCGGCCGGGTCCCGGACGTCCGCCGAATAGTCGCCCGCGAGGATTACCCCACTACTCGGCAGTTCCAACAGATCCCGCTGCAGGACCACTTCTGCGAAGCCAATACCTGCGAGGTAAATGGCCATCACACAGGTGATGACATGAAGCTTGGAAACATGTCGCCGAATCTCAAAGTGCTGCAGGACGTACCATGCGAGCAAAGCTGGGAACAGGAAAGCTTCGAGCCACACGCGCAAGGAGTTAAGGGGTACTCTTGCGCGCGGGATCGCGACCGCCGCAAACAAAAGAAAGAACGTCCAGTACAAAGCCGACCTGCGCAGCAGGCGAGGCGTCCGGACGCGATCTCGATAATCAGCAAAGCACGCCGTTGCCAGCAGAATGCCAAGAAACGCCCGGTCCAGGGTAATAAGCGGATGCTCTCTCGGGAAAGAGAGGAAGTAGTATCCCAATGGGAAAATCAGCACCCAGCCCATAACCACAAAGTCGCTGCGGCCCCTTAATACCTCGAAAAAAACGCCAACGAGTGCACCTGCCAAGATCAAAGACAGGCCTGCGATCGCCCACCATTGCCCTGGCAAACATAGGACAAGAATCTCGACTAAAAAGATCCCCCCCAGCGCTGCTTTTCGCACGGGAGAATCAAATTCCGGTGACGGAGGCGAAAAAGTAGTGGACCGTTCCATTTATTCCAGTCGCTGCGCGAGAGCCGCGAACAGCCGATTCAGTAGCCAGCATCTAAGGCCCACCTCTAGGTGGCCCTGCTGACGCGCTCACCACAGCGCGACTCCCAAAAGAACCCCGCACTCACGATCCCGTAGAGAACCGCAAACGAAATCAGGCCAAGCAAATAAGCAGGAGCGGGGATCGCGAGCAGCGCGAAAAGACCGCTGAACAGTATTGCAGTCCAGAATGAGAGTTCCACCGCCCACGGCTTTGGGGTGGAGATTGCCGCCAGCGCACCAATATTAATGCCGAGCGCGACCAGCGCCAGCACCACCCCCAGCTTCGACGTCACAGTGAGGAAAACAAACCAAGGGTGCTGGCGCACCAATTGAAGCACTTCGCGTCTCAAAATCTGCTCGTAACGAACAGATCCATAAGTCGTGCCCGGCGCAATCGATTGCACCTTCTGGTAGGCAGCGCCGTCACTCCAACTGATGCCATAGTCATTCTGCAGGTAACCAAAACCGAGAAAAACCACGTGCCACATGGGATGCTGGGCCGAAAGGGTTCCATATCCTGGGCACTGCGTGCTCAAGAACGCGTCACGCCGAGCAACCTCTCTGGCAAAAAACAGTTTGGGAACGACCATCCCGCCGAGCAGGCACAGGAAGAGGATGAGTTTCCGCGTGGTGCGAGCCGACACCTGGAAGAATATCAACAGGCACGAAAAGAGCAAGGCTGCTGTGCCCGCGTGACCCCGCACCGCATTAGCAGTTCCAAGCAGCACTCCCAACATGGCGAGAAACACTGCCATCAAACTTCCCTCTGGACTGCGCATCAACACCAGCGTCCATGGAGTGGCTATCACGGCGGTTAGAAAAAAGAAGACATAGACGTCTCCGACGTGATAGGCCAACACCGTCAGTGCGAAGAGGCCAACCAATGCCACGCTTCGGGTCAATGGCTTCTCGTACAGGACTAAAAAGCCAACCGCTCCGGCTAGAAACCCAAAAACCAAAAGAGTGTCATAAAACAGATCTATTGCACGGGGCAAAGGCAATCCGAAGAGCGCGGAGAATTTCGGGATCAGGAAATAGCTACCGACATCATCCAAGCCACCCGAAGGGCCCAGGATTGCCCCGTTAACAGCTACCAACGGAACCCCGGTCTGTCCAATCCCGGCCAACGTATACGTCAGATCCCAGTAGCGTGTCCCCATTATCGTAATGTGGGTGGGGAGTTGCCCAGAGGGAAGTACCCGAGTTCCGGGCGTTCCCAGAGCCGAGCCCAGGTCGCAGGTAAACGACGGCGTAACGGCCGCAGCGGGCCCTCGTTCCTTCCCGGTTGCGGTTCCCGACTGCAGCGCAAGGGCGCTCACTGAAATCGCCACCAAACCGACAGCGCTGGTTGCGCGGGAACGCAACGTCAAGCCACGGACAAAACGGGCTAAAGTACGCTGCAAAATCATCTATGACAAACTAGAGTTTGATAAGTCGATCGACCTGTAACGTCGCCCAGCACGTACGCGCCCCAAACTCCGGCCCGAAGGACAGCTTCGAGCCACTTGTTCGGGGCGGGAATATCCATTGCTGCAATCGGACCTCGGTGCTGGAAATGCGCGATCGTCTTCAGCCCTGAAACTTCCATGAGCCGGGGAAGTGAGGCTCGATTAAAGTGATTCAAGTGATGTCGACTGTAGAGCCGTTCGTAGGCCTGCCTTGATCCGAGCCGCCTTGCCAAGCGCGCTACATCGTAAAGGACGCTCTGCTCATTGATTGTGTTGCTGATCACCAGCCCGCCCTCAGCAATCAACTCGACAATCCGTTTCGTGAACACGCGCGGATCGGTAACGTGCTCGATTACCTGAAGACTCACAATTGCGTCAAACTTCGAATCAAATTTCCAGGTGAGGAAATCCCCTCGCAGGAACTCGATTCCATCCTTGGAAACACTCGGAGCAATGTCAATGCCAGTAAGGCTTAACCTGGAATCTCGGTTCCGCAGGTATCGCAATAGGTTTCCCTTGCCGCAGCCAACATCGAGCACCGAGGCATTCGCCCGCCTCTCTGTGATTATGCGGTAGACCCGCTCGAACAGCCCGACGTCCGGGTGTTCGTTCCAGTTCTTGTGGATCTCATCGAAATACTCGGTGCCATACTGTTCTGGTACTTGCAGAGAAGCCAGATCGGTAAAACAATGACTGCAGGCCGGGCATCGAAACAGCCGGATGTCAGCGAAGCCGGTCTCGCACCCACTCTCCGTGGAACAGATCGTGCAGGGCAGCGTCTTGCCAGTACGAGCCGCGTCTGGCGCATACCCCGAGCTCTGAGCGACACTCGTGCCTGTCTCTCCCATGGGTCAGCTTCGACCGCCCACTTCTGTCCGCACTCTTCCGTCATCACTCGGCAGGGTGCCGTGCAGTCCTGGATCGTAAGCAGGTGCAAGGTAGCGGGAAATCACGTACTCGGGCCGCTTTCGGATCTCGGCCAGTACGGCACGCAAGTAGAGGCCCAGAATTCCTGTGCACAGCAAGTTCACCGAACCCATGATCAGAATCAAGAAGATCGTCGAAGCCCAGCCTTTTACTAGCGGGATTCCGTGCGCCATCAGACTGAGAACGTATGCCGCATAGGCAACGGCTAACAACAGGGCTAGCGCCGCAGTCCAAAGTGCCACCTGCAGAGGCTGGGCGGAAAGCGTCACCACGGCATCCACCGCGAACGCTATCATCTTCTTGAGGCTGTACGCGGAGCGTCCGGCGTAGCGCGGGGCCGCGTCAAACTCGATCGTGGTGCAAGGGAATCCCAGCCAGGCGACCAACCCGCGGAGGAAGCGTGACTGCTCGGGTAGCGCCAGAAGAGCAGTTACCGCTCGGCGGCTCATCAGGCGGAAGTCGGCAGCACCGCTGCTGATCTCAACTTCTGAGAATCGGTTCAGCAGCCAGTAGAATGCGCGTGAGGAGAGCGACTTTGTCAGTCCGGGCTGCGTGCGGCGCACGGTCTGAACCACGTCGAAACCTTGCCGCCAACTTCGTATGAGTTCAGGCAACAACTCCGGTGGGTGCTGCAAATCGGCGTCCATGCAAATGACGGCATCTCCCCGAGCACGTACCAGTCCCGCAGACAGCGCCGCCTGGTGGCCAAAGTTACGTACGAACTCAATTACGCCTAGGCGAGGATTTTGCAATCGGCACGCTTCCAGCACTGCGCCTGTATGATCTTTTGAGCCGTCATTTATCGCCAGAATCTCATATTCAGTGTCAGGCACATCAGCGAGCGCCCTCTCCACGCGCTCCAGAAATGGACTGAGACATTCTGCCTCGTTGTAACAAGGCACTACCACGCTAATCAGGTTCTGAGTCATCTGTTTGCGGAGTTTGGTGCGAAGAAAACCGGCAGCGAAGACTATTCCGATGTTGAGGATGTTGAAGCTTTCCGCCAACTGCGCAACCGGATTCGCGAGAATACCCGAAGGATCACGGGCGGCACATGGCTCCGCAGCAACGCCCAATCGTCCCCCAGCCCCTCTCTCATTTCAAGTCCAAACAGGCTCAGCGGATGAGATGCGCTCATGCTGCGAAGCCGCGCCGAGACCATGACATATGCCGTAGCTAGCATCGCAGCCAAAAAAGCGCCCAGCACAGTAATTAGGGTCCGCTTTGGGCTGGATTTCGTCTCCGGCAGTTTGGCTTCGTCCAGCACCTTTATCGTCGGTATCTCCTTAGCCTCTTGAACTTTGGCGAGTTCGTACTGCTTGGTCAAAATCTCAAAAACTGTTTCCTGTATCTTGACGCGTCGGTACAAATCGTAATAGGTCACTCCCAATGCGGGTAACTTGGCGATGGACACGCCGAAATCGTCTGCCGCGCCTTCCCCCGCTGGGTTCGAGTCGGCATCAGAACCGCGCAACTCTGAGAGCTTCTGCTTCAGCTCCCCGACGCGGGCCTGCAGGGAGCGCACCCGAACGTTGTTCGCAGTGTAAATCTGCTCCAGCCCGCTAAGTTCCGATTCCGCCGCGATCAGTTCACCCGCCAGCGCAGCCGTGCCCTCCATCATTGCCTTGCCTTGTTCTTTGACGTCTAGCGTGAGATTCTTGCTGGAAAACTCGCTCAGATCCTTCGATGCGGCATCCAATTCCTGCTTTACTGTCTTGAGCCGCTCCTCAATAAACACCCTTTCCCGGTGAGCGGCTGAGGTGTTGAGCCGGGCGGTCAGTCCGTTCAGGTTGTCGACATACGCGCTTGCCATCTGGGTGGCTCGCTCACGAGAGCGGTCTGTCACCGTGATGCTGATGATGCCGCTCTTGCGATCCTCGCTGATTTCGGTGTTATCCGCCAATTTCTCTCGTGCATCCTTCTCGTATCGGACACCGTAGACTCTACGCAGATCGAAGCGGTCGATCAGACTGTCTTGGACGGTGGTGCTGTTCAAAACCCCTATGAAAATTGCGCCAGAGCTCTTCATGCCCATGGCATCGGAAAGCACTCCACCAACCAGAGAGCTGGCACCGTCGCCACTGCCGCCGCCCCCGGCGGCTGCGAGCATCGTCGCCAGACCACCCAGGCCCTGTTTCTCGGGAGGCATGATGCGAGTAGTCGATTCGTACTTCGGAGGGATCAGCAGAGAAACAAGGGCAGCAACTAGTAGCCCGACCGCGAATGCTTTGGCGACAAATCTGCGCTCCCTCCAAACAGTCAAGAGCAAGTCCGACAAGAACTGCGGTTCGCGCTCGACCACGCCGTGCGGGGAGCCGTTGGCTTCCCCGGAGTACACTCCTGCAGTGTCAGGGAGGCTTTGATTCAACAGATCTGTTTGAGCTTCAGGCTTCACAGATTACCTTGTCACCGCGGCCACGACGGCACGCTCCCTAAATTCCCCGCATCGCGAAGATCGACGTGTGCAGAAGTATCGCCAAGTCCATGAAGAAATTGCGATGCTTAATATAGTAGAGATCGTACTCGATGTTTTCGTGAATCAGGTAGTTGCGGTCACCGCTGAGCTGCCAAAGCCCAGTGATTCCTGGGATTACCTGCAGCCGCTGAGCATGACGTTCGGTGTAGGTTTCCACAATGAACGGCATCTCCGGACGAGGTCCAACCAAGGACATATCTCCCAGCAGCACATTCAGCAGTTGTGGGAGCTCATCGAGACTGGTGCGACGGAGGAAGCGGCCCAGCCGGGTGATGCGGAGATCGTCCGATTGTTTGGGAGAATAAGCGTACGCGGGCGCGTCCTGGTGCATGGTGCGGAACTTGAACATCCGGAAAAGCCGCCCGTTCAACCCAACCCGCTCCTGCCGAAACAGCGCCGGGCCCCTGGAATCGACTTTGATCAGGAGGGTAATCAGTAGAAAGAGCGGCGAGCCGATAACCAGCAACGCCGCGGCCCCGACAAAGTCTACAATCCGTTTCGCCCACTCATAAGCAAGGCGTCTGGCGCTCGGACTGAAAGACGCCAGTAAAACGCCATCAATATCCTGAAAATCAACCCACGGATCGGAGTGAAGGAAATGGGTGGGAACGAAGGACACCCGGGCATTGGCCGCCAGCACTTCCTCGATTGCACGGTGGAACTTGTCATGTTGCAGGGAAGGGATAGCGATCACAACCAGGTCGGCACCACATTCCGACACCAATTCTCGGCTCAGCGGGCCGTGAATTACGGACGCCGAACGCCGATTTTCGTAGCCTAACTCAAAAATGGCGCAGCCGACTTTCGCGGCATTGTCGTCAATAAACGCCACCGGCTCCAGGCCGAGTTTGGGGGAACGACTCAAGACCGAGTAAACGCGGCGTCCGGTGGATCCAGAGCCATAGATCAGAACCCGTTCGATACCGTATCCTTTGGCGTGCAATTGCTGCACCAGCATGTACACGAGATACCTTTGAACAAAGAGAAACAGTGGCACCAATCCCAAGGCGATCACCATCAGCCAGCGTGAAAACAGAACACTGGTGAAGAAACTGGCGCCAAGAATAAACCCCAAAGCCTGCACCGACACACGCAGCACGTATTCCGTTTCGCGCACGCGCAGCAGACTGGTTCCGCGAGAGTAAGCACCGACCCGGTCCAGCATCATCACGATAACCGCTGCAAATGTGGCAGAGACACCCAGAACTACTGAGCCTTGGTAGTGCACCTGCTTTCCGAGTCCGAAGAAATAGTACGCCGCGTACCCCGACATAACGGCGCCAATCACGGTAAAGAAATCCGCCACAGCCTCCAGTTTCGTGAGGTGACTGCGAAATCGCGCCGCCGAAGTGTGCCGCGAGAGCGGTGCGACCACGGCCAGGTCCGGCGAAAGACCAGCTTTCGGTTGCGACGATTGTTTTACACCGATCGAGGATGCCATCGTTAAGATTGCTCTTGACCTGAGTTGATGATAGGGGTGTTCCAACCCATGGTCAATTCCGGAATTTTGCTGGCTGTCATTTCCTCAGCCGCAAATTCGGGTAAAGAGTCAGCTGAACGGATCCTGTCACGTTGGACTGCGCCGTGGGAGCAAGTTCGGGGAAATTCCACTGTTCATACTGCAACAATCCGGAGACGGAAACATTGTGCCCGATCATGAATTCGCCTTTGGCGGAATAGTCAGTCAGTCGGCCGCCTCCAATGAAATTGGGCGACACGGTTTGCAGACGATAGCCCAACTGCAACTTGTTACGGGGAGTGAACCAATACGTCAGCCAGCCCTGGCCGCCTCGGCCGGCTCGTCCGATCCAGCTTCCCAGCAGGTTGCCATTATTCACGTAGCCAGAACGATAGCGATCGTTATTGTAATAAACAAATCCCGGGGGAAATTCCCGAGTCCGCGAAATGTTGAATCCCTCCGCGCGCAACTCCAACTTCGGTATTTTCGGTATTCGGGGCATGTAGATGCCCGGGTTGACGGCGGCGCGGGTTGAACCGATGGGCGAGACTTCGTCCCAGACCATCGAGTCCAGGTAGAAAGTCAACCAGTCCCTCACGCCTGGGATGCGGTAACTGAAATCGGCAGCCGAAACCCGTTTCCCGGGATTCTTCACCAGATTCGATGTGTGCACGTGGTAGGTATCGAAAAAAGTGCCAAAAGTGATCGGCAAGCCCGGACCGCCGAACATCGCCGTGACTCCCATGCCAAACTCAAAATTGGGTGTGGGTTGAAAGCTGATCTTCTCCCCGTGAATGAACGGCTGGGGCGAAATATTAGGCCCAACCACAAAGGGGTATCCAGGATACGACTGGCAAGTAGGGGAGGTGCATTCTTCCCAATGCTGCCCAGAAAGCTGCCCCACAAAAAACTCCGTGCGGAAAGGCCCCAGTATGCGTGAGAGCCCGGGGATGTCGTGCGGCGCAACGTCATCAATCTTCAACATCGGGAACGGTGCAGCATTGTTGCTCAGCAATAGCGCCCCCGATTCGCCGGGGCCAAACCACACACTCTGGACGCCGAAAGAAACCTGGACATTATTCACGTTGACCGACGCCATGCTATCGAGCAACTCGACCTGACTCAGTGCGGCCGTGCCATCGGCAAGAGGAGGAGTGAAGTCGGCCGCGGCCGTCGCCGCCAGCGTTTGTGCCGATTCCGAGGGCACGGCAGGCGCGTGCTGATATTCTCCCCGAAAATAAAACGACACCGGTCCGGCTTCTACGTCGGCAGTCACCCCGGTGACGTTGTTGAATCCGGTCCAATACGGGCGACCGTAGTCATTGGTGATGGTTTGCCCGAAGTGATAGCCATCTCGAACCGGCGTGCCGGAAATCCCTGTCATCCGGGTGTACACGGATTGCACATGTGCGCCCACGTTCGGGGCTCCGTCGAGCCTGGCTAGCTCGGTCTTGAATTCGCCGGCCAAGGCGGCGTAAATTCGTCCGGCTTCACCATTTTCCTCACCATTCTCCGGGAACTTCTCGCCTGCGTCATTGAGCAGGCGAGCGCACGCCATTCGCGTCCAAGGCCGCATCCCCAGAGCGTCGGACTGGATTTGGCCGAATGCGATAAGGCGCTCCAGGGCAGGATAGATCCAACTATCCAAAGGTACATACGGAGAAGCCATGTAGTTCGGGTCGCGTCCTCGGTCGCCCGTCTTCTCATCGAAAACACTGCCCCACCCCGAGCCCCCAACCTCGGGATCGTGGTGGGCGCGGTACACCTGGCGCCCGAAGAACCAGCCCAGGGCGCCCCCGATGAGGACATCGGATGGAAAGTGTTGTTTTCCGGTCACTCGAGTAATGGTCACCGCAGATGCCAAGCCGTAAGCCGCCGTTTGGCTGAGCCAGCCGGGGTACTCGTGCGCCCAGATACTGGCTATGGACCAGGCAATGGCCGAGTGCTCGGAAGGAAACGAGGTTCCTCCTGCGAAGAAGTTGCCATGCCCATTTCCCTGGTAAGGTCGTTGCCTCTGGGTGATGACCTTAAATGCGTAAGCGACGGCCGTGCTATTAATGGCGGCCTCGCCTGCAAGCAGTCCTGCTTCCGACAAGTGGTCATCATGCTTCAATTGACCCAACAGAAATGAACCGCCACCTAGGCCGATGAGAGAATACACACCATAGTCGGAAAATGTTTTACTCGTTGCCATGTGATTGAGTGGAACCTGCTTCGACCACCAGCTATCGCTTGCGATGAAACCTGCCGTGACCGCCGCCCCCGGCAGGATCCACTTGAGATCCTTGGTTTGAAGGTGCGCAGGGCTTGTCCAGAACTGCTTTTGATCTCCGGCGAGGTGTTTCAGAAATGGCGTGAACAATCGATTTTCAGGGTCCGCACCCGGCTCCAGCCGATCGCGCGATTCACCTCTCGCCGCATTCTGATCGGTCTTCTGACCTGGCACCGGCTCCTGCTTCCCAGCCGCAGGTACCTGCGCCGCGCCGCTAGCACCAGTCTGACTGGTACCTGGCCGGGCGATCATCAATAGAACTACCAGCAACCGCCATTTCCCCGCACCCATCATCTGTATTCAAACCACGTCACAAGCGAAGCCGACGTAACCCTGTCATCCAGCCCTGTCAGTCGAGCGGCTATCAGTGAGTTGCATAGTAAGCCGAAAAGGCAATCGCCGTACCCACGGAGGAAGCGATCTGCGCGATCGAGAGAGTCGACTTGAACTTCGTACTGAACGAGTAGATCCTTTCGGGCACGACTACCATATCGCCTGGACGCAGTTCCGCCTTTTCCGCACCGCCGCCAAATATGCTGCCCGATCCACCGAGAATAGAGCCATCCCCCCGAATCACATAGATGCCTTTCCGATCTGCCATTGCGGTTGGACCGCCCGCTTGTTTCAAGTACCAACTGGCATCCTTGCCGGGCTTGAATGTGATCCCTGTAGGGTTGTAGACCGAGCCATCTACAACAATCATGCCTGGGCGTTTGGGAATGTAGATCGTGTCTCCCGCCCGCATCTGCATATCCGTCGATGTGTTGGCCCAGCGCTTCACATCCGATGAGATGTGGATCACCAGGCGGCCAGCCGGTGGTGTGCTCTCAAGATTGTCGATCGTCTTCTTGTATTGAAGAACCGTAGCCTTGGCCTGGGCCTGATCATCCTGATCCATGTCCGGAACAAGTTTTATGTCTTTGGCTTCGGCTCGAATGCGTTCAATCAAGTCAGCCCGATTTTTTTCTTCAATTTGCCTCAACTCAACTCGCTCGAAAATGGCTCCATAGGGATAGGCCGTAGGAAGAAACCCTCCCGCACGGGCGATGACGGAGCTGAGGCGTTCGCCGGGCTGAATGCCGTAGCCGCCAGGATGCACGACTTCACCTTTGAGCTGGATGGTGGCTTGCAAATCCTGCCAATCTGAAATCTGTCCGATCGTGAGGACGTCGCCATCTCGTAGCCGGACGTCGGAGTCGGCCTCCCCGAGCATGGCCTTGGCGATGGGTACGGTAACGCGGTCGCCCACGACTTTGCTGCCGTGATCGACTGCGTAGCGCGTCAGATCAGCTTGCTCGGTGTATGCGCCACGTTTGAACCCGCCCGCGAGCCGCACCAACTCCGCCGCTGTCATGTCTTCGCCCAGAGGATATTTCCCGGGACGAGCCACTTCTCCTTCCACCGATACCATCGGTGGATCAACTTTGTTGAGATCCCGATGAATAAAGACGCGATCCTTCGGCTCCAGGGTGATGTCATACTTCTCGTCGCCTTCAAGCGCCTTGGCCAGGTTTACGCTGATCACTTGGAGCTTGCCGTCGCTGGTCTTCCGGTACACCTGAGCGTCGTCCAGCAGAGCATCGCGAGTCGTGCCCCCGGCCAAATAGACGGCATCTCGCAGGTGCGGCGTCCCGTTGGTCAAATGATCGCCCGGGTCGCGCACTTCTCCGGTGATCGTGATAATCGGGGGATCTTCGAAATCGTATTTACTGAAGACGCGAATCGTGTCAAACGGTTTGAGAACCAAGTCCTGATCCTTGCCTGCGAGCGCGTCCCCGAGGTTGAAAGCAAGCACGACCGGAGTGTAATCGGGCTCGGCTAAGCGGATGATCTCGGCGTGGACCGTGGAGGGTTCTGGCAACAAGTCCTTGTAAGACTTGATGAGATCAGTGACTTTCATGCCGTCGCTGTAGGCGAATTTACCTGGCCGGGAAACATATCCGTCGAGGTAAACCGTCTTGTTCGCATACGGAAGAATGGGAGTGATCTTAATCTTGTCTCCGTCCTGCACCTTGAAATCTTCCAGCGCTTGGGTAACCTGCGCCTGGTTGTTGGTTTCGGGGATATCGAGACGCAGCATGGTACGGCTCTCATGGCTCTCGATGCGTTCCACATCGACGTGACGCAAGGTACCCGTTGGCAGCACGCCGCCAGCCAGTTGCAGCACCTCCGCCAGGCTCTTTTCGGCGTTCAATTCATAAATGGCAGGCCGGCGCACCATGCCTTCTATAGTCACGGCGCCGCTCAACGGCGGAACTTGAATCGTGTCCCCGGCTTCCAGTCTTTGCATATTGCCGCTGATGCCGTGCAATAAGAGATCGTAGACGTCGACTTTCTCGATAAGTTCTTTGCCGCGATAGTGCTCGAGCAGACGCAACGAGCCGCCAGACGTCGGTCCGCCTGCGATGTAAAGCGCATTCAACGCCGTCGACAGCGAACTCACGTCGTATGCGCCGGGCCGCTCCACGTCTCCAACTACGTAAACCCGAACCGTGCGAATGCGGGAAAGAGAGACGTCGGCCTCCGCATCGCGGAACTGGCTGCGCAGGATGGCGCGAACGATATGTTGAACGTCTCCCAGATTCCGTCCCGAGACCGCGACCGCTCCAACCTCGGGTAATGCGATCCGTCCTTCACGATCAACCACCCGCTGCAGTCGCTGCGAAACCCCGCCCGAAAGATTGATGGTCAAACCATCTCCGGGACCGATCACGTAATCAGGTCCGGCCGGCAGGTCCATCGGCAGGACATCGAGGTTCCCCGTACCATTTCGAAAGACGTCCAACCCGAAACGCTCTAGGCGCAAAGGCAGCCTGGAGTATTGCGCGTAAAGGTCGTAGAGCGACGGAATATCAGCGTACGGATTCGGTCGATGACGCAGCCTGGGCTGAAGAGGCAGCTTTAGTGAACTATAGGGCTGGAACTCGGAGGCCATTGGGTTCTGAAAGCGCGCCTGCTGCGGTCCTAACTCACCGGCGGTATTAGGAAGCCCCAAGGACCCTAGCAGAGATGCAGAAGCCCCCATCGAAGACATCCCGGAACCACCACCCCCAAAGTTACCTTTCTTTGTCGGCGATGAGATGTCGCTCTGGCTGGCGGTTACAAGACCTGGAATCGGAACGGTCTGAACATTCGCCATCTGAAACTCGTCACTATCCGAACCGAAGTAGTCTTCCGGACGCATCCCGGCTAATTCGAGCTGACGACGCAGATCCAGGGATGGGGCTGGGGGTTGAAGAGGCAAGCTTGGCATCTGGTATCGCTGCTGCGGTGACTGCGAGGCCGCTGGAGTCGACGGCAGTGTTGTAGCTGGGTTCACGGGCTGCTCGTACAGAGCTCGCGCCGTGCCGCCGGGGAGATACTGGGTGAGGTAGCAATCCAGATCATTATCGTGCTTGGCCCAATAGAGTTGCTCCTGCGAGTGGGCTCCCTTCATGTCCACCTGCTCGGATATTTTTGTGTCCTTTCCTGCAAGCGGATCACGGCAGGGCAGGTTTTTTGCCAGTTCCTCGCGCGTAGGCTTGGCCCGGATGTAGGAGCGATCTTCAATTTCTTGCGTCGCGATCACGCGGACGTCTTGATCTTCTCTCAATAGTCGGTAGACGGCGTCATCGGTCAGTTCGTTCGGGTCAAGAACTCTGCCCTGTTCGAACGCCTTGCGCACAATCGCCTTCTTGACTTGCAAAAGCAGTCCTGGTTCGCCCTGCAGAATCTGCGTGATCTTGTCGGCGGAGAGTGACACCATTTGCTCGGCTTCCTGCTCCGCCCGCGAGTTGGCCTGATCGATTGCGGTGCCATGAACGTAAGCCGAAGGCTGCTGGCTCCATGCCGTTACACAACATCCCAATCCCATACAAAGCAAGATCAGTACGCGATAACGAAATATGCGAGAAAGTTTTCTGCTCATAACAGCACACCTCTAGTCAGGCGAACCAGCCCGAAATTTATTTGGTTGGAGCCAGCCGACGGGAAAACCCAGGCAAAAGACGGAGGCAAATGGCATCGTTCAGCAGGGCTCAATATCCGCCTCGTCGACTTCCACAGCAACCGACCGCATAATGAGATCGAGCGAGAGGACTACGCGAAATTTCTCTTTTCTGCGGACCAGGATGCCTTGCGATCCCGCCAGGGGACCGAATCTTACGCTTACGCGGCGTCCGACGGTCAGATACGGATGCGGCTCCGCCCGAACTCCGCGCGTCAGTCCGTTCATCAGAGCTTCTATCTCGTTGGGAGGCAGCGGTACGGGGTGCCCGTTAAAGCTCACGAATCGGACCACGCTGGCCATCTGCAATACCCGCAGGCGGTCCTCAAGGGCGATGCGCACGAAGACGTATCCCGGGAACAAGGCCAGCTCCAGCTCCTTGCGCCTGTCTTTCCAGCGCCTTACCGACCGGTAGAGGGGCAAAAAGCAGGAAATGCGGTGCTGCTCAATCTGCTTTACCACGCGCTTCTCGTGGCGCGGACAGGTGTACAGGGCGTACCAGTTGCCATCGTCGGGTCTATCCGCGTGGGCTCTAACGGGGATCGTCACCGGTGCTGTGATTTGAGCTTCCATATTACTCACGATGCAGCGGCCTGGATACAGCTTCGCCCCCTCACTTACAGGCTCTTTGTGAGCTTAAGCCATTTACTTTCAGTAGCATCCGGCTAAAATCACCCGCATTCAAGCCGGCTACTTATTCAATCACCCTGCGCTGCAGCCGTTGTCACAGAACGTCGCTAATCCCTGGCTCTTGCGATCACGAACGCCAGGACTTCATGGCGCTAACCTTCAGTTCTGCGCAGCTCCCACCATCACCGGGCGTTCACGAAGCGCGTTCAAGATGCCAGCCTCGGAGCTCTCCAGTGGTTTGGTGCGAATATCGATGATGGCCCAGTAAAAAATTCCACGGTTCTGCTCGGGAGCAAGCGCCAGGATCCTCATCTGGGGATACCTTCCCAGCAGGAACCCGCACTGCCCCAGTCGCTTCTCCGGTTCATCCATCGCCAGAATGAGCACATCTGGCTGGACCTGTTCCACCACGTCCGTGAGTTCACCCTCGTCCGCAACCTCGCCGACAATTTCGATGTCAGGTTGGTCGGAAATGGTGGCCATCACGAGTTCCCGCATCAGGCGGGGCCGATTTGCAACCAGCACACGGACTCGCTTCACATAATTTCTCCGAGGCAAAGGCCGATAGCCAGAATATAGTGGCTATGGTGGAAGTCCAAGATTCAAAAGGGATCTACGCTCGATCAACCTCGTCGTACCAACCCCCTGGCAGTACTGGCCAAGTAGTACTGAGACCGGTACCAATCGCAGGTTGGTACTACATCAGCCCTGCATTTTCGGGACTCTGCAGTCCGCACGAGACGGAAAATCGCGGCACGAGTTTGAAACGGTGCCCGAAATAGTGTAGATTGATGGACTTACCCGACTTTTGCCTGCTAGCCGGAGACCTTGATGTCTCCGTTCGGGGTCTTGGTTGAGTGATCGCACAACTTTTTTTCACATCCTGGGGTTTGATTAAAGAACCCGCAGGTAAGTACTTCAGAATGAATCTGGATTGCGGTTGGCTTTGTGGGCGGTCGAGGTCCAGATAGGCACTTTAAGACTGAAAACGACAGGTTCGCCAGTCGACGGCGGACAATTTGGGCATGGGGAGTGAGGGGGGCACGACCCATGTCTTGACCTTCACGCGCCATCACGCTGTACACACGGAGTATTGGATGGAGCCAAAGCGGATTGCAAAGGTTTTCCTTCTGGCTGAGAACCGGCTCTTGCGCGAAGCACTGATCCGGATTTTAGCCAAGAAAAGTGATATCCGGGTGGTGGGAGCGGCCGCGCATTCGCCGGCCACGCGGGAAAAAATAATTGCCACCCACCCCAACATTGTCCTTCTGGATTCCATCGATCTGGTCTTTTCCGACGTAAAACTAGTGTCCACGCTGCACCTTGCGATTCCAGGCGTGCGCGTGGTCATGGTCGACATGGAACTGGATGAGGGCAAGTTCTTGCGTGCGGTCCGCGAGGGCGTGGTGGGATATGTCTTGAAGGACGCGTCGGCCACAGAGGTGGGCGCTACGATCAGCGCGGTTGCCGACGGAGAGGCGGTTTGTCCACCGGCGCTCTCCATGGCTTTATTCCGTTGCGTGGCCCAGAATCGCATCCTCGGAGACTCCTGCCGGATGCTGAGCCGGCGCGAGCAGGAATTGATGACCCTGCTGCGCGAACGGCTCACGAACAAGGAGATTGCGGCGCGCCTGAACCTGTCGGAACAAACGGTGAAAAACCACGTTCATCGCATGCTGAAAAAAGTTGGAGCGCCGGATCGCCTGGCCATCGTCGAGCGGTACCAGGTGCAAAGTCTGAGTGGAGGCACGGCCTAAGGCAGCTGGGCTTGCCTCTTGCAGCCCAAATATTTGCAGCCGTTACAGCTTCTTCGATTATCCTGCGCTGGCCAGTTTTTTCGGGTTGCGCTTCCATCGCGACAAATCATCAATGAGAAGATGAGCTTTGCCGTAACGTTCTTGCGTTCTGGCGCTGTTTTTTGCTCCAATCGGGCACTGGTGCGTTGACGACCCCTCTACACGATGCCGCTTCGTCCTGCGATCGGCAAAACGGATTCCGCAACCAAATGCAAGCTTCTGTATCTAAACAAGCTGTTCAGCAGCATAGAAATCTGAAAGCACCCGCTTTGTAAATCCGAGACCGATCATGGCAAAACCGATCCTGTTAAGTGTCGACGACGACTCCGATGTTTTGCGGGCGATTGAGCGCGACTTGCGTTCGCGGTATGGAGCCGATTACCGCGTGATCGGGAGCGATTCGCCCGAAGGCGCCTTGGACGTCCTGAAGCAGCTGCGGGTGCGGAATGACAGTGTAGCCCTGCTCCTGGCCGACCAGCGCATGCCTCGCATGGACGGCATTGGTTTTCTGCAGGAGGCAGTTCGCATCTATCCCGAGGCCAAGCGGGCGCTTCTCACCGCCTATGCCGACACCAGCGCCGCGATCAACGCCATCAATCAGGCCAACATTCATTACTTTTTCCTGAAGCCTTGGGATCCGCCGGCGGAGCATCTTTATCCGCAACTGGATGATTTGCTGGAAGACTGGCAGGCTTCCTATCGGCCAACGTTCCAAGGGATACGCGTGTTGGGCACGCGATGGTCGCCGAAGTCTTATGAGTTGCGGGATTTTCTGGCACGCAACCATGTTCCTTACCAGTGGATCGACGTCGAGCTTTCCGCCAACGACCCGGAAACGAAGCGTTTGGTAGAAGCTCTGGGGCCGGAGGCAACCCATCTTCCTGTAGTGCTTTTCCCCGACGGAACCAAGCTGCTGGAGAGCATCCCCACCGACGTCGCGCAAAAAGTCGGCCTGCGGACGCGCGCGCAAACCAGCTTTTATGACCTGGCGATCGTAGGCGGTGGGCCGGCCGGCCTAGCCGCAGCCGTGTACGGCGCGTCGGAAGGTCTGCACACGGTGATCATTGAACGGGAAGCACCGGGCGGTCAGGCAGGAATGAGTTCGCGCATTGAGAACTATCTGGGTTTCCCGGCGGGACTCAGCGGCAGCGATCTGGCTCGGCGTGCGGTGGTGCAGGCCCAGCGTTTCGGCGTGGAGATTCTGGCGCCGCAGGAAGCGGTCGGCGTCCGAACGGAGGGGTCCTACCGGATCATCAAGATGGCGGATGGAAATGAGATTTCATGCCACGCGTTGATGATCGCGAGCGGGGTGCAGTGGCGGCGGCTGGAGTCTCCGGGAGTCGATCGCTTGCAAGGTGCGGGCGTTTACTATGGCGGCGGCGCGACCGAAGCTCTCTCTTGCAAGGGAGAAATCGTCTATGTCGTAGGCGGCGCGAATTCCGCGGGACAGGCGGCCATGAACTTCGCCCGCTATGCGGAGCGGGTCTTCATTCTGGTGCGGGGGGATTCCCTCTCCAGCACCATGTCGCAGTATCTGATTGACCAGATCAAGGAAACGCCCAACATTCAGGTCTGGGCGCACGCCAGCTTGGTAGAGGCGCATGGCGAAACCCATCTGGAGGAGATTTCGGTGCTGTGCTCGGATTCCGATAAAGTCGAGCGGGTGCCCGCGAGCTCGATGTTCATATTCATCGGCGCGCTGCCGCGAACGGATTGGCTTGGAAATCTCGTCGAGCGGGACGAGCGAGGATTCTTGTTGACTGGTCCGGATCTGATCCGGGATGGACAACGCCCGAAAGGTTGGGCGCTCGATCGGGATCCGTTTCTGCTGGAGACCAACGTGCCCGGCCTCTTCGCTGTGGGTGATGTGCGGCATGGCTCGGTGAAGCGGGTGGCTTCCGGAGTGGGCGAAGGATCGGTGGCGGTCCAGTTCATCCATCAATATTTGAGCAAGGTCTAAATGGTAGAGAAATCGGAATTACTTCGCGTTCCCGTATTCGCGGATTTGCCGGACGATCAGATCGCCTGGTTTATCAGCCAATCGCAGGAAATGCGTTTCAAGGCAGGAGACACCTACGCGCACCAAGGCGATCCCGCCGATGCGATGTTTGTGATTCTCGAGGGGCAAGTTCAGGGACGGGGGGAAATTGGCGGCGAAACTATCATCTTCACCATCAACCAGGGCAGCGTCACTGGATTGCTGCCGTTTTCCCGGATGAAGCAGTTTACCGTGACCGGGCGCGCCGAGACGGATTGCCGACTCCTGCGATTTCCGTCATCGCTGTTTCCCGAACTGGTGCACAGGATGCCCGAGCTGACTCAACGTCTCGTGGGCCTAATGTCGGACCGGATCCGCGAAACCACTCGACTGGAACAGCAACGCGACCGGCTGGCTTCCTTAGGAAAGCTTTCCGCGGGCCTGGCGCACGAACTCAATAACCCGGCTTCCGCCGCCAAGCGCGCCGCCGGCCAGTTGCGCGATAGTCTCAAGCGGATCAAAGAAGCCAGTCATGAACTGGGAAGGCGCAACCTCACACCCGCCGAAAAATCGGAGATTCTGGCGATGGAGTCGGCTTTCCTCCAAAGTGAACAGCCTCCGCCGGACGCGCTGACGACCAGCGACCTTGAGGAGCAGATTGACTCGCTGTTACGCAGCCACGGCCAGAACGATCTGTGGCAATTGGCTGCGGATCTCGCACGCAAGAATGTAAAGCCGCAAGCGCTGGAATCCCTGTTCGCGGCTGTGGAGGCTGACACGGCCCGCGCCGCGCTGGTCAGGATTGCAGCTTCCGTGGAAATCGCGAACCTGTTGAACGAAATTGAGAGCAGCACGTCGCGAATCTCTGATTTGGTCCGCGCGATCAAGGAATACACGTTCATGGACCAGTCGCCCGTGCAAAACGTAGATGTCGTGAAGAGCCTGGAAACGACGCTCACAATTTTGAACCACAAATTGAAACGCGGAGTGGTGGTGCAGCGCGATTACCAGCGCGTCCCGCTACTGGTGAATTCTTTTGGGAGCGAGCTGAATCAGGTTTGGACTAACGTCATCGACAATGCCATTGACGCGATGGGCGGAACCGGCGAGCTTCGAGTGCGTACCTATCGCGAGGATGGCTGCGTGGTGGTGGAGATCGGCGACAACGGCCCGGGAATCTCGCCCGAGGTCAAAGCCCACATCTTTGAACCGTTCTTCACCACCAAGGGCGTGGGAGAGGGCACGGGGCTTGGCCTTGACACGGTTCAAAGAATCGTGAAAAAACACCGCGGAACGATTCAAGTGAACTCGAAACCAGGAGACACGCGCTTCCAGGTGTGGCTCCCGCTGTCGGAGGGTGCGACCTAGACCGGCAGCTGTTTCGGCAGAGCTGGGAACTTTTCCTGTGGGCTGCGCTGCACCAGCGAAGCCTGGGCGTGTTTCGCCTCCTTGCTCGCTTCCAGGGTCACGTCGCGCTCGCCAAAACCTACGCCGATCTTTTTCAGGAAGGCATTTGGAGGCGTTCCGCCGGCGAAGATCCAGACAAAATCATTCGGAATTTCCTGGCGAGCGCCTTTGACATCGAGAACGACGGAATCAGGTTTGAATTCCACGGGGTTCGTTTCGAAAAGCACTTTGACTTTGCCGGAACGCATGCAATCTTCGATGCGCTTGGCGTTGCGTTCTTTGATACGGGTGAAACGGTCGCTACGATAGCAGAGCGTGACCTGATTGCCGGCCTGGTGTCCGAGGCCCATCGCGGCCTCGACTGCGCTGTCGCCCCCGCCCACGACGAGAATTTTCTTGTTGATGTAGTGGTCGGTTTCGATGAGGCGGAACATCACCTTGGGCAGTTCTTCACCCGCAACGCCGAGTTTCCGGGGTTCGCCGGCGCGCCCCAGGGCGAGGATCACATTGCGCGCGCGATAGGGGCTGTTGGCAGTCTGCACAGTGAAGACGCCGTCTTCGCCTTTCTTGATGTCGTCAACTTTCTCTCCGGTGGAAACGTTGAAATCCGCGCGGTTGAGGATCATGTCCCAGAACGCGAGCAGATTTTCTTTGGAGAGTTGCAGCTTCTTGAACGGTCCGTACATGGGAAATTCCACGGGGCTGGTCATGACCAGTTTCTGTCGCGGATATTTCGCGACTGTGCCGCCGACTTCGTCGCGCTCCAGAGTGATGTAGCTGAGCTTGGTTTCGATGGCGCGCAGGGACGCGCTGATTCCGGCAGGTCCGGCCCCGACGATGAGAACGTCATAGACTCCCTTCGTCGCCGGAGCCGCGGGTTTTCGCGTCAACCGCTGAGCAATGGTGTCGACGCAATCGCGGCCCTGGTTCACGGCATTCTTGATTAACGCGAGGCCGCCAAGCTCGCCGACAATAAAAAGACCGGGCACGGTGGTTTCGTGCTGCGGCGTGAGATGCGGCATGTCGGCCGCCATGCTGGGGCTGGCCATCACCATGGTGATGGCGCCGACGGGGCAGGCGTCGGCGCAGAGGCCGTGGCCAATGCATTTGTATCCATTCACGATTACGGCTTTGCCGGCGATCATGGCGAGCACGTCACCTTCCGGGCAAACCGTGGTGCAAGTGGCGCAGCCGATGCAGTAATTGGTGTCGATGTGCGGATGCTGCGCCTTGGGACCTTCGGAGAACAACCTTCCTTTTTCAGCAGCTTGCTGCGCCCGAGCTTCGCGCTTCTTCAGATTCCGCACGTAAGGAATTACAAAGCAGAGAGTGATGGCGGTGGCTATCGCGAATGTGATGAATGAGTCCATATCAGTGAATGAGTGGCTCCGGCTTCGAGTTCAGAAGTATCCCAGCACGAATTGCAATCCAATGTGAATCAGCGCCAGCACGGCGAAGGCGTAACTGAAAGGCTTGTGCACGACGTGCCAGAGATGGAAAACTTTTTGTGAGCGCGAGAGGAAAAGAATTCTTTTGGAGAGCGCGGCCTCTTCCGCCGCGGCGTGAATGGCGCGCTCGATGTCGCGGTGCCGTGTGGGCAGAAATCCGCCAAGCGTGGTCAGGAATGCGCCGCCTCGCAATGCATGCCGCCGGAGGCGGGCCACGCGGAATTTGCGGGCTACATCGAGCAGCATCATGTAGACGATCGCGACCGCGATGGGAAGGCGAGCCACGCGATTGGCGTCAGGCAGGCGCAACAGCGCACGCAGATCGGCTTCGGGCAGAAGGTTCTGCGCGGCGAGTTGCTGGGCAAGTTCCGCTTGCTGGTCCTGCAGCTCGCGCATGGAAAGCTCGGCGGTGGTCATTTTGCGTGGAATTTGGCCGTAGAGATAGCGCCCGACCACGCCACTCGCGGAGACGGCAAACATGATCCAGAATGCCATACCCGCAATTCCTTTGAATTTCAAGGTCGAGTGGAAGGCGACGATGGTAGGCGCAGTCAGTCCCATGAGGATGTGAATGTCGAGCCAGTGCCGCGTGCTGCCTATCGCGGCCAGCCAGGGCCAGTGCTTGCGAATGGGGTAAAGGAAAATCCCAACGAACAATGCCACCGCGAAAAACCCGAGATAGAGGCCAAACGGCCCACTGGGGCGCAGGAAGTGATGCTTGGGAGAAAACGGACGGTCCACGGCCGAGAGCTTGTAGTAATCGAATCCGTAAATGAAGATGGCCGCGTTGATGGCGATAGCCAACGCGTACAAGAAATAAAGCCGCACGCGATGGCGCTTCTCTGCGTCGGGCAGGGCGGCAGATCGGGTGGCAACGAGTGGGCCGGTCACAGTGGCATTTGCGCTCATTTGCTGGCTACCTTTTCTTCAGTTGTCACTGAAAACTTCTTGTATTCGGTGAAACGGTGCAAGTTACGCCAGTGCTGCCTGGGCGTCTGTACGTCGACCGTGGCCTGCGTGGGAAACCAGTACACGGTCTTCGAATCGGAAAAAGGCAGGGGAGCGAAGACAATTTCTGAGTGCAGAGATTTCAGGCCGACATCCTGCAGCGTGTCCTGAATGCCGGCTTCGATTCTAGCGATGGAGCCGCTCTCCGGATCGATCCACGCCGTGCCGGAAAGCTCCAGCGGGTATTCGCGGCCGCGCAAGGCCAGCGCCGCGGGCGACTTCATTCCGACAACGTGCTGGAACTTGACTCGCTCGAGCGAGCGGCCAGCGATCACTTCTTCCCCGTCAAGCGTGAACTTGAAAGCCTCGGCATAGTACGGATGGAAGACCAGGAACAGCGTGGCGAAACCGTTGCTGAGCAGCATCGAAGTATTTCTGCGATCCCGTTTCGCCTCGTGCACCGCCAGGCGCGATTCGGAGAGATTGAGTTCGCCGTTGGCGTTGGTCAGGATAGCCATGTAGTCGTAAATCGATTCTTCTTTCAGTTCGACCTTGTCTTCCTTGCTGAACTTTTCCTGGCGCACGTGTTCGGTGCACTTCACGTCTGAGAACTGATCGAGAAACGCCGCGGTCTGGTTGCCGGTGCGCTGCAGAAGGTCATTCAGTTTCTGAGCGTTGGGCGCAGCGGGCGCGGTGGCGGCGAGGCAGATTCCGGCGGCCGCGATCAGCATGCAGAGGCTGCGTGGCAAGAGCTTCGTGATTTGTATCGGTTGCGTCATTCCTTGTTCCTTGCGATCTCTACGTTCTCCGCCATTCATTCCCGATGCTTCTTCGAATCAAAGCGGTAGCCGAACGAGGCCATGTATTGGTCGTAATTCATCTCGCCCCGGTTCAGGGTGAAACTGTTCTGAATGTAGTAGTGGGGACCGAAGGGAGTCTCCACCGTTCCGGTGATGAAGCGTGCCTGGTTGTTGGCGGTGACCGATGAGCTGAAGTTCTGTTGTCCAGCCAGGAATTCGAGACGCATGTTGTCCGCGAACTGCCGCGAGAGAGAAAAGGCCTCGTAGGAACCGCTGCCAAAGGAACTGTTAAAGCGCGCATAGTGGGCATCCGCCCGCAGGTGCAGTTTTGGGAGCTGGCCGAAAGTGAAGCCATACATTTCGTTCAGCGAAGATTTCGCATCGCCGGTGCGGCTGCTCTGTCCCAGGTTCGCGTAGATCCAGATCTGCTTAAACACCTCGATGCGGGTTCCGGCGCTGAAACCTTGAAACAGAAATTTGTCCAGCAGGCCGGTTCCGACCAGGGCGGGATCGAAGGTGGGTACTTCGCGAAAATAATTGTGGTTGAAATCGAGTTCCAGGCGCGAAAACGGCATGACGCGAACCGTGAAGAAACTGCGCCCGAGTCCGGGACCCGGCGAGGGCGTGACGGAATTTCCCCGGGGATCGTCGAGCTGCGCGGACTCGTAAACGGCAAAGCGCCGGCCGTAAGACAGCGAATCTTCAAAGAAAATGAAGGGGCGATCAATCTGCCAGCTCACCAGGCTGATTCCTGCGCCGGAAGTGCTGCTGTAGTGGAGAGCATCGAAGGAGCCGCCGTCGAAATTGATGAATGCACCGCCGATTACGCGATCGGGGCTGTAGTCCCAGGATGAAGGATCGGGAGTGGAGCCGCCAAAGATCCCGAGGGTAGCGCCATGGGGAAGCCTGCCACCGAAATATCCTCCGTCGATCGTGTCGAGGCTGGGCGCCCAAGGCAAATACAGACGGCCAAACCCGGCGACCAGGATGGAGTTCGGGTTGTCATAAGTCATGTCCAAGTGATACGTGCGGTTGATCAGGTCCTGCAGAGTCTGCTGGCTGGCGGCCGAGGTCTTGGTCAGACGGCCGCGCCAGTAGCCGCTCAGATTCCAGTAGGAACCGCCAATGCGAGTGATGTCGCCGCGAAACACCATGCCGACATCGGAACTGGTCACGCTGCTGGTGCCGTGACTGACGGTATCGATGTAGTCGAGCCCGATGCGGCCCCGGGCGCGGTTCACCGAAGGTAGTGGCGGCTTGGGCACTTCCTGGCGGGCTTCCTCATCGAGCGTGTCGCCTTCTGTGAACGAGATCACCGCCGGATAAAGCCGGGTTGCGCTCAGGGCTCGCTGCTGCACCAGCGCAGCGGCATCGTTGCTCGTCAGGTAGGCCAAATCGCCAACTTTGACCGGACGCTTAGGAGTGCGAATATCGGTGACGGCGGAGGTTTCCGCCACCGCGCTCACTTCGAGTTGCGCCACAATCCGCGGGTCGGCGACGTCAACGCTGTCACCTTGCCTCGCCGGCAAATTGCTTTCTCCGATCACCAGCTTCATCCCCTCGGTCAAACCCTGGGCGCGCCCACCATCGAGGTAGGCCACGCCTTCCGCGACATATTTCACTTTGAACACGGTCCGCAGGCTGGGATCGTCGGTGCGCGCGATCATGGTGACTTCGGGAGTGGGAGTGGGAGCGCCGGCTGCCGCGACAGCAGGGGCGTCCACTGCCGCGGCGGGCGGAGTTTCAACGATTGCAGCAACTTTGCCGGTGTCCGGCGGCTTCGAGGGAGCGAGAGGCGCGACATCGACCGGAGGAACTGTGGGTGCGGCGACCCTCGTGGTGTTTTGTGCGCTGCTACTCGACGCAATCTGATTCTGCGAGAAAGATGCTTGTGCAGCAGGTGTTGTGACAGCCGCCATTGCAGATTTGTTCGGAGAAACTGGAGTTGCCGCCTGCGAAGAGGGCGGGGTTGTGACGGACGAGGAACTCGCAGGAGCGCTGCTTACAGGCGCTGCAGCGATGCTGGGCGGAGGGACGGGTTCTGCGGGCGCGGGTGAATCGTCAGGAGTAGCAAGAGGCGGCAGTCCTTGCCTGCGGCGGAAAATTCCAACCAGAGTTCCCGAGGTAGCCGCGGCGGGAGGGATCTGGCGGGCGCGCCGCACAGCCATGCTAGGGCTCACAATCAGGACGATGCGATTGCCTTCCGATCGCAGGTTGTAAGGATGCGCCTGATCAAGGTCCAGCACCACGCGCGTGACCAGCGGGCTGGTGGAGTGCTGCGACGTGCGTATGCGGCTCACGCCGTTGACGTGAACATCCACTTTCTTCTGAGTCTGATCGGTGCAGACGGTTTCCGGCAGGTCGAGCAAAATTCGGTCGGGATGAAGTGCGGTGTCAATCGCGGGCTTTACCGGAGAACTGAGTGTGATCTCGACGCGCAAGTCTGCTCCCTCTTGCGTCACCGCGACGTTCTGGACTGTCGCCGTGCCTGGCGTGTTCTGGGCCGCCGCACAGGAAAGCAGGAGCATCCAGATTGCGAAATGTTTGTGAACTGCCGTCATTCTCGGTTCTCACTTCTCGGTTCTCATCCGCGCTGTTCGCAACGGGCGTTCCGCCTGCCCTTCACCGTCTTCCGATGTAATCTGGATTTAGCTACGCAGACCGCTAATTGGCGACGCTATCCGCCGCCTCCGCTCTGGTGGCATTGGTAGCAGTTCACGCTGTTGTAGACATATCCCTTCACGCCCTGGTGATTGCCGTCTGTCTCGGTCTTGGCGTGGCAATTGGTGCATTGGAAGACCGAGTAGTCGTTCGAATTTGTGTGGCAGGTGGAGCACACTCCGTTGGCGTTGCCATGATTGATGGAGAATTGCGTGTACTGGCCGTGGTTGAAGGTTGCGTTCAGCCAGTTCGTGGTGTTGTGGCACGTCTGGCAAGTCGTGGGAAAAAATTGCGGCTGCGCGGCGTGTCCGGGATTGGTGGTGTTGGTGTAGTCGGTCTGGTGGCACCCGATGCAAGCGGTGGGAAGCGTGGTGTAGTTGTTGTTGACGTGGCAGTCGGTGCATTGCCGCGGGGGAACGGTGTGCGATCCGGTCAAGGGAAACGGCGTGTTGTTGTGGTTGAAAGTGGAATCGGTCCACACCGTGGTGTCGTGGCACAAATCGCACTGCTGCGGGAATCCGGCGGAAGCGTGATTCGGATTGGTCGTACCCTGGTAGTCCTTCAGATGGCAAGTGACGCAGGCCGCGCTGCTCAGGGTGTAGTTATTGCTGACATGGCAATCTGTGCACAGCCGCGGAGGAACCGTGTGCATGCCGGTCAATACAAAACCCGTGCTGGCGTGGTTGAAGACGCCATCGGTCCAGAGGTTGGTGTCATGGCAGGTCGCGCACGTGGTGGGGAAGCCGGCCGCAATGTGGTTTACCGGGCTCACGGCGTTGTTGTAGTCGGTCTGATGACACGAAACGCAGGCAGTGTTGGTCAGGTTGTAGTTGTTGTTGACGTGGCAATCGGTGCACTGCCGCGGCGGAACCGTGTGATTGCCAGTCAAGGGGAAGCCGGTGGTGCTGTGATTGAAAGTGGCATTGAGCCACGTCGAGGTGCTGTGGCAGGAATCGCAGGTCTGGGGAAAACTCGCGGTGACGTGGTTGGGATTCGTGGTTCCCTGGTAATCCTTAAGGTGGCAATTCACGCAGGCTGCGCTGTTCAGCGTGTAGTTGTTGTTCACGTGGCAATCGGAACACTGCCGCGGCGGAACCGTGTGCATGCCGGTCAGGGCGAACCCTGTGGTGGAGTGATCAAAGGTGGCATCGGTCCAGAGCACGGTATCGTGGCAGGTTTGGCAGGTGGTCGGAAAGCCGGCGTGCGGCACCGGACTGGTGGCGTTGTTGTAGTCGGTCTGGTGACAGCTGATGCAAGCCGTACTGGTGAGGTTGAAGTTGTTGTTGGTGTGGCAATCCGTACACTGCCGCGGCGGCACGGTGTGGGAACCGGTCAACGGAAAGGCGGACTTGGAATGATCAAAGTTGGCCGGAGACCACGCGGTGGTGTTGTGGCACTGTTCGCAAGTCTGCGCGAAACCGTCCTGCACGTGGTTGGGGTTGGTGGAGTTCTGAAAATCCTTGATGTGGCAGGAAACGCAAGTCGTGCTGGTCAGGTTGTAGTTGTTGTTGGCGTGGCAATCGGTGCACTGGCGCGGTGGCACGGTGTGCGATCCCGTTAGCGGGAAGTTCACCATGCTGTGGTCGAACGTGGCCGGGGACCATCCGGCCGTAGTGTGGCACTGCTCGCAGGTTTGGGAAAAGTTCAGCGAGACGTGGTTGGGATTGGTGGTGCCTTGGAAATCTTTCAGATGGCAGGTGACGCACGTCGTCGCGGTGAGGTTGTAGTTGTTGTTGGCATGGCAATCGATGCACTGGCGCGGCGGCACGGCATGCAGACCAGTCAAAGGGAAGCCAGTCGTCGAGTGATCAAACTTGGCGTTCAGCCAGTTGTCGGTTCCGTGGCATGAGTCGCAGGTGAGGGAAAACTTGCTGGCGACATGATTGGGATTGGTCGTGCTTTTGTAGTCGGCTGCGTGGCAGGAATAGCAGTCGGTCGACATGGTCTGGAACTGGCTGTTGGCCGCGCCTTTGTGGCAGGAATCGCAGTCCACCGCGGCGTGAGCGCCGGTCAACGGGAAGCGGTTGTTGTGCTGCTGCACCTGCTGGATCGAAACCGTCCATCCCCGAACGGTGTGGCACTGCTCGCAATTTGCGCCGAGTTGCCGTTTGTGAATGTCGGCGTGACAGTCCTGGCAGCGCAGGCCGACGTTCGTGAATACCGGCTTCACGTGACATTGCACGCAGGTCACCGACTGGTGCATACCGCGCAGGGGATACCGCGTCTGATTGTGATCGAATTCGGGAACGGCGCGGATCGGCTTCCATGCGCTGGCGGTGTGGCAGTTCTGGCAAGGAACATTCAGATTGCCGTGCGGACTGTGCGTTGCGGCATAGGCCTGAGATTGCGGACGTCCCGGGCTTCCGGAAAACGCCAGCAACATGACCGCTATGAGATTGAGCACGCCCCCCGACGCCAACATGACCCGCCCCTTACCCAGTCTTAACGGCGTTAACCATCCAATGAAGGAATTAACGATGAGCTATGCAATTCACAGTCCACCCAGAGTAAAGGGTCATGCCCCCTCCGGAAAGTTACACAAGTCGGTCGCGACCGCGGCGAGCGGACACGGCGGCGATTTCCATTAGGCCAGTATTACTATGAGAGCAATGTAAGTTCTGCGCGGTTACCTGCACTTTTTTCGCGGAAATTCAGGGTTGTGAGGACTTGGCCGCGGATTCGTAACTGCGGTTGACGATCCCATTGAAGCTGGAGATTGACTACAAGATATACGCTGGCGGATGTCCTTCCGAGTATAACCAGAGGTTTTAGAGCTTCTCGAACCGTCGGGGCAATCTCATCGTGCCGTGGCTGCGAGGAAGGCTACAAGCCCGGTTTCGAAACGGGATTGGTGGGCCCGTGGCAAGCCACGCACTCTTTAGGCGTAGGCTTGTAGAAAAGGACAGTCTTCCCGGCAACCAGTTTCGTCAGCTTGTGGCACTCGCCGCAGCGCACGTTCTGGTGCGCCCCGCGCAACGGGAATTGGGTCTTGCGCTCGTGATCGAAGAGCGAAGGTTTCCACTTTAAACTGTTGTGGCAGTCGACGCAGCGCGTGACCTCCGCTTTCGCAAACTGCTTGCCGTGGATGTCCTGGTGACAGTCTTCGCATTGCGTGGGTGCGACCTTGAAGTCCACGTCGACTAGCTTGGTTTCGAGGTTCGGGGGCTTGTGACAGTCCATGCAGGCCGTTGCGCGGTGAGCTCCTAATAGAGGGAATGTGGTTTGCGAGTGATCGAATCGTGCCAGATCCTTCCACGACTTGGTCGAGTGGCAGGCTTCGCATCCGGCGGCGGTCTTGTCCGCCAGCACCTTCTGCATGCGCTCCTTGAATTGCCCCTTGTGAGGATCGGCGTGACAACTGGTACAGCTCAACTCTTTCCAGTGATACACCGCGGACGTAGGCTGAAAGTCCGCCGATTCCTTGTGACAGTCGGAGCACGGAACCGCAACGTGTCCTCCCGTGAGAACGAACTGGGTCTCCTTGTGCTTGGCCAGAGTGAAAGTGGATGGCTTGTATCCCTCAAGGTTGTGGCAGCGATCACAGGCATTGAAGTACGGCGCCGCGGCGAATTGTGCGGCGTGGCGGTCGCTGTGACAATCGGTGCACTTGGCAAACTTGACTTTGAAAAGCGTGTCTTTGCCCTTGGGAATATGGCACTGCGCGCACAGCACGCGGGCATGTCCGCCCTGCAGGGGATACGCGCCGACAGCGTGCTCTTTCACCGTAAAGGTGGACGGCTTCCACCCGTTCACGTTATGACAGGAAGCACACTCGCCACGATCCGGACGTTTAGCAAACTGTCCGTTGTGCGGATCGGGCTTGTGACAATCCATACACTTCTGAAAGACCAGCGGCTTCTTGAAATCGCCGCTGGCGTGGCACTGGGCACAATCCACGCTGATGTGCTTCCCTTCCAGCGGAAACTTTGTTTTGGAGTGGTCAAAATGTTCATTCACCGCCGTGAGTGAAATTTTCTTCCAGCCGGCAGTGCTGTGGCACGCCTGGCAGCCTTGCGGGAAGCTGCCGTGATGCGGATCTTTGTGGCAATCAGAACACTGGTTGAAGGGGATTCCCGTGTATTGCGGCTTGTTGTCCGGGCCCGGAGTGTGACACTTGGCGCACTGCACCTGCGCGTGCAGACCGGTCAACGGATAACGCGTTTTCGAGTGATCAAACTGGCTGACGCTGATGGTTTTCCAGTCTTCGAAGTTGTGACACTGCTGGCAAGTCTGCCCCAGCCGCCCGTTGTGTGGATCCTGGTGGCAGGTCGCGCACGCGGTCAAGACGCCCAGATAAGTCCGGCTCGGATCTTTGACCTTGATGGTGGCGCGTTCCTGCGGATTGATTCTCGCCGGCGTGTGGCAGCGGTTGCACGTGACGCCGGCGTGCTTGCCTTCGAGCAGATAACCGGTTTGCTTGTGGTCGAAAGCTTTGATGTCCCACTTGATCAGCGGAAAATCTTCTCCGTTGTGTTCCGAGTGGCAGCGCGCGCACTCCTGGCTCGAACCGTGCGGCAGGTTATAAGTCGCGTGCAGTCCCTTGTTGCCGCTCAGGCGCGTGGCGATTTCGGTGTGACATTCGAGGCATTTCAGCGCTGCCTGCCCTCCAAACTTATGGCAACTTGCGCAGTTGGTGGATCCATTCAGCGATTGATGCGGCCTTGATAATGGCCCGGGGGAAATCTGGGCCCCGGCTGCCGCCAGAAACACCAGCCAGAAGAGAGCGCAGGCCAGCATCCGGATTGCACCGCCAAGCATGCGGTGGGGGGCTGAGCAACTCCGTTCGTCGGCGGCGTCACCGGGCGCACATTCGCCTTGATTCTTCGAGACGGTTGTTCCCGCGCTGTGGTCTGGCAACACGCCCTCGCCGGAGTGATTTGTCGCAGTCTAAAGTGCATCGCAGCAAAGCACTAGTCACCAGAGGTGCACATTACACGACGGTCATTCGTTCATATGTCCATGGGATGGAAGAACGATTGCGGCGAAGAAGAACGCTGCCATGCTGTTCCAGAACGGCTGTCCGCCTACAGAATTCCCGCGCGCCCAGCCCACCTGGCGATATAGCTCTGCAGGAAACACGTGAAGTCGTTCGCGCCCGGAGGGAGTTGCTTGCCGCGATTGCTGATCTGATAGAAATCCAAGTTGACTACCGGATTGATCAGGCGGCTCATCATAACCTTTCCGTTCCGGCACGCAGCCAACGCCCACGAGGGAACGATCCCGCTGCCTTCGCTCGCGCCGGATGCCCTATCGTCTCGCTTGGCGTCAATTTACGACGGGCCGGCGGACACCGAGACGGAGCCCGCGGCCGGAATCACCCAGGGGCAGTGAATGTAGTCGACGATTCCCTCAATTCTCTCGCGGACCACGTTCATACGAATCACCGAGTAAGCGGTCCACGTGTCAGCACCGCGTTGCAGAATAATCAAAACCGGTTCACCATCCAATTCACCGAAGGCCAGTCTCCAGGGCCAAGGCCAGTTGTTGTAGTTGAAGAAATACGAGGCGTCCGCAAACTTGCCGCCAAAGCGATCGGCGACGTTGAGCCGGGCGTCAGCACTGATCAGTTCGCGCACCCCATCCCAGTCGCGTCGATTAAATCGATCCACATAAAGCCGCATAATTCGTGCCAATTCCGGGTCCGTCGTTCGAGCCGGTTGCGACGGAACCGGTGATGACGCCAATTTCGCGCGGCCACGGTTCAGCGCTGCCTTGACACCACCAACTGTGGAGTCCACCAGTTCCGCGATCTCGTCCAGAGAGTAATCAAATACGTCCTTCAAGAGAATGCAGGCGCGCTCCTTTGGAGGCAGCGACGCCACAAGGCGTTCCACCGCTTTGCCGATCCCCAGACTGGCCGGCTCAGTCCTCAAAACTGCTTCTGGCATCGCTGCGGCCGTCTCGGCTTCGTCCCGCACTCCCTTGCGCCGCAGGAAGTCAATGCAGCGATTGTGCGCGATCCGAAACAGCCATGGCTTCAAAGGCCGGCTCTCGTCAAACTGATCCAGCTTCCGATACGCCTCGATCAACGCTTCTTGCACCACGTCTTCTCCGTCCATCACCGAACCCGTCATGCGGGCACAGTAGCGATGCAGGCTCGGCCGAAGCGTGGAGATAGTCTCCAGGAACGCCACGTAGCGTGCGTCGACAGGGCCTGAGATTGCAACGAGCTGATCGGAGTCCATCATCATCAAGAAGCCTTTCCCCCTTCTCCTTTCGCTTTCTGGTTGGGGCGTCCCTTACCGGTCTCCATCAAGCTCCGCAGACTGCCGTTGATATAAGAGCCCCAAGCGTTTGAGCAGACATTGAAACATTCATATTCACGGACTAAACCCTCATGAGTGAAATGGAGTTGCGTTTTGTCGCCTTTTTTAGAGACTTCGAAGATCACCTTCGTGCCCTTCCATTCGGTTTTGTCTTCGGTGAAATTGAAATAGTTGTCTACAACCAACCAGACAATTTTTTTGCCGGGGACGAATTCGGTTATTTTCATCTTGCAACGATGGACGTCTTCGTAGTGATAGGTGAACTCAGCCCCGAGGTTGTCGGAAGTGCCTTCAATTTCTATTGACCACCATCCACGAACGTTATTGATGGCTTTGAATACTTCTTCTGGGGTTTGGTCCACCGAAAACGTGGTGGTGAAGCTTGGATTTGTCATAATGATCCTCTACGCGAACACGTCCGGCTGAGGTTTGCCGGTGGTGATCCGCTTACGCAAATTGCCGTTTACCAGCATGCCCCACGCGTTCGAGCAGCTACCATAGCACTCGATTTGGGGTTTTAGGCCGGCGTGGGTGAAACGGACTTCTGTCTTCCCGTTTTTTGCAGAGATCTCAAAGACAATCTCCGTGCCGTTCCACTCGCTTTTGGCTTTCAGAAAGCTGAGTTCGCTTTCTAACACGCGCCAAACGATCTTCTTGCCAGGAATCAATTCCATGATCTTTTGTTTGGTGCGGTGCATATCCTTGTAACGGTATGTGAACTCGGCGCCGAGTTTGTCGGTGTCACCCTCGATCTCTCCCGACCACCATCCGCGAACGTTGTTGATGGCTTCAAAGACTTCTTTGGCAGGTTGGTCGACTGTAAATGAAATGCTGTAATTTTGATCTTTCATGAATTGCTCTCCTAATTTATCCACTCACTGCGTCCGCCTGATCGGCGCGATCAATCCTCGGCGTATTGCCATCTTTAGTGTGGCAGACACCACGCGCTTTTGATTTTGCACAGTCGGGCAAGCATCTCTTCATATTCTTTGTTAATGGCGTCTCTTTCGGTCACGCCGAGAAACTGGACCATGTATCCATGGGGGCCGTGAAGTATGACGAACGGATCCGGGCTGTCTGGCCAACGCCCATGCTCGCCAAAGTAATGCAGTTGATCGGGGCTTGGAGTTGCTCCGCCGACGTCTCCATTCGATACGTTCGGGGCATAGTGCATTACGTGAGGAACGTTGGCCGTGGCTACGTTTTCATTCTCATCCGGATCCACGTACGTCCTGAGGATGGGAGACAACATGTATGAGACACCGGCTCGTTCCGGCGCTTTGTAAAGGCCTGTCTTGTAACGGGCCTGGATAGTCTTTTTCAGTTCTTCAGGCGGAGTTCCCTTGCCCTGCATCTCTGCGGCATCAAAGAATACTTGCATCTGTGCTTTGACGCCCGCTTCATCAAAGGAAATCGGGTAGAGAATGTCGTCTCGATACTCCTTCAGGGGCCAAGTCCCCCGGAACGTATCATCGCCGGTTCGCGCAACCAGGGCGTGGAATCCATTGGTGCCTTTTCGGGCAACTTCAAAGCCCTTGTCAGGATTTAAGACGTATACAGTCGCATTGTCTCGAAGGTGCGGCGGAAGTGCGCTGAGTGCCAGTTGAATTTCCAAATCGCGAGGCAGCGGATCGAATCTATTCGTTCCGCTGGAGGGTTGTTCATTTTGTGCGCTCGCAGCGAGCGAGAACAATAATCCTGCGATTACTACAATCGTGTGAATCTTTCTCATCTGACCTTCCTTAAATTTTGATTGCATATTGAACAGTGCTCGTCGAGAGGAGCGGCGCTGCCGCCGTAAAGACAACGGCGCCTGGCTTAATAACTTCGAGATTTGCGCTTGTGCTCATCACGCAGCGTTCGGGGCGGGTTGCGGTACGAAAGCCGCAAACTGATGCTCGAGGGCCTTGACAACGCCTGTGCGCCAGGCCTCCGCGATGGATTGCGACGCGGGATCGGGGAAAATGTCGTCTTCACCCTTTTCCAGCGCATCGAAGGTGCCCCGCGCCGCGGACTCGGGCGAAGCCTTCGGTATTTCTAAACCTCGGTTCATATCGGTGTCGATTGGGCCCAGGAAAACGCCATGGACCGTCACTCCCTGTCCCGCCAGGAGCGCCCTTAGCGACTGTGTCATGTTGGATGCGGCTGCCTTCGAAATGGAGTAGCCGGGTATCATCGGTAAGGCCGCGATTCCAGCCAGGGACAGGTTGTTGACGATGGCCCCTTGGGAGCGCCGCAACAGCGGCAAGAAAGCGCGCGTCATTTTCAACATACCCAGGAAGTTGACCGACAGGTGCTGCTCGATTACATCCAAGTTGCTGAGATCGTCGTAGATCGCGATGCCGGCATTGTTAATAAGGATGTCGAGAGTATCGACCTCATCGACTGCCCGTTCGATCTGCGCAAGGTTTGTAACGTCCAGGGTAAGGGGCGTCACGCGCGGGTCGGAGTTTTGCAGCGCGCCGCTGCGCGTCCCCGCATATATCCTCTTCGCGCCCCGTCGAAGGGCCTCATCGACCAGCGCCCGGCCGATGCCGCGATTGGCCCCGGTGATCAAAACGGTCTTATTTGCGATGTTCATAACGATTCTCCTTTCAAAGGTTGTTAGTTCTGTCTACTTTCTATTGGCTATTACGAATCGCCCGGCGCGGAGGATACGTCCAGCAACAAAGATTCTTGCTTTAGGCCGTTTCGGGCTTCCGAAGGCGCACGTTGGCGCTGACGTCCCTGCGGTACAGTCTTGCCCAGCGGCACATACCCCTCAGTGGAGCGATGAGCGTCCTTCCGAGTTGAGTCAGCGAATACTCGACCGCGATGGTCTTCGATTTCGTCACGCGCTTTGCAACCAGTCCTGCGGATTCAAGATTGCGAAGAGTTCTGGTGAGCATGCGCTGCGAAACGCTTCCGAGGTGACGGCGCAACTGCCCGTGACGATAGGGCCGCTCCTTCAGCGAGAACAAAATCCTGGGCGTCCACCTGCCGATGAAGATCGACGGCGCAAATTTCGATCCTTGTATCGTGTTCATAGCCTTCTTCCTCCTGCGAAGCCTTCTCATCGAAATCGCAATTTGCGTTTCACGTCTTCTTTGGCTGGCCGGCGCGGTTACAGCTTGCCAGCCCTTGCCCGGCAGGCGCAATTAGGAACATCTGTGATACCAACGCCGAAACTGGTGCCGAGCCGTTTGCAGACACGAGATAGAACACCTGATTCCATTTTTCAGGATGTTGGTTTGGCTTACACCTACGTCGTTGGGCGTCGACCGTCACTTCGCCTGCGACCAGGCTGTCCCCTACACCTCGTCCAAAGTCGCGGCTCACGCCCACGAATAGTGCAGTCGTCCCTGGAAGCTCATTGCGTCTCCTTGTTGATTTAGCGTTTCACCCCTATTACGGCTGTCGGAGGCGTTGGGATACGCGGAGACGAAGGAAGGAACTCGGCGTCCTCCGGTTATTCTCGCGAATGACGCGTTGTGCTGGACCACTGCTCGGAACACACTGCCTGTTCTCTTAGAACAGCGATTGCGCTGGCGCGCGAAGACGAGCTCTTGCTTGAATGTCTTAAAATACCTATTTGCAAAATAGGTATTTGGCGTAGAATCCGTCCCATGGCAAATAACCCCGAACATCGCGATCTTTTCCCAGGCGCGCTGGAAGTGATGATTCTCCAGTCCTTGCGGTCGAAACCTATGCATGGCTATGCGCTCGTGAAGCACATCAAACAGGTTTCCGACGACCTGCTTCAGGTGGAAGAAGGCTCTCTCTATCCCGCGCTCCAGCGGATGTTGAGGGAAGGCTGGCTCGAAGCAGAAACCGGAACCTCCGCTAAGGGTCGCCCCACGCGCATTTACCACCTTACCGACGCGGGCATCCGCCACCTCGAAAAAGAAGTCGTCAGTTTCGAAAAGATGTTCGCCGGCATCGCGCGCGTGCTCGCTGTTGCCAAAGTATAGGAGGCCTACGATGCAGTGGTTCGCTCAGTTTTTCTCCCGGCGTCGCCGCTATGAGGACATCTCTATCTCGATCCAAGAGCACATCGAGGGGCGAACCGAGGAATTAATGGCCGACGGCATGTCACCCAAGCAAGCCGAGCAGACGGCGCGGCGCGAATTTGGCAACGTGACTCTTCTCGAGGAGCGCAGCCGTGAAGTATGGCAGTGGCCCGCGTTTGACTCCATTCTGGCCGACGTGAAATTCGCCTTCCGCCGGCTCGGAAAATCGCCGGGCTTCGCCGCGACCGTTCTGCTCACCCTGGCGATTGGTATCGGCTCCAATACCACGGTCTTCAGCGTGGTCAACGGTGTCCTTTTAAAGCCCCTGCCTTACCCCGATTCAGAACAGCTTGTCTCGTTGTGGCTCAACGCTCCTGGCGCGGGAGGGCTGGCTAATTTCTCCAATGGCCTTCAGCTTTCGGCGTCGATGTACTTCACCTTCTCGGAACAGAACCGAAGCTTCCAGTCGATGGGTATCTGGACGCCAAGCACGGCAAGTGTGACCGGCGTAGCTGAACCGGAAGAGGTACGCAGCGAAATGATCAGCGACGGTGTGCTGCAGACGCTCGACGTTTCCCCCGCGGTCGGCCGCTGGTTTGCTCAAAGTGATCAGGATCCGCACGGCGGGAAGACCGTCATGTTGAGCTATGGCTATTGGCAGCGGCGTTTTGGTGGAGACCTCAGCGTGCTTGGACGCGTCATTCAAGTGGACGCGCAGAACCGGGAGATTGTTGGCGTCATGCCGCGCGGTTTCCGGCTGGTTGATCGCGACTTCGACCTCCTGGTGCCGCTGGCGTTGGATCGCGCCCATCAAACCCTGGCCGGCTTTGGCTACTATGGAATCGCGCGTCTCAAACCCGGCATTCAACTCGCGCAAGCCGACGCCGACATCACGCGCCTGATTGCGGTATGGATGGATTCCTATTCGAATGGCCCGGGCACGAATCCGCATTACTACGAAACGTGGCGAATTACGCCCGCCTTCCGTTCTCTGAAACAGCAGGTCATCGGCAGCATCGGTAGTGTGCTGTGGGTGGTCATGGCGACCGTGGGACTGGTCATGCTGATCGTGTGCACCAATGTGGCCAATCTCCTGCTGGTTCGCGCGGAGTCGCGCCACCATGAGCTTTCCATTCGAGCTGCGTTGGGCGCCAGCCGCATGCGCATTGCACGCGAGCTATTGATCGAGAGCGTCTCGCTCGGGTTTTTGGGCGGCGTGATTGCTGTCGGGGTGGCCTTTGCGGGTTTGCGTCTTCTCGTGGCCATTGGCCCAGCCGATCTGCCGCGTCTGAGTGAAATCTCTCTCGATGCGCGCGCGCTCGGTTTCACTCTCGCGCTTTCGGTTCTTTCGGGATTGCTCTTCGGATCGATCTCGGCCCTAAGATACGCCCGGACAAAAGCCTCCGCGATACTGGGAAGCACAACCCGGACGGCCAGCGCAGGCCGCGCGCGGCAGCGCTCTCGCAATGTGCTGGTCATAGCGCAGGTATCCATGGCACTCATTCTCCTGGTGAGCGCTGTGCTGATGATTCGCACGTTTGCAGCGCTACGCAACGTCGAGCCTGGCTTTGCCGATCCCCAATACGTGCAAACCTTTCACATTTGGATTCCTGACCTGCTGATCTCCGATCCGCAAATGGTCACGCACACTCAGAACAACATCGTTGACCAACTTGCTGCCATTCCGGGAGTCACTTCAGTTGGGTTCGCGGGCGCCGTGCCCATGGAGAACATCGACCCCAACTGGGACGAGATTAACGTAGAGGGGAAAAGTTACGAAGGCGGGGAGCCTCCCCTCAGGCTCTTCAACTTCATTTCACCGGCGTATTTCAATGCGATGGGCACTCGTTTTGTTGCAGGTCGCGACTTTACATGGACTGACATCTACAGCCTGCGGCCCAAGCTGATCGTGTCGGAGAATTTTGCGCGCGAGTCGTGGGGTTCGGCTTCGGCCGCCATCGGCAAGCGTCTCCGCCAATTCTCGAACTCGCCCTGGCAAGAGGTCATCGGTGTCGTCGAAGACGTGCGCGTACATGGCGTCGAGGAAAAAGCCCCTGCCATCATCTATTGGCCGGCCATGCTCAACGATCCTTACACGCCGAAGCCGACTATTGCCGCCCCGCGTTTCGTCACGTTCGCTATTCGCAGCAGCCGTGCCGGAACCGAAAGCTTCCTCCAGCAGGTGCAACAAGCTGTCTGGTCAGTGAACGCAAGCCTGCCGCTCGCCTCGGTGAACACCATGCAGGAGATCTACAGCCAGTCGCTCGCACGCACCTCGTTTACGCTTGTCATGCTGGCGATTGCGGGCGCCATGGCGCTTGCCCTAAGTCTGATTGGCATCTACGGGGTCATCTCGTACGCTGTTTCGCAGCGCACTCGCGAAATAGGAATCCGCCTGGCGCTCGGGGCCCAGAAGGGTGTGCTGCGATGGATGTTCGTTCGTTCCGCCCTCGTGTTGACTGGAGTTGGCGTCGTTATTGGCCTCGGAGCGGCAGCCGCACTCATGAGACTCATGAAGACGCTGCTCTTCGGCATCAGCCCGCTCGATCCCCTGACTTTCCTCGCTGTGCCGCTCATCCTGGCCACCGCGGCCGCCCTTGCAAGCTATCTGCCGGCCCGCCGCGCTGCTGGAATCGATCCAGTTGAAGCACTGAGAGCGGAGTAACCGAACCGCTGCGGCAAGGAAACTTTGGTTTGCAGCCAGCGTCCTTTCAATTCTTGAGGACGGCGCCGGGCCTCTCATTGAACCGCCCTCTGCAAATCGGTGACAGTCCCGTCATAGATGGAAAGACGGCATCCAGAGTCGCGGCGGTTGGGATTTTGATGCCCCCGCCGGGCCAAAGTCTGCGCTAGAAACGCGTGGCGCATTGCATACTGAAGGTTTTTTGTGTACGTTAGGCCATCAGTTGGAAAATCAAAACGAAGATCCTGGATTCGGAGCTCCACCCTAAACCAAAGAAACCATCGGCCTACTTAGACAATGACGACATCTTCTGCCGCAGATTCTTCTGTCGACCAACTGAAAAGCAAGATTCAGCAGCGCCGGGCCCGGGTTGGGATCATCGGGCTCGGCTACGTCGGACTCCCGCTCGCCCT
>Ga0209167_10000061_pt1 | contig 133106 bp, 107 predicted proteins | sample Coa_R1_9_FD_187154 | JGI IMG/M metagenome (GOLD analysis project Ga0209167, IMG submission 187154) | Surface soil microbial communities from Centralia Pennsylvania, which are recovering from an underground coalmine fire - Coalmine... | ecosystem: Environmental > Terrestrial > Soil >... | reverse complement strand
AGCTCGGCAGCTCTTTTCGTCGCGCCGAACATTTTGCGAAAGTCCGGGAAAGCTCGGCCGTAAACCCCAACGGGACACGCTCTTAGCTGTACATACAGAACCGCACGTACAAAATGTTCCTGCAGGAACACTTCTCCACAGCGGAAATCCCCGGCCTTGGAAGACCGCAGACCGCGAAGACCGGGGCAGCCTCGGCTTGTGTTAGTGCCGGCTAGAAGGCGTGCGCCATCCCGCCACCGGCACGACCTCACCAGGGAAACGAATGTGGGTGTTTCCGCGTCTAACCACTGAGTTCGTCCCGCGTCCTGAGCCACCTGCCACATAGGCGCGGCAGGGCCATTGCGGCGAGTATAATGAGTAAAGCTTTGAAGAGGTTTCTCGGAGGGAAGTAGGCATGGATTCGCGGGACATTTGGGTGCGGATGAGAGCCCATCGTTGGGTTTATACCTTCAGCATTCTGGCTACGCTTTCGGTCGGCATCCTGATCGGTTCGGTGGTTTCCTACGGCGTCAAGGGCAAAGAAGGGCAAAAGAGCAGCGACGCAACGCCGCTTTCCATGCCTTCGCCGCAGCAGCTTTCGAACACTTTTTCGCAGATCGCCAAGCAGCTGGAACCGAGCGTGGTCAACATCAACACCGAATCGACCATCAAGAACGTGCACCGGCGGCGCGGGCAGGCTCCCGACGACGATCAGGAGGGCGGCGATGGTGGTGGGTTTGACGACTTCTTTAACCGCTTCTTCGGCGGGCCCGGCGGACAGGCTGGAGGTCCCGGCAACGACGGCCCCATTCGTGAGCGTTCGCTCGGTTCGGGCGTAATTGTAGATTCCAAAGGCTATATCGTCACCAACCGGCACGTGGTCGAGAAAGCGGACCGCGTGCGCGTGCGTTTCGAAGACGATCCTCCCGGGGTGCAGCACGAAGCGAAAGTCGTCGGCACCGATCAGGAAACTGACCTGGCGGTGATCAAGGTCGAGGTGGATCGCGCGCTTCCCGCCGCGAAAATGGGCAATTCCGACAGCATGCAGGTAGGCGACTGGGTGCTCGCGGTGGGTAGTCCTTTCGGATTGTCGGAGACCGTCACAGCGGGAATTGTTTCCGCCAAAGGGCGCGACATTGTGCCCAACCGGCAGTTTCAGACGTTCATCCAGACCGATGCCGCCATCAATCCGGGCAACTCCGGCGGACCGCTGGTGAATATGGCTGGCGAAGTGATTGGAATCAACACCGCGATTCTGAGCGAGACCAACGCCTATGCCGGCGTAGGATTCGCGTTGCCTTCGAAAACGGTGGTCGAGGTTTACAACCAGCTGATTGCCCCTGAGCACCGCGTGGTGCGCGGCTCCATCGGCATTATGTTTGGCAAAGATGAGATTCCGGCGATTGCCCGCGTGTACGGCACCGGGTCAGGCGTGACCGTTTCCAGCGTTGTGGCTGGCGGCCCCGCGGAACAGGCGGGCCTGAAAGTGGGCGACACCATCGTCAGCGTGGAAGGCAAGAAAGTGACGAAGGGCGACGAACTGGTCTCCGATATCGCGTCGCGCAAACCGGGGTCGAAAGTGTCTCTGGGCTTCGTGCGCAACGGCAAAACCCAGGATGCGAGTGTGACCATTGCCGACCGCTCGAAACTGTTTGCGGCGCGACTCGGCGAAGATCAGGACAGCGAAAACGACAACACTCCCAAGCCCAGTAAGTTTGGCCTGGCGGTTCGCAAGGTGACTCCGGAAATGGCTGACCGGCTCGACATGCCCGCCGGCAAAGGCGTGATCGTGCAGGAAGTGAGGCCGAACTCCTTCGCGGAAGACATCGGCCTGGGTCGTGGCGACGTCATTCTCGAGGTCAACAAACAACCCGTGAACAGCGAGGAAGAATTTGCCCGCGTAGAGTCCGGCATGAAGAGCGGCCAGGATGTAGTGTTCCTGGTCCGTCAGCGCGGCTCGACTCGTCAGGAGGGAACGGCATTTCTCGCAGGCACACTTCCGTAACCGGAACTGGCCCAATTGGAACTGGCACTGTACCCCTCAATCGAGGATGATGATCGGGGACCAGTACAATGCCAGGATTCCATTGGGCTTTTGTTTTGCCCGAGGGATTCCCGAAGAAAAGCGGCCGGGAAAAGCACTTCGTGTTGACTGAAAAAGTTTTGCCAGGAACCCGAACATTCCCTTTCGGCGCTGCGGGCGCGCTGTTGCTGGCGTGTGTCGTTGCGTCGGCGGCGCAAACCGGCCCCACGTCGGGGAGCGAAACTTCAACCACAAAAACCCCGGCTCCGCACAGTTCCGCTACGGCTAGCGGATCCAAGTCGACGACTACAACCCACACTGCCGCAAGCCGGAAGCGTCCAAGTTCGCGGCGCAAAAAAAACGTCCGTGCCCGCGGCCAGCAGAAAATCGACTCCGAACGCGCTCAAGAAATCCAGGAAGCGCTGATCCGCGAACATTATCTGACTGGCGACGCGACGGGCAAATGGAACCAGGCGTGTGAAGACGCCATGCGCCGCTATCAGGCTGACAACGGTTGGCAATCAAAAACCGTCCCCGACTCGCGCGCCCTCATCAAGTTAGGTCTGGGGCCCAGTCACGATCACCTGTTGAACCCAGAAAGCGCCATGACGACTACCCCGGACGCGCCGCATACGGCGCCTGCGACTTCCGTGCCGCACACGGCCACCGCACCCGCCGATCCCGCGCCGGCTTCCGGTTCTAGCCACGACCCTCCGGCGCAGAAGTAGCCCGTCAGCGATTAGCAATTAGCACTTGGCAATTAGCCTTTAGCCTGCCCGGCCGCCTGCTCGATTTCCGAATGGAAGGCTGGGCGATCCGCGGACGGTGCTCCGGAGCCGCCTTCCCCTGGCTAAGTGGGAATTGCTAATTGCCAATTGCTAATTGCTCGCTCTACGCGCCCGACGTCTTGCGGTAACTCCCGATCACCGGCCGGGGAGAATAAGGCAAAGGCTGGTCGCTGATGATGGCGCGGGGATTACCCTCTACCAGCGCCTCGGCAACTTCCTCCCCGCAAATTTCAGCCGCTGCCGCTCGAGCAGTCGAGAGCACGGGGACGCGCTTTTCGGTGTCGTGCCCATCCGTAGCCAGCACATGAACCGCATTGCGCTCGAGCAGCCATTGCGCCACCCGCCGCACCCGCTCTCCCCAAAATCCGGTAAGGGCCGAGCCGGTCATCTGGATTACGAAGCCCTGCTCCGCCCATTCCACCACCCGCTGCGGGCTCTCGCGCACAATCGGATTGCGCTCCGGATGGGTCACAACCACGGTCATGCCGACGTCGCCGAGTTTGAGAAACGTATCGGTAGTCTGTGGCGGCACGCTGTAGTTGCTGAGTTCGACCAGCATGTAGTGCGTGCTGCCAATCGCGAAGCGGGAAGGATCGGCCAGTGCGGCCTGCACGTTGTCGTAGGAAAGGTGAAAGTCGCAACCCAGGCTGAGTTCGGGCACAGGTCCGATCAGTTCCTGCAGATGCGCCACCAGTCCCTGCAAATATTCCCGGTCGTAGGGATAGCGGTCGTTGGCGTGCGGCGTTGCCACCTGATGGGTGATGCCGTCTGCCGCGGCCATCTTGCACATCGCGACGGAAGTGTCCCACGACTTGGATCCGTCATCGACTTCCGGAAGAATGTGGGAATGAATGTCGACCACGATAATTTGGAACCCGGGCTGACGCCGAGGGGGTGCGCCTGTTTTGATTTAAGCAGATTCGCGGGGAAAGAGGAAGCCACGAGACACGCTGAAAGACATCGTATGCCCACCGTGGTGGTCTTCGAAGGTAGGAAACACAAATCACCAGATCGTTGGAACCGCGCGCGACCTGCGGATCTCACGGTCGGCAGTGAGCAGAGGAATGTCTTCGACCAGAGCGGTCGCTGCGATAATTCTGTCGGCAGGATCCTTCGGATAGCTCGACGGCAGTTCGTATGCCTGGAGGGCGATGCTCGCCGTGATCGGCAGAACGACAAAAAGCCGCTCAATCTCAGCCAGGACCGTTTCAGCGTCAGGGATCAAATTGATTTGCCCGTGACTCCCCAGCCGTGCGATCTCAAGAAGCGTGATGTCTGAAACCGCCAGCCCCCGGTTGGTCCGGCGGGCATCCTCAATCTTTGACTGCGCGGCTGGAGATATGCGCTGATAATCCTGCGCGAGCCAGATCACAACGTGCGTGTCAAGCAGAATCATGGAAGAAAGATCAGTAGAGATCGCCCCACTCCTCAGGAGTGAGTGCCGGGGAGATAATATCGCCCTTGATTTCGATCTTGCCTTTGCCCTTTAGGAAGCCGAAGATCTCGTCCTTTTCTTGCTCGACCGGGACGAGCTTGGCGACCGGCTTGCCACGCTTGGTGATCACGACGGCCTGGCGCTTGGCCTGGACTTCGTCCATGATTGCGAGGCAGCGGGCTTTGAAGGTGCCAGCGGGGATGGTTTTGGTTTTCATAGCTGCTTGATCATGGTCATTATACCATGGTCATGAAGGGGAATTCTCCGGGGAGAGTTAATCGAAGAGCTGCAGCGCGAGCTCGTTCCCCCCGCAGCCGCTTGGGCCGCCCTTAAAGAGCAGCCCGCCGCGCTTGGCCAAATTGGTGAGCTCAACTACCGAGTCTGCAGGATCGTAAGTAAACTCACCTGCATTGCCGCCTTCAATGTGGAGCACATACGTTCCATTCGGGAGGCCTTCGAAGGAAAAGCACCCATCCTGGTCGGAGGTCGTAACGTAGACGGCGTGAGAGACGGGGTCCCGAAGTGTGAGGCTTGCTCCTGATATTGGCACGTCGACCTTGTGCGTCAGGTTCCAGATTGGGGTGCCTCCCTTGGCTGGCTCCGAGGCCACTAACTTGCCGGCAACTTTGCTGGTAGCCCAGGCTTCATCGCCCCACGTATAGGTTAGTTTTATCTTCGCGTTTCTCGAAGGCCTCTCGCTGACGTGAAAACACGTATAGACCACGCCCGTTCCAAGCAGATCCCCGTTCAGCCAATATAGTCCCGGTGCGAGCTTTCGGACATGGATGATTCCCCTATCGTCCGTAATTCCTGAGAACCGCTCGGCACCCTTTGCCATGACATGAAAATTGACGCCAGCCAGTGGCTTCTCGTCGTGCGTCACCATTATCGTGAAGGTCGGACGCATCTCGTCCCCATTATTCGGGCACCCCGACATGGAACACGCAGCCGATGAACTGTGAAAGGACAGCAAGGCGATCACAACGGCCAGGCACATAATCGGTCGGTTCAAGATCGGCCACCAGAGCATTCACGTTACCCATTCCCATAACGCTCACGAATAAAATCCGCAATTCCAGCGTAGGCGCTTGCCAGCGTTTTTTCATCCGGCAGGAAGACGATGCGGAAATGCTGCGTTCCCGGTTTCTGACCGAAGCCGGAGCCGTGCACGACCATGACGTGTTTCTGGCGGATGAGTTCTTTGACGAAGATTTCGTCGCTCTCGGGAATGTCGATGCGCGGGAAGGCGTAGAAAGCGCCGCGGGGGGCGATGCAGCTTATGCGGGGCGTGGCCTCGCACCATTTCTGCGTGAGGTCCCTGCGGGAGCGCAGTTTGCGCTGAACTTCGACGAGGTGATCCTGCGGGCCTTCGAGCGCGGGCTTGATGGCGTACTGCTCGGGATGGTTGGCGCAGAGGCGCGCGCGCAGGAGGCGGTGAATGCCTTCGGTGTAAGGCTTCACGACCGCGGCGTCGCCGGAGACGATGCCCCATCCGATACGCCATCCCGGAACCAGATAGTTCTTCGACATGCCGCCGAAAGTGATGCAAGGCACGTCGGGTGCGACTTCGGCGAAGGCAATGTGCGGGGTGCCGTCGAGAATTAATTTGTCGTAAATTTCGTCGGAGAAGACGAGTAGGTTGTGGCGGCGCGCGATGTCGGCGATCTGTTCGAGCATCTTCCGCGTGCACAAGGAGCCAGTAGGGTTGTTAGGGTTAATCAGCACGATGCCGCGGGTGTGAGGCGTGAGCTTGCGTTCGATGTCAGGGAGTTCGGGCTGCCAGGCGTCGTCTTCGTTCAGGTCGTAAGCGTTGAGCGCGATGCCCAGCTTGCACAGCACGGCTGAGTAGAGCGGGTAATCGGGGCACGGCGTGAGAATGTCTTCGCCGGGATTGACCAGCGCGGAGATGCAGAGGTCGACAGTCTCGCTCACACCGGAGGTTACGAACACATCGCGTACCGTGGTGATGCCCTTGCGCGCAGCCTCGCCGCGAATGGCTTCAAGCGCTTCGGGAATGCCAGGCGAAGGGGCGTAACCGTTTTTGCCCTCGCGCATGGCTTTGTAAACGGCTTCGATAATGTGCGGCGGAGTCTGAAAATCGAAGTTCAGCGGGTCGCCGACGTTCAGGGGCAGAACTTTGTGTCCCTGCTTGGTGACTTCGTCGGCCACGCAAGCCAGGTCGCGGATGGCGTAGCGGACGTTGTCGAGGCGGCGGGCGGCCGAGATCTCGTGCGCCTGAGTGGGTGGCATGGGATCGACTCGTCTCATTCTACTGAAGATTTTGCTGCGCTTGTAAACGAAGATTCTCGTAGCAGTGGTGGCAAACCATTTCAATGCTGGTCTCTTTCTCATTGAGCTCGTTCCATTCGCCCTGCTTCAGAAAGAGTCGCTCGCAAACTTCGCACCAAGCGTCTGGCCACGGATTTTTCTTGTCCGGTTGCTGGGAGAACCACGCTTGGTTGGGATTGGATCGCAAATGCTTACATATGTATGTCGCTCGAGCGGCGCCGTGAGTGCCGCAGGTGACTTGTGGGCTTCCTCTTACCTTGCGCGGGACATCAGCGAAGCTGATGTCGTTGTAAATCATATAAATGAAGCCATCGTTCGTCGGACAGCGATAGGCTCCCTTAGCATCCATGATGCGAGCAGCAACGGCTGTCATCGCCCATCCGACATACTCGTCGTCGGGAAGATAGGCTTGCGTCAGTTCCGAAATCCTTTCGCTAACCCCGAAGTCGCGAACCTGCTTTACCGGATCGGATACTTGCTCGGGCATGGAGCCGTTAGCCCAACTCCAAAGCCAAGTGCCTGCGGATTTCGACGTGGTTCCTGTGACGAGTACGGATGCCAGAACCCTGGGAATTCCATCGTGCGAGAAAACTAGTGTTCCACGGTCAAGATCGTAGTCATAGCGCTCCCACGAAGTAATCTTGAAGGTGTTCTTGCAAGACTCGTTCAGTTGCATCAGCGCGTGCACGCACTCATGTCGAAATTTATTGAATTCGACAGCGTCCATGACGACAGTCTCTCATAGGGAGGGAGGCATCCTAGCGATTTTGGGAATAGTTTAGCGTACGAATGCCCTGCCAGGCCGGTGGCACCGCATGTGAACACGGGGTCCTTCGACTGCGGTTGGACTTCGCGCTCTGGCGCGAAGTCCAATCCTCGCTCAGGATGACAGAGTGTGGGTTAGTCTTCCCGGTCGATCTGGGCCTTCTGCAGCTTGTCGGAATAATCCACGTAGACCGACTTCCACTCGGTATAGAAATCGATCGCGCCGATGCCGCCTTCGCGATGGCCGTTGCCGGTTGCTTTGGTGCCGCCGAAGGGAAGATGCACTTCGGCGCCGATGGTCGGGGCGTTGATGTAGGTGATGCCCGTGTAGAGGTCGCGAATCGCTGAGAACGCTTTGTTCACGTCTTTGGTGTAGAGCGACGACGACAGGCCGTATTCGATGCCGTTGGCGATTTCGATGGCGTCTTCCAGGTCGTCGCAGGGAATGATCGAAACCACGGGACCGAAGATTTCTTCCTGGGCGATGCGCATTTTGGGATCGACGTCGGAAAATACCGTCGGCTCCATGAACCAGCCGTGTTGATACTGACCTTGATCGAGGCGATTGCCGCCGCAGAGCAGCTTTGCGCCTTCGTTTTTGCCGATGTCGACATAGCTCAGGTCGGTTTGAAGTTGCTTTTCGTTGACCGCCGGACCCATCTCGACGGATTCATCCAGGCCGTTGCCAACTTTCAGCTTCTTGGCGCGCTCGACGTAGCGTTCCACGAATTCGCGGTACACGCCTTTCTGCACGATGATGCGGCTGGTCGCGGTGCAGCGCTGTCCGGTGGTGCCGAATCCGCCCCAGAGGCCACCTTCGATGGCGAGGTCGAGGTTGGCGTCGTCGAGAACGATCATGGGATTCTTGCCGCCGAGTTCCAGCGAGCAGTGTTTGAAGCTTTGCGCCGCGATTCCGCCGATGATGCGCCCCACGGCCGACGAACCGGTGAGAGAAACAGCCCGCACATCGGGATGCTCGGCGAGCGGCGTGCCGACTGCTGGGCCGAAGCCCGCTACGATGTTAATCACACCTTTGGGCAGGCCGGCGTCAGTCAGCGCGCGGACCAGATTGAAAGTGGAAAGAGGCGTATCCTGCGCCGGCTTGATGACGCAGGTGTTGCCGCAGACGATGGCCGGCAGCAATTTCCACGAAGAAATTGCCATGGGAAAATTCCATGGCGTAATCATGCCGCAGACGCCGATGGGCTGGCGTACGGCCATGGCGAACTTGTTCGGCATTTCCGACGGGACGGTCGGACCGAACAGGCGGCGTCCTTCGCCGGCATTGTAGTAAGCGGCGTCAATGGCTTCCTGCACATCGCCGCGCGTTTCGGCCAGCACCTTGCCCATTTCGCGGGTCATCTCGCGGGAATATTCTTCCTTGCGCTCGATCAGGATTTCAGCCGCCCGGAAAACGATCTCAGCCCGTCGCGGCGCGGGCACCAGCCTCCACTTGGTGAAGGCGCGCTTGGCCGCGTCGACGGCAGCGTCCACATCGGCCTTGGCAGATTTGGGGAAGATGCCGACCAGGTCGCGCGTGTCGGCGGGATTGCGATTCTCGAAAGTCTCCCTGGTTGAAGCCTCAACCCACTCGCCGTCGATGAAATTCTTGTAAACCTTGGTTTGGCTGTTGCTGAGCGTGGCCGGGGCGGTCAAAGTATCGGTTGCCATGATGTCTCCTTGATGAATGCCCGAACTATTGATGCTACAACTGCAAGGAAGGTGCGGCAAGCTGAGCCTCGCCTTCTAGCGCCAGCGTTTCACTTGCGGCCAGAGTTGAGCAAGCGTTCCGAATTTCGAGCCGCGACAGATGTAAACGTCAATCCGCTTTTCCAGCGCGTAGGGGTTGTCGGCAGACTCTCCCACATACTCGACATGTTCCCACAGTTCTTCCAGACGTTCCTTGCGATCGTCGAGCACGATCATGCAGTTGCCGGAATAGGCGCGTGGTCCCCAGAGAAACCAGGTCTGGTGGCCGCTAAGCGAACGGGGCAAACCGTAGCGGCGTCCGAGAAAGTCGATAGCGCCAGCTTGACCGTAGTCCTGTGCGAAGATGCCGCAATCTTTTCGCTCCGCTTCGGGGATGCGATTCCACGCGACTGCCGTCTCCGCGACAATCTCCTCCCAGCCGAACTGGTCGGAATACCACTGCGGCAGCACCGCCCGGGCGTGGCTGTGTTCCATGACCGGCAATTTCATGGGCAGATATTTCATGTAGGCGATGAATCCATCCGGCGATAAAACCGGCACCGTCACTGGGAGCAAGTGAGCGCCGCTGGCCAGCAGCAGGACCACGATGGCAGGCTTCAGCCACGTCCGCCGCGGCCGGTCAACTGCGCCTTCGATTACGACCGCGCCCGCAGCCAGCAGCACGGGATAGATCGGTGCCAAGTAATAGTTTTTGCCGTGCAGAACAAAGAAAACGCTGTAGCAGACCAGATAACTCCAGCCCAGCACGCGGTAGGGTTTCAGCCGCGCCGAAAAAAAGAACGCAGCCAGCCCCGCGAGCCAGATGGGAGCGGCCAGAGGATTCACCAGCAGCGACTGCTGAAAGAAATAGGCAAACGGTCCGAGCACCACGTCGCGGCCTTCGGCCCTGATATTGCGCATCAACTGCACGAACGGCCAGCCGTAATGAACGTTCCAGAGAAGGTTGGGTAGAAAAATCAGAAAAGCGGCCAGGCCACCCAGCCAGATCCACCTGTTCAGGAAGACGCGGCGCTGCTCGGTCAGCAGCAGGCCGACCACCATGCCGAAGCCGAACACGGCAATGGAATACTTTTCTTCCAGGCCCAGACCAGCAACCACGCCAAACCAAAGCCAATAACGTGGATCGCTGTGCTTGATGGCCAGAATCGCGAAATAAGCGCAGCCCATCCACAGATTCGGTTCCAGGCAGTTCGTGCCCATCAGGCTCCCGTTCGAAAGGTACTGCGGAGCGAGCGCAGCGCAAACGGCGCTGAGGAACACGGCGTAGCGGCGTCCGCCGAGTTCGCGAGCCAGAACTGCGGTCTGCACCACCAGTAACGACGATGCCAGCGCAGGGACGAAGCGAATGCTGCGCAGGGAATCTCCCAGCAGCGCTCGACAGAGGTGAAGCAAGAAAGGGATGAGCGGAGGCTGGTCCACATAGCCCCACTGGAGGTGATCGCCGCACACCATGTAGTTGAACTCGTCGCGGAAATAGCCGTAGCGGTTATTGAAGTAGCAATGAAAGAGCAGCTTGGCCAGGGCAATCGCCCAGATGATGGCCATGCCCTCGGTAAAGAATCGACGTTCGCCGTGGGGTGCAGAGACGAAGCTTGCGGAGCTGGCCATAGGAGGGGATCAGGATAGCTGACGTCGAACGAGAAATCTTCATGAATCGGGTATGAGATGCGGTGCGTGAGCCAGTTAGCAGCCGGCTTTCGGCATTCGGCTTGTGGCTTCAGACCTTGGACCTCGGACTCAGATTCTCAGAGCTGGGAGCCAGTAGCCGGACGCCGGCGAGTCCCGAAGCGGGAGGCGGGTCGTCGCACCAAGGTAACGTCCCAAGTGGATAACCTGTGCTTTCTGTGGTTTCGCTTGTGCTAACGTTTTCTTTTACCGCATATTCACTAACGTTTAACAAGGGTTTTCGAGCACCAGTGTCTTCTGACAATCGCAAATCGGGAATCCACATCAAGTGGAAGACCGTCACGTACCGCAGCGTAGCCCTGATGGTGCTGGCGGGCGCCTTCATATTTTTTCTCGCCGTGCGGATCACATTCCCACAATTCACCGCCAACACCATCCAGGCTGCGGACGATGTATTAGGCAGGGCGCTGGAGAAAATCGCCGGCATCGCTCCGCCTCCAGGCTCTGGACTTTCGACCGCCCAGCAAGCGCACTTTACCGCCCTCGACGGAACCGTGCGGGTAAAAAAGGGCAACGGCAACAGCTGGCAACCGGCCGACTATAACGTCCCTCTCGACAAAGGCGACGTGGTACAGACCGGCTCGGAAGGCATGGCGAAAGTCGTGTTCAACGACGGCACCAGCTACACCGTCAAGCAGGACTCGCTCATCGTGATCGAGGAGAATTCTTCCAACGACCAGCAGCAGACCAACGTGGCGGTCGCGGTCAGCACAGGAACGGTGGATCTTTCTACAGCCACCTACGCCCAGGGGTCGAAGTCGACGGTGATTGTTGCTGGAGCCACCGCATCTCTGGCCCCGGAATCCGCGGCCCAGGTCCACAATGATCCCAAGGCCGACCAGCACGAAATTCTGGTGAAGAAAGGTTCGGGCGAGGTCACTCGCAACGGTCAGACCGTCCCTCTGGCTCCGTGGGAAAAGGTCAGTTTCCGCGGGCAGGAATCGCACCTGGAGAAGGCCAAGGAAATTGGGCCCCCGGTTCCCATCTCGCCGGCGAACATGATGCCCATCTTTGCCACTGGAGAGGGCACCAAGGACGTCGAGTTTTCCTGGACGCCGATGGCCAACGCCACCGGCTATCGCCTGCAACTCTCCCGCAACCCGTATTTTTCCTCGACGCTGCTTGACAAGAAAGTCAGCACTGCCGATGTTACCGTCACCACCCTGGGAGAAGGAGCCTACTATTGGATGGTGCAGTCTTACGACGTCGCCGGCAAGGAATCGGCGGAGAGCGAGAAAAACCGCTTCACGATTATTCCCAAGGGGAAGCAGACGGCGGCCATCAATCTGGAGTTGGATCCCTTTATCCAGCACGGACACGTGATCGAAGTTACGGGAAAGACCGAGACCGGAGCGCGGGTGATGGTGAATGGGCGCGAGGTGCCGATGCTCACGACCGATGGCACCTTCCATTACTTCACTCCGCCTCTGCCCACGGGAGAAGCTGTGATTACGGTGACGGCGCAGACGGCGCAGGGCGGTGTGAACACGCAGCAGAAGAAAATCGTCATCCAGTAGGCAAGCGACGGCACCGAAAGCGGCAGTGGGAAACAGGATTTCGAGAAAAGAAGCATGGGCCTGAATTCGGCCCGCAGTTTATCAAAAGGGAACTTTCGGGCAGAGTTGTGAAGCATCTCGTAGAATAGGACGAGCCAGCAGCCGCGCCCCGAAAAAATATAGCCTCGGGATTTCCGGGGAGAGTAGCGGTCAGGAAGACACGGAAAGAACCTCGTCATGTCAAACAACGGATTTAATTCCAGCGCAACTCGCAGTCACAACTGGAGGTCGCTGTTCAGCATTTTCTCCAGCGACCTGGCCATCGATCTGGGCACCGCGAACACTCTGGTGTATGCCCGCGGCAAGGGCATTGTGGTGAATGAACCCTCGATCGTCGCCATCAACAAAAACACGGGCGAAGTCGAAGCCGTCGGCAAAGAGGCCAAGGAGATGCTCGGCCGCACGCCCGGCAACATTGTCGCCATCAAGCCCATGAAAGACGGCGTGATCGCCGACTTCAAAGTCACCGAGAAGATGCTGAACTATTTCATCCAGAAGGCGCACAACCGCAAGATGCTGGTGCATCCGCGGATCGTGATCGGGGTGCCGTCGGAAATCACGCAGGTGGAAAAACGAGCGGTCATGGACTCCGCCTATCGCGCCAAGGCCAGCGAAGTGCATCTCGTCGAGCAGGCCATGGTCGCGGCCATCGGCGCGGGATTGCCCATCACTGAACCCAGCGGCAACATGGTCGTAGACATCGGAGGCGGCACTACTGACATTGCTGTGATTTCCCTGAGCGGCATCGTCTATTCCCGTTCCGTGCGCATGGCCGGCAACCAGATGGACGAAGCCGTCATGAATTACCTGAAGCGGAAATACAATCTGCTGATCGGCGAACGCACGGCCGAGCAGATCAAGATGGAAATCGGCTCCGCCCATCAACTCGACAAGCCCATGACCATGGAAATCAAAGGCCGCAACCTGATCGAAGGCGTGCCCAAAACCATCACGGTCGACGACGGCGAAATCCGCGAAGCCCTCAGCGAATGTGTTTCCACCATCATGAACGCAATTCGCGTCGCGCTCGAACGCACGCCTCCCGAGCTTTCCGCTGACATCAGTGACCGCGGCATCGTCCTCACCGGCGGCGGCGCGCTGCTCAAGAATCTCGATAAACGCATCCGCGAGGAAACCGGCCTGCCGGTCTCCATCGCCGACGACCCGCTGTGCAGCGTAGTGCTGGGCACCGGCAAGATGCTCTCGGACTTCAAGCTGCTGCGCAAGATTTCGATTGAGTAGCAAGCAGGGGTCAGGGGCCAGGGGTCAGAAAACCATTGGCTGACCCCTAATCCCTAGCTTCTAATCCCTGACCTCTGACCCCTGACTTATGGAATCCATCCTCGGCCGCTACCGCAACCTGGTCATCCTGGTAGGGGTGTTGTTTCTCCAGATACTGGGCCTTGCGGTGCAGGTCAAGCGCAGCAGTGACACCGAAAACACGCGCCTGATCCGCGTCTGGGCGGTGGATATGGTCACCCCATTCGAACGCGTCCTGATCTGGGCGCAGAACGGCACCGGTGGTCTCTGGCATAACTATATTTATTTGCGCGGAGTGCGCGCCGAGAATCGTCAGCTCAAAGATCAGATCGAGCAGCTGCGGTTGGAGCAGGTACGCCTGAACGAAGACGCGGTACAGGCGCATCGGCTGCAAGCCCTCCTGGCCTTTAAGGAACAGTTCATCTCGAAGACTGTGGCGGCTCAGGTCATCGGCTCCAGCGGTACCGATACCTCGCGCATCCTCTACATTGACAAAGGCGATAAGGATCATCTGAAGCGCGATATGGCCGTGATTACCTCCGACGGCGTCGTGGGCAAGGTGTTGCAGGTGTTTCCCTCCGTCTCCCAAGTGCTGCTGATTAACGATCAGAGCAGCGGAGTGGGAACCATCCTGGAAAAATCGCGGCTGCAAGGTTTCTTGAAAGGCGCAGCCAACGGCGAAGTCGCGCTGGAAGGCGTGATGAGCGACGAACAGGTTGCGCCCGGCGAAAAAGCGCTTACCAGCGGCGGCGACCAGATTTTCCCCAAAGGTTTGCTCATCGGCACGGTCACCAACGTCGCCACAGGCAAGGATCTGTTTCTGAATATCGCGATCAAACCCGCAGTCAACCTGAGCAAGCTGGAAGAAGTTCTGGTCGTGGTCGAGAGGCAGGAAAGGCAGGCGACTACCGAAGACCTGGGCCGCGTCCGGGCCGCGGACATCCTGGCACGGCGACTCCCGTCAGTGCCGGATAAGCCTCCGGTCACCGCCAACAGCCCGAGTCCAGCGCCGGCCGGAAGCGTGGCTGCCCCTGGGACGGCATCTCGGACAGATTCTCCGGTAGCCGCACCCAAGCAGGTCTCCACCAATGCAGCAGGTTTAACTAAGCCAGCCAAGAGCCCGTCGGCAAGTGAATCGGTTGCCCGCCCGCAAGTAGCTTCCGGATCGGGGCAGGGAAGGCAGAATTCGACTCAGAGTGCGACCCCCAACGCGGCACCACCGACTACGGCCGGGCGTCCCGATGCAGTGACCACATCGAAGCCCGCGAGCGCCGCGCCCACACAGCCGAAGCCGCGAGCCGCGCAATCCAACCCTGCACCAGCCAAGGTTGCCCCAGCAGTTCTCCCAGCCCAGCCTGACCCAGCCAACGCCCAAGACAGCCCACACTAGCGTGCCCATCACTTACACATCTGGGGAGCAGGTCGAGGTCTACCGGTTCAGTCTGCCGGTAACCGTCGGTGTGCCTCTGCTGGCTCTGTTCCTCCAAGCCTTTATCCCGCGGCGCTTCCCGGGCTTTGCCGTCTATCTGGATTTGCCCCTGTTGGTGACTATTTTTTTCGCCATGGCCCGGCGTAATCCCATTTCCGGCCTGCTAACTGGTGCGGTCATCGGCCTGCTGCAGGACATGCTGGGGCACAATCCCATCGGCATTTACGGTATCGCCAAAACCGTGGTCGGCTACCTGGCTTCGTCCCTGGGGGTCAAGCTGGACGTGGAGAATGCCGGAGCCCGCCTGCTGCTCACGCTGGGGTTCTATCTGATCCACTCCGCGGTTTATTTCACGGTGGCGCGAGGCATGGTCAGCCTGACCCAGAACTGGAGCTGGAGCCGTGGCGTGCTGGCCGGACTCGCCAATGCCTTCCTGGGAGTGATCCTGTACTTCTTCCTGGATAAATTCAAGCAGAGAGCGTAGCGCAGTTGCTAGTGGCTAGTTGCTAGTAGCTGGTAAAACCCAATTCCGCGACTACCCACTATCCACTAACCACTGCTTCTGTGACTTCCGTTACCCACTTGAGTAATCCCAAGGCAGCCGCACGCATTACAATAACGTTAAGACCCTAACACTTGATCTTGCGAGGCTGTGACTTGTTGCGGACCGGCAGCTCTCTCACGAGGGTCGACGGGCAACCAGCAACTGGCTACTGACAACTGATGTTCGGCCGCGACGAAAAAGTTTCCCCGATCCGCCTGACGGCGGCACAGTACGCCATCCTGGCAATATTTCTCGTTTTGGCTTACGGCCTGTGGCGGCTGCAGGTGATGCAGAGTGATCTGTACGCGAATCTGGCGGAAAGAAACCGCATTCGCAACGTGCCCATTCTTGCGCCGCGCGGCAAGATCCTCGACCGGGAAGGCCGCACCATCGTCGACAACTATCCGTCCTTCTCCGCGCTGCTGCTGCGCGATTCGTCTCGCGACCTCAACGCCGACGCCGATCTGATCGCCCAGGGCCTGCACATGGACGCGAACGAAGTACGCGCCCGAGTGCGCCACTTCGCTGCGCTGCCGCAGTACCAGCCAATTTTTCTCAAGGAAGACATTACCCCGGACGAACTCTCATTCATCGAAGCTCATCGCAACGAACTGCCAGAGTTGGACACCATCATGGCGCACCGCCGCCTCTATCCGCGCAACGGATTCATGGCGCACCTGATCGGCTACGTCGGAGAAGTCACCGAAGACATGCTGAACCAGCCGCAGTTTGAGCTCTACAGCCCTGGCGACGTGGTGGGTATTTCCGGCGTGGAGCGGCAATACAATACGGTGCTCATGGGCCAAAACGGATCTCGCCGGGCGCTGGTCAACAGCCACGGCCGCGAAGTCGGGCACCTCGACGAAACGCCCGCGGTGCCCGGCAAACAGCTCAAGCTGACCCTTGATGTCGATTTGCAAATTGCGGCCGAAGAAGCGCTCGAAGGGAAGAACGGCGCTATCGTGGCCATGGACCCGCGCAATGGCGAGATTCTCGCCATGGTGAGCGGGCCGACGTTCAATCCCAACGATTTTGCGGTGCGTGTTTCGCGTGACCAATGGAGCAAGCTGGTCAACGATCCGGACAAGCCGCTGCTGAACAAGGCAATCCAGGCGCAGCTCGCGCCCGGCTCGACGTTCAAGATCATTATGTCGGTGGCGGGCTGGCAGGAAGGGATTGTTCAGACCCTGCATGTGAACTGCACCGGCAGCGCCGAGTTCTACGGCAGGCGTTTCGGCTGCTGGGTAAAAAGCGGCCACGGCGCGGTTGATCTGGAGAAGGCGATCTACGCGTCCTGCGACGTGTTCTTCTACACGCTGGCGGAAAAGCTGGGTATCGAGCGCATCGCAAAATACGCCACGGAACTGGGATTGGGGCAGAAAACTGGAATCGATCTGCCGAACGAAGTGGCCGGCGTCATGCCCTCGGAAGAATGGAAGATCAAAAATTTCAAGCAGAAATGGTTTGCCGGGGAGACGATTTCAGTGGGCATCGGCCAGGGAGCCGTAGCCATCACGCCGGTGCAATTGCTGCGCGCCTTTTCGGCGATCTCCATGGGTGGGCGCATGGTCGTGCCTCACGTGGTCAACCCTGAGGGGCTTCCGCAGAGCTATGTAGAGACCAGCCACTCCGGCGACGTGAAGAATGTTTCCATCGATCCGGACGGGTGGACCCACATCACGGACGCCATGACGCGCGTCCTGATGCCGGGAGGATCGGCTCCTTCGGCGGGCGTTCCGGGGATCGATATCGCGGGGAAAACGGGCTCGGCGCAGATTGTGTCGCTGGCGACGCGCGCGAAGTTCAAGAACAGCGAAGATCTGGCGCAGAACGGCTGGTTCGTGGGATTCACCCCACGGCGCAATCCGGACATCGTTGTCTGTGTGCTGTTCCAGGGCGGAGAGCACGGCAAGCTGGCGGCGCGTCTGGCTACCCAGGTGATCAAGGCCTACGTGGAGAAGCAGCGGCGCGCACCGACGAAAGTAGTTGAAAAGCCAAAAGGCGACGGCACGGTGGACATCGGGGGCTTGTGGACTGCTCCGGATGACGACGGACACAACGATAAGCTCGAGGGCGGGCGGTTTGAGCTGGAACTCTCGAAGCAGCCGATGCCGGTCGCGACGGCGGCGCCGGGGATGGTTCCGGCGAACTGATCGAATAGGAAAGATGCGAGGGCGAGGACGCCCTCGCGACAGCCGGCGGGACGCCGGCGCTACGACGGAGAGCTAAGAGCCGAGAGCTAAGAGCGTTTTTATGTCACGTTACGTTTCATACCGCGATTTCGACTGGCTGCTGCTGATCTTCGTGCTCTTGATCTGCGGATTGGGAGTCATGGAAATCCGCAGTGCCACCATGCACACCAAGTTTGCCGGATCCCACATCCGCCAGATCTATTGGGTTGTGGCCGGCGTGGGCATGATGTTTCTGATGAGCCTGGTGAACTACCAGGCGCTGCTCGAGCAGATCCACTGGTTTTACATCGCGGCCGTGGCATCGTTGATGGGTGTGATGGTTTTCGGTCAGCGGTATCTCGGCGCCCGGCGCTGGATCAAAATGCCCGGCGGCAACCACTTCCAGCCCTCCGAGTGGGTCAAGCTCATCCTGATCCTGGCGGTAGCCAAGTATTTTGCCGAAATGCATCAGCGCGAGCTTGCCTGGTCCGACTTCATCAAAGCCGGGGCTATAGTAGGGTTTCCCATGCTGTTAGTGCTGGCGCAGCCCGACCTGGGCACCGCCCTGACCTACATGCCGATCGCAGTCATGGGCGTGTTCCTCGGCGGTCTTCAGCTTCGGCAGGGGTTGGTGGTCGCGCTGCTGGCGACTGTAGCGATCGGAGCTGTCTTCTTTACCCCCAAGGTTCACATTCTGAAGTCGTACCAGAAGCAACGCCTCACCAGTTTTCTGGAACCTGACGCCGATCCCCAGGGTTCGGGGTATCAAGTTACGCAATCCCTCATTGCGGTCGGTTCCGGAGGGCTATGGGGCGGCAAAGGCTCGCAAACACACGGCGCTTTCCTGCCTGTGCCTCAGACCGACTTCATTTTTGCGGCCTTCGCTGAGGAGCACGGATTCGTAGGCGCGCTCGGGGTTCTGCTGTTATACTTCATCGTGCTGATGCGTTTGACCCAGAACGCCCAAACAGCGCCCGACCGCGCTGGCACGTTCGTGGTCATGGGTGTGGTAGCTGTGCTTAGCTTCCATGTCCTGGTCAACATCGGCATGGTGGTCGGTTTCATGCCGGTCACCGGAATACCCCTGCCACTAATGAGTTACGGTGGGTCTTCCGTGTTGTTCATGTTTCTGGCGCTGGGGATGGTCATGAATGTTCGAATGCGCCGTTTCGTGAATTAGCTTGGGATAAGCCCGGGAGACGGTGGGGAAGCAGTTCCTGCGCCCGAAGGCGCAGCCAAAAATATCGATCGCCCTCGCGAAAAGGGGGCATTTACCGGCCGGAGAGTGGGATGGCCGGGCAGGATTGAAGCTACAACGCCGACGGCAGGGAACGGCCCCCCGACCAGAAAAACGGTCTGAGAGTGCGGTCACAAACCCGGCGGCGCCAAGCGATTAAGTGCAAAAGATTTCCCAGCTTGCGCAGCGGAGATGGCCCCGGAGAAAACTCCATGGCCCCACCCGTCCCTCATTCAGGGCAAGCGTCGCTAAGCTCCATCCTCCCGTTCCTTTCCTGACTCCACCCCGGTGACGCCCGCCCGACTTCCTAAATAGTCGGCGGACCGGAGTGTTACATGAACAAGGAATTATTTGTCTCTTCCACGCCCCACGAAACCAAAGTCGGGCTGGTGGAAGACGATCTTCTCGCGGAAATCTACCTCGAACGCGAAAACGAATACACCCTCGCTGGTTCCATCTACAAAGGCCGCGTAACCCGCGTGCTGCCGGGCATGCAGTCCGCCTTCGTCGACATCGGCCTGGAGCGCGATGCCTTCCTCTACGTTTCCGATTTCATGGAATTGGAAGAGCACGATGACGACCTGACCGATTCGGTCCCGGCCAACCGCGGCGTGCAGGATTTGCGCCCCCAAGCTTCCACGACTGCAATTCCTCAAGAGGCGGAACAGCACCTCGAAAGCCACGGCCGGGCCGGCGTAGAAGACGAATCTGTTTCTGAGGAGCCGGGCCGGCACGACACCAGCGAACATGAGCCCGGAAACCAGCTTGCTGCGCCAGGGGACGCGGCGTCGGAACCCTCAATCGGGGGCGATACCCAGGGCCGCGACCGCGGGGGCTTCCGTGGACGCCGTCGCCGCCGTGGCGGCCGCCGCGATGGACGTGGAGATGGACGCACTGAAGGACGCAGCGATGCCCGCAACGATGTACGCAGCGATGGCCGCGACCGCGGATCAGAGCGCGCCCCCGAGCCTCGGTTCTCGCGCCCGTCGACGGACACTGCGCCTCCCCGCTCTCAGGAATCAGGTAGAACTCAGTCGTTCGGTCCGCCCGCTGGATATCAGCCCATCCTGCTTCCCGGGGAGTCCATTTCGAAGTACCAGCGCTACGCCCAACCGGCGCCCGCGGCGCAACCGCCATCGCAGGAATCGCACGCTGGGCCAGTTCCCGCCGCTGCATCCGCGCCCCCGTCGCCCCTGGCGGCAACCTTCCCGGAAGATGAACCATTCTTCGCCAGCGAAGCAGCTGCCGAACCTCTTCACGAACAGCACGGCGAAGAACACGACAGCCAGCACGAAGACCGAAATGACATCCGCCACGACAGCATGCTCGAGGGGCGCGACCAGCCAATCGAGGCAGCTTCCACCGCGGCGGACTGGAATCGCGAATTCCGCCGTTCCGAAGCTCCTGTTGTGGAGCTACCCGCCGTCAGTCCTGTGCCAGAACCGCATCGTTCCGAAACTGCCGCCCAGGAAGCGCTCGGCCAAGCCGACGGATTTTCCGAAGCTACGGAACACTTTACGGAACACGTTGCGGAACATTCTGCTGCACATGCTGCAGAACCCTCCGCCATGTCCGCTCCCGAATCCCACGTGCCCATATTCGCCGCTCCCGGCACCATGGAAGAAGAGACCATCGAGGAAGAAGAAGCCGAAGCCGCTCGTTACCAGGAATCATCAGACGAGGGCTACGAAGAATTCGAAGAAGAGACCCGCGCAGCTGGCCAGTCGTTCGACGCGGCCAATCCCGCAATCTCGGCTGCCCGCGAAACCGTTTCTGAAATCCACCGGACCTCGCTGACTGAGGCTGGCGGAGCGCCTCCCGCAGAAGGCGCGCCGGCGGAAGGCGAAGAAGATACGGAAGAGTTGGAACTCGAAGAAGCGCAAGCCGAGGCCGAAGCTCTGCTCGACGCCGAAGCCCGCGGTACCGGAACCGTGGATGCCCGCGTCGAAGTTCGCGCTCCAGCCTCCACCGCCGGATACACGCAGCGCACCGAGCGCCCCGCTTATGATCGCCGCCCTGGCGGTCCTCCGCGTGGACGCCGCGGTGGCCCGCGCCGTTTCCGCCGCCGCGAGTCGGCGCCGGTTCCGCTGATCAGCGACCTGCTCAAAGAAGGCCAGGAAATCCTGGTGCAGATCGCCAAGGAACCCATCGGCAAGAAAGGCGCACGCATCACCAGCCACATCGCGCTGCCGGGCCGTTTCCTGGTTTACATGCCCACGGTGAACCACACTGGAGTTTCCCGCAAGATCGCCTCAGAAGAAGAGCGCCAGCGCCTGAAGCGCATTATCCTCAGCGAGCGCGAGAACGGTCATGGCGGTGGCTTCATCGTTCGCACCGCCGCGCAAAACGCCAGCGAAGACGAACTCCGCGCCGACATTCGTTTCCTGAAAGGCCTGTGGAACGACATCAAAGGCCGCTCCGAAAGTTCCAAGCCGCCCGCACTCATCTACCACGATCTCAACGTCGTCGAACGCGTGCTGCGCGACCAGGTCACCTCCGACTTTTCCGTGATCTGGGTCGACACCGAGCCGGAATACGAGCGCGTGCTGCGCTTCTTCAATCGCTTCCAGCCTGCGCTGGTCAAGCGCGTCAAGCTATACACGAAAGAGACGCCGCTGTTCGAACAATTCGGCCTGGCCGAAGAAATGAACAAGGCGCTCAAATCGAAGGTCTGGCTGAAGAGCGGCGGTTACATCGTCATCAACCAGACCGAGGCGCTGGTCGCGATTGATATCAACACCGGCAAATACGTAGGCAAGACTTCGCGCCTGGAAGACACCATCGTCAAGACCAACGTAGACGCCATCAAAGAAATCGTTCGCCAGATTCGCCTGCGCGATCTGGGCGGCATCATCATCATCGACTTCATTGACATGGACGAGCGCCGCAACCGCCAGCGCGTGATGCAGGCCTTGGAAGAAGAACTCCGCCACGACCGTGCCCCGTCGAAAGTCCTGCAGTTCAACGATTTCGGCCTGGTCGCGATCACCCGCAAGCGCGTCAAGCAATCGCTCGAACGCACCATCGGCGCGCCGTGTCCCTATTGCCAGTCCACCGGCTACGTGAAATCGGTGACCACCGTCTGCAACGAGATTTATGTCGAGATGCGCAAGATCGCCAAACATCTCCAAGGCGAAGACGTAATGCTGCGCGTGAACCCGGACGTGGCCAAGGAAATGAAAGGCAACAACGGCCGCCTGCTGAACGAAATGGAAGAACTCACCAAGCGCACGATTATTGTGAAAAGCGATCCAGCGCTGCATCAGGAGCAGTTCGATATCAATTAGCTCTCAGCTGTTATCAGCTTTCAGCTTAAGCTCTCCATTTTGGAATACGGGCGGAAACGCCCGTATTTCTTTTTGCAGTTGACCCTTCCTGAATTCAGCGTTCTCGGATTGACGGCGTTCTTAGATTGAGGCTGGCTGCTTTATCTGAGAGCTGAAGGCTGAGAGCTGAGAGCTGTCTAACCGCCGGCCTGCGCCAGCGCCTTCACCGCGGTGTCAGAATGCGTGCGTAGTTTCTTCACCGATTCGTGAATGGCTTTGCCCGCAACTCCGGACCCGTTTTGTTCTGCCGACTTGCTCACTCCGCCCGCATCTTCCGCGGCCGTGCTGGCCATATCGAGCAGAACTACTAGCGCATCGGCATGCAACTTCCACAGCGACGACATGGTCTGGCTGCGTTTGAGTTCTTCAAGTTCGGTATGGACGCGCGCCGAGATGGACACCAGCCGGATCAAAGTACGCGCCACATCGGCACGCAGGCTTTTTTCTTCCAGGAAGCTGGCGTTGTAAGCGTCGGCTTCCGCCAGGCTCAGCGTGAGATTGAAATAGCGCATGGGCACAACCTGACGGAACTTGGGGTCGGCCACGCGCTCAAATACTCGAATCGACTCTTCCACCCGCCGCAGTTTTCCTTCTTCCGCTGCAATCTGATGCGCAGTCACGGCCGGAGGCTGGAACACCGGCGCCGATGCAGACGCCTTGGCCGCAGCCACTTTCGCCGTCTTGGGCGCTGCGGCTGCGCCTCCCGAAATGCGAGTAGGACGCGAAGCCGGAGATCCCAACAGCGATTTGCGAATCGGCGGCCGGCGATCCAGTTCCTTCTTGAGTCTCGAAACCCGGCGGAATTTTTCCAGCGCGCTGCCGTAATCCGCCTTCAGCATGGCATTTCGTTCGATAGCCGCCACATGCTCCACCGTGACTTCCACGCCGTCCACCGTACTTAAAATGCTTCCACCCATTTCGTCGAGCGCGCCCGCGAATTGCTTGATTTCGTCCAGCGCCTTGCTGAACAGTTCATCAAAGCGCGCGCCAAACGCAGCATTGTACGCGGCCACGGTGGCCAGCACGCCGGGATGGTAGAACGAAGAATCCAGCCACTGCTTCAGTTCGCGCACCCGCGAAATCACGCCCGAATCCATCAGCGAATTGAAATCGCGAAAGCGGGCCACTTCCTCACGCATGGGATCAAAGCGCCGCAGCAGTTGCACGTGCTCCTCAGGCAGGGAAGGCACATCGGTGTCGGCCAGAATCTCAATCAGCGCAATCTCGAACGGAGAAAGCGGCAGCGCCCCATCCAGGCCATATCCGCTCTGTTGCCATTGGCCCGCCACGCGCGGATGGCGGTATAGAAAAGTCGAAATCAGATCGGTCTTGTCGCGGTTAATGTCACTGGCTTCGCGACGCCGCACGAAGTAACGGAGCAAAGCTTCAGCCACTTCCGAATCGGTATCAGGCGTAAGCGCCTGGCGCAGCATGGCCGGCGTAATGGCCATATCCAGCAGGTGCAGCCAGCGGTACATCCGGGTAAGCGTGGTGGGCAGGTCGCGCCCCGTGCGCAGCGCGTCCTCGTCGAGGCCGCTGGGTATGGGAACGTCTCCGCCCAGCGAGTCTCGCATGAGCTTCTGGTAGAAGCCCTGCACCGTCGCCAGAATGGACAGCTCAAATCTGAGATCTTCGGCCAAAAGAAACGTCCCCGAGAGCGAGACTCTCCCCTGTCGTTTTTTTCTGATTCTTTACTAATGTTCAAGTAAAGACGAAAGTTACCTGTGCTGCAAGTTACTACCGGGGCAGAGCGCTGCCATCCTGCGGAAGTACATGACCTTCCGCGCGACGGAAGATCTCCAGCGTTGCTCGTGTGGGGACGGGCGCCTCGCCCGTCCACGCGGAGCGCAGCTCCGCAGTGGGCAAAGCCGTTTGGGTGGCGCCTTGGCTCACCGCTGCGACAAGATGAAACTCGCAGCTCTCAACACCTTCAAAAGACGGCGGTTTTATTCCCGTAGAGAAGCACGCGGTTCTCCACTTGCCACCGCACGGCTCGCGAGAGCACAACCTTCTCCAGGTCGCGCCCTTTGCGGATCAAGTCGTCGACGGTGTCGCGGTGAGACACACGAACCACGTCCTGCTCGATGATCGGCCCGTCATCGAGCACCTCGGTGACGTAGTGACTAGTCGCGCCGATCAGTTTGACCCCGCGCTCGAATGCCTGATGGTAAGGGCGCGCGCCCACAAACGCCGGCAGAAAGGAATGGTGAATGTTGATGATGCGTTGCGGGTACCGATTGACGAACTCGTTGGAAAGAATCTGCATGTAACGCGCCAGCACCATGAAATCGGGGCGATGCTCGGCGATGAGCGCGTGAATCGCATCTTCCGCTTGTTTCTTATTGTCCTTGCCGACGGAAACCACCGCGTAGGGAATCTTGTAGAAGTCGGCCAGACGCTGGTTGTCGGGATGGTTCGAAATAATCAGCGGAATGTCGCAAGCCAGTTCGCCGCTTCGATGGCGGTAAAGAAGATCGACCAGACAGTGATCGTATTTCGACACGAAGATGACCATCCGCGGTCGCTGCGACGATTGCGCCAGCCGCCACTTCATCTGAAACCTTTCGGCAATCGGCGCGAAAAGTCTGCCGAAGTCGGTCAGGTCTTTATCAGTGAGATCGATGTCGAAATCCTTAGGATCGAACTCCACTCGCATCAGGAACAGTCCAGATTCTTCGTCGGCGTGCTCGTCCGCGTGCAGAATGTTGCCGTTGTGGCGATAGACAAAGTCGGCAATAGTCGCGACTTCACCCTTGCTGTCAGGGCAGGAGATCAGCAGGATGGCGGAGTTCTTCATCGTAGACGTTCGACCGTGGTGCAGGCGGAATGTAGCAAGCTACGTCTTTACGGAAGTTGTCGTAGAGACGTTGCTTGCAACCTCGCAGCATGCAGTGCTACTTCTTTAATTCCTTCAAAATCTCCCGCGCCGCGTTCGCTCCGGACCCGCCCGTCAGCCCCACGCCAGGATGCGTTCCGCAGCCGCAAAGATACAGATTCTGAATCGGCGTGCAGTAACGCGCCCAATCGAGCAGCGGCCGCATAGTGAAGAATTGGTCCAGCGCCAGATCGCCGTGGAAGATTTGTCCGCCCGTCAGCCCATACTTTTCCTCCAGATCCAGCGGCGTGATGATCTGGTGCGTCAAAATCAGTTCCGGTAGATTCGGCGCGTATTGCGCCAGCGTTTTCACCACCGTCTGGCCGAGTTCTTTGCGCTGGTTCTCCCAATCGCCTTTCAGCTTGTACGGCGCATACTGCATGTAGATCGACATCACGTGCTTGCCCTCGGGCGCGAGCGTGGGATCGGTAAGCGAGGGAATCGTCGCTTCGAGATACGGCTGGCGCGAGAAGTTACCGTATTTCGCTTCGTCGAAGGCGCGTTCCAGGTAGTCGATTTCATGCCCAATGTGGATGCGGCCTTTCAGCGCGCTGCCATCGCCGTTCTTGATCGCAGTAAAGTTCGGCAAACCGGAGAGCGCCAGATTCACCTTGGCCACGGTGCCGTTACCGCGATAGTGCTGCAGCTTTTGCACGAAATCCGGAGAAAGATGCGTGGGGTCGGTCAGCTTCAACAGCGTGCGTTTCGGATCAGCGTTTGAGACCACCGCTTTCGCCGCAATCTCTTCGCCCGTCGAAAGCAGAACGCCAGTGGCCGCGCCGTCTTTCACACGGATTTCGATGACTTCCACTCCGCTGCGAATCTCGGCGCCCGCAGCTTTCGCGGCCGACGCCATGGCTTGCGTGACCGCGCCCATGCCCCCCGCGGCGAAATTCGCCGAGCCCGCGGGATGCGGATCTCCCGCCGCGCGGATGAGCAGAACCAACGCGCTTCCCGCGGACCACGGTCCCAGAAATGTTCCGAATACTCCGCGCGCGGCCACCACCGCGCGCAACAATTCCGTTTCAAAATATTCCGCCGCCAGGTCGGCCACCGCCATCGGTCCCCACCGCAGCAGCCGAAACATATCTTTCTTGCCCAGGTTGCGAATCGCGCGCCCGGTCTTGAGCATGCTCCACAGGTCGCCGCCGCTGGGGTGATCGATGTCTGGCGGCGTTGTAGCCAGAGCCTCCGCGATCACCTTGCCCATTTTTCCCAGCGACTCCTGGAACGCGGGATACTTCGCCGCATCCTTCTGCGAGAAGGCGGCAATCTCCTGCGACGATTGGTTTGCATCCTGATAGAGCGAGAGTGCTCGTCCATCAGGCGAGAGCGCGGTGACGCCCACCACGGGCGTGATGAGGCGCAGTCCGTGTTTCTCGAGTTGCATGTCGCGAACGATCTCGGGACGAATCGGTCCCGCCGTATGCGCCAGCGTAGAACAGCGAAAGCCAGGGTGGAATTCGTCCGTAATCGCCGCGCCGCCCACTTGTTCGCGGCGCTCGATGACCAGCGGCTTGAATCCCGCCTTGGCCAGATAGAACGCGGCGACCAGTCCGTTGTGGCCGCCGCCAATGATGACGATGTCGCGCTGGGCGTTCGATTCCGGCATGCTACGCCGCTCCCTTTACATCCTTCAGAATTTCCAACGCCGCCAGTCGCCCGTTCGCGCCCATGATGCCGCCGCCCGGATGCGTCGCCGAACCGCACATGTAGAGATTCTTAATCGGAGTGCGATACTGCGCCCACCCTGCAACCGGACGCAGAAAGAAAAGTTGCTCCAGCGAAAGCTCGCCTTGAAAAATGTTGCCCTCGCTCAGTCCCCACTCGCGTTCCAGATCAAGCGGCGTGACCACCTGCCTGTGAAGGATGATGTCTTTGATGTTGGGAGCATATTCGGCAATGGTGTTGACGACCGTGTCGCCGAAAGCTTCTTTCTGGTCGTCCCAGTTCAGCCCGGGTCGCAGCTTGTAAGGCGCGTACTGCACGAAGCACGACAACACGTGCTTGCCCGGCGGCGCCACCGAAGGATCCGTCAACGACGGAATCACCATATCAATATACGGATGCCGGGAAAAATTCCCGTACTTGGCATCATCGTAGGCCCTCTCCATGTATTCGACGGAAGGCGAAATTGAAATCGCGCCGCGCAGGTGTGCGCCCGGTCCCGGCAAGCATTTGAAATTCGGCAGCGCATCGAGCGCCATATTGACTTTCCCGGACGATCCGCGAAACTTAAACCGATTTACTTCTTCGAGAAAATCTTCGGGAAGATGTTCCGCTTCGATGAACTTGGTGAAGGTGAGACGCGGATCGACGCTGGAAGAAATCACGTCGGCGTAAATCTCATCACCGTTGGCGAGCACAACTCCTTTCGCCTTGCCGTTCTTCACGATGATCCGCGAAATGCCGGACTGGGTGCGAATCTCCACGCCAGCTTCGCGCGCCGCGTCGGCGATGGCATTCGAAATCGCGCCCGTGCCTCCGCGCGCGAAGCCCCAGGCGCGGAATGCGCCGTCGATCTCGCCCATGTAGTGGTGCAGCAGCACGTATGCCGTTCCAGGAGAACGCACGCCAAGAAAAGTGCCGATGATGCCCGAGGCCGACATCGTGGCTTTGAGCACATCGGTCTCGAACCACTGATCGAGAAAGTCGATGGCGCTCATGGTCATGAGCTGTACCTGGTTGTATTTGTCCTCGCTCGACATGCCCTGAAAGCGGCGTCCGATGAAAAGCAGCTTCATCAGTTCGCGCGGATTGAGCGTGGTCGGATCGGGCGGCACCATGCTGAGGATCGGCTTCACGAAGCGGCACATAGCTTGCATGGCTTTGCCGAATTCGTCGTAGGCCTCGGCGTCCACGCGCGAGTGGCGGGCGATTTCGCGGTGGGTTTTGCCGTGATCGTTCACGCGCCACAGGTAATCGCCGCTGGGCATGGGGGTGAAAGTGCCGTCGAGCGGGAGAATCTCGAGACCGTGGCGGGGCAGATCAAGGTCGCGAATAATCTCCGGCCTCAGCAGCGACACCACATAAGAACAAACCGAAAACTTGAAGCCAGGAAAAATTTCCTCGGTGCAGGCTGCGCCCCCGAGAATGTGCCGGCGCTCGAGTACCAGCACTTTTTTGCCCGCGCGCGCCAGGTACGCGGCGTTGACCAGGCCATTGTGGCCGCCGCCGATCACGATCACGTCGTATGAATTAGCCATAAGCCCTTAGCCCTTAGCGGTAAGCTTGCAATTGGAGAATGCAGACGAAGGATACGATAGCGCAGTTTCGGGGCGCGCGTATTAGAGACCGCTGGGAAGAACGCTCCAGTTGCGGAGAACACTCGAAACCTTAGGGATGTTAGAGCGCATAGCCGGAGTCGAATCGTCATTCTATCGGGAACGGGGAATTTTGTCTGCATTCTTAGCGACCGGCTTCTCAGCCGCCGGCGGCTGCGGGCCTCCATCTCCGGTCGGGCACTGTGATCGCGGGTCATCGTGGAAAAGTCCGTCCCGCCAATTAGAAGAGTCCGTCCCACCAATCAGCGGCGTCATCCCGAAGCCCCGCGTTTTCTCCAGCGATGACGCCCTTGATGAGCGTTCCGGCGTATAATCTGCCTTCTGACTCAAATCCAGTTGAGGCCCATCCTTTGCCCATCGGAACCGCATTCCACGAACGAACTTTTCCCCTTTGCCAGAGCCTGAACTACCGCGAGTGGTCAGGCTATTACACGGTCAGCGTTTACGAGGTGCACCACGAGCACGAGTACAACGCCATCCGCAATGCGACCGCCCTCATCGACATTTCGCCGCTCTACAAATATCGGATCACTGGCAAGGACGCGACCAAGCTGGTGAACCGCGTCATCACCCGTGACATCAACAAAGTGAAAGTTGGCCAGGTGATTTACTGCTGCTGGTGCGACGAGCAGGGCAAGGTCATCGACGACGGAACGATTTCCCGGCTCGAAGAAAATGTGTATCGCTGGACGGCGGCCGATCCCAGCCTGCGCTGGTTCCGGCAAAACGGCCTTAACATGGACGTGCAGATCGAGGATATTTCCGAAAAAGTTGCGGCACTGGCCCTGCAGGGGCCGACGTCCGCCAACTTGCTCAAAGCTATAGCGGAAGCCGACATTGCGAATCTCAAATATTTCCGCGTCACCCGCGGCACAATTGCCGGAGTTTCAGTCGACATTTCGCGTACCGGCTACACCGGCGATCTGGGCTACGAAATCTGGGTTCCATTAAAAGAAGCCAACGACGCCGTCAAAGTGTGGGACGCATTAGCGGAAAAAGGAAAACAATTCGACCTGCACGCAGCCGGCATGCTGGCGCTGGACGTGGCCCGCGTTGAAGCGGGACTCCTGCTCATCGAGGTCGACTACACCAGCTCCAAAAAGGCGCTGATTCCGTCGCAGAGGTTTTCGCCCTACGAGCTGGGTTTCGCCAAGATGGTGCATCTCGACAAGGAAAACTTCATCGGCAAACGAGCGCTGGAACTGGATGCGAAGAATGGCGTTCCTCGGCAACTCGTGGGCCTCGAAGTCGACTGGCCCGACGTCGAGCGTCTTTATGAGCGCTACGGCCTGACGCCGGCTGCTCCCGCGCAGGCTTCGCGCGTGGCAGTTCCCGTCTACTCGGGCGACAAGCAAGTGGGCAAGGCAACGACCACGAGTTGGTCTCCAATCCTGAAAAAGATGATCGTGCTGGCCAGCATCGAGACCGAATATTCCAAGCCGCAAACGTCGCTGCAGATGGAAGTCACCATCGAAGCAGTGCGTCTCAAGACCAACGTGAAGGTGGCCACGCTGCCGTTCTTCAATCCTCCGCGGAAAACGGCAACGCCAGTCTAGTGTGGACCAAGTACAAAAGCCGGTGGTAGAGACACCTCTTGCTACGTCTCTCTTTGCGCCATCGCCGCCGCTCTCCGCTTTCCCGCGAGATAAATCCACACACCCACCAGCACCAGCGCCGTCGTCGCACCCACAATCTTGAACAGCGCCAGCGGCTTGTTCGGCTCATCGGCCTGTGGAATCAGCGAGAGTGCGATCGTCACGGTTGTCGTCACAAATCCGACAATAGCTACCAGCTTAGCGGCAGTTTTACCCCCCGGCACGCGGATCACCTCCGGCCCCGCCGGCTCGCGCTGCAGCTTGATCATGGCCGCAAACAGATACAGGTACGGAATGAAGTACGTGATTACTCCCATGCTGACCAGTACGTCGTACGCGCCCTTTACGCTGGTGCCGGCCTGCCCGAGAAAAATGAAGATCGCTCCCAGCACAAACTGCGTGAGCAACGCCACCCACGGAGTTTTCCAGCGAGGATGCAGAGCACCGAACTCTTTCGGCAGAAAGCGGTCGAGCCCCGCCACAAACGGCAAGCGCGCGACCGCGGCCAAGTATGCACTCGCCGCTCCAATATTGCTGAGCGCGATCAGAAATGCCGCAACCGGAAGCACGCCCGGAAATCCCACACGCGCCGAAGTCTTCGACACAGCTTGCACCAACCCTTGCAGACTGTTCACCTCCGACGACGGCAGCGCCAGCAGCACGCAGACCGTCCCCAGTATGTAACAGATCGTTACTACGACGCCTCCCGTCAGCAACGCGATCGGAATAGTGCGGTGCGCGTTCTTGATTTCTTCTCCCATGAACGAAGCCGTTTCACATCCGCCAAACGCAAACGTCAGCACTGACCAGAAAATAATGTCGTTGAGATGCGTGCTCGGAGTCATCGACCGCACCGTGAACGACGTGGCCGATCCATAACGATGCCATGCCACCAAGCCCATCACGATCACGATGCACACCGGAATCCACATGGCCAGCGCGCCGATGTTGTGCAGCCACTTGCCTACATCGAGCCCAACGATGTTCATCAAAGTGGCCGCCCCCAGTGTGAGCAGGGCGAACACAATGTAGAAAGTGGCGTTGCCCGACAGATGCTGCCACGCCGCCTGCCGCATGAAAAGAATATTGCTGGCGGCGAAATATAAAACGGCAGGGAAGTAGGGCAGGTTGCTGGTCCAGTACGTCCAGCCCGCCATGAATCCTGAAAAATCTCCGAACGCGCGCTTGCTCCACACATAGAGCCCGCCTTCGTTGGGATAGCGCGAAGAAAGCTCCAGCACAGACAGTGCCAGCGGCGTGTAAAAACACAGCCACGCTCCCACCCAAATGACGATGGAGCTCGGCCCCGCCGCCGCCGCGCTGGCGATCCACCGCAGGCTGATGCCGGTGATCACATAGAACAAGACGAGGTCACGAAACCCCATCACCTGCCGCGGCCGGTTCGGATCCTCGGCCTGGGCGATCGAAACACCGGGAGAAAGAAAATTCACTCGGTCGGGTTGGTCAGCACCTGGGTTGGGTTGAGCCAATGGCGTGTCCCGCGGTCAGCATAGCGCAAGCAGGAACAAGAGGAATAACACCGCGCAGCGCCCTGAGCAAGGAGGTTTTTCGGTTCGGCATTTTTATTTCATTTTTATTTCACCCCTGCAGCCTTCCGGTTGCTCCGCTTCCAGTACAAATATCCCGGCACGCCGATCAATACAATCGCCGTCCCCCAGAACGCCTCCGTCGGCCGAGTGAAGATGGTATTCAGCGTCCACGCCGTGCCCACGAGCACATAGATCGCAGGCAGCCACGGATATCCTGCGCAACGATATGGACGCGGGATCTCCGGCCGCTTCCAGCGCAGCAGAAACATTCCAATCACCGTCAGCGTGTAAGACAGCACCATGCCGTAAATCACGTAAGTGTAAAGCTGATCATAGCGGCCGCTGACCGTGAGCAGCGCAGCCCAGACGCCTTGCCCAATCAGGCTGAAGGCGGGCGTCCGCCATTTGGGATGGATCAGCGCCATGCGCTTGAAGAACACTCCGTCCTGCGCCATGGCGAGGTATACCCGCGCTCCCGACAATGTGCATGTGGCTGCGGCGCTGAAACAGGAAACCGCAATCATCAGCGACAACCACACCGCGGCGCGCGGAGAAAACAGCGCGGCCGCGGCCGCGTGCGCGATGGTTTCATGCTGCGCAATCTCGCCCAGCGGCAGAGCATACAAATAAGTCATGTTCATGGCCATGTAGATCACCCCCACGGCCAGCACTCCCAGCACCATGGCCAGCGGCACATTGCGCCGCGGCTCTTTCACCTCGCCCGCAACCCAGGTGATGTAAACCCATCCGTCGTAAGCCCAGAACACCGCGATCAATGCGATTCCCATCGCCGAGATCAACTGCGCAGGATGGAGTCCCATCGTCAGCCCGACGCCGGGCGCGCGAAAGTGCGACCAGTCGCCCTTTCCTATGGCGAATCCCAACACCACAAAGCTTGCCATGGCCGCAAACTTCGTCCAGGTGGAAAGATTCTGCAGCAGCGTGCCCCAGCGCAATCCCACGACATTCACATACGTCAGCACCGCGATCAGGAACAGGCCGAACAAGTGCGCGCGGGTGATGACGATTCCGCCCAGCGAGAGCACGACGTGTTCTTGCGAGACGATGGGAAAGACTTGTCCCGTATACGCGGCCGAAGCTACCGAGAGCGCCGCGATCGTGCCGCCGTTGGCCACCGCAAACAACATCCAGCCATAGAGAAACGCGACCAGGTCGCCGTAAGCCTCGCGCAAATATATGTACTGCCCGCCCGACTCCGGAAACATCGATCCCAATTCCGCGAAGGCAACGCACCCGAAAAGCGAAACCACTCCCCCAACGACCCAAACTCCCAGGAACAGCAACGGCTGCGGCAGCGGCCCGGCAATGTCCTTCGCCGTGATAAAAATCGACGAGCCGATGATGCCGCTGACCAGCAACAGCACCGAATCCAGCAGACTGAGTCCGCGGATGAGCGTCGGCTGACTCGGAGTTTGCTGATCCAGAGTTTTCTGACCCTGGGGGGATTGCGAAGTGGAAGCACGAGCTTCGGCAGCGGAAGCGGCGGGCGAGGAGTCCATTATCCGATTCCGAGTTCGTCCGGCGATTCCAGCGGCGTGCCGCAACGCCGGCAGATCACCGAAGAACAGTCGCCGCAAGTCAGCGGATCACTGACTTCTTCCGCGCAGTTCGGACAGTAAAGCGGGCCGGGGCCGGGCTGCGGCGAGGGATTCTGCGCACGTGTCGCCATGAGGAGGAAAACTGTAGCACAGAGGCGGTACTCGCGTCCCCGCGATCTGGCTCGTGGTTGAGGCTGTCCTTCGTGAACCTTTGTGCCCTTTGTGGTTATAGAATTAAACCTCAAACCTCGACAGCACACGAAGGTTCTCGAAGAACGCCATGCCCGACAAGCCCCCCACTCCCGACCAGAAACTCCAACTCGAATTCAACCGCTGGGCGGCCGACGGCGAAGGCGAGAAGATGGAGCGCCATCACCTCGACATTACCGAGAAAACGATTCGCCTGATGAATCTTCGCCCGGGCGAACGCGTGCTCGACCTGGGATGCGGCTCAGGATGGGCCACGCGCCTGCTCGCCCGGCTGGTGGGCGAAGGCCCCGAAGGTTTCGGCCAGGTCGTCGGCGTCGACGTTTCCGACGAAATGGTTCGCCAGGCTCGCGCCGCCTCGAAAGATTTCGACAACATCCTCTACGTCTGGGGATCGGCCCAGCAGATTCCGTGGGAAGAAAATTTCTTCGACAAAGTACTGTCCGTCGAGTCGTTTTACTACTATCCCGACCAGGATCGCGCGCTGATGGAATTATTTCGCGTGATGGCGCCGCGCGGAAGGTTGTTCATCCTGATCAATCTTTACCGCGACAACCAGTATTCCCTGCAGTGGGTCGACAAGCTGAAAGTCCCGGTGCACGTGCGTTCCGAAGCCGAATACATCGAACTCCTGAAAAAGCACGCCTTCGAAAACGTCGAGGCGCGCCGCATCCCCGACGACACGCCCACCCCTGACGACTACAAAACCAAATCGTTCCACAGCCTCGAAGATCTGCGCGCTTTCAAGCGGATGGGCGCCCTCCTGCTGATGGCCACCAAGCCCGATCTGCGCACCCCCGCCCCGGGATACACGATCTACTAGCGCAACAACTAGACGCCGGAATTCCGGTTTTTCCTCCGCGCTCTCCGCGGCCGTTCTCCGCGATCTCTGCGCTTAAGTCTTTAAATCTCACTGTCATCGCCATCATCCCCGTCGTGATGATTTAAATCCTTCACCGGACTCAATGCCCTCCCGTCGGACGCGTGACGAACTTCGATTCTCCCATTCACATTTTCCAGCCGGATGCGCGTTCCGCCGCCCGCGAGTTGGCCGCGCAGGTCATGTCCCACAAAGCGGTGATTGTTCACATGCAGCCCAAAGTCGTTATCGATGCCGCCCGAAACCGTGCTGGCCTCAATCTCCGCCTTCGAGTCCGACGGAATCGTCAGCTCCACCGACCCATTCACCGATTTCAGCTCAACCGACGATCCGCCAAGCTGGTCAAACCGCGCATCGAGCCGTCCATTAATCGTGGAAAGTTCGGCCCGCCCCGAAAGATTGTGCGCCTCCAGCCTCCCGTTGATGCAGGAGGCATGCACTTCACCGCTGACGCCGGTCACGTCCAGCGCTCCATTGATCAGCTTGATTTCATCCAGTCGCACTCCGCGCGGCACCGTCAGCGTATATTCCACGCTGGCCGGGTTGTTGCGCGATCCCCAGTTGAACGTGTGATCGTGCTCAGGATACTTGGTCTCGATCGAGAGCGAGTCCGCGCTCGATTCAACTTCAATCCGCACCTCGTCCAGCCGCTCCTTGGTGCCGGCGCGCTTGATCGCGTCCACTTTCACTTCGTGCTGGTCCCAGACGGAAATGTGCACATTGCCGTTGATGTTGTCGAGCTCGACCCGGCCATCCGCCGAGATCGCATAGGTCTTATGGAATTCCTCCGTGTAAGCCTGGCTATCCGAAGCCCGCGCGGCTAGCGAAAGCGTCAACAGGGCGCAAACTGTTCCCAGGGCAGCACTCGTCCATCGATGGGCTGCTCCGCTCCAGGTAGTGAAAAGACGTTGGCGGTTCATGATTTCCTCCAGTTCAACGCTTTAGACGCAACAATCCCGAAATTGTGAGTGTTGAACCCGCCCCCATCCCATTCCCGCACTCTCGTACCCCCACGTTACCTCCGTTACGTTCTGCTGCCAGCCTGCCCTGAAGCACAATCAGCTCAAAGGTTTAAGTGGAGTTGTGTCGTGATGCATTACGCGAGAAGAACCTGCTTCCGGACCATCCTAGCGGTGGCCGTGGGACTATGTTTTCAATTTCTCTCGGCCGGTAGCACGGCCGCCCAAACGCCCGACCAAGTTCTTGAGAACGACAAGCCCATTCCAATTCTCACCGGCAACGCAGGAACATTCAGTTTCGTCAGCGGCGGACAGAACCTCATCGACACCCAGATCAACCCCGTCCTTCTCGTTCCTCTCGGCGATCATTGGTTGATTGAATCCAGGGGCGCGTTCGAAGGCCAGTTCCAGCGCCCGCCCGATGGCGGGCCATACAAAGGGCCGGTGACTAAGTACGTCGATTACGCACAACTGGACTACATCGCGAATCCGTTTCTCACCGTCACACTCGGCCGCTTCCTTACCCCCTTCGGAATCTTCAACGAGCGCCTCTATCCCACCTGGATCCGCGCCCTGCAGCCCGATCCCCTGATTCTTGGCATCGGGACGGCAACAAGCGACGGAGCGATGCTCCGCGGTGGCTTCGCCGTAAATCCGGCGGCCAACATGAACTATGCGGCTTATATCTCGGGCACCAGCATTGGCATCGGCAGCGTAGCTACCGAGCGGCACGTCGGCGGGCGCATGGGCTTTTTCTTTCCCGGGCCGCGGCTCGAAGTCGGCGCATCCTGGCAGAAGACTTTGCAGGGCGATCGTAAGAACTCCTTCGGCGCCCACATGGGCTGGCAGCCAACCAAGGCGCCGTTAAATCTTCGCGCCGAGATCGCGCGATCGTATTACGGCAGCGGTTACTGGGTGGAAGGCGCTTATCGGCTCAGCCAGGCGCGCTTCTGGCAAAAGGAAATGCGCCGCACCGAAGTTGTGGGACGCATGCAGCAGTTTTACGCCGGTCAAGTCAACTGGTGGGCCTCCCCATGGGCGCTGCCTTGGGCGGACACGCGCGAAGCCGACTTCGGAGTCAATTACTTCCTGCGCGATGGACTGAAGGTAGTCGGCAGCTACGGCCGCCAGTTCAGTCCTTTGGGAAATTTCAATCAGTGGACCTACGGAGTCGCTTACCGCTGGCTGATTCCATTGGGCCCTACGGGGGCACGATGAAAACAACTCGCCACCTCAAGTTATCGTCTGCTCTGCTCTTCGCCCTCGCGTTCGGATCGTACGTTTTCGCCGCCGGAGAGAGCAAAAAAGATTCCTCGAAAGACTACTCCGCCGCGCCGGTCGTGCACAATTACGACGCCGACGCCATGCGCGTGCAGGGCGAGCAAAGATTTCGCGCCAATTGCGGACGCTGCCACGCCGCTCCTCAAAAATTCCCCCCCCGCATGATGGCTACAGTTCTCCGCCACATGCGCGTCCGCGCCACCATCACCGATCAGGACATGCGCCTCATCCTTTTCTACATGACCCAATAGCTGAAGTGATCGCACCACCTGACAAAAAACGACGGACGTCACCCATGCAAACCAGAACACGGATTCGTTGTGCTGTTATCATGATTGCGTTCACATGCGCTCTGTTCGCTGCGGCTCCCTGCGCCGCCGCTCAAGAGCGCGTCATTGAGTTGTTAGCCGACCGCGACAGCCGTTACAAGATGCCCGGGCTGCGCACGCCCGAGATCACCGTCAAGGCCGGCGAACAGGTGCTTCTCCGGGTTACAGCTCGAAGAGGCAAAACCTGGAATCGTGATGGATCGATTCATGGCTTCACCCTGCTGCGCGCCAAGGATCGCACCAAAGTAGACGGATGGAGCTTGCTCTTCGTCCCCGGGGCCCAGGAGTTTCACCTCACGGCTCCGACGGAGCCGGGCGAATATATCGTGGTCTGCACCGTAATTTGCAGTGAAGACCACGAAGGCATGAACATGAAATTTACCGTTCTTCCCTGAGAGCGCCGTGTCAGGAGTTCCCATGAAGCGATTTGCAATCTCGAGCGCAGCAGCCCTAATGCTCTGGGTGATCATCATCCAGGTCCAGGCCCAGACTCCAACCGAGAATCACCCCGCCGATACCCTGAGAGTTTTCCACGGCGAAGTTTCCGACAGCCAGTGCGCCCTTAACGTGCACTCGCTCACCCGCTCCCATCAGGAGATGCTCAAGTCCAAGTCCATGGGCGGAACCTCAGCCTCGTGCTCGCTCTACTGCATCAAGAACCTGGGCGGAGAACTGGTGCTCTCCTCCGGCAAAACCGTGTACCGCCTCGACAAGCAGGACATGGTACGCGAGGTCGTCGGCCAGAAAGCCAAAATCACCGGCACCCTCGATCCCAAAACCAAAACCATTCGCGTGGAACGGGTCGAGCTCGAAACGGAAGCCCAGAAATAAGTTCAGCCCTGACTCGCCCCTACTTTCGCCCACTGCCCCCTCGCCCTCGTTTGCCGCCTCTTCGCGCTGCGGGATATACTGGGGCGCGCTTGGTTGCATCCCGCTCATGACACCAGGGATGCCCTCCCCACCAGCGACACCGGGGTTTCTATGGCAGACGATGACGGCAAAAGACCGCCGCACCACCACGAGCCAGCCTCGCCGGACAAGCGAAGGTTCGGATTCGACCCCAAAGGTGTAGGCGCGGCCGCCCAGACCCCACCGCCCGATTCCAATGCTCCCACCTCGGATTCTGACGCCCCAACCCTGTTCAGCCCCGCATTGTCCAACGCCACGCCCGCTCCACCCGCGCCATCCCCTTCGGCGGGGCCGGTTTCTTTCTTCGCAATTAATTTCCTGCAGCCCGGCCGCGTGCTGGGCGGCCGTTATCGCATCCTGCGAGTTCTCGGCGAGGGCGGCATGGGCGCGGTTTACCAGGCCCGCGACACCGAGCTCGATCGTGTCATCGCTCTCAAAGTCATCCGCCCCGAACTCGCCGGCGACCCCGCCATCCTGCAGCGCTTCAAGCAGGAATTAATCCTCGCCCGCCACATCACCCACAAGAATGTGATTCGCATCTTCGACCTGGGTGAAGCGGACGGCATTAAGTTCATCACCATGGAGTATGTCGACGGCGAAGACCTGCGCACGCTCCTGCGCCACCGCGGCAAGCTCGATCCCGACGACGCCGTCGACACTGCCGTGCAGATTTGCCGAGCGCTCGATGCCGCCCACACCGAAGGCGTGATTCACCGCGACTTGAAGCCGCAGAATGTAATGCGCGATACCCAGGGCCGGATCGTGGTCATGGACTTCGGCTTGGCCCGTTCCCTGGAGTTTAACGGCGTGACCCAAACCGGCGCGCTGGTGGGCACTCTGGAGTATATGTCTCCCGAGCAGGCGCTCGGCGGACAACTCGACCAGCGCTCCGATCTATTCGCCGTCGGATTGATCCTGTTTGAAATGCTCACCGGCAAAGTCCCCTACAAGGCGGACACCGCCATCGCCAGCCTCATGCGCCGCACCCAGGAGCGCGCCGCCTCGGCCAGCGACGCCGATCCCAGCGTCCCGCTCGACTTGAGCCAGATCGTCGGCAAATGTCTGGAACGCACTCCCAAAGATCGCTATAGCGGCGCCCCGGAACTTCTGCGCGATCTGGAAGCCTGGCAGCGCTCACCCCAACCCCGCCCCCGAGTCGAGCGCCGCGCCACCCCAGTTCCGGTCCGCGATCCTCATCCGCACCCCGGGCCGCCGCAACCCGGGCTACTGCAGCCTGGGCCGCCGCAACCCGGCCCGCGCAGCGTCCAGATCAACTTAAACCTGCCCACGCGCCGCGTCTCGCTGTGGACCGCCGTCTTTGTCGTGCTGCTCATCGCGTTCTTCGCCATTCCCGCAACCCGGCACCTGGTGTTCCCTCCAACTCCGCAAGTCGCCGTAACTCCCGCCGCCGAGGGAATTCCGCCGCTCGGCCGGGGCAAATACCTCACCGTGCTGCCCTTGAAGATTCTCGGCGATTCATCTCTGCGCTACGTAGCCGACGGCATCGGAGACGCGCTTTCTGCCAAGCTGTTCCAGTTGCGCGAACTTCACCTGGTTTCCTCGCCCCCGGCCGGCGCGACGGTCGATAACGATAACAACAGCAACGACCAGCAATCCGTCTTGAAGATTGCCCAGTCCGTGGGAGCGAATCTCGTGCTGCGAGGCGCGGTTCAGGGTAGCGCCGACAAACTTCGCATCACGCTCAACCTTGAGGACGCCGTTCGCGGCCGCCGCGTGTGGTCCCAGGAATTTTCCGGCGTTCTGCCCGATTTACTCACGCTCGAAGACAAGATTTACGCCAGCCTGGTGCAGGGTCTCGACCTGCAGCCCAGCGGCGAAGAAATCGCCCGCGGCGGTCTCCATCCCACCGAAAACATGGCCGCCTACGATCTCTACCTGAAAGGCCGCGACGCTCTGCGCGGCAAAGAAGGCCGCCGCGATACCGAAGCCGGAATTAACTTCATGGAGCGCGCCCTCCAGCAGGATTCCAACTTCGCTCTGGCCTACACCGGCATTTCCGACGCCAACCTGCGCCTCTACCGCGACAGCAAAGATGGACTCTTCGCCGAAAAAGCTCTCGCCGCCGCGCAGAAGGCGCAGTCCATCAGCCCGAATCTTCCCGAGGTATATCTCTCCCTTGGCAGCGTCTACACCGCGACCGGCCGCAACACCGAGGCCATCGCCGAACTGAGGCACGCGCTGCTTCTCACTCCCGCCTCCGATGAAGCCTACCGCCGTTTAGCCGACGCTTACCGCGCCGGAGGAGACCGCCCCGAGGCCATCGCCGCCTATCAGAGCGCCGTGCGCTCGAATCCCTACTATTGGTACAACCATAACCGGCTGGGTGGCGCGTATTTCGGCTGGGGGGAAAACGACAAAGCTCTCGAAGAATTTCAGCAGGTCACGCGCCTCGCTCCAGAGAATCCTATCGGCTACCAGAATCTGGGAGCCGTTTTTCTTCGCCTCGGCCGCTGGAGCGACTCGATCCCCGTCCTCGAAAAAGCGCTGGATCTGCAGCCCGACGCCGGCACTTACTCCAATCTCGGCACCGCGTATTTTTATTTGAAGCGCTACGAAGATGCCATCAGGATGAACGAGAAAGCAGTGGAGATGAGCCCCAAGGACGAGCAATTAGCCGGAAATCTCGCCGACGCCTACCGCACCGCCGGGCACACCCAGCAGGCCAACGCAGCCTACGACAAGGCAATCCAGCTGGCCTTCCAGCAGTTGCAGGTGAATCCCAAGTCGGCGGAAGTCACCGGAGATCTGGCGCTCTATTACTCCAAGAAGGGCAGTGCCGCTCAGGCCCTGCAGTATATCCGCCAGGCGAGGTCGCTCGACCCCGTGGATGTGCAACTGGTCTACGATCAGGCGCAGATTTACGCCTCGGCCGACAAGCAGAAAGAAGCCCTGGCCAGCTTAAAAGATGCTTTTCAGAAAGGCTATCCGCCCGACGAAGCCCAGAACGATCCAGAACTAGCCAAGCTCAAGGCCCTGCCCGAATTCACAAGGCTGGTGACGCAGTATTCCCGGAAGCCCAACTAGAATTAAACAAACGAGAAAAACGGTGGGGTGCCCCATTTCTCGCCGTTTTTGCGAGAAAGCCTGCCCTGAGCGAAGCCGAAGGGTGGGGCTTTTCTCTAAACCATCAAACGAACCGACCATTCCCGGTGATTTGGGAAGATTTAAGAATTTCTACGCTTTCTTCCAGAACTTACGGCGGCTCACGATGGCGCCCGCTCCCGTCAACATGAGAGCCATGGTCGCCGGCTCAGGCACGGTCGGCGGCGCTCCATCATAGCCGTGTCCGGCGAAGTCTGTCGCCCTCGACCATCCCGTAAATCCGAAGTTGAAAACCTGACCGGGCGCGATGCCGCCCTTGCCATTGTTATAGAGATTGAAGAACTCAATCTTTGCCGCGTCCGGGTTGTTCTTCACCGGAACCACCTGGCAGAAATTGAAGAAGGCGCTGAAGCCGCAACTGACGGAAGTGAATGCTTCGCCCTTTTCGGTGATGATCAGGTTGAACCAGGTCACGTCCGAGTTGTTCTGGAAGCTGAGGGTGCCGTTGAAATTACCGGTCCCTGCCGGCAAGCCGAAGTTAAAAATCTGGCCCACGCCGATACAGCCATCGTCGCAGAGAGGCGGATCTTTCACCACAATCCGCGGATCCTTGACCGAATTCGCGAAGGCAGAGAGCGAACACAACACGAAAAGCATTCCAGCAACGCACAGGGCAGGGGTTTTCATCGATGGCTTCATGTTGTGATCTGCGCGCACTTTTATAGCCAACCGCGGCACTTTTTCCATGGCTAACGTATTGAATAACTTAGCCATGATATCCACTGCCGATGGGGAGAGCAGGCTGCAACTGTTTGCGTATTTGGTTGGTTTGGTGTGCAGAACCGTGCAGATTTGAATTCCTCTCTTATATGGCAGTGAAGAGGCTTGTGTGGGGACGGGCACTCTTGCAAGCCTGCCCTGAGCGAAGCCGAAGGGTCCAGGTCGAGCGAATGCTCGACTGGCTCGTGCGCAAGATTCAGGCCTGAGCGCTCGCTGGTTCGGCTGCCCCTCCTTCAATTGACAACCCTTTTCCCACTCCCTAGACTGCCACTGTAGGGCTTTCCGAGGAAACTCCATGGGCTGGCTGCAGAACAAGTTCGAAAAGAATTTCATGATCAGCACGGTCGACTACGTCTTCAACTGGGCGCGGAAGTCGGCCGTGTGGCCGATGACGTTCGGCCTGGCTTGCTGCGCCATCGAGATGATCGCGTCCTCGACCGCGCGCTTCGACATCGCGCGCTTCGGCTCGGAAGTGTTCCGTCCCAGCCCGCGCCAGAGCGACCTGATGATCGTCGCCGGCACGGTGACCTTGAAAATGGCTCCGGTGGTGAAGCGCATCTACGATCAGATGCCCGACCCGAAGTGGGTGATCTCCATGGGCGCATGTTCCTCCGTGGGCGGCCCGTTCAATACCTACGCCGTGCTGCAGGGCGTCGACAGAATCGTCCCGACGGATGTCTACGTCACCGGATGCCCGCCGCGTCCTGAAAATCTTTTCTACGCCCTGCTGAAGCTGCAGGACAAAATCGACACCATGACCCTGGCCAAGAAGCCCACCGAAGTCCGCCTCGACCCCAACATGGTAGAAAATTTCAAGCGCCAGGTGATGATCGCGCAGACGTTGCAGCCAAAGTAGGCCACGTAGGGACAGCCGCCTCGGCTGTCCAGCGAAGCGAAGCGAGCGACCTCTTCGCTGCCGGGTGCTAACATCCCCCATGCCCGCCTTCACCAAACTCGCCACCGAATCCGAGCTCCCTCCTGCCAACGCTGCCAAAGAATTCCCCTGCGGCGACAACGTAATCTGCATCGCCAACGTCAACGGCACAATCAGCGCCATGGACAATGTCTGCCTGCACCGCGGCGGCCCGCTGGGGCAGGGAACGATCGAAGGCACCAAGCTCGTCTGCCCCTGGCACGGCTGGCAGTGGGACCCGCAAACCGGCCAGGCCGTGCACAACGCCAACGCGAAAGTCGCGGTTTATCCGCTTAAGATCGAAAACGGCGAAGTGCTGGTTGAAATCTGACGGCCGCTAGACGATTGCAACGAGACCGTCACTCACTTTCCTGCGCGAGCTACAGCGGACGGGAAACAAACTTCGGAGTGAATCCGATCGCCTTGTAGGCCAGTGTCAGGATAATCTCGACGACCTCCGCGACACTCCGCTCGCTTCGGGTCAACGCATCGAAGGTTTCGAAGCTGGTCAGCATGTGCAGCGTGTCGATCGCCACCGGCTCCTGCCGGGAAGTGAGTGGAGGATACACGTTGCAGTAGCGCTCGACGATCACGCGCAAACCGTTGCGCCTGCGCTCGTTGCGGTCACGAATCCCTTTTCCAATATCGGAATCGATGGCGGCCAACGCATGCAGGCGCCGGATCACGTCGCGATCCGATGCCCAAAAGCGCGCAAACACCGCAATGAACTCACGCAGCGCATGAAGCGGATCGCCGCCTTTTTGAAACACTTCCGCCAACCGCTCCATGTCGCCGTGCTTCGCGATGTGGTTGTAGAGCGCCTCGAGCAATCCTGCCTTGGACTCGAACTGGTAATAAACGGTGAGCCGGGAGACGTCGGCTTGGCGGGCGACGGCCTCCATGGTGAATTGGGCAAAGTCTTCGGCCAGAAGGAGTTGGCGCGCGGACGCCAGGATCCGCTCGCGAGTTTTGTCGCCGACGGCCTGGCGTTGGGCCATCTTGTAGGGGCGTGGGGTCAATAAGAATTCCTAGATTTATGTATTCATAATTAATCATACAGTATGTATAATTAATTGCGCGACCGACTGAGCCCACGTGCTCGTTACTTTGCTGGTTCAGAACGGTTCGACAGCGTGAGGTTTTATGGCTGAATCGAGATTCCTGCGCCGCGCCGTCTGGTGCGGGGTGATTTTCCTGGCGGTGATCGGAGTCGCCGCGGTGACGCTACGCACGCTGGTGCTTTTCTGGCCGGCGCAGTTCACCGCGAAGTCTTCTCCGGCGGCAGGCCTCAACGCGGGATTTGCCCGCCACATGGCTTTGACTCTGGTTCACATCCTGCCTGGCGCGCTGTTTCTCGTGCTCGCGCCCTTGCAGTTTGTTCCAAGCATCCGGCAGAAGCATCTTCAAGTGCACCGCTGGATGGGAAGAGTGCTGGTCGTCATCGGCCTGATCATTGGCGTGACCGCGCTGGTGATGAGCTACAAGATGAATATTGGAGGGCCGAATGAAACCGCGGCCACCACGCTCTACGGGATTGTGTTTCTGTTTTGCCTGATCAAGGCTTACCGGCACATTCGACGCAAAGAAGTGGCGCGGCATCGCGAGTGGATGATTCGCGCCTACGGCGTTGCCCTGGGAGTGGCGACAACCCGCCCGATCGTGGGAATGTTTTTCGCTTTTCGCAGGCTCACACCCCACGAGTTCTTCGGAATCGCGTTCTGGCTGGGTTTCACAATTACGTTTCTGGCCGCCGAGGCATGGATCGATTACACGCGGCCGCACTCGGACCGGGACATGTCCCTGGAGTCCTTGGCGGAGCGCTCGCTGGTAGCCTGACGCGCTCCGATCGCTTAACTTCAGATCACTTAGCCAAGGTAACGCAGGAATTTTCCCGGCTGATTCTCGAATCCCGGGAACACCGCATTCAGATTGTTGTTGCCCATGTGCCGCGCCACGGCTTCGCCGATCACCTGGCGAAAATCCGTGGTCAGCGCCAGGTCGCGGCCTTCGTAGAGTTGGGACTGGTCGAGGCCGGGCCAGCGTCCGTAGACTTTGCCGCCTTTTACCGGGCCGCCCAGCACGAACATTACGTTGGCGTGGCCGTGGTCGGTGCCGCGATTGCCGTTTTCGCGCGCGGTGCGGCCGAACTCTGACATGGTAACGACCACGGTCTCTTCGCCCAGATCGCCGAGGTCGGTCCAGAAGGCGGCCAGCGATTGGGAGAACTCGCTCAGCACATTCGCAATCTGGCCTTCGGTGGAGCCTTCGTTCACGTGGTGATCCCATCCGCCGATGTCGGCAAAGGCGACCTGCACGCCCAGGTTGGCCTTGATCAGTTGCGCGAGCTGGCGCAGGCTGTCGCCGAAGCGTCCCTTGGGATAATTCGCGTTGGCTGCGGGCGTGTATTTTGCCGGGTCAGCGGACTTCAGCATCTTCACAGCGTCGAAAGTTTCTTCTCCGGTGCCATGCAGCACGGTGTCGGAGGAGTGATCGTACATCGCCTCGAAGGCAGTCGCCACGGGCGAGGGTTTTGGATTCTTGCCGCCGATAGAAAAGTCGTTGATGTTGTTCATGGCCACGGCGGGCTCGGAGCCGCCCAGAATGCGGGGCAGGGAAGGCCCGAGCGCGATGGCGCGAAACGCAGAACTTGTTCCCAGTTGCGGCATGGCATGAAGGCAGCGGTTCAGCCAGCCGTCGTCCGTAGCCTTCATGCCGGGCGTGCCAGATTCCATGAAGTCCTGGGCGTCGAAGTGGGAGCGCGTGGGGTCGGGCGATCCGGCTGCGTGAACGATGGCCAGGTGACGCTGCTGCCACAATGGCTGGAACGCCGCGAGCGAAGGATGCAGGCCGAAGAAGCCGTTGAGATCGATCACCGCTTTGCGCGGAATGTTGATGCTGGGGCGCATGGCGTAATACTGCGGCTCGCCATGGGGGACCACGATGTTCAGCCCGTCGGCGGCGCCGCGCTGGAAAATGACGACCAGGCGTTTGGTGCGCACGCCCGCGCTGGTTTGCGCTGCGCCTAAAGCGGCGCGCGTGAGAAAGCTGGGCACGGCTGCGGTGCCGACCACCGCGAGGCCGCTGTTGCGAAGAAAGACGCGACGGGTAATGGACATAAAAAGCAGCTCCTAGCTTTTAGCTCCTAGCTTCTAGCTAAACCGACAACACTACAGCTCCTAGCTAAACCAACAACGCCGCCCGTATTTCCCTTTCAGATTCCCCAGGCTTTAGCTAGAAGCTAGAAGCTAGCAGCTAGAAGCTGGTTTGCAGCTATCTCTTCTGAAACTCTGGCGAACCTAGCAGCAATCCTGCCATTGCGCTTACGTTCGCGGGTTGATTGTCCGGCGGCTTTCGCGGATTTGGCTGCGGAGGCTTATTGGCCGGCTTCTTCTCGGCTGCGGGCGGCTTGGTCTCGGCAGGCTTGGTTTCGGCAGGCTTCGTTCCTGCAATCTGGGCCACGATCGAATCGTGCGTCTGCTTCGAGACGTCGGCCGCAAGCAATGTCGTTTCCAGGGCGGAAAGCGCGATGGTCGCATCCGCCGGAAGCGGCGTTCCACCGGCCAACTGGGCGACGTCGAGCTTCACGCCTTTAATCTTGCCGTTGCTCAACGCCATGGCGAAATTCATGCGGTTGAGCAGCGCCGACGAATTCACCCAGGTTTCCGCCTTCATGGAATAGCCCGTCGGCGGCTGCGCTCCGTAGAGCGGCATGCCCATGTTGCCAAGCTGGCGGGCCAGAGGCAGCGCATCTTGCACTTCGGCTCCTGTGACGCGTACTGCCGAGGCCACGAACTCAAGAGGAGTTTTCACTTTCGCGCGATAGGTTCCGTCGGCCCAGAATTCGGGAGAATGAAACAGCGTGGTCAGCACTTCGCGAATGTCGCCCTTTTTCTTGAGGAAGGCTTTGGCCATGCGGTCGACCAGTTCGCCGGGCGGATCGTCAGAAACAAAACGCTGCGCCAGCTTCAGCGAAATAAAATGCGCGGTCTGCGGGCTGGTCGCCAGGCGGTGCAGCAACTCGAGGCCTTCGCCTTCTCCTTTTGGTTTGATGCGACGGCCGAGAATAAATTTTGGCCCGGGCTCGTGCATGCGAGGATCGAATTTGAAGCCGCCGCCCTCGTTGGGTTTGTCGATGGTCCAGCCGGTGAAAACTTTGGCTGCCTCGGTGACGTCGCGCTGCGAATATCCACCGTTCACGCTGAGCGTGTGCAATTCGAGCAGCTCGCGGCCGTAATTTTCGTTCAAGCCGCTGTTCTGCTTATTATTCGGCTTGGGCACGCGCCGCGGATAACCATAGGGGCCATACGGTCGTCCTGCCGGAATGCCCAGTGCCTTCATGGAGTTCGGTCCCACGCTGAGCCAGTTGTCCAGGTAAAACAACATCGCAGGACTCTTGGCCGTGGCCACCAGGATGTCTTCGAACTTGCCCATGGCCCTCGGGCGGATCACTTCCTGCTCGTAGTTGGCGAGCATCAGGCGGTCCGGACCCTTGCCGACGTAGATGTTGAAATGATTGAACCAGAAATCGGTCATCACTTCCTGCAGCTGGCGCTCGCTGTAGACGGCACGCAGCACCTTAGCTTGAAGCAATTCGTCGGTCACCACTCCCTGAGGGTTGTTCATGGCCTGGAGGGTTTCTTTTTGTCTGGCGTCCATGCCCGCAAGAAAATCCTGCCCCTTGCCACCGCGCAGCGAGTCGGCGAAGGCGACCTGATCGTCCGCCGGCATGGCGAGAATTTTCTTGTAACGCTGATCGGGAGGAAGGTCGGGCAGCTTCTGAATTTCCAGATCGGCATAAAGGTGCTCTTCGCGGCGGCGTGCCTCGGGATCGTCTGGTGACGGCTTCCTGGCTTCGGCACTGTTCGCCGCGTTGGCATCCACTCGACCGGGCGCGCTCATCATTCCATTTTCCGCCTCCCCGCTGGAGGCGGATTCCGTGTTTGAGTTCGACATGTTCGTGGCGGCAGACGCGCGGGAAGTGTTGGACGCATTGGGTCCCGCACTGTCAGCCGCCGCACGCGCATTCGTCGGGAGCGGTGTGGATGCTGGCGAGTTGCCGGCTGCGTCTGCTTTCCGCTCCTGTTTCAGTTCCTTCCGCTCTTCCTTCTGTTCCTTCCGGTCCTCCTGCCGCGCGATCTGCACCTGATACACCGCGCGGTTGGCGGGATCGGAAGGCATTGGCTTCTTCCCGTTCATGACTTGCTGGACCAGGCCGCCGTCGGGGAAATCTTCGGCGACTTCACGCGGACGCATCCGCAGCGTGCGAAAGGGAGCGAGCCGGGCTGCCAAAGCCGCGTCGTTCAACTTGCCGGGATGAAGCTGCTGGTCGATCCACGCGTCGACGCCGATCGCCATCACCCGTTGCACGTCCCCGGGTCGAGGACCGAAGGTTAGACGATTCAGGGCATGCACCGCGCGCTTTTGTTCCGCGAGGCCGGGAGCAGGGGGATTTTCTTTTTTCCTTGCGAGCAGTTGCGGAACCGCGCACGCAAGGCTCAGGCACAACAGAAAACCTGCAACCTTGCCGTGGATGGGTTTCATCGACACTCCAATGAAGCCGAAAGAAAAAAGTACCTGCTGATTATGAACCCAATTTGGGGGATTAAGTTGCTGCTGGAGGGCGCCAGGGACCAGACTCGGAAACCATAGAGTGGCGAGGACTTAACCTGATTCAGGGGAATCGGAACGAGGGAAAAAATAAAAACGAAAAACTTCAGCCGCCTACTGCTGGGCCACGTAGACCTTGCCGCGCGAAACTTTGTGTTGCAGCGTGGCGGCGAGATGGTCAATGTCGCCGGGGGCAATGTTGACGGTGACCCGGTCGGCCAGCAGCGGCGTCCGGTTACTTCCCACCGCGTCGCGCCGCACCTGAATCAGCAGGGCCTGCACCACGTTGGGATCGTACTTTTGCGGAGCCAGGCGCACCAGGTCGCTCAGCGCACTGCCCACGGAAAGCGGTTCGCGGTAGGGACGCGCGCTGGTCATGGCGTCGAAGGCGTCGGCAATTCCGATGATGCGGACCGATACCGGCAATTCCTCCACCGCCAGCGCGTCGGGATAACCCGAGCCGTCGCTGCGCTCATGATGCCAGCGCACCGCCTCAGGAATTTTTGGCCAGGGAAATTGCACGGCGCTCACGATCTGATGGCCCACCACGGTGTGGTCGGCCATCTCGCGAAATTCTTCGGGGTTCAGCGCTCCTGGCTTGCCGAAGAGGCGGCGATCGACGGCCACTTTTCCGATGTCGTGCAGATATCCCGCGCTGCGCAGGGCGGCTAGCTCGCCCGCTTCCATGCCCAGGGCTTCTCCAATGGCCGAGGCGTAACGGCCCACGCGCAACGAGTGCCCGTGAATGTTGACGTGCTTTACGTCGATGGCGGTGGCAAAGGCCTCCAGCGCGTTGTCGTAGAAACCGTGGAGTGATGCCATGAGGCGGAGATTCTCGGAAACCCGTTGCGCGATGGTTTGGGTCAGGGCATGGTTCTGCACCGCGAGCGCCACGTAGCTGCAAAGCAGTTCCATGGCGTTCAGTTCGTCGTCTTCGTAGAGCGCGTCGGCCGGACGGCGGCCGAGCGCGACTACACCGGCGAGCTTGCCCGCGGCCCGGAGCGGCGCCAGGCACTTGAACAACTCCGGCGCGACATTGCCATTGGAACTTAGAAAAACCGAATACGTGGAACCATTCAGCACGATGGGCCCACGCGCCGCGGAGAGAGCGTGCACATGTTTCGGGAGGAGAGGAATGAATGCCGGGTCCGGCATCAGGGCAAAACCCTGCGACGTGGAGGAAGTCAGCATGGCAGGCTTGTCGCTGAACAGAAAAAGCGCGCCTTCGCGAGCGCCCGCCGCTTCCAAAATCGCGGACAGCATGAGGCGTGAAGTTTCCGAGAAGTCGCGCTCAGCCGTTAGTGCGGGCCCGAGCTCGGAAAGCGCCTCAACTGTGCGCAATAGCCGCCGGAAATTGTTGGTCTGCACCGTCACGGACGAAGTGGGTGCGGGAACCAGAGCAAATCGAGCGTACCATGCCGAAATGCCGGGTGCGAGAGCGTCTGTTGGTTAGTTTGATGCGGTAGTGACAAAAATGAAAACACGGTGACGAGGCTGATTCCGCCACTGGCAGGCCATGGCAGGCGCATTGCCACTCATCCAGGGAAACTATTACAGCGTGCAGCCTGGGAGGGGTGTTGGTGGCGCTCCCTAAAAATGCTCGCGCAGTTCCGCGAATCGACCGACGATGAGCAACTTCTGTCCTGAAGGAGCTGCATTCACCTCATCGTGTTCCAGTATCCACGTGTCCCCGTGAGGGACGAACACGGCGTGTAGTCCGGCGGCCAGGGCAGGGTTGATGTCGGACTTCGGACTGTTGCCAATCATCCATGTTGTTTCGCGCACCAGGTGGTGTTTCTTAACTACCGAGTGGTAAGCCGCGACATCTTTTTCGGCGACAATTTCAGCCGCTGCGAAATGATCTTTCAAGCCTGAGCGATCGATCTTTCCGCTCTGCTCGGGGACCGCACCCTTGGTCAGGAGAATCAGGCGGTGACGCGCTGCGAGGTGTTGCAGCGTTTCCACGACCTGGGGCAACAGTTCGATGGGATGGTCTTGAATGGTGTGGGCAAAGCTTTGAATCTGTTTGTGCAACTCGGGTGTGACCGGATGCACGCTCAACCGCTCGAAGGTATAGACCAGCGCGTGCGCAAAGCTGTGCAGCCCGTAGCCATGCGTGACAATGCACTCGCGCTCCACATCGTTGAGCACTTCGCGCACCTGCTCCGGCGAAAATTCGTGGTGATTGAGAAACGAGATGAAGTGGGCGATGGCCCGCTCGAAATAGATGTTGTTTTCCCAGAGGGTGTCGTCGGCGTCGATCAGGAGGGTTTGGGGATGCAAGCTTTTAGCTCCTAGCTTCTAGCAAAACAGAGCAAGTGGAGGTGGAAACTCAGGAGCGCACAACAAATGGAATCGGCACTGACCGGCTAGACGCTAGAAGCTAGCAGCTAGAAGCTTCTTCACACCCAATCCACGCGCGCTTCCGGCCCAATGATTCCCGCCTTGTGGCCCATGTCCAGCAGGCGGCGCACGGCTTCGCGTCCGTCGGGCCCGTAGTCGAGCGTGCGCTCGTTGACGTACATGCCGACAAACTTGTCTGCCTGGTCGGTGTCGAGGTCGCGGGCGAACTGCATGGCGTAGGACAGAGCCTCCTCGCGGTGATCGAGCCCGTACTGAATGCTTTCACGCAGCGCCGCAGAAACGGACGACATCAGTTCCGGCCCCAGCGCCCGCCGGATGGCATTCCCGCCCAGCGGCAGTGGCAGTCCTGTAACCTTCTGCCACCACTTTCCGAGATCGACGATGCGATGCAGCCCAGATTTGTCGTATGTCAGCTGGCCTTCGTGGATGATCAGCCCGGCCTCATGTTTCCCTTCGAGCACCTGCGGAATGATCTGATCGAAAGGAACCACCTCCACTTCCACGCCCGGGGCAAAAAGTTGCAGGGCAAGATAAGCCGTGGTCAAAGTTCCGGGCACGGCAATGCGCTTCTTTTTTATTTCGCTCTGGGTGAAGGAGCGCGTGGAGACGATCATCGGGCCGTAACCTTCGCCCACGCTGCCTCCGCAGGTCATGAGCGCGTACTTGTCCTGGATGTAAGGGTAGGCGTGAAAAGAAATCGCCGTGACGTCGTAAACGCCTTCGCGGGCTTTCTGGTTGAGGGTTTCAATGTCGCACAGGGTGTGGCTGAATTTCAGTCCGGGCGTGCGCACCTTGCCGGTAGCCAGCCCGTAAAACATGAATGCGTCGTCGGAGTCGGGACTGTGGGCGACGGCGATCTCACGCACGTCGGTGGAGGAAGGTGAAACTTTCACGGATTGTTCAGAAACTGCGGTCATTCGATGGACTCCAAATCTAACGCTGGATTGACGAAGCTTGTCCTGACGAAGCTTGTCCTGACGAGGCTCGCTCCCAACGCACTGCGATTCCGGCTGCAGACATTACTTTCAATACCTCCGCCGCGAGGAACCAGTACAGACCCAGATAGGCCGCTTTCGCCAGTGAATGTGTGGCCACATAAAGCCAGGTGAGACCGCCCGCGAACAGAACCATCTCAGCGAGCAGGCCGGCAACCGCGGCCCGGGCAAAGGTCTTGGTCCCACGTTCGAAAATTAATCCCGCCAGGCCGGCGACGAACGGATAGGCGAGCAGGTATCCTCCCGTGGGACCCATGATCTGCGCGAGGCCAAACAGTCCGAGAGAGCTGGGACTAAACACGGGCATGCCCATTGCGCCTTCCGCCAAATAAAGAATCATTGCTGCGAATCCGCGGCGGCTCCCCAGAAGCAATCCCACCAGCAAGACGCCGAAGTTCTGCACTGTGAGCGGCACGGGGGTAAAGGGCAACGGAATCGTGATGCGCGCGCATAGGGCCACGAAGAAACTTGCGCCCACCACCAGCGCAACTTGCCGCGCGGCTTCGAGCGTGCGTTCCTGCGGTGTGCTGAGAACTTGTAGTGCCGGTCTTGACATGGGGATCTCCAATCTCGAACGAGCTTGCTTTGTGCTCCCGGCGGCGCATCCCGGGCCAGCGCGAGGGACGCTGCCGGCAGAGAAGTTGCAAGCAACGTCTCTACGACGCTCCCAGTCTAAGCACCGAGCGATCTAATCCGGCGGGTGCGGAGGTGCGGTCTCGCCGTGTGCCGCTTCCGCCGCGTGAACCTGGCGCAAATGTCGGCGCAGGCGCAGATAGAGGGCAATGGCCACGCACACCACGACCAGCGTACTGACGCCCAGTATCAGGAACCACCAGATCATCCGCACAGCCGTCTAGGATAACAGATGGAAAGGCGCTTAGAATCGACCGTCTCCGGCCTCAGGGCAGTTGGGCTCTAGTCAGCGGCCTTGGCGCCGGCCCTCTTCTGGCGGATGGTTTCGAGGCGCTTAAGGGTCAACTTCAGCCGCTCCCGCCCGAACTTGGAGCCGGTGATGACCTTCTCGATATTGCCGAACATGTTCGGGTCGCCCATTTTTTCCCGCAACTCTTTGAGGAAGGGCTGCACCTTGGCGTAGACGAAGACCATTTCTCCGCTGACGGAGGGCTGCAGGAAGAGGTCTGAATTCAGAACCCCGAGCAGCACGAACGAGGCGGCCATGCTCCAGTACCCTCCAACTTGCCGCAACCAGTTGTTCTCCTGGGTGCCCATGGCCTGGGTCACCTTCAGAACATCATCGACAGACTGTGGAAAGAATTCAGCGATCCACCAGTGGCGCGCCTTGCGCATCTCGGCCTCGCGGCGCAGATCGTAGAGTTGGAGAATTAGTTGAGCATCGGCAACGGTCGGTTTCTTGGGCATGGGAGCACCTCTTGAATTTAGTAATTGTGTAATCGGGTAATTGAATAATTGTGCCTGATTCTCAAACAAATTGCTGAATTGCACAATTACTCAATTCTTCAGGCGCTGGTCCCGGCCGCCTGCGGCGGCGCCGGCCGCTCGTAGTCACACTCTTTGTTGGGGCAGGCAATCACCGGACCGGCTTTCAAATTCTTTTCCACCAGATATTCGCTGTCGCAACTGGTGCATTTCTCGGGTATGGGCTTGTGCGCCGAAGTGAACTTGCACTTGGGATAATTTCCGCACCCGTAGAACGTGTTGCCCTTGCGGGCGCGTTTCTCGACCAGATCGCCTTCCTTGCACTCGGGGCATTTCACTCCGATGTAATTCTGCTTCACGTACTTGCACTCAGGATATCCGCTGCAGGCCGTGAACTCGCCAAAGCGCCCGTGGCGGATCATCATATTACGTCCGCACTTCGGGCAAGGCTCATCGAGAGGAATGTCCGGAACTTTCTTGCCCTGGTCCAGTCGCCGCGTGGTCTTGCAATCGGGATAGCCCGTGCACGCCATGAACTGCCCGAAGCGCCCGCGCTTCAACACCATCAAGCGGCCGCAGTTCTCGCAGTATTCCTCTTGCGTGGTTTCCTGCACGTCGGCCGAATCCAAGTCGGGAAGGTTGATGGGATTTTCTTTGGTAAACGTGCAGGTATTCGGATCCTCTTTATCGTAGGTGCTGCAGGCGTAGAATGATCCGTGCTTGCCCCACTTGATCACCAGCGGCGCGCCACAGCGTTCGCACTTCTCGTCCGTGGGCTTCTCCATCCGCTTGATGTTCTCCATATGCTTTTCGGCATATTTGAGGTCTTTCTGAAACTTCTTGTAGAACTCCTTCAGCGCGTCGGTCCACTTTTCCTTGCCTTCTTCGATCTCGTCGAGTTCCTCTTCGAGGCGGGCGGTGTATTGCAGATCGAAAATGTCGCGGAAATTTTCGACCAGCAGGTCAGTGACGACCAATCCGATTTCCGTGGGCGTGAATTTGCCGCCAAGTTTCTGCACGTACTGCCGCTCTTGAATGGTGGTGAGAATCGCGGCATAGGTTGACGGGCGGCCTATGCCGCGCTCTTCGAGTTCCTTGACCAGCGAAGCTTCATTGAAGCGCGGCGGAGGCTCGGTGAAGTGCTGTTCCGGCTTCAGTTCCTTGAGCGCGAGCTTTTCTCCCGCTTCGAGCGCGGGCAGTTTGTGTTTCAGTTCTTCGTCTTCCTCGTCCTTACCTTCTTTTGATTCTTCGTAGACTCGGAGGAAGCCGTCGAACTTCAGCACCGATCCGGTCACGCGGAACCAGAAAAGTTCGCTGCCGTTTTTCGCGTCGATGTCGACGGTGGTCTGGTCGAAAACCGCGGGATTAATCTGCGACGCCACGAAGCGCTGCCAGATCAGTTTGTAAACCTTGAATTCGTCTTCCTTTAAGTACTGCTTCACCTGATCGGGATGCCGCATGGCCGAAGTGGGCCGGATGGCTTCGTGCGCCCCCTGTGCTTCCTTCTTCTCCTTATATGTGTTGGGAGTCTCCGGCAGATACTGCGCGCCATATTCCTTGCCCACGTACTCGCGGACTTCCAGAATCGCCTCGGGCGCAACCCGGGTCGAATCGGTACGCATATAAGTAATGAGGCCGACCGAGCCTTCTTCGCCCAATTCCACGCCTTCATACAAACGTTGCGCGATTATCATCGTGCGCTTCACGCTGAAGCGCAGCTTGCGCGAGGAATCCTGTTGCAGCTTGCTGGTAGTGAACGGCGGCGCAGCATTGCGGCGGCGTTCTTTCTTGTCCACCGACCGGACAACCCAATCGGCTTTTTCCAGCGCCACGCGGATCTTTTCCGCATCCTCACCGTTCGTGACCTCAATCTTCTCTTCGCCCTTGCCCACGAACCGCGCGTCGAATGCCGGAGGCTTGGCAGCGGCCAGGTTCGCGTCGATCGTCCAATATTCTTTTTTCTCGAACGCCTTAATCTCGCGTTCGCGCTCCACGATCAGCCGCAGCGCCACCGTTTGCACACGTCCCGCAGAAAGCCCTCGCCGCACCTTATCCCACAGCAGCGGTGAAACTTGATACCCCACCAACCGGTCGAGCACACGCCGCGCCTGTTGCGCGTCCACCAGGTTCTGGTCGATCGCCCGCGGATGTTCGAACGCCGCCTGGACAGCACGCTTGGTGATTTCGTTGAAGGTAACGCGTTGAATTCGCGGCGGTGCCTCGGGTTCGCCCTTCTTCGCTTTGGCTTTCTTGGCCTTCTTCTTGGAGCCGTTCTCGCCGAGTTCGCTCGCCAGATGCGCGGCGATGGCCTCGCCTTCGCGGTCCGGGTCAGGCGCGAGATAGATGAAATCCGCCGATGCCGCCAGCTTCTTCAGCTTGGCCACAACCTTTTCTTTGCCCGGAATGACAATGTAATCCGTTTCGAAGTTGTTCTGTATATCAACACCTAGAGTGCTTTTGGGCAGATCTTTCACGTGGCCGAACGAGGCCTCGACGGTGTAGCCCTTACCCAGATATTTCTGGATGGCTTTCGCCTTGCCGGGCGATTCGATGATGACTAACCCTTTCACCAATTTCCTCTCAGTTCTCCACTTTCTGTTTCCGAAGCTAGCACGAATGGGACAGCGGCAACAAGTTACTGGACGGCAGCTTCTAGCTTCTAGCTCCTAGCTTCTAGCTAAAACTGGGCCTCGCAAGCGCTGGACTAGCGACGCCAACATGCGCTGAACTTCCAGTGTCTTTTCTACCAAGTCCTCGAATTCGTCAGCCCTTAGAAATTGCAAATCCTTTGCGAGGAGAAGGTGGTATTCCAGTTCGCTCGCAGAGCCGCGCGCAATTTGAAGGGATCTCCGCATCTCCGGATCAGACCTCCGGCCACATCCCTCCGCGATGTTCGCGCCAATAGATGCCGAGGCCCGTCGCACTTGGCTGGTCAACCCATACATCTCCTCTTTCGGAAATGCGCGTGTCTGTCGATAGACCACCAGTGTCAGCTGATGTGCCTTCCTCCAAACCATCAAATCCTTAAAGTCTTCTATGGGGCGTCGCCTCCAAAATGTTTTAGCTAGGAGCCAGCAGCTAGAAGCTGCTTTAAAAGCTCTTCACAAAATTCTTTCCCGGCATCTGCCGAACTTTCCCAGCCAACTCCAGTTCGAATAACGCCGCGAAGATTTCTGAAGACGACAATTCCGTCTCCAGCTTCTCCACGATTTCGTCGATGTGGGTGGACGCGTCGGCTTTCAGCAGGCCCAGGATTCGCTTTTCGTGAGGAGGGAGCCCTTCGTCCGGAAATAGAGATGCAGAAGAGGATGCGGAGGATTCAGGCGAGGAGGTCGGAGTGAGCGCAAGTCGCACTTCCGCCGGAAGATCTTCCCACACGTCTTCCCAGGTCGCGACCAGCTTGGCGCCCTGCTTGATCAGCGTGTTCGGTCCCCAGGAATTTTTGTTAGTCACGTTGCCGGGCACGGCGAAGACGTCGCGGTTTTGTTCGAGCGCGCAGCGCGCGGTGATGCGGGTTCCGGAATATTCGGCGGCTTCCACCACCAGCACTCCCACCGCCATGCCGCTGATGATGCGGTTGCGGATCGGAAAATTCTGCGGCGCGGGAAATGTGCCAATCGGAAATTCAGAAATCAGGGCCCCGCCGAGGGCGAGAATCTGCTCTGACAGGCGTGAGTTCTCTTTGGGATAAATCACATCCACGCCGGTGCCGAACACCGCGATAGTCTTACCCTTTGCGGCGATCGCTCCACGATGACTGGCCGTATCCACGCCGCGTGCCATGCCGCTGATGATGAGGAGGCCGTGCGTGGCCAAGTCGCAGGCAAGCCGTTCCGCCATTCCCAAACCGTAGGGCGTGGGATGCCGGGTACCCACCATCGCGATGCCAGGCTGGGTCAGCACGTCGGCATTTCCGCGAGCGTAGAGAACCAGCGGCGGATCGTAAATTTCTTTAAGCCGCGGAGGGTAGCCTGAATCGTCGAAGGAAACGAGTGTTGCGTCCGCCGCCGCGGCGCGAGCAATTTCTTCCCGCGCCAGTTCCGCCGACTTGCCCGTGGCCAGCGCTTGTGCGGACACCGCATGAATTCCCGTGCTCTCCAATTCAGTGAGCGATGCGCGAAACACGGCGTCGGCTGAGCCGAAGAGTTCCACCAGTTTCCGCGCTCGCGTGGGCCCGAGCCCCGGCGTCAGGGTCAGGGCAACCCATTCCAGCAAATGTGTAGCGGTCGGCGATGGTGCAACAACATTCGGCACAGTTGTTCTCCAATCTGAAGCGTGCAGCCTTGCCGACCCAACGAGTTTGGGTTTGGGGCGCAGCGTTTCCAGCGCTGCGATTAAAGCTGTTCCCCTTCAGCGTGGCATTAGGGTTGTGCGTGAGAACGGGTTCCGTCCCTTCGGGACCCGCTCTGAACGCCCGCTCTCCCGGCACTTACGTGCCCGGCTATTGAATGCCGCCCCACTCGGGGCCTGAATGCAGGCCCGATTCACCTCTTCGCTCGGAATCCAGTTCTCACGCAGTCTCTTCAGCCCCTGAGGTCCTTAACTCGCGGACTGTAGTCATGCCGAGAAACCGAAGTCAAGGTCATGCGTCACAATGCCTGTTCAAAGTGGTCTGGTAGAATCAAAACAGGAATGAGACGTCTACGAATTTCAGCCATTTCTTACCTCAACACCGCGCCGCTGATGTGGGATTTTGAACACGGCGAGGCGGGCCGCGACTTCGACATTTCCTACACACTGCCCTCGGCCTGCGCCCGCGACCTGCAGGCCGGGAACGCCGACATCGGCATCATTCCGGCAGCGGCATACGCGGCGATCCCTGGATTGCAGATCCTGCCTGGAGTGGCGATCGCTTCCCGTCGCGCCGTGCGCTCGATCCTGCTGGTCAGTAAAGTTCCGGTGGAGAAAATTCAGACCGTCGCGCTCGACACTTCCTCGATGACCTCGGTCGCGCTGACGAAAATCCTGTTTGAAAAGTGGCTGGGCGGGGGGCGAACGTTCACAGGTATGTCTCCCAACGTCGAGGAAATGCTGGCCACAAACGACGCCGGGTTGGTGATCGGGGACCCTGCCCTGCAGGTCGACCGCTCGCGCTATCTGACGCTCGATCTGGCCGAAGAATGGATTCGCTACACCGGCAAGCCGTTCGTTTTCGCCTTCTGGGCGGTTCGCAGCGATGCGCTGCCGGAGGCCGCAACGTCCCTGGACCTGGCGCAAATATTCCAGGATTCCCGCGACCACGGGCTCGCACCCTCAAGCCTCAACCAGATCGCTCGCGAATGGGCGCCTCGCCTGAACCTGCGCGAGGACGAAGTCCGCAGCTACCTCACCGAAAACATCCACTACGAGCTCGATCCTGGCTGCCTCGAAGGCCTGCAACTGTTCTACCGCTATGCCGCCGAAATCGGAGCGCTGCCGGCTGCACCGGAAGTGTGCTTTCTAGGAGCGGCGAATGCCGCGACGGTTTAGCAGCGATTTTTCGGCAAATCCTCCTGCTCGCTCCGGCAATCACTTAGCCCAATCCAATCCCTCCCTGTAAACTCCTCCCAACCCAAATGCCGCTACATCTGCATCTCCTGCTCGCAATCCCCATCTGGCGACGCCTGCGCCACCTGGGTGGAGTCGGTCTGATCCTGTTGGGAGTCGCGGACAATTCCGTGATCCCCCTCACCGGCAGCATGGACGTGCTCACCATCTGGCTGGCCGCCCGCCATCGGGAGCCCTGGCTCTACTACGGCCTGATGGCTACGGTGGGCGCGGTTCTCGGCGGCTACATTACCTATGCCCTGGCCCGCAAGGGCGGCAAAGAAACCATGGAGCGCAAGCTGTCGAAGAGAAAAGCGGCGAGTTTTTCCAAAACCTTTGCGCGCTGGGGATTCTCCGCCGTGGCTATCCCTGCCCTGATGCCTCCGCCGTTCCCGTTCCTTCCGTTTCTGTTAGCGGCGGGCGCAATGCAATACTCGCGAAAAAAGTTCGTGGCGGCCTTGACCCTCGGCCGCGGCCTCCGCTACTTCCTCGAAGCCTACCTGGGATTCCACTATGGACGCCACATCCTGCGTTTCTTCTCGCAATACTACAAGCCAGCGCTCGCCATTCTGACTGGGCTGGCAGTCATCGGCGCAGGCCTATCGCTGATGCAATACCTTCGCTACCGAAAGACGTGAGGCAATCTCGTCGTAGAGACTTTGCTTGCAACGTCTCTGCCGGCAGCATCTCCGGTGCCGGCCTGGGATGCGCCGCTGGCAAGACGTAGCAAGCTAACGTCTCTACGGTGTGTTTCAAGGCCATCGAAGTGCTGAATGACTTCCTTCATTTGGCCCAAGCCCCCGCCCTCCGTTAGAATTGAGTAGCAGCCATGTCCTTAACCAAGTCCCAAGCCCTGGAACTGTTCCACTCCGACGACCTGATCGGCATCGGCATGGAAGCCGACGCTGTCAGGCGAAAGCTTCATCCCGAGGGCACGGTCACCTACATCATCGACCGCAACATTAATTACACCAACTTCTGCACCGAGTACTGCACCTTCTGCGCCTTCTATCGCCCGCTGAAAGGGCCCGCCGCGAAAGAAGGCTATATTCTCGAGTTCGACACCATCTACGAGAAGATTCGCGAGACCGTCGAACTCGGGGGCACGGGCGTGCTCATGCAGGGAGGCCTGCATCCCGACCTGAAGATCGACTGGCACGAAAAGATGATGCGGGGCATCAAAGAACGTTTTCCTAAGGTGCATCTGCATTGCTACTCGGCTTCCGAGATCATCGCCATCGCCGAGTACAGTGGCCTCTCGATTCGCGACACCATTCTCCGCCTGCGCGATGCCGGCCTCGATTCCATCCCCGGCGGTGGCGCCGAAATTCTCGACGACGAAGTGCGCTACAAAATCGCGCGCCTCAAATGCCTGACCAACGACTGGGTTAACGTCCATCGCACTGCGCACCAGATCGGCATGCGCACCACTGCGACCATGATGTTCGGCGTCGGCGAGAATTACGAGCACCGCATCAACCACTTCCAGGCGCTCTACGACCTGCAGGAAGAGACTGGCGGATTCACCGCCTTCATCCCGTGGAGCTTTCAGCCGCAGCACACCGCGCTCGGCGGCCGCCATTGGGATGAAGCCACCGCGGTCGAATACCTCAAAGTGCTGGCCATCTCGCGGCTCTACCTTTCGAACTTCCTCAACGTGCAATCCAGCTGGGTGACGCAAGGCCTCAAAGTCTGCCAGATGGGACTGCGCTTCGGCGGCAACGATGTGGGCTCGGTGATGCTTGAAGAAAACGTAGTCCGCGCCGCAGGAGTGACCAACTGCACCACGGAAGAAGAGTTGCGCCGCATCATCCGCGACGCAGGGTTCCGGCCGGCGCAGCGCGATACGTTGTATCGGCAGTATTTCCTGAATTAGAAGCAGTGGCTAGTGGCTAGTGGCAGTTGCCCCGCGCGAGACCTAAGGGATGGCTGTCCTGACCCATGGCTACCAATTTCGCTCTGCATGAGGCTTGGGAGACGCGGCCGGCTAGGGTAGAATGAGGCCAGTCTAGCGGGCCGAAAGCTGACCAATCCTCATGGTTAGCGGCGGTGAGTGCAGATTCCGTGAGCCCAGGTTCCGTGAGTCTCGGTTTTCGTTTTCTCCTGATACATCCGATGAAGATCTCCTACCTCTTTCTGTTTCTTCTGGCCGTGACAGGCGCGATGTTGGCGCAGAGCCAGGCTGACGCCGGCGGGACGGCTGCGGGGCGGACGGCCTCCGTGCAGGGACGCGTGGCCAAGGATCCGGGCGGGGAGCCGGTGAAGAAGGCGCTGGTCGAGCTGATCGCGGAGAATCAGAACGAGGGCGGAGATTACACGGCAGTCACGGGAAGTGACGGGGGTTTCCGGGTCGAGGGCGTGGTGCCGGGACGCTACCATATGTTTGTGGAGCGAACGGGATACCTGGAAGTGGAAAAACATCACGCGCGCGCTGACGGGCGCGTTCTGACATTGACGGCCGGGCAGGAAGTGAAGGACGTGCTGGTTCGTCTGCAGGCCGCGGCTGTGGTAGAAGGGCGCGTGACTGACGAAGATGGCGACCCTCTGCCGGACGCGCAAGTGGCCGTGCTGCAGCAGACTTTTATGGCCGGGCGCAACCATTGGCAGCAGGCTGGGGCGGAACGCACGAACGACCTTGGCGAGTACCGCATCGCGGGGCTGGCGGCGGGAAATTATTATGTGTCGGTGAACCCGCCCCCGGACTTCAAGAGTTTGATCGCGGCGGCCAGCAACGCGCCGTCCGCGGATGCACAAGCAAATGATGGGCGCGCAAACGACGCGCGCACAAATGATCCGCGCTCTAATGACGGTCGTGGGAGTGTCACCACCGCGTACGCCACCACGTATTATCCGGGCACGCAGGATCTCCGGCAGGCGGCAGCGATCGAGTTGCATGCGGGCGACGAGTTCCCAGTGAACTTTTCGCTGGCGCCAGGCCCGAGCCTGGTGGTGCGCGGGTCAATCGCGAATCTGGCCGTGGGAGCTTCCGCGCTGGTCATGCTGCAGTCGAAGGATTTCAACCTGACGCTGAACGGTGCGGATATTCGCAAGGATGGAACGTTCGAGATCCGCGACGTGGCTCCGGGAGCGTATATGGTGGTGGCGACGGTGAGCGGCGCCACGCCGCTGATGACGCGGCAGGCGCTACAGGTGGGCTCGGAAAACGTGGAAGGCCTTCGCCTGGTGCCGCAAGCCGGAGGATGGGTTCACGGGCGGCTGCGACTCGAAAGTGGACCGGCGGGCAGGCTCGACGCGAGCCAGTTTTTTCTCTCGCTGCGCTCGGCGGACGGCGATGACGATGTGCTGGGCGCGCTTTCTCTGAGCGAAGGTTTTTCCACGGTGGCGCACGTGAGGTCCGATGGCAGCTTTGAATGGAAGAACGTGCCGCCGGGGCATTACTACGTTGAACTGGCGGGCGATCCGGGCGCGAGCGCGGATTGGTTCGTCAAGGCTGCGGCCGCAGGGGGACGCGATGCGACCGACACCGGGTTCAGCGTGGGCGGCGGCAGCGTGGCTGTGGAAGTGGTGGCGAGCGCGAAGGGAGCCGTGGTGGACGGTGCGGTATCTGACGCCAAGGGCGAGGCGCTGGCCAACGCCACCGTGGTTGCGGTTCCTGAGGTGCGACTGCGCGGGCGCGTTGACCATTATCGTAAGGCGGTCAGCGACCAGAGTGGGCACTTCACGCTGCACAGCGTTCCGCCCGGCGAATACACGCTGTTGGTATGGGAGAGCGTGGAGGGCGAGGCCTACTACAATCCTGAATTTCTCAAAAGCTACGATGGGAAGGGAAAAGTGCTGCGGGTAAGCGAAGGCGAGCGGAAAAGCCTGCAGCTTACGGCCATTCCTACGCCCGAGTAGCGGCCGCCCATTACTTCCTGGAGCCGATTCGTTTTTCCCAGGCTTCCTGCTCCGTTCGTCCCCAATGATGAAGCCCGATGGCGTACCGGTTTTCTCGCAAGTGACGAAATTGGGACACCGCGACGTCCTATGCGTCATTTGTTGCGGTACGTACAAATCATGACTATAATGACCATTATGACCTTTTCGAAGAAGGAGTCGTAAATGGGTGCGCAGAACTGGACGGTGGCTGAAGCCAAGGCGAAATTCAGTGAAATCATTGACCGCGCCATGTCGGAGGGACCGCAGACGATCACGCGGAATGGTCACACCGCCGCCGTGGTGGTGGGGGCCGAAGAATGGGAGCGCAAAACCATGCGGGCCGGCAACCTGGCGGAATTCTTTGCCGGATCTCCGTTGCGGGGATCCCATCTCAGGGTGCAGGGGCTCAAAGCAAAGCCTCGGAAGATTAAGCTGTGAACTTTCTTCTGGATACGAATGCCGTTTCGGAATGGGTGAAGCCGCGGCCCAATCCTGGCTTGATTCGCTGGATGGAAGCGGCCGACGAGGACCGTGTGTTCCTCAGCGTGATCTCGTTGGCGGAGTTGCGATACGGGATAGAACGCATGACGGCGGGGACGCGGCGCAACCGGCTGCAGAAGTGGCTACTTCATGAGCTGCCGCTCCGTTTTGAGGGTCGAATTCTATCCGTCGACCACCGAGTCGCCGAGGCATGGGGGAGAACGGTTTCGCGCAGCGAGGCTCTGGGGCGGCCGATCGGAGCGATGGATGCGTTCCTGGCAGCTACGGCAGAAACTCACAGCCTCACGTTGGTGACCCGCAATGTTTCCGACTTTCCAGCGTTGAAGGCAGTTCTGAATCCCTGGAATTAGATGTTGAGCCTTTGAAGAGGCTGATCGCTGATCATGCCGTCTTCTCGGTTCCGAACCTTGGCCGGAGCGGCGGGCGTGATTTCTGGGCGCTTGCGGCGCCGCTTTTGCTCCAGGTGGGCTTTAGGTCCCATCGGCAAAAGACGCAGCGCGTGGCGGTTGCATAGACCACTTGGCCATACGACCTGCAATTACTGTTAGCGCACAGTTTCATGGTCATTTGAAACCTGCCGGATCATCGAACCCAAGAATCGAGAACAAACCTCGCCTCGGAATTGGATTCATGGGGCTCAAGGTAGCACGGGCGCCGGAAGGATCGGCTGCGTGTTTTTGGCGTGGAAGGATTGGTTTTTCTTCTGGGGGTGCGGATTAAAGTCCTCACCCGTCAGCCCTCGAGCAAGAAGGCGCAGGCGGATGAGGAACCCCGGCGCTGCTGGGGTTGATGTCCATCACGGAGCGGCGTGTTCTGGCGCACAGACAAGAGAGAGCCTGGCTGGAACAATACAAGCTGGGCTAATGGGCCACTCGGCGGCGAGGCCCTTGGAGGCATCTATGCGCCCGTGGTTAAACCTTTCTCTGCTGCTGCTGTTTCCCCTCTCTTGCGTAGCACAAAGCCAGAACGACTCGGTTGGGCAGTCTCGGTCGGAGCCTAAGCCCTTTCAGGGCGCGAAGATTTTTCAGTATGACTGCGCGGCTTGTCATGGAGCGGATGGACGAGGGCATGGGCCCGCGTCGGTTACGCTCAAGCATGCCGCTCCCGACTTGACTTTGATTTCGCAAACCAACGGCGGAAAGTTTCCCTACCGGCGGGTGAAGCGAACCATCGAAGGGAAAACCCCCGCGCCGGTCACATCCGGCGTTCGCGAGATGCCGATTTGGGGACCCATCTTCCATGAGGTGGAATTCGACCAGGATTGGGGCGAGGTGAGGTTGGAGGCGGTCACAAAGTACGTGGAGTCTATACAGAAGAAGTAGAGTTCGCTCGCGGCGTCAGATCGTCCAAGCGTTGTGGCTAGCCCCTTGTTGTCCCGTCCATAGTAAATAAGTCAATATCTGTCAATAGTTTACAAGCGAAGTCGTGCGCGGTTGACGATTTTGCTTGACAAGATGAACGATGCACTATAAGTTAACGATGTTAACTAAACAGTGTTAACTGAGGTATCGTCGTTAGGAATTTGCAATGGGAGTCAAAGTGGGAGTCAAGGAAAGACGCGAGCGCGAGAAGTCGGAGACGCGGGACAAGATCCTCGACGCGGCGCGGGAGTTGTTTGTGTCCGAGGGCTACGAGGGCGTGTCCATGCGGCGGGTGGCGGAGAAGATTGAGTATTCGCCGACCGCGATCTACGTTCACTTCGCCGACAAGAACGAACTTTTTCACGAGCTATGCCGGGAGGATTTTGCGCGGCTGCAGGAAGTGATGAAGAGTTCGAATATGCCCGCCGACCCGATCGAAGGGCTGCGGCAGATTGGGCGCAATTACATCGAGTTCGGGGTGCGGTATCCGCATCACTATTTGTTCATGTTCATGACTCCGCATCCACGGCACGAACTGGATGAGGCAGATCGCGAGATCGTGGGTAATCCTGAAGTGGATGCTTACGCGTTGCTGAAATTGGCGGTGCAGCATGCGATTGACGCGGGATGCTTTCGCGAAGAACTTCGCGATGCGGAGTTGATTTCACAGACGCTGTGGGCGTCGGTGCATGGCGTGATTTCACTGGACATTGCCAAGTGCAAGGATCCGTGGGTGGAGTGGCGTCCGCTGCGCGAGCGGGCGGAGCTGATGGTGGATGTGACGCTGCGCGGGATGGCTCGGGAAAATTCGAAACGGGAGGAGAAATAACTATGCCTCCCCTGGCGCAGCGGAATCTTTTTCATGACAAGGTGCGGCTGGCGGTAACGCTGACCGGGATTGTGTTTGCCGTGGTGTTGATTGTCGTCGAACTGGGATTATTCGTGGGCTTCACGGTGACGACCTCAGGGCTGATTGACCACTCGGGCGCGGATTTGTGGATCACCTCGAAGAACGTGCCGTATGTGGAGCAGGGAGTGGCGTTCAGCGAGCGCAAGCTGAATCAGGTGCGCGCGGTGCCGGGCGTGGCGGATGCGCAAAAACTGGTCGCGCACTGGACGCAGTGGAAGCGCCACGACGGCGGCGAAGACTCGGTGCAGATTGTGGGCATCAACGTGGATGACACGCTGGAGCGTCCGTGGAACCTGGTGGAAGGGCGCGTGGAGGATTTGAAGTCGCCGGACGCGATTATCCTCGACGAGCTTTACAAGCAGAAGCTGGGTGTGACACGGGTCGGCGAAGTGTTTGAGATTGGAGGCCATCGGGCGCGTGTGGTGGGGTTCACGCGCGGGATCCGGTCGTTCACGACGTCGCCTTACGTGTTTACGACTTTCAAGAATGCTCAAAGCTATACCGCAATGCGCGAGGACCAGACGCTGTTCATCCTGGTGAAGCTGGCTCCGGGAGCGAATCTGGAGCAGGTGCGGCGGGATCTGCTGGTCCGGGTGAAGGATGTGGAAGTGCGAACCACCGCCGAGTTCAGCGCGATGACCCGCTTCTATTGGATGTTTACCACCGGTGCGGGCGTTGCGGTATTGATCGCGGCAGTGCTCGGGTTAGTGGTGGGATTCGTGGTGGTGGCGCAGACCATCTACGCGACCACGATGGATCATATCCGCGAATACGGCACGCTCAAGGCGATGGGTGCGCCCAACAGTTACGTCTACAAAGTGATCATGAAGCAGGCGGCAATCAGCGCGGTGATCGGCTACGTGCTGGGAATGATCGTCAGCGTGTTTGTGGTCCGCGCCAGCCAGGAAGGCGGAGCGGCGATTCTGATGCCGATGCCGATGGCGGTGGGAATGTTTTTTCTGACGCTAGCCATGTGCGTGGGGGCGGCGCTGGTGTCCATCAATAAGGTGACGAGGATCGATCCGGCGATGGTGTTTAAGGGATGAGCCCGGAGCAGCGCCGGCAGATAGCAGATTCCTCATCGCTGACGCGGTTCGGAATGACAAGGCTTACTACTGGGGATTGTTATGTGGAAAAAGATGCAACCTGCGATTGCGGTTCGACAGCTGACAAAAAACTATGCCGAAGGAAGCGCGGGAACTCTGGCGCTGCGCGGCGTCGATCTGGACGCTCATGCGGGCGAGTTGCTGATGCTGATGGGGCCTTCAGGGAGCGGCAAGACTACGCTGCTTTCGATCATGGGCTGCATTCTGACGGCGACTTCGGGAAGTGTGCGCATCGCGGGCAGGGAAGTGAGCAGCTTGCGGGAAAAAGATCTGCCTGCGATTCGGCTCGAGCACATTGGATTCGTGTTTCAGGGATTCAATCTGTTCCCGACTCTGACTGCGGGAGAAAACGTGGAACTGATGCTTGATCTGAAAGGCGTGCGCGCGGCGGCGGCAAAGAAGAGGTCGCGGGAGTTGCTCGACCAGGTGGGGCTGAGCGAGAAGTACGCGAGCTTTCCAGCTGATCTGAGCGGCGGTCAGAAACAACGCGTGGCCATTGCGCGGGCGCTGGCCGGCGATCCAGGAATTATTCTGGCGGACGAGCCGACTGCGGCTCTCGATTCGCGCACGGGACGAAACGTAATGGAGATGATGAGCGAGTTGGCGCACAAGCGCGGGCGGGCAGTGGTGATCGTGACTCACGATTCGCGGGTCCTGGATTTTGCGGACCGTATTGTGAGGATCGAGGATGGAGCCATTGCCGTGCCGAAGGTGGAGTCAGTTCCGGCGGAAGTATTAGTACACAACATGATGCAGCAGGCGGCCGGCTTGGCTTGAGTCCTTGCGAAGTGTTCATCGAAAATCCCCACTTCTCGCAAAGGACGCGAGAGATGGGGCACCCAGCTTAGATAAGGATGCGAGGACGTTTTATGAGTCAGAATTTTTCGTTTGGAAGTTTAATGAAGAGTCGCACGGTAACGTTGATCGGACTGGCAGCGTTTTTGCTGACGGTGTCGCTGGTGTTTGCCTCGCGGCGGTCGCACGAAAACGCGGCCGCTGCGAAGGCCGCGTCAGCCAGCCCGGAGCCGTTGCTCATCGCCGGGCCGGGGCGCGTGGAGCCGTTTTCGGAGGATATCAAGATAGGGTCGGAGTTGAGCGGGCGTCTCAAGTCGGTGAATGTTGAGGAAGGTGACGTGATTCAGCGCGGGCAGGTGCTCGCCGTACTGGAGAACGCCGACTATCGGGCGCAGGTTGAGTCGGCGCGGGCCAATGTCGAGTCGAAGCAGGCGACTTTGCGGAAAGTTATAAACGGGGCGCGGCGGCAGGAGCGCGACGAAGCCTGGTCGTCGGTGAGCGAGGCCAATGCGGTGATGGAAAATGCCGCTGCCGAACTGCACCGGCGGCAGGAATTGTTTTCCGCGGGAGTGGTTTCGCGCGAGGAACTCGACCGCTATGGACGCGAGGCGGATGTAGCCAAGGCGAAATATCAGGCCGCGGTGGAACAGCATTCGCTGGTGGACGATCATGCGCGAGAAGAAGACCGCTCCGTGGCCGAAGCCGACTTGCAGCTGGCGCGAGCGCAGCTGGAGGAGGCGCAGGCGCGCTACGAGAAGACGTTCATCCGGTCGCCCATCGATGGCACCGTGCTGCGCAAGCATCATCGCAGCGGGGAAAGCGTTTCCAACTCCTCGACCGTGCCCGACCCTGTGTTGACGATCGGCGACAGGCAAGCGCTGCGCGTGCGTGTGGATGTGGACGAAACTGACGTCAGCAAAGTGCGCGTGGGGCAGAAGGCTTATGTGACCGCCGATGCCTTCGGCAAGCAGAAATTCTGGGGACACGTGGTTCGCGTGGGCCAGCAACTGGGGCCGAAAAATGTGCGGACGGACGAGCCTACGGAGAGAGTGGATACGAAAATTCTCGAGACCCTGGTTGAGCTCGATCCGGGTTCCACGTTACCCGACGGCTTGCGCGTGGATGCTTTTATTGTGCCGGAAGGCGGCGAAGTAGCGGAAAATCGCTGAGTCTCGGCGGATGCCGGAAGTTCAAAATCCCCATCCTCCGTGAAGAACGCGGAGGATGGCACCCACTCCGAATCCCACTCTGGCCGAACCCGATCCGGTAGAATAAGAAGTTTCACCGGATCTCACTGTTGAATTCTGATCTCATCCTGTCTGCGATGCTGTCGGTTGGGTCTGCCCCCAAGGGCATTGGTCCCTACATCCGCCAGCATTTTCTCGATACGACGTTTCGCGGGCTGTACCACGCCAACGCATTCGATCTGGCGCTCCTGATCCCGTATTTCATCGTTCTTGTCCTGCTGGCGGGTTACGGGGCGCATCGCTACGTTTTGGTTTACCTCTATTACAAGCATCGCGACAAACGGACAATCGATCCGCCGGCGCGGTTTGAGGAATTGCCGCGGGTCACCGTGCAACTGCCCATCTTCAACGAGCAATATGTGGTCGAGCGGCTGCTGGAGTCGATCTGCAAGCTGGAATATCCGCGGGAGAAACTCGACATCCAGCTGCTGGACGATTCGACCGACGAGACGGTGGAGGTTGCCGGCGGGCTGGTGGAGCGTTATGCCGCACTGGGCAACCCGATTACTTACCACCATCGGACCAACCGCGAGGGCTTCAAAGCTGGGGCGCTGGCCGAAGGCATGAAGACGGCGAAAGGCGAGTTCATCGCCATTTTCGACGCCGACTTCACACCACCGGAAGATTTTCTTCTACGCACGATTCACCACTTCACCGATCCCAAGACCGGCATGGTGCAAACCCGCTGGACGCACATCAACCGCAATTATTCTTTTCTCACGCAGGTCGAGGCCATCCTGCTCGACGGGCACTTCGTGCTGGAACATTCCGGACGCGCGCGCACCGGTCTTTTTTTTAATTTCAATGGCACGGCGGGAATGTGGCGGCGGAAGGCGATTGAGGAAGCCGGCGGGTGGCAGCACGATACGCTCACCGAAGACACGGACCTTTCCTATCGGGCGCAGCTTAAGGGATGGAAGTTCATCTACCTGCAGGACGTGGAATGCCCTGCGGAACTGCCCGTAGAGATGACGGCATTCAAAACGCAGCAGGCACGCTGGGCCAAGGGGCTGATGCAAACGGGGATAAAGATTCTGCCGCAGGTGCTGCGCAGCGACGCGCCTCTGCACACCAAGATTGAAGCCTGGTATCACCTGACCGCGAACATCAGTTATCCGCTGATGGTTGTGCTGTCCGTGCTGCTGCTGCCGGCCATGGTGATCCGCTTTTATCAGGGCTGGTTCCAGATGCTTTATATCGATTTGCCGCTATTCATGGCGTCGACGTTTTCGATTTCGAGTTTCTATCTGGTTTCGCAGCGCGAACTTTTTCCGCGAAGCTGGCCGCGCGCGCTTTTGTATCTGCCGTTTTTGATGGCACTCGGGATCGGGCTGACCATCACCAATACCAAAGCCGTGCTGGAGGCTCTGATCGGCAGGCAGAGCGCTTTTGCCCGCACGCCCAAGTATCGCGTGGTTTCGAAGCTGGACAAAGTTGGCGCCAGTAAATACCGCAAGCGGCTGGGGTGGGTGCCGTGGATCGAACTCCTGATCGGAGCTTATTTTGCACTGACCGTCTATTACGCGGTGGACAACGAGAACTACATTACCGTGCCGTTTCTGTTGTTGTTCGTTCTCGGCTACTGGTACACGGGATTGATGTCTCTCTTGCAGGGACGGTTTGTGGGTGGGGCGCCTCGAACGGCGCATACTAAGCCGTTTCCGGTGGGGGTTTAGCAGCTGAGCAAGTGCGCTTTCTTTCGCTTGACCTCTCGTTTACAATCCATGCGCTGAAATTCTCATCGGACGCTCGTGCTTCCACTTCGCTAGTTTTTTGTTCGAAGGAGGGTGCAATGCTCCTCTCGCGCAGGTTTTTCCGGGCTATTCTCGCAGCGATTCTGCTTTTGCCTTTCCTCAGTTGCGGTTCGGCGCATAGCGGCGACGAGTATTTCGTTTTCGTCTCGGCCAATCTGCAGGTGCCTTACTGGCAGACGGCGGGGGCGGGCTTTACCAAGGCAGCGGAAGAAATGAAAGTGCGCGCTGCGTTCATGGGTCCGCAGAATTTCGACCCCGCCGCCGAGCGCGCCGTGCTGGACCAGGCAGTGCAGAAACAGACCACAGGGATTCTGCTGGGCGTCACGGATGCTGCCTTGCTGAAAGACAGTATTGATAAGGCGATTGCGGCCGGCATTCCGGTTATTACCGTGGATTCCGACGCCCCGGCCAGCAAGCGGTTATTCTTCATTGGAACCAACAACTACCAGGCGGGCCTCGCCGGCGGGCAGCGGTTGGTTAAGGAACTCAACGGCAAAGGCAACGTGGTGGTGTTCACCATGCCCGAGCAGCCGAACTTGCAGGACCGCCTGCGTGGTTACCGCGAGGCGCTCGACCGCTCCCCTGGAATCAAAATTACGCGCGTGGTGGATATTCAAGGCGATCCGCGGATCGCGTTCGACACGACTACGCAAATTGTCGGCAAAGAAAAAGACAAGGTCGACGCGTTTGTTTGCCTGGAAGCGCAGTCGGGGAAAGAAGTGGCGGGCGTGCTCAACACCTACCGCGTGACCGGCAAAGTGGTGATGGCGATGGATACCGACCAGGAAACGCTGGAGTGGATTCAGAAAGGTGGAATTGCGGCCACCATCGCCCAGAAGCCTTATACCATGGCTTTTGTCGGTTTGCAGATGGCCGACAATCTCTACCACCACAAGCCGGCGTCGCTCGAAACCGATTGGTCGAAGGACAGCTTTGCGCCCATCCCTAGCTTCGTGGATACTGGTTCTGCGTTGATCGACAAGAGTAATGTTGATTCCTTCCTGCAGGCAAAGAAGGATTTGACAAGCGGGGCGAAGTGAAGCTGCATAGTAAGCTGACAACCCAAACGTTTTCATTGGACAGGACAAACTGCATGCGTAAGGTAGTTTCTTGTTTCTTTTTCGGTGTGTTTTTCGGCTTGATAATCGGCATTTTGGCCGCGTCCAGTGTTGCCATCGATCTCCAGCCGGGCGCCGACTATCACGCCCGCCGCGAAGCCTTGGCCAGGAAAGCTGGCGGAGCCGTTGTTCTGTTTGCGCCGCTGGAGGGTTCGGACGAAGTTTACGAATTTCGCCAGGAAAACAATTTCTTTTATCTATCAGGTCAGGCGGAGCCTGGGGCTGCTCTGTTGATTGCCCCCGCCGCCGAGGCCAAGGGCGATTCCCCGGCGCGCGCCTACACCGAGATTCTCTTCCTGCCTCCGCACAACCTGCGCCGCGAGAAGTTCACAGGTCCCAAGCTGGGGGCGGAAAATCCCGACGCGCCCAAAATCACCGGATTCGACCGCGTGGAGGAGATGAGCAAGCTGCCTGAGGAAGTTTCGAAGGCGATTTCCGGCGGGCGTCCAATCGTGTATGCGGACGTCCCCGCGCAGGGTGGTCCGTCCACCGCCTCCGAGCCGCTGGCATTTCTCAAGCACTCCAACGCGGTTATTTCCTTTCAGGATGTGAAGCCGATGGTGGCCTCGCTGCGCATGTACAAAGATGCCGGCGAAGTGGCGCTCCTGCGCAAAGCCGTGGACGCCTCTGCGGCTGCGCACTTCGCGGCGTTCCAGGCAGTGAAGCCCAGCGTGAACGAGCGCGAGATTTCCGCCCTGATGCAATATGAATGGATCAGGCGCGGATGCGAACGCCCGTCTTACGCGCCCATTGTAGGGTCCGGCCTGAATTCCACCGTTCTTCACTATTCGGAAGATACTAACGTGATGAACGGAGGAGACGTTGTGGTGATCGATGCTGCCGGCGAATATTCCATGTATGCCGCCGACATCACGCGTACGCTTCCCGTGAATGGCCACTTCACCGCGCGCCAGCGCGAAATCTACGATATTGTTCTGGGCGCACAGGAAGCGGCGATGTCGGCGTTTCAATCGGGCAAGTCGATGCTGGTGGGAGATTCCGACGCCTCCATCGCGAAAGTGGCCAAGGATTACATCGATAGCCACGGCAAGGATTTGCACGGCGATCCGCTGGGAAAATATTTCATTCACGGCCTCGGTCACTACATCGGACTCAAAGTGCACGACGACGGCGATTACAAAGTTCCGCTGGGGCCAGGGATGGCTTTTACCATCGAGCCTGGAATTTATATTCCGGAAGAAAAAATCGGCGTTCGAATTGAAGACGATTACTGGGTCGATCCCAGCGGTAAGTTGGTCAAGCTGAGCGCGGCATTGCCGTCGAAGGCGGACGATGTGGAGAAGGCGATGAAGGGAAAGTAGCGCAAGAGATCGGCTAATTTTGAAATTTAGCAATCGGTAATTGAAAAACTCCACCGGGCAAAAATTGTGCAACCACCCTGTTGCTAAATTACCCGACTTCTACGAGATGTACTCTTTGATGTATTCATCTTTGGTGTGGGCGATCTGCCGCACATCGCCGTCGAAGATCACTTTGCCATCGCGCAGGATCAGGAAACTCATCGGGACGTCGCAATAAAGGCCACGCGGCAACTTACGCACCTGGTTAGTCTGCTTGTCGAACTGGTGCGTTGCCATGGTGAAAGCATCCTGCAGCCGGTGCGTGACCAGCAGAGAACTTGTTTTGGAAACGTCACGCTGTTTCATGATCAGTTCGACGATCGTATTGGACGTGACAGGATCGAGCCCGCCCGTGGGCGAATCGTAGAGAAGCAACTCTGGCTGCGTAATGATGGCGCGGGCAATGGCCACGCGGCGGCGCATTCCGCCGGAGAGTTCCGAAGGGAATTTATCCATGGTGTGTTCCAACTCGACGAAACGGAGCGCCTCGCGCACGCGGCCGTCGATCTCGTCGTCATAAATGCCACGCTTTTCCATCAACTGGTAGCCAACATTCTCGCGCACCGTGAGCGAATCGAACAGCGCGCTCTCCTGGAACACCATGCCGATCCTGGCGCGCAGAGCGAATAGGTCCTCTTCGAGGGTCTGCGTCACCTCGTTACCCAGCACCAGAATCCTCCCCGCGTCGGGCTTGAGCAGGCCCAGAGCAAGTTTTAAGATCGTGCTCTTGCCCGATCCTGCCACGCCGAACAGCGCTTTGGTCTCGCCGAACGGCAGACGGAACGAAACTCCGCGCAGCACCTCATTCTCTTCGAACGCAAGTTCCACCTCCTGGAACTCGATGGCGTAGGCGGCAGAATCCTGAGTCGCGGAGACGGCGGAGTCGAGAGGCAAGGTCGGCGCAGACATGCGGCTATTTGTAGGACAACACGTTCATCAGAAATTGAGTAACAAACAAATCCACCACAACGATCATGACCGACGCAGCCACCACGGCTTGCGTCGTGGCCCGACCCACGCCTTGGGTGCCCCCGCGCGCCGTCATGCCATAGAAGCAGCCCACAGTGGCGATGATGAAGCCGAACAGAACTGGCTTGACCAGCCCCATGAAAACATCCTGGAACACCAGCGACTCCCAAGCGTTGCTCCAATACTGGCGCGCGTCAAGGTTCAGCAGAATCTTCGAGACAAACAATCCGCCCGCGAGGCCCACGAAATCCGAAAGGATGGTCAGAAAAAACAGCATGACCACGGTGGACACCACGCGCGGCGCCACCAGTTTTTTCATGGGGTCGGTGCCCAGCGCGCGCATGGCATCGATCTGCTCGGTAACCACCATGGAGCCGAGTTCGCTGGCCATCCCGGAAGCATTGCGCCCGGCCACCATCAGCCCGGTGAGCACCGGTCCCAACTCGCGCACCATGGAGAGAGACACCAGCTGTCCGATGAGAGTGATGGAACCGAAGCGCTGCAAGGTGTTCGCGCTCTGCACCGCCAGCACCGCTCCCGTGAAAAAGCCGGCGAGAACCACGATGGGCAGCGAACCCACGCCGATCGAGTCAGCTTGCTGGATAATGTCGCCAAAATAGCGAGGCTTGCGGAAAAGATTGGCGATGGATTGCACCGCGAGGAAGGTGTAGTCCTGAACCGTCTGGACCTTCCGCTTGGCTACTTCCGTGGGCGAGATCAGTTCCATGCGATTAGGAAGCCGAGCGCAACGCGTGCGAGTCGCGCTGGCGTGCTCGAACTATAACAGAGAAAGCTGTCAGCTATCAGCCCCCGAAGAGCGTTCCTGTCAGGGAGTGAAATAGTTGTTTGCAACAGTTACCGTCGTAAGGCGCAGACCGTGTGCAGAGATGTTTTAATTTCTTACGTGCTGTTCCGAGTGCCAAACATGCCTCATTGCTCAGATTGCCGCCGCGAGCTTCCCGGCTTTGAAACACTCTGTTCAAAGTGCTATGACGCAAGGTACGCCCGAATGGGTCACCCAAAACCTTTTGAGGAATTGGTTCGGCAGTTCTTATCGAACCCACTGGGACTCACGGCAGAGGACCTGCAGCAAGAAGAAGAGAAGGTGACCCTCCCGGCCGCCATTGCGTGTTGGTGCGGCGGACTCGTGATTTGCTGGATTGGCGGGTGGGTAAAAGCTGACTACAAATACTCGGCGCTTTCCAATGAGGTTTTGTCGGGAGCATTAGTCTGCGTCTTGATTTCCATAGGTGCGACCTTGGTCTTCGCCAGAACGAATCTGAAACTTCATTGGAGAATCGCTTCAACCGTGTTTGCGATATCTGCCTGGGGCGTTATGGGCTGGTTTTTCATCGGCTCTGGTTCTGATTTACACCACTAGATCGGCTGCAGGGCGAAGGTGAGAACTGCGTTCATCCTCGCCCCTTCTTCTTAATCTCAATATTGAGCCGCCGAATCTTCTGATTCAGCGTGGAGAGCGGGACTTTGAAATGCTCGGCGGCTTCGGTCTGATTCCAATTGCAGCGTTCCAGCATGTCGGTGATGATGCGTCGCTCGACGTCTTCGACAATCTCGAACAGCGAGGCGTCCGACGGCGCATCGTGCATAGTGAACGACGATCCGCGCCCGAGCATGGAATCAGGCAGCAGGTCGGCGCTGATTTCGATTCCGGAGGAAAGCACGACGGCGCGCTCAATCACGTTTTCCAGTTCCCGCACGTTGCCCGGCCAGGAGTAGGCCAGCAGAGGACGTAGGGCCTCCGGCGTGATGCTTCTGACCGGCCGGTCGTTTTCCTCGGCGTATTTTTTCAGGAAATGTTCCACCAGCAGAGGAATATCTTCTTTGCGTTGGCGAAGCGGCGGCAACTCGATGGTGATCACGTTCAGGCGGTAGAACAAATCTTCGCGGAACCGGCCTTCGCGCACCATCTGCCGCAGATCGACGTTGGTGGCGGCAATGATGCGCACATCCACCTGAAGCTCCTGAATTCCGCCCAGGTGCATGAAGCGGCGATCCTGCAGCACGCGCAGAATCTTGGCCTGAGTCTCCATGCCCATGGTGGCGATTTCATCGAGAAACAGCGTGCCCTTGTCGGCAACTTCGAACAAGCCTTTCTTCGAAGCCACCGCGCTGGTGAACGCACCCCGCACGTGGCCGAAGAGGGTGGACTCCAGCAGATCGGCCGGCATGGAGCCGGTGTTGACCGGAACGAAAGGCTTATCGCGCCGCGGCGAGTGCAGATGGATGGCCTTCGCGATGACCTCCTTGCCAGTTCCACTCTCGCCCTGCAGCAGCACGGTCGAGCGGCTGGTCGCTACCTGCGCAACCAGATCGAAAATCTTCAGCATGGGCTCAGCCTTGCCCACAATATTCTCAAAGTTATAGCGCTGCTTGAGCGCCCGCTTCAACTGAACGTTTTCTTCTTCGGCGCGGCGCCAGCCCACCGCGGCCCGCACATCGGCGAGAAGTTTTTCGTTGTCCCAGGGTTTCTGAACGAAGTTAGCCGCGCCCGATTGCATGGCACGTACGGCGTTCTCGACGGTGCCGTACGCCGTAATCATGATCACCGGAAGGCGCGAATCGCGGGAGCGGATCTCGGCCAGAATCTCCAAGCCGTTGCGGCCCGGAAGCGCTAGATCGAGCAGGACCAGATCGAAGGGATGCTCTCCAATGCGGATGAGGCCTTCCTCTCCGCTTCCTGCTGTTTCCACAGCGTAGCCTTCAAGTTCGAGCAAGGTCTGCAGCGATTCGCGAATCTCGGCCTCGTCGTCCACAATCAGCACTGTTCCCGACGGAGCCGGACCGCTCTGCAAAGGACTCCGCGAGATGACGGCGGCTTCAGACATGCACTGCCTTCCTGCTCAAAGGAAAATCGAGCGCGAACGTGGTGCCGGCGCCGGGATTGCTTTCCACGCGAATCTGCCCCGCATGTTCCTGGATGATGCCGTAGGTTACAGAAAGACCCAGTCCGGTGCCGCGGCTCTGGCCTTCTCGCGGCGCGGTCTTAGTCGTGAAAAAGGGATCGTAGATGCGCTGAATGTGTTCCGGCGCAATGCCCGATCCGGTATCGGCCACGCGCACGCTCACCAGGTCTCCGTTGCTGGTGGCAACACTCAGGGTACCGCCGCCGGGCATGGCATCTTTCGCGTTGAGGAACAGGTTCAGGAATACTTGTTGCAGCCGGCCCTGGTTTCCCTGAATCGCGGAAATGTTGGGTGCAAATTCCCGGCTTACTTGAATCTTCGAGATCTTGAACTGGTGCTCGAGCAGGGCCAGCGTGTCCGCGATCACCTTGTTGACGTCGACTTCGCTGAACTCGCTTCCGCTGGTGCGCGAAAAGTTCAGCAGATTGTTGACGATCTCGGACGCGCGGAAGGTCTGGCGCGTAATTTTCTCGAGCAATCCTGACTTCTGCGGGTCGCCCTGCAACTGCTTCGCCAGCATCTGTGTGTACGACGAAATAACCGCAAGCGGCGTATTCACTTCGTGAGCAACGCCCGCTGCCAGCAATCCGATCGAGGACAATTTGTCGGACTGTGAAAGCTGAGCTTCGAGTTCCACGCGCTCGGTGATGTCGTCCATGATCACCAGTCGCCCCACCACCTGAAATTTGCGCGTTACCAGCGGAGCGATGGCCACGTTCACCGTGCGGGTTTCGCCTGTCGGCGTCTTCAGCCGGAACTTGTACAGGTTATGAATGCCGGCGTTCTGCCGCACGCGGTAAAATTCTTCCACAAACTCCGCCGGGAAGATGCTGCGCACCGGCTGGGTCAGAGTCTGCCAGCGCGGCAGCGCGTACATCACTTCCATCTGCGCGTTCCAGCTTTCGATGCGGTCTTCCATGTCGAGCGCCATCACGCCAATGTTGATGGACTCGACAATATTCTCGTTGAAATCTTTCAGGCGCTCGTACTCCGCCGCCTTCTGTTGCAGCGACGCATACAGCCGACCGTTTTGAATCGCGATGCCGAGATACCCTCCCAGAGTTTCGAGCAATTCCACATCTTCACTAGAAAGGAAATCCCCCTGCGCGGTCTTCCCCAGGCCGAGCACCGCGATCGTCTTCTGCTGGGATCGGCAGGGAATGTAGTAATTCAAGTCCAGCCGGGCGATGGTTTCCTGCGAGCCGGCGGTCTCGCGCGGCACCTGGTGGGTGTTTTCGAAGAACAGATGCCCAGCCTGTTCCGGCTCCGGCCGGGGCGCGCTCAGAAAACTCAGATCAAGATGCATCGGCGCGGCCATGCCGGAACACTTGGAGAGCAGAAAGCGCTCCGGCTCTTCGCCCGACGCCAGGAAAATGGCGACGCGCTCGACGGCAAGGGTACGCGAAAGCCGGTCCATGACCGCAGAGAGCAGCTTGTTCAGATCCGGTTCCGAACTCAGCTCGCGGCCAAATTCGAGCAGGGTTCGGCGATAGTCATAGCGCGTGCGATAAAAGAATTGGTCGACGCGGTCCTGAATCCACTTGCGCACCGGATCAAACAGCAACGCCGTGACCACCACAGCGAGAATCAATCCGACCGGTCCGGTTCCGGGCTGGCGCATCTGCACCAGAGTCGCAACACCTGCGACCAGGCCAAAGTACAAGCCCACCACGGCCGCAGCCGCCAGCGTGTACACCACGCCGCGCTTGAAAATCAGGTCAACATCCATCAGCCGGTAACGGAAGATGGCGTAGCCGAACGTCAGAGGCAACAAGCCCAGCGAGAGCACCGACACTTTCATTGCCCCCTGCGGCAACCACCCCAGCGCGTGCGGGAACACGTAGGGCAACACGTACAAAAGCGTGTACGGAGCAATGGCGAGAACCGTGCCGCGCGTCACCCACTTCAGCTGCTGCCGCAGAATCGTGGTGCTGGCCAGGCGATAGCTGTACCAGAGCACCCCCGCCGCAGCCAGGAAGAAAACTGCACCATAGGCAATATCGAGCCGGTCCATGTTGCGGCTCAGCCGTCCGGTAGCTTCCAGCCAGCGCATCGCCGCCAGGCGCAGGCCGAGCAGCATCGTGCCCGGAACATACACCAGCGCCAGCAGCCAGGGATGCTTGCTCACCGACCGCCGCTTCTCCGGGAACGTCAGCACAAAGTGCAGAAACAGCGCGGGCTGCAGCACCCAGGCAACGATGTTGCTCCAGTAGATGGTCCAGTCAAACTCGTTCAGTTTGCCGGTGTACTTGAACGAATAAGCGATGAACGAGACCAGGCAGAAAACGTAGAAATGGGTGGAACCGGGCGCGGTCCAGCGCCGCAAGAGAACATAGAGGCCGATTCCCAGATAGATCAGCGCAATCAGGCGAAGCCAGTTGTTAAGCGATCGGTCCGCTGGAATCAGAATCACGCTGCAATCCAGCGGGACGGACTGGCGCTGCAGCGAGTAAACCGCTTTCGACCACACTCCCGTCCGGTAGATCTGGCGCTCCAGGCCAGGCAGAGTTTTCACTTCCTGGTTGTTTACCGAAAGTAGCTGGTCGCCGGGCTTGATTCCCGCCTTCAGCCCGGGGCTGTTGGGTTCAACCCGGTCGGCCACGAGGTGACCGCCATGCTCCACCCAAGTGACTCCGTCATCGGGAGCGGCCGATTCGCGCTCTTTCTGGAAGTTGAAGCTGGCAAAAACCACCGCCGCAATGGTCAGCAGAGACAGCAGGACGGCAAGGAAGCGGACTTGGCTTTCCCGATTCATGGGTTGCGGCAGCGGCCCCGAACCCTGCGGGGGCTGGATCGGCGTCGTGCCGACGCCACGCTGGTCTTCAATTAGCAACTTCGCTGCCACCCTGATTCCCATTTCTGTACAGCTAAGTCCAGCAAATTAAGCCACTTCTGGAATTATAGATGCATTTCCGAACGTCAGCTATGTGGTTTGGGAGGTTTCTGTGGAAATTTGTATCTGCCCTCTTGTGGCAGATTTGGCGAATTGAGGGCGTCGGGGCCTTAACCAGCTTGGCGCGGAGTTAGGGTTCTTTGAGGTTAGGGCTCTTAGTTGGGTCGGAAATGAACGTTGAACCGATGACAATCGCAAAGAACGGCCGCAGGTGGCGAAAGATGTGAGTTCAGTTGTGGGCCGGCGCGGGATGGAAGTGTGCGCGAAGGCGGGGGACGCGACACTGGTGCAACATTGCGTGCAAGCACCAGCTCGCGCCCGCTTACTTAATCTACCAAGGCGATCCGACGAGGCTTAAGACGGCGGCGGCGCCGCCGCGGCGGCGGCGCTTGCGCTCGCCAGGTTCACCCGGATTACGTTCAATAATTCGTCGTTGTCAGCGGGCTTCTGGAAGTAAGCCGCCGCGCCCGCCTTGAGCGCGCGTTGTTCGTTGTTCTGCGGGTCGCGCGCGCTCAGCACGATCACAGGGATACCTGAGAGTGCGTCGCTGTTCTGCAACCGCTCCAGAACTACGAAGCCATCTCCGGCAGGCAGCCCGAGGTCGAGGACAATCAAATCTGGCTTTTCTTTCTGGGCGGTCGCAATGGCCGCATAACCGTCAGTAGCAGTGGCAATGTCGTAGTGGTTGGCACGCAAACGCAGGCGCAGCGCCCGCACGAGGTCGGGATCGTCGTCCACAACCAGAATCTTTGGTTTTTGCATCGCGGTTCTCCTTTTTGTCTTCGTTGATCGTCTATCGATTGGAACTTGGGTGTAAATCGCTTTCGCGCCGCGCCGATTCCTGCCCCACGATCTTCATGATCATCGCGTTTACAGAATCGGCGACGCGCTGCACTTGTTGCGGCAGTGTCTCTTCCGGAGCCGCGAGCGCGAATTCAATCGGCACCGTGGTAATGGTGAGCGTTCCCTTGGCCTTGAGATCGGTCATGCGCTCGACTTGCTCCCGAATTCTCATGGTCATAATGCCGGCGTGGTTCAGGTCCGTGGACGCCACCACGAAGAAAGTCTCAGAGGGTCCCGGGGACCCGAGCGGAGGCAGAACCAGATCTTTGTCGAGGTACACGCAGCGCTGCAGGATGTCCAGGCACTTCTGCCAGGTTTCCCGCCAGTTGCCGCGCGGAGGGTTGGCATTCGGTTTGAGGTCCACGCGCAACAGAATGAAGGCAGGACGCAACTGGTCATGATGCGTCACTACCGGCTGCAGAAGACGGGCCAGCGAATAGATCGGCAGGGTGAACGTGAACGTGCTGCCATGCCCCGGCTCACTCGAAACCCATACCCGGCCCTGATGCAATCGAATCAACTCTTTGCAGATAAATAATCCCAGTCCGAGGCCGGAACGGTTGCTGTCCACCCCTTCAGGGTCCTGATAGAGGCGTTCGAAGATCAGAGCCTTGGCCTCGGGAGCGATGCCTCTGCCAGTATCAGTGACCGAGACGTAGACCATGCTGGGGTCGGTTTCCACCAGGCAAGCTTTCACCGTGACCGCGCCGTCAGGTGGCGTGAACTTAATGGCGTTGTCAATCAGGTTGATGAGCACTTCGAGCACGCGGTCGGGGTCAGCGTGCACCAGGGGGATTCGCTGGTCGAGTCCAACTTCAAGGCCAACGCGTTTTTCCTGCGCTGATAGCTGCATCATGGCGACGGCTTGCTTGACCAGATCGCCAATGGCAATGCATCGCTGCTCGACGCGGAGTTTTCCGCTCTCCGCGCGCGTGGCTTCGAGCAGGTCGCGAATCATGGCGTGCAGCTGATTCACGCTCTTCAAGATTGTCTTCAGGTGGTCCGACTGTTCGGGAGCCACGGGACCGGCTAAGCCGTCCGCCAAAAGCGTGACGTATTGGTGAATGCAGGTGAGCGGCGTGCGCAGTTCGTGGGAAACGTGCGAGAGGAACTGGTTCTTGAATTCCAGCTGCTGCTTGCGAGTGATATCCAGCGTGCGCAACAGGGCTTGCCGCTCCACCGCGTAGCGAATGGCCCGCTCGAGATGCTTGGCCGTGATGTCGCCCTTGACGAGATAGTCCTGAACCCCCTGATTGACGGCCTTGATCGCCAGCATTTCGTCGTCCTGCCCGGAAAGCACTACGATGGGCACGCCGGGGGCCTTTTCCAGCACGCGGCGGAAGGTTTCGGCGCCGTGGCTGTCGGGCAGGTTCAGATCGAGCAGAATGACTGTTGGTACTTCTTTCGACAGAGTTGCAAGCCCGTCCGAAAGGCGGCCTACGCAGTTCACTTCGCAGGGAGTCTTACCTTCCACCAGGCGCAGGCGAACCAGGTCCGCGTCTCCGGCATTGTCTTCAATCAGCAGAACGTGTTTGGCGTGATTCTCCATTATTCTCCTTGTGTCGGCAGGCTCGTTACTACGAACCAAGACTCTTCGATCGAATGCACCACCGATGAAAAAAATCTGGATGAGATGGTTGGTCGGCAGTTCGCGTCCAGTTCATGTCTTCGCTTCTAGTACAGGGCTTCTAGTTACAGGCCCTTCGCTTGCGATTCTTGCTTGTGATCGGGGAGGCGATTTGGGTTGGTTCCCGTTGAGAGCGCAGTGTCACCCTCCCGCTCGCCGATGCTGCGGCCCGTCCCCGTACATAGCTGCTATCGGCGGGAGCGGAACAAGCTTTAGGCCTTCGAAACGGACCTAAGGGACGTGTTTACAGCGCACTACAGGCGGTCATGTCCCGCCGTGAGGCATCGTGAAAATGGGCTTCGGAAGAAATTCATGGCAGTCGGATTGGAAAGGTCTTAAGTTCTTAACGTCTCAGGATAGAAGTCTGACGCGCCAGAAATTACCAAACGGAGTCACAAACAGATGGCGCGTCCTCCACGTGCCGGGGTTCAACCGGCTTTGCGTTCGCCTTTTTCTGGGTCCGGCGCTTCCAGCAGTGCGGGTTCGTCGTCCCAATCAAACGACAGAGCGCGAGCCGTGGTTTCGATGGGCGCCAGTTCGGGAATGTCCTCGGCGACCGGCGCGCCTAACTCGGTGAACTTTCGCGCCGAAACCAGGACACGGCTTTCGAGCGAACCAACCGCTTTGTTGTAAGCCTCGACGGCGCGATCCAACCCCGTGCCTACCGCCGTGATATGCCCCGCCAGATTCCGCAAGCGGTCGTGCAATTCCTTGCCAAGCGCGCTGATCTCGTGAGCGTTGCGCGCCAGCTTTTCCTGATTCCATCCATAGGCCACAGCTTTCAATAGCGCGATCAACGTGGTGGGTGATGCGGGAATCACGCGCTGCAGCACGCCTTGTTCAATCAATCCGGGATCCTGTTCTAAAGCGGCGCTGAAGAATGTTTCCCCAGGCAGGAACATGACCACGAACTCCGGCGTCGCTTCGAACTGCTCCCAGTAATTTTTTCCGGCGAGCCGGCTCATGTGATCGCGCACTTGCCGCGCGTGATTGGCCAGGCAGGCACGCCGTTTCTCTTCGTCATCGGTCTCGAAGGCTTCGAGAAAAGCCTGCAGCGGCGTTTTTGCGTCCACCACCACTTTCTTGCCGCCCGGCAAATTCACGACCAGGTCGGGGCGGATTCTTCCCGTATCGGTGGTCACCGTCTCCTGCTCGGAAAAATCGCAGTAAGAGAGCATGCCCGCAATCTCCACCACGCGGCGCAGCTGAATCTCTCCCCAGCGGCCGCGCACGTTGGGAGTGCGCAACGCTTTTACCAGGTTTCCAGTTTCCGACTGCAATTCCTTCTGCGTGACGATCAGAGACTGCACCTGGGCTTTCAGATCGCCGTACGCCTCACCTCGCGCGATTTCCATCTGCTGAATCTGCGCGTCGACTTTGCCCAGCGACTCGCGCACCGGAGTGACGAGATCTGCAACCGCCTTCTGGCGCGCATCGAGATCGCCCTGCGCCTCGCTCTGGAAGCGCTTCAGGGTTTCCTGCGCAATCTGCAAAAAGGAGGAATTGTTGCTCTTGAGCGCGTCCGCAGCCAGGGCTTTGAAAGCATTCTGCAAATCTTCCGCAGCGCGATTCCCGGCCCGCGTGAGTAACTCGATCTTTTCGGCGCTGGTCTTCCGTTCCGATTCGAGCGCCGACTCCAGCCGCGCGCGGCTCTCCACGAGTTGCCTTTGATCCTGCAGAAGCCGCGCCAAATCGGCCTTGGCGGCGGCTAATTCCTTATCCATCAACGACAAACGAGCATTCAGGGCTGCGGTTCGCGAACTCAGCGCCAGCCATGCCAGCAGCGCGCCAAACAATCCGCCGGCCAACGCGCCGAACAACAGTCCAATGCCTACATTGATCCCAGGTCCCATAGACTTACGAGAGCTTCTCAGCTTCCATTCCAACCTTTAGCCTAGCACCAGCAGCAAGTTTCAGCCTTAAGCCAGGTCCTTCCCCGGGGGTCTGGTGGAATAGGCACAAGCGATGCGCTGGACCTTCAAACCAATGTTGGTGTTCGCGCTCGGGATAGGCGCGCTGGGCGTAGGCGCAGTTCCAGTGTCCGCACGTTGGGGATCCGGCGAAGTTCCCAACCCAACCAATCAGAACCAAAGCAAGGCCACGCTGAAACCTGTGGTCGCCACGCCGGACATTCCGTTTCGCAACATTGAATTCGATCCCCAGGCCGAACAACAGATCCTGGAGTTAGCCAACCGCTCGCGGCAACAGGCGGGGGCGCCCCCGCTGACCATGGATTCAGGACTCTCCCATGCTGCCCGCGTGCACGCGCAGGCGATGCTCGAGGCGCGGCAGCTTTCGCACCGGTTTGATGGCGAGCCCTCCCTGCCCAAACGCCTGGCCGCTGCAACTGCGCTGCAGCTTGACCAGGAAGGTGAAAATGTTGCGCTCGATATTGATCCGGCGCAAGCCGAGCAGCACCTGATGCTTTCTCCTCCCCACCGCGCCAACCTGCTCAACCCGGAGTACAACGTGGTTGGCGTGGGCGTGGTGCGCAGCGGCGACCGGCTCTATGTAGTGCAGGATTTTGGGCACGCCCTCCCCAACTATTCCCTGACCGAAGTGAAAGATCGCATCGCGGGCGCGGTGCAGCAGGCGCGCCGCCACGCCAGTGCGCCGGACCTTCAGCGCCATGACCTCGCCACCGCCGACGAAGCGGCCTGCTCCATGGCCCAGGCCGACAAGCTCGCAACGGCAACGGTTCATGAACTGGCGCAGCACTACACCGTGCTGACTTTCACCAGCCTGCATCCGGAAACGCTGCCCACCGGCTCCGACCACGCGATCGGCAGCCACAACCTGCGCGGCTTCTCGATCGGCGCCTGCTACGCCCGCACCGAAACGCATCCCACGGGAATGTATTGGGTGGTATTGTCGCTGGAGTGAGGGTTCAATGTGCTAACCTGCCTTTGCCCTTCGTCTGCGGTTTCTCTATGGAACCTGCGGCCCAAGCCACGTCCAATCAGGCTCAGACAAGCCAGGCTCGGACTTTCGATGTCCGCATCGGCACAGCTGGCTGGTCTTACAAAGACTGGGACGGTGTTTTCTATCCCTCGGGCATGCAGCGCCGCAAGCAGCATGCGCTGGAATATCTGGCGCGCTTTTTCGATACCACCGAAATCAATACTTCGTTTTATGGACCTCTCAAGCCTGAGTTGGCCAAGCTGTGGTGCCGCAAGGTTGCGGCGGTGAATCCGCGATTCTTGTTTACCGCCAAGCTCTACCGCGCCTTCACGCACTCGCCCATCGCGGTGATGGAACCCACTTCCGCAGCAACGATTCGCCCCACTGACGAAGACGAAATCCGCACCCGCGAAGGTCTCGACGCCATCGCCAACGAAGGACGCCTGGGAGCTCTCCTGATTCAGTTTCCCGTGTCGTTCAAGAATACCGGACTGAACCGCGAATATCTCGACCGCCTGCTGCGCCAGTTCATTGAGTACCCGCGCGTAGTCGAGGTGCGCCACTCCAGCTGGAATAACGCCGAGACGTTATCCTCTTTCGCACGTCAGAACGTCGCCTTCTGCAACATCGACCAGCCAGTGCTCGGACTCGCGCTCGAACCCACCGAACACGTCACCGCACCGATTGCCTATGTCCGCCTTCACGGACGCAATTACAGCGAGTGGTTCGATTCCGACAATCGCAACGACCGTTACAACTATCTCTACAAAGAGAGGGAACTGGAAAGCTGGAAGGACAGAATCGAAAACGTCGCGGACAAAGCACAGACGACTTATGTGATCACCAACAACCACTTCGAAAGCAAAGCGGGAGTCAATGCGCTGGAGCTGAAGGCGATGATAACGGGAAAGCGCGTGCCGGCGCCGCCCACGCTGATCCAGACGTATCCCGAGTTGAGGAGATTCGCCGACCCGGCCGAGCAATTCGGCGAAGACGCATCTGGTCCGCAGCTTCCTCTGCTCGCCTAAGCGCCTCCGCGCGCGGCACGAGCGCTATACTGGGGCGCTTCAACTAAAGAGGGCGTCTTCCATGAACCGATGTGCGCGTCGCGCAGTCTTTCTTTCCATCATTCTGAGGATCGCGTGCCTGAGCGGGGCTGCTTGGGCGCAGAAGAGCGGACTGGACGAAGAAGGCCACGCCTGGTGGCAACATGCCGTGTTCTATGAGATTTACCCGCGAAGCTTTGCGGATAGTAATAACGACGGCATCGGCGACCTTCCCGGAATTACGTCCAAGCTCGATTATCTGCACTGGCTCGGAGCGGACGCCATCTGGATCGCACCCATGTTTCCCTCGCCGGAAGTGGATTGGGGATACGACATTTCCGATTACTACAGCGTCAATTCGGACTACGGCACGCTGCGGGACATGGACCGGTTGCTGGCCGAAGGCAAGAAGCGCAACATTCGAGTGCTGCTCGACTACGTTTTGACTTACACGTCCGATCAGAACCAGTGGTTCCAGGAATCGAAATCGTCCCGCACCAATCCCAAGCGAGACTGGTACATCTGGCGCGACGGCAAGGGTCCGGGGCAGCCGCCGAGTAACTGGACTTCGAACTTCGGCGGTTCGGCGTGGAAATTCGACGCTGTCACCAGCCAGTGGTACTACCACTATTTCTATCCGCCGCAACCCAACCTGAATTGGCGCAATCCTGATCTTGAGAAGGCGATGTTCGACGTGACCCGCTGGTGGTACAAGCGCGGCGTTGCCGGGTTTCGTCTGGATGCGGTCGATGTCATGTACGTGGACCCGCAGTTTCGCGACAATCCAGTGGTGGGCACGGAGAAGAATGCCTTTGGCGACCCGCTGGAGCGGGAGATCTACGACAAGAATCAGCCAGAACTGCACGGTGTGCTGCAGCGTCTGCGAAAAGTCGCGGACGAATACAATGCGGTCTTGATCGGAGAAACCTGGACCAACGATATCGCCCAGCTTAAACGCTATTACGGTGAACACAACGACGAAGTGCAGATGCCCATGGACTTCATGTTCACCATGGTGAACAAACTCTCGCCGCCGGATTTCCGCAAGCAGATCGATTGGGTGGAGAGTTCCGGGGGTTGGCCTGTGTATGTTCTCAGCAATCACGATATCCGCCGGGTCTACGACCGCTACGGCGACGGGCAGCACGAGCACACTCAGAAGAACGATCAGATCGCGAAGCTCATGGCTTCGCTCTATCTGACCCTTCGTGGCACCGCCGTCATGTATTACGGGGAAGAGATAGGGATGGAGAACAACGATCCCAAGAGCCCCGCGGACGTGAAAGACTCGATGGGCAAACTAGGCTGGCCGAAGGAGAAAGGCCGCGACGGCGAACGGACGCCCATGCAATGGAGTGATGCCGCGAACGCCGGCTTCAGTTCAGCGGCTCCCTGGCTTCCGGTCGACGAACACTACAAGACTCACAACGTGGAAACCGAAAGGAATGATCCGCAATCCATTCTGAACTATTACCACCAGCTGCTGGAAATGCGGCACACGAACTCGGCGCTGCTTGATGGCAAGTATGTCGCGCTCAACGAACAAGATCCGGATGTGCTCTCGTACGTTCGCACCTATAAGGGAAAGAGTGTGCTGGTAGTTCTGAACATGAGCGGAACTACACAGAAGATCAAACTGGATCTGGCGTCGAAGGCCGTGACTGGCGAATCGGGGAGGACTCTATTGGCGTCTTTTGCCGCGCCGGCGAGCGTGAACTTTACCGAAATCTCTGTGGAACCGTTTGGCGCATGGATTGTCCAGATCGACTGAAGGGACTGAACTGAGAGTTGGCCACTCCGCCCGCGGAAGGGCCCAGCACGATGATGTCTGGGTCGTGGTGGTTGGATTACGCCCCCACAGCCGCGTGGTCCGACAGCCGCCGCTTGTTGTGGCGCAGCGCCACGTTCATGAACACGCTGCCCATGGCGGTTTCGAAGGAGATCACCAGCGCTTCCACGTCTTCGCTGGTCTTTTCGCCTTCCGAGGCGGTGACCAGCATGGGAGGATGAACGCGGAAATGGAATCCCTGATCGTTGAGGGCGCAGATGGCGTTGCCGACGACCTGGTTGGCGAGTTCGAAGATGGTTTCCTTCACCAGGGCGTCAGACTCGGGGAGTTCGGCGCCCGCATAGTGGCTGGCCACCTTCACGGCGGTTTGCGGCTCCAGATCGAGGATGATCCTGCCCTCGATGTCGCCGGTCAAGGCCACCATGCCCGCCACACCCTTGCGGCGATAGGCGTCCTCTTCCATGGTGAGATTGCCCACCTTGGTGCTGCCCGACAAGCCTTGCGACAAAACGGCATCGGCCGCGTTGATGAAAGGCTGGATCAGTTCCATCTTCATGGATTTAAGCTCCCGCTCCAGCGGCGCTAGTTACGGCACCATCTTCGCCCATCACGTATTTGATGACTTCGTAGAGCACTTCCGGCTTCACCGGCTTCTGCACGAAATGGCGCGCGCCGCGTTGCAATGCCGCCACAATGTTTTCCTGATAGCCCACCGACGACACCATGACAATGCGGGCTTCGGGATGCTGTTGCACGATCCGTTCAGCCGCCTCGATCCCTTCCATCTGCGGCATGGTGATATCCATGAGCACGATGTCAGGATGCACGCGGTCGAACTCGCTGATGGCGGTCAAGCCGTCGCCGGCCTCAGCCGCCACCTGCCCGCCGAACGTCTCGATCATGCGGGCCAGATTCTTGCGGGCAAACACGGAGTCGTCCACGATCAGATAGCGGACCGGCTGACCGTCTTTGCTACGTTTTACTGGTGCGAACTGCTCCATAGCCAAACCTCCCCTTGTACTTCATACCACGCTGGCGTGCTGCCAGCCAGATCACTCAAGTCACCATACCTTCTGCTGCTAAACTGCTGCATCCATTCAACTTCTGGACTTCAGCTTCCGGCCTTCATAGCCCGGCCGGGAATGCTCATGTCGGCGCGCGCTTCATTGCGCCCGCAAATTGCCTGCAGGGTCGCCGACATTACGTCCAGGGCAACCACCCGCACGGCGTATCCACGCTCAATGGCGGCCTTGGGCATGCCGTAGACCACGCAGGAGTCTTCGCTCTGGGCGATGGTCATAGCGCCTTCCTTCTTCAATGCGCCCAGACCCTCGGCTCCATCGTCACCCATTCCCGTCATCAGAACACCCACGGCGTGGGTTCTGAATTCTTCCGCGACGCTGCGGAACAAAACGTCGGCGCTGGGACGATGCCCGTTGACCCGAGGCTCATCGCTGAGCACAGCGATATCTCCCAGAGGCAGGCGCTTCACTTTCAAGTGACGGCTTCCCGGACAAATCAACACGCGCCCACCCAGCAGCATGTCGCCGGATTGCGCTTCCTTTACTCGTAACCCGCAAAGTTCGTCCAGCCGGCGGGCAAACATATCGGTAAAACCATCCGGCATGTGCTGCACCACCACAATCGAGGCGGGAAAATCCGCCGGCAATTGCGGCAGCAGGTATTCCAGCGCCTGCGGCCCTCCAGTCGAAATTCCGATGGCGATGATTTTGTTCGGAGCTACGCCGGTGGCCTGCTCAACCTTCGCGGCCCGAGGCCGCGTTCCCGGCAGCACTCGCGGCTTCAGCTTGCACTCGGCCGCTGCCTTCACTTTGCTGATCAGCTCTTTGGCGGTTTCCGCCATGTGGGCGGAAGCGTCTTTCGGCTTGGTGACAAAATCGAATGCTCCCAGTCCGAGCGCCTTGAGCGTGACGGTGGCGCCTTCCGTGCTGTGCGAGCTGAACACGATCACCGGCACCGGCGCCCGCCGCATGATTTCTTTCAGCGTGTCGATGCCGTTCATGCCAGGCATCTCGAGATCGAGGGTCACGACATGCGGTTTCAGTTCTTCGATTTTTTTCAGGACGAAGGTTCCGTCCATGGCCGTGCCCACAACTTCAAGCGAATCGTCGGTATCCAGCATTTGCGGGATCAGCTTCCGCATCAACGCCGAGTCATCGACCACCAGCACGCGTATCCGGTTTTTCGTGCCCGCCGCCGTCATGCCTGGCCTCCCGCGCTGCTCAAGGCAAGGCGCATGCGGTCGGTGTGAGTCAGCAACAGACCCGAGTGCGCCGAACCAGCCTGCTGCGGCCGGGTGCGCGCAAACTGCTCCACCACCGAGGGCAGGTTCAGAATCAGAACCACGCGCCCGTCTCCCAGAATGGAAGCGCCCGACACCAGGTCGGTGGAGAACGTCTGGTCGTCCAATGCCTTGATCACCAGTTCTTCCTCCCCTTCGAGCGCATCCACAATTAAGCCAAACTTTCTCTCCGCAACCGTGATGACGAGGACAAACACCTTGCGGCCGCCATGGGTCATATCTGCCTGAGCCCGGCCCAGCCGCACTACGGGCAACACCTGATTCCGCAACTGCAACACTTCGTAGTTATCGACTTGATGCACTTCCGACTCCGTGGTCCGCGCAATTTCTACGACCGCATTCAGCGGAACCGCATACAACCGCTGCTCCACCCAAAACAGCAGTGCCTTGATAATGGCCAGCGTCAGGGGCAGCTTCAGGCGGAACGTTGCGCCCTGCCCGGGACGCGTATCCACGCTGATAGTCGCCTTCAGCCGCTGCAAAACGCTCTGCACCACATCCATGCCCACGCCGCGGCCGGAGACTTCGGTGACCTGCTCGGCCGTGCTGAAACCTGGCCGGAAGATGAAGTTCACCGCCTCGGCTTCGGTGAGCCGCGCCGCTTCTTCGGTGGTCGTCATGCCCATCTCTACGGCTTTGGCGCGAATTTTCTGGGCGTCGATGCCGCGCCCGTCGTCGCTGATCTCAACCACCACCTGATTGCCCTGGTGATAGGCATTCAGCCGCACGATGCCGCGCGGCGGCTTGCCGGCCCGGCTGCGTTCTTCGGGCGATTCAATGCCGTGGCTGACGGCGTTGCGCACCAGATGCGTCAACGGCTCGGCAATGGCGTCAAGAATGCCTTTGTCGAGGTCCGTTTCCTGCCCGCTCAATACCAGTTCCACCTCGCGGCCGCACTGCCGGGAAACATCGCGCACCATGCGCGGAAAGCGCCGGAACAACTGCTCCACCGGCACCATGCGGATTTTCATCACCGAGCGCTGCAGGTCGTTCAAAACGCGCGCCTGAAATGCCATGGCATCGGAAAATTTTCCCCGCAGCAGCTCTTTCGGATAACGCTTGGAGAACTCGTTCAGCGCCTGCTGCAGCATGGATTTGCCAATAATGAGCTCGCCCACCAGGTTGAGCACGTTATCGATGCGTCCCGCTTCGACCCGCAAAATGTTTTCCAGCGCCGTGTAGGTAGGGCTGGTTTCCGGAGTCGAAGGAGCGGCTGCCTCGATCTCGCTCTCTGCTTCCGTAGCCGCCGCTAGGGGATTTTCCGCCGCCGCGGGAGACTTCTTCGCCGCAGGATTGGCGGCATGCATCAGTTCCACCATCACTTCTTCAGCGATGGTGGGAACGCGGCCCTTGGCGGCGATCGGTTCCGCGCCTCCATCGCTGGCCAGCACGAACTCGACCTGCTTGCTTGCCGCCGGCGACTTGGCATCGGGACGCACCGCCAGGATCTGGCCTACGCCGCCAATCGCATTCTGGATCAGTTGGCGGCCGGCAATCGGCATAGCACAGTGCGGATCAATCTTCACCACCACGTGATAGACCGCGAGTCCGCTGGCCTGGGCCTTTGCGATGGCCACTTTTTCGTATTCCGTCCAACTGCTGCGCTTGGCAACAAGCTCCGCCTTGGTTTTAGTTTTCTTGCGGCGCGTTTTCTTTCCCGCCGTCTCCGCGGTCAATTCCTGAATTTTCTTGCGCAGGCCGGCCGTACCCGGAAGCTTGGTTCCCTTGCGGTAAGCCGCAATCATCGCGGTGAACACGTCCGCCGCGGTAAACGCGATCTCAGCCACCGCGGCCTGTGTAGCCGTTTCTTCCAGCGAAAGGGCGTCTTCGAACTGGTGCGCCAGTTCGCTCAACTCGCGCAGGCCGCAAGCCGCCGAGTCGCCTTTCAGCGTGTGCACCGTGCGCCGGATGCCGCGGACGATTTCTTCGTCGCCCGGCTTTTTCTCCAGCTTCAGGGCTTCTTCGTTCAGCGCCTGCAGCAATTCCTGCGAGGTCTCAAAGAACAATTCTCGCAGTTCCGCTCCGCGCTCATCCGGGGAATTCGTCATGCGTTAATCCTTCACCTCAACCCGCTGGTACGCGGTTCCGCTGTCTTTATGCACCATCTGAAACTTCTTGGTGATGCCCAGCAGGCTCTCCGCGTGGCCCACGAACAGGTAGCCGTGGACGTTCAAGCAGCGGTAAAACTTTTCGATCAGCCGTTTCTGTTCCGCTTCGTCGAAGTACATCATCACGTTACGGCAGAAAATCACGTCATTGCGCTGCGGCAGATATTCGGTTTTCAGGTTATGAAAGTCGAAATGCACCATTTCTTTGAGCGCTTTTTTTACCGCATAGCGTTCGCCCACTTTGTCGAAATAGCGCAGGCGGTAGGCGTAATCCACCGATGACATCTGAGTCTCGCTGTAGGTGCCGTCCTGTCCTGCCCGCAGCACCGAGTAGCTGATGTCGCTGGCCAGGATTTCCACTCGCCACGGCGGCGGCACCAGCGGTTTGGGCAGCGGCATATCCATGGGCAGCGGGTTACGCAGGTAGTAATAGGCCAGCGCATCGGTGACCAGCATGGCTAGCGTGTAGGCTTCCTGTCCCGTGGAACAACCCGCGCTCCACACCCGGATCGAATAGTCGCGCCGCGCCTGTTTCTGCTTCAGCATTTCCTCGAAGATGTGTTTCTGGAAAAGATCGAGCTGCGCCTTGTGCCGGAAGAAGCTGGTTTCATTGACCGTCAGGTTCTCCACCAGCTTGGCCAGTTCGTCTTTGCCTTGCGGGCTGATCAGCAGCCGGTAGTAGGAGTAAAAGGAGTCGACCCGGCACTCCTTCAACCGCCGCAGGAGACGGTCCTGCAGAAAGTGGGTGCGGCGCTCGTCGAAGTGCATACCGCACTCCTGGTAGACCAGCGCCTGCAACAGCTTCAGTTCCGCGTCCGTCAATAAGGGAGCGGGTGCCGCTCCAGATGTGCCCATGCTTGTTCTCGTTCGACGCTGAATTCCATCGCCCAGCAAAAACGCCCAGCAACCGCGTGATACTCGAGTCTTTACCGCGCCGAAGCGCCCCGCGCTTCCGCTTTAGGTGTCGCCTTCGCTTCCTTGGCTGCTGGCTGAGCTTCAGCGGTTGCGCCGCTGGCCTGCAGGCTGCCGGGAGCCAGCAATTTGCTCATATCCAGAAGCACCACCAGTCGTCCCTGGATCTTGCCCAGTCCCGTGACGCAGTTCAAGCCGCCGTCCTGAAACACGGCGGGTGGAGCTTCCACGTCGTCGGCAGAAATCTTCAATACTTCGGAGGCTGAATCCACGATCAGTCCGGCCAGCCTTCCGGAGTGTTCGACCACAAGAATTCGGTTGCGCTTGGTCAGGGACACTTGTTTTTCCCCGAAGCGCTTGCGCAGGTCCATGACCGAAACGATTTTTCCCCGTAGATTGATCACGCCTTCCAGATAGTCGGGAGCGTCTGGAACCGCAGTGATCTCGGGGACCCGCACAATTTCATGCAGGGACTTGATGGGCACGCCGTAGGTCTCCCGGCCCACCTGAAAACCCACGATATGGAGTTCGCGACTCATAGTGTCTTAAAAGTCTCTAAGAACAATTTCCTTCAGCGGCATGTTCGGAAACATCTCCCGAAATGCCACGGTTAGTACTGCGCTCCGGCCGACGCCCTGCGGGCTTGCGACTGCTCTTCGCGTCCGCTGCTGCGCGACGAGTTCTCGAGCACAAAGCGGTCCATGAACTCGAGCAGGCCGCGCGACATCTTTGACATCTGTTCCGACGATGCCGCCAGCTCGGTCGAACCCGACGTGGATTGCTGCACCAGTTCTCGCATGCGCTCCATGGCCTTCACCACGGCTTGCGCACCGGAAGCCTGCTCTTCCACGGCGGAGTTGATTTCGTGCGTGATTTCGTTGAGCCGCGTGGTGGCGCGAGCGATCTGCGACGAACCATGCGATTGCTCGTTGGTGGCCGCGCCGATTTCCTGGGCAAACTTGTACACTTCGGTGACCACGTTCGAGATCTTATGCAGGGCGCCGTTCAAATCCCCGCCCAGCTCCAGGCCTTCGTTCACGATGCCGGTGGAGCGCTCCATGTTCTCGACGGCCTTGCGCGCTTCTTTCTGAATGCTCTGGATCAGCTCGGAAATTTCCTTGGTTGATTGCGCAGACTTTTCCGCCAGCTTGCGCACTTCGTCGGCCACTACGGCAAATCCCAGGCCGTGTTCTCCGGCGCGGGCCGCTTCGATGGCGGCGTTCAGGGCCAGCAGGTTGGTCTGCTCGGCCAGATCGTCGATCACTTCGATGATCTTTCCGATGTCGTCGGCGCGCTGCCCCAGGGCTCCGATGATTTCGCCTGACGAGTTGATGGTGGTGTTGATCTTGGTGAGGCCCTCGGTGGCCTTCTCCATGGTCGAGATGCCGCTGTGCACTTCCTCGCGCGAACGGTTGGAAATGTCGAGCAGAACTTTGGCGGTGTCGGCCACGCGCTGAATGGAAGCCACCATCTGGTCAATGGAAGCCGAAGTCTCGCTCACGCTGGAAGCCTGCACCTGCGTGCTCTTCACCATGTTCTGCACGTTGACGCTCATTTCGTGCATGGTGCTGGTGACTTCGTCGATGGCGGAAGAAGCCTGCAACCCGACCTTAGCGGAATCGTCAGAGGCCGATGCCACCTGGTTGGAAGCGCTGGCGACTTGCGACGAAGCGTCGCGGACGCTGCGCACCAGGCTGGCCAATCCTTCCACCATTTTGGCAAAGGCGTTGCCCAGGGTGTCGTGGGTGGAGCGGGGTTTCACTTCCACGGTCAAGTCGCCGCCCGCCAGTGATTCGGAAACGGATGCCATTTCCTTGAGGTAAGTGACCATCTTGGCGAAGGTTCGCGCCAGTTCCCCGATCTCGTCTTCCTGGTTAAGTTCGATGCTGTGTTCCAGGTCTCCTGTGTCGCCGATTTGCCGGGCAACCTTCATCAGGTTGGTCAGCGGTTCGGTGATGGACTTAGCGGTGCGGTAGGCAATGGCGATGCCCAGGCCCAGGGCGATCAGCGTGCTGATCACAGAGAACCAGATGGTGAGTTTGCTGGCCAGGTCATCCGACTGACGGCCTAAATCCACCAGCTTCTGGTTTTCCTGATCGGCCACGTCCAATGCCTCAGTGATGTTTTTTACCCACGCAGAAGCGTCTTTCTGCAGGTAATAAATCTGCAGTTCCGCCACCGTGGCGTTGCCGGAGTCCACGTCCTTACGCTTGTCGATCAAGGGCTGGGCCAACTCGTGGGACCACGCCCCCTCCAGTTGCTGTACGCGGCTGAGCGCCGATTTTTCCTGGTCCGACGTGGCCAGATTCTTGCCATCTTCCAGCTTCTGGTTGAGGATGCGCATGCCCTCGTTCATGTGGTCCACTTCGCGGGTGTCGCCGCTGAGCAGATAGTTGCTCAGGTAGAGCATGTTCTGCATCACCTGGAAGCGTTCCTCGTTGGTGTTCTTTTTCAGTTCCAGCGACGCCGCCGCGGCCGCCTTAGCCGAATGCTCCCTTTGCACGGCCAGCAGGTTGACGAGGAACAGCACCACCACCATCGCCAGGATGATTCCGAAATTCATGTACAGCTTTTTGCCGATCGTCATTCCCGTTTCTCCTCCGCGGCGCGACCCCACTACCGCGGCTCGAACTTAAAGTCGATGATGCCCGTGCTCTCTACCGGAGATGGTTCAAAACGCCATTTCTTCGCCGCATCCAGGGCTGCGCTCGACAGCACTGGATGCCCGCCCACAACCCGGGCTTCCTTCACCGTGCCGTTCGGCGACACCACCACTTCGATCTTCACCGTCCCCGTGATATTCATCTTGCGCGCCAGATCAGGGTAGGCGGGCTGCACCTTGGACTTGGCTCGCCGCAACATTTCTTCACTTTGCGCTGTCTGAGACTGGGCCTGCACGATTGCGGATCCCGCGACCGGCGCCAGCATCAATGTGGCCAACAGAGCTGCAGTCGTTCTTTGAGACACAGTTCCTCCCCTTGGCGGAAAAGCGTGGTGAGCGATAGTTGGTGCAACGCCGGGGCCACCAAACCCTTCCTGAAAAAACCAAAGTCACATGGCCGATCTCCTTGCGAATGAGTGGTTTACCTCCAAACTTCCGATGCGCTCCGCCGCGCGCGGTGACCCGGTTCGTCTCACAAGCCGCTTTGGGCTTGAGGTTTCTCACTATGAGACCAGATTCTCACTCCATCTGTGAGATTTCACAGTTGGGCACCTCTCCCCTCCATTTCACTTGACTCAATTTGAGATCGCAGCGTAGTTTCCCCTTATATTCAATAACTTGTGAATCACGAACCTACTCCATCCGCCGTCGGCGACTCGCTGAACCCGTTCGGCGGCAGCCCTCTGCGCACGCTCACAACCGACATCTCTACCGGTTCGGACGAGGCGTTCCAAAAACTTCTGCTCCGGCTCGCGGCCAAGGCCAGCGACGGGCCCGATGCGGGAGCCCTGATCCAATTCTTCTGCCGCACCACGCGCGAATTTTTCCAGGTTGCGGGAGTCTATTTCTGGCGCTGCCGGTCTCAGCATGAAGATGAACTGGTCGGGCAGCAGGGGGACGGGAAGCTGGCCGAACTTTTTGTCGGGCTTCGCCTCCGCTCTATGGACAGTGCGGTCACCGCCGAGGCGGTGCGACGGCGGCGGGCCACTTTCGCCAATCGCGTGAGCCCCGACATTTTTCCCGAGGCCGCTAAGTTTCAGGCACGCTCCCTGATGGCCGCCCCGCTGGTTGTTTTCAACGAGGTCATTGGTGCGGTCACCTTCCTCAACGACCAGGACGAGAATTTTTTCAATGAAGATATGGTGGCCAAAGCCACCATCCTGGCGGGCCAACTGGGAAGCCTGCTGGAAGCGGCCCGCCTCTCCGAGGCCTCCCGCGAAGAACGCCGCCGCGCCGAGATCCTGGCCGATGTGGCCCAGGTCCTGCACGGAACGCCCGACGTATCCGCGGTGATTGAGGCGCTGGCCGACCGGCTTCGTCTGCTGCTCCGCGCCCAGTTAGTGTGCGTGTTGCTGGGACGCGATGGCCCATTTGAGTTGCGCGCAGTTTCCGCCGAGACTCCGCAGCTGGCGAACTCGGTGCGCGCCCGCCATGACCGGAAGACGATTCGCTTTGCCGCCGATCTGGCCCAACGCGCCGTGACTGCAGGGGAGCCCATCACGCTCTCGATCGGCGAGGATGTCCATTCCCTCGGCAACCTGGTTTCAGCGGGGATGCTGATTGCGGCTCCGTTGCGCGCTTCGCGCACCCGGGGAGCGATCCTGGTGTATCCGCGGCATGAGGGAGTATTTACCGCGGAGGAGAAATCTCTGGTCGCCGCCATCGCGGGCTTTGGTGCCGTCGCAGTGGCGCATGCCGAACTCTACGCCACAGCACACGCCCAGGCGCACGAGCTTCATCAGTTGCTGGAGATATCGTCCACCTTGAGCGCGAGCGGCGACCTGGAACAGTTTCTGCAGGCATTCGTCGTCCGGGCCGCGGATTTCCTGGGATTTGGCCGATGCTTTATCGCGCTCTATGAAGCCGGAGAGTTCCACCTTCGCTATGCCGTGGCCAAGGGCGAACCTCGGCGTCTGGAGCAGGTTTTCCCCGAGGGCGTCGCCACTCGCACCCTGCGTTCCAAAGAAGTGTTTTGGACCGACGAGGCCAGCAAGACTCCGGGCGTGAATCTCGACGTGGTTCTCAAGTACGAAGTGCACCAGTTCCTGGCAGTTCCCTTGCTGGGTGCCGATGGACAACTGCTGGGCATGTTCGGCGTGCTCGACCGCCTGGACGGAACTGGCATCGCGCAGGAAGACATTCGGCGCGCCCGCGCTCTGGGCAATCAGGTTGCCGTGGTTCTGGAAGTGGCGCGCAATCTGCATCTTTCCGAGCGGCACCGCCGCCGGGCCGAAGCCCTGATCGAACTGGCCCGCGAAATTAACAGCGTCCTGCATTTGCCCGATTTCGCGCGACGCTTCGTCTGCCGGGCCGCGGAACTCACCGGCGCTCAAGCCGGCGCGCTGGTCGTGTTCCAGGACGGACGCCCTCAAACCCTGGCGCTCTACCCCGATCCGACTCCTTCTTCCGAAGCACCGAGTGTGGAACCGCCGCCGGAACAGGCCGATCGCGGCAGCCCTGCAACTGCGGCCAGAACCGAAATTGCACTGCTTCAGCCCGAGCCGGTTCAGTCCAGCGCCGCCAGCGGTTCCCGTGCGCAGCGGGCGCTCGAAAGCCAGCTTCAGGACGCCCTCGCCGACCTCGCATCCCGACATGCAGAACTTATCGTGACCGGTCCCGCGGCGGAACTGCTCAGCCCCGAAGTTGCGGCCAGCACCGGCTGGCACGACTGCACCGCGGTGCGCCTGCCCGGCCCCAATGGCGAACTGGCCGGAATGCTCTGCCTTGCGGACCGCTCCCGTCCATTGGGGGAAGAGGATCGTGCGTTTCTCGAAGCCATGGCCAGCCACGCCGCCATGGCTCTCGAGAATGCCCGGCTTTTCACCGCCGTCGAGCAGGCCAACCGGCACTGGCTGGAAATTTTCGATGCCATCACCGATTTCATCGTGGCCCACGACGAGTCGGACAAAGTTGTGCGTGTGAATCGCTCTCTGGCCACCTTGATCGGTGTGCCTCCCAGCGAACTCATCGGTGTCAACATGCGCGCCCTGATGGCTCTGACTGGCGACGTGGCCTCCTATTCGTGCCCCTTCTGCCGCTCCATGGCGAACGACAACGACGAGTTCGTTCATCCCGTGTTCGACCACACCTATCTGGTCTCGACTTCGCGGGTTCACGGGGCGGCGAGCGAGGGAGTGCAGACCATTCACGTGATGAAGGACATCACCGACCGGCGCGAAGCCGAGCGCCGTTACCGGGAGCTGTTCGACAACATTCAGGAAGGACTTTTCTTCAGCACTCCTGCCGGCCGCTTTATCGAAGTCAACGACGCCATGGTCCGCATGCTGGGCTACTCCAGCCGCGAAGAACTGCTGCAAATTGATATTCCGTCGCAGCTTTATTTTTCTTCCGACCAGAGCCTGCAGCATGCCGAGGTGATGAAAGAGAACGGCCACCTGCGCAATTTCGAGGCGACCTTGCGCCGCAAGAATGGCCTTCCCATTCATGTGCTGATCAACGCTTTTGGCCTGTACGACAATCAGGGCCGGCTGATGCAAATCCGCGGTCTCATGCTCGATGTAACCGGGCTGCGCGCCTACCAGTCTGAGCTGCATCGCGAGCGCGACTTCTCCAGCAAAATTCTCAACAACACGCAGAGCCTGATTCTGGTGGCCGACACCGCCGGGCTAATCAGCTACGCCAACCGGCGCTGGAGCGACTCCGGCTTCGAGCAGCGCGACCTGCTGGGCCGGCCTTTGATCGCGCTGGCCGCGCCGGCCTACGTTTTTGCGCTGTCCGAGGCCATCCGCAACACGCTGAGCGGCCAGCAGGTCGACAACCTGGAGTTGCAGATTGTTCGGGGCAGCGGCCCTCCCGGCCAGTTTTCGGCCAATCTCAGTCCGATGCGCGACGAGCCGGGCAACGTGGTGAGTATTGTCGCGGTGCTCACCGACATTACGGATTCCAGTGTTCTCCGCGGCAAGTTAATCCACCAGGAAAAGATGGCGGCGGTCGGACAACTGGTCTCGGGCGTGGCCCACGAAGTGAACAACCCGCTCACCGCCATTCTCGGCTTCGCCGATCTGCTGATGGAGAGTCCCGATCTGCCGGAAAGCGTCCGCAAGGATTTGCGCATCATTCTGCAGGAAGCGCAGCGCACTAAGCAGATTGTGCAGAATCTGTTGAGCTTCGCGCGGCAGATGCCGCCGCAGCGCAATCCGGTGCAGTTGAATTCGGTGCTGCGCCGCACCCTGCAACTCCGTTCTTACGACTTCACCAGCCACGGCATCGAGGTCATCGAGCACCTCGACCAGGGCTTGCCCGAAGTCATCGGCGACGCGCACCAGCTGCAGCAGGTCTTCCTGAATATTCTGAACAACGCCTATGACGCCGTGCATGAACTGGGCCGTCCCGCGCGCATCGAGATCATGACCGCAGGGCGCGGTGAGACCGTAGAAATCTCGTTTTGCGACAATGGCCACGGAATCGCGCAGCCGGACCGTATCTTCGACCCGTTCTTTACCACCAAGGAGGTTGGCAAGGGCACGGGCCTTGGCCTGAGCATCTGTTACGGCATCGTCAAGGAACACGGCGGCGAGATTCTGTGCCACAACAACACCGACGGGCAAGGCGCCACCTTCATTGTCCGTCTTCCCGCAGCGGCCCGACCTGTCTCTGCCAGCGCGGCCGCAGGAGCCATGCCCACATGAGCCTTCCCGCGTTCAAAGCCGCTCCACTGCCCGTCCTGCTCATCGAAGACGAACCTGCCGTCATGGCCTACGTGCAAGCCGCTCTCGAGCGCAGCGGATATCCCGTGGTGTGCTGCGATTGCGGCGCCGATGCCTTGCCCCTGCTCAAGAACGGCAGCTTTCTGGGCATCGTTTCCGACATGCGAACCCCCGGCGGCGTCGATGGGGCCCAGGTTTACGCCTGGGTCGCCGAGCACCGCCCCGACCTGGTTTCGAGGATTGTGTTCATCACCGGCGACATCGCCAACGAAGAAACTGTCGCCACCCTGCGCCAGACCGGCGCCCCGTGTGTGGAAAAGCCTTTCCGGGTGCAGCAGTTCATTGATGTCGTGTCCAGAACCTTTGGGAGAGCGCAGTGAAGAGCGGTTCGAACCCGAGTTTGACCACCAGTTTGAGCCAGAGCCTGGCCAAGGAAGACCTCCGCATTCGGCTGCTCATCGTCGACGATGAGCAGAGCATCCGCAAGCTCTGCGTTACCGTGGGCGAGGCCCTGGGCTTCATCTGCCTCGAAGCCGACAGTGGCGACTCCGCGCTGGCTCTGCTCGAAGAACAACCCGCCCACATGGTGCTCACCGACATGGTCATGCCGCACATGTCGGGCCTGGAGTTTCTCGAGAAAGTCAAAAAGCTCGTGCCTCGCACCGAAGTGGCGCTCATGACCGGGCACGGCTCGATCGAAACCGCCGTGCAGGCCATGAAACTCGGCGCGTACGACTACATCACCAAACCGTTTTCTCCGCTCGAGGAACTGCGCCTTTTTCTCCGCCGCATGGCGGAAAAAATCCGTCTGGTGGAGGAAAACGAATTCCTCCGCCAACGCATGGACTCCGAGACCGCAGTGCACGGCATCGTCGGTTCGTCGGCCAAAATCCAGGAAGTGTTGCGCCTGGTCTCCCGCCTCAAAGACACGCGCACTCCAGTGCTCATCTATGGCGAGAGTGGTACAGGAAAAGAGTTGGTGGCGCGCGCCATGCACTTCCGTGGCGCCTTCGGGGCGCGGCCCTTTGTCGCCGTAGATTGCGGCTCGCTGGTTCCCACGCTCATTGAAAGCGAACTTTTCGGCTACGAAAAAGGAGCCTTCACCGGCGCCTTGAAATCGAAGCAGGGACTATTCCAGGCGGCTGACGGCGGTACCATTTTTCTGGATGAAATCGGCGAACTGCCTCTGGAATTGCAGGCCAAGCTGCTGCGCGTGCTACAGGAAAAAGAAGTGCGCCCCGTGGGCAGCAATCAGCGGGTGAAAGTGGACGTGCGTGTCATCGCCGCCACCAATCGCGATCTGGAAGCCGCCTACAAAGTTGGGGCGTTCCGCAAAGATCTATATTTCCGTCTCAACGTGGTCACGCTGCATGTTCCCGCCCTGCGCGAGCGCCGCAGCGATACGCCCATGCTCGTACACTGGTTTCTCGAGCGCTACGCCCCGGGATCGGAGTTGCGCGTCTCGAATGCCGCCATGAAGGCTCTGATGCAATACGATTGGCCGGGCAACGTGCGCGAACTGGAAAACTGCGTGGAGCGCGCCGTCGCCCTGGGCAACGGCCATATCATTGATTCGGGAGACCTTCCGCCCGCCATCGCCGCCGCGACTGCCCAGCAGTCGTCATCCAGCCGGGAATCCGAAGTCGCCGATATCGACTCCGGCATCAGTCCCGGAGCCACGCCCGAATCTAGGCAGACTCCCCTGTCGACCACCGACCTTGAAGATATCGAGCGCGCCACCATCCAGCGCGTGTTTGAGCAGGTCAATGGCGACAAGGCGCTAGCCGGACGCATGCTGGGCATCAGCCGCGCCACGCTCTACCGCAAACTCAAGCGCTACAACATCACCGGCAGCGGATCGGATTCGTCGAGCCATACGCTGCAGTGAGGCAGTTGCTAGTGGCTGGTTGCTAGTAAACCTCTTGATTTCAACAGATAATCCGGTTCATGTGTGACAACTGTCACAGACTCTTTTCTGCGCCCTCCCGAAAGATGTTGAGCGTGGGATTTGATGAGGGATTATTATGGCGCTTCGTTCCTATCAGGAGTTGATCGGCTGGAAGAAATCGATGGCTTTGGTGACGGAAAGATATCGGTGTACCCAAAATTTTCCGCGTCCCGAGATGTACGGACTAACCAGCCAACTCCGCCGCGCGGCTATCTCCATTCCCAGCAACATCGCCGAGGGGCAGGGAAGGCGGTCGCGCGGTGAGTTCAAACAATTCCTGGGACATGCGCGGGGTTCAGTCTTCGAACTGGAAAGCCAAATCATCATCGCGCGCAATCTAGGGTACCTGGATCAAGATTCCGCCCAATCGCTGCTAAGTCGAATCACCGAACTAGGACGCATAATCAACGGCCTTCTGAATTCTCTGGACCGCGCCAGCGAGTCGATCCAGAACTAGCCACTATTCACTAGCTACTCTTGAGACGCTCGTCTCAACCTGAGATGCAAGCAGTGCCTCTGACCTCTCCAGCGCTCCGGGCCGCGCCCCTAACTCACTGAAAATGCACCGGCCAAGGTGCTAGACCTTTCGTTCGCTGCATTGGTTCTCTTCTTGCACCAATCTTCACGTAACCGCGGACTTTCGGCTCCCCAAGCTCTTCCTAACCGGGAAGAGGGGAGCCCAGCCGCATTTTTGCGTCGCAGATCAAGTCTTAGGGCAGGGGGAGAGCGTTGGGGCAACAGGCGACAGCAGCGGCGCGGGCTGCGCAGGGTGCCGGCACGGTAGCCGGCCTGGCGCGTTTTTTCCCGGAAGCTGCTCCCGTGCGCATTCCCGTGCAAGTGGCTCGCGGCGGCGAACCGGGCTCCAATGCCCGCCCCTTCACGGAAAGCACAGTCATCGAATTTGGCACGCCACGGGAAGTTTTGTTCGCTTGCGCGACGCCTCTTGAGTTTGCCGACGTGCTTCATCTGCGGAACTCCGATGGTTCGTTGGACATCGAAGCGTCGGTGGTGGCGGTGCAGTACCACCCGGGCAGAACGGTCGTAGCCGCCCGCTTTCTCAAAGAAGTGCCCAACTGGATCGTGAAATCATGACTTCCTCAGCGCCAGCGCCAGACCTAGCAGCTCAGTGGGAAGCCGCTCGCCGGCTCTACCCGATCTATTCGGAACTCGCGCGCGAATTCGTTATCGACGTGCAGCCTTGCGCCGACCTTGAGTCCGGCGCGGCGACCCCCGGCCGCGAATCCGTCGAGCAGGCCAATCATTGGCTCGACGAAATGGACCAGCGGGTGCAAGTCCATCAGCTTCGCCAATTCCTGCAGACCAATCCGCTTGGCGATCAGGATGGGCTTCTGCGCCTGCTGCAGCATTTTCTGACCACTCCCACGCGCACCGATGCGACTCGGGACAAAATTGACTTTCTCCTGGTGCAATACTTCAGCACCACCGCCCCCGGCAAGCTCGAGGACAGCGACGTGGATCTGGCTTTTGTGGCTCAGTACCTGGAACCGGTGCTGGGCTCGGTGGAGTTGAAAACTCCCTTGTGGCTGAACGCCCTGGATCGCGTTCTCGATGGCGCCCGCAAATGCAAGAACCTGGACCAGCTTCTTCATGGCGGCATTCTGGAACAAGGCCGCAAGGCGAAAACCCAGGCGGGCGACTTGTTCTATCTGCCTATCGCCCTGGTGGCCTTTACCCGCTTCGGCTATCTCATGCGGCGTGCCTTTTTCCGCCTCATGCACAACGATCTCAACGCCATTCTCGACGGCCTTGACGAACTCGAAACCAAACACATCGAAGCCATCGACTGCCGGCGGGCGCAATTCTCCGCGCAGGAGCCGGTAGCGCGACTGCGCATTATCTGCCAGTCGTGGAAAGTGATGTTCCAGGCGGAGTACTCGTCGGGTTCGCCGCTCCGCATGCTGGTGGACCTGCGCGCCTCAGTGGACTACGCGCTCGGCCGCGGCAAGGCGCCCGAGGCGGAAAAGAAATCTCCCGCACCGGCTGGCGCCATAGCCGGAAAGCCGGCTCCCGCGAAAGCCCCGGCAGTTCCGGCCAAGGCTGCGCCCGCAGCGGTAGCGGGCGGAGTGAAGGCCGCATCGAGTCCGACGAACACGGGGCCGGTCGCAGCAAAAGCCGCTGCTGCCAAAGCGGCTGGCGGCGCGCCCACCTCCGCGGTGTCGAGCGCTGCAGGCAAACCCGCCGCAGCGAACGCAACCGCGCCGGGGAAATTCGCAGCCATCGCTAAACCAGCCGGGACTGTTTTGAAACCTGCGGCCCCCGCCGCCAAGCCGGAGGCCAAATTTTCAGCCGCCAGTGACGACGCTCCGGAGTTTGAAGTTTCCGCTGAACAGGACTGGGACACGGATTCCGGATCGAAGCCCAGCAAAAAATAGTTTGCCAGCCCGGAACGAACCAACTGGGGCAGCAAGTGGATCGCAGCAAAAGGTGTAAAACGTGGATCAACCCACTGTACTGATCATCTCCGACGACGTCGATTTCTCCCGCCGGGTCACCGCTCGTTGGCAGATGGAGCGCAGCGTCCCCACGTTTACCATGCTCAGTGGAGAACTCTGGCCGCGCTTCGCGGTCGATTCCTTCGACGTAGCCATCGTCGGCGAATTGCGCCGTGAATTGTTATCGGTAGTGCTGGAGCCGCTGAATTCCGCCGGGCAACCGATTTTCTGCGTTTGCAAAGATTCCGCCACCGCTCAAATTGTCCACCAGCGCTGGCCGCGCGTGTCGATTCTTCGTGCCGGAGATAGCTGGCTCGAAATCCTGGTACCGGCGGCCTGCGAAGCGGTGCACCGCTCCCGCGCCGAAGCTCGCGCCCGCGCTGCCGAACTGGCTTGCGCTCAATTGGACCGCGAGGCGACCCTGGGCCGCTACATGCTCGAAATGCGCCACGGCCTCAACAACGCGCTCACCTCGGTGCTGGGCAACTCTGACCTCTTGCTGCTCGAACCCGGCAGCCTCTCGGCGCAGGCTCGCGCCCAGCTAGAAACCGTCCGAAACATGACGCTGCGCATTCACGAAGTTCTGCAGCGCTTCTCTTCGCTGGAAAAGGAAATGAACGTGGCCGCCCGCGAAGCAGAAAAAGATTCCGGCAAAACCTACGCCGCGGCCAGTGCGCATTGAAACAGAAACGAAAAAGAAACTAGCAACTAATCGCTAGCAACTAGCAACTAGAAATTGAGACTGATCCTCCCCCGCTGCAAGGAACGCTTATGCACAAGCTGATGGCCGGAGGCACCATTCTCGAACACGAGCTTTCCGATCTGCGCCTGCTGGTCGAGCGCCAGGCCGGAATCCTGCTCGATTGTCCTAACAGCGCCCTGGCGGCGCACGTCGCGGAATATCTCGAGATCCAGGAATTGGGTTCTGTCACGGCCGTGATTGACCGGCTGCGTTCCGCCGATCAGGATCCCGCATGCCTGCCGCATTTTCTGAGCGGCGTGGTGAACACCGACACTGGCTTCTTCCGCCATCCCGGCGCCATGAACGCTCTGACCCGGCAGGTGCTGCCCCAGTTGTTTGCCCGCAAGTCCGCCGACAATCCGGCTACGCTCCGCATGTGGAGCGCCGGCTGCTCGACCGGCGAAGAAACTTATTCCATTGCCATGGCTGCATGCGCCGCGCTTGCTGGAAATTCTTCTGGAAACTCTGTCGGAAATGCCGGTGGGACTTGCGCTGGCAGCGCCGGCGGAAACAACTTCACGAACCCGGCCACGCCGAGTTACGGAAACGGAAGCCCCAACGGCTCCAGCGGCGGAAAGAACACTGCTGGCCGGAACGGCGGCATCAGCGAAGCTTTCAGTTCCGCTCCCGGCACAATGTCCACATCACCCGCGGGAACGCCGCAACCATTAAAAGAGTTCTCCATTCACATCGTCGGCAGCGACTTGCTGCCTTGCTCCATCGAAGTCGCCGAGCGCGGCCTCTATCCGCAGTCGGCCCTGGCCGGCCTGCCGCCCGCAACCATCCGTGCCTGCTTCTCAAAAATCGGATCGCCCAATGGAAATGGCAGCGCCAATCTGCCGAACCCATCTTCGCCGGCGCCGCAGAATGGATCCGCGAATGGCTCGCATCTGCTGGTCAAGCCGCGCCTGCGCAGCCTGGTCACCTTCAACACCATGAACCTGACCAAGCCCGTCTACATTGGCCGTTTTGACTGCATCTTCTGCATGGACGTGCTGCCGCATCTTTCCCGCGTGCAGCGCACCTCGCTGCTCGAACGTCTGCATCTCTACCTCGAGCCCGGCGGATACCTCTTCTTAAGTCAAACCGAAAAACTCAGCGCCCCCAACCTGAACTTTCGCTCCGAAACCTTCGACGGCTACACCTTCCACCGCAAGCCGCTGGCGGCCAGCGCGGCGTATGGACGGTAAGCAACTCAAAAGTAAGAAAATCAAAAGACAGTGGTTCACGCCGAGGTTGCGAAGGGAACGCACTCATGATCCCAAGTGTCGGGTAGAGAGTCGTCACTGATCACTGTCCACCGACCACTGTTCTTTAAAACCCGACCCGAAGTGACTCGATCCGCATGGGACGCGCCCCGAAAGACTCCACTCTAAAGAATTGAGAGGTTCACGCGAACAAAAACTCCTTCGTCCGCAACTCCTTGATCGTGTCCCTCAGTTTCGCCGCCTTCTCGAACTCAAACTGCTTGGCTGCTTCGCGCATGTCGCTTTCGAGTTTCGCGACGTACGCATTTACTTCCTGCTGCGACGTAAACTCTGGAATCCCTTCACCCTCACCGCCCGTCAGATCAGCGTAGTCCGCGGCCACGATTCCCGCGAGCGTCATATCCAGCGGACGCACGATCGACTCCGGCGTGATTCCATTCTCTTCGTTATACGCAGTCTGAATCGCCCTCCGACGCAAAGTTTCGTTCATGGCGCGCTTCATCGAATCGGTCTGGCGGTCGGCATAAAGAATCGCGCGTCCGTTCAAATGGCGTGCACAGCGGCCGATGGTTTGAATCAGCGATCCCGCTGACCGCAAGAAGCCTTCTTTGTCCGCATCGAGAATCGCCACCAGCGAGACTTCCGGCAAATCCAGCCCCTCGCGCAGCAGATTGATGCCGATCAATACATCGAACTCGCCCTTGCGCAGGTCGCGCAGAATTTTCACCCGCTCCAGCGTTTCGATTTCCGAATGCATGTAGCGGCACTTCACGCCCACTTCGGCGTAATACTCGGCTAGGTCCTCCGACATGCGTTTAGTCAACGTGGTCACGAGTACGCGCTCGCCCTTTTCCACACGGGCCCGAATCTCGTGCAGCAGGTCGTCAATCTGCCCTTTCACCGGACGCACCTCGACTTCCGGATCGATCAACCCCGTCGGCCGGATAATCTGCTCCACTACCACACCCGCCGACTTGGTCAGCTCATACGGCCCCGGCGTCGCCGAAACATAAACCAGCTGATTCGTACGATGTTCGAATTCTTCAAACGTCAGCGGACGGTTATCCAGCGCCGACGGCATGCGAAAGCCATACTCGACCAGCGTTTCCTTGCGCGAGCGATCCCCGGCATACATGCCGCGCACCTGCGGTACCGTCTGGTGCGACTCGTCGATGAACATCAGATAGTCGCGCGGAAAATAATCCAGCAGCGTCGGCGGAGGCTCGCCCGGCAACCTCCCGGTAAAGTGCCGCGAATAATTTTCGATGCCGTGGCAGTAGCCCATGGCCTTGATCATTTCCAGATCGAACATGGTCCGCTGGTGAATGCGCTGCGACTCCACCAGCCGTCCCTGCTTTTCCAGTTCGACTTCCCACCACGCCAGCTCTTTCTTGATCGAATCCACCGCCGACGCCCGCGTCTCCTCCTTCATCACATAATGCGTCTTGGGATAAATCGGCAGGCGCCCATATTTCTGTTTCACCGTGCCAAACAGCGGGTCAATTTGCGTCAAAGACGAAATCTCATCGCCCCACAACTCGATGCGATACGCCATGTCGTCATAAGTAGGGAAGACCTCGATCACGTCGCCGCGCACGCGAAACGTTCCGCGCCGGAAGTCTCCGTTGGTGCGCTCATAAAGAATGTCGACCAGCTTGCGCGTAATGTCCTCGCGCTTGATCTTCTGGCCTTTTTCCAGAAACAGCATCATGCCGTAATACGCTTCCGGCGAGCCCAGGCCGTAAATGCAGCTCACCGACGCCACAATCAGCGCATCGCGCCGCTCAAACAACGATCGCGTCGCCGAAAGCCGCAGCTTGTCGAGTTCGTCGTTGATGGTCGCTTCTTTCTCGATGTAAAGATCGGCCGCCGGAACGTAAGCCTCAGGCTGGTAATAGTCGTAATACGAAACGAAATATTCAACCGCATTGTGCGGAAAGAAATTCTTGAACTCGTGATACAACTGCGCTGCCAGCGTCTTGTTATGCGCCATCACCAGCGCCGGACGGTTCGCCGCCTCAATCACCTTGGCCATGGTGTAGGTTTTGCCCGACCCCGTGACGCCCAGCAAAACCTGATGCTGCTCGCGGTCGAACACTCCGCGCAACAGCGCGTCAATGGCGCGCCCCTGGTCCCCCTGCGGCTTGTAATCAGATACGAGTTTGAAGTCCATAAAACAGCCCTCAGCCGTCAGCTCTCAGCCATCAGCCCGAACCCATGCCAAAGACAGCCAACAGCGGCACTGCCCATGTGGGGACAGCCGCCTCGGCTGTCCAGCGAGCGCAGCGAGCGTTGTCTTTTCTGCCGACACTCGCACAAGATGCAATTTCACCGGCAGAGAATCTTTCTATTATAAACGGTCCGAACAGGAAGGACTTTCCTGTGTGGAGCGGGCACTCCTGCTCGCTGCCCTCGTGGTGCTGCAAGCAAGCGGGCAGGAGTGCCGCTCCACATAAACTCACTCGACTCGCAACCACGCTCACTTATGAATCTCAATCGCCACCACCGCTGCGGCACGCTTGCCCGCCGCTTCCACATACTCCACTCTTGCCGGACGCCCCTCCAGATCCACGCAAGGCTTGAGATCCCCTTTCAACGTCACATTGAGCACGCTGTATTGCACCTTGAAATAGTTGGCGGCGTGCAGTCCCAGCGACTTTCCGCCGGAAACCACATTCAGATCCATGGCCGCAGTATTGCATCGCACATTCTTCAGCACGCCGACCGCAACATGGCGCGGCCCATCCGGAACCGGCGCTTCGGGCGGAGGCACCGCCGCACCCTCCGACTCGGGCACGCTGCTGGTAGTTTCCACGGTTGCGGTTCCGACTTTCATCTGTTCGTCGTATAGACGTCGTTGCTCCTGTGCCTCCGCGTATTCTTCCGCATGCTGCAGAAAATTTTCCGCCATGGCCGTTTCTTCCGGAGACTTGGCCAGATGCATGGCGCTGCGAGCCACCCTAACCGCGTCCGCCCCGCGCTCCATCTGCAGCAGCACGCTGGCCACATTCATGCGATAGCTCAGGTTTTCCGGCTCCAGTTGAACCGCGTTCAAGCCCATCATGCGAGCTTCGTCCAGGTTGCGATGCCGCATGCCCAGGAACGCCGCCAGCGCGTTGTAGCTCGGTGCGAACGACGGATTCAGCTTGATGCTGGCGCGCAAGCTGTTCTCCACCTGGGCTTCGTCGGCAGTTGTAACCGCGCCGTTCATCGTCATGGCGGCGAAGTAGTAGTGCGCCAGAAAACTCTGCGAATCGAGCTTCACCGCCTGCGCGTACCAGTTCCGGGCCTCCTCCATTTGGCCGTCGCGAAACGCCAGATAGCCCATGGTTTCGTGCGCGGAAACGTTGTTGGGATCTACCTGCAGGACGCGCTGCAGCAGCACGCGTGCGTCCGCGGTGCGCTCGGTATAAGCCATGAAATCGGCGCGCACGGCATCGGCCTGCGGGGTGGTCAACGCTTGCGCCTGGAATGCGGAGTCATCCACATCGGTGGTGCCCGCCAACTTGAGATATGGGAAACTCGCTTGCCGCACGTACCCCTCCAGCGCAGCCTGCATCTGCTTCAAATCGCCGAAAGCGCGCGTGGCCGCGGTGACCGCATCCACGTTCTTGGCCAGCAGTTGCGTGTAGTCCGCGAGCTGATGTGTTTTGTCCCGGTAATCTTTCTGTTCCAGATAATGAGTCAGCGCCCACGACTCACCGTAGAATATTGAGCCCTTATTTTCTTCGTGGTAATACGGCGATGCGTAGTCCACGGCAAACAGTGTGGCTAGCGGCAAGAGCCGGTTTTCGCGAAGCAGGGCCAGGTTCTCCGGGCTGGGTTCGCCCAGAGAAACCTCTTTATCGCGGATTTCCGTATTCTGGTAAAACTCCGCCAGCCCCTCGTTCAGCCACAGCGGCATCCATTCCAATTTGCTTAAGAGCAGGTGCGTGTACTCGTGATACACCACCGAATAAGGATGGTCACCCTCGGCATCGAGCCGCATCAGCACATAGTTCTTGTCCGGCGTGCGCTGAAAAAGGCCGCTCAACTTGAGCTGTCCCTTGGCCAGATACGCAGCCGGCTCCAACGCCCGGAAGTCTTTCTCGTCTTTGATGGCCAGCACAATGATCGGGGAGCCGGGATCGATTTGCAGATGCGGGAATAACTTGTGAAACACCGTGCGCATGCGCTCAAACTGGTCGGCCACGCGCCGCGCCTGCTTTTCGTTCGTGTTGCTGACCACGACGAAGTGCGGACTGAGCACCCGCACCCAGTTCTCCGGCTTATCCCGCGCCGGAGCCAGCGCGGCCGAGAATAACAGTGCGAGCAGCAGAAAACGTTGCCACATGGCGGCGTATCACTAGAGATATCGCCCAGCCGTAGGGAGAAGTCAAATGAATTAGCAGCCGCCAGTGGCTCAGTTTGAATGCCTTCGCCTTCTTTTGCGGTTTTTGTCTTTGCGAACTCTGCGGCTTTTCTTTGCGAACTCTGCGGTTAAAGGCTTTGGTTCTTGGACGGAAAATCAGCGGGGATGCAGACTGATCAGCAGCAGAACCAAGTAAGCGGTGCGGTTGTGCAAACGAAAAATATTATCGAGCGATGGGGCACCGGACTGTAACGGAGAACGATCTTCCGTTTTACGGCTTCGCTTGCCCAGCCCCACAATCCTTGCCGACGTGCGGAACTTTTTGTAATCGCGGAAGGTTTGTTCCCCGTCCATCTTGTATCCCTTGAGCAAGGCGACCCGCGCGTCCAGCTTGAACGTGAGGAGGTGCGGCAGCCACACTTCGTCATTCACCCGCGTTTGTTCCAGCATCACCCGCGTGCCTTTGTGGATGCGCGCCAGCACCAGTCCCACCGAAATCGTGTCGATGGCCTCAACGTCCATCCGGCTGAGTTGCAGATCGTCCTTGTCGACCCACACTCTCCCGTGGAATTTGGGCAGGAACTTCGCCTCTTTCATATGCGGTTCGTAGCCCGGACGCGGCTCGCCATCAATCACCCAGGCCTCGCGCCCGCCCACCAGTTCCGTTCCCACCAGCTTGAAGTTGTAAGCATCGGCGATCTCGCGCACGAACTTGCGGCCGTCCTCGCGGTCTTTTTCTTCTCTCTCCTCACGCTTCCTGCGCTGTTCGTCCGATTCGTTTTTGCGCTTGTCGATCAGCTTCTGGATCTTTTCTTCTTCCTTGGCCTGGTCCTTCTCCGAGAGCGGCTTGTCGTCTTTCTCAATCATCCGCTGCACTTGCTCGCCGTAGAGTTCCATCACCTCGTAAGTCTTTGTTTCCGTCGACCTCTCCTGCCCTTTGCCATCGAGCTTGTGCTCTTCGTCGCGCTCAATGTAGGTGTAGTCGCGCAGGCGCTTGTCGTTTTCCTCATCTTTGGCCGCCACTACCCGAAACAATTCCCGCATCTGCTCCTGCGAGAGGACTCCGTTGGCACCGGGCGTTAAGTCGAGCTTCGGATTGGGATGGAGGCTCGATGCAGCTTCGGTAGCGGAGTCCGCCCGCGCCGCCGAGTCCCCCTGCGCCGAGTCCCCCTGCGCAGCCGCCAGGCAGACGGAAAGGCAGAACAGGAGGCCGGAAAGGTATGCGAATGCCGCGAAGCGCTGAATCTGGGCCTTCATACTAATGGTTGACGTACAGCAATGACAAAAATTACAAGCGAACCAGCAGGAAATAGATTTTCCGGCCGGCCGCCGGGATGCTATTTTTCGTCCGCCAGAAAACGAACCAGCACGAACCGTGCCGGGGCTGAACCCTCACTCTCCCACGCCGACCCGCGCCCGGGCTCAAGCCATTCCAGTTCGCCCGGCGATTTTCGAATGTGGTGGTCGTCGTCGCCCTTGGCGTCTTCGGTTTTGAGATCTTGGGTTTTAAGGATCTTCAGGTCCAGGTCGGTGATGGCAACGAGCAACTCGCCAATGTCCTCGGGCCGGGCGGGTATGGATTCGCCGTGGGGCAGATACGCCGCGGTGACATACGATGTGCCGAGCGGCATGGTGGCGATCGATTTGGCTGCCGGATCCTGTGACGGCCCAGTGCTGCCCGCATATCCGACATCCTCGTTCATCATGGCCCTGGGATCCAGAAACTCGACCACAATAAAGCGGCAGGTGCTTTTCTGGTCGTTGCGCATCCCGCGAGTCCATCCGCCGGGCACGTAGTTCACCCAACCCTGCTTCAACGTCCCGGAAATGATTGGTGACTGCCCTTCGAGCCACATCGCCGGCTGGCAATCCGCCAGCGTCACCAGCAGAAAAGCATGATCGTGAAGCGTGAGCTCGCTTTCGTTGTAGCCCAGCTGCAACGAAAACACACGAACTTGAGAATTTTCGAACAGCAGGCTGTGATGCGATTCATGCGCCATATCGGGCGCCGCCTGCCCCGCGGCGAACGCAGCCACCAGCATAAACAGCAATCGACCGTTCCACTTCACACCTTCTATTGTATGCCGCTGGGTTTCGGAGTTTCGAGTTTCGGAGCTTCGAGCAGAGAGGCCCGCCAACTTGTAGCACGCGTCGCGCTATGACGGATTTGGGGGCGGTTGCTGCAGGGCGAGCTGCGCGCAGGTGCGTCCGATGGTTTCTTTGGCGGTGCTGGCCTCGAGGAATTGAAAGCCGTAGCGAAACGCGCTCTTTTGGCGGACCACGGCGGGAATTTCTACGCTGCCCAGTGGCAGGTCGAATTCCAGCCGCACCACTTCTCCCAGCGGGACTTCCACTTTCAGCATCGCGGAAATGCCGGATTCGCTGAGGTCGACCGTGTGTCCCCGTATCACCGGGCTGTTGCGAGGATATACGCGGATCTCAACCTCAAGTTTGAAACGGGGATGGCGCCGCGCATCCGCGAGAGCTTGCATTTCGTGAACACTGAACCGCTGCTCAAGTTCCAAGGTATGGACTGTCCTTCCGGCAAAGGGCCCGCGGGACCGTGGTGCTCAGACCCGCGGCCTGACCCCGGCGCCCTTTTACACAAACCATCACTATCCTCAATCGGCGGAAGGCGCCTGGAACTTTAGAGCGAACGATCAAACATAATCTTTTTCTAACCTGAGTCGAAATTCAACTGCGCTGCGACTGCGAGAGGCACTCCGAGCGAAATCTCAGACGCTGGCCACATCTAGCCGCCGTTCTTCAACGCCTTTCCCAAACATTCGGCTTGAAACAGGCGTTCATCCACGCGATGCAGCCGTTTCGCCTGCGCCGGCGTGACCAGCGGGTAATGTTTGATATCGAAGAGGTGATAGACAATAAACCAGACCGGCTTCTCCGTGGTCATCCAGTTCTGGCGGTCAAAGCGCTTCAGATTGACCGGGCCAGAGAATCGTCGCAGCGTGCGTTCCCGCCGCAGGTTGCAGTAAAGGTTGAAGTAACTCAGCGCCAGTTCGCGCAGGGTGCGATGTATGGGCTCGCGCCAGCGGCATCCGCTGTAATTCGATTTGGCGATCGCGCCCCAGCATCCGTGCTCGCGAAAAATGGCGATCACGTGATCGGTGTCGTGGTCGGCTTCAAAATCAAGCAGCAGCGGAGGATATCCATTCGCGCGCAAGGCTGCCGCGGCAAAGATTGCGCCCTCCAGGCAATGCGCCGTCTCTTCCGCCAAAACTTTGCGCGGTGACCACGCCGTATCTTCCAGATGATAGGGAATCGCATCCAGAAACTTCTGAATGCCGTGAGGATTTTTCATGCTGCGCAACTTGCGCAGCTCTTTGGGAGTGAGGTCGTCGGTGGCGGAGTTGGAGGTCTTGGTCATTGGTTAGGGGTTAGTGGTCAGGGTCGTGCCAGCAGTGTAGTCGATGGCTCTAGGAAGTGGCTGATGCGAGCGTTTCTGAGGGGCTGCAGGGGCGGGAGGCGGTCGTGGCGAGCACCGGTATGGCGGGCCCGGTGAGGCGTTCCTGCGGGCAGTTGAACCGTTTTAAGCGGCATGATTAAGTGTCTTATTTTCAGTCATATACGATGAATATTTATCACAGGGGGTGAACATCCTTAAGGGGCGTCGAATCAGGACGTTACATGAAAATTGCCCTAATACCGGTGCAGCGTGATGCAACGCTCGCTGCGCTCGCTGGACAGCCGAGGCGGCTGTCCCTACATGCGTGCACGTCGCACCTGCGTGCAGGCTATATCGCGAACACTGTAGCCAACTCGTGCGGGCTGTCGACCATGACGTCGGCGGGCTGGTCCACGAGCGTGTGCGGCGCGAAGCCATAAGTCACGCCGACGGTGTGCAGCCCGGCGTTGGCGCCGGTGCGAACGTCCACATGCGAGTCGCCCACCATCGCCGCCTCTTCAGGCCGCACTCCATACTCGCCGAGCAACGCGCGCGCGCCCTCGGGATCGGGCTTCTTGCTGGCGAAACTGTTGCCGCCGTACACCTGCGAGAAAAAGTGACCAAGGCCCAGCGCTTCGACGATGGCTTGTGAGGGCTTCACCGGTTTGTTCGAGAGCACGGCCAGCTTGCGCTGGTTTCCGTGAGATGCTCCGTGAGACGTTCCGTGGGACACCCCGTTTGAGGAATTCTGAATCGCCGCCAGCGCTTCGGCCACTCCCGGATAGACCGTAGTGTGGTCGAGTTTGTGCTCGCGATAGTAAGCCAGGAAAAACTCGAGGCCCTTGCGGACGAGCGCTTCATCCACAACTTCGCCGCCCAGCGCCCGCTGGATCAGAATCGGCGCGCCGTCGCCTACGTAGCTGGCGATTACATCGTCGGGTAACTCCGGCCGTCCGATGTGGCGCAACGCGGCGTTGACCGAATGCACCAGGTCGAGGCGCGAATCGATGAGCGTGCCGTCGAGATCGAAGATGACGAGCTTGATCGAGTGCGGGTCGAAGGCGCGAAAGGTTCGGATCATACTGTTGTCAAAATCATGCTTTCTCAGGATAAAGCACTCAGCATTCAGCCGCTAGCATTCAGCCCCGCAGAACTGGGAGTTCATCGAGGCTCGGCCAGGTGAAAAAAGCAGTGGCTAGTGGTTGGTGGCTAGCATGACCCCAACGGGGGCTGTCCCCACGTGAGCATCTTTCACACCGCAGCCATGACCATGCGATCGAGGCGCTTGACAATATCTATATTTCTAGTAGTATCGAAATATGATTGTTTCGACAACCAAGGCGACCTCCTTTAAATCCAGCGAGCGCGTGGCCAAGTATGCCGACATGTTTTCCGCCATGGGGACGGAACCGCGGCTGCGCATTATGCAGCTGCTGCTGTCGGCGCATCCCGAGGGGATGGTGGTCGGCGATATTCAGGGCGAGCTGGAAATTCCTAACTCGACGCTGTCGCATCATCTGGACAAACTGCGGACCGAGGATCTGGTCGAGGTGCGGCGGGAAGGGACATTCCTGCGCTACATCGCGAATACGGCTGCGCTGCAGGAGTTGTTGCAGTTTCTTTATGCCGAGTGCTGCACGCGCAATCAGGCGCTCAAGCCGCGAGACATCATTCAAATCTGTAAATAGGAGAATTGATTATGAGTACGCGAGTTGATGTTGAAGAAATCCCTCAGGGGCGAAAGCCCGCATCTTTTTCTGCACTGGATGGCACGGCTGAAGCCGTGCCCTTCCCAAAATCCTCTGGCGCTGGCGTTTTCGACGCAGGCATCGGCGAAAGTATCAAGAATATCGTTAAGCAGAAATACGGCGAAGCTGCGCTGCGGGTGAAGTCCGGGGGCAGTTCCTGCTGTGGAGCGGCGCCCGGCAACGGCTGTGACCCGATCACGGCCAATCTTTACGACGCGGCGCAGGCGGCACAGATTCCCGAGGAAGCGATGTTAGCTTCGTTTGGCTGCGGTAATCCCACCGCGCTGGCTGAGTTGAAGGCAGGTGAGACGGTGCTCGATCTGGGCTCGGGCGGGGGCATTGACGTTCTGCTTTCTGCGCGCCGCGTCGGGTCCACGGGCAAAGCCTATGGCCTCGATATGACCGACGAGATGCTTGCCCTGGCCAACGACAACAAACGGAAAGCTGGGGTCGAGAACGTGGAGTTTCTCAAGGGCGAGATCGAGAGCATTCCGCTGCCGAACGATTCGGTGGACGTGATCATTTCCAACTGCGTGATCAATCTCTCGGCCGACAAAGACAAAGTGCTGCGCGAAGCGTTTCGCGTGCTCAAGCCCGGGGGACGCTTCGCGGTGTCCGATGTTGTGACTCGTGGCGAGATGCGCCCGGAGATTCGTCAGAGCGTTATGGCGTGGGTGGGATGCATTGCCGGGGCGCTGGAAGAGAACGAATACCGCAGCAAGCTGGGCGCGGCCGGATTTGAACAAATTGAAGTCGAGCCGACTCGCATCTACCGGACCTCGGATGCGCGCGAATTCCTGGCTGGGCAGGGAATTGACGTGGATGCTCTCGCTCCGCAGGTGGATGGCAAGTTTCTGAGCGCGTTCATCCGTGCGGTGAAACCTGTGGGCGGGAAGTCTTGCTGCGGACCCGCGTGCTGCTCCTGACGGGGAGTTCAGAAACCAGTGGCTTGTGGTTAGTTGCTAGTGGCTAGTGAGAACCTAAGGGTTTTTGCTAGCAACCAGCAACTAGCCACTAGCCACCAGCAACCAGACGAGGGCGACTATGGCACCACCCTACAACGTGCTGTTCCTGTGCACGGGCAATTCGGCTCGATCCATCATGGCGGAAGCCATCATGAATTTAAAGGGGAGGCCCAACTTTGTGGCCTATAGCGCGGGGAGCCATCCTTCGGGGAAGGTTCGTCCGGAGGCGCTGCGCGAACTGGAAGCGGCGCACCTTCCGACCAGGGGGCTGCGCAGCAAGAGCTGGGACGAATTTGCTAAACCGGGAGCGCCGCGGCTCGATTTTGTGTTTACCGTGTGCGATAACGCCGCCAATGAAGCTTGCCCGGTTTGGCCGGGACAGCCGATGACCGCGCATTGGGGTGTTCCCGATCCTGCTGCGGTGCAGGGCAGTGAAGAACAGATCAAGCAGGCTTTTCGCGAGGGTTTTTTCTTGCTGGAGCGAAGAATCGGACTGTTTCTGGCCCTTCCGCTGGCCACGCTCAGCCGTATGGCGTTGAAAAAAGAAATCGACGGTATCGGGCGACAGTGACGATGCGTATACCGGATCACCCGGGCGAGCCGCGGAGGGTGCAAATGAAAGCAACGGACCGTCTTAGCTTCCTGGATCGATATCTGACCGTCTGGATTTTCGGAGCCATGCTCGTCGGAGTGGCGTCAGGCTGGGCGCTACCCGGGATTGTCCCCTTTCTGAATCGCTTCACTGTGGGTACGACTTCCGTTCCGATCGCCGTGGGACTAATCCTGATGATGTATCCGCCATTGGCGAAGGTGCGATACGAAGAACTGGGCGAAGTGTTTCGGAACAAGAAAATACTCGCGCTCTCGCTGGTGCAGAACTGGGTCATCGGTCCGGTGCTGATGTTTGGCCTGGCCGTGGTGTTCCTGCGCGACTATCCCGAGTACATGGCGGGTTTGATTATGATCGGGCTGGCTCGCTGCATCGCGATGGTCATCGTGTGGAACGAACTGGCCAAGGGCGACACGGAGTATGCCGCGGGCCTCGTCGCCTTCAATTCTGTTTTCCAGGTATTGTTCTACTCGGTGTATGCGTGGGTCTTCGTCACCAAACTGCCGGAGTGGTTTGGGTTGCACGGTTCGGTCGTAAATGTGTCCATACGCGACATTGCCAAGAGCGTCTTCATTTATCTTGGCATCCCGTTTCTGGCGGGGATGATCACGCGATTCGTGCTGGTGCGCGCGCGCGGAAAGCAGTGGTATGAGAAGACTTTCATTCCGCGAATCAGCCCCATCACGCTGGTTGCGCTGCTGTTCACGATTGTCGTGATGTTCTCGCTCAAGGGCAGCTATATCGTGCGGTTGCCGCTGGATGTGGTGCGGATCGCGATTCCCCTGCTGATTTATTTCGTGGTCATGTTCCTGGTTTCGTTCTACATGGGGCACAAGCTGGGAGCCGACTATTCGAAGACGGCGACTTTGTCGTTCACCGCGGCCAGCAATAATTTTGAGTTAGCCATTGCCGTTGCCGTGGCGGTGTTCGGCATCAACTCGGGAGCGGCGTTTGCGGCGGTGATCGGACCGCTGGTGGAGGTTCCGGCGCTGATTGGGCTGGTACATGTAGCTCTGTATTTCCAGCGGCGCTACTTCGGGGAGGGGGCTGCTGATCTGCCGGGGGTTCCGCTTTGTGGGCCAGTGGGGAAAGGGTGAAGCCCAGAGTGGCCGGCAGCATTGCCGGAGTGGAGGCGCCGCACCCGGGGCCTGCCCGGGTTGCAGTTACGCCGGATTACCAAAGGTCCCGAAGTTTCCAGGGAACGAACTTCCTCGCTTTTCCAACCTGCCGTCTCCATTTACAATGCAACAGGTTTGGCGTAGCCCGCTTGAAACCGAAAGCGGTCCCGCGAATCTATTAACATAGGTAAACGTCGTTAGGTTAAGAGACGGTAAGCGGATGGCGACCACAAAAACCGACCCTAAGCTGAGCATTGCCGGCAACGGCAAGAAGTCCAAGAATTACGAGGGACTAACGCGCGAACGGCTGATCGAGGCTTACCGCTGCATGTATATGTCCCGGCGTATAGACGACCGGGAGATTCTGCTCAAGCGCCAGCAAAAAATCTATTTCCAGATGTCGGGGGCGGGCCATGAGGCCATTGGCGTGGCTGCCGGGCTGGCGCTGAAATCCGGCTACGACTGGTTTTACCCTTACTATCGCGACCGCGCGTTGTGCCTGGCGCTGGGGGTGAAGCCGCTCGACATGTTTTTGCAGGGCGTGGGCGCGGCCAACGATCCGAGTTCCGGCGGACGGCAGATGCCTTCGCACTGGAGCTATCCGCAGTTCAATATTGTTACGCAGTCTTCTCCGACCGGGTCGCAGATTCTGCAGGCGGTGGGGTGCGCGGAGGGCGGGCGATATTTCTCACAACATCCCAAAGCCGCTGAGATTCCTGCAGTCCCACCCTTCGCAAAAGACGCGAAGGATGGGGCACCCGGCGGCGTCTTCGATTATCGGCAGTTCAAGGACGTCAAATTTCAGCGCGACGAAGTCAGTTACGTTTCGCTGGGCGATGGAACTTCCAGCGAAGGCGAATTCTGGGAAGCCCTGAACGCGGCGGCGCTGGGCAAGCTGCCAGTGATTTTCTGCGTGCAGGATAACGGCTACGCGATTTCAGTGCCGGTCGAAGTGCAGACTGCGGGCGGGAGCATTTCGCGGCTGGTTTCGGGGTTCCCGAATTTTCATTTTGAAGAAGTGGATGGCACCGACCCGGTTGCCAGTTATGCCGCATTCCAGCGCGCGGCGCAATATTGCCGCGAGGGGCATGGGCCCGCGTTTGTGCACGCGCACGTGATTCGTCCTTATTCGCATTCGCTGTCGGATGATGAGCGGCTCTACCGTCCGGATGTGGAACGCGAGCGGGATGCGGCGCGCGATCCGGTGGCCCGCACGCAAATGTTCCTGCTGCGGGAGGGCATCCTCGACGAGAAGGGAATCACCCAGCTCGAGAAACTGGTCGATGACGAGTTACAAGTGGCGGTCGACCAGGCGCTGGAAGCGTTGCCGCCCGCGCCGGAGACGATCACGAAATATTTGTACTCGCCGGATGTGGACCCGACTTCGGTGGCCTTTTCGACGCAAGCGGTGGAGCCGCCCGCGGCTGCCGACGGCAAGAAGCCGGCCGCGAAAACCATGGCTGACCTGATCAACGCCACGCTGCGCGATGAGATGAAGCGCGACGAGCGCATGCTGATTTTTGGCGAAGATGTGGCCGATTGCAGCCGCGAAGAATATCTCAAGCGCAAGCTGGTGAAGGGCAAGGGTGGAGTCTTTAAACTCACCTTCGGACTGCAGAACGAATTTGGCACGGACCGTGTGTTCAATTCTCCTCTGGCCGAGGCGGCCATTGTGGGTCGCGCCACGGGTATGGCCACGCGTGGGCTGAAGCCGGTGGTCGAGATTCAGTTCTTCGACTACATCTGGCCGGCGATGATGCAGATTCGCGACGAACTCACGGTGATCCGCTGGCGCTCGAATAATGGATTTTCCTGCCCGGTGGTGATCCGCGTGGCCATTGGCGGATATCTTACGGGCGGCGCGATTTATCATTCGCAATGCGGGGAGAGCATCTTCACCCACATGCCGGGGCTGCGGGTGGTGTTCCCGTCGAACGCGCTTGATGCGGCGGGGCTGCTGCGCACCGCGATCCGTTGCGATGATCCCGTCTTGTTTCTTGAACACAAGCGGCTGTATCGCGAAACTTATGGACGCGCGCCCTATCCTGGGCCCAACTACATGATTCCGTTTGGCAAAGCGAAAATCGTGCAGCCGGGAACCGATCTGAGCGTGATCACTTACGGCGCGGTGGTGCCGCGAGCGCTGCAGGCAGCGCAGAAGCTGGAACGCGAGAGTGGAGTGAAAGTGGAGTTGATCGACTTGCGCTGCCTGAATCCGTTTGACTGGGAAACAATTGCGGCCTCAGTGGAGAAAACCAATCGCGTGCTGGTGGCGTATGAAGATTCGCTGAGCTGGGGCTACGGCGCTGAAATCGCGGCGCGCATCGCCGACCAGCTTTTCGACAAGCTCGACGCTCCGGTGCGCAGAGTGGCTGCGGCTGACACTTTTGTGGCTTACCAGCCGATTCTCGAAGACGCGATTCTGCCTCAGGCTAACGATCTGTTCCGCGCGATGAAAGAGCTGGCGGAGTATTGAAGAGCAGTGGCTAGGGGTTAGGGATCAGGGATCAGTTGCCAGTGCGTTTTTATTTATCTTCATCTTCATCCTCTGCCTACTCTGCGAAGAGAGTTTTGTAGAGTCCTCCGCCTAACGCGCCGCCGATCAGCGGAGCGACCCAGAACATCCACAATTGCTGCAAGGCCCAGCCTCCCACGAAGAGTGCGGGGCCGGTGCTGCGGGCGGGGTTTACTGAGGTATTGGTCACGGGGATGCAGACCAGGTGAATCAGGGTCAGGCACAGGCCGATGGCGATGGGGGCAAATCCTTTGGGGGCGCGGCCGTCGGTGGCGCCCATAATCACGATGAGGAAGAACGCCGTGAGCACGACCTCGGCGACGAAGCCGGCCAGCAGGGAGTAGCCGCCGGGGGAATGCTCGCCATATCCGTTGGAGGCGAAGCCGGCGTGCACGTCGAAGATGGGCACTCCGCTGGCGATGACGTAGAGGACGCCGGACGCGGCGATTGCTCCGACGACCTGCGCGATCACATAGTGCGGCAATTCCGAGGCGGGAAAGCGCTTGCCAACGACCAGGCCCAGGCTGACCGCCGGATTCAAGTGGCAGCCGGAAATGTGTCCGATGGCGAAGGCCATGGTCAGAACGGTGAGACCGAAGGCCAGGGCAACGCCGGCAAATCCAATGCCGACTCCCGGGAAAGTGGCGGCCAGCACGGCTGCTCCGCATCCGCCAAACACCAGCCAGAAGGTTCCGAAGAGTTCAGCAAGGGCGCGTTTGTTGAGGGGCATGGGAGATCTCCTTATGCGATTGATGGGATGTGCTTTACGTGGCTCAGTTTCCGAGAGGCAAGCAGGGTAGCACAACCGGCCCCGGCGCAAAACCGCGACCGACTTCTTCCCGCAAGTTACCGAAGGCTTTTTGCGCAAGGCGATGGTCGTTGCCCGTTCAAAGAGCGGATGCTAGGCTCGACAGAGGTGCCTCCCGCATACGCAGATTCCGCGGATGCCCGCCCGTCTGGCGGCGCGACGCAATGGCTGCAATCCGCGTCGGCCGACGTGTGGGTAAAGTTCCTGCTGGCGCTGGCCGGACTGGGCCTGGCTTTCACGGCTGCTCTGTTTTCGACGGCCTCGCGGGACGCGGGCAACGTTTGGGCGACCGTGATCCTGGCCTCGGCTTCGCTGGTGCTGGCCACGTTTGTGGGACTGTTCACGGTGCCCTATCTCGCGCGCCGCGTCGCCGTGGAGCGGTTGCGGGAAACTTTTGACTACGAAATTACGCGTGCCGGGGTGATCTATGTGCTGGTCACGCTGGTGATCGGTATCGCCGCGCTCAACACGGGAAACAATCTGCTCTACATCGTGGTTGCGGCCATGCTGGCGGCGATCCTGGTTTCTGGAGTGGTTTCGGCAATGGTGCTGCGCTGGCTGGAACTCGATGTGCGGCTGCCGGAGCATGTGTTTGCCGGGCGCGCGGTGCCGGGGCGCATTGTCTTGCGCAATCCGCGGCGATTTCTCCCGTCGTTTTCTATCTTTGTGCTCTCTACGCGCAAGAGCCGCAAGAAGCCCAAGAGGCAGTGGCAGTGGGAGTCGACCACGTTCGCTTTTCCGTTCAACCGTCCGCAGGAAGAGCAGTGGCTGCGGCTGCCGGATCGGCGTCTGCGACGCGTGACCATCGCTCCTGACCCGCCGGGAATTTTTCCCGGCATTGCGTATTTTCCATTCTTGCCGCCGCGGAAGGAATTGTCGGCCGATCTGGAACTGCTGTTTGAACAGCGCGGGCGCTACCGGGAAGGCAGCTTCGGCGTGGCCACGCGGTTTCCCTTCGCGTTTCTCACAAAGACGCGTCATGTGGCGCTGCCGCGAGAAATTCTGGTCTATCCCCGCATCGAGCCCACCGACCAGCTCTTCGACATTCTGCCCCGGGTGCGCGGCGAGTGGGAGAGCTTTGTGCGCGGCCGAGGCTCTGATTTGCACCGCATCCGCGAATATCTGCCCGAGGACTCCGCCCGCCACGTGGACTGGAAAGCTACGGCCAAGTCGGGATCGCTCAAGGTACGCGAGTTCAGCCGCGAGGATGAGCGCAAGCTGTGCATTGTGTTTGACAATCCTGCGCCTGGACTTCTTGCCGAGGCCACCTATGAACGGGCCGTGGGCCTTGCGGCCTCGCTGGCCTGGCACTTTTCCGAGCAGGATGCCGAACTGTCATTTCTGCTGCCGGGGCAAGCTCGCACTTCCGATATTCATGAATTTCTGGCGCGGCTGGCGGTGATCCAGCCTGGTGCGGAGAAAACCACGACCGCGGCGGCGGCCGAACCGACCGCAGACGCAACCACCTCGCCGGCCCTGAAGAACAGTGATCCGCTGCATGAAATCAGCCGTAGCACAACGGGCGAGTACCACATTGTCCTCACCGCCCGCTCGCGCGAATCTCTGCCGGCAGGCCTGTGGAGCTCTTCCTACTTCGTTTTTGTTGGAGATGGCGCCAGCCGCGACGGCTCTGGGATCTGAGCGAGCCCCTTTTTCCAAGCACAACCCCCCGTTTTGAATCAAGTGGGTAACGTTACTTTTGGTTACTTCAGTGCATTGAACGACGGGGGGAAAGACGTTAACTTCTCCTTAGCAGCCCGAAGGGCCATTGATCGAAAACCATGCCGAGGCCAATATCTGGCAGGCTTTGGGCCGCGGTGCCGATCGCTAAGGTTGCCTTGCCGATGAGCGAGAAAACCCGCATCCTTTTTTACGCCCTGTGGATCGCGCACCCCGTGCTGCAGACGGTGGTCGCCATCGTGATGCTGCGGCGCGGCCTGCATCGGCGATTCAAGTTTTTCTTCGCCTACATCGCAACCCAGGCTCTGATCTTCAGCCTGATTTTTCCTTCTTACCTCCGGCACAACTATTGGGCTTATTTCTATCTTTATTGGTTCAGCCAGGCGGTAAGCGCAGTGCTCGGGTTTCAAGTAATTCACGAGGTGTTTCTCGACGTATTCCGGCCGTTTCACACGCTGCGCGATCTGGGCACGGTCCTGTTTCGCTGGGCTTCGCTGGTGATGATCATGGCGGCGGGTGTGGTTGCCGTCTCCTCGGATTCGAAAGAGATTGTGCCCTGGATGCAGGCCATCATCACCACGCAGCGCTGCGTCCGGATTGTCCAGGTCGGCATTGTGCTGTTGCTGCTGATCTTTGCCCGTTACCTGGGCGTGAGCCGCAAGCAGCAGAGTTTTGGAATCGCTTTAGGATTCGGCAGTTTTGCCCTGGTGGAACTGGCGCTGCTCGCGTCATGGGTGGGAGGGCATCTGGGCAGCACGGCGGCGAATCTGGTCAATATGTCGGTATACAACGCGAGCCTATGCATCTGGATGGGCTACGTTCTGGTGAAGAGCCCGGTCCGGGAAGGTTCGGGATCACTATTGCAAACGCAGCGGTGGGAGCAAAGCCTCACTGATATTCAACATCCGCTGCCAGAAGAATCGCTGATTCCCATGTTTGAAGGCATGGTCGATCGGGCGCTGTCTCGCACTCCCTCCGCACGATCCCTCGCCGTGGGACCTGCACGCTCGAAAGCTGAATCCGACGCAGCTCCGGTACACGGCTTCGATCTTTCTGGCCTGCTGGCGAAAGTTGTCTCCAAGATTTAAAGCCAGCGATACTTTTCCGCGACATCGTCAAGCAGTGTTGCCTTTGTTCGGGTTTTGTAAACTGCCGCACTCCTGGAGTGCCTTCCGAGCACCTGTGAACCAGTCACCCAAAAATATAAAGTAAAACATGAGCAACAACTCCTAGCAGAGCTGTGTTTAATAGGGTTGTACCTGGTCTAGTTGGCGTGAAGGTGACTGAGGAGGATTAGGTCAGGAGGCAACGAACCAGGCGAGTTGCAAAATATTGCACTCTGCCCTTGACTCGTGTTCTATAATGCGGCTCCGCGCCAAGGTTCCCGTTTTAGGAAACCCTGGTCGCGGTAGGAGACAACCCATGAAACGTGCAATCAGGATTTCGGTCCTGATGTTCGGACTAGTGGGCACGTATGTAGCAGCCGCCGTTCCGCAGGTTCCCGCCCCGGACGGAGGGCCGATTCCATTGTGCCCACCACAACAACAACTGCAAAACAAATGCGACGGTCCGCAAATACCACTGGTGTAGTTAAGCTGGTGTTGAACGTCGCCGCAAGGTCACCAAAGTAACATCGGTAACTTGGGCCGAAAACTTGGGGCTCGCAATGTTTGGGCTGACCGGGACTCATATTAACCCGGCAGCCCCTTTTTTTTGTTGGGCAGGAAAGAACAGTGGCTCGTGGTTAGTGGTCAGCTCTGATGGCGGCAGCGAGTTGATGCTTCAAATCGGCGGGGTCTGATACTGCCGGCTGGCAAGTTGAACCGGTACAGAGCACGGCGAAAGAGGCGCCTGAGTTTAGTTGTGGCAGATGAGGGATCGTGGCCGCCAGCACTGGCGGAAGATTCTTCTCCACCGCTTCGTTCGCCGTCAGCCGCAGTGTGCTCTTGTGGAAGGCGAAACCTGTGTTGGCGGCAGTCTGAAGTTCAACGGCGTGAAGTGCAGCGGTTGATTCGGCGGGCCCCTCCCCGAAGAACACGAGAACCTGGATCGGACTTTCGAGGAAATGGGCGACCGCGATCCCATAAGTCGCGGCGAAAATGCCGAACTGCTCGGCCACGCCCGCGAAGGTTTCGAGCGTTTGCTCCGCCTTCTCACGATAGCTGGCCTGGCCCGTGTAGTGGTGCAGCCGCACCAGCGCAATCGCCGCCATGGGATTGCCCGCCGGGGTAGGGGAATCCTGCAGCGGCTTGCGCCGGGTGGAGAGCACGCCAAGACCCTTGCCATCGGGGGGAGGCTCGCTGTCGAAGAAGCCACCGGATGTGGGATCGAAAAATTTCGCGATCATGGCATCGGTGATGGACTGGGCGAACTTGAAGTAGCTGAGGTCAGCCGTTGCTTCGTAAGCGTCGAGGCAGGCCAGGGCGGTGAAAGCGTAGTCATCCAGAAGCCCCGCAACCCCGCGATGCTCAGCGTTCGGATCGGAGTATGCGACCACGTGCAGCAGGCGTGGTGGAGCCGGTGCAGCCGCAGGCGTGGGCGCAGGGTCAGCCGAGTGCTTGGGATGTCCCCCTCTCCAGGCCTCCGCCAAAGCGCGGTCCAGTGATCGCAAGGCAAACCGACGAGCGGCATCCAGGCCCAGCACTTTCGCAGCCTCCAGGTACGCGGACACGCACAGGCTGTTCCATCCCACATAGACGGTTTTGTCGACATACGGCGTGGGCCGCTGCAGCCGCGCCGCATACATCTTTTCTTTTGCCGATGACAGCAACTCGGCTGCGCGTTCCGTGGGCAGGCTCATGCGCCGTGCAATTTCTTCCAGCGGGGCGCGGACGTAGAGCACATTCTTGGCAGGATCGTGGTGCATTTCGCCGACTTCGTTGATGTCGTAATGCAACGCCGCGGCCTGTGCTTCTTCCGCGGTGAGAACGGCGCGCGTCTCGGCCAGCGTCCAGGTGAAATAATCGCCGTCGTCGTCCATCGAGATGTCGGCGTCCTGGGAGGCGTAGAAGCCGCCGCGCTCGCGGTCGCTGAGCCACTCGTCCATCCAGCGAATTATGTCGCGAGCCACGCTGGCAAAGAACTCGGAGCCGGTGGCCTGATAGGCGTGCACGTAGTTCTTCAGCAACTCGGAATTGTCGTAGCACATCTTCTCGAAGTGCGGGACGACCCAGCGTTCGTCGACCGAATAGCGGTGAAAGCCCCCTGCGAGCTGGTCGTAGACCCCGCCGTTGGCCATGTGCTCGAGGGTGGTGACGATGAGGTTGCGCAACTCGTCGTCGTTTGTCCGTGCATAGCTCTCGATCAATAAATCCAGCGCAGAGGGATGGGGAAACTTTGGCGCCTGCCCGAAGCCTCCATGCTGCGGGTCGAACATTTTGAAGGCGGAGGCCTGAATGGCGTCGATTACGCTGCGCGAGACCTGGCCGCTGCGCCCCGCAAACGATTCCGATTGCGCGATCGCGTTCTCGACCATTTGCGCCTGCTCGACCACATCGCCGTGTTTTTCTTTGTAGGCATTGGCGATACTGAGCAGCACGCGCCGAAAGCTGGGACGCCCGTAGCCATCCGTGGGTGGAAAATACGTTCCGCCATAGAACGGCTTGCCATCTGGAGTGAGGAACGCGGTGAGCGGCCATCCGCCCTGCCCGCTGACCGCCTGCACCGCTGCCTGATACCGGCTGTCGATATCAGGACGCTCATCGCGATCTACCTTCACCGCGACGAAATACTGGTTCACGATGGCCGCAACTTCCGGATCGTCATAAGACTCGCGATCCATCACATGGCACCAGTGGCACCACACCGCGCCAATGTCGAGCAGCATGGGCTTGTTGTCGTTCCGAGCTGCTGCGAACGCCTCCTCGCCCCACTCATGCCACTGGATGGGCTGATGCATAGCGGAGCGCAGGTATGCGGAGGATGCGCGGGCCAGGGAGTTTAGGGGGGCAGTGGTCATGGGGTCCTAGTCTAAACGTTCCTTCTAAGGCTGAATCAGGACCGTACGGAGTCCTCAGAGCGACGTCTTCCCCGAGCGCCAACCGGTGAGCAACCTTGCAAGGATCGCGTTTTCCCTTTTCATCAGGATTGAGTAGATAAAGAATACTCCGCTAGGTGCGCCAAGCGAGCCCAACCACGCCAGCGGCCTAAGTCACCGTCGGTGAAGCCCATCGCGCGGGCCGAGAGGCGTCCACTCCAGATCCAGCCCTTCGCGCATGCGGGCAAGAGCGCGCCTGCGAGCCACGCTGTAGGTCTTTCGTTCGACCTCCCAGCGCACTCTCCCGCGCACCCGACGGACCGAGCCTTGAGCGTGCGTTGCCGCCAGCAGCCGGAGGCCCGCCTCCACAGCAGATTTCTTGGCCGGAGTGCCACTGTACCGCATGGCTTCGCGCATCAAGTTGTCATCGATGTCAATGCAGGTGCGCACGGCTGTCCTCCTGATGTTTAGTATCTCATTCCGGGTATACTTCTTTTCCGAAGGCCCCACATATTCATCGCATGTGTCTTTATTAGGAGGATTTTCGTGACTTATTTTCGCCGATCCAGCACGGGCCTCGTCACCCTTGCATTCCTCGCGCTCGCGCCGATGCTTGCGCAGACTGCCCGTCCCGTACCCACCCCGGCTCCTGCCGCTGAGACCGGAAAATTCCGGCTACACAAGTTTGAGCAGGCTATCGGCGAAGAGACTTACACGATCACCCGCGAGGGCGGCACGCTCACGCTGAAATCTGATTTCGCATTTACCGATCGCTGGACCAAGGTTCCCCTGACCACCACGCTCAAGGCGGCCGATGACTACACGCCACAGAGCTTTACCATTCAGGGCAAGACTTCGCGGCTGTCTGCGATCGATCTGGCCGTAGAAGTCAACGGCTCGAGCGTCGTTGTCCGCCAGAGCCAGGGGAACAATCAGGGCAGCAGCGAGGGCGACAGCAAAAACGCGCGGACTGTGCCTGCGCCGCAGAGTTTTTTCACCATCGCTGGGTATGCCCCGGTCGCGATGCAGGTGGCGCTGATGCGGTACTGGCGCGCGCACGGCTCGCCGGCACATCTGGCGACGCTGCCCTCGGGCGAGGTTCAAATCCAGGATCGCGGAGCCGAGACGATCGACGTCGACGGCCGCGCGATTCACGCCGAGCGATTCACCGTTCGCGGCCTGATCTGGGGAATGGAAACGCTCTGGATGGACAGTGACAACAATCTCGCCGCACTGGTTTCCACCGACGCCGAGTTTGACCACTTCGAGGCGGTGCGCGATGAATACGAGCCGGCGCTCGCGAAGTTCGTGGCCAGCGCGGCGCGCGATGAGATGGCCGCGCTTTCCGAACTGGGCCAGGGGTTACCTGGACGCCGCACCGGCACGTTCGCCTTTGTCGGGGCCATGCTGATCGATGTCACGGGTAAACCGCCCGTCGCCAACGCTACCGTCATCACGCGTGACGGAAAAATTGTGGCGGTTGGACCCAGCGATAGAGTGAAGCCGCCGCACGATGCCCAGCGCATCGATGTGGCCGGAAAGTTCATCATCCCCGGCTTGTGGGATATGCACGCGCACTACGAGCAGGTCGAGTGGGGACCGATCTACCTGGCGGCGGGCGTCACCACAGTGCGCGACGTGGGCAATGAATTTGAGTTCATCACGGCGGTGCGCGACGCGGTGAACGGGGGCAAGGCGCTGGGGCCGCACATGTTGCTGGCGGGAATCGTCGACGGCGACAGTCCCAACGCCATCGGCATCGCGCGCGTCAATTCTCCCGCAGAGGCCCAGACCTGGGTGCAGCGCTACCACGATGCCGGATTTCAGCAGATGAAGATCTACAGTTCGATGAAATCCGAAAATGTGAAAGCCGTTTGCGACGAGGCCCACCGCCTGGGCATGACCGTTACCGGCCACATTCCCGAGGGCATGACCGCCTATGACGGCGTGAACGACGGCATGGACCAGATCAACCACATTCACTACGTGTTCGATCTGCTCAAGCCGAAAGATTTCAACGAAAAAGCTGCCAAAGCCAGCCCGGCAGAGCGCGCCGAGATGATGGCGTCACTGGATGTGAATTCGGATGCCGGCAAGGAGGCGATTGCATTCCTGAAAGAACATAATACCGTGATCGATCCGACCATGGCGTTGTTCGAATTCTTGCGCCGCCCGGCGGATGTGCCTGCCGATAAAATCGAGCCGGGAATTGACCATGTTGCTCCGGAACTGCACGAGCAACTGATCAGCGGAGGGGTGCCGGCCGAGCGTGCGGCCACGCAGCTGAAGATCGTGAAAGAAGAATTGGCCATCATTGGCGCGCTGCATCGTGCAGGAGTGCGCATCGTCGCAGGAACGGACCAGATGGTGCCAGGTTATTCGCTGTACCGGGAAATCGAGTTGTACAACCAGGCCGGCTTCACGCCGCTGGAGGCGCTGCAGGCTGCCACCATCGTGCCTGCGCAAGTGATGCACGCCGACGGCGAGAGCGGATCTGTCGAAATTGGCAAGCGCGCCGACTTCGATATCCTCGACGCCAACCCGCTCGCCGACATTCACAACATTCGCAGCGTACGTTTCGTGGTGGCCAACGGCGTGTTCTTCGAGACGGCCCCGTTGTGGCGCAGCGCCGGGTTTAAGCCGTAGCGAATTTGTCGGGAGCATCCATTTGGTGATACATCCCCGTGCATCGCTCGCTGCATCTCTCAAACATACGATATCCTTACGGTCTCAAGTCCAGGGAAACTGAAATGAAACCAGGATGGGCGAAAGTCGTCTTTACGGCAGCGCTTGCGTCAGTTTTGGTCTTGCACTCGGGCATTCTGGAGGCGCAGGATGCCATTGCCACGATATCTGGCACGGTTACGGACGCTTTCGGCAAAGTTGTTCCCAACGCAACAGTCTCGGTCAAGAACGTGACCACCGGCCAATCAAGGCAAGCGCAAACCAATTCTAATGGAATCTACACGGCGCCCGATCTCGCGCCTGGCGACTATGAAATCTTCGTCACCGCGACCGGCTTCGATGCGAAATCGGCCAAGGTGACGCTCGCGGCTGGAACAAATCAAACGGCCGACCTGATGGTTACCGCCGCGCAAGCCCAATCGCCGGCGCCACCAACTCCTGCAACCAGCCCAGCCTCGTCTGAGAACCTTCCCAACGCGCCCTCCAGCACGAAGCCTGAGCCTTCGCTGCAGGATCTGGGTTTTTCGGCGGCCGAAACTCAAGGCAACGCTAAGCAGCAGGCGCTGCTCGATAAGCGCACACACATGCTGAAGATTCATCAGCGACTGGGTTTGATCACGACGATTCCGCTGGTAGCCTCGATCGTGAGTTCGGCCGGCGCCGGAGGCAAGAGCACCAGCACCACTTCCCGCGACCTGCATGTGGCTCTGGGCGGTCTGACCGGGGACTTGTATTTTATAACCGCTTACTATGCGATTCGCGCTCCCCGCGTGGCCGGAAGCGAAACGCGTGGACCCATTCGCGTACACAAAGCTCTGGCCTGGATCCATGGCCCCGGGATGGTTCTTACACCTATCCTGGGGATCATCGCGTTCAATCAAAAGAGCAGCGGGGAAAAGGTTCACGGCCTGGGCGCGGCACATCTGCCGGTAGCCCTGGTTACGGCTGGGGCCTATGGGGCGGCCCTGTTGTCGGTCTCCGTAAAATTCTGAGCACAACCAGCTTTTGAGCACAATCAGCTTTCGAGCACAACCAGCTTTCGATCAATATGAACAAGAAAATCCTGGCCGCCTTCCTGCTTCTCGCGCTTGCGCGGCTCTTTGCCGCCGACAGCCAATGGGTTCTGGACCAGTCCACGCTGACGTATCACGTGTCGCATCCGCTGCATCAGAGCGAGGGCGTGAGCCATGCGGCGCGCGGGAAAGGCGTTTGCCACGCCGGGCAATGCGACTTCCTGATCGCCGTGCCCGTGAAGTCGTTTGATTCCGGCGACAGCAACCGCGACCTGCACATGATTCAAGTCACGCGCGGGGCCGAGTTTCCCATGGTTACGGTGCGCACGCGACTGCCGGAATCGGCGTCGACCTCAACAACTGTGCAGGCCGATCTTGAGATTCAGTTCGCGGGCCAGACCGCGCAGTACAAGCAGGTTTCATTTCAGCTCGTGACTCAAGGCAATCAAACCCGCATTACAGGAACGATTCCCGCGACGCTCACTGATTTTAAGATCGATCCGCCCTCGCTTCTCACACTTCCCGTGAAGAATGAAATTCCCATCCGCGTGGAGATGACCTGGCATCCGCAGTAAGGAATTTGCCGTCTCTGCTGCTGCCGAGGCTTCGAATATTCCGACTTAGTGTTTCGGGTAGAAGGTAAAGTTCGAGACGTCCATTTCCCGGTCGGGCGGAATGAGGAAACCGAACTTGCCGTCGGTGAACGACCGTCCTTTTTCCAGGGACGGAGCCGCCGAGCGGTCCCAACTGGAGAGCGCAGTCCAGTTGTCGCCGTGCAGGCTGTACCGGTGCACCAGCATATTGGGAGTGATGTCAATGGTCAGGCTGACGGAAGGCGTATTGGGCGGGATGTTGTGCGGCACCTTGGCGAGCTCGTGGCGTTCGCCATCGATCACGTCGGCACGATAGAGGAACTTGCTGTCGAGTTGAATCTCCGTGTAATTTTTGTCATCACGAAAGCCGACAACCCAGCGGAACTTGGTGCGGGAGAAAGGGCCGTGACTGAAGTTCAGCCGCAGGGCGAACACGAAACTTCCCGGCCCGGGCGGTGCGTCGTAGAGAACGAATCCTCCGCCGTGATGAACGTACCAGCCATCCTTTTGCGTCCAGGTTTCCGGGTTTTGGAAATGATCGATTCCGAAGGTGCTGGGGTTCTGCACTAGATTGATGGACTTGGTCTCTCCGGCCGCGACTGAAACATTCTGAGCGAGCGGGCGCCCGGATGTGCTGCGAACGGTCACGGTGTAGGAACCTTCTTCCAGAGAAACCTGTTTCGATCCGGTAAGTGTGTAAAGGGTGCGATTGCCCTGGGTAACGATCCAGACTGCGTTCTGAGCAACGGAAACGTCGAGAATGCCCATGGCGGGTTTTAGCTTGAAGTCGGTATCGGAAAGGCGCACGGTTTCGCCTTCCGCGAATTTTCTTTCGATCTTTTTAGGCTGATACCCTTTGGCGATCACCTCGACGGAGTGCGAGCCCGAGGGAAGGCTGTAGGAAAACGCTCCGTCGGAAGAGGTGGTGCCGACCGCTTTGTCATCGACCAGGACTTGCGATTGGGGAAGCAGGTGATCGAGATTGAGCGTGGCGAAACGAGGCAGGGGGTCGAGAGGGAAGTCAACCTTGGCTTCCTGGCCTTTGACGATCGTAACTTTCTGTTCGGGCGCGTCTTTGAATCCGTCCTTATGAACGTGGATCGTGTGTTCGACGGTTTTCAAATTTGGAATGTGCAGATGCCCGTGCTCGGTTTTACGGCGGTAAAGCTTGCCGTCAAGGTAGACATCTACGTTGTCTTGACCGGCGATGACCAAAGCGCTGCCCACATCGCGATCGGAAAATACGATGGCGTCGAGGCTGGGCGCGCCGCCCACTTCGAAAGACATCTTGCGCTGGTTTTTCCCCTCGCCACCACAAGTTC
>Ga0209167_10000060_pt1 | contig 133386 bp, 129 predicted proteins | sample Coa_R1_9_FD_187154 | JGI IMG/M metagenome (GOLD analysis project Ga0209167, IMG submission 187154) | Surface soil microbial communities from Centralia Pennsylvania, which are recovering from an underground coalmine fire - Coalmine... | ecosystem: Environmental > Terrestrial > Soil >... | reverse complement strand
CTGGCACGACCTGACCACAATCAGCGAACAACCGGAGGCAGCGTAATAGCAAGTTGATACTTCAACCGCTCAACTCGTCGCCTGGCCGATGCTTACTGCTTTTCCACCACTTGACCGACACTACCCGTCAAGTCTCGCGGCTGATCTGGACCTAGGTCGGGAACCTAAATTTTCACGCCGCCCGACAGGATATAACTCCTCGGAACTTTTGTGCGCTCATAATCTAAGACAACCTTCGCCTCAAGCCCGCAGTGTCGCGTAACGTCACTCGCAGATAAGGCTGTAAACATGGATACGAGGGGCACTCTAGTAGAGTCCAGCCGTCTTTCGTTGCAGTGCGACTGGCGAGCGGTCCGTCTCACAGGCTCTTTTCAAGGTCATATTTGGATACATCCCAACGAACGGCACCTTTCAGCGACGAAGAGAGTTCATATAGCTTACCCGCCGGAATTGGCAGTACTTGAAGTTCTGTCCAGCCGCCGTCCGGCGAACCGGTTTCTACCCCGAAATCTTCAATCCGAGATGGTACTGGCTGTAAATTTGTGACCTTTAGGAGCATACGGGTCCACGGGCGACATGACGTTCTTGTTGTCGAGACGGTACACCAACATGCGTGGCGCAAACGGGATCAATGGAAGGTAGCCGTTGATGAGCACCGGTCCGGAGATATGTATTCTAAAGGGTTCGGGTCGTGCAAATACCGTTTCACTGAGCTGAAATGCGTCAGGAATAAAGAATACGAAAAATATAGTCAAACACGAAATTACCATCCAGTAATTCGGGTTCTGTTTTTTGTATGTCTTGTGCCGATATTGAAGATGTACCGAAAGCGCCAAAGCTGCAAGGCCAGCGAAAATCCAATGACGAAAATTACCCCACACACCACCGACAATTATAAGCGCAAGGCCAGTAAGCCCAAGAACTGCGTTGACAAACTCTATATGGTGCAAGAGGAAGTGGCGTTTTATATAGCCAGTTTTATTACTATTGGTTTTGGCGTAGGGGGTTCTTGCGACCCTCTGGCTTCATGGCATTTATTAACTCCAAAACTCCAGTTGCTCAGGTTTACTGGCGGCGCGATGCAGGAGCGCTCGCCAGTTCGAGCGCCTCAGCATCCTGCCAATGCCGCCTTGAAAATATCTGGATTCTTGCGGTTGTTATGCCGCCACGAAAATTCGTTCAAATACAGCGGCAGATACTGCTTGCTGACGTTGTGCTGAGTGCCGATGATTCCACGCTTGAGCAACGCCCAGAAGGAATCAAGGTTCGCGGTGTGGACTTCGCCGCGTACATACTCGCCAGCGCCATGGTTCACGCTCTCATGCGGATAACCGATGGCGCTCAGATAATGGTAGCCCTTGTGCTCATCGGTCGCTACCAAGTCAACCTTGTCGCTCACAACCTTGTTGACGAAACCATTGAGCGTCTTGGCGTCCGTGTTTTTCGATGATTTGACAGACGACGTTACCCTTGCGAGCGATTGCGCCGATTAACGGCAACCTTGCCGATCGTGCCGCGTCCAGCATTGAGCCGCTTGTTGGCGTGCTTGTTCTTCTCTTTGCCGCCGATGTATGCCTCATCAACTTCGACTTGACCCATAAGCTTAGAGAAGTCGTTGCCGTTATCCGGCATCGCGCGCACACGATGGCAGATGTAGAAGGCCGTCTTGTAAGCGGTTGGCCTGCCGCTCTCTTTGAGCATCCGCTGGATTTGAAGCGCGCTCATTCCCTTTTTGGACTGGCAAATGAGGTAGATTACCTCAAACCAAATTGGCAACGGGTAGTTGGTGTTCTCGAACACCGTGCCGACCAGAGGCGAGAAGCGGTAGCCATTCTTCTTATGGCAACGCCAGACTTCGCCCGTCTCCCGATTTACGGTCTCAGCGCCGCTTTTGCAGACCCAATTCCAAGCGCGATTCTTTACCTTGAAAACCTTCGCGCTATTGCAGCGCGGGCAGCGCACCCCCTCCGGCCAGCGCAAGCTAACCAGCAATTCAAGGCAAGCATCCTGAGTGTTGTACTGCTCGTGAATCTGTCGAAGGCTAATCATGAACAGACTTTACACCTAAATCAACCAATGGTGTCAAGTCCGTAATAATTCCCAAAAAAACGGGCCACTGATCGAGGGGGAATACTCAATCAAGGCCCGTCATATCAGCCGCCCTCTGGCGCGAGCGACTGTCCGATTGCAAAGGGAGGAGTCTCGCAATCGGAGGACGGAAGCCGAAGCCGCCGTCCTGTAAAGTTGGACGGCGGCCCGATGCGAATTATTCAACTGATCTTGCGCACGCTCAGGGCAAACCGATCGCGTGGAGTTTAGGCGAACTCAAACCCCTCGTAGCCGCTCGCCGCAACCTCCTGCACCTTCTTGCGATAGTTCGGCGCCGTGTTCGCGTAGAGGACCAATGCACGCTTCTTGCCCGGAATATTCGACCCCATAAACCAGGATTCCGCCCCGCTCAGCAGCGTATGGTTGGCCATCTCGATCGTGTGTTCCACCCATGCCTGTTCCGCCTGCGGAGTGGGCGCGACGCGGGCCAGACCCTTCTCGCGCATGTAAGCGATGCAATCGGAAATCCAATCGACCACCAGCTCGGCGCAGACCGGGTAGTTGCAGAAGGCGGAGTTAATCGCCATGAAGAAGTTCGGGAAGCCCGCGGTCTGCATCCCTAGGTAGCTGCGCGGACCATCCGCCCAGGTGTCCTTGAAGGTTTGTCCCTTCAGCCCGCGAATATCCATGCGGGTCAACGATCCGCTGACGGCGTCAAAACCGGTCGCGTAGATGATGACGTCGAATTCGTACTCTTTCTCGCTGGTCCTGATGCCCTTGGGCGTGATGCGCTCGATCGGGGTCTCACGGACATCAACGAGTAGCACATTGTCGCGGTTGAATTGCTCGTAGTAGCCGCTTTCGAGCGGGATACGCTTCGATCCGAATGGATGGTCCTTGGGCACGAGCTTTTCTGCCACCTGCGGATCCTTGACGCGCTCACGGATCTTGTTGCGGACGAACTCGGCGAAGTCCTCGTTGGCCACGCGATCGGTCATAATGTCGTGGAAGTTGGCCAGCCATTTCGAGAAACCGGGCTTTGCCCAGAGCTCCTCGTACAGTGCTAGGCGCTCTTCGCGCGGCACCTGCATCGTGTAGCGGTAGTCGAAGTCGTAAATAAATCCGGCCGGGGTCTCGCGAATCCGCTTGTGGATTTCCGGATAGGTCTCCTTGAAGCGGCGCTGGGTCTCCGGGCTGACCGGCCCGTTGCGCAACGGCGCGCAGTAGTTGGGCGTGCGCTGGAAGACCGTAAGCTGACCGACTTCTTTCGCGATCTCCGTGATGAGCTGGACGGCCGTCGGTCCCGTGCCGATGACGGCGACGCGCTTGCCGGCAAGGTTCACGTGTTCCTGGGGCCAGCGGCCAGTGTGAAAGGTTTCGCCCTTGAAGTCCTTAACGCCCTCGAATGGCGGCGTAAAATCCGCGGAGAGGATGCCGACCGCGGCGATCAGAAACTGGCATCGCGCCCGCCGGCCATCCTTTAAGCCAACGTCCCACCGATTCTCACGCTCATCATAAACTGCCGACGTTACCCGGGAATTGAGCTGAATGTCCTTGCGCAGGTCGAACTTGTCGGCGACATAATTAAGGTAACGCTCGTTCTCCGGCTGGGCGGAGAAATGCTCTTTCCAATCCCACTCCTCATACAATTCCTTCGAAAACGAGTAGCCGTAAGTTTCGCTCTCTGAATCGAAGCGGCAGCCTGGATAGCGGTTCCAGTGCCAGGTGCCGCCGACGCCGCTGCCATCGTCGTAGAGCCGTACCGAAAGTCCGAGCTGCCGGATCCGGTAGAGTTGATAGAGACCGGTGACCCCGGCGCCGATAATGATAACGTCAAATTGATCTACTGATTGCCTGACGGCAGTTGGCGTGGCTTCGAGCGCACTCGACATTTTGACCTCCGTGCTTTCCACCTTTGGACTCATTGTGTGGGACAGAATACTTGTCAACGGACAATATTTACGGTCGAAAGGAATTTGTCAAGAAAATCGGCGGCTGATCAGGAATCTTGACGCAGCTCCAAGGGGCGGCCGAGTCGTGTCTTTCGCTGAGCCTCGCGGACTCGGCCACCCACTGGACGTGCGGCCAAGGTAAAGACTCGCTCGCTCCCTCCTATGTTAGCCTTTGGGCAGGCCCAGCGCGCGTTCGCCGATAATGTTGTGCTGAATCTCGCTGGTGCCGCCCGCGATCGTCATCATCCGCGCCCCGAGCATCCGATTGCTCCATTTGCCGCCGTCGAGGGACAAGCCGGCGTCCCGTTCGAACTGGCTGTAGGGCCCCAGCAGCTCCATCGCAAACTTCGCGATGCGCAGGTTGAGGTCGCTGACCGCGAGTTTGCTGCCCGAGCCTTCGGGGCCGGGCGGCAAGCCTTTCAACCGGCGGGTTAACTGACGCAGGTTCGTATAGCGCAGGCCGGCAGCCTCGCAACTGAAGCCCGCGAGCTTCTGGCGGACGCTCGAGTCCTCCCAGGCGGTCCCGCCGTTGCGCGAGGTTTGGCGCGCGATCGCCGCCAGCTCCTTGAGTCCGCTCAGCGTGTCGCGCACCTGCCCAGAACCGATGCTGCTGCGCTCGAACATCAGGGTGGTCACCGCGACCTGCCAGCCCTGATTCTTTTCGCCGACCAGGTTCGCCTTGGGCACCCGCACATCCTCGAAGAAGACCTCGTTAAAACCGCGATCGCCGGTCATCTGCACCAGCGGCTTAACCGTGACCCCGGGACTGTGCATATCGACCAGTAGATAGCTGATGCCCTTATGTTTGGGCGCAGCGCTGTCGGTGCGGGCGAGCAGGATGCACCAGTCGGCGTGATGGGCGCCGGAGGTCCAGACCTTCTGGCCGTTGACGATGAAATCGTCGCCGTCTTCGACCGCACGGGTCTGCAACGCGGCGACATCGGAGCCGGCGTTTGGTTCGGAGTAGCCTTGGCACCAGATCTCATCGGCGGAGAGGATCTTCGGCAAGTAACGCTGCTTTTGCGCTTCAGTGCCCCAGTGCATCAGGGTGGGGCCGACCAGGGCGATGCCGAGGCCATTGACCATTGTGGGCGCCTTAACGCGTCCCAGCTCCTCGCCGAAGACGATGCTCTGTTCGAGCGTCGCGCCGCGTCCGCCATAGGCTTTGGGCCAGGTGATGCCGACCCATCCGCCCGCGTGCAGCTTCTTATGCCAGGCAAGACGAGTCTTGTAGCCGGCGCTGCCCGCTTCAAGAAATTCCGCGATCTGGTCGTCGTCAGGACGCGGTTCCGGCCGATTGACTTCGAGCCACGCCCGAAACTCCCGCCGGAAGGCCTCCGCCTCTTCGCTAAAGTTGAAATCCATCAATCACTCCCCGGGATTTATTCCCTGCCAGTCTATGGTTCGACCGGGTGGATCGCCAGCACGCCAGTTGCGGGGTACTGACGTAAGTCAGTACCCGTTGCGGGCGCATCTTGTCCTTGGAGTCCTATATCCGGCAAGCTGTCCGGATAGATTGAAACGCGCGGGGTAAGGACATGACCGCACCTCATGCTTCCAAGTCTGCACAAATTCGCGCCCGCCTTAATCATCCGATCATCGATTCCGACGGCCACACGATCGAGAACCCGAATGTTCTGGCCGAGTACATCAAGTCCGAGAGCGGGCCCAAGACGGCAGAGCGATTCCTCGCGCTGCGCGCAGCCTACTCAAACCTGCAAGCGGGCGGGCGCTCGGCTGATGGCAGCCCAGTGGTCCCGGGCGAGAGCCTCGCCGAAGCGCGTGAGCGCGGAATAACGCGCGGTCCGTGGTGGGGCATCCCCGCGGCCAACACACTCGATCGCGCGACCGCGATGCTGCCGAAGTTGCTATACGAGCGGATGGATGAACTCGGACTCGACTATTCGGTTCTCTATACCACGCTCGGATTTACCCTGATCGAAATCGAGGACGAGGAGCTGCGGCGCGCCTCTTGTCGCGCCTTAAATCGCATGCGTGCGGACATGACGGCCGGATTTGGCGATCGCCTCACGGCCGCTGCGGTCATTCCGATGCATACGCCGCAGGAGGCGATCGCAGAGCTCGAATTCGCGGTTGGGGAACTCGGCATGAAAAGCGCGATGATGGCGAGCTTCGTCAAACGGCCGATCCCGAGCATCGCGCGAAAATATCCTGCCGCCGCCCAGTCCGCTTACACTCTCGATGTATACGGAATCGACAGCGATTACGATTACGATCCGTTTTGGGCCAAGTGCCAGGAGCTCGGCATCGCACCGACCTTTCATTCGCTCGGCTATACCTGGGGCAGCCGCCAGTCCTACAGCAATTACGTTTACAATCACGTCGGCAGTTTTGCCGCGAGTGCAGAGGCCATCTGCAAGGGTCTCTTGTTGGGGGGCGTGCCGCTACGTTTCCCCAAACTACGCTTCGGGTTCCTCGAAGGCGGGGTGGCCTGGGCGGTTATCTGCTATTGCGACTTGATCAGTCACTGGCATAAGCGCAACGGCAAGGCGATGCGCGAGTCGCTCGATCCCGCGCTGGTCGACCAAAACCTCCTCGCCAGCCTGGTGGCGCATTATGCGCGGCGTCAGACCGATGGCGACCTGCGGATGCTTCGGGGTTTAGGCGCCGTCCCGGCCGGAACGATTTCCTCAGATATCCCGCTCGACGAGTTCGGAAAGAGCGGTATCCAATCAGCCGAAGACCTCCGCAAAATTTTCACCGAGAAGTTTTACTTCGGCTGCGAGGGCGATGACCCGCTCAATGCGATGGCCTTCAACGCGCGCGGGATTCCATTCGATGCTCGGCTTAGGCCGCTCTATGGCTCCGACATCGGTCATTGGGATGTACCCGATATGGCGAAGATTGCCGAGGAAACTTACGAACTCGTAGAGCACGGAATAATTAATGAAGAAGCTTTGCGCGCATTTGTGTTTGATAACGCGGTTACATTCTGGACCGCGAATAATCCTGATTTTTTCAAAAACACAATAGTGGAACGAGCCGTCGGCCGCAGGCGCGCCGAGCTGCTCGGCTCGAATTGATCTTTTGGCGAAGTTTCGGCCCTTATTTCGTCAACTCGACACGCGCCGCCGGTTCACTATCCAGCGACGGTATGGAGGGCCTGAGATCGAGCACCGGAGTGCGTCGAGCTTGCATATCCAGTCCGGGAGGATAGGATATGCGGAATATGAAGGATAGGCAGCTTCATCAGAGCCATCCGGAGATCCTCAAGCGCCTGCACCGCGCGGAGGGCCACCTGCGCAGCATCTGCACGATGATCGAGGAGGGCCGCCCCTGCCTCGACGTGACACAGCAGCTCCATGCCGTCGAGAAGGCGATTTGCCAGGCGAAGCGTACCCTCATCCAGGACCACGTCGGCCAGTGTCTCGAACGGGCGATGGGACCGATGCAGCGTGAGCAGCGTCAATCGCTGGCCGAGTTCAGCGAGATCACCAAGTATCTATGAGCGCTGCGGCGCCTCAAGTTTCGGCGGCCCTCTTAATCACCGCGGTCGGCGCGGTTGGCGTGCTGCACACGATGGTGCCCGACCATTGGCTGCCGATCACCGTGCTGGCGCGCCGCGAGGACTGGACACTGGGCGAAACCGCCGGGGTCGCGCTACGGGCGGGGATCGGGCACGTCAGCTCGACGCTTGCGATCGCCGCGATCGCCTGGATCGCCGGGGTTGCCGCTGCGCGGCGCTTTGGCGGGCTCGTCGATATGCTGGCGGGCCTGGCGCTGATTGGCTTCGGCGCGTGGATCGCACTGGCGGCCTGGCGCGAGCAACGAGCCGGAGAGCCGACTCCGCCCGACCCGTCCCGCTCCCAGGATCATCAACAGAAGAGCAAAGAGCTCCGGAAGTCGCGTACCGCGCTGATTCTGATCCTGGGCTCCTCGCCGATGGTCGAAGGCATCCCGGCATTTTTTGCGGCGGCCAAATACGGCGCCGCACTGGTGCTCACGATGAGCGTGGTTTTTGGGGCCGCGACGATCATGACCTATGTCGTGCTCTGTGTCGGCTCGATTGTCGGCTTGAAGCGCGTGAGCCGGGGCCGCTTCGAGCGCTATGGCGAGGTCTGGAGCGGCGGTTTTATCGCGCTGGTCGGATTCGTATTTTTAGCCTGGCCGGTACTGTAGCGAGGTCATTTTGCGCTAGTCTGCCGCGGAAGAGGTAGCACGATGAGTCAGGCTAGCGATGCGATCGCGGGCGCAGAAACTACCCGTTTCGAAGGCCGGGAGAACGCGACGCGGCCCTTCACCGGCGCCGAGTTCCTCGCGAGCCTGCGCGATTCGCGCGAGGTCTGGATCTATGGCGAGCGGGTCAAGGATGTCACCGCGCATCCGGCCTTTCGCAACTCGGCGCGTATGCTCGCGCGGATGTATGACGCTCTGCACGATCCGGCCCGCCAAGGGCTGCTGACCTGCCCGACCGATACCGGCAACGGCGGCTTCACGCAGAAGTTTTTCCGCGTCCCGCGCGATACTGCCGAACTGGTCGCGAGTCGCGATGCGATCGTGGAATGGGCGCGGATCTCCTATGGCTGGATGGGCCGCTCGCCCGATTACAAGGCCAGCCTGACCGGCACGCTCGGCGCCAATACTGACTACTACGCGCCGTATCAAAAGAACGCCCTGAACTGGTATCGCAAAGTGCAGGAGCGCTGTCTGTTCCTGAATCACGCGATCATCAATCCTCCCGTCGACAAGAGCCGCCCGCCCGGCGACGTGATGGATGTCTACGTCCATGTCGAAAAGGAGACCGACGCCGGCGTGATCGTCAGCGGGGCCAAGGTGGTGGCGACCGGCTCCGCCCTCACTCACAGCAACTTCATCGGCTATTACGGGCCAACGCCGCTGGGGCGGCCCGAGATGGCGCTGTTCGCGATGATCCCGATGGACACGCCGGGCGTAAAGCTGATCTGCCGTCCGTCATACGAACTTGCCGCGGCGACGATGGGCAGTCCGTTCGACTATCCGCTCTCCTCACGCGTGGACGAAAACGACGCGATCTTCATCATGGACAAGGTGTTGGTGCCGTGGGAAAACCTCTTCGTTTATCGCGACCTGGAGAAGGCCAACGGTTTTTTCCCGGCCTCCGGTTTTACTCCGCGCTTCACGCTGCACGGCTGTACGCGGCTCGCGGTCAAGCTCGATTTTCTCGCCGGGCTGATCCTGAAAGCCGCCGAAGCGATCGGTTCCATCGATACGCGCCCGGCGCAGGTGCAGGTCGGCGAGGTGCTGGCCTGGCGCAATATCTTCTGGGGCTTGTCGGATGCGATGGTGAAATCGCCCGAGCCCTGGGTTAACGGCGCCGTGCAGCCGAACCTCAATTACGGTATGGCCTATCGGTTTTTGGCGACGATCGCCTATCCACGAATCAAGGAGATCGCCGAACAGACGATCTCGAGCGGCCTGATCTATCTCAATTCGCACGCGATCGATTTCAAGACGCCGGAGCTGCGACCCTACCTCGACAAGTACCTGCGCGGCTCGAACGGCTATGACGCAGTCGAACGGGTCAAACTCTTGAAGTTGCTCTGGGATGCGGTCGGGAGCGAATTCGGCGGGCGGCACGAATTATACGAACGCAACTATGCCGGCAATTACGAGAATATTCGGCTCGAGAATCTGCCGACCGCGGTTGCGACCGGTGATGCGGCGAAACTTAAAGCGTTTGTTGAGAGTTTCATGGCCGAGTACGACCTCGACGGCTGGGTCGCCCCGGACTTGATCAACCCGTCAGATGTCAACCGTGTCGGGCTTGGCCGCGGGTCGAAGCGTTAGTCCTTGGGCAAGCCGAGGACGCGCTCGCCGATGATGTCGCGCTGAATCTGATTGACGCCTGCGTCTCGCGTATCGCTCGCCACGCCCGCTTAGCCGCCGCAGCCACTTCCGCTGCTTCTCTTGCGTGGGGCGAGCTTACGGCAATCCGCGCGCCTCGCTGGTAAGATGCCTTCAAATGAGACGACACTGGCGTTTTGCTGCATACGTGATGGTGGTGGTTCTGCTTTCTGCGGCGGCTTGTAGCACGAGACGCTCGCTCGGGGACAAGATGCAGAGTTGGGTAGGCCAGCCTCGCGATAGCTTAATCCAAAAGTGGGGACCGCCTGACAGGGAGACCCTGCTTGAAAACGGGGTACGGGTCTGCTCTACGGTCAAGAGAGCGCAGGCGGCTACACCGGGGGTAACGCAAGACTCTTCGGGGGCAGGTACGCGGCCGGGACGTGTAAAATGATCTTTAATTTAGACCGCGTGGGCATCATCCGATCGTGGTCATATTACGGCCTTTGTCGCCGAAACTCTGGATCATCGGCAGCGGCAGTCCCACTAGAATAGTCCGCGGATTTTTTGTGATGATCTACGTCACGAAGCGCTAGCCCTTGGGTAATCCCAGGACGCGCTCACCGATGATGTTGTGTTGAATCTGATTGGTGCCGGCCGCGATCGTGCCGCCGCGGGCGCTCAGCATCCGGTAGAGCCAGCGCCCCTCGTCGAGCGCCAGCGGCGCCTTGAACTCCATCTGACTGAAGGGGCCGAGCAGCTCCATCGCAAACATCTCTATGCGCAGATTCAACTCGGTTGCGCATAACTTCATGATCGAGCCCTCCGAGCGGGGCGGTAAACCGCGCAGCCGCCGCGTCAGTTGGCGCAGATTGGTGTAGCGGAGGGCCTCGGCTTCACACTTGAACTGCGCGAGCTTCTGCCGCACGCTGGCGTCCTTCGACGCCGGATGGCCGTCGCGATCGATGCGCGTCGCGAGCGCGGCCAACTCATCGACCACCGCGATAAGCGGCTGGCCGCCGCCGCCGACGCCCCGCTCGAACATCAGGGTGGCGATCGCGACCTGCCAGCCCTGATTCTTTTCACCAACCAGCAATTTCTTGGGCGTGCGCACGTCGTCGAAGAAAACCTCGTTGAAGCCCGTCGCGCCGCTCATCTGCACCAGCGGACGCACTGTGATGCCGGGCGTCTTCATATCGACGAGGATATAGCTGATCCCGCGATGCTTGGGCGCCGCGGGATCGGTCCGGCACAAGACGAAAGCCCAGTCGGCATATTGCGCCTGCGAGGTCCAGATCTTCTGCCCGTTGATGCGGAAGTAATCGCCGTCCTCGACCGCGCGGGTTTGCAGCGAGGCGAGATCGGAGCCGGAGTTCGGCTCGGAATAGCCCTGGCACCAGACTTCGGCGCCGCTGATGATCTTCGGCACGAAACGCTTTTTCTGCTCCTCGGTCCCCCACTGCATAAGGGTAGGCCCAACCAACGACGGACCCGAGCCGATGAAGGGCAGGGGCGCGTTAACCCGCTGCAGCTCCTCGTGGTAGATGACCGTCTTGAGGATACTCAGGCCGCGGCCCCCGAACTCGCGCGGCCAATCGACGCAGGTCCATCCGCCCGCCGCGAGCTTGCGGAACCATCCGAGCTTGCGGCGGAAATCGTCCTCGTCCTGCTCGAAGCCGCCGGCCAACGATTGGATCTGGTCGTGAGGGGCATTGACCGCGAGCCACGCGCGCAACTCTTGCCGAAACGCCTCATCCTCGTCGCTGTAGTTGAAATCCATAGGTCACCATTAGCATTCATCACCGGATTTGTCCGCGCGGCCCTTGATGATCCGTCAAGTCGAGTGCCGGTCGATCATTTCCCCTATTCGTGATTGAGGATTCGCCGATGAGCTCGAACTCCAACGGCGACTTGATGAGTCATCAAGAGGCCAATGCGTTGATGACTAAGCGCGCATAAGGGCGTATCCGTCTAGAGAGTGGTATGGCGGAATTCGGCAAGTTCGAGCTGGGTCTGGAAGGGCCGCTTGATTTTGCGCAGACGCTCGCGGGCTTTCGGCGTTCGGGTGACGACCTGCTTGATCGTTGGGACGGCGAATGGCTGTTGCGGACGATCCGGCTTGATCGTGATTCGACCGCTTATGCTGCGCGCGTTGTGGGAACGATCGCGGCGCCCCGGCTCGAAGTCGTCGTCGAGCGGGAAGCTCACGCGGGAAAAGTGCTCAGGGCGATCAAGCGATCCTTTCCGCAGACCTCGCCTGAATTCGCGAACCTCTGTGCACGCGACCCAGTAATTGAACGGCTCGCGCGAAAACACTACGGCTTCCGTCCTGTCCTGCATCCTGAATTAATCGTGGCGCTGATCCGCTGTATCAGTGCGCAACAAGTGAACTTGCGCTGGGCCGCGACGACCCGGCGGCGGCTCGCCGAGCGCTACGGGCGACCGCATGAAATTGCAGGAAACGTCGTCTATAGCCTCGATGCGCAGGTGCTCGCGAATGCCGAGGTTGCAGATGTTCGCGCGTTGCAGTTCACGACGCGCAAGGCCGAATACATCGTCAATACGGCGCGCGCGATCGCTGCGGGCGAACTCGATCTCGAGCGCTTAAGCGCGCTGCCGGACGACGAGGTACTCGCGCGTATCGTTGCGATAAGAGGCCTGGGTGTTTGGACGGCCGAGTGGATACTCGCGCGAACGCTCGGACGTCCGCGCATATCGGCGTGCGATCTCGGCGTGCGCAAAGCCCTGGGCAAGGCCTACTTTGGCGGGCCGATCGCGTCGTCCGACCAGGTACGGCAGGCGACCGCGCACTGGGGCGGCGCGACGGGCTTTGCGCAGGAATTGCTGCTCTACGCGCAGCACGAAAAGACTCTCGATCATGCGACGAACGATTCGCCAGTGCTCGGCGCGGGCGTCCGATAATGCTTAAAAGAAAAGCTCGTATCAGTAGTGAAATGGGTGCGGCGGCGCGGCGTACCGGACCGCGCCGCCGCACCCATTTTGGCGGATGCGCTAACTCTTCGGCCGGACGAAATTCGGCTTGCGCTTCTCGATGAAAGCCTTGACCGCTTCTTCGTGATCGGCGGTTTTGAAGGTCATCATTTCATAAGCCAGGCCTGCGTCCATGATCAGATTAGCCTGATCCTTGAGCCACTTGTTCACTGCGAGCTTGCTTCCGCGAATCGCCCAGGTGGGACCGTCAGCCAGCTCCTGCGCGAGTTCGCGCGCCTTGCTCATGACCTGTTCCGGCGCCACCGCATAATTGACCATGCCGATGCGTCCGGCTTCAGCGCCATTGATGAAGTTCCCGCGCATCAGAAACTCTTTGGCGCGATGCGGTCCGATGAGCAGCGGCCAGATGACGGCGCCGCCGTCACCGGCGACGACGCCGATCTTGACGTGGGTATCGGCGAAGCGCGCCTTCTCCGAGACGACCGTGATGTCGGAGAGCAGCGCCAGCGTGGCGCCCAGCCCGATCGCGTCGCCATTAATGGCGCCGATAATCGGCTGCTCGACGTCGAGCATATTCTCGACCAGGCGGCGTCCATTCGCGGCCGCGATCGGCCCACGTCCGCGCCCACGCCCGATCTTGCCGGAGGCGCCGACGAAGCTGCCTTCTGCCATTCCCTTGATGTCGCCGCCGGCGCAGAACGCGCGCCCCGCGCCGGTGAAGACGATCGCATTGACGTCGTTGTCGGCAGCAAGATCGAGCCAGACCTGTTCAAGTTCATGATGCAGCGGGGTGTTGACCGCGTTGAGCCGGTCGGCCCGGTTGATAGTTAGTGTGGCGACGCGCTCGACCACTTCGACCCTCAGAAATTCATAATCGCTGTAATCGCCTGGCATGATTTGCGTCCTCCTCGGTTTCCCGATCCTATATAACGACTCGCCGCCGGATAGCTAACGCGGGCAAGCCGAATACGCTATGTTGCAAAAACGGAGGCGCACGATGGCATCGGGGATCACACGTTTTGCGGGGAAGGTCGCGATTGTAACGGGCGCGGCGCAGGGGATCGGACGCGCGATCGCAACGCGGCTTGCGGATGAAGGCGCGAGCGTCGCGATCGCAGACATTCAGGAAGCGGCCGCGGCCGCGACCGCAGAGGAGCTCAAGGCCGCAGGCTATGTGGCTATGTCCGTCAAGCTCGACGTCACGAGCCTCGAGAGCGCGTTGGCTACGGCCGAGCGCGTCGCCGCGGAATTCGGCGGGATCGACGTTCTGGTCAACAACGCCGGTTGGGACAAGGTCGAGCCGTTCCTCCAGAGCACGCCGGACACCTGGGACAAGGTGATCGCGATCAATTTTCGCGGCGTTATCCATTGCTGCAAGGCGGTGATTCCGAAATTGCAGGCGCGCGGCGGCGGCAAGATCGTTTCGACGGCGTCAGATGCTGGGCGCGTGGGTTCCACCGGCGAGGCGGTCTATTCCGGATGCAAGGCCGGGATTATCGGATTTTCGAAAACGCTCGCGCGCGAGCTCGCCCGCTACGGCATCAATGTTAATGTGATCTGCCCCGGACCGACCGAAACCGCGTTGTTGCACAGTGCGATGGAAGGCCAACCGAAAGTGCTGGAGGCGATGAAGCGCGGGATTCCGCTGCGACGTCTCGGACAGCCTGAGGATCTGGCTGGCGCTGTGGCGTTTCTCGCCTCGCGCGACGCGGATTATATGACCGGCCAGGTGCTGAGCGTGAGCGGCGGACTCACCATGACCGGCTGATGCGAGCGTTCGGCTGATCCGCGCATCTGGACAATCTCCAAGCGAAACTTTGTCGACGAAAGGAATAGCGAAATGGCTTCGACACAAAAACTCGACCTCGAAAAAGCCAAGCACGTTGCACAGACGGTGGTTGGCGACGTCGCGACGGTCGTGCACGGCGCGCTTTGCTACATCGGCGATCGCACGGGACTGTTCAAGGCGATGATGAATGCCGGCCCGCTGACCGCGGCTGCCCTCGCCTCCAAAAGCGGTTTGAGTGAACGCTACGTGCGCGAATGGCTCGGCGCGATGGCGGCGGCGCACTATGTCGAGTACGAAGCCGGCGCGGAAACCTATCTGCTCACGCCCGAATATGCGGCGGCGCTGGCTGACGACGACTCGCCGTTTTTCGTGGCCAGCTACTTCCAGATGGCGCAAGCGGCGGTGACGGTCGCGCCCAAAGTTGCCGAAGCGTTTCACAATGGCAAGGGCGTCACGCAGGCGGAATATCCACAATCGTTTTTCGAGGCTGCCGAGCGCAACTCGCGCACGCGCTACCTGCACAAGCTGCTACGGAAATGGGTGCCCGCGATGCCGCAGGTGGTCGCCGCGCTGAATTCCGGCGGCCTAGCGGCGGACGTTGGATGCGGCGGCGGACGGGCGGCAATCATGATCGCGAAGGCCTATCCGCAGGCGCGGCTGGCGGGCTACGACGTGCATGCGGAATCGATCGAGCGGGCGCGGCGCAACGCCGCGGCCGAGGGTGTCGCCGACCGCGTGACCTTCGAGGTCGGCAACGGCGCAAACCTGCCGGCCGGCGCCTTCGATTTCGTCGCGACCTTTGACGTGGTGCATGATGCCGTCGATCCTGCCGGCCTGATGGCGGGCATCCGGCGGTCGCTTAAAGCGGACGGCACCTACCTGGTGCAGGAAGTGAACGTCTCCGAGAAAGTTGGCGAGAATCTTCGCCCGATGGGCAAGATGATCTACTCGGTCAGCACGCTCTATTGCATGACGACTTCGTTGGCCCACGGTGGCGCGGGCATCGGCACGGCGATGGGTGAAGCCAAGGCGCGCGAGCTGGCGACCGGGGCGGGCTTCTCACGCTTCACCCGATTACCGGTCAACGATGACTTCGCAGTGCTCTATGAGTTGCGTCCGTGATCGATTGATTGTCGAGCGGCGAAGCAGTTGGATGAGAATCTTGACAAGCGCGCGGATGCCGCGCTTCATGAAACACGGGTAGTGACTGTTTGCCCGCGCGCGGATCGCGAGCGGCGCTGCGCCTCAGGAGGAGAGCATGGAGGCTCCGCCAGGACTCAAGTACTCGAAAGAGCACGAATGGGTCTCGACTGGTGATACGGTGGTGACCGTCGGGATTACCGATCACGCTCAGGAGCAGCTCGGCGAGATCGTTTCGGTTGAACTGCCGGCCGTCGGCGACAAGATCAGCAAGGATGATCCCTTCGGGGTAATTGAATCGGTCAAGGCGGTGTCGGATATCTTCGCGCCGGTCAGCGGAACCGTGCTCGAAGTCAACGAAGACTTGCCCGAGAGCCCCGAGGTGGTCAACGAAGATCCCTATGGGGACGGTTGGCTGATCAAGATAAGGGTGAGCGACCCGGCGGACTTCGAAGACCTGTTGGACAGCGAGGAATATGAGGAGCTGATCGCGCAGGAGAGCGAAGCGTGATTGCGGCGAACTGCTGGAGGACGCGCGCAGCGGCGCTCACGCCCCGTTCGACGCGCCCTCTGCCGGGTTGAGCGGCTGTGCTCCGGTTACTGCGAGTTCGAAGTTGCGCGCGCTCACGGGCGGGTCGAGAAAGACTATCACGAAGCGGCTGTGTTCCGAGCTTTCGAGCGTGAAATCCTTGAGCGGCGGCTGCCGCTGAAAAAACTCGATCTCGTGCGCGGTCATCTGGCCAATCTCGGCCGTGAGGTTGTTGCCGCAATAGGCGTCGCGCTGGACCACGCCGCGCGGCGTCACGATCCGCGCCGTGATCTGAATCGTGTGCAGGCTGCTCGTGCTGACATTCTCCCCTTCGCCTTCGATCACTAGTGCGGGCCGCCCGTCTTTGCTCGACTGATAGCTGGCTGTGACGTTGCGTAATGCGACCATCCGCGCGGGTGCGAGCGGCTGGGCGAAATGATCGCCCAAGATCGGGAGCCGGCCCGCCGCGTCGAGCGCTGCGGCCGGCGCGCCATGGATCGTCAAGGTAACCGCGGCGAAGCCCGCCGCGATCAGGAGAAACAGCGCCAGAAAGAAACGGGAGGAGTGAGTGACGCCGCGATTGTAGACGGGCGCCTCGGCCTCGTCGACGAAGTCGGCGGCGGGCTCATCCTCAGTGTCGAGTGATTCCTCTTCGATATCGCTGGAAGGCTCAGTTCCGATCCTGAATCCGCCGATGCGAGGGGCTGGCGGCGAATTGTCCGTCGCCAAGTCATCGCCGACTTCCCAGCGGACGATTTTTTTTGGCGCAGGCCGGGCAGCCTCGATCGCGGTCCCGGTAGTTCCGCCCAGTGGCTCCTGTCGCGGCAACGATGGCGCGGGTTCGTCACGAAAGTCGAAGGCGAGATTCTCGCCCGACGGAGCTTCGGCAGTTTTGGTGGGAAAGCTTCGATTAAGCAAATCCGCAGTACTGACCGCCTTTGCGGGCAATGATGGAGCGGGCTTGCGCGAGGTGATCATTGTCGGCTTGGATCGGCTCGCAGTGATCGCGGCGTCGGCTGAGAGATCGGAAACCTCTTCCTCGGCGGCCGCCACGCGAGGCGTATCCGCAACGGGCTTCTCATCGCTCGATTGCGGGATGGAACCAATTGGCACGGGTGGGGCGGGTTGCTCGTGCTGCTGCGGGCGCGACGCCCGACGCGGCGCCTCATCGATAATATCGGTGGCGGCGGGCTCGGGCTGGCGCGGTTCGAGCGAAAAGACGTGATTACATCGGGAACACTTGAAAGTCGGCGTCGCCTCGGGCAAAACCTGGTCGTCGATTCGGTAACGGGTATGGCAACTCGTACATTGGATATTGATTATCACCGCATCCCACCGCCTCGGTTGAAGTTTAGCACATGGCGTACGGCGGTTCAGCGTACGGTCATCTCACATCCGCTGGTTGCTACCCGCGCCGGTGACCGATGCGCATCGCTCTGATTGCGCGCCGCTTCGATCCGGCGGGCGGCGGCACCGAGCGCGACCTGATCGCCACGGCGCGGGCACTGCGCACGGCGGGCTACGATGTGACCATCTACGCGGCTGAAATTCGCGGACAGACGTCCGAATTTGCGGTCCGGCAGGTTCGCTCTTTGGGCATCGGACGGACGCTGCGCTTGCTCAGCTTTGCGGCGCGGGCGGCGGCGGAGGCGCGGCGTGACGGGGCGTCACTGGTCTTCAGCTTCGCGCGGATCGCCAACGCGGATATCTTGCGCTCAGGCGGCAGCGCTCATTCGATTTATATTCGATCGGCGCGGTTGTGGCAGGGACCGGTGGCGGCGGCGGCGATGCGAAGCAGCCCGTACCATCGCGCGCAGATCGCGATCGAGCGGCGCGGCTTCGCGTCGCCCACGCTGAAGCGCGCGATCGCGGTGTCGGAACTCGTGCGTCGCGATCTTCTCAGCACTTTCGGCCTTGCGGCTGCAACTGCGGTGACGCTTTACAATGGCGTCGATCTCGAACGCTTTCGGCCCGATGCACGCGCACCTCTGCGCAACGCGGTCCGGCGCGTATTGCGCCTGCCGGAAACCGCACCGATAGTCGCTTTTGTCGGGAACGGCTTTGCCCGCAAGGGTTTGCGCTTCTTGATCGAGGCCTGGCCGCAGCTCAGGTCGGAGGCGATTCTGGTCGTCGCCGGCAGCGATCAGAGCGTCGGGAAGTACCGTCGTCTGGCGCGACGACGCGACATTGCCGAGCGCGTGCGCTTTGTCGGGGTGCAGGCGCAGATCGAGCGGCTCTTTGCGGCCGTGGACGCCTTCGCGCTGCCGTCGCTGTTCGAGCCGTTCGGCAACGTCGTAATGGAAGCGATGGCGGCGGGACTGCCGGTGCTCTGCAGCAGCGCCTGCGGCGCGGCAGAGTTGGTCGCGCCGGCGCTGCGCGAGTTGGTCGTCGCCGACCCCACCGACGTCGGCGAACTCGCTGCGCGGCTGAATGCGCTGATTGAAGCGCGCGAGGATTTAAGCTCGATCGCGCGGGCGACGGCGGAGCAATTTACTTGGGAAAGTCACGACGCGAACCTGCTGAGGATAATCCGTGATTTGTAGAGACTGCTCGGGCTCTGCTAGCGACGGCGTTTGAGGCCGTCGAGGATGCCGCGGGCGACCGCGGCGCGGCGTTCTTCACGGGCGATGCGTGAGAGCGGAGCCCGAACTATCCGCGCCACCGTCAGGCGAGTACAGGCCAGTGCGAGGTTGGCGCGTGAGGCCCATCGCGAATGGCGCTCATGGAGCGTGCGGCAGTAGCCGCGCTCGCGCGCGATACGAATGAAGCGCTCGCGTGAAGCGCGCGCCGGATCAACTTCGTGATAGACGATCGCGGCCGGGGCATAGCCGATCGCGAAGCCGGCGCGCCGGATTCTCTGGGACATCTCGGTCTCCTCCTCGTGGCCGGCGGCGCCCGGACCGAGGCGCTCATCGAAGGGGCCGACCTGGCGCAGCGCCGCGGCGCGGAAGGCCATGTTGGCGCCGAGCACTCCGCGTACCTCGATCACGCGCTCGCCCTCGTCGACGAGCGGGAGGTCGAGATAGGGGGTCAGCTCTCCGACCTTGACCGCAGGGTCTTCGGCGGGCAGGATGCGCCCCTTCATCGCGGCGAATTGCCGATTGGTGTCGAAGAAATTCTCGACTTCAGCTACGTAGTCTGCGCAGACGATCAGGTCGTCGTCGAGGCAGGCGATCAACTCACCGCGGGCCGCGGCGATCGCGCGATTCTGCACGCGGCATTTGCCCGGCCGCGCCTCATAGAGGTGAGTCAGCGGCAACTGTGCGTCGAGCGCGGTCGGCGCCGGCGTTCCATTCTCCGCGATGAATAATTCGTGACGCTCGCGGCGAAGCTGAGGGACGAGGCTGTCGAGCAGCCGGCCCAGCGCGGCGGCTCGCGCGTGCGTCGCTATGATGATCGAGAGTTTCAAGCTGCGGCTCGTTCGATTCTGTTGTGCGGATCGCTCGGGCTCAAGCCCACGCGCTTGAATTAGCGCCGCTGCCCCGATAAACCCATTCATCTACCCGGGCGCGAGAGTGGCGGAACGGCAGACGCGCAAGGCTCAGGACCTTGTGGAGGCAACTTCGTGGGGGTTCAAGTCCCCCCTCTCGCATTTTTTTCGCCGCCCGGAGCGCCGTCCGATAGCGGACTCCATCCCCTCGCGCTGCGCTTTTTTCATTGACCGAAAGCAGTGCGCTCTGTTGTCGCGCGCAATGGTGGACTCCACCATACCCTCGCGCTTCGCTAAGATAGTATCGGTTTCTCAGTGGAGGGTTGCGCGGCGTTGGAGCTCAGCAAGACATTTGATGCGAAGGCGGCCGAGGAGCGTTGGTTCCAGGTCTGGATTGATCGCGGCTATTTCACGGCGGATCCAAACCGCGAGGGGGAGGTTTTCTCTATCGTCTTCCCTCCCCCCAACGTTACCGGGCAGTTGCATCTGGGCCACGCGCTCAACGTTACGCTGCACGACGTAATCGTGCGCACGCGACGGATGCAGGGTTACAACACGCTCTGGCTGCCGGGCACCGATCACGCGGGCATCGCGACGCAGAATGTCGTCGAACGCGAAATCGCCAAGGAGGGCAAGACCCGCCACGACCTCGGTCGTGAGCGATTCGTCGAGCGCGTATGGGCTTGGCGCGAGCGCTACGGCAATCGCATCCTCGAACAGTTGCGCCGGCTGGGTGCCTCGTGCGACTGGAGCCGCGAGCGCTTCACGCTCGACGAAGGGTTGTCGCGCGCGGTCACGAAAGTCTTCGTGATGCTCTTCAACGGGGGGCTCATCTATCGCGATTTCCGCCTGATTAACTGGTGCCCGCGATGCGAAACCGCGCTCTCCGATCTCGAAGTCGAGCACAAAGAGGCGAAGGGCAGCCTCTGGTACATAACCTATCCGCTGACGGAGGGCGCGGGCGCGGTAACCGTCGCGACGACACGGCCCGAGACGATGCTCGGCGACACCGCGGTCGCGGTGCATCCCGAAGATGATCGCTATCGCGACCTGGTCGGCAAGCTGGTGCGATTGCCCCTTATGGGACGGGAGATTCCGATAATTGCGGAGGCCGCGGTGGATCGCGCCTTCGGCAGCGGTGCGGTTAAGATCACTCCGGGACACGACTTCAACGACTTCGAGATGGGACGGCGGCATGGGCTGGCGCAAATCTCGGTGATGGATACGCACGGCCGGATGGCGGCGGCGGCGGGCGTTTATCAGGGGCTCACGCGCGAGGAGTGCCGCAAGTGCGTCGTTGCCGATCTCGAAGCGGCTGGACTGCTCGCCAAAATCGAGCCGCATCAGCACAAGATCGGTGTCTGCTCGCGCTGCGACACGATCGTCGAGCCGATGCTGTCGTATCAATGGTTCCTCGCCGTCAACAAACCCGACGCGGAGGGCGAGTCGCTGGCTGGGCGCGCGATCAAGGCGGTAGAGCAGGGCGCGACGACGTTCCATCCGAAGTTCTGGGAGAACACCTATTTCTCGTGGATGCGGAATCTGCAGGACTGGTGCATCTCGCGCCAGCTTTGGTGGGGTCATCGGATCCCCGCCTATTGGTGCCAGAGCTGCGAGAAGCCCGAGCCGATCGTCTCCGAAGAGCGGCCGGCTTCGTGCGCGCAATGCGGCGGCGCCGACCTGCGTCAGGACGATGACGTGCTCGACACCTGGTTCTCGTCAGGGCTGTGGCCCTTCTCGACCCTCGGATGGCCCGGGGACTCGCCCGACCTGAAGAAATACTATCCGACCAGTCTGCTGATCACCGGCTTCGACATAATTTTTTTCTGGGTCGCGCGGATGATGATGTTCGGGCTTAAGGTGAACCCGAACAATGCCGCATCGATGGAGGATGCGGTGCCGTTTCGCGACGTTTACATCACGCCGCTGGTGCGGGATCAGTTCGGCAAGAAGATGACGAAGTCGCGCGGCAACGTCGTCGATCCGCTCGAGATCATGGACAAGTACGGCACTGACGCGGTGCGCTTCACGCTCGCTCAACTGAGCGTGCAGGGCCGCGATCTGATCCTTTCGGAAGATCGGCTGGCGGCGTCACGGGCCTTCGCGAACAAAATCTGGAACGCCGCCCGCTTCGTGCTGATGAACCTCGAGGGCGCCCCACAGCCGCTCCCGGTCGTAGAACTATCGAAGCTTGATCTCGCCGAGCGCTGGATCATCAGCCGGCTCGACACGGCGACTCGCGAGGTCACCGCCGCGATCGATGCGTACGAATTCAACCGCGCGGCACTAATCGTGTATCAGTTCGTGTGGCACGAGTTCTGTGATTGGTACATCGAATTGGCGAAGGAACCGCTAAAGGCGGGCGGCGAGCGCCAGGCCGCCGCGCGTTACGTGCTCGTCACCTGCTTCGATCGGATGCTGCGGATATTGCATCCGTTCATGCCATTTATCTCCGAGGAAATCTGGCAGGTTCTGCGACCGTATTTCGGCGCAGCGAATCTCCCGGGACACTTGGCGATTGCCGGTTGGCCAGTTCTCAGCCCGGACGATCTGTTGTCAGAATCCGAAACCAAGCGAATGCGCTTCTGCATAAGTGCAGTGGAACGAAGCAATTCGCTGCGCTCTTTCCTGGGCTATCATCCGGGTCAGCGCATCAACGTGAATGTAATTCCCAATGATAACGTTGATATGGGCGATCGCGAACAGTGGTCAGACTACGTAAAGATTCTGGTGAAGGCCGACTCCCTGGGCTTTTTAGCCAGTGATACGCCGCGACCGCCTCGGACTTATGTATATTCAGAAACCCCGTGGGCGCTGATCGGGGTCGAGACGCCCGCTGATTTCGATTTCGGCAGGGCGCGCGACGGCTTGAAGAAAAGGCTCGCAGAGGCGGAGACCCATCTGGAGCGAAATCAGAACCGATTCAACAATCCGGGGTTCCGGGCCAAGGCAGACGAGGAAACGGTTGCAGAGATCGTCGAAAAAATCGAAGAGTTGAAGGTGCAGAAGGCGATGCTTGAAGGGCAGTTGAGCCAATTGCAATAAGACCGTGGAACTGCTGCGGCAAATTGATCTCACCGAGCTCGTGCGGCGGGCGCTCGCCGAGGATATCGGCCAGGGCGACATCACTACCGCCGCGACGGTTCCGGCCGGTCATCGCGGACGCGCGCGCATCACCGTCAAGGAGCCCGACGGGATCATTTTCTGCGGCGGTCTGATGATCGAGCAGGTCTTCGCGCAAGCCGGCGCGGGACCGGTGATCAATTCGCTCGCGTCCGAGGGCGCGCGCTTGCATCACGGCGTTGTCGCGGCCGACCTCAACGGCGACCTCGGCGGCTTGCTGCGCGGCGAGCGCACCGCGCTTAATTTCGCGCAATTGATGTCCGGCATTGCTACTATTACCCACCGCTATGTTGAGGCGGTGAAGGGCACGCATGCGAAGATCATCGATACGCGCAAGACCCATCCGGGGCTGCGGGCAGTGGAGAAGTACGCGGTGCGATGCGGCGGCGGCATGAACCATCGCTTCGGCCTCGATAGCGGCGTACTGATCAAGGAAAACCATATCGCGGCGGCCGGCGGGATTCGCGCCGCGCTCGAAGGCGCCCGCCGCATTGCGCCGCATACGCTTAGGGTCGAGATCGAATGCGAAACCCTCGCGCAGGTGGAAGAGGCCATAAGCTGTGGCGCGGGGGCAATTCTGCTCGACAACATGGCGCTGGACGAGATGCGTCGCGCGCGAACGCTCGCCGGCGCTGGAGTTGTGCTCGAAGCCTCGGGCGGGGTTACGCTCGAGAGCGTGCGCGCGATCGCCGAGACTGGAGTTGATCTGATCTCGGTCGGCGCGCTGACACATTCCGCCCGCGCGATCGATTTAAGTATGAAAATCGTGACGAGTTAGTTATGGATGAATTAGGGCAGTCCGAATAGAGGAGGACCCTGATGGACACGGCAACCTTTCACAAAGAGATCAATCGGATCGTCTCCGAGCGTCGGCTCGACCAGCATCCCTACGTCAAGCTGGTCAAAGAAGGCAAGGCCTCGAAGGCGCAACTCAAGGGCTACCCGATTCAGCATTACGAGATGACCGTGCGCGACTCCGCACCACTCTCCGCCAACATGTATCTGCGTTTACGCGAATTGGACGAAGCGGTCGGCCAGGACGCCGCCAAGGGTTTCGCCGAGGAGGCGCTTGGCCTCTACAGCAAGTCGGCCAGCCACACCGAGCTGCTGTTCGAGTTGTGGGAGGGCGGCCTTGGGCTGAATCGCAAGGAGCTGATCAACTCGTTCGGCTCTGATGACGCGCGCGCCTTCAACGCCTGCATGTATCGCATCCTGCGTTTGAAACCGCAGTTCATCGGCGCGATCGGCCTGATGGAGGAGATCGAAGTCCCGGCCTACCTCGCGCTGATGGAGGGGATGGAACGCAACTACGGGATCCAGCCGAACCATCTGCGGTTCTTTTCGGTGCACTACGAAGCCGACAAGGAGCACGGCGAGGGGGGCCATCGGATTATCGATCACTTTGTGACCGGGACCGGACGCGAGGAAGAGTTCCTGTCGGAGGCGCGCACGCTGGCGCAATTTTTCTGGAAGGGCTTCGACTCGATGCATTAACAGGCACTCATGCCGAGCAATCCGTATAGTGCGATCGAGCGGGGGGCGGCCGGCGCGGTCGGCTGGAAGATTCACTACTTCGATGAAGTTGGATCGACCCAGCGGGTGGCCGCCGAGATGGCCGAGGCTGGGACAGCGTCGGGCACGGCCGTGGTTGCGGAACAGCAGACCGCCGGACGCGGGCGTCTTGGCCGCTTGTGGCACTCACCGGCGGGCGTCAATCTGTATGTGACGATAATCCTGCGGCCGCGGATGCCGAGCGCGGAGGTTCCGCGGCTGAGCCTCGTGGCCGGCGTCGCTGCGGCCGAGGCGCTGGCGACGGCCGCGCCGGGGCTGGTCGCGCTCAAGTGGCCCAACGATGTCTGGCTGAAGGGACGCAAGGCCGGCGGCATCATCGCGGAGGCTGTCACCGACTCGGCGCAGCGGCTGACGTGCGTGCTGCTCGGGATCGGCCTCAACCTCAATCTAGCCGCCGACGACATTCCCGAAGATCTGCGCGACAAGGCGACCTCGGTACGGATCGCCACGGGCCGCCGCTGCGACCGCATCGCGATCGCCGCCGCGCTGTTTAATCGGCTCGACTCGCGCTATATGGAAGTTGAAGCGCACGGCTTCGCGGCGATGCGCGACGAATATGAAAAATATTCGGCGCTGACCGGCAAGCGCGTGACGGTGATCAATGGTGCGGCGCGTATCAGCGGTCGGGTGACGGGAATCGATACGGACGGAGCGCTTATGCTGGAAACGGACTCGGGACCAAATCGCGTGCTGGCCGGTGAAGTGAGCGTCGAAGGAGCTTACGCTTAGGAACCGATTAGGAGCGTCGATTAAGGGACAGTTCGCAGCCTGAGGCGAAGCGTCGCGGCTGTGCGGAGTTGCATGAGCAAGATTTAGTTACGCAAACATTTCCGCGAGGTGAACGGTTATGCCAGTGGAGGAAATCGGACGGCTCAGAACTATCGCGATTGTCGGCCAGGGTGGGACAGGCAAGACGCAGTTGGCCGAGGCGATGCTCTTCAGCGCAGGCGCCACGACCCGTCTGGGGCGTCCGGACGACGGCACGGCGCTGATGGATGTCGAACCGGAGGAGCTCAGCCGGCATATCTCGATCAGTTCGTCGTTTCATCATCTCAACTGGAAAAAAACCGAAGTCATCCTCGCCAACACGCCGGGTTACGCGGCGTTCCTCCCCGATAGCTTCGCCACGATGCGCGCCGTCGACGGCGTAATCTTCGTGGTGAGCGGTGGCGGCGACCTCAAAGTCGAATCCGAAAAGATCTTCGATCAAATTAACAGCCTGAACCTGCCGCGCATCGCCTTCGTCTCCCGGCTCGATCGCGAGCGGATGAATTTCGCTACCGCAGTCGCCGATCTCGAGAAGTCACTGTCAGCGAAGCCGGTCGTCCTGACGCTGCCGATCGGCGAGGAGGCCGCCTTCAATGGCGTCATCGATGTGCTCGCGATGAAGGCGCTGATCTATCCGGATGCATCGGGCAAGGCGAAAGAGGAGGAGTTAAGCGGCGAACTCAAGACGCGCGCCGAGGAAGCCCGCGTCAAGCTCTGCGAGGCGGTCGCCGAGACCGACGACGCGCTGCTGGAAAAATATCTCGACAAGGGAGAACTCGAAGAGGATGAGTTGCGCACCGCGCTGCGCGCCGCAGTGGTCGCCGGCAAGTTGACCCCGGTGCTGTGCGGCTCCGGCGCAAAGGACATCGGAGTCGGCCCGCTGCTCGACGCTGTGACGGCGCTGCTGCCGGCCCCGAACGAACGGCCTGGGCTGATGGGGCAGACCTCGACCAACGGTCCGGTCGAGCGCGCGCCCGATCCTGCGGGCCCCTTCTCGGCCTATGTCTTCAAAACCGTAATCGATCCGTTTGCCGGCAAGCTTTCGATCTTCCGCGTGGTCTCCGGCACGGCGCACAGCGACGCCGCAGTGCTCAACGCCAGCCACGCCTCGAAAGAGCGCTTCGGGCAGTTGCTGCGGCTCGAGGGTAAAAAGCAGTCGCCGCTGGCGATCGCGCTGCCGGGTGAGATCGTCGCGGTGGCCAAGCTCAAGGACACCACGACCGGCGATACGTTGTGCGACGAAAAGGCCTTGGTGACTTTTCCCGTCGCCGAGAAGCCGCATCCGGTGATTTCCTTCGCGATCCGTCCCAAGACCCGCGGCGACGAAGAGAAAGCCTCGCAGGCACTGGCGCGGCTGGTCGAAGAGGATTTGGCTCTGGAAACCCATCGCGACCCGCAGACCCACGAGATAATCCTGTCCGGCACCGGTCAGATGCATATTGAGGTCACGGTCGAAAAGTTAAAGCGTAAGTTTAATGTAGAGGTCGAGCTGAACGCGCCCAAGGTCCCGTACAAAGAGACGATCAAAGGGCGTGCCGAGGCTCAAGGCAAGTATAAACGGCAATCAGGTGGACGCGGTCAATACGGCGACTGTTGGCTCAAGGTCGAGCCGCGTCAGCGCGGCGCTGGTTTCGAGTTTGCGGACGAGGTTGTGGGCGGGTCGATCCCGCGTCAATTCATCCCATCGGTCGAAAAGGGCGTACGCAATACGTTGAACGAGGGTCACGTAGCGGGCTTCCCAATCGTGGACGTCAAGGTGACCGTGTTCGACGGCAGTTACCACGAGGTCGATTCGTCCGATATGGCGTTCCAGATCGCCGGCTCGATGGGTCTCAAGAACGCCTTCGAAAAGGCCAAACCGATCCTGCTCGAACCGGTGATGGCGATCGAGGTGAGCTGCCCCGATGAATGCATGGGCGACGTCATCGGCGACTTGAACTCACGGCGTGGTCGGGTGTTGGGCATGGACTCGAAGGGTCATGGACAGGTGATCAAGGCGCTGGTGCCAATGGCGGAGATTCTCAAGTACGCGCCGGACCTGCGGTCGATTACGTCGGGGCGCGGCTCCTTCGAAGCGCGCTTTTCGCATTATGACGAGGCGCCGCCGCCAATCACCGAAAAGGTCGTCAAAGAGGCGCGCGAGGCCAAAGAGGCTGCGGGAAACCACGCACATGCCGCCGGACATTAGCTCCGGCCGCACCGAGGGAGCACGCACATAAGGCGAAAGCAGGTTATGCGCCGCGACCGGGCCTCGTGCTAAGATGCAGCCGAGGTTGTGAATGGAACGCGGAACCCGCAATCCGCCGAAAGAGGCTGATTCCGCGACAGATCACGTCAAGACTACCGAGTTAAAGCGGCGGCGGCGGGAATTGCTCGCGGTCGCGATCGCCTCTTTGACCCTGATTGCCTTCGTGCTGGCGCAGACCACGCTGCCGCCTCTGCGTTCGCACAACTCCCTGGTCTCGAACCTGGTCGTCATCCTGCTCTTCGACTTGAGCTTCATCCTGCTCGGCCTGATGCTGATCCTCGTCGGGCGCAACCTGGCCAAGGCGATCTTCGAGCGCCGGCGCGGACTGCTCGGATCGCGGCTGCAGGCGCGTCTGGTCTTCGGCTTCAGCGCGGTGGCGCTGGTTCCCAGCGTCTTCCTGCTCTACGTCTCGGGGACCTTCCTCGAGGCCGACGTCGGCAGCTGGTTCAATCCCGAGTACGAGCGCGTGCTCGATGATTCGCTGCAGATCGCGAAGACCTATTATTTGAATTCAGCGAACAACGCCGTGCATTTTGCGCGAGTGCTGGCCGGACAGATCGCAGACAAGCATCTGTTGGCCGCCGATCAGCACGACGCCCTGCGCAGATTTATTGAACGCTCGCAGCACGAGTACAACCTCGGCACGGTCGAGATTTTTTCGACTGACCGCAAACTCGTGATGCATGTCCTGAGTCCGCGGATGCCGACCGGGATCGGGGTCGGTCCGGACTCTGAAATTGTCACCGCGACGCTCGCCGGACGGCCGCAGCCGCGCACCGATCGCTTCGGCAAGTCGGACGTTATCCGCGGTGCGGCGCCAATTTACGCCTCCGCCGATTCCGACGTCGTGACGGGCGCGCTGGTGATCGACTACTACCTGCCGCGCAGTCTGGCCGATCGCGCCGCGGGCATCTCGCGCAGTGAGCAGGAGTACTTCCAACTGCGCATCCTGCGGCAGCCGATTATGCACAGCTACATTCTGGCCCTGGTCCTGATCGGGCTGGCGGTGGTGCTGCTCGCGAGCTGGTTCGGGATCTATATTGCGCGCGGCATCACTGGGCCAATCCGCCTGCTCGCCGAGGGCACGCAAGCGATCGCGGCCGGCAACCTGAACCTGGTGATTCCGGGCGTGGGTGACGACGAGATCGGCCGGCTGGTTGAATCGTTCAACGGCATGACCGCCGACTTACGGGCGTCGCGAGCGGAAATCGAGCGCCGCCGGCATTACACTGAAACCCTGCTGCGCAACGTCTCGGCTGGAGTCGTTGGACTCGATGCGGCGCGGCGGCTCACGGCGATCAATCCCTGCGCCGAGCGGATGCTCGGATTGACTGCGACGGCTGTTGGCCAGGCGTACGATCACTGTTTTCATCCGGCGCTGGTGCAGGCGCTCGAAGATTATTTTGGCGCTAGTATGCCGCGGCGCGAGACTCGTTTCCCATTGGAGTTAGACAGCGGTGGCGCCGAAACTGATCTGATGGTCACGGTGACGCCGTTGGGAATCGAGACCAACGGCGACGGCGCGCCGCACGATTTGGGCGCGGTCCTGTTTTTCGAGGACGTAAGCCAGTTGGCGAAGGTCGAGCGCATGGAGGCGTGGCGCGAGGTCGCCCGCCGGATCGCTCACGAGATCAAGAACCCGCTCACGCCGATTCAGCTCTCTGCAGAGCGCCTGCGGCGCAATCTGGCGACCACCTCGGACGCCGACGCGCGCCTGCTCGACGAGTGTACCAACGCGATCGTCGGCGAGGTTCAGGACCTCAAGCGTCTGGTCAACGAATTTTCGGGATTCGCGCGCATGCCGCAGGTGACGCCGGTGCCGGGCGATCTCAACGCGCTGGCCGAGGAGACCGTGAGCTTTTTCCGCGAAGCTCATCCGGCGGTGGATTTTGCGATCGAGCTCGAGCGGGGGCTGCCACCGATTGCATTGGATCGCGAGGCGCTCAAACGCGCCCTGGTCAATTTGCTCGACAATGGTGTAGCGGCGGCGAGCGCGCAAAAAAACGGGGAACGGCCGCGCATCCGCGTCACCACGCGTCTCGAAATCGCGAGCGGGATTGTGGCGCTCGAAGTCGCCGACAACGGCGTCGGGATCGAACCGCGCCTGCGCGCGCGGATTTTTGAGCCGTACTTCTCGACCAAAAGCGGCGGCACCGGCCTTGGTTTGGCGATCGTCGCGGCGATCGTCAGCGACCATCATGGCTTCGTCCGCGTTTACGATCGTCCGCCGCACGGCAGTAGATTTGTCCTCGAATTCCCCATAAAGGATCAACCAACAACGAATGTTACGACTTGATGATGCAGGTGAGGCGGCGGCGCGCGGCAGACGCGAGCGGTTGAAAAAAATGCGCCCGACCGTGCTGGTGGTGGATGATGAGGCGCGCATCAGGTCGTCCTTGCGCGGCCTCCTGAGCGACGAGGGCTATCGCGTGCTCGACATCGGCGACGCGCCGGCCGCGATGAGCCTGATCGCGCGCGAAAATCCGGCCCTCGTGCTGCTCGACGTCTGGATGCCCGGGCTCGACGGCATCGAACTGCTCCGGCGCATCAAGCATGAACATCCCGCGATGCCGGTGATTATGATTTCGGGTCACGCGAATATTCAGAACGCGGTTGCGGCGACTCGACTCGGCGCCGCCGACTTCATCGAAAAGCCCTTTTCCGTGACCGGGCTGCTCGCTTCGATTGATCGTGTGCTGGCGGGCGTGAGCGATCCTGACCGCGCGGCCGCGGTACCCGGCCACACCATCGCCGAAGCCGGCCGCGAGCGGCTCGATCGGACCGGGATGCGACCACAGCGCACTGTCGCGCAGTCGCTGGTAATCGGCGGGCAGGGGCTGCACTCAGGACTCAAGACCGGCGTGATTCTTCATCCGGCGCCGCCCGGCAGCGGGATCGTCTTTTCGTCGCTGGCCGATCAGTCTTCGATTGTCGCGCGCATCGAGAACGTCACCGAGACTGGTTACAACACCACGCTAAGCGGCGACGGCCACTCGATTCGCACGGTCGAGCATCTGATGTCGGCGCTGCACGGCCTCGGCATCACCAACGTGTTGGTCAAGACCGACGACGAGTTGCCCGCGCTCGACGGTTCCGCCGCGGAATTTTGCAGCCAACTGCGCGCGGCCGGGCTGCGCGATCAGGCCGCGTCGCTCGAGCCCGTGCGGGTCGCCGCGCCGATTCAGGTGGGGGAGGGCGACGAATTTATCCGGGTTGAGCCGGCCGAGCGCCTGATCATCGATTACACGCTCGATTACCCTCAACCGATCGGCGTTCAGCGCGTCCATTTCGAGCTGGATTCGGCCGAAACTTACGAGCGCGAGATTGCGCCCGCGCGCACTTTCGGTTTCGTCAGCGAATTTCACAAGCTCACCGAGATGGGTCTCGCGCGCGGGGGCCGCCTGGATAACCTGATTCTCGTGGACGACGAGAAGGTCGTGAACACGACGCTGCGCTTCCCCGATGAATTCGCGCGTCACAAAATCCTCGACCTGATCGGCGACCTTTACCTGCTGGGGCGCCCGCTCCTCGGACATGTGACCGCGTCGAAATCCGGCCATTCGGACAACCTCGCGATTCTGCGCGCGATCGCGGCGTCGCTCTAAACTCTGTATAACACAGGCTTATTCGGTGGAATTGAAGGGTCGAGTGGCGCTCGTGACGGGCGCGGGCAAACGTGTTGGCCGCGCGATTGCGATCGCGCTCGCAGAGCGCGGCGCAGCAATCGCTATTCATTATCGCAGCTCGCGCGCCGAGGCTGAGGCGGCTGTCGCAGAGGTAACGGGGCAGGGCGGTAGCGCCCGCAGCTTCGCAGCCGATCTCGAAAAAGTCGCCGAAATCGAAAAGCTGATAGAGAATGTGCTCGACGCCTTCGGCCGTATCGACGTGCTGGTCAACTCGGCCTCGATTTTTTTTCGCAAACCGCTGAGCGAAGTCACGGAGCGCGATTGGGACGTCAATCTTGATACCAATCTGAAGGCGCCGTTCTTTCTGTCGAAGTTCGCCGGGGCCGCGATGCGCCGTCAGGGCGCCGGCAAAATCGTCAACATCGGCGATTGGGCCGGCATCCGGCCCTACAACAACTATTTGCCGTACACTGTCTCGAAGAGCGGGCTGATTGGACTGACGCGGGCGTTGGCCAAGGCGCTGGCCCCGGAAGTTCAGGTCAATATCGTCGCCTTGGGTCCCGTGATGCCGCCCGAGGATTATGATGCGGCCGAGATCGAGCGGTTGCGGCAGGCGACCTTGACCAAGACGCTCGGCACGCCCCAAGATGTTGCGCGCGCCGTGGTCTTTCTCTGCGAGAACGCCGACTTCACCACCGGGGCCACGCTGATGATCGACGGCGGCCGCCTCCTCAACTGAAGGCGCGCCAATGGCGTCGTCTGCGCAGCCGGAGAGGATCGATTACCGCATCGCGGTGCTTCCCGAGCGCGTCGCGATCCTCGCCAGCGGCGGCCTCGATAGCTCGGTGATGCTCGGCGTGATCGCGCGTTCAGGCCGCCAGGTCTATCCGGTTTATATTCGCGCCGGATTGAGCTGGGAGACATCGGAACTGGCCACCCTCAGACGCTTTATCCGCACGCTCGCGATGCGCAATGTTCAGCCCGTCACCGTCCTCAAGCTTCCGATGAACGATCTCGCCGGCGACCATTGGAGCATGACTGGCCGCGACGTTCCGGGATACAACGCGGCGCTCTCGTCCAATTACATCCTGGGCCGCAATCTGATTCTGCTGGCGAAGGCCGCGGTCTTCTGTGCGCGTCATCAGATTGGCGAAATCGCGATGGCGCCACTCGAGAGCAATCCCTTCCCCGACGCGCGCCCCGAATTCTTTCGCGCCTTTGCCCGCGCCGTCGATCTGGGCGTCGGGATCAAGCTCAAGGTGTTGACGCCGTTTGCTGGCCTGACCAAGGCTCAGGTGATCGAGCGCGGCGCCGGGATGCCGCTTGAGCTGACCGTCTCGTGCGCACGCCCAACCGGCAACATCCATTGCGGATCCTGTACGAAATGCGCGGAACGTGTCGAAGGCTTCGCCGCCGCCAGCATCGAGGATCCGACGCTCTACGCGCGCAAACCGGGCCGCCGAAAAAGCTGAGCTTGCCTCCACTCAGCCTGATCGGCGCGCCCGCGAATCGCCGGTCGATCTATGCGGCGCGCTTTGCCTCGTCCGCGGCCGTCGGCGACTCGACTTTGTAAAGCCGCTGGCCGTTGCCCCACAGAATCTTCCGCCGCACTGATTCTTCGCAGTCGGAGAGGCCGCTCCTGATCCGGTCGTGAACGTCCTCGCCGTACAGCGAAGTCGGATGAGGAAAGTCCGTTTCAAAAAGAATGTTATCGGCGCCGACCTTGTCGATCAGACGGCGCGGCGCGATCTGCTCGAACCAGTAGCAGGCGTAGATGTTGCGCGTGAAGTATTCCGACGGCAGCCGATCAAATTCCGGACGCTCCTCCGCCACGCTGTTGCCCTGGTACTGGTAGTCCATCGCTTCGAGCATGAAGGGGATCCAGCCGATGCCGCTCTCGACCGAGATGAACTTGATTTTGGGATACCGCGCCAGCACCCCGGACATTAACAGGTCGGCGAGCTGAACGCCGTTGCGCAGAAAGATATCGACGGCCAACTCGGCAAACGCCGCCATCTTGCCGTACATCTGCATTTTGTTCTGCAGCAGACCCTCTTCCATGTTGCCCGATCCGATATGGAAGCTGATCGGCAGGTCGAACTCGCAAGCGACCTCCCACAACGGATTCCAATGCGGATCGCCCATCAGCGGCAGTCCCCAGTACTGCGGCTCGCCGGTGAACAGGATGCCCTTGTGGCCCATCGCGGCGCAGCGCCGCACCTCTTTCACCGATTCGGTGATGTCCCAGAACGGCATCGAGGTGATCGGCAACAGGCGGCGCGAATCGGCCGATGCCCACTCGGTCTGCCAATCGTTGTAGATTCGCACACAGGTCAGCATCAACTCGGGGTCGCCTAACTTCAGGAACTGCTGCGCGCCGAAGCCGCCGACGTTCGGATACATGACCATGGCCCAGATGCCCATCTCATCCATGTACTTGAGCCGCGCCTTGGCGTCGTAGGCCCCGGGGTGCATCTCCTCGAAGGTCTTGGGCGGGTTCTTGATGCTGCCCACGCCCGCGGTCGCGGTCAGCCCCGGACTGGCGAGCATCGAAGTGCCGCCGACCGCCCACATCATCCGGCCGTTGCTGCTGGTCTCGATGCGCGGTACGCGGTCGCGCATACTCGCGGGCGCGCGACTCGTCCAGAGGTCGCCGGTCTCGGTGACGTGCGTGTCAACGTCGATAATCGTATAGCCGCTCATAGGGTTCCTCGCTTGCGCTGGGATTTTGATTTTGAAATTTCAGATTCGCATCAACGGTCGGCAGTTGCAACGCCGCATCGGATTTGGTCGAGAGTCCCCGTGGAGAGTTAATCGTCTCCCTTGACGGCAAAGTAAAATTGGCGGATATACTTTTATTTCCTGAGGAAATGATTTCGACTGGCGGTTAAAGTAAGCAGCCTTGACGGGGATGAGCGGGCTCGATGATCGGGCTCAAGGATCAAAGGCCGACAGCCAATGAACAATGCCAAAGCTCCCTTCCGCTACGTTACCTCGACGCGCAATCGCGCGACCGAATACGAAGAACTGACGCTCCACTGCCAATGGAGCCCGCACAACTTCGCCAAGCAGGGCTGGTTTAATTTAGGTCACGACGGCCGCCCGTCGTGGGACGAGCGCTCGACGCGCCTCAAATGCGTCGCCCTGCCGAAGCCCTCGACCTGGTGGTACGACGCAAGCCGCGCCACGAAGCAGACTGCCGTCGCCTTCGAGCAAGACCATCATATCGAGCAGAGCGCACGCTATTCGCAAGCCGGATGGTGGGGCTACCGCGATCCGTCGCAGATGTGGTTTCGGCCCTACGTCGAGATGCAGGCCGGGCAGGAGAACTCGATCCAGCTCGCGATGGACGGCGCGGCGCGTCTGGGCCTGTACCAGAATGTCGGCGAGGCGTGGCTCGGATTTCTCGGACATTACTATGCTGCCTGGCGCTACGCGGAATACGGGCTCTTCATGGCGCTCTGTTACGCCCAGCGCGAGGCCTTATCCGACGTCGTCGCCACGCCCTATCTCTTTCAGGCGGTGGACAAGGAACGTCACGCGCAGGACATTGCGCTCCATTGCATGGCGCTGGAAGAACAGGTTCAAGGCTTCTCCGATGCGGGTGCGATGGACATCTGGATGGGCGATCCGGCCTTGCAACCAATCCGGCGTTACGTCGAGTATCTGCTCGCGTCGCGTGATTGGGCCGAGATCATCTTCGCGGTTAACCTTGTCTTCGAGCCGCTGGTCGGGCGCCTGCTCGGCAATTACCTGGTAGCGCAACAAGCGTGCGCGTGCGGTGATCCGGTTACTCCCTTGATCGCCGAGACCGTCGAGTCTGATCGCCAGCGCGCCGTCGCCACGACCGCCGAGTTAGCGCGCTTCGTCATTGCCAATCAGCCCGCCAACCGCGTCATTATCGAAGAATGGCTCGATCGCTGGACGCCGCTCGCGCTCGCCGCTGCCGAAGGACTGGCGCCCCTAGCACGTTATCCACGGGAAGATCAGGCGAGTTTCAGAAAAATCCTCGACAAGTTGATCGCCGAGCAGGCTCAGCTGGTCGCCGCCGCCGGGCTGACGCGCTCACGGGTGGCCGCATGAGTTCGAACGGGCACAAGGTTGCGCTCAAGCTGATGGTCGGGCAGGAAGCCGACGCGGTGGTTTCGGTGCTCGCGGAAGCCCATCCGGAGGCTGTGATTCAACGCTATCCCGCCTACGTCTCGATCGAAGGCCAAAATCGGCTCACGGTTGAGATTCCGCGGGTGATCGAGGCCCTCGGAAGCGATTACGACGTTACCCGGTTTCTCGTCATACTGTCGTCCTACGTCGGCGCGATCGACGTCAACGACGACAGCGTCACTCTGACTGCGTAGCAGCGAAAATCTCCGCAACGGTTCAGCGAGGAAAAAATGGCCGCTCTGAACAAAAATTACGACCGCGTCAAAAACATGGATTGGGAGCCGAGCTATATCGATCCGGCGCAAAAGTTTGTCGAGCCCACCCGCTTCCATCTGCCGCGCAAGGCGATCGACCCTTTCAAGACTTTCGTCCGCGAGTATTTTCAGATGGAGCGCGAAAAGGACGTCCGCCACTTCGCCCTGCTCGAAGCCGCCAGCCGCCTGCAGCCCGCCAATCCCGAGCCGCGCTGGATGGAGGCGATGAAGTTTGTGCTCTCCAATCTCTCCGGCGCCGAGTATGCTGCCGGCCGCCAGATGGGCCGGATGGCGCGCACGGTCGCCCCCACCGAGTTGCGCCAAGGTTACATGATGCAGTCGCTCGACGAGATGCGCCATGCGCAACTCGAGCTCAGCGCCGTGCGCCATCATATGCGGACCTGGGAGGATCCGGCCGGGTACGACATCGCGCTCTATGGCGCGGGCACCAACGTCGGTTCCAACGCTTTTCGTGCCTTTCTCGAAGATTCGATGACCGCCGATCCGGTCGAGAGTTCGATCGCGATCCAGATTTTCGCCGAGACCGCCGATTCCAACATCTTCTTCGTCGGCATGACCTCGGCGGCGACCAAGTCCGGCGACCCGGTCCTGGCCTCGACGTTGCTGACGATCCAGTCCGACGAATCACGCCACATGGCCAACGGTTACGCCACTCTGATGACTCTGCTGGGCGATGATCGCAACCTGCCGCTGATCCAGGACGCCCTCGACAAGTGGTCGTGGCGCAATCACATGGGCTTTGAAGTGCCGCTGATGCTCGCGGCGGACTACTTCACTCGCCACAAAGACGAATCCGGCAAAGAGATGTATGAGCGCTGGATTCTGGAAGATTTCTACGAAAACTTTTATCGCAAACTCGAGAAGTACGGCATCCGCAAGCCGAAGTTCATGGACCACATCCTGCGCAATATCGAATGGGCGTCGCATTCCGCCGCAGTCTATCTCTACGGCGCGTGGGGCGAGTTCTATCATCGCTACGATCCGCCCGACGAGCGCGAGATGGAATGGTTCGAGAAAAAATACCCTGGCTGGTATTCCTACTACGGCAAGTTCTGGGAATCCTATAAGGCCACGACCGATCCCAGCGATCGTCGCTTCGTTCTCTCCGAGCTGGGCAAGCTCCCGGCCTTCTGCCAGGTCTGCCAGTTGCCATGGATTTTTCCGCGCCCGGACGCCAGTGCCGGCAGCCGGATCTGGAAAGACGGCCGCTGGATTTCCTTTTGCTCGCCCGGATGCGAATGGATCTACGATCGCGAGCCCGAACACTATGCGGGCTTCAAAGGTTTCTACGAGATTTACGACGGCTATGAATTCTCCGAGGTCGTCCGCGACCTCGGTTACATCCGGTCCGATGGCAAAACGCTAATCGCGCAGCCGACCCTCGCGACCGAGCGCATGTGGACGATCGATGACATGAAGGCCTGCGACTACATCGTCCATTCGCCGCTGAACACCACGCCGGTTTTCAGCCGCGAGCGGGCGCAAGAGTTGGTCCCGCAGGATCAGCTCTAGTCAATCCAGCGGGGTCCGGTCGGGCGGCCACAGCCATGTTCAAGGTGACCCTGCAGCCGGCTGGACGCTCCTTTGACTGTCTCGAGAGCGAGACCATCCTCGACGCCGCTTTCCGCGAGGGGCTGCGTCTTCCTCATGGCTGCCGCTCCGGCGGCTGCGGTTCGTGCAAGGCCAGGCTCATCGAAGGCGAGGTTGACGATTCCCAAGCCTCGCTCAGCGCCCTAATGGACTACGAGCGCGCCGCCGGGATGACGCTGCTATGCTCGTCCTATCCCGAAAGCGACGTCGAAATCTGGCTCGAACACGTCGAGGAGGACGACACACCGCCACGCTATCTCGATGCTCGCGTAATCGATCTCGCCGAAATTGCCTCGGGGCTGTTCCTGATTCATCTTGGTATCGAGTCCTCACTCGGGTTTCGAGCCGGTCAGTATATCGAAGTGAACGTGCCGCGAACCGAAGAGTGGCGCGCCTACTCGCTGGCTAATCCCCCGACGGTCAGGCGCGAACTCGAGATACTTATCAAGTTGGTCCCCGGCGGACTGTTCTCCGACTATCTGGCCGCATCGCGGCTCAAGGCCGGCGACATCCTCAGTATCCGCGGACCTTATGGAAATTTCGCGCTGCGCCCTGGCGAGCCGTCGCTACTCTTCATCACAGGTGGGTCGGGACTAGCGCCGGTGCTATCGATGCTGCGAGAGCTGGCGCCGACCGAAACAACTCGACCGATTCGCCTGCTTTACGGCGCGCGCACTCGCCACGATCTCTGCTTTGTCGATGAGTTGCGCGGCTACGAAAAGGAATTCGCCGATTTGAAATTTGTCCCGGTGCTCTCGCACGCGACCGATGATGCGGACTGGCCGGGCGAACGCGGGATGGTCACCGAGGCGATCTCGCGATGGCGTCACGGCGATGACCTACAGGCTTATCTCTGCGGGCCACCTGCAATGATCGATGCAGCGCTGCCGATCCTGGACCGGCTCGGCGTGCCGGCACACCAGATTTTCTTTGACAAGTTTCTGACCCGCGCCGACCTCGTCAAATAGCTCTTGCCCCATAGGGCAGCTTCGCGACGAGACCGGCGCCTTCGGCCGCCAATTTCAAATTCATCGCATTTCAGCTAAAATCCTCTTGAGAACCTTCGATTAAGGGTGCAGGTTATGCAGCAAAAGTTCAGCGACGAAGCACTCCGCGTACTTGACGTTTTAGGCGAAAAGGCCAGTGACGGCTATGCCGTGATGAGCAAGGCCGGCCTCAAGCCGGATGAGTTGGTTCGCGCTCTGAAGGAACTCCCGACATACCTCGTCATGGTGAAAGGCGAACTGATTCCTGACCGCGTGGGGGATGCCTACCTGGTTCTGCTGCCGAACGCCCGTGACTATGCGAATTCGCTTGTTCGCAGTCTGGCCTAGAAACTGACGCGGAGATGCCGTCGTCTCCGGATATACCGGCCTATTATTCGTACCTTATAGTCGCGCTGGTTGGTGGAGTGGTAGCGCGCTCCACCGTCAACAGCGGATTGGCGGATTACCCCGACGGCTGGAGTTTCTTTGCCACTTGGCAGCTTTTTCTCGCCTATACCGCCCTACCGGTTCTGCTCTTTTGGTTCTTGGACTATACCTCGGTGATCCAGGACACTTCGCTGTTCGCGGCGTTGCTGGTTGCCGCCGGGTATCAATCGATTTTCACAAGCGGTATCCAAAGCATCTCGATGCCTGGTCAGAGCGCCAGCTTATGGAAACCTTTTCAGGCCTGGGTTGCCAGAATTAATGATCGCATCGCCACCAAGCAGAAAGCTGCTCTGGATGAGTTCGTTCGAACGCTGGAAATAAGAGTTTCAAGCGACCCGGAACTTCTCAATAAACTTCAGCAAGTTACCACGGAGCATTTACCTGAAGCGGGGACACGTCCGCCTGGCGCGGCACTATCCGAACCTGCGGACGAGTTGCAAGTTGCGTTAGCGGCGATACCTCCCGAGGCTCGCTTGCAGAGGTTTCGTCTGTTGTGGCGGGCTTTCCGAACGGCCGAGCCAATAAATTATGGATATATTCTTTACCGCGAACGGCTCATTAGCCCTCTTCTTTATTGGTGGCAGTTCAGGCACGGTCTGGCGGACATCATAACTTTCGGACTCTTGTCTCTGGGTTCCGCAATCGTTTTGTTCTCCTGTTTTGAGTCGAGTTTTCCTTCCTATGTTGTGAGTAGGATTGTGTATGGCAGCGTGTCCACATCGAACTGGACGCAAGCTTCGGCAGGCTCAGTCATTCGTTACTACCAGTGGCGACTGCGCAAATTGAATGCTTCGGACAAAGACAATTTCAGGAGTCATGAGTATGTAAAACTCATGGCCTCACATACAAACAGTTGCGACGGGCGTCAGGCCTTCCAGCAACTGATGGCTCCGGTCATCGCGGATCTCTGTTTCAAGGATGAGCCCAGCAAGAAGGTCGACGACGTCGCGAGATTACTCGTAAGCATCCATTCCCCAACAATTGATACAATAGCGATCCCGCGGTTGCTCCAATGCCTGTGGACTGACGACGCCGACAATCGACTGCGAATTCACCAGACCCTTATCGCTCTGCAACAGGCCGACTATCCGTCGAGCCTTTCGGAAGCGGAACAGAAGCAATTTGCGGGCTGGATTCCGGGAAAGGACGAAAAATCCGGCGACATGGCCGTATGGGTAAAACATTGGTCGTCATGGTGGAACAGCGCCCAGGCAAGTCAGAACACGACTTGCTCCGCTGCGCCGTCAAATGAAACCCAACCACGAGCGCTTTCTTCGGAGCTCGGCTTGCCAATCGTTTCTCGCAGCCCCGCGCCCCCCGCCGCCCCATAAAAGATGACGCCCTCCCCGCCCGCGCACGGTTGCCGAGCGGAGCGAGCGCGGGGGGCGGCCGAGTCTGCGAGGCGCGGTCAAGTTTAGGTAAGTCTAAAGGACTTGACTACGGATTCTGCTGGTGCTATCTTTCTTCCCATGATGACCTTACGCGAACTGATGGTGACCTTCCCGACCAGCGATGCTTGCAAACAGTTTCTGATGGATCGCCGGTGGCCTGACGGCAAGGTCAAATGCGTGCGCTGTGGAAACGAAAAGGTCTATGCGTCCAAGGCCCGACCTTTCCACTGGCAGTGCCGTAATCACGATCATCCCTATCGGTTTTCGGTTCTCGTCGGGACGGTTTTCGAGAACACAAACTACCCGCTCAAGACGTGGTTTGAAGTGCTCTGGCAGATGCTCAACAGCAAGAAGGGCGTAAGCGCCATGCAGATTCAGCGGCAGATCGGATCGTCCTATCCGACCGCGTGGTTTCTCTGTCATCGCTTGCGCGCGGGAATGAAAGATGCGGAATTTCAGAAGCTTATGGGTATCGTTGAAATCGACGAGACTGGCCTTGGCGGCAAGGATAAGAATCGCCACTGGGACAAGAAACAGCACATTACTGGGCCAAGCGGAAAAACCACGGTCATCGGCGCGATTGCCCGCAAGGGCAATGTGGTTTGCCAAGTGATCGAGAATGCAGACGCCGCGACGCTCAACAAATTCGTGCACAAGACGGTCAGCGGGAATGTCGATTTGGTCGCGACTGACGAGCACAAGGGCTATGCCTACTTGGATGCGCTCGGATTCCCGCATGAGACAGTCAGCCACAGCGCCGGTGAATACGTGCGCGGGAAGGTCCACACCAACAGCATTGAAGGCTTTTGGTCGCTGTTGAAGCGCGGGATCGTTGGCACCTATCACAACGTCAGCAAGAAGTATCTGCCGCTCTATTTGGCGGAATTTCAGTACCGGTATAACAACCGGAAGAACCCTGACATTTTCGGCGAAGCCGTAGCAGGATGCTGAAGCGCCCGAACTGGCGGACGCTCCTGCATCATTCCAGAAAACCCACACAGTTGACGTTGCACTTGGTTCCGAGGGCGAGACGCCATGTCTAAAATCGGCGAAGCCAAGAAAAAGATCATCTTTTTCTACTGCTACACCTGTAAGGACTACGAACTGAAAACTAGTCCGCACTTCCGCAGCCAGAAAGCGCGCTTTGCGCGACGGCGCAAGGCCGAAGCAGAGGGCAAGAAATGGCCCGCGTGATCGCCCTCGTTTCACTGTTGTTGATTGCGGCAATGCCGTTACCGCCAAACCATTCTGAGGCAGGCCAAACCGAGGCCGCCGCAAAACGACATCACCAAAGTCCCGGCGTAATATCTACGATGGGCGATCAAAGCAGTCCCAAAGACACCACCAAGGCCGTCGAAAACTATACTTATAATTACTATTATCCAACCGCCAAATCGAAGAGTCTGCCGATCTGGTTCCAAGAGGTAGCTACTGGCGCTTTGGTAATCTTCACTTTCGGCCTCTGGCTTACCTCGATTTGGCAATGGTGCGCCGTTAAGGAACAGGGCGAAATCGCGGCAAAGGCGCAGCGGGCTTATCTGTCCATAACGCCGGATGGTGTAGACGATCTCAGGGAAAGCGGCACGCCAACGATCACTTTGATTATCAGGAACGAAGGAAACACTCCGGCTTATGAAGTTAGGTTTTGGTCCTGCATCGCCATCGTAACGGGAGACCCATTTCCTAACCCAACCGAATTTCCAGAGGCCAACTTTGGACCAACCTTTGTCTTGACTCCGCACGCCGAGTTTTTCACCGCCCCAAAGCTCACTAAATGGCTCAGCCGTGTCGATTTTCAGGAGATCCGAACGGGGGACAGGGTGCGGCTTTATGTCTGGGGGCGGGTTGAATATTGCGATGTGTTCAAAAAGCCCCACTTTTTGGCCTTCCGTCGGTTTCTCCACGTCGATCGTGATGGCGTAACGACAAGCCTGTACCCCACCGAAGAAGGCAACAATGCAGATTAAAAATATCCATCGCATCCTCCTAGCTTGCAGTCTTTGCAGCAGAGCATAAGGGTGAAATCTTTCAGCCAGTGAACGTCCGGCCTGTCCGAGCCAGAATACCAGGCCCGTCGTTGTAGTCAAGTCCTTTAGACTTACCCAAGTTTAAGTGTCTGCGAGCTGCGTCAAGGTTCTTAGTTGAGCTCATCGAGCAGCGCTTTGGCGTCTTTGAGGTCCGCGGTATCGAAGCCCTCGGTGAACCAATTGTAGATCCCGGCGAGCATCGCGCGCGCCTCATCGCGACGACCCTGATTCGCGAGCAGGCGCGCGAGACTCGTCGTCGCGCGCAATTCCGGTGATTTAGCACCCTGCGAGCGCGCAATTTTAACCGCCCGCTCGAAGCAATTCCCAGCATCTGCAATGCTGGAGTCATCTCGCTCCAGTAGCAGCTCGCCCCTGAGCCGAAGTAGCTCAGCATCATGAGAACGGTTTTCATTCTGATTGGCGAGCTTCTGCGCTTCCTCCAAAACAGTTAGCCCTTCTTCGAAGCACTTCGTCTTGATGCACGCCTCGACTAGAAGTGAGAGGAAATACGGGCGGCCTATGTCGGCGCCGGTCGTGCGAAAGGTAGCCAGGCCTTCCCGTGTCAACCCAATTCCTCGCGCCGCTTGGCCCTGTTGGACCATTGCCCAACCCAGGAGCACCGTAGCCTGAGCCGACCACAACGCAAACCCGTGCTCGGCGGAGAGCGCGACTAGCTTCTCGGCGCCTCGTCTAACTACTGGAATCTCTCCACGAAGCTTTCCCATATTTCCGGCAAGGCCTTGGGCGAACGCCTGACTATGAGGATGAGCAAGCTCTTGCCCCCATGCCACCGCCGCATCACTGTAGCGCCTAGCTTGCTCGGGGTAGCCGAGATGCCAGAGATTGCTCGCCGCGTATGACAAGCAGTTCACCTTTATGTCCAAGCCAATAAAGCTGAAGGCAAAGGCTCGATGCTGCTCAGGAATGTAGAGCGCTATCCCTGCCTCGAGATGACGCAGTGATTGTGAAAACTCTCCCATTTCAAACAGAGTATCGCCAGCAGCAAGATTACCGAGCATCAGTAACGTTGGATCATTTGCATCTTGCGCCCGCCGAAGTAGCTCGTTGGCAAGCTCTGACGCCATGCGAAAACGACCCCGCACAAGGTAAACGGCATAAAGACCAAACAAGGTCGCAAAGAGCTGCTGCGACTCCCGGAGTTTCTCGCAGAGCTGGCGCGCCCGTATGAACACTCGTTCCACTTCTGGCGCGGCCCAACTCTTTATCGCAATGAGTGCGGGTCCGAGCGCGAGCTGGATTCTTAGTTCCTGTCGATCGCGCTCTGGACTATCGGGCAACGCATGTAGCAACTCTATTGCTGAACTAATATTCTCAATTGCTTCCGCGTTCGCCGATCGCTTAATCGCCTGTTGGCCGGCGCGGCCGAGATACTCGATCGCCTTATCGATATTATCGCTGTGACTATAGTGATGCGCCAACTGCGTCAGGTGATCGTCGAGTTGACCAGCGAACAGCGACTCCACTGCGTGGCCGGCGCGCTCGTGCACTTGCTTGCGCCGCTCGATGAGTAATGAGTTATAGGCGACCTCCTGGGTCAGCGCGTGCTTGAAGACATACTCGACATCGGTCGCGGCCGGCTGCTCGTAGATGAATTCGCCCGCCTGTAGATCGGCGAGTATCCGCTCCAACTGAGTATCCGCGTGTGAGGCAACTTGCCTTAGGAGAGCGCGCGACGACTCCCGCCCGATCACCGCGAGCGTTTGTAATAGTTGCTTATGCTCGCTCGGTTGCCGATCGATGCGCGACGCGAGCATCCCCTGCACGGTCGGCGGCAATCGCAACTGCGAGAGTGAGCGCGTCACCTTCACGACGCCATTGCGCGCCAGCGCGCCGTCTTCGAACAGCGCCTGCACGATCTCCTCGATAAAGAACGGATTGCCGCCGGTGCGTTCAGTGATTAAGCGCTTGAGCGGATTGAGTTCGACGGCCTCACCTAAGAGCGCCGCCAGCATCGCGGCGCCGTCCGCGCCGCCCAGCGGCTCCAGCCGAAGTTGTGAATAGTAACTCTTGTTGGTCCATTCGTGATGATACTCGGGGCGATAGTTCACCAGCAGCAACACATTGGCGCGGGCCACGCTGTCGGCCAGCAGGTCGAGCAACGCCTGGGTCTGCGCGTCGACCCAGTGCAGATCCTCGAAGATCAGCACGACCGGCTGATTGAGGTTTTCGCGCAGGATGATGCGCTTGATCGCCTCAAGCGTCCGCTGGCGCTTGATCTGCGGGTCCATCTGGGCGAGCGGATCGGCGCCCTCGACGACTCCGAGCAAGCCGAACAGATAGGGCAGCGTATCGGTCAGTGCAAGATCGAGTTCAGTCTGCGCGTTGCGGACTTTCTCGCGCCGCGCCGCCGCATCGTCCGTGTCCTGGATGCCGAAGTAATTGCGCAATAGTTCGAGCATGGGCAGCCACGCCGAGGCCTTGCCGTGCGAGACCGAATAGGCTTCCAGCACTTTGCAGGTCGCCGGTATCGTTGCCTTGAACTCGTGAAACAGTCGCGACTTGCCGGTCCCCGCCTCGGCCATCACCGTGACCACCTGCCCCTGCCCGGCGATCGCGAGTTCGAGCGCGCGCTGCATCTGCGCGAGCTCGTGCTCACGCCCGATGAACCGCGTCAACCCGCGCCGCGCCGACAACTGAAAGTGACTGCGCAGCGGACCGAGCCCGAGGACCTCGTAAACTTCGATCGGCGCGCTCAGCCCCTTGACGGTCATCGGTCCCAGGCCGCGCAGCTCGAAGTAGCCCTCGCAGAGTCTGCGGGTGTAATCGCTGACCGCAATCGAACCGGCCGGCGCAATCGCCTCCAGCCGCGCCGCCAGATTGGCCGTATGGCCGACCAGGCGGGACTCGACCTTGCCGCCGGTCTCGACCGAGTAGGCCACGACCTCGCCGGTGTGGACGCCGACGCGGGCGTCGAGCGACTGCAGGCCTTTGGCGGCGCGACGCTCTCCCTCCGCGCGCAACTCCTGCTGCATCGCCAGTGCGGCGTTGAGCGCACGCTGCGGATGGTCCTCATACGCCGCCGGCGCGCCGAACAGCGCGAAGATGCCGTCGCCGGTCGAGCGCGCGACGTAGCCCTCGTAGCGGCGGACCGCCTCAGACATAATCCGCAGCGCCGGCGCCACGATCGCGTGCGCCGCCTCTGGGTCGAGGTCTTCCATCAGCGCGGTCGAGCCTTTGAGATCCGCAAACAGCGCCGTCACGATCTTCCGCTCGCCCTCAGGTGCTGCCGAATCGTCCGGCTGCCCCGACGAGTCGCTATACTGGCTAGCCGTTGCAGCGGTTTGAGTTGAACCCGATGCAGCAGATAACGGGCTGCCACACTCGGCGCAGAACTTCTTGCCGGGCGCGCTTTCGGCTCCGCACTTGGTGCAATACATCGCTCTATCCTCAAGAGACAGCGACGAATGCCCCCCTTGTATCATCGAACGTGACGCAGCGGCCAGCAGGCTTGCGGAAGGAGTTTAGGCCGGAGTGGCCTTTTCGTGAGTCTTTGACTAAGGTGTGTCTCACTGCCGGTCCATCTGATTGCCGGCGAAGATTTTTGCAGAGCGCGGGGAGGGTTTGCGACTTGCACGCGATTAATTACGAAGCTCCAACCACGGTCGATCAGGCGCTCAAGCTGCTCGCGGCGCACGGCGAAAAAGCCCGCGCGATCTGCGGCGGCACCGACTTGATTATTCAACTGCGCGCCGGCGTCCGGCGTCCCGAGCACGTCGTCGATCTGAAGAATATCGCCGACATGCGAAAGCTCTCCTTCAGCCTGCAGCATGGTCTGCGGCTCGGCGCCGCGGTGCCGGCGATTGAGCTGCATGAAAGCGCCGACATGCGCCGTTACTATCCGGGGCTGACCGAAGCCGCTCATCTGATCGGCTCGCTGCAGATTCAAAGCCGCGCCTCGGTCGGCGGAAATCTCTGCAACGGCTCGCCCGCCGCCGACACAACGCCAGCCCTGATTGCGCTCGCGGCCAAGGGGCGGGTAGTTGGGCCCAAGGGTGAGCGGATGGTCGCGGCGGAGGATTTCTGCGTCTCGCCCGGACGCACGGTGCTGAATCCTGACGAGCTGCTGGTGGACCTGCAAATCGCGGCCCCGTCGGGCCATTCGAGTGACGCCTACCTGCGCTTCATCCCGCGCAACGAGATGGATATCGCGGTGGTCGGCGTCGGTGTGGCGGTCACGATCGATCCCGCCGACGATCGCTGTATCGACGCGCGGATCGGTTTGGGCGCGGTCGGCCCCACGCCGATTTTCGCAAAAGAGGCTTCGGCGACGCTGGTCGGCAAGAAGCTCGACGCCGCCGCGATCGATAAAGCGGCGCAGTTGGCGATCGCGGTCAGTTCTCCGATCGACGACATGCGCGGGACCGCGGAGTTCCGCCGTCATGTGGTCGGGGTGCTGACCCGCCGCACGCTGGCGATCGCGATTGAGCGTGCGCGCAGCGCTTCGAGCCGTTAATATCCATATCTAACTTCTCAACCAGGAACGAAATCGGCGCAGCAAAAATGGCGAAGAAAACAGTAATCGAAACCACGCTTAACGGCGAAGTTACGGAATTCCTCTGCGAGCCGCGCGAGAGCCTGCTCGAAGCCCTGCGCGACACGCTCGGGCTGACCGGCAGTAAAGAGGGCTGCCTGACGGGTGACTGCGGGGCTTGCACGGTCGTGATCGACGGGCGCGCGGCCTGCTCCTGCCTGGTCTTCGCGGTGGAAGCGCAGGGCAAAAAGATCGAGACGATCGAGGGCCTCGCCAGCCGCGAGGGCCTGCACGTCTTGCAGCAGAAATTCCTCGAGCACGCGAGTCTCCAGTGCGGCATCTGCACGCCCGGGTTTTTGATGTCGAGCAAGGCCTTGCTCGATCGTAATCCGAATCCGACGGAGGCCGAGATTCGTTACGCACTGGCCGGGAATCTCTGCCGCTGCACCGGTTACGATAAAATCGTCCGCGCCGTAGTCGACGCGGCCAAAACGCTCAACAGTGGCGCTCGCGCGGCCTGATCGCGGAAGACGGAATGCGCCGGCCGACCGCTCACTAATTTTCGTATAGAGGTCACGAGATGGCAGCTTCAAACGGCAAGAACTTCAAGGTAATCGGCACGCGACCCATCCGGCACGACGGCGTCGATAAGGTGACCGGCCGCGCTAAATACGGCGCCGACTACGCCTTCCCGGACATGCTGTTCGGCAAGATGCTGCGCAGCCCGTACGCTCATGCGCGGATCAAATCGATCAATACCGACAAGGCCAAGGCGTTGCCCGGCGTGATGGCGGTGATGACGGCGGCGGACCTGCCGGACCTGCCGGATCGGGTGGAATCCGCCGGCGAAGCTCCGATCAATGTGGCCCATCTGACGCAGAACCTGATGGCGCGTGACAAGGTGCTGTACAACGGCCACGCGCTGGCCGCAGTTTGCGCGACCAGCCCGCATATCGCCGAGGAGGCGGTGGCGCTGATCGAGGTCGACTACGAAATCCTGCCGCCGGTCATGACGGTCGAGGAGGCGATGAAGCCCGGGGCCACGATCCTGCTGCCCAATCTGCGCAATAAAGAGGAGGGCGACAAGCAGACCAATGTCGCCAGCCATCTGCAGTTCAAGCGCGGCGACGTCGCGGAAGGCTTCAAGTCCGCGGACTACGTGGTTGAGCGCGAATTCAAAACCGCGATGGTCCATCAGGGCTATATCGAGCCGCACAATGCCGTCGCGATGTACAACTCTGACGGCAAGGGGACGATCTGGTGTTCGACGCAGGGCACCTTTGCGGTGCGCGGACTCTCGGCCGCGGTCGCGGGAATTCCCGAGCAGGACATCAAGGTGGTGCCCGCCGAAATTGGCGGCGGCTTCGGCGGCAAGCTCACGATCTATCTGGAGCCGATCGCGCTGGTCTTCTCGAAGATGACCGGCAAGCCGGTCAAGATGGTCATGTCGCGCGCTGACGTGCTGCGCGCAACCGGCCCGACCTCGGGCTCGACGATCCGCTGCAAGATGGGGTGCACGAAGGACGGCAAGCTGGTCGCCGCGCAAGTCTGGATGGCCTACGAAGCCGGAGCCTATCCGGGCTCACCGGTCGGCGCCGGCGCGATGACGATCATCGCGCCATACGTCATCCCGAACATGATTATCGACGCCTACGACGTCGTCGTGAATCGGCCCAAGACCGCGGCCTACCGCGCGCCCGGCGCGACCAACGCCGCGATGGCCTCCGAGACGATAATCGACGAGCTGGCCGAGATGTGCGGAATCGATCCGGCGGACTTCCGTCTGCAAAATGCCGTGGCCGAAGGCGCGGCGCAGACCGCCGGGCCGCCGTACAAAAAGATCGGCTTCGTTGAGACCCTCGAAGCGCTGAAGAACACTCCGCATTACAAATCGAAGCTGGAAGGGCCCTACCGCGGGCGCGGAGTTGCCTCGGGCTTCTGGTTCAATATCGGTCTGCAATCATCCGCCGTGGTCAATCTCCACGGTGACGGCACGGCGAGCCTGGTGATTGGCTCGATCGATATCGGCGGCACGCGCGCGGCGCAGGCGATGGTCGCGGCGGAAGTTCTCGGGATCGGGGCGCTGGACGTGCGGCCCCAGGTCGCCGACACCGATACGATCGGTTACACCGACGTCACCGGCGGCAGCCGAACCGCGGTGACGACCGGGGTCGCGGTCTTTCAGGCGGCCGAAGACGCCGTGCGCCAGCTCAAGGAGCGCGCGGCCAAACTGTGGGAGAAGAAGCCCGAAGAGATTGCCTACACGGACGGCGTGCTGAGCACCGCCGCCGACCCGTCGAAAAAGCTGACGCTCAAGGAGATCGCCAAGCAGTTCGCGCGTACCGGCGGACCGATCACCGGACGCGCCAACGTCAATGTGCGCGGCGTCGGACCGTCGTTCGCCACCACCTGCGTCGATGTCGAAGTCGATCCCGACACCGGCAAGGTCAAGATTCTGCGCGCGACCTGCGTGCAGGATGTCGGCAAGGCGCTCCATCCGAGCTACGTCGAGGGGCAGATTCAGGGCGGCACGGCGCAAGGTATCGGCTGGGCGCTCAACGAGGAATACGTCTACGACGACAAGGGCATCTTGCGCAATTTCGGGCTCCTCGACTACCGCATGCCGACCTGTCTTGACCTGCCCGAGATCGAAACCGTGCTGGTCGAGGTTCCGGCGCCCGGCCATCCGATCGGCTCGCGCGGGGTGGGCGAGGTTCCGATCGTGCCGCCGGTCGCGGCCGTCGCTAATGCGATCGCACGCGCGACCGGAATCAGAATGGAAGTGGCGCCGATGTCACCACCTCGGCTGCTGAAAGCGCTGCTCAAGAAACGCAACGGCGCCGACAGCCAGGCGGCGGCAGCTGGCCGCTAACGCGAAGCAATGAATCGAAGGTGAGAGGAAAGGGTTCGAGCCTGCGACGGCTCGACCCTTTTTTAGCGATGGCCATCGTCGTAGTTCCAGCCCTGTTGCGCAAACTCACGGATGGCGTCGAGCGCGTGCCGGTCACGGGTCGCAATCTGGGCCAAGTGATCGAAGACCTTGAACGGCAGTTCCCCGGCTTCCGTGAGCAGTTGGTCCAGAACGGCGAGATGAAACCTTCGATCGCGGTGTCGATTGACGGCGAGATGGGTACCGGCGGCCTGCTCGACCGCGTCAAGGATTCGAGCGAAATTTTTTTCATCCCGGCGATTGGCGGCGGCTGACGCTACCGCCCCTCAGATCTTTTGAAATAAACTGGAGCTGTCAGATCCGACGGCCGGTTTGCTCCTGGCCCGTTTTACCTCCGGAGGTGTCATCATGTCCGAACCCAGCTCGCAGACTCGCCTGCTCGGCTCCGCTGAAGCTCCGCCTAGTGTGTCTGAAGGCAGCTCGCAGAGCGGCTTGCTCGCTCCCGCCGCGACGGTCTCCGCTCGTGCAGCAGAGGTCAACGAAGGCCCCTCGGGGTTTCGTGTAATCGGAACTCGGCCGATCCGGCATGACGGCGAAGACAAGGTCAGAGGCCGGGCGAAGTATGGCGCCGACTACGCGCTGGCGGGCATGTTACACGGCAAGGTGCTCCGCAGTCCGCACGCTCACGCGCGAATCAAATCGATCAATACCGAGAAAGCCGCGCAGTATCCCGGCGTCTTCGCAGTGCTCACGGGAGCGAACTTGCCTGAGGTCAAGGGCGCGATGGCGCAGGTCGGCGAGCTGGTCGTCAACACGCACTATCTGTCGCTCAACATAATGGCCCGCGACAAAGTCCTGTACGACGGCCACGCCGTTGCCGCCGTCGCTGCGATCAACCGTCACGTCGCCGAAGAAGCGCTCGCGCTAATCGAGGTCGAGTATGAAGTTCTGACGCCGGTGATGACGGCTGAAGCCGCGATGCGGCCTGACGCGGCGGTGCTGTTGCCGGAGTTGCGCCAGATGCGGATGGCGTCGCGAGTCGATCCGGGCAAGCTCGAAGGCCCGGACGAGCCCGGCAATGTCGCCGGGCATATTCAGTTCCAGCGGGGCGACCTGGCGGCGGGTTTCAAAGCCGCGGATTTCGTCGTCGAGCGCGAGTATCATACCGAGGCCGTCCATCAGGGTTACATCGAGCCGCAGAATGCGCTGGCGGCCTGGGACGCCGACGATCACGTCACGATTTACTGCTCGACCCAGGGCTCGTTCAACGTGCGCACACTCACGGCCGCGGTGCTCACGATGCCGGAAGGGCGGATTCGCGTGGTGCCCGCCGAGATCGGCGGCGGGTTTGGCGGCAAGACCACGGTATATCTGGAACCGTTGGCGGTGTTGCTCGCAAAAAAAGCCGGACGGCCGGTCAAGATGGTCATGACTCGCGCCGAGGTTCTGCGCGCGACCGGCCCGACCTCGGGGACGCGATTCCGCGTCAAAATCGGAGTGAATCGCGACGGCCGGATTACCGCCGCCGAAGTTTGGATGGCATATGAGGCAGGCGCGTTTCCGGGCTCGCCGTTTGCGCCCGCAGCGATGACCACGCTGGCACCCTACAATATAGAAAATCTGCAAATCGACGCCTTTGACGTCGTCGTCAACCGGCCCAAGGTCGCAGCCTATCGTGCGCCGGGCTCGCCCGCCTCGGCGTTCGCCTGCGAAGCCGCGCTCAGCGAACTGGCGGAGTATGCCGGGATCGATCCGATTGAATTCCGTCTGCGCAACGCCGCGCGCGAGGGGCTGCCGATGCCCGCCGGGCCGCCGTTCAAGAAGATTGGCTTCGTTGAGACGCTCGCCGCCATGCGCGACGGCGAGCACTATTCGTCGAAACTTTCCGGCAAGTGTCGCGGGCGCGGCGTCGCCGCGGGTTTCTGGTTCAACGGCGGCCTCCAGTCATCCGCAGACGTTAATATTCATACCGACGGCACGGTCAGCGTCGTGACCGGATCGGTCGATATCGGCGGATCGCGCGCCGCGATGGCAATGATCGCTGCTGAAGTACTGGGCGTGCCCGTCCGCGACGTGCGGCCGATGGTCGCGGATACCGATGCGATCGGCCACAACGACGTGACCGGAGGCAGTCGCATCACCTTGGCCACCGGTCTGGCCGTGTTCAACGCCGCACACGACGCCTTGCGCGAACTCAAACTGCGCGCCGCCCGCCTGTGGGACAAAACTCCCGAAGAGGTCGAGTTCGACGCTGGAGTTTTTCGCGCACGCGGCAACGGCGTACCGCCGCTGGCGTTGAGTCAGGTCGCGGCAAAGCTGATCGCTACCGGCGGTCCGGTAACGGGCCGCGCCAGCCTCAACGCCGGCGCCGTGGGCGCCGTCGGTAATGCGTTTGCGGTGGTTTGTGTGGACGTCGAAGTTGATCCCGATACCGGCAAGGTGCGGATTCTGCGCGCGACGATCGCGCAGGACGTCGGCCGCGCGATCCATCCGAGCTACGTCGAAGGACAGATGCAAGGCGCACTCGCTCAGGGTGTCGGCTGGGCGCTCAACGAGGAGTACTACTACGACGATCGCGGCGTGCTCCGAAACTCCGGACTGTTGGACTATCGCATGCCCACCTGTCTCGATCTGCCGATGCTCGAGACGCTGATCGTGGAAGTGCCCAACCCGGGTCATCCGCTGGGTGTCCGCGGCGTTGGCGAGGTCGGGATCGTACCGCCGATGGCGGCGGTCGCCGAGGCGATCTATCAGGCCGTCGGCGTGCGCATGACCGAGTTGCCGATGACGCCGGCCAAGGTCCTGAAGGCGATCTTGGAGAAGCGGGCGGGAGAGGGCGAAAGCGCGGCCGCGAGTTGAGAAGCCCTGAAAATCAGCGGCAAAAGCGGCAAGTTGACCCGTAGTCCAGCCGGGGCGTAGAACAAGGCTTCGTCAGATTGGCCATAATTAGTGATTGCAAGTTGTTAAAGACCGCGTACAATAAGAGTTGCTAGCCGGGGTTTGCCCCCCCTTTTCCCGGTTGGCGCGGGGGCCGAGCGAAGGAATTCGCTCGGTCCTTTTTGCTTTGGGAGAATTTGAGCCTAGCGGTCGCGGTCGCCGCCAAAGGAGCGTCCGCTCCCACCGCCCCCACTGCCGCTGCGCGCCTGCGCCTCGTTGACGCGGATGGCGCGCCCCTTGACGTCGCGGCCATTGAGTTTCTTGATGGCCTCTTCGGCAGCGGCATCGGTGGTCATCTCGACGAAGCCAAAACCGCGTGAGCGATTCGTGGTGCGGTCGATAATTACCTGAGAATTCTCCACGCCACCGACCTCCGAAAAGGTATCGTGCAAATCCTGATCAGTGACGGTCCAGGCTAAATTCCCTACGTACAGTCTGCGGCCCATCAGGCTCTCCTCCAGAACGGTGCGCCGGCTTCATTCATCCGGAACCGGATTTCCTTATAGCACCAGGTGACCACACTAACATAGCGTCGAACTCCTTGGCCTCAAGTAGCAGTCCAAAAGTATCACTGCGGCGCCTGCCGATCGCCTGCGGCCCGGGACCTCAGCGAGAGTTTGTTGTCGTCTATAGCGAAAATCCTGGAGAATTCCTGCCCGTATATAGCCACAAGCAAAGTAAATTCCGCACCAGGTGAATGCTCCCTGGCGAATGGAACCAAACCCTCGGCAAGTTCTGACGATCGGAGTTTTAGGCTCATAGGTTCGTAGCACTGTCGCTCAGTGTCTATCTTGTGCATCAGTCCTTTGTTGTGTAGTTTCAAAATATAATTCAAAAGTTGGTCCGCGGGAGAATAGTGAATGCCGCGTAGAAAACGCACTCAGGCCGGTGGTGCACTGCAACAAGTTCAGGAACAGGCGCGCGCCTTGTTGCTCAGTCTGCGCACGGAGATCCGCAGCAAAGAGGCGGAGATAGCAACCCTGCGCGCGGACGCAGCAGCGCTTGATCGGCTGGGTGGCGGCGCGGGCGCATCTCCAGTCGCGGCGGCAAAGCCAGCGCCCGGCAAGCGGCGTTCGCGTCGGGTAAACTGGGGCGGCATCCTGCAGGAATTGCCCAAACAGTTCAAAGCCTCCGACGTTCGCGTGATGCGCTCGGTTGCGCATAAGCGGCCGTCAGAGATTTTCGCCGCGATCACCCGCTGGATCGAAGCCGGTGCGGTAAAACGCAAGGCTCGCGGATTATACGAACGCATCTGAGCGATTGAAATTCGCTCTTCCGTTCACAACGCGAGCAGCTCCGGCCGCTCACCCGATGATGTATCAAGTTCCGGAGTGGCAAACCGTTCCGCGTATTATCTTCGTTCGCCGCGGCGCCTGAGGCCGGAGAGCGTATGCGGCCGCGCGTATAAACCGCACTTGTTGTAGAGCCATGGGATGCCGGTAAAGACTATTGAATGGCGGGCGGACAGCGTCCGCATGATCGATCAGCGTCTGCTGCCGGTGCGCGAGGTGATTCGAACCTATCGGGACTATCGCGGCGTCGCTGAGGCGATTCGCACGATGGTCATTCGCGGCGCGCCGGCGATCGGTGTGGCTACTGCGATGGGCATTGCACTGGGTATCCGCGGGACCGCGGGTGAGGCGGCGCGCAAGCGTTTCGCTGTAGTCGCAAAGACGCTGAGACTGACGCGGCCGACTGCGGTTAACCTGGCGTGGGCGATCGCGCGGATGGGGCAAGTTCTGGAAAGCAACCTCGCGCTGAACGCCGACCAATTATTTCGGCGGATGCGCGCGGAAGCGCTTGCTACCTGCCGTGAAGATATCGCACTGAATCGCGAACTGGGAATGCATGGGGCAGCGCTGATCGATTCGCCGGCGACGGTGCTGACACACTGCAACGCGGGCGCTCTGGCTACTGCCGGCTATGGCACCGCGTTGGGTATCGTGCGGGCGGCGCGCGCACAGGGCAAGCATGTCAGCGTGTTCGCCGACGAGACCCGGCCCTTTTTGCAGGGTTCGCGCTTGACGGCCTGGGAGTTGCGCAAGGATCACATACCGGTCACCGTGATCGCCGATAACATGGCCGGGTCGGTCCTGCGCGATGGCAAGATCGCCTGCGTGATCGTCGGCACCGATCGCACCGCCGCCAATGGCGACGTGGCGAACAAGATTGGCACCTATCCGCTGGCGGTGCTGGCCAATCGCCATCGCGTGCCGTTCTATGTAGCTGCGCCGCTGTCGTCGATCGATCTCGATTGCCCCGATGGCGCCGCGATTCCGATCGAAGAGCGGGCGCCCGAGGAGTTGACTGAGTTTCGCGGCAAGGCGATCACGCCTAAAGGCGTCGGGGTCTTCAACCCGGCGTTTGACGTTACGCCGGCGGAATTAGTAACCGCGATCATCACCGAACGTGGTATCGCGCGTCCGCCATATCGAGAGGCGCTGGCCCGGCTCAAGCGCTGAGGAACGCCCAGCAACAAGAGGAATCCCAGCATACGGCGAGAATGCGAGAAAAGATTCGGGATTCTTCGCCTCGCGGAGTCGGCTCAGAATGACGCCACGATTTGCTCGGTTGATACAGACATTTGCGAAACGCGACATTAGTCGTCGTTAACCGAGCAACTCGAGGCCGCGTTCAAAAAAACGCGGGCCGGTGAGGGCGATATCCTCCCAGGTCGGATCGTGACGTTTGCCGCGCCGATGCAGCATCACGTTGAAGGCGGTAATCACGCCGAAACGGTAGCAGGCGAAGGCGCGAAACCATCGCACTTCGGCGGCGGTTATCGGCATCGCGACTGCGGCGCGATAGACTTCCGCGAGTTCGTCCGGCGGCAGGATGTGCCGGGGTACGAGATCCTGTTTGACCCAGGTTTCGCGATCGGAAAACAGGCAGAGCCAGCCGAGGTCTATGAGCACGGCGCCAATCTGCGCCAGTTCCCAATCGATCACGGCGCGCAGCCGGCCATTCTCGTACAGGCAATTCGACCAGTTCAGATCGCCATGGACGCAGCCGACGAGCGGATTGTCCGGCAGCGTTGACTTCAGCCGCGCGCGCAGCCGCGGCGCCGCGGCGATGATCGACGGTTCGAGCGTCGGACGATCGAGCAAGGCGTCGAGCCGGGTCATCTCGTCGGCCAAGGTGCAGGGCTCCCCCCATGCCGTGCGCCGCGGCTCCCAAGGCACGTCATGCAGCGCGGCCATCATCTGGATCGTGAGACGGGCGAGGTCGCGCTGCTGCGCGGGCGGAAACTCGTGCTCGCCGAGCGCGAGTTTGTCGCCGGTGACGAAGGCCGCGACGAAATAGGGCCGGTCGAACCAATCCGGCTCGTCGCCGAACCACTTGATCGGCGGCACAGGAACGCTGGTCTCGGCGAGCGACGCCATGATGCGCGCCTGCCGCGCGATGTCGGCGGTGCCGACGGCGCGCACGCCAGCTGGCGCCAGTCGCAGCACGAGTTTTTCGCGCACCCGGCCGGCGTCCGCGGCGTACTCCAGCTCAAAGCTGTAGCTCTGCCCGGCGTGACCCGGCAGCGGACTGATCGCGTTCACCTCGGCGGCGGGGTCGGCGCTTTTGGCGCGAACAAAGTCCCGCAGCAGCCGCTCGATCTCGGTCTCTGCCGCCATCGAAGTTCGCGCTCCGGTCTAGCCCTTCATCTTGAGCTGCGCAGAGGCCGGATGCAGGCTCGCCTTGGCGCTGGGACGCGCGTCGACGCGCTTGAACCAGGCGTTGACGTTGGGCAGGGACGGATCCAGCGGTTGACCGACCCCGGCGGCGAAGTCGAGGGCGCAGTACAGAATGACGTCGGCGATAGTGAAACGGTTCGGCACGATGAAGTCGCGGCCGGCGATAAGTCCGTCGAGCCATTTAAGGCGGGCCTGGGTGATGCGCTTGAGGCCCGGGGCGGCGTCGGGCTCGCAGGGGACGCGATTCTTGAAGAGTTCGAGGCCTTCGGCGAAGCGAAAGCCATTGTAGAGGTTTTCGGTGATATTCTGTTCAACCCGCCGCTGCCATTGGCGGGTCTCGGCGCGATCCTCAGCGGTGGCGCCGATCAGCGGAGGCGTCGGGTGCTTTTCCTCGAGATATTCCCAGATGGCGACGGTCTCGCCGATGCACTTGCCGTTATCAAGTTCGAGGGCGGGTAACTGGCCGCCGGGGTTACGATCGGTATATGGCGGTTGACGGTTTTGCGCCTTCATTAGGTCCACGTCCTTCATCGGGAAGGTGAGCCCCTTTTCGATCAGCACCATACGGTTGGCGCGGGGATTGGGTCCGAAAGAGTCATACATTTGCATTGGCGAATCGCTCCATAGTGTTTGTTGATTGCCGAGCGCGCACCGCTTGCGCGAAATGCGTTTCGGCGGACGTGCGATCCTAGCGCATCGAGTGGCTGAGAGGGAACCGCGTCAATGCCGGCGCGGGCCGGAGAGTGGCTGGCGGACCCGCGGGATTTTGCATATCGTGAACGCCGCGAATCCGCCGAGCCATTGGTGCGCGGGCTTTCGGCAATGATCCGGTTATGCGCTTTTGTCCTCAATGCGGTTGCACCCTGATACCGAACGCGCGGTTCTGTGCCGAGTGTGGAACGCCGCTGCGCGCGGAAACGACTCCGCGAGCTCGTGGCGATAAAGCGGGCGGCGCGGCTGTCGGAAGTGACGCGGGCGCGTCTCCTACGCTGGCGCCCTTTGTCGCGATCTTCAGCGCCTTGATCGTATTTGGCAGCCTCGTGAGCTGGTTGATTTTGCGGCAGCTGCCGGCGCGCGATGCCCTGCTCGCAGCCGCGCCGCCGCAGGTCTCGGTCGCCGCTGCCGAGGGCGATCAGTTACCGGCTAACCATCCGAAAGTCGCGCTGCCCCGGGACGCCCTGTCCTTTATCGCCGAAGTGGAGAGCAAGGCCCGCCGACAGCCGCGGGATCTCGCTGCTTGGGATCAGTTGGGCGACGTGACTCTGCGCGCCGCGGCCTTCGACCCGGCTTATTATGCGAAAGCGGCGGATGCCTACGCCCATGTGCTCAAGATCGATCCTGAAAATTCGGACGCCTTGCGCGGGATCGGCAATGTCGATTTTGATCAGGGCAAGCCTGACGCTGCGATCGCCGCGTATGAGCATTACCTGACGCGCAAGCCCGATGATCCGGAGGTACGTACGGACATGGCCACGATGCTGCTTTCCAGCGGCGCCGCCGACGCCGCGATCGCGCAGTACAAGCGCGTGCTGGAAGCTCATCCGAATTTCTTCGAGGCCAACTTCAATCTTGGAGTGGCTTACGGCAACAGCAACAATCCGGCGGCGCGCGCGGCGCTGGAAAAGGCCCTCAAGCTCGCGCCCGACGACCAGGCGCGCAATCGGGTGAACCAGATGATCGCGTCGCTCGGCTCAGCCTCGGCAGCGGGCGGACCCGAACTGGCAGATAATGCGGCGGCGTCAGTGTCGGCGGCGCCTGATACGCAGCCGAGTCCCACCAATTTTCGCGAAGCGATCGAACAGACCATGCGTGACTTGCCGGTCGCGGGCGACAAAGTCCAGTCGGTGAATTGGAACTCGACGAGCGAGGCTCGCGTGCTGATGAACAATTTTCCGATGGAGCAGATGCCGCCATTCGCCGCGGAGAAATTTATCGCTGATCTCAAGGCCGGCGTAGACCGCGCCAAGGCCACTTACCACGTCACCGTGCCGGTGCGGATCGATATCTGCGACGCGGCTGACGGCCGCGTGATGCAGTCAATTACCGAGTAAACTCACTCTGCCGGTCGAGATGGAGAAATCCTTTCAAGTTCCGACGCGCGAGGAATGGCAACTCGGCGGCGACACCGACACCGAGCTGACGCTGCCTGAAGTTCCGCGCCCGGCGCGGCCGCCCGCCGAGTCCGGCTATGAGCGGCTCGAGCGTCCCTTGCAGGTCGTTACCGTCGAGCATCTCGCGTGGATCGCGATCGGTGGTTGGACGCTGCTCACGCGGTTGAGCGCGCTCGGTGATCGCCCGCTGACGCCGGCCGAGGCGCGCCACGCGCTGGTCGCCTTCGATCTGATAAACCGCACGAGCGAGGCCAGCGCCGCCGGCTTTCATTCGTCGTGGTCGGGCTGGCTCGATCTGCTTACGGCTGGAATCTTTGCGCTGTGCGGCGCGAGCGATATCGCAGCGCGCGCGATCTTTGTTGTGTGCGGCATTGTGCTGGTCGCGCTCGCGTTCATCCTCCGCCCTTACCTCGGGCGCGCTGGTGCGATCGGCGCGGCCGCGATGCTCGCACTCTCGCCCTCGATCACCTGGTTCTCGCGCAGCGCGACGAGCGGGCTCGCGGCCGTCACGCTAGCCGTGTCGGCCGTTGCGCTGTTCATGACGATGAAAGCGCGGCCGTCTGCGCGATGCGCGGGGGCCCTGGGAGTCGCCGGCGGGCTGATGGTCAGCGCCAGCCCGATCGGGCTCATCATTGCGACGATCTTCGTTACGGCGATGGTGATTATCGGGCTCTTTGCGATCTTGATGACGAAAAATCGGTGGCTGCAAGTCCGCGTCTGGTTCACGCGCTACGGCAGTATGTCAGCAACCGCGATCCTGACTGCGATCGCAGTTTGCATCTTCTCTAGTCTCGTCGCCGGGTCCTCAATCGCTGGAATCGACCGGGTAATGGCCGCATTCATGCCGCTGCGCGCCAGCAACTTTCGTACGGCGCTGAACACGATCATTCTGCCTCTGAGTTTTTACGAGTTTATGATTCTGCTCGGCGCCGGCGCTGGTTTCGTCACAGTGTTGACGGCGCGCGCGCGTTCCGGCTTCGCCTTCTTCATGACGCTATGGGTCATCCTGAGTGCGAGCTTCTACTTGATGACGCCCGCGCATACGCCTGAGCAGATATTGATGGTCGTGGTTCCCGCCGCGCTGCTGGCCGGCGTTGCGATCGAGTATTTGAATCGGACGCGGCTATGGCCGCCGGCGCGCTGGGTGATCGGCGCGCTCGGGCTGCTCACAATTTACCTACAGCTACTGACGAACTTCGTATATTGCGCGCCGGATCCGAATGACGCGCCATGGGCGCGCCACGCCAATCTCTATTGGGGCGAAGGCGCGACGACGCCGCAAACCGCGACGCAGTGCGCTGCGGTACTCAAGCAGATAGCGCCAGCCAGCCCCACGGTCTATCACGCTGGGGAGTGGCCGCCCGCGCTCCGCTGGTATCTGCGCGAGGCGCGCCCGGTCGAACTCACTGCCGCTGCGATCGTGGTGGCGACCGATCCCGGCGGGCGCGCCAATGCGGGCGGCGGTAGGCAATTCGACTATGAGGAGACGTGGATTCCGAGTCCGGCTGGTTTGGATACCACGCGCGCGGTGCGCTACTTTTTTTCGCAGCGGACGTGGGGGGAAGTGACTACTCGCATCGCCTCGATTCAGGCAAATCCACGGATTGGAGCGGCTGCGCCGAGCGTGACTGCGCCGCCCTCGCGACCCTGAGCTGCGGGCCTCAGGTGCATAGCGCGATTATCACGGCAGTTTCGACAATCTCGCCCGCCGCTCCGATCAGATCGCCGGTCACTCCACCCAGCCATCGCCGATAAGCGGCGCGCAGGAGTAACGCGAAGGCGACTGCGGTCAGCGCACCGCGGATCGCAAGCGTCTTCGACGCGGCGAGCGTGCCGGCGGCGGCGATCGCCGAGGCAATCAACAAAGTCCCCTGATCATTCTGCCGCAGCAGCTCCGCACCGGCGCCCTCGCAGCGGAGATATGCCATCCGCTCGGCGACCATCACCATCGCCCAGCGGGCAAGACCCGGCGCCAGGTAAAGCGCGAGGGATCGGCGCTCTGGGACGGCGTTGGCCAGTGCAGAGACTTTAAGCAGTAAGAGAAAAAAGAGCGCGACTGCGCCGAACGTGCCGATGCGGCTGTCGCGCATGATCTCGAGCGCCCGCGCGCGATCGCGTCCGGCGCCCAGCGCATCTGCCGTATCGGCCAAGCCGTCCAAATGCACCGCACCTGTCACGACCGCCAGCGTCATGACGGCCAGGATCGCGCGGGCTGACGGTCCCATGAAGCGGCTTGCGGCCGAGTCCTCAAGACAGAGAAGCGCGCCGATTGCGAAGCCAATCAGTGGAAACCAGCGGAAAGACGCCGCCACCGCTTCGGGCGGGCGCGGCCGATTATTCAGGGTCGGAATGATCGTGAGAAAACTGGCGGCGAGTCCGAGTTGCGTCAGAATCCCGCCGCGCGTCGCCGGCGTTGATAACGCGGACGACCCGTCGGCCTCGCTCATTCGAGTTTGCCGGAGACGCCGGCGCTCGCGAAAGTCGCCATTTGATGAAAGAGCGCCAGCGCGCTCTCGACGAGGTTCATGGCCAACGCCGCACCGGTGCCCTCGCCAAGTCTCATCCCGAGATCGAGCATCGGCGCGGCGGCCAGCGATCGGAGCGCGAGCGCGTGACCGCCTTCGGCCGAGCGATGGCTGAAGAACATGTAGTCGCGCGCCTGCGGCGCGATTTTTATCGCGACGGCGGCGGCCGCGGTCGCGATAAAACCGTCGACCACTATAGGCGCGCGCGCCGCGGCGGCGCCGAGGCATGCACCCGCCATCGCCGCGAGCTCGAAGCCGCCAACCGCGGCTAGGAGATCGATGCCGTTGCCGGCCGCTGCGCGATGACGTGCGATCGCAGCTTCGACCGCGGCGACCTTGCGCTGCAGACCGGTGTCATCGACGCCAGTGCCGCGGCCGACCAGTTGCGCCGGCGCGAGTCCGGTCGTCAAGGCGAGGAGCGCCGCCGCGGATGTGCTGTTGGCAATGCCCATCTCGCCGATTCCGATTAGGGTTGCGCGGGCCGCGGCAGTGCTGCGGGCGCTCTCGATACCGACTTCAAGCGCGCGACGCGCCTGCGCCTGAGTCATCGCCGGACCCGATAGAAAATTTTTCGTGCCGGTACCGACGCGCGCATAGGTTACTCCTGCAAACGGCGTCAAACTGGTATCGGTCGCGACGCCGACGTCGGTCACCCGCAGGTCGTAGCCGAAGCGCCGTGCGAGCACGCTGATCGCCGCGCCGCCCGCGCCGATATTGCGCAGCATCTCGACGGTCACGGCCTGCGGATAAGCGCTGACGCCGGCCTCGGCGACACCATGGTCGGCAACGAACACGAGAATCGCGCCACGACCCATCCGCGCGGAGCCGTCGCCGCGGCAGGCCGCGTAACGCGCGACGATCTCCTCGAGCCGCCCCAGGCTGCCGGGCGGCTTGGTGAGTGAATCGAGCCGCGCGCGGGCGGCGCGCTCGGCGGCTTCGTCCGGCGGTTGAATTGCCGCGATAGTTTCGCCTAGGGACATGGCATCGTGCTGGAACATTGTAATCGTGGCCGGAAATTGACAGGCCGGACGCAAACGCGCAAGCAGTCTACCGCCTTTATACCGCGGACGGCTTTGCCGTGCGGACCAAGATGCGCAAGAAGATCGCGCGCCGCGCACGCGAGCCGGCGCAGGATCTCCTCGAGCAGCGGCTCCTCGCCCGCCCTCCTCATTGAGCTTGGATGGTCATCCTTCGATTCAAACTGAGCGGCCTTATCGGAGACTGGTTGTCGCGCGTCCCGGTCGCTGCCAGGAAAGCCCGCCTGTTCCGTAGCCGGATTACCTTTAAATCCGGATTCAGACTGCCACCACGACCATTTGGTTTGCCAACACAAAGCTATGGGATGATTCCCCAAAATCTTCGGGGTTATGCTCGCCTCGGCGTTCTCTGCGGGTTGGCGACACTGAGCGTCAAAGCTTTGAGCGCCACGTCATCGGCAGGCGTGGCTTGGCTGGGGCTGGGTAAAAGAGGTGCTACCCGATGAAGGACGCACACCGCCCACGCCATGCCCCGCCACTGCGTACTCATTCGGTCGCCCGCGAAACAGTCGGATCTCCGTCTTCGAACAAATAGGGCACTAGCGTCGACTGCGCCGGGATGCGGTGCTTGTGCCACCTGCCGCCGCCGTAATAGGCGAGGCTCCCCGGCGCCGCGTTACCTTCACCATTATAGTAGGAGATGCAATCGCGCAGCGGCGCCGTCGCGATGTCGACGACGCGGCAATGCTCCGCATACGCATCTTCCAGCTCCTTGCGGACATCGACGATCCTCGCGCCGCGCTCCCGCATGGTCCGCAGCATCCACACGACATAGTCACTGTGCGCGTCGATCGCGTCGGTGAAGTTGAAGCTGCCGCCGCCGCCCTGCGGACCGGTGACGATGAACAGGTTGGGGAAACCGTGGCTGTGCAGGCCGAGGAACGTCTTGGTCCCCTCGCTCTCCCACTTCTCCTTCAAGGTGCGGCCGCCGCGCCCGGTAACCATGTTGAAGGTCGAGGTGCCCATCCACTGGAAGCCGGTGGCGTAGATCAGCACGTCGAGCGGATATTCGACCCCCTCCTGGACGATGCCGCGCTCGTTGATCTCGCCGACGCCGCGCGGCGCGGTATCGACCAGATGGACATGCGGCAGGTTGAACGCCGGCAGGTATTCGTCGTGGAAGGTCGGCCGCTTGCAGCCATACGGATAATACGGCTTCAGTGCCGCCGCGGTCTTCGGGTCCTTGACGATCGCGTCCACGCGCGCCCGAATCTGCTCCATGATGCGGAAATTGGAATCGAGCTGCTTCTGGGTCAGCTCCTCCGGGCTCAGCTCACGCTCGTGTTTCCTGGGCTTCCTGTCCGGGACCTTACCCGCCAGATAGTCGTCGTTGGCCTGGATGGCGGTGCGGCCGGCCGAGATCTTCGCGAAGCGCGCGCGCCTCGCCCGGGCCCATCCAGGCTCGTTGGCCCAAGTCGCCCGCTCCTCGTCGGTCGTCGCGCGCTGGTCGCGCACGTCGATCGAGGACGGCGTGCGCTGGAACACGTAGAGCTGTCCAACAATCTTCGCGAGCTCCGGCACCGCTTGCACCGCGGTCGCGCCGGTGCCGATGATGCCGACCCTCTTGGCGCGCAGGTCGATGTTGTAGTTCCAGCGCGAGGTATGGAAGGACTCGCCCTGGAACTTCTCCATGCCGGCGATGCGCGCCAGCTTCGGCGTCGTCAGGATGCCGTTGGCCAGGATCACGAAGCGCGCACGCATCGTGTCGCCGCGATCGGTCTCGACGATCCAGCGGCCGCAGGCCTCGTCCCAGGTCGTCCCTTCGACCGTCGTGTGGAACAGGCAGTGGTCGTAGAACCCGAACTTTTGGGCCAGGTTCTGGCAGTATTCGAGAATCTCGAAGCCCGAGGCGAACTTCATCGACGGGACGTAACCCATCTCCTCGAGCAACGGCAGGTAGCTGTAGGATTCGACGTCGCAGGCGATGCCGGGATAGCGATTCCAGTACCAGGTGCCGCCGACGTCGCCGCCCTTCTCGCAGAAACGGACGTCGGTGAAGCCGGCTTGGCTCAGCCTGTGCCACAGCAACAGTCCGCCGAAGCCGGCGCCGACCACCAGGATCTCGCACTCGTCGGTCAGCGCTTCACGCGGGATCGGTGGCTCCGAATAGACGTCGTCCAGATATTTCTTAAACTCGCCTTCCATCGCCATGTAGTCGGCGGCACCGCGGCGGGCTTCCTTAAACGCGCGGTACTTGGCCTGCTCTTCTGCATCGAAGATCGCGCCGGCCGGCAATTCCGGCAGCTCCTTCAGCTTCTGATCGGTGAGGACGGAATAGCCCTTGCCGACAATCTTTTCGGACGCCTTGGCCGCTCGCGTGTTAAAGACTTTCAAGCCTGTCTCAGGGTCGATAAGAACTGGCGCGTTCATTTGAGTTCCTTGTGAGTTCCTTTTGGGTGAGAGGGTTCTTTAGCGAAGACCATGCCTTTACGGCAGCCCCTTAATGAGCGACGTACTGTGCTTGGGCAACCCTCGCGCTACGAACAGTTTCGGAAAACGCTAAGTATCAACTCAGTATGCTAATCTATATATTGCCTATCATGAACACGTAGCTCAATGGCTGTGCGACAAGACGGGTCTGCTTGCAGCCGCGCTTCGACTAGCTGAATTGAATGGTGGGCCAGTCCGATGCCAACCGCTCTCCGTCAATCGGCGCCATGAATGATGGTTGACGCTATACAGACGCTTGACGCTATACAGTGGTTGATGCTTGGCGGCTGACACGGCGCGTGAATCGCCACTTCCTAAAGCGACTTTGAGCCGAGTTTAATACAGCGCAACTGGAACTCGCCGTTAGCTGCGATCCGAGCCCCCTTCAAGTTGAGAGATTGAAACATGGCAGACGCATCTGCGCTAACCCGCATCCTGGTCGCTCTGGCGCATAGCAGTGATCTAAAAAGTCAGCGCGTAAAAAAAGATGATCTTCCTCCCGATGTGGTCGCCGCCGTCACGAGATGGACCGCGATAGGCAACGCAAAGATGGGGAAGCCCGCAGCGGCACTCGATGCCATCGCCGATTCGGCGTTGCGGTCCAAATATTCCGATGACGAGCGAGAGTTTTACACGCTCGAATATTCTCGTGCCGCCGGTAGCGTAATAAAGGGTTGGCTGATCGTTCAGGGCGGCGTCGTGGTAGGCGACGTGTCGGACGAACCGAATTCGGGCTCACCGAGCAAGGATTTTTTGACAGCACGATTGCCCGTAAAACCGAGTGCGATCGCGCCCGACGGCACGGATGTTCGCATGCTCCTCCAGTTGAACAGTGGTAGCTTGGCGCATTTCGAGCTGGCACCCGGCAAGATCTCACATGCCGTCACCCACCGTACCATCGAGGAAATCTGGTACTTCCTCGGGGGACAGGGCGAGATGTGGCGCAAACAAGGGGATCGAGAACAGATCGTGCCGATCGAAGCGGGTGTATGCACAACGATTCCATCCGGCACAAAGTTCCAGTTTAGATCGTATGGATATGCGCCGCTGGTCGTCGTGGTTATCACAATACCGCCATGGCCCGGCGGAGACGAAGCCTACGAGGTCGACGGAAAATGGAAGCCGACCGTGGGTTAACGAGTTCGCCGCCGAATCATCTGCCCTGAACGTTCTTACCGTAAGCGTCGATGCGATCGGCGCATGGCGGCCACTGCATCCTGCCGAACACCCGGGCAAGGGTCGCAAGCCTGCGGAAATGATCAATGGGCTAGCTCAGAATTCCCGCTTCGCGCAGTTCAGTGATTTTTTCTGCCGAGTAGCCGAGCAGCCGGCCCAGCACCGCTTCGGTATCCGCACCGCGCAGCGGCGCCGGGCTACGCACCCCCCGCGGATGCTGCCTCACGGTCCAGGGCATGCCGATGTGCGTTCTCCGGCCAACCTCCGGATGCTCCAGCTCAACCAGGCATCCTCTTTTCCGCAGATGGCCGTCGTTTGCAAGGTCCTTGTTACTCATCGAGGGAAATGCGGCCACGCCGGCGCGCTGTAATGCCTTGGTGACCTCCCAGCGATCGCGGGAGCTCGTCCAGGCACTGATTATCTCATCCAGTGCCAACTCATTTGCTTTACGTGCCGCCGCTGTATTGAAGCGCGGATCGCGCGCCAGCTCCGGCTGTCCCATCGTCGAGCACAGCGAGCGCCATTCGCTTTCGCTGCCGACTACTATACTCACCCATTTGTCCGCGTCGCCTACTGCCTTATAGGTATTGTGCGGCGCCATCAGGCGATCATGGTTACCCATCCGGGTCGGCTCGGCGCCCGTCATAGAGTACTGCATCAGGCCCTCGCCTATCAAAGCGGTCGCGGTTTCGAGTTGCGACTGATCGATGAAGCGACCCTTGCCGGTCTTTTTTCGATTTATCAGCGCAGCCATCACCGCGATCGCAGCGAACACGCCGGCGTTGGGATCCATGTAAGAGATACCCAGTTCCATCGGCGGACCGCCTTCGTATCCCATCGTGGCGAAAAAGCCGGACAGCGCTGCTGCAGGCGGTCCATAACCGAGATAGTTCTTGTATGGTCCATCCTGACCGTAGCCTGACATCGAGATCATGATCAGGTCAGGCCGATATTGGCGCAGCTTTTCGTAACCTAAGCCCATCCGTTGCGAGACGCCACCAGCGAAATTTTCGACCACGACGTCGCATTGCGGCGCCAGATCGTAAATTACTTGCAGCCCTTCAGGTGCAGCAAGATTGAGCGTGACGCTACGTTTGCCCTGGTTGTATTGGTTAAAATATCCGGAACGATTCGGTCCCGGCACGTCGTCCGCGAACGGCGGTATCGTCCGGGTGACGCAGGGCCGTTTCTCACTTTCGATCCGCAGCACTTCCGCACCCATATGCGCCATTTGCAGCGTCGCAAAAGGTCCCGCCCAAGCCCATGTGAAATCAAGCACTCGCACTCCCGCGAGGGGTAGCCTAGTGTTTCCCATCTGCATCACCCTTCAGATGATTCCTGCATCATACAAAGCCGCGAATTTCGCGGGACTCATCCCCAGTTCGTCCACAAGAATTTCTTCGTTGTGTTGTCCGAGCCGCGGCGCCAACGAACGAATCGACCATTCACCACCCCATCTGGCTGGTGCGCCCGGAAGCCGCAGCTTACCAACTCCGGGATAGTCAAGCGTTACGAAGTAGTCGCGGAAGTTGAGTTGCGCGTCCGCGTAAACATCTTTCATCTGATTGACGCTGGCGAACGGTACCCGTTTGCCCTGGCCCGCATGAAACAGCTCTTGCGTTTTCCAGCTCGACGCCCACTCCTTGATAAAGAGATTAAGCGCGTCGCTGTTCGCCCCGCGCGTGAGGCGATCTTTGAACAGCTCCTCATGCGCCCACCCCGGATCGCCCATCACTTCCACCATGCGCTGCCACTGCGCTTCTTCGGCACAGGCCACGAAGATAACCCCGTCGCTGCAATCAGCCAGGAGCCACGGTCCCAAGATGCGGCGCCCCAGTCGCGAGGTCTCGCGTCCCGCATATGTGTAATGCATGAAATTCAGTTCGAGCATCGCGGCAATACATTCCTGCTGGGAAATCTCGATCGTGAGGGGTTCCCCACCGCCGAGCCGGCCCCAATAGGCCGCCAATGCGGCATAGCAGGCATGCAAGCCGCCTTGGTACTCCGGCTGATCGCCAAACGCCTTGAGGGGTGGTAACTCCGGGCTCTGCGAGGCCCCGGGAGCGAGAAAGGCCATCCCGCCCGCGTTTTCAAGGTTGAGCGAGTAGGCTTTCCAGTTACTATATGGACCACTGTCGCCGAAGGGCGATATTCCAGCGATGATTAATTCGGGAAACTGCTTGGCCAGCTGGTCACTCTCGAGGCCACGGACAGTGCGTTCGCACGGCGGCACGTTATGCACCAGGATATCGGCGTTGCGCAGCAGCCGTCCGAGGATCTCGCGGCCTTCGGGCCGATCAAGCGCCAGCGTAACCCCGCGCTTGTTGTTGTTGAGGTAGAGGAACAGTCCGCTCTTCTCGGGATTTTCCTCGTCGTTCGGAAATGGTCCCCGCCGCCGCGAGCGATCGCCGCCGGGCGCTTCGATCTTGATCACATTTGCTCCAAGATCAGCCATCATTTTTGCGGCAAATGCTGCCGCTATGCCTTCGCCGCATTCGACCACGTTTATCCCAGCGAGGATTCCGTCTTCCGATCTGCTCGAACTCTCATCGCCCGAGGTCATCTCGTCCTCCGTCGTACAGCGGGCCAGCCACGACCCTTAAAGCGCGCAGACTTTAGCACGTTCCGAAGCAAACTCCCGAGCCGACAGGTTCTTGGGTCCAGCCACCCACCTACGATACCACGCTAGTTGCCCCACGAGTTTGTCGCGCTGTTCGGGGGTGAAACGCGCCGTCGGCCGGGTGATTAATCACGGGAGACTCAGGTCTTCGCACTCACTGTGGTAAGCTCAGGTCTCGCATTTCGGCAGCCTCCACATATGCGGCGGCATCCTCGGGCAGTAGGAGCCTAGCCGCGACCAAGCGTTGCGCTGCCGCGCGAACCTCCTCGGCGTAGCGACCGTGCGTGACGTACCGTTCTTCAAGCGACAAGCGCGGATCACCAGCCGCGATCCGCTCCGCTTTGCTTCGCGCGAACGGAATGAAAGAGCCCATCGCCGAACATTCGTCTCTGGGTGCGCTCGCCAGCAGGTTCCAGCCGGTATACGTTCCGACCGGTGCTGCGATATCCGGGAGTCGAATACCGGCCAGATCGATGCCGTCCGCATCCACTTTTGGCACCAAGGTCGAGTAAGCGCGACCGCGTGAGACCGGCGGCAGCGTACTGATAATTCCGCGGTCGAACTGAGGTCCGTAATCATAGAGCTCGCGGAAACTCGCCACGCCGGTGTAAGTCACTCCCGGAATTTCCGGAAAGCCTACAGCGGCTTGCGACGATGGCGCCGTCAGAGTGCCATCGTGCAATCGCGGCACCCTGCTCGGCGGCGGCTCCTTGCCCGACACAACCCATTCGGTCAAAGCGGCCAGTAGCGCGCGCAGCGCGGGACCCGGGCTAATCGGATTCTGCAACTGCCGGCAGATACCACGTCCCGAAGCCACGCCATGCGCGATACTCGAAAGCAGGTAGAAGCGCACGTTGACTGGATCAACCAGATCTTGTGTTCCGTCGGGTGTGGTAATGGCGAGAGAAGCGCTTTTGAACCAGTAACTATTGGAATCGTTCACTTCCATGATCTTGGGGTACGAACCGGAAGCCTCGCACCGTGCGAGCACGCTATCAGTCTTGCCCGTGAGCGGGTCGGTAAGGCTGGTGTAGGCGAACGGAAAGACCTGTTCCGGATAAACGTGGCTCCAGCGCTGGAACGCGGTGCGGTTGGGTTGCGCAAACCGATGATTGAAAAATCCTCCACCAGCCCCATTGATATACGGCATCATGCCGTCGAAAACCTGCCGCCCCTGCTCATCCTGGTTGAACCCGAGATACAGGAAAGGTCGATGGAACCGCCCGGACTGTGATAGGCCTGTCGCGACAGACCAGTTGACTGAGTTCACCAGCGGGTTGGGCGTCCCATTCGCATCAGCCGTCGAATGGCGCAGAAACGCGACGAAATCGCGCACCGCCGCGAACCCGATTCCGATGACTTTCGGATCCGTTGCAGGGTAGACGAACTGATAGATCACGCCACGCTCGAAGGCTTTCTTGCGTGCCGGAGTCAGCTGGATTGTTGCCGCATCGAGGTATTCCCAATCATCCGCCGGTACAATGATCGGCGGCTCATCGCGGTACTTGCGCACGGTCAGTGTTGCCCTGGATTGATCGAGGCTGGCCGCCGGGTAGGTCAGCGGCCAGCTGAACATCTCCGCCTCAGACGATATGTTTTGCGGCGTATCAACCATGATCTCTTCCAGCGCGGGGCCGATGATCGGTTTCCCATCGACTGATGCGACCGGAACCGTGATGGTCAGGCGATCGTTGCCCGATGGTGCGGTAGCGTCCCAGCCGGTCCAGACGATCGCATAGCCCTGACGCATCAGGTATCCGGTGCCAGCGTCGCCAGGGCCGCTGGGATCATTTATCGGCATAAACTCAGGCGGCGCCTTGAACGGAAAATTCAAGGGAAGGTACGTCATTTTGTTGCCGCGATTAGTCACATCGAACAGCAACACTTTATTGCCGCGCGTCAAATCCACCGGCTTCAAAATATAGAAGTCAACTGCATATTCGACCTTGCCGTCGATATTGCGCGGTGCTAATCCGATATCTGCGATAACGGAGTTGCACTGGCTTGCAGGATCAAGCTCGCCGAACGCGCGTCCTGTCAGTTTTTCGTAGCATCCGACTTGCCCGAACGATGCTCCGCCGAATACTGGGGAGCGCTCGGCATCGAACGAAATTTTTGTGATCATCAGCCCGTTCCCATGCTTGCGGCATTGCGCTTGCGAAGCGTCCTAATCTAACATTCTGCGTCACCTTTGGGTCAGGATCGCGCGCTAACTGAGGGTTTGCAAATGACCTGATTTCGGTAGGACTCTGAGGCGAGGTTCAAAAGCGGATTTAACGACCGTAAAAATGATCGGGCGTCCGGGATTTATGGTATCGCTTGCATGACCGGCTGCGGAGCATAAGGTCCGCACAAACTCCGACTGTGCCCGCAAGCTAGTCCGAAGGAGGCTAACTTAATGATCGAGAGAAAACAGCGCGTACCTTTTCGCGATTTCTCAACGCTGGGCGCAGACGACCGGAAGATGGGGGAGCGCACCCAGGTTAACGGCAAGGTTGTCAACATCTTCCGCGTGCTGATGCAGCATCCCAAGCTAGTCAGGGCGTGGGGAAAATTCGCGAGCTACATACTTTCCGACCAGCAGACCTTGGCGCCCCGCGAGCGGGAGATTTTGATCCTGCGCATCGGATGGCTCAACCAGGCGCCCTACGAATTCGAACAGCACGTTCGTATCGGAAAGGCTGCTGGCCTCACCGATGATGAAATCGATCGGATCGGCAAAGGGCCGGGGGCAGGATGGAATAAACACGACGCGGCGCTGATTCAGGTTGCCGACGATCTGTTCAGGAACTCCGTCGTCTCCGACGAAACCTGGCAGACGCTGTCCGTCCGCTACAACACCGAGCAGATGATGGACGCGGTGTTTACCGTCGGCCAGTACAACCTGGTCTCGTGGGCGCTGAACAGCTTCGGCGTCCCGCTGGACGATTACCTGCCGGGCTCGAAGAAATGATGATTGGAGACAGCGGCAAAGGGTTACGAGGGATTCGAGTTGCGATAACGTGCCAAACGGGCCGAGCAAATTAGAGGACGGCCATCACCGATGGTCGTCCTCTTCCTTTTGGCCGCAGCTCTTGCAGCGATGCGCTCGATCGCAGTACGAAAAGGCGAGGAGGCGGAGCAAATAATGGAGATAGTCGACGCACAGATCCACGCCACTCATAGAGGGCTCGAGCAGTCAATCGCGATCATGGATGCGATGGGCGTGAGTGCTGCCGTGCTCGACGATTGGCCGCCGACGCGGCAGAAGCTGCCGAGCGGCATCAGTCGCTTTGAATATCCCTTCGCCGAAGACGCAGTCATCCGCTTCCCGGCGCGCTTCGCCTACGTCGTTCGCTTCGACCCCAACGATCCTGACATCGACGATCTGGTCGGACAAGTGCGCAAAGCACCGGGCCGGATCTGTGTGCGCATCGCCTCAGGCCACGATTTCAAAGTCTTGCGCGAAGGCGGGCACGAACGCATCCTGGCGGCGGCCGGCAAACATCGCGTGCCGGTGATGATCTATCCCGGCGGCGAGCATCAGTCACTCACCAACTACGTCCGCAAGTTCGACGACGTTCAGTTCATCATCGACCACGTTGGGATGGGCGTGGAGCGCGCCGCACTACCCGACCAATTGCTGACGACGATCGACCAGCTTTTGACCTACGCGACATATCCTAACGTCGCGATCAAATGGGGACATGCGCCGCGGCTGTCGCGAGAGCCCTTTCCCTATCGCGACCTGCTGACGCAACTACGAAGGGTTATCGAGGCCTTCGGCGTCAAGCGCCTGATGTGGGCGAGTGATTTCACGGTCACCACTGATCACCATACCTACGCGGAATCTCTCTTCTGCATACGCTGCGCCGATAACTTGTCCGAAAGCGACAAGGAATGGATTCTCGGCGGGACAGCCCGGGAAATATTAGCGTGGCCCAAAACAACTTGAGTCAGGATCCCCATTGTATTTGATAGTTTGCTGGGGCGGGCGCTTACGGGGTGGCACTGCGAAGAGCCCGGCTATATATGGTCTGGTCCCAATTGTTCTGGCCCGTTTGAAGGCTGGAAGGCCAGTCCGATTGCAAAGTTCCGCCCAATCGCTAAGGATTCCGCTCAGCGATTCTGATCTCGGAGAGAGCTTATGCCACGCATAAACGGTGGGGAGATGCTGGTTCGAGCACTCGAGCGTGAGGGCGTGCAACAGGTCTTCGCACTGCACGGTGGTCACCTGGACGCGATCTTCAAAGCCTGCCGCGAGCACGATCTGCGTGTGATCGATACGCGCCACGAGCAAGCCGCGGCGCACATGGCCGATGGATGGGCGCGTACGACCGGGTGTCCGGGGGTGGCTATGGTGACCGCCGGGCCCGGGGTTACGGATGCAGTTACCGGCGTTGCGAATGCATATCTCGACGCGATTCCGATGATCCTGATAGGCGGACGCAGTCCCTTGCTCGACGACGAAACCCTGCCGCTGCAGGGTGGTATCGATCAGGTTGCGTTGATGAAGCCCATCACGAAGTGGGCGCGCTCCGTTACTCACACCGAGCGAATCCCGGAATATGTCGCGATGGCATTTCGGCAGGCAGTATCGGGGCGGCCCGGACCCGTATTCCTCGAACTTCCGATTGATGTCCTGTTCGCACGCGTGGAGGAGGAGAAGGTCGCCTTCCCGGAAAACTATCGTCCCAAGTCACCGGCCGGCCCAAGCCGCGAGGCACTGGCGCAGGCGCTCCAATGGCTAAGCGAAGCTGAGCGGCCGGCGATTCTTGCAGGTGGCGGCGTCTGGTTCGCACAGGCCATCACCGAGTTGCGCGAGTTTGCCGAACTAACTCACACGCCGGTCCTGGCCAATGCGAAGGCGCGCGGCGTAATCTCCGAGGACCATCCCTTGTGCTTCGGCGCGTTCGGCGCGATTCATCCGGCGGCGCATGCTCGCCGCGGCAACCAAAGCGCCGATCTCGTTTTCCTGCTGGGCACGCGGATCGGGCTCGCCACCGGTGGACGGAACAGCCTGATCCCAACTGAGGCTCGCGTAATCCAGGTGGATATCGAGCCCGAGGAGATCGGACGCGGCCGCAGCATCGAGCTCGGGATAGTGGCCGACTGTGGCGAATTTCTCCGCCAGGCAAGCGCAGCATCCCGCAACATGAAATTCGGCGGCCACGAAGCGTGGATCGAGCAGCTCGCAACGATGCGCGCGGGTCAGCGCGGCAAATGGGATGAGGCGATGAAGAGCGAAAGCCCGATCCATCCCGCGCGTATGGCGCGAGAAGTCGTGCAGGCGCTCGACCCTGACGCAATCATCGCGGCCGATGGCGGCGAAACTGCCGCGTGGATCGCCAACGCGTTCAAAGCATGTCAGCCCGGCAGTTTCCTCAGCCACGGCTATCTGGGATGCCTTGGTATCGGCATACCGTTCGCGCTTTCGGCCAAAGTCGCCCATCCGCAAAGGCAGGTTGTCTGCGTTATCGGCGACGGTTCGGTCGGGCTCAACTTCGCGGAGTTCGACACCGCAGTAAGGCACAACCTCCCAATCACTGTAGTAGTCAATAACGATATGCAGTGGGGTATGTCGAAACACGGCCAGGTCCTTGCCTGGGGTGCGGGGAACACGATCGGGACTGAGTTGGGCATCGTCCATTACGAGCGCGCCGCACAAGGACTGGGCGCGCACGGCGAGTTTGTCGATCAAGCCGGCGGAATCGCTCCGGCACTCGAGCGTGCATTTAAAAGCGGTCGTCCCGCTTGCGTCAACATCATGACCGATCCCGACGTTATCGAACCAGGGACACTTGCAATGTACAGCGTCTTCAGTGGCGGAAAGGCTCCAAAGAGCGCAGGCCAATCCGAGGCAAAGTCGGACGAAACGATGCTGCCCTATTACGGCAAACGCAAAATCGATCGATAGTTCACGAACTCACCGTGATAGTTGGCGGCACCCTCGTCGCCGTATCTGCTTTAGCGCAGCACCGCATCGACGGTTCATGCGTAAGCGGACCAAAGGCCGGAGGGGCGATCTCAGGCATCTTCAAGTCGCTGGAAAATCGCGCCGCACGCGGAAAAAGTCCGCGGGCAATCTCGATAGACACCGTGATCCGCGTTGCTGAAACGCTCCAGTTTGACTGTCAGAGATGCGGCATCACCTTGGCGGCGAACATCTCCATACTGCGCATGACCTGCTGATGTGGAACCTGACCGCCGGGGTTGAACCAGCAGATCACGCGGCCCATGTTGAAATCCTGTTGGAAACGTTGCAGCCGCTCAACGACGGCTTCGGGTGTGTCGAATACCGCCATCACTTCGCAGACCTGCTCGTAAGTCATACGAGCGAGACGTTCCAGCGTTTCCTTGAGGGGCGCCGCGACGTCCGACCGCGGACTGCCGGGGCGCGGAGTGCCCGACCCGTACAGTGCCGTGACCGTACTCAGGAAGTGCTTGATACTCGGCTCGACCTCGCGCCGCACCTGCGCCGCGCTCTCGCCAACGTAAAGCGGCATAAGAACCGTCACGTCCTCGGCTGCATTATCGGGATGACCCGCCGCTTTCCGTGCTTCGCGGTAGATCGGCAGAAATCGCTTGATCCGGTGAAACGGATTTACCTGCGACGCGACGAAGATGGGCAGGCCCATTCGGCCGATGACCTCGAACGTATCCTGGCTGTTCACGGCCACCCGGATTGGCGGATGGGGTTGCTGCACCGGCTTGGGCACGACTGATATCCGCTCGATATCGAAGAAGCGGCCATGGTACGACACGCGATCGCTGGTCCACGCCTGCAGGATAACCTCCAGCCCCTCGACGAAACGCTCGCGGTTCTCGGAAAGCGGAACGCCGAAGGCCCTGAAATGGCTGGGAATCGCGCCCCTGCCGATTCCGAACTCGACACGGCCGTTGCTGATCACGTCAAGGGTCGCGACCTCTTCAGCAATTCGCAGCGGATGCGACAGTGGCAGCAGTACGATCGCGATGCCGAGACGGAGGGTGCGGGTCCGCTCGGCCAGCGCTGCGAGCATCAGCAAGGGTGAGGGCATAATCGAGAGGTTGGCGTTGAAGTGCTGCTCGACCGGCCATACGGAATCAAAACCTAGGGCCTCGGCATGGACGGCCTGATCGAGTGTGTCGCGGTAGCGCTGGACTGGAGATTGACCGGCACCGCACGGCAATTGATAGTGAAGCCCGAATTTCATGCGTCTCCTGCAATCCTCAGCAATGCGCCGGCCACAGGCTAAGGGCGGTTTCGCCGAACAGCCAACGTTGGTCCTCTTGCGGGAAGAAGGCTAGCTCTTCTCGCGCCAGCTCCACTTGCTCCTTGAAGCTGCGGTCGTGCGTGGCGGGAAAATTTGATCCCCACATGATGCGCTGGGCACCGAACCGTTCGAGCAGGCGGCTGAAGAATTCCTTCGGCGTACTGTGTCCTCGCCGTGCTGCATACAGCGTCTCGGTTGAGAACTTCAAGTACAGGTTGGGGAAGCGGGCCAGCTCGAAAAGGGGCTGAAGCGAATCATATGGCGGGCCGTCGCTCAGGCGCGGCAGTGCGAGATGGTCGAGCGCGACGCGGACATCCGGGAACAGTTCAAGCACCGTCGGAAGTCGCGTTACCTGATGGAACCGCGTCATGATGCAAATCGGGATCGCGAGAGAGGCCGCGCGCGTCCATAGGGGGAGCGTCCGAGCATCGTCCAGTAGCGGCTCGGGCTCTACGATCGTAAGGAGCCGCAGGCCGCTCACGCCGCGCTCGCGCACCCAATAGGTCAACTGCTCGGATGCGTCGGCCTGGCGCTGGTCCAGAATGCAGACGGATGCGAAACTGTCCGGGTATTGGCGCGCGCAGTCCGCCGCATAGCTGTTATCGCACCCATAGGCTCCGTAACCCTGTACCAGTATCGTGCGGTCGATGCCGGCCTCGCGGTTAAGCGCGAGCAACATCTCACCCGAGGTCTCGCGCACCCATTCCTGGGGGTCAGCTCTCCGCGGATATTTTTGCTGATCGCCCGAGATGACGTGTACATGAGTATCTATGATCATGCCGTTAAATCGCCCTCCTCCATGACCATGACTCATCCTTCTCCTGATCGTACTATCGGCGAACTTAGGGCACGAACGCTATGACCGCCTCATCCACGAGGCTAACCTTGGGTATCGCCGGAAGACGCGCTTCGTAACACCTGCCTGAGCCGCTACAGCGGGGAATGGGAGTTGTCAAGCTCCGCAGTTCTGGTGCAAACCACCTCCCTTCGAAGTTTCCTGGCGTAAGTCTAAACCGTAGCGCTTGTCTCTATTGTTACCTCGCCTGCCAGATCTTTGAGCTTCGACGCATTCTTGAACAAATTGCCCGCATAGGTCTCTGGAAAAAGCTTATTCGATGCCGTTATGGTTCTTTGGAGAATGGCTTGGGTTTGTGCTGGAATGCCCGCTTTTAAGTTTTCAAAGTCGCATTTTGGCGAATCCAGCGCCGCTAGCGATTGAAACACGATATAGAGAATGAAGCGGTTGCCATGAACCGCGATGTATCGATCCTTCCCAGTGAGGCTTTTTTGGCAAGCTTTCAACGTAATATCTACTAGACGCATTACCTCTACGGACCGCCATAGCTTATATGCCGATACCGACGGGTTAAACAGCGCTGTATATGGTGGTTTCGTCACATCGTCATAGAGCCGTCCTTGCGCGGCCTTTGCGAACACCACCAACGTTGCGTCCGGTTGTCGGCAAGCTAGTGCTACAGCTGCCTCATCGAGAGTACACCCTTCGTCGGGTTGCGGTTCATAATCTCCGGTCTTATACGAGTAATCCTTACTAAACTCCAAGAACAGTTCAGTATGTAAGCGCTCCTGCTCTGGATCGAGCGCTGCAAAATCTTTCTTTTCGATTCGGTTCTGCGTGTTAGCTGCCCGCGTAAGTTGTGAATCGAAATTCGGGGGACAGCCTTCAAGCGAGATCAACCGAACTAAAACGCGTGCATGATGAAAGCCGTTCTCGCCGCTGCTCGAAGCCGCGATTATGCTACCAACCGTCTGAGCGCCATTCACGACACTCGCACCCTCGCAATCGAATACACCACTTGTCCGATTGCTACCACCTAGAGGTTGCTTAGAGATTTTACGACAAAGTACGGTAATACCATTATTGAAAAACCAAAAGTGCTGCGGCGACTGACGCATCGTACTGATAATCGCGTCATTTACTTCTGTACTACCTTTGAATCCGCGAAGATTACCAGAGTAAAGCTTCTGACCGTATTTTTTCCATTTTATTATGTCCTCAAGCAGTACTTGTCCGTAGTATGCTCGGTATGGTTCTTCGAGAGTGCCCCACTCATGGAGCATTATATTAAGGTCTATGGACTCCCCTTGGGCAGCTTCCGCTACAATTGCGTGAAGATCAGCTTGGCGCAATACTTTGTAATTAATCAGATCGCTTACGTCATTGAGTTGTTTAAGCAAGTCGTCTAGCGGGGATTGCGCCTCTGGAGCAAGCGCTGGCTCTCCGGTATAGGCGACCACGAGTACAAATTTCGCAGTCGAATCACCAAGAGCATTGTCTATGTCCTGTTGCTTCTTTTGAAGCTTGTCAAAGCGGTCCATCGAAGCGCTTAGCAGATCGCGTACGCCTTGGATGAACTTGTGAACTTCGCCGACTTGGATGCTATTAGTCCCGCTCTTGCTCCATTTACTTTGAACCAGATAACAAACGTGTTCACTATTGTCGAAATAGAAACCGTCGATACCATTATCTTTGGAGCCATCCACAACCGACGCTGCCGCAATCTTGTCATCTACGCCAGCCAATTCCGCGATCGCGAACGCGGCCAAGCTCCGAGTAAGAAAAAAATTCTCGCGCTCATCGCTCGGACAATTAGGTCCCAGATCGGAGAGATCGATCAAAGACTCGAAGCGGACGTTCAAGGCAGCTTTGATATGGCCGATATGCAAAATGCTCATGCTAACGACACCCTAGCACAGCCCTCAAGTATGTTACTGCCCTAATTTGGAGCATCCCTCCTGGCGAGTTCTCCCAACTCTGTGACGCTTTCCGATGACTTGCGAAGCGGCAAGGCTGCCGTGCTAAATGGCTAGCCTCCGCCACGCAGCTATCAAGATTATCGGCGCGGCCGGTACCGATCGGCAGTGGCACGGCTGTCCATAAGTGCGCTCCGATTTACAGGAGCGACACAGAAAATGCGACTTTCAAACGGCTTGGCAATTGGATACGGTCGGGTGCATATTCTAGGCGTGGAAAGTGCGCAACGGTTCGGCCCGCTGCGTGAGAATATGCTGATGGTCAGCTTTGGAGGAGTGTGAGTTATGGCAAGCAAAGACTTCGAGGTGCAGCAGTTACTCAAGGCTTATCGCAAGGGGCTCATTTCAGACGAGTTCTTATCACAACAGATGGACGAGCTGTGCGCAGCCAAGAACGGGCAAGGCGCTGCGACCGTTCCCTCACAGCGACCGCCAGGGATTCGCGGCGTGACGGGAGACGCACGCCTTGACGCCCCGGGCGGCATGGCGGCGTTAATGCAGAAGGGCAAGACCTATGATCGGACCGCTGAAGACCTGGGCAATATTGTCGCGCTTGAACATGTCAATGTCACAGTCCCCGAGCAGGAGAAAGCCGCATTGTTCTACATTAACGGGCTGGGACTGACGCGCGACCCCTATATGATGACAGGTCCGGCCAACATGTGGGTCAACGTGGGCCGCCAGCAATTCCATCTTCCCACCAGCAAACCCCAAGTGTTGCGCGGCCATGTAGGGGTGGTGGTCTCGGACTACGAGGCCCTGCCGCAGCGCCTGGGCCGGGTACGCGAGGCACTTGCGGGTACCCGGTTCGAATTCCATGAGCGCGACGGTCACGTTGAGGCTCTCTGTCCATGGGGCAACCGCATCCGTTGCTATGCACCGAGTAGCCGCTTCGGCTCGATGGCGGTTGGGATCCCGTATGTGGAGTTCGATGTGCCGGCAGGAACCGCGGATGGAATCGCACGTTTTTATTCACAGATTCTGGGCGCGCAGGCAGCACCGCTGGAGGATGCGCGGGGCCGTTTTGCTTGCGTCACTGCCGGGACCGGGCAGAATTTGTTTTTCCGCGAAACCAGCCAGCCGACCCCGCGCTACGATCATCACCATATTCAGATCTACATCAATGATTTCTCGGGGCCCCATCGCCGGCTTGCCGCGAAGGATCTGATCATCCAGGAGAGCGATGAGCATCAGTATCGATTCCAGGACATCGTCGATCCTGAAGGCGGCAAAGTGCTGTTCACCATCGAGCACGAAGTTCGCAGCATGAAGCATCCGCTCTATCTGCGCCCCCTGGTAAATCGCAATCCGTCTCAAAGCATCATGGGTTATACACCGGGAGAAGACGCCCAGAACTGGGCAATGGCATCGAACTAAACGGAGTGGAGGGGCTAAGGTCAATCGCGCCGATCTCGAAAACCGTCATGAGGTTGCCGACTCGGTGTAACCGCCGAGTTGGCCTTTATCCTCGATTCGGCCCGGCTGCTGCCGCACACTAAGCAAGGGCACAACATCTCGGAAAAATGCCGGACGCAGGGGAGAAAGACCTCTGGCGAAGGCGGCGTAAGATTTGATCGCGCGACCTCCTGGAGGGCATAACTTCGTGATCAGAACGTCGCCGCTGGCGACATCATCCCATGGAAAAAAGAGCGTTTGGAAAGCTCGGGGAGATTAGCTGCCTGACACTTGGTGGCGGCGGCATCGGCCAGGTTTGGGGTCCAACCAGCCGCGACGAAGCGGTCGCTACTCTGCGCGAGGCCGTCGAAGCGGGCATCACCTTTCTCGATGTCGCGCCGGCTTACGGCCGTGGCGAAGCCGAACTCGTCGTCGGCGCGGCCTTCGATGGCCGGCTCCCCGACGGCGTGCGGATCTCGACCAAATGCATGCTCGGCAATCCGCCGCGCGAAGAGGTCGTATTGCGCCTCGAGCGAAGCCTCGACCGCAGTCTCGAGCGGACCAAGTTGAAGAAGTTCGATCTTTTCTTTTTGCATGGTCAGATTGTGCCGGACGCAATACCGGGTTCCGCGCAAGGCACGCCGCGCAGCCTCTTCGTCGAGGTGGTGCGACCGGCTCTTGAACAATTTGTTGCGCAGGGCCGCGTCAGCGCCTGGGGCGTTTCCGGCATCGGCGTGCCTACCGCTATCCTTGAGACGATTAACGAGAACCCGCCTCCGGGTGCCGTCCAGGTTGTCGCCAATCTTCTTGATTCTGTCGGTGGGATGAAACTTTTCGACGAGCCCGCGCGGCCGCGTGAGATCATCGCCGCCGCCGGTCGGCGAGGTATTGCCGTAATGGGCATCCGCGCCGTGCAGGCCGGCGCCCTCACGGACTCGTTAGATCGCGAATTGGCAGAAACTCATCCGGAAATGGTCGACTATCGGCGGGCCGCCCCTTTCCGCGCTTTAGCCAAAGAAGTCGGCGAATCAGCGGCGGCGCTCGCCCATCGCTACGCACTCTCCATCCCGGGCGTGGCGACGGTAGTTCTCGGAGTCAAGAATCGCGCTGAATTGCGCGAATGCCTTGCCGCTGCCGAGCGTGGCCCACTCGACCCCGAGCTCATCGCCCGCATTGATGCGGCTGTGGACAGAGTCTAATAGGGTTGATCGTCACCTCGGGTCGTTCGGAATCCTCTGCTCCGTAAATCCGATCACCATTCCGAACGCGTCCTCTCGATCGATCACCAGCGACTCTGCATCTTTGGCAAATCGCTGTCCCTTGGACCGCAGATGCTCCGCGGCACGCTTCAAGTCCTTGGCCCTGAACGTCACCGAGTAGATTCCCTCGCCCGCGCGTTCCATATCGATGGCTTCAGGACTCGTCGGCGACAGCGGCTGCGCGGCCTCGATAACGGTATCCTCGCCGACCGCGTAAAAGACGCTCCGTTTGCGCCCCGGTGTCTCCTCCTCATGGATTGGAGTCCCGCCTAGCGCGTCCTGGTAGATCTTGCGTGCGTCACCCGGATCCCGGAAAAGCATCGTGAGATGCGATGCGCGCTCGACCCCGAGCGGATGCTCGTCGCGCGCAAAAGCCGTCGACCATCCGGGCTGCAGTCGCGGGTCGATGAAGAATTTCGGCGCCACGGCGAACTCGAACGCTGCATGCGTATCTTGCGGATGCGTCCACACGGCGCCGTCGTTGCGCGCGGGCTCCTTGACCGCATTCCCTACCATGTCGAACAGCCGGATTTGGCGCTCAGTCAGCCTCGCACAGGTTTCCGCAAGGTCATCGACATACCACGCGATCGAGTGAAAATGTTGGCCGTAACGCGAATAGAACTTGCCCAAAGCTGATTTCTCCCAGCCCGGCGCTCGGCGAATCGGTTCCGCCGGCTCCAACACGAAATCGCCGATTAGGACCAACGACGCCTTGCGCATCGCGGCCTTCATCGAATTTCGGACGAACCGTCGCACCGCGAAGACCTCGTCGTACCAACCGTCAACCGTATCCAGGTCGGAGACTACGTGTAGCAGATGAAATTCCTTGCCAACCTTGAACATCGCTCTCCTCCTGCAATTGACTGAGCCCACGGCCGGGCGTTACGCGCCCTCTTTCTAGCACAAGAATGTGGAAGACGGTCCACCAAAGCGGTACCTCGCCGAGTGACCTGCGCCGATGATATAGGGTGCAATCAGCGGAATGTCGAACTGATTGTTGGCATTCCAATATTCGAAGGCTCAGCTGATGAACCAGCAGCGGGCACTCGAAGGAGGTTGTCGTGTCTGAGCTCGCCTATACCAGCGCAGTTGCGATCGCCAGGAAGATCCGTCGGCGCGAGATTTCCAGCAGAGAGACCGTCGATTATTTTCTGACGCGAGTCGCGGCGCTTGATAAGCCCATCAACAGCGTCGTGACGATCGACGCGGAGCGAGCTCGGACGGAGGCCGACCATGCTGACGCCGCCTTGGCGCGTGGGGAGGTCCGCGGGCCGCTCCATGGTGTGCCCATGACGGTCAAAGACTCTTTCCAAACCGCGGGAATGCGAACGACCTCAGGCGCCCCTGAGCTGGCCGGGTTCATCCCGGATCAAGACGCTTGGCCAGTTGCGCGCCTACGCGCAGCGGGAGCTATCGTCTTCGGCAAGACTAACCTTCCGATTTACGCCGGCGACCTGCAAAGCTACAACGAAGTTTTCGGCACAACGAACAATCCTTACGATCGGTCGCGCACTCCCGGGGGCTCGTCCGGCGGCTCGGCTGCGGCTTTGGCGTGCGGATTCACTCCGCTGGAACTTGGCAGCGATATCGGCGGTTCGATTCGCCTCCCATCGCATATGTCGGGAGTTCTCGGCCATAAGCCGAGTTACGGGATTGTGCCGGCGCACGGTCAGATCCCCGGGCCTCCGGGAACATTAACTCTCGCCGACCTTGCCGTCGCTGGACCCATGGCGCGCACCGTCGAAGATCTCAAGCTTGGCCTTGGCATCATGGCTGGTCCTAATCGCTGGGAAGTTCCGGCCTGGCGGCTGAAACTGCCGCCACCGCGTCATCGGACCCTCAAACAATACCGCGTTGCCGCCTGGCTTGATGATCCGGCTTGCAGAGTAGAGCCGGAGTTGCGTGAGCTGTTGGAAAGGGCAGCGCAAACGCTCGCCTCTGCGGGAGTATTGATTGATCACGAGGCGCGTCCGGTATTTTCCTTGGAGAAGGCAGCGGACACTTTCTTTGCTCTCTTGCAAGCCGCGATGGCGGGCGGAGTTTCGCTCGACCGACTTGAAGATTATGCCTCTACCGCCGGCCCAACGCCGGCCGCCCATACACGACGACTCCTGGCGATGCGCCATCGCCAATGGCTCAGTTACAATGAGCGACGGTTGCAGATGCGCAAACGCTGGGAGGAGTTCTTTTCGCGGTGGGACGCGGTTTTGCTACCGGTCATGCCCTGCCCAGCGATAGTACACGATCATTCTGAGCCTCAGGCCGGCAGGACAGCGACGGTGGGAGGCGAGCCGCGGTCGTATTGGAGTTTGATTACCTGGATGGCTCCCGCAGGCGCTTGCTATCTGCCGGCCACGGTAGTTCCAGTCGGTCTTTTGAGAAGCGGCCTCCCAGTCGGAATTCAGATTGTGGGCGCATTCCTGGAGGATCAGACGACACTCGACCTTGCCCAGCGCTTGCTCGCTCTGCTGGGTGGTTGTCCGCGACCGCCCAGCTTCTAATTGGAGAGATTGCCAAACCGCTCCATCCAACGAGCTCGCAACAGGAGATTCTCGCAATGAATATCGGAAAAGTCGGCGTGTGGGCGATGCTTGAGGCGATGGCGGCGCCCGAGACCCTCGATTTCGCAAAAACTCTGGAGCAGCAAGGTTATCGAGCGCTCTGGATTCCTGAAGGCCCGGGACGCGATCCTTTCTCGCATGCCGCCTACCTCCTGAGCCATACCTCGGACCTTGTAGTGGCGACCGGAATCGCCAATGTCTGGGCCCGCGACGCGATAGCGATGGCCTCAGCCGCAAGAACGGTCGCGGAAATCTCGCAAGGACGCTTCATCCTCGGAATCGGAGTCAGTCATAAACCGGTGCTGGCGGCCCGTGGTCAGCGCTACGACAAACCTTATAGCTACATGCAAGAGTATCTACCCAAACTGAAAAGCGCTCTGACAAAGGCGCCTTTGCCGAAGGAGCAGATACCCCTTCTCATCGCGGCGCTTCACCCCAAAATGCTCGATCTGGCCGCGACGCAGACTAACGGCACTCATCCTTACTTCGTACCACCGGAACATACTGCGAAGGTTCGAGCGCAAATCGGTCCCGACCCTTGGATATGTGTCGAGCAGGCGGTGATACTCGAGTCGGATACCGCCAAGGCTCGTGCCGCTGCGCGCCAACACATGAGCTTTTACGTCACTAATCTGCCCAATTATCGAAACAATCTGAAAGCCCTCGGTTGGCAGGATGCGGACTTCGAAAAAGGATGCAGTGATCAACTGGTAGATGCGATCGTCGCCTGGGGCTCGGAAGAGAAGATACGCGAACGGGTCGAGGCGCACTTCCGGGCGGGAGCCACTCACGTCTGTATTCAGGCGCTTCGCACGGATGGCAAACCACTACCGGATCTTCGTGCACTCGCGGCCCTCGCCCCCAAGTAATCATGATCAAACCCTATATCGTATGTCACATGATAATGTCATGGCCGTATAGCCGGCTCGCGATGGCAGTTGAGCGCGGAAGGCCGGGCCGAATATGAGACTGCAGGGGCAATCTATCAGGCGAATGCGTGGATGTGCGGTCGAATCACGATGGCCGCCCGTCACTCGCATAATTTATTCTAAGAGCGAGGTGTTTAAATTAATCAATCACGCGTTAAGAGCTATTCCATAAACCTTCGCGGCGTTGCGGCAAACGATCTTGTCCCTGACTTCTTCGGAAAGCCCGCTGAATTCGTTGTCAATTAATCTTCGTGAATTCGGCCAGGTCGAGTCGCTGTGCGGAAAATCCGACGCCCACATGTAGTTGTCTTCACCAAAAATCTTGCTCGTCATCGGACCAATCGGGTCGTCCTGAAACGTCACCATCACCTGGCGGCGAATATAGACGCTCGGCTTCATCGGCAACGGCTCGTCCGACATCGCGTTGAACTTGTCGTAAGCGTGATCGAGCCGGTAGAGATAGTGCGGGAACCAGCCGCTGTCATTTTCCGAGGAGATTAGCGTCAGGTGCGGAAAGCGCTCGAGCACGCCACCGAAGATGATATCAGTGAACGAGCGCTGGACTTCCTGGATCGCGTTTACGTAATTGCGCGTCATAAATGGCGGGCGCTTGTGGGTATTCGCCGGCTTGACTTTCTCGGCGACCCCGGAACCTTTGCCGGTGCCGAGATGAAGTGAAAGCGGTATGCGCGCTTCCTGCGCCATGGACCAGAGCGGATCATACTCCTCGGACCAGAAGGGCCGATCAGCGGGCGCTCCGCCCCAGATCTGTGCGCCCTTCAGCCCGATTTTTGCGCAGCGTTCCAGCTCCTTCACGCCCGCGTCCAGGTCCTCAAGTGAGATTAGCCCGATCGGGTAAAACCGCTGCGGATTATGGCGGCGGAATTCCGCTACCCAATCGTTGTAAGCCTTGAAGCAGGCGCGCTGCAGGTCCGCGTCCGGCAGCCGGAACAGCGGCATGCCGAAAGTGGTATAGAGCACCTCGGCGGCGACGCCGTCGACATCCTGATCTTTGACCCGCTCGATTGGATCCCAGCCGCTCGGCCGAGCCACCGCAAAGCTGCCTTTTTTGAAATAATTCTCGAGTTCCTTGCCGCTGCGGCCGGCAGCGAATCCCAGCGAGACCCGTGATGGTTGAATACCCGGCGCAACAAAATAGCTGCCTTTTTCGCTTTCCTCGACGTGAGGCGCTGAATCCTGGTATTTTTTATCCAGGCGTTCAAGCCAAAGGTTCGGCGGTTCGATCATATGCGAATCGGCCGAAATCACGGTGTAGTTTGGCATCTCAAAACCTCCTGATTGATTTTCTTACTTCCAGTGTGCCCGCTTCAACGTCGGGGCTGCCTGATCGATAATCCCTTAATTGCCCCGTGCGCGCGCAATCGGCGCCGCGCCAGCCACTATTCGATGAGCGGCCGAAATTTGGGCAGTGCAACCTGATCGTCCAGATCGTCGAACCAGACTTCGACCGGCATGCCGACCGTAAGCCGGTCAGGAGGTAGTCCCGTAATCCACGTCGCGAGGCGCGGTCCCTCATCGAGTTCGACGATCGCCGCGGCATACGGCACCTCATTGGCAAACGCTGGGTCGAGCGCCTGATGGACAACGGTCCAGCAATAGACCTTGCCCTTTCCCAAGGTTGGCGCCCATTCCCGCCGCATCGAATGGCAACTGCCACACATCGGGCGTGGCGGATGACGCCAGACGCCGCAGTCCTGACAGCGCTGAAACCGCAGCTCCCGCTTGCGGCACCATTCGTAGAACTCTTTCGCATTACCGCGCAAAAGAACCGATCGCTTGTCCGCCGGCGCCGGATTCTCAGTCTTCATGTTTTTCGCCATTCGCGCAGCACGCGACTCCGATTCTTGATGAGACTCGCAGCGACGTGCTCGATTATCGAACTCCTCTCACGTGAAAACATTCTCAACGGCGTAGAACCGCAACCGAGCCGTGGCCGTGCCCACCCCAGCCGGTGACCAATCCTAGCTCTGCCTCGTTTACCTGCCGGGCCCCGGCCTCGCCGCGTAGCTGCACGACCGCTTCGACCAGATGATTCATGCCCGAGTTGTGCGCCTGCGACAAAAGCCCTCCGTGCGTATTGATCGGCAGCTCTCCGCCCAATTCGATACGGCCGCCTTCAACGAAAGCTCCCCCTTCGCCCCTTTTGCAAAAGCCGGCGGCCTCGATCTGCAGCATCGCCTGCCCGGTGAAACAATCATAGATTTCTGCGAAGTCCATGTCGGACGGCTTCATCCCCGCCATCGCGAAGGCGCGCGGCGCGCAGAAATCGAGACCCATCTTGAGTATGTCAGGACGGTTCGGCAGATCGTGCGGCGGAAACGGATGCCCCGAAGCGATACCCGTCACATAGACCGGTTTGCGCCGCAGGTCTCTGGCGCGTTCGGTGGTCGTCACCAGCAACGCGCCCGCGCCATCGGTCTCGAGACAACAATCGAGCAAACGATACGGATAGCTAACCCAACGCGACGCCAGATAGTCGGCCAGATCCATCGGCTTACCGCGCATCACCGCGTTGGGATGAAGCTGCGCATGTTTGCGCATCGCTATGGCGATAGCGCCAAGCTGCTCGTGCGTCGTGCCGTAGAGCTGCATATAGCGTTGCGCCATCCACGCATAGTGCTGTGGCGGCGCGCCAACTCCGAAAGGTGCGTAATAATCGCGAATCGTCTCCGCGGATTGCAGCCCGGTGCCGGGATCGGAATTCAGCTGTCGCGCCTTGCGCCCGGAATAAAAGCGGCAGCAGAGCGGGATCAAGGCGTAGCTTGCAATGCCGCTGGCCAGCGCGGTCGCGGCGCACTCGAGTGCAGCCACACACATCGCTCCGCCCATCTCCTGCAGCGACGTCGTATAGTGCAGATCCTGCAGTCCGAGATTCGCGATAAAATCGCCCGCCGTGCCGCCGCCTCCAGCTCCGCCGGGCAAGATCACCGTGTCGATCGCTTCCGGCTTGATCCCGGCGTCCTCGATGGCGGCAAGCGAAGCCTCCAGCGACAATTCAAGCGCGCTCTTGTTGGTGCCGCGCGTGTAGGCCGTCTCGCCGATACCGACGATGCAGGTCTTGTCGCGCAGATCAGCCAGTGCAGGCATTCTTGGTGCCTCCCTGTCGCAAAAACGGCCCTGACTATTTACGCCGATTTTGCGGTCACACGGAATTTTGAAACAAACGCGCTCAACTTCCCGCGTCTAACTTCAGCACCTCGCTCTCGCCAAGGCCGTAGATCGGCGCAGTCGTCCGCGGGCAAGCTCACAACGTTTATGTTCCGTCACGGTCTTATCACAACGTGAAAGAAGTATTACTGCCGTCCCGGAGCTACGCGCAAGCAGAACGAGTGCCGCGTGTCCGAAGAGTTTGAATGGCGAATTGCAGGTCAGCGTCTTTCAAGCGGCGAGCCTCGAAGACCTCGAGCCGCATACTTTGCTTACACTTCGAGAAGGTCGCGCTCGAGATTTCGTCGCGGTGGCAGGTCGGCGATCCGCCGGTTGAATTGCCTCGGTTATTTGAGTTGCCGGTAAACCAGCTGCCCCAGACCGGAGTCATCGCGAAGCGGTTGACTGTATCGGATAGAACTTTCTTTGCGAGCTCGTCGCAGCTGGCTTGCACCCGATGCCCGTCAGGTGAGAGTAGCATCGGTTGACGTATTTGCCCCGGGCGGGTGGTGAGACACGGTGACGGGCCGCGGAGCCCTTCCCGGCGCGCGTTTGCGCCGGCCACGACGGCGCACCATCAACTGCTCTTCGCGATATAATCGGCAGAGCTTTTTGTGATTCATCCGTCGACCTTCACCCCCCAGTAGCCAACCCCGGCGCCGACAACCGAAACCCCGCCGGCTTGCGGCGAGCTCGCGCAGGCGCAGCCGCACCAGCGCATCGTCCGGTCGTTTCGGCGAATAACTCAGGCTCGAACGGTTGAGTTCCACCAGCCTGCACGCACGCATCCGACTCCTCCCCGGTACTGCTCGAGCAGTCGTATAGCCGCACTCCGTCGCGTCGCAGGCCTCAGACGTTTTTTCCGAGTAGGTCCTTGAGCGCAGCGCGGTGGGCAGGACGAAATACTCGCCCTGTCGGCTAATGTGTGATAGACCCGGTAAAACTATATACCCTGTGCACCACGATTGGGCACTTTTTATCAGGGGTCATGCTATGGACCAGCTCAAGGACATCGAGAACCACGTTGCGGGGATTACGAAGAGAGCTTCGTCGGTCTATGCGCCTCCCCTCCAACTCACCAAAGGACAGCCGGCGCCAATCGCTGCGAATGGCGGTCTATCCTACATGTCCCTCGACCGAAACGGCGATGCCGGGACTGCCGCCGCGACCGAGGATGCGCTCCGCCAGATTGCCGAGGGCAAAGGGCAAGCGCTTATCGATGCGCTCGATAAGGCTCCTCCCGGCCCGATCGAGACCAAGTGGGGCCGTGGATTTCGTAGCTACGCAGAATGCCTTGAATATATTCGAGCGCACCAAATCGAAGCCCCTGAAGGTGGCGTAGCGCTTCCGCTGCGCTACGCCGTTGACGAGCAGCCATCCTACTCGATCGTCCCGTCAAACGCACTCTGGCGGGACCCGGCGCGCGCGGCCGAGGCCAAGGCGTTGCGCAAGGAAGAGCAAGACATCGGGCGACGATGCCTCTATTTTCCTGTAGTTTTGCGCGACGCGCGACGAATCGGGGAATACTACCCAGGTCTCTCGCCCAACAGCGCCGCATGCATGGACAAGCTCGGTGTTTCGCTCGCGCGCTGCGAGTCCAAGTGCAAAAATTTTTACGACGCGGCGGAGGTGGAGCGCGTGTTCTACCCGGAGATGGAGAAGCTCTTGTTGGAGTTTTTCCCAGGCGCCGCGGATGCACTCGTGTACAACCACGATGTTTTCGACAAGGACTACAAAGGCGACCGCACCGAGGATCAGGCCAAGAACAATCCAGGTGTGAACGCCAATTACGCCTACATCGTGCACAACGACCTGAATGATAACAGTGGCCGCGTGCGCTGCCGCGAGCTGCTCACGAAGAACCTGCGGAACTTCGGGCGCGCGCAGCACTACACGGAGGAGCAGGCCGACGCCAAGATGTCGCAGCGGTTCATGTCGATCAACCTCGCCAAGCCGATGGAGACCGTGTGCCAGAACCCCTTCGTGCTCTGCGCCTGGCCCTCTTTCGCCGACCAGCCGTACGTCACCAACTACCGCGTCTACGACGATCGCGTCGGTGAGACCACCCGCTTCACCTACCGCGCCGACCACGAGTGGTACTGGTTTCCCCAGCAGAAGCCCACCGAGGTCTCGATGCTCAAGTGCTACGACTCCGTCACCGACGGTTCCGTCTCGCGCTGGTCTTTCCACACTGCCTGCATCGACCCAACCGCCCCCGACGACGCTCCCTGCCGCAAGAACGTCGTGGTCCGAGCCTTTGTCTTTTTCTAAGAAGACAAGAAGACGCAGCGGGAAAAGGGCGAAGAGCGGCTTTGATTTTATATATTAGCGGCTCCTCACACTCTCCTGCCGCGCGTGGCGAAAGTCAGTTCCACCACTACAAGTTTGACACAGTCGCTATCTGCGTCGTAGGCATTGGCGTACGCATGTGAGAGAAATTGTGGAGCTTGAACTCGTACCCGCCAGAGCCGCGAGTTCCACCGCTCCTAGGCGACATTCGCACTGCGACGAGCTCCCGCAGAGCTGACCGAGGTGCTTGGCCTAGATCGCGGCAACCGCAACCGCCAGCACCTGCTTCTGATAGGTTCGCGGCGCCACCGGCCGTTGGCGCCAGGCAGAGAACCCGGCCCGCGATACCGCCAGCATCCGGCACATCAACGCTACTGGGAAAGCGGCCTTCTCCGTCGCGATGAAAGCGAATCTCACACGCTCTCCCTGGCGAAGAAGGCCGTCGCTTTTTCAGGATTTCGCGCTCCCTGCGCAAACGCTGATTATCGCGCGCCCATGCCGCTTCAAGCCACGGGTAAGGCCGCGTCAGAGCCAAGCGTAGCTGCCTACTGACGCCACAGCGACGAGCCTTCGCTCGGTGTATGCAGCGCGCTCTACAAACACGAAAGCCTGTACGCCCCGCATTCGTTCCATCATGACCGCGGCGATATATAACCGAGACATAAGCCACTCTGGCCAGCCCCCAGCGCCATGATGGCGAAATCGGCGGGCGTTACAGACTGGACCTGCTCCAGCATCGTACGCGTTGAGTCGGGTTAAGCGGCCAACCGCGGATAGTTGCGGCGTTCAAATTCGACCGGGCTGAGATAGTCGAGCGATGAATGGCGCCGCCGGCGATTATAGAATCGTTCGAGATCTTCAAAAATCGACGTGCGCGCTTGGGCACGGGTCCGCCGCGTGGCGGACGGCGTTGCGCCAGAGCCATGCGCAGCGCGTCCAACGCCAGCTTGCGATCAATCCGCTCGCTCATCGCCCAACCCACTTCCTGCCGCGAGAACAGATCGATGATCACCGCCAGGTAGAGCCAGCCTCGCGGGTCCACAGCCATTCGAAAGGACACGCGCCTTGGTCCACAAACACTTTCGGCGGCGTCTGCGCCGCGACGACGCACGCGATCAAGACCGCGGTAAAGGCGCCGATTTGAGCTAATAAAATGCCGCGCATCGACGTCTATCGACGGAATCAAGCGGATAGACGACCGGTTTCGCCTGGATAGGCTGCACCGTCTTTTGAGCGCCATACAAACTCGACTTCGACAGCGATGCCGAGTTGCCGAGCGGTGTGCAAGGTGTATCTCCACGCGTGATTTGCGTCTTGTCCCTGCACCGATAAGCCGACGTCTGAAAGAAACCGATAGCCGTCGGTCTCTTTTCGACCCACTACAAATGGTACGGCGAGGAACCGTTGAAGCTGCGCGTGGTCATTGCCTGCCTTGGTTTTGGCCAACCTAACTACCGCGACGAGCAATGTCTTCCAGTTAGTCTTTCCCGAAATCGGCATCCCGCCCAGTTGCGCCGATTGCAATTTCGTATGCCTTAGATCGGGGGGCGCGTCAGGATCGAATTGTCGGGGCTGAGGCCGGCCCTGTGTCGACATCGGAGCGCCGTTAGTACTTCGCGCAGCGCTAGGCGCTGGCGCCTGCATCTGTTTTTCCAAGTCGACCCGACGAGTTTCAAGTTTTTCAAGGTCGCTGCTCAGCTTGCCGATACGTTCGCAGACTTCACGGTATTCTTTGATGTCGAACATGGCTCGTTGCCCTTAATTCTACAGAGTGAAATACATACATACCAGAAATACATACCACACGCAACTCCAAAGCGACAAATTGCTATTCGCTATAACCACGCACGAGCGCAAGTCGGTCGCCCTTGACAGCGACCGCCTCCGATTGCTCCAACAATCACTGACCGATCGCCGATAACTAATCGCGAGCCCGACGCATACGGGCAGCGCGCAGGGGAGAATCGACAGGTGAGCACATTACGCGGAGAACAGATCATCGCGAAGAGCTTTCAGCGCGAGGGCGTCGATACCATCTTCTTCATGATGGGTGGGCCGACCGGCGGCACCGCCGGCGCCTGTCTCGACCTCGGCATGCAGGGCATCTATGTCCGCCACGAGCAGGCCGCCGCGATGATGGCGCATGCCTACGCGCGCGTCACCGGCAAGCCCGGCATCTGTATCGCGCCGATGGGCCCCGGGGTCGCCAATCTGGTCACCGGCCTCGCCAACGCCTGGGCCGACGCCTCGCCGATTATCGCAATTGGCGGCTCCGCCCCGATGCGCGGATGGACGCTCGACACCTTCCAGGAGATGGACCAGGTGCCGATGATGAAGCCGATCGTCAAAAACGCCTTTCGCGTGGACCTCGGCTATCGCATCCCTGAATACATCAGTATCGCCTTTCGCGAGGCCCTCGACGGCAAGCGCGGCCCGATCTATCTCGACCTGCCGGGCGACATCCTTTCGGGCAAAGTCGATGAGGAGAAGATCAACTGGGTCGACGGCAACTATCGCACCGAGGCGCGGCCGGCCGGCGATCCGATCCTGATCAAAAAGGCGGTCGATCTGCTGGCCAACGCGCGCAAGCCCCTGATCGTCACGGGTAGCGGCGTGCTCTGGGCCGACGCGGAGGCGGATCTGAAAGCCTTCGTTGACGCCACGGGCATCCCCTTCTTCACGACTCCGCAAGGCCGCGGCGTGGTTTCCGAGGACCATCCGCGCTCATTCCCGGCGGCGCGTTCGACCGCCTTCCGCGAAGCCGACGTCGTGCTTGTGATCGGCGCGCGGGCCAACTCGATGCTCTCGTTCCTGCGTGCGCCGCGTTTTTCGCCCGACGCCAAATTCATCAACGTCAATGTTGACGGCCGCGAGATCGGCCACAACCGCGCCGCCGATATCGGCATTATCGGCGACGCCAAGCTGGTGCTGGGGCAACTCAAAGACGCCGCGGCGGGCCGCTTCAACGCCAAAGAAGAGAGCGTCTGGGTCGCGCAACTCGCGGCGAAGCATCGCACCAACCAGGAGCGCAACGCCCCGCTGATGCACTCGTCCAAGACGCCGATTCATCCGCTGCGCCTGTGCAACGAGGTCAAGGACGTCATCACCCGCGACACGATCCTGGTCGTCGACGGCCACGAGATTCTCAACTTCGCCCGCCAGTCGATTCCGATCTACAACGCGCGATGCAGCCTCAATGCCGGGCCGCACGGATGCATGGGCGTCGGCATCCCCTTCGGGATCGGCGCAAAAGTTGCGGCGCCCGACAAGCCGGTCGTGGTGCTGAGCGGCGACGGCGCCTTCGGCTGGAACGGAATGGAGATGGACACCGCCATCCGGCACAAGCTCAATATCGTCGTCGTGCTCTCGAACAACGGCGGCTTTACCTCGCGTCAGACCGGCGGCACGGTCGGCCGCGATCTCGGTTATCAGCGCTACGACAAGATGGTCGAGGCGCTCGGTGGCTACGGAGAATTCATCGATAAGCCCGACGAGATCCGCCCGGCGATCGAGCGCGCGATCAAGTCGAACAAGCCCGCGCTGGTCAACGTCTGCACCGATCCGGACGCGCAGGCGACCACCGACATGGGCTTCGCCGGCTACTGATTGGTTTTCTCCCGGGTGCAGCCGGCGGCGCCCGCTGCGATAATGCGGGCCCGTCGGCTAAGGCGCCGAGCGCGCTTCGGTCTGCGTAGTGTTCGCGATGTCGGCGACCGTTGCGCGCTGCAGGTCGCGGACCCAGCGCAGATCGTCGTAAGCGCCCCCGCGATGCATCGTGCAGCGATCGTCCCACATCACGAGATCGTGCTTGCGCCATCGATGGTGATAGACGAACTGCCGCTGGGTGGCGTGCGCGATCAGCTCGTCGACCAGCGTGCGCGCTGCGTCGTCGGGCATCCCGCGGATCTTGCCGATGTGTGAAGCGAGATAAAGCGAGCGCCGACCACTTTCGGGGATCGTACGGATCATTACCTGCGGGACCGGGCTCAGGTTGGCGCGCTCCTCCGCGGTGAAGTTGGTAAAGCCGGTGCGCTCACGCGAGTAGATCAGGGAGTGCTCGGCGATCAGGCCCGCGAGCCGCTCGCGCGCGGCCTCGGGTAGCGCGTCGCAGGCGGCGCGCAGATCGGCAAATTCGGTGTAGCCGCCGACCGGCGGAATCTCACGCGCATAGAGCAGCGAGGCCCGCGCGGGCAGATACTTGAAGGAACTGTCGGTATGCCAGAGCCGATTGCCCGCGGCGATCATCCGCATGCGCCCCTCGTCGCGCCAGATTTCGCTGCGATGGTTGAGATTCGAGACGTCGGCAAGCTCCGGGCGCAGGCGCAGTTTTACGTCCATCTTGAGGAAGACGACCTGCTCGAGCTCGCCGAAATTACGCGCGAAGGCGAGATGCTGATCCTCGGTGAGCTGCTGCTCCGGGAAGATCAGCACGCTATAGTCCCAAAAGGCCTGCTTGACCGCAGTGAGATCGGCGGCGCTTAACTCGCGCGAAAGATCGATGTCGCCAATTTCTGCGGCGAAGTTGTCGCTCGCCGGCCAAACTGTAATCGCCAAAATACACCCCTTCTCTATGCCTGCTGTGGACCTTCGATCTAAGCCCAAGCGCACGCCGATGCCAAGAGCGCGTGGCCGGGATACGGCAGAAGCTGACCGCTCCGATGGCCGGGGGCGGCGGTTCAGGGTGGCGACAGAAGTTGAGTTACTGCCCTTTCTGCTGGGTCCGCCGCTCGAGCTCTCACGCAAACGCGCGAAGGAGTTGATCCGCTTCGGCGCGGTGAGCGTCGCGGGCCGGACGCATCTCCGGCACGATACGCGACTCGCGGCCGGCGACATCGTTACGATCGCGAAGGGGCTGAACCTGCGTCCGGGCACCCCGCCGCCGGCGCTCAAGATCGTTCACCTCGATGCGGCCATCGTGGTCATCGACAAGCCCGCCGGGCTGCTGGCGATGGGCTCGGCGCGGGAAAAAGAACGCACCGCCCACCGGCTGCTCAATGAGTATCTGAAAACCTCCGTCAACGCGCGCGACCAGCAGGCCTTCATCGTCCATCGGCTCGACCGCGAGACCTCGGGCCTGATGATCTTCGCGCGGAGCGAGGCGAGCCAGTCGGCGCTGCAGCGCGGATGGAAGAACGTCACCAAACGCTATCTGGCGACCGTGGAGGGAGCGCCGCCCAGCGCGGAGGGGACGCTCGAGGATCGCCTGATGGAAAACGCCTCGATGATGGTGCGGCGGGTACCGAGCGGAGGCGAGCTGGCCGTCACGCACTATCGAGTGATTCGGCGGCGCAGGCTGCGATCGCTACTCGAACTCACGCTGGCGACCGGGCGCAAGCATCAGATTCGCGTGCAGCTCGCCGGCGCCGGATGTCCCGTCGTGGGCGATCGCAAATATGGCACGGGGGTCGAGTCAGCGCCGCGCCTCGCGCTGCATGCATGCGAACTGAGCCTGCGTCATCCGGTCTCGGCGGCATCGCTGGTGTTTCGCAGCACCCTGCCGCTAGCCTTGGCTAAGTTGCTGCAATAGCCGATTCTGACCGGCAACTTGGGAGCGTTATCCGGTTTTGGCGATATAGAGTTCGCGCGGGCGGTTACGTTCGTCGACGTGGATCACGGTGGGTTTGCATTTGCTCGCGCCTGCTTCGTCCATCGGGGCGAAGGTCGCCACGATAATGATATCACCGGGCTTGCCGCGCAGCGCGGCGGCGCCGTTGAGCGCGACTTCGCCGGAGCCCGCCGGCGCATTGATCGCGTAAGTTTCGAGCCGCTCGCCGTTAGTCACATTCCAGACGTGAACCATCTCGTATTGGAGGATGCCCGCGGCATTGAGCAGGTTGGTATCGATCGCGATGCTGCCCTCGTAGTCGGGGTCGGCGCCGGTCAGATGCAGGCGATGAAGCTTGGCACGCAGCATTATTCTCATGGCAGTGACTCACTGTCGCGAATAGGTAGAACCAGGTTGTCGATCAGGCGGGTCTTGCCGATGCGGGCGGCGATCGCGACGACGATCGCGCGTTCGGCGGCGTCGATTGCATGCAACGCTTCGGCGTCAACGACTTCGACGTATTCGACTTCCACCCCGGGGGTGCTCTCGAGCAGATGGAGCGCTGCGCAGCGCAACTCGCGCGGATCGCGCTGACCGTTCTTGAAAGCGGCGCGGGCGGCGCGCAGCGCGCAGCTCAGCGCCAGCGCCCGTTTGCGTTCGTCGGGCGACAGATAGGCGTTGCGCGAGCTCATCGCGAGGCCGTCGCTTTCGCGCACGGTGCCGACCGGGATGATCGCGAGATCGAAATTGAGATCGCGGACCATCCGCTCGATCGCGCGCAACTGCTGAAAATCTTTTTCACCGAAGAGCGCGCAGTGCGGCTTGAGGATATTAAAGAGCTTCGCGACCACCGTCGTGACGCCGCGGAAGTGGCCGGGGCGATGGTCCCCGCAGAGCCCGCGCGTGACCGCGGTGGCCTCAACCCAGGTTTGCGAGCCGGCCGGGAACATGACGTCGGGCTCGGGCGCGAAGAGCACATCGACCGGCACCGTGCGCATCAGCTTGCAGTCGCCCTCGAAGTTGCGCGGGTAGCGCGAGAAATCCTCGTTGGGGCCGAACTGGGTCGGATTGACGAAGAGCGAACTGGCCAGCCGCGTGGCGTGACGCCGCCCTTCGCGCATCAGGGTGAGATGGCCCTCGTGCAGGAAGCCCATCGTTGGGACAAAGGCAATGGTCTCGCCGCGGCGGCGCGCGCTATCCGACCAGGCCTGCATCTCGCGTGGATCGGCGATAATCTCCATCGCGGTCAGCGCCCCTTGACGCCGTAGCAATGTTCGGGTGCCGGAAAAGTGCGCGCGCGGACGTCGCGAATATAGCCGGCGGCCGCGGCCGCCGAATCCTGCCACAGGTTTGCGTAGGGCTTGGCGAAGCGCGGGACGAAGGACTCGCTCAGCCCCAGCAGATCGTGCATCACGAGGACCTGCCCGTCACAGCCGGGGCCGGCGCCGATCCCGATAGTCGGAATGGCGGCGCGCTGCGTGATCTCGTTGGCAAGTTCCACCGGCATCCCTTCGAGGACGATCGCGAAAGCTCCCGCCTGCTCAACGGCCGCCGCGTCCTCGAGCAGCCGCTCGCGGCATCCGGGGCCGTGGCCCGAGCGACGTCCTTGCACGCGATGCCCGCCCATCCGATGGACCGATTGGGGCGTCAGCCCGATATGGCCCATCACCGGGATGTCAATCTCAACCAGCCGGCGGATCGTCTCGGCCATCGTGATCCCGCCTTCGAGCTTGACCGCTTCGGCGGCGCCATCCTTGATCAGGCGGCCGGCGCTGCGGATGGCCTGCTCGACGCTGACCTGATAGCTGAGGAAGGGCAGATCGCCGACGACGAGGGCGCGACGCCGCGCCCGCGCGACCATCCGCAGGTGGTAAATGATTTCACTGAGGGTGACCGGCAGCGTGCTGTCAGCCCCCTGCACGACCATCCCGAGGCTGTCGCCGACCAGCAGAACGTCGATGCCGGCTTGGTCGAAAATCCGCGCGAAGGGATAATCGTAGGCCGTCAGCATCGTGATCGGCCTCGCGGCCGACTTCATGCGCGACAGATCGGTGGTCCGAACTTTTTCGCCCTTTTCACCGTTTTCACCGGCCATGGCCACGCCTGCCTTTCCGCACAAAAAAGCGGAATTCCAATCACCGGAACCCCGCAAACTTTGCGTAAGAAACAGCTCTTGAGCCTCGTTCGGGGTCCCGGTCTTTTTTAGTCAGATCCAGGCACGAGGCCCAAGCTCTATGTTCGGTTCAGCGACCCAGCAGGCCTGTTCGCTGATTTATCCTTAACGCAGCTCGCAGACTTCCTTCGGCTTCGCTCAGGACAGGCTGCCTGCTCGGCGCCACTGCGCTCCGCCTAGCTTTGGCGGAGCCGTTTTTCTAGCGCGAACCGTCGCGAGTGTAAAGCGCAAATTTGCGTCAGGATTCCGGCGCCGGCGGCATCGGCACCGGAAGCTGGACCCGCTGACCGTTGCGCACGATACTCAGATAGACGATTTCGCCGGGCTGCAGGTCGCGTAGGCAGTCCTCGAAGTCGAGGACATCGGTAACGCGATTGCCGTCGACGCCGACGATCAGATCGTAGCTTTCACCGGCCTTGGTCGCTTCCAGGAGCGGCACAACCATCATGGCGGGCGGAAAAAAGAGCGCCCCGGCGATCGACGCCGCCTCGACGACGGTTTTGATCTTCCGATGAGTGCTTTTCAGTCCCGCCTTGGCAGCCGGTCCGCCGGAATCGACGCTGATCACTAATAACCCGGACTGCTTCTCGCCTGAACTGAGAGTTCGCTCATCGGCGCGGACGGCGATACCCAGAGGCGCCACATTTTCGTCTTCGCCGGCCAGATAATCCTGCATAGTGCCGATGTTCGGATCGCCGGGCACGGCCGGCGGAGGTGAAACGGAGAAGTATGTGTCATCCGGTGAGCCGGCGGGACCGGCCGCCGTGGCGACGGCTGCGGCTGCTGCGAGCATCACCACACAGCACACGAAGAGCGGCAGTGCGGCGATCCGCCTGCGCGCGCTATTTGATCGCCCAAACGCCATCGCGGTCCGTGACGCGGCCTTCGTCGTGAAGTTTCTTGAGATGAGAGCGCACCGATTGCGCCGCGGCCGGATGGAGGAATTCCGGCACGTCGGTGTAAATCCGTTTAACGATTGCGGGAACTTCGAGCGGTCCGTCTTTGATCGCGTTCAGCACCTGGCGTTCGCGCAGCTCGCGATGAGCGATATATTCGCGAATTTTCTTCCCGGCGTTGCGAATCACGGGTCCGTGCGCCGGGTAGATCGTTTCAGCCTCGAGCGCGAGCAGCCGCCGCAGTGAATCCATGTACTGGCCGAGGTCGCCTGTGCCGTCGGGAATTATCGTCGTCCCGGCGCCGAGCACCACATCGCCGGTGAAGATGGCGCGCTCTTCGGCCAGGTAGTAGCAGATGTGATCGGGAGCATGACCCGGCGTGAAGACCGCGCGCAGGGTCGCGCCGTCGGTGCTGACGACCGCGTCATGATCGATTTCCGTGATGGGAGTCCCGGCGGCGTCGTCGGGTCCGGCGCTCGGCCACGGCTTCTTCAAGACCTCGAGCCGGCCGAAGAGCTTGGTGACGTCCTTGACCCCGCCGATATGGTCTTGGTGCGCATGGGTCAAAACGATCTTGTCGGGGCGATTGGCGCCGGCCAACTCTTCGAGCGCCACCGGCAAAAGCTCGGCCCACTTCGCGACGCCGACGCCGGTATCGAGCAGAATCGGCCGCGATCCGGTTCCCACGATGTAAGTATTGGTGCCGGGTCCGGTGAAGGGTCCGGGATTGTGGCCGAGCACTGTCGCGACGCGCGGCGAAAGCCGGGCGTAGTCGGGCAGCTTGAGCCCCATCATCGAATCGGCAACCACGCGTAGCGGCTCAGGCATCTTCGCTCCTTACTCGGGCAAACTCAGGCACTCGCTGCTTCACCCGGACATCTCTGATGGCGCGGTCATCTCTGATGGCGCGATTATGGCCGCCGGTTGCGTTCAAAGATCAAGCGCAAGCCGGTCAGCGTCAGGAACTCGTCCACATCTTCGATCGTCGTCGACTCCGGTGCAATCAAATCGGCCAACCCGCCGGTCGCAACGACCCGGGTTTTTTCCCCGCGCTCGCGGATAATCCGTTCGACCAGGCCATCGACCAGCGCCGTGTAGCCGAAGATCAAGCCGGATTGAATCGCGCCGACAGTGGTGCGGCCCACGACCTCGCGCGGCCGCGTCAACTCGACGCGGTAGAGCTTCGCCGCATGGGCGACCAGCGCGTCCAGCGAGATCCCGAGTCCGGGGGCTATCGCACCGCCGACATACTCGCCGCGTCCGGTCACATAGTCGAAGGTCGTGGCGGTGCCGAAATCCACCACTATCAACGCCGAGCGGTAACGCTCATAGGCCGCGACCGCGTTGACAATACGATCGGCGCCGACCTCCTTGGGATTCTCGTAAAGAATCGGCATTCCGGTCTTGATGCCCGGGCCGACGATCAACGGCTGACACTGAAAATAGTGCCGCGCCAACAGTTCGATCGCCTGATTGAGCGGCGGCACTACGCATGCAATAACAACACCCTCGGGCGCCAGCGGAACCTCAAGTCCCGCCGCCCTCAGCAGCACATCGAGAATTACCGCGTGCTCGTCGGCGGTGCGTTCGGCGTTGGTCGAGATGCGCCAGTGATGCGCGAGCCGATCGTCATCGTAGATGCCGATTACGGTGTGCGTGTTGCCGACATCGATCGCGACCAGCATGTCTCTTCGCTCCGTCTACGCCCTAATACAGGCGCGCCCTGAGAGGATACTACGTCGCGAAACCGACGGTCGAAAGAGGTAATCTTCGCTCAGCGAACTCGATGCCACCAGCCGCCGAAGACCGGGCCGGACCCGCGCGGGCTCATCAGCAGGGGGCTATTGGCGGGGATCGCACTGAGGCCGCCGGGGCGCACGATGATCACACTCGAAGGCGGGATCGTGATGTACCGCCAACTGCTGACGCCAGGGTAATAGGGGATCGATCTTGGCGCCAACGCGAGCGCGCGCGCGGCCGCCAAGCGGTTCGCGTAATCGTCGAGATAGGCAGCTTCGTTCCCGGACAGCGTCGCGGCCGCGGCGTCATTCGAGTCCATCGCCGCCACGCTGTCGTCCGTGGCGCCGTCCGCCGAGGCCGCATCCGCGGGAGTTGCGTCCGCTGAGCTCTCGCCGGGATCGATGACCTGCGGCAACTCGAGCACCTGCCCGGAAGAATCGGGCGACGAATCGTCGACCCGGCTCCAGTCCGGCGTCGCTGCTTCGGAGATACCTTCAGTCAGGGCTGGCGTGGAATCGGGGTCATCCGTCTGCGCGCGGAGCGCGAGCGGGATAACTGCGGTGATTAAGAGGAGCGCGGCGGCGAGGCTGATTCCGCGACGATTGTGCAGTTGATTGAAATCCATCACTGCTCCCGATCGACCATATTTCCCCTCGCGCAGAGACTACCACGCGCCGGGTTGACGGCAAAACCGGGCGCTTGATTCAACCGGACTCTGCGCAAAGGTTGGCCGCGGCGGCCCTTCCAGCTAAGCTGCACGCCATGTCAGAAACCAAGGTCGCATTGATCACAGGCGCCGGACGCGGAATCGGCCGCGATATCGCGCAACGGCTCGGACGCGAGGGTTACGCCTGCGGGCTCATCGCACGGACCAAATCGCAACTCGACGAAACCGCCGAACTGATCCGCAAGGCCGGCGGCAAAGCGCTGGTCACGCCCACCGACGTTTCGAAGCGCGAGCAGGTGGTCGCGGCGGTCGCGGCAGTCGAGCGTGAGCTCGGGCCGATCAGCGTGCTGATCAACAACGCCGGCGCCTATCTGCGCAAGCCCTTCGTTGAGATCACCGAAGAGGATTTCGACTTTCAGCTCAAGGTCAACTGCTACGGCCCGTTCTTCGTCGCGCAGGCGGTGGTCGGCGGCATGGCCGAGCGCGGGCAGGGCACGATCATTTTCGTCCTCGGCTCCGAGACGCGCGGCGGCCCGGCGCAGTATGCGGCCTACACCGCCTCCAAGGTCGCCCAGCGCGCGCTCGCCGAGGCCTGCGCTTACGAATTCATGCATCGCGGCGTGCACTCGGTGGCCCTCGATGTTGATGGCGCGGTCGGACTACCGCGCGTGACGGCAGGCATGCCGGAGGAAGACCCCGACCACTTCGTCTCGACCGAAGCCATCTGCAGCGAGATCGTCCACGTGATCAATCAGCCGAAGAATGCCTGGACCTTCGCAGTCGATCTGCGCTCCTACTGGCAGTGGCGTCCGCGCGTCGCGGCGAAGAAAAAAGCTTGAGGCCGGCGAAGGCCACGCCTCGGCGATAGCGGCGCGGCTGGCTAAACCGCGTCGATCGGATAAGCTCGAAGCGGACACGTTCAAGCGGAAAAGTTGGATGCGAGTCCGCGGGTCGGGGTGTGGCGCAGCCTGGTAGCGCACACGCTTGGGGTGCGTGTGGTCGCCGGTTCAAATCCGGCCACCCCGACCAACTTCTAACCCCGCGATAGCGTTAAAGAATCTTGCATTTTCCTTTCTTTGTTTCCTGTCCCGTTCGGGACGAAAAAACCTTCCATCTGACACCTATCTGACAATTTTGGCGGGAGTTGTGGCATGAACGCGACTCCGCAGCTCACATGGCTGGACCTCTGCTCGGGACTCGGCGGCGCGTCGCAACCGGCGAAGGATCGTGGTTGGAAGGTCATTCGCGTTGACATCGATCCGCGGTTCAAGCCGGACATCGTGGGCTACGGAGCGGCGGGCGGGGGGCGGTGATGCCTAATGTAGATGACCACTTGGAGCCGGACCAGCTTCTATCGAGCCAATGGGCGGACCTCTATCGGCGGCGCCATCACGGGATGGAGGGCGAACGGCGGCTGGTGCTGGAAGTGTTCGCGGATGCGCTGACGGTCCTGCGGGTTCATCGTCGGGCCACGCGCTCGAAATGGATGGTGCTCTACCGCGACACGCTGGCGTGGGTGATGAGCGCCGCGACGCAGCCGTTCAGCGTTGAGTGGTGCTGCCAGATGTTAGAGAGCGACGGCCTGCGCTTCGACGCCGAAGCGATTCGGCGGGCAGTGCGCGCCCGCGAGATCGGGGTAATTGCGCGCCGAGCGGTATCAGTCCCAAGGGTTGCGCTGGTGCAACCACGATCGCGCGAAGCGGCGGCGGTGGGCATGATGACGGGCGCGGATTGCCGGATGCGGCTGCTCTATCTGAATTGGCTGGTCGCGGCCTTTTGGCTGAGTTTGAGGCGCGAAGGTTTTCTGATCGGCATGAAGTCTTGCGGGGGGACTCGAGATGTCACGAAATACGGCGCGGATAATCGCGGATGCGCTAAACGATAAGCAACGCGCTGACCATCTGCTTTGCGTCAACTGTCGCGCGCCGCGCGCGATGCAGCGGCCACGACTGCTCGACCTCACGCTGCTCGAGGTCGTAGCGGCCGCGGTGAAGTCGTCGCCGAGGCATCTGATCAAGGCCCATTTCGGGACTAGGTTCGGTGATTGGGCGATGCGAGAAGTGCGCCTCATCACTTACCTCAGGCCACGCCTAAATTGCGTCGGTTCGATTCGGCCGCGCAAAAACGCGCAGAGGACTGCCGCGTGAGCCGGTATCGCAAAGTAGACCCGCGTTATTGGATCGACGAGCGCGTCCGCGCGCTCAACGAAAGCGAAAAGCTGATCGGGCTCTATTGCATCACGGCGCAATCGAACCGGATTGGGCTGTTTAATTTCTCGCCCGCCCGCGCGGCCGAGGACTTGGGCATGGCATTCCAAACCTTCGCCAAAGGTTTCAAGAAGGTCTGCCGAAGCCTGCGGTTCGCCTTCGACAAAGCCGCCCGCGTGCTCTACGTCCCGACCTGGTGGAAATACAACCCACCGGAGAATCCGAACGTTCTGAAAAGTTGCCTCGCCGACCTCGACGATTTGCCGGAAACTCCTTTAGTAGCAACGTTTTTCGACAATCTGAAGTACCTGCCGGCGAGCCAGCATCAAACCTTTCGGGAAGGTTACGCCAAACGTATGGCTGAACCTTTGCCACATCAGGAGCAGGAGCAGGAACAAGATCAGGAACAGGAGCAGAAGCAGGATCTGGACGCGCGCGCGGGTACAGCGCCAATCAGGAATCAGCCGAGTCGGATTCCGGAAGGCTTCGAACTAACGGCTGAGCGCACTTTGGCAGCACTGGACGTCGGCCTCTCGCAGCCACGCGTCATGCCCGAATTCGATCGCTTCGTCGATTACTGGCGAGCCAAGGCCGGTCGCGAAGCGGTCAAGGCCGATTGGGACGCGACCTGGCGCAACTGGTGCCGACGGGCACTCGAGATCGAACCGTCGCGTGGAACGCCGCCGCCGGCGCGGCCGCGGCTGAGTCCGGGCATGGAGACGCTGAAACTAATCGGGGAGAAAGCCCTTGCAGCTGAGCGAGATAGCGAACGAAATTCTGCCGCGCCTCAAGGCCGCCTGGTATCGCCAGCCGATCGACGAACCGACGGTCCGGCTCTGGTTCGAGACGCTGGCGAACCAGGAGCTGATGGACGTCTTACCGGCGATACAGGAATTCATTCTGAGCGACCGGGCGGAGCCGCCGACGCCGGGGATGGTTTATCAGGCGGCGTTGGCCCGCCGGCAGTATCGCCGCGAGGAGCAGCGGCGGCAGACGCGGGCCTTGCCGGAGCCGGCGCGCACGCCCGAAGAAATTGCGCGGGCGCGGAAAATCTTCGCCCCCTTTACGAACCCGATCCGGGCGCTCAATGCCCGCTGCGCCTAACGGCAAAACGGAGGAATGACTAATGGCGGAAAAGGAAAACGGGAAGGAAGAGTACAGCCCGACGAGTATCACCACGCTCGCGCAGGGTGCGGTCGAGGAGCAATTCGCCGATGCCCTGATGAAGGTCATGGCCGACATCGACGATTTGAATGTCGAGGCGAAACAGAAACGCACGATCACAATCGAATGCGAATTTGAGCCGGACAAGACGCGGCAGGCGGTGGCGGTCCAGGTCAAGGTCAAGACCAAGCTGGCCGGGCTCAAGCCGGCGGAATCGGTGATTTTTGTCGCGCACGACCGCACCGGTCAGCCGCTCGCAGTGGACTCGAACTATCACCAGCCCGAGCTCTTTAAGGGCTAAACAAACACGGATTGAAAAACACTGAATGGGAGACAGTGAAAATGATTCGAGAGGCGCTCGAATACTTAGTCGGATTAGCTAATCGTCAACCGTATCGCGAAGCGATCGCGGGTCTGGAGTACAGCGATTGTGAGCTGAAGGTCATTAAGCCGCCGCGACCCGAGCCGCTGAGATTCTCGCGGCTACAGGCGCTGGCGGATTACGTCAAGCTCGCGCCGAAAGAAGCGATCATCGCGGACGATTACCTGATTCACGTCGAATCGCCTACGAGCGTGCGTTATTTCAGTTATCTGACGATGGCCATCGCGACCGCGAGCAATACGCAGTCGCGAATTATGCGATTCAAGGCTTTCCCTTCAAAGAGTTCTTGACGCCGGAGAATTTCGTGATCGCGGCGCAGACGCTGATCGTCGCGGATGACGAACGCGCGCGGCTGCTGGCGGTGGTCGGCAACGTCGGCGCGGAGCAGATCTCGACTTCGACCGATGACGGCATTTCGCAGACCGTCGCGGTCAAGGCCGGCGTTACGCTGGTCAAGAAAAAACAGATCGAGAATCCGTTCATGCTGCGGCCGCATCGGACGTTTGCCGAGGTGCAGCAGCCGGCCTCGCCGTTCATCCTGCGGGCGCGCCAAGCGACCGAGAATGCGATGCCGATGCTGGCGCTGTTCGAATGCGATAACGGCGTCTGGCAGATCGATGCAATCGCGGCGATCGCCGAATGGCTGAGGCTGAAGGTCGGCGAGGTTCCGGTGCTGGCGTAGCGGCTAAACCGCCGCGGAGGAGACGAAGCAATGATCGAATTGGGATCGAAAGTCCGGGACAAGATTACCGGCGCGGAAGGGACGGCGATCAGTCGTCTCATCCATATTACCGGATGCGATCGCTATTGCGTGCAGCCACCGGTCGATAAGGAAGGCAAATTCGTTAGCGAACTGTGGTTCGACGAAAATCGCCTTGAGACTCTCGAAAAGCCGAAGCCTGCATTAGCTACGGTGGGTGGGCCGTTTCCGGGGTGAGCGGGGCAATGACGCAGGGCGGTCTATTCGAGCGACGCTGGCCGGGGGCGCTTCACGCTAAGGCGGCTCCGGTGACGAGCAAGCTCGCCGCGCGGGAGCACGTCGCATCGGGGCGGAATGCTGCCCAGAGCGCGGCAGTGCTCGAATACGTGCGCCGCTGGCCGGACAGCACGTCGCGCGAGCTGGCTCATCGCGCGCGTTACGAAATGAGCGGCCTCGACCGCGTCGCGTTCGCGCGCCGGCTGCCGGACCTGGAAAAGGACGGCCTCGTCGTGAAAAGCGGCGCGCGGAGTTGTGAGCTCGGCAAGCGCATGGCGGTGACTTGGAGGGTGGCGTGATGCCGAAGCGAATCCAGCGGCAACGAGCCAAGGGTTGGAGAGCGCCGGCGGGAGCGGTCTACGTGGGCCGACCGTCGAAATGGGGCAATCCGTTTGTCGCGTGGCGCGACGGCGGCAGCAATCCATATGGCCGAGCTGTCGGACCGGGAATAGCCGTCCGCGGGTTTCGTGAGCTTCTCGCCGAACAATGGGCGTGGTCGCCGATCCCACCGCATAAATGGCCGCGAGGCAAGGTCCCCGCGCAGTTTACAAGTGTCGAAGACGTGAAACGCGAACTGTGCGGAAAGGATTTGATGTGTTGGTGCCCGCTCGTGGACGACGCCGGCCAGCCGGTTCCATGTCACGCAGATGTCCTGTTGGAGATCGCGAACGGATGAGCACTTACACCAAAATCCAATGGACCGACCGCACCTGGAATCCGGTTACCGGATGCTCCAAAGTCTCGCCGGGCTGCAGAAACTGCTACGCCGAGGCGCACGCCCATCGCTTCTGGGGCAAGCGCGAGTTCACCGATCGGCTGCCGGGTCCAAGTCGCGGCGCCGAGAGGAATTACCCGGTGCTCACGCACGAGGACATCGAGCGGTTTCCGCTGCCAGCGATTGCGGATGACGCGCTGCTGTTCCTGTGGCGCGTCGCGTCGCAGGTCGAAGAAGCCTATCGGGTCGTGCGTGCCTGGGGTTTCGTCCCGAAGACCGAGATCGTCTGGCTGAAACGCACGACCAGCGGCAAGCGCTGGTTCGGGATGGGTCGGATCGTCCGCGCTGAGCATGAGGTCTGCATTGTCGCAAAGCGCAGCCGGCCCGAAATTCTCGTCCGCAATATCCGGTCGACGTTCGAGGCGCGGGCGGGCGAGCACTCCGAAAAGCCGGAGTATTTCTATCGCGAAATAGTCGAGAAGCTCGCGGCGGGTCCTTATGTCGAGTTATTCGCACGGTGCCAGCGCGTCGGCTGGACGTGTCTCGGCAATCAAACAGAGCACAGAACAACGGTGGTGGAGGCGAGTGATGGAGCAGCCAAGCACGGAGCGGCTGAACGTGATGACGCTGGAGGAGGTCGCGGAGTATCTGCGCGTCCATCCGAGCACGATCTATCGGCTGCTCAAGCAGCGCTCGTTGCCGGCCTTCAAGGTCGGCAGTGACTGGCGCTTTGCGCGGACGCAGATCGACGAGTGGATCATTGCGGCGGTGGCCAAGCAGGAAGCGCCGCCCCCCGCCGGACGGTGATTAAAGGCTGATGAAAGAAGATCGCCAGCTCGGCGGGCGGCGGCGGCGGCGCGGTCGCGAAAAGAGTCCGCACGAGGAGCTCTTCGCGATGCATCTGAAGGCGCTGAAGCTGCCGGGCTGGGTGCGCGAGTTCCGGTTCGATCCCGATCGCAAGTGGCAATTCGACTTCTGCCGGCGGGATCTCAAGCTCGCGGTCGAAATCGAGGGCGGCACGGCCTCCGGCAAGAGTCGTCATTCAAAGGGCAAAGGTTTTGATGACGATTGCGAAAAGTATAACGCCGCGGCGATCGCAGGATGGCGGTTCTTGCGCGGGTCGGCCGAGATGGTCAGCGACGGCCGGCTGCTTCGGACGGTGGAGCGGGCATTAGGCGGGGCGACGCCGAACCGCGCAAACGAGTCGGCGAGCCGCGTCAACGGTGAGGCGGATACGGAGGGGGGCACAGATGCTCGAGACGGCGGCGCGGACGGATAAGCGGGCGGGCGTAGGATGGGGCGAAGGCGCGGACGAAAGCGGGATTGCGACCGCGGCGCGCAGTCTCGCTGGCGAAGAGATCCTGTTGCCGGTGCAATTCTTCGGCGATCCGATGCTGGTGCGGCGCAGCAGCGGGCTCCATCGGCTGATGCTGGCGGTGTTCGATCAGGCGCTACGCGATTTCTATCAGTGGCGGCATCGCGAAGAGGTGCGGCGCTGGCTGGGCTCGAAGCACGGCCCGTTCAGCTTCGGCGCAATCTGCGAGGCCTTCGGCTGGGAGGTCGAGTGGCTGCGGCCACGCGTGCGCGGCTGGATGCGCGAGGTCGAGGCCGGGCGTGGGCGGAAGTTGATGCGGCGGAGTCATTCAAGTCGCCGCTGCTCGCCGAGGCTGCCGCGTTCGCGCGATCGGCGAGAGCGGCGCCGGCGGACGGAGGCCAAAGGGCAGCGCGAATCGAAGCAAAAGCGACTTTTCGGAGGATTTGTCAAGCGGAATCCGATTTAACGCCAAAAGCACTTGAGTTCGTGGAATAATTCTCGCAGGTAAGATGGTGAAAATTCGCGACCGCATCAAGGAATTGCGCCGCGTCAAGGCCTCGGAATTGATCCCGAATCCGAAGAACTGGCGGGTCCATCCGCAGGCGCAGGCGGAGGCGCTGCGCGGGCTGCTCGCGGAAGTCGGGTTCGCCGACGCGCTGCTCGCGCGCGAATTGCCCGGCGGCAAGCTGATGCTGATCGATGGCCATCTGCGGGCCGAGACGACGCCCGCGAACGAAGTGCCGGTTCTGGTCCTGGACGTGAACGAAGCCGAGGCCGACAAGCTGTTGCTGACGCTCGATCCGCTGGCGTCGATGGCCGAGAAGGATGCGGCGGCGGTCGAGGAGCTGCTCAAGTCGGTGACGACGGAAAGCGAGGCGGTTGGCGCGCTGGGGCTCAAGCCCGAGTTGGTCAGCGAAGCGACACCGAAAAAGAAGCGGAGCCGTGGCAAAGCCAAAGCCTAAATTGCGGATTGCGCCGCCGACTCCGGAGCTGCAGACGAAGATCTGTCAGTTCATCAAGGCGGGTGCTCGTCCAGCGGCTGCAGCGGCCGGCTGTTCGGTCTCGTCGGCCGTCTTCTGGCATTGGATGGAGAACATCCCGGCGTTCAGAGCGGCCGTCGAAGGGGCGGAGGCCGAGGCGCGAATCGCGACGCAAGTCGAGTTGCGCAAGAAGAATCCGGCGGCTTGGCTCGGACGATCGGGGAACGCGGGAGTGCCGGTTTTGCGGCCGCAAATGAGGGGCGAAAAAGCGCACCAGCTCAATCTCCGTCAGCAGCGGTTCTGTCTCGAATACGTCAAGGACGGCAACGGGACGCAAGCCGCAATTCGCGCCGGGTACGCGGACAAAGGGGCGGAGGTGCAGGCCCATCACCTACTAAGAAATCCTAAGGTTTTGGAGAGGATTCGGACCGAGCGCGACCGGCTCGATGGCGCGCTCAATCTGTCGGTCGAGCGGGTGCTGCGTGAGTACATGCGGATCGCGTTTCTCGACCCGGCGCAGCTTTACGACGCCGTGGGCAATCTGTTGCCGATCAAGGAGATGCCGGCGGATGCGCGGCGCGCACTCAGCGGAATCGAGGTCGAGGAAGTGTATGACTTCGAGCGCGGCTCAAAGACTCAGGTCGCGACGCTGCGCAAGGTGCGCTTTGCGACCAAGCAGGGGGCGCTCGATGCGTTAGCGAAGCATCTCGGGATACTCAAGGATCGCGTGGAGCATTCGGGGCCGGGCGGCGGGCCGATTCCGATCACGGCGCTGCGCGAGGAGATTTTCCGCCTGATGGGCGATGGTGAGGCGGAGGAAAAGAAATAGGCCGATGCTGGCGATACTGGGCTGGGGCTGGGCGGTGGTCGTCGCCGTGGTCGTCGTGTGGGAAATCGCCACGCATAGCCGGCGGCTGGCGCGGCTCGAGCAGCGTGAGGCGCTGCGCACGGCGCTCGAAGCGGAGAAGGTAGCGGCGTTGAAGAATCAGGCGGTGGGCAGCGGGGGTGCGTGATCGCCTCCATATAGAAGCCAGCTTTTTCTAAGCCGCGGCTCGCCGCCGCGCTTGCTTGCTGACGCTCTGCCTCAGGACCGTAATAACTTTCGCCGCTCATCCGCGGATGTTCGGGCCGGCGGGGATGGAGCGGCATATCGTGCAGCATCAAAAGAAGGAATGGCTATGAATCTGTGGATTCTGCTGAGGCGGCTTTTAGCGGGTCATTCGACGACTCGGGGGGAAACAAAACAATGGAGGTGCTGAGGTGGCGATAACGATTCAGGTGCATAACATTTCAACGGTGATGACCGAGGCGGCGGTCCTGCCTATCCTGGCGGCGGTCGAGGCCCAGATCGAGCAGGACGTGGCGCCGATATGGGGCAATCAGACGGTCAGGCTTGAGCTGATTGCGGCGGGCGTCAACTTTGCGCCCGGGATGTGGCGGTTCGTGATCGCGGATACGTCGGACCAGGCGGGCGCGGCCAAGCTCGATAAGGCGGCGCGGGCGGTGCAGCGGCTGCTCGATCCGGTCGAGTTCGCGCGCCATATCCTGCAGGACGATCCGTGGGAGACACAGGTCGCAATCACGCGGGCGCTCGAGCGACCGCAGGCGCGGGTGGCGGTCAAGGGCTGCCACGCCTCGTCGAAGACTCATCTGGCGGCCGAGTTCGTGCTGTGGTTCATCACGCGCTATGCGGACGCGATCGCGGTGACCACGGCGCCGACCGCGCGGCAGGCCGAGGATGTCATGTGGGGGGAAATCCACAAGGCGCGCTCGCGCAGCCGCGCCCCCTATACCAAGGGCAACCTGACCCATCTGGATATGGGCACGGACGGGACGCCGAATTACGCGACCGGGTTTACCACCAACAAAGGCGAGCAGGCGGTGAAGTTCCAGGGCTACCACGCACCGCATCTGCTGTTCGTGCTGGACGAGGCGCCGGGGATCCCGCCGGAGATTCTTGACGCGATCGAAGGCGCCGCGGCGGGCGGCGACGTGCGCGTGCTGATGCTGGGGAATCCGACGATTCCGAGCGGCAGCTTCTACGACGCGTTCACGCTCGGGCGCGCAAACTGGCAGACCTTTACGATCGATGCCTTCGACACGCCGAACTTCAAGCCGCTGCGCGAAGCCGCCGGCGGCAACAAAGATACGATGTTGGCGCTGCTGCGCGATTATCCGGAAGAGCATCCGGCGATCGCGTTTGCCGAGCGGCCGTATCTGGCGACGCCACTATGGGCGCGGCGGCGGCTGGTCGAATGGGGCGAGCGCTCGCCGATGTGGGCGGCGCGGGTGCGCGGGCAATTTCCCGAGCAGGCCGAGGACTCGCTGCTGTCGCTGGCGTGGCTCGAAGCGGCGCGCGCGCGAGGCGGTGGATAACCCGGCAGTCAAGCTCGCGGTCGGAATCGATGTCGCGGGCCCGGGCGAGGACGAGACCGTCGTGATGGTGCGCTGCGGACGGTCGCTGATCGCGCAACAGGCGTGGCCGGAGCAGGATCCGCGCGGCGCGGTCGCGGCCTTTTTGGCGCCGTACAAGCCGCGTATCGAAGAGCTCAATATCGACTCGGCGGGAATCGGCCATTACTTCGCGCAGCATTTCGACGACCTCGGCTATGAGGTGAATTTCGTCAACGTCGGCGAGGTCGTGGCGGCGAACGTCGACACCGAGCACTTCGTCAATCTAAAGGCGCAGCTTTACCTGGGGGTTGCGGCTGCGCTTCGAGGCCGGGGATATCGCCGGTGCGCTCGACGACACGACGATCTCGCAACTGGCGTCGATTCGCTACAGGCATAATCCGCGCGGGCAGGTGATGATCGAATCGAAGGACGAGGCGGCCAAGCGCGGGGTGAAGTCGCCGGACCGCGCCGAGGCGCTGATGCTGGCGTTTGCTGAGCGGACGCCGGGAATCATGGACTTCTACAACCCGGATAAGCGCCCGCCGGAGCCCGAGACGCCGGTCGGTAATCCGCTAGTGCCGGGGCTCGAGGCGACCATGGAATCGGACGCCGACGATCTGATCGACGTCTCCGAGCAGGAGCTCAAGAAGCTGCGCGAGCGGCGGAGCTGAGCGGGCTTTAAGCCGGCAAAAACGCGCCGGGCGGCAGCTTGAAGCGCGCGGCCAGCGCGGTGATTTGATGCAGGTTGAGGGTGCGCTTGCCGCGCAGAAGCTCCGAGACGACGCCCTGGCTGCCGACTTCCGGCAACTGGCTCTGGGTCAGGCCATGCTGCGCCATCAGGAACTTGAGCAGCTCGACGCCGGCGAGGTCGGGGACTGCATGATGCGCGTGGTCGTAGGCCTCGATCAGCAGGCTCAGGGTGTCGATAAAGCGGTAGCGCGGCTCTTGTGGGCGGTCGCCCACTTCGTCGACCAGCTGATCGAGTTGCGCGACGGCGGCGTCATATTCGCGTTCGCTGCGGATCGCCAGCAGCGGCAGATAATGTTCGGGGTGCTTAAGGCTGCGCACGATGGTTCGCGTCTTCATGGTTTCCAATCTCCACGGTCGTATTCCTGATGGGTCAGCACGTGGCGGATGTATACTCGCTGGGCGTTGAAATGAATCGCGGCGATCAGCCGATACTTGTTGCCGCCGAGGCTGAACACATACAGATTGACCGGCACGTAATCGACCGTGTTGAAGGTCTGCTTCAGCTCAGCAAGATTGCTGAAGCGGCCCTGCCTGACGATCTTGTACCACGCGCGCAACGACAATTCGGCATCGGCACGGCGTTGCCAGAATTCGCGCAGCGCCTTCAACGAGATCACGTGCATGGGCGGTACTCTATCTCAAGACGCGATAGTTGTCAACGCAAATTGAGATATTAAGCTCGACGCGCAGCGCGACAAGTAAAACGCGGCGGCTAGCAACTCGCGTGCGCCGGCCTCAAGAATAAAGCGTGGCTACTCGCGGTAAGTCGCGCGCAAAGAAGCAGCTCGCCAAATCCGGCGCTGAAGTCGCGCGCCGCGACGGCGTCGCGGTCAAGCCGCTCGATCCGGCGAAGCTGCTCGCGCAGGCGCGCCGCGAAATCGCCAACAGCTACCAGCAGGGCGTGCGCGACACGATTTCGACGCTGCGCACCTCGGATTGGCTGGGGCCGCAGCAGCCGACGCCGCCGCAGGCGCCGGCTGACGCCGCGGAGATCCGCACGTGGGATTATCCGACCGGCTACAACGTCAGTTTTCAGCCGCGCAAGTATGCGCCCTACTCGTTCGGCCAACTGCGCTGGGTCGCGGACAACTTCGATCTGCTGCGTGAGGTGATCGAGCGGCGCAAGGATGAAATCACCTCGCTCGATTGGGATGTCGTCAGCCGCGACGGCGACAATATCGACGACGACGACGGCGCGCAGGCGATCATCGAATTTCTACGCTACCCCGACGGCAACCCGCAGCATCCGTTTCAGACCTGGCAGCGGATGCTGCTCGAGGACATGTTCGTAATCGATGCGGCCGCGATCTATCCGTGGCCCAAGGCCAGCGGCGAGCTCTACCGGCTCGAAGTGATCGATGGGGCGATCATCGTGCCGCTGATCGACGAAAGCGGGCGGCGCCCCGAGCCGCCCGAGCCGGCCTTTCAGCAGGTGATCAAGGGCCTGCCCTATCGCAACCTCGAAGGCGCCGGGATGGCAACCGGCGTGGTCAGCGATACCACAACGATTGCGCTGACGTCGCAGGAGCTGATCTATTTTCCGCGCAACACGCGGCCCTATATGCCGATGTACGGCTACAGCCAGGTCGAGCAGGTGGTGCTGACGATCGCGATCGGAATCAAGGCCGAGCTGCGGCAGTACTACTGGTTCACCGAGGGCACGATCCCGGACTCGATGATCAGCGTGCCGCCGAACTGGACCGGCAAGCAGATCGCGCGCTTTCAGGCGTGGTTCGACGATATGCTGCGCGGGAATCTGTCGCGGCGTTCGGGCGGCGCGGTCTTTGTCCCCGGCGGGGTCAAGGACGTGATGCTCAAGGACTACAAATTCGATCTGCCGATGTTCCAGTGGATCGCGCGCGTGGTCTGCGCCAGTTTCCATGTCTCGAATCAGCCGTATATCGAGCAGCAGAATCGCGCGACCGCGCAGACCGCGCAGGTGATGCAGATTGCGGAGGCCGAGGAGCCTGACAAGCAGTGGTGGAAGTCGCTGATGAATCTGGTCATCCACCATTATTTCGGGCGGCTCGACCTCAAGTTCGCATACAAGGAAGACGACCAGACCGATCCGCAGGAGCGCGCCAAGGCGGCCGATATCCAGGTGCGCGGCGGGACCAAGACGGTCAACGAAATCCGCATGGCGAACGGCGACGATCCCTATCCGGCGGGCGTCGGCGACAAGCCGTTTATCGTGGCCGGCAATATGACCGTGCTGCTCGAGGATATCGAGACGGCCTCGCAAAAGGCGGTCGCGCCGGCGCCGGTCGTGGCCGGGGCGCAAGCGGGCGGCAATGAAGCCGCCGCGCCTCGCGTCAAGCCCGCGGATGCAAATGGAAACGCTGGCAATGATGCCGGCAATCCAGCGACGGCCAAAGCGGCCTCGGCGGAAAAAAAAGCCTCGCGCCAATGCGCTGGCCCGAACGCCCGTCGCCGCGCGGGCGGCCCGCGAGCTCGAACATCTTATGAGCGGGTTTTTCAGCGAGGAAAGGCACCGGGTCGCGGCCGCACTGGTCGCAGCCTATGAGAGGCTTTAAGACATGATCCGCGCAAACTATATCGGAGCGCCCGAGTTCTACAATCTGAATAACGTGTGCCGGATGATCACCGAGGCATTCGGCTGGAATCTATATCTCGTAGGGTCGTCGATGACCAGGCGGGATTATCGCGATGTCGACTTGCGGCTGATTTTACCTGACGAAGAGTTCGACTTGATGTTTCCTGGTATTTCCGGGGCACACTGGCTGGACGCGCGCTGGTCGCTGATCTGCGCGTCTATCTCGGAATGGATCGGTAAGCGGTGCAATCTGCCAATCGATTTTCAGATACAGCGAGAGACGCAAGCGAATGGGGAGTATCCAAGCGCCGGAGTGCATCCGCGTAACGCGCTAGGGATGTTCATCGAGCGAAACGATCGGGGCTCACATGGCGATCACGCCGGAAGATGAGGCGCGCGTGAGTGCGATTCTCGAACAGCTCGATTTGAGCGGCTGGGCGGTGCTGGTCAACGGCGTCACGCCGCTGCTCGGTGAGGTAATGCGCGCCGGCGGTAGCGCGGCGCTCGCCACACTCAAGATACCGGCAGCTGACGAGCTCGATTTGACCAACGTCGTCAACGCAGACGCCGCGGCCTTCGCCGCGGCGCGCGGCGCCGAGCTGGTCGGGATGCGCTACGACGAGGCCGGCGCGCTGGTCGCCAATCCCGACGCCAGCTGGGCAATCACCGACAGCACGCGCGAACTGTTGCGCGGGACCGTGCGCCAGGCGATCGAGGAAGGCTGGAGCGCGCAGCAGCTCGGCGCCGCGGTCGAATCGAGCTACGCCTTCAGCGCAACGCGCGCGGCGATGATCGGGCGCACGGAGATTGCGCGCGCCTCGGAGCAAGGGACGCTCAGCGGCTGGCGCAACAGCGGCGTGGTCGATGCGGTGCGCTGGGTGCTCGGCTCGGAGCACGACGATGACGTGCCGGGCGGCGATGAGTGCGACGACAATGCCGAGGCGGGCGCGATCGCGATTGGCGAGGCTTTTCCGTCGGGCGATGAAGCGCCGCCGGCGCATCCGAACTGTATCTGCGCGCTCGAAGCCGTAGTCAGTCAGGAGGGGGATGAGCAATGAGTAGTAGTGTGAGCGCGCCGGATCCGGCACTGACACTCGAAAAGGAGATCGGCGACTGGTACAACGGCAACCTGCTCGAAGCGCCGCGGCTGAAAAAGCTGATCGTGTTGAAGCATCTGCGGCTCGATATGCCCCATCTCAGTACTCATCCGAACAGCCTCGAGAGCGAAATTCGCAAAGAGCTCAAGGCGCTCAAGGCGGCGAAATGAGCGAATCAATCACCGGGCTGCGTCTGGCGAATGCGGTTGATCGGCTTGAGCAATGCCGCAATGCGATGATGGACGCGCATACCACGTTCGTTGCGACGCGCGCGGCGTTTCTGGAGCAGCGCGAAGCGGTGTCGCAATTGGTGCAAGGGCTCGAAGCCCCGGACACCCCGGCCACACCCGCAGGAGGATCAGCGCCCAAGCAAAATCATCGCGGACGGCCACACGACGGCGAGCGTCGGGTAATCGAATACCTTGCGGCGCATCCAAGGGTCGAACTCGATCAGATAGTCGCCGCACTTGCCATGAGCCCGGCTTATCTGCGTAACAGGCTGCTCCCGAAACTGCGGCTCAAGGGGCGGATTGTGAATAACCTCGGCCGGTGGGAGGTTGTGCCGTCGGCCCTCAATGGAGCCGCACATTGAGCGAACTGACGCCGCACGGGTTGCCCTTCGTGTTGCCGTCGGCGCTGGCGGATAAGTTGCGCGCGCGCGGCGTCGGCGCGGGATTCTTCGGCAAGGTGACGTTTCATTTCGAGCACGGTCAGGTTGTGCGAGTCGAGACGATCGCGGTCGATACGCCGGCCTTGAGCGCGCGCTTCGTCAAGGGTGATAATCGCTGACACCGACTAGATAGTTCGGGTATCGAGCGGAATCGAGCCCCAGCCGTTCGCGTGAAATCGCGCGGGCGCTGGGGCTTTTGGCTTTTTTAGGGGAGGTGCGGCGGGATGAGGCGGATAGTCGATAGACTCAGCGCGCTGGCGGCGCTGCTCATGGTGGCGGCGGCGGGCGCGTTTGCCGATCAGCCGCAGCCGGTGGCCGTGCCGCCAAATTTGTCGCTGCACGGCGCCGACACTATCGATTGCGTGCGCGGCTCGCGGCAGGCGGCCACTCTACTCGCGAGCGAAACCTTGACACTGGCCTGCTCATTAGCCGCGAGTCCAACCGGGCAGATCGACTTCGAGCTGCGGGTGTGTCAGGACGCGATCGGCGGCCGGACCTTGACCTGGAACAACAGCAACCTGGTCTGGAGTTCGGGCGTCGCGCCGACGATGCCGAGCGCGGCCGGCGCCTGCCTGAATGAACGTTTCCGCTACGATGGCGCGAGCTTTTATGACCTCGCCCCGCCCGCGGGCGCGACGATGGCGTTACCGGTCACGGCCGCGAATGGCGGCACTGGCGACAGCGTGGGGCGCGTCACCAAGACGAATGGGACGTACACCAACGGCCCGAACGGAACGACGCTGAACGAGCTGGCGGAATTCACGTACACGAATGTCGCGGCGCCGGCGCTGGTGCAGGAGTTCAACGGCACTGCGACGGGCCATACCGCGCCGATCGGGGTGGTCACGGCGGGCGCTGGCACTTCGGGTACGCCGACGATTGTGCATAACGGCCTGGTTGCGGTCGATTTCGACGGCCAGACCACGGCGGCTGATATTGCGACTTATTCGACCAGCAGCGCAACCCACACCATGCACGACTGCGGAGTCACGCAGAGTAGTAAATGCACCACGGCGGCGCTGGGCGTAATCCTGACTGCCAACTCGGGCGCGGGGACCAACTCCAACGTCAACCTGACGATGAACGCCCCGGTGCCGAGTTCGCTGGCGGCCAAGCTGATCACGGGGGGCAACACTACTGTGACTGCGCAGACCGGCACGCCGCCCGCGCAGAATCTCTGGACGACAATCGCTTCGGCGACCATTCCAGCAATGCCCGGTGGTAGCCCCGGAATTGGCAATATGGAATCACGCCTGATTCCTGGCAGCCTTGGTGTCTTTACGCTGGACGCTGTGCCAACCGACCTATGCTGCGAACTGAGTGTTGCTTCACTGTGCGCATCTGGGGCTCAAACCCAGATCGATTCTCACTGCCTTGGAGCCGCGTACCTGGCGACGTTAGCGCCGAATACGTCGTACCAGCATATCCCGTTTAATTTGGCTATTGCGAATTGGCAAGGATCGACAACCTCTGATAATCCACTTTCTTGCGGCAGTACCACGAGTCTGAAGTGTGTCTCCGCGGGCAATAATATCACGGTTCTTACCGCCCAGACTGGGGTGCTGGGATTAGCCGACGATGGTACGCAATCGTATGTGATGGAGATGCCGTTAATGGGCGGGGTGGGCCAGTGAAAAAGCCAATAATCGCTATCACTCTTTTGATGCTCGGACTAGGGCTGGCCTCAGCGCAAGTGCGCTTTACCGACTGTCCGATGTGGCTGCGGTTCTTCGGCAACGGCGGCGACGGCACGTTAGTCTCGAACACGACTATGAATGAGCAGGGAGAAAACGAGTACACATCGACCGGAGCATCTGGCACTACCCCGGGCGTCTCAGTCAATTTGCAGTCGTCGTCGGTTGTTACGATTACCTCAGTCAACACCGGCAACAAGCCTGCTGGTTCGTGGATAATTCTGGCGTGGGGTTCATGCACTTTCGCCGGAACTATAAACAGCAACAGCGTGACGAGTGCGACGACTGGCAACCTGGGAACGGCTTCGGGCGGAGGCTCCGGCGCGGGCGGCGGTTTTGGTGCAGCCAATGGCAGTAACGGCAGCAACGGGGTTCTTCCTGGTGGCACTGGACCGGCAGGTCAACAGCAGATGGCGGCGGCGGGCGCGGGAGGCACCAGCGGCATAGCTGGCGCTGCTGGAGCGACCCCGGCAGCGAACAGCCTGCGTGCCCTTTTGAACAACAATCCGATTGGCTTTCCCGCACTTGGCGGCGCAGCAGGAGGGGCAGGCGGTAGCAGTGGCGGCTCCGGTGGCGCGGGCGGCGCGGCCTTTATCGCCGCGTGTCTCGGCGGCATTACCTTCACCGGCACGATCAACGTGACCGGCGGCGCGGGTGGTGCAGGCGGAGCCAACACTGGTGGAGGCGGCGGTGGCGGCGGCGGCATGGTCATTTTAGCCGGTCCGACCGTGACCAATTCAAGGGACTATCATTCTGGCGGGCGGCGCGGCCGGAGTAATCGGCACCGGCACTTCGACGGCGGGCGGCGCAGGCGGCAACGGACTGAGCAAGGTCTATACGCACTCGCAGTAGTTATGCCTGACGCGATTGCGATCGTGGAGCAGATAACCTTTCTGCTGGACGGCTTGACCGAGCAGATCGGCGAGGTGTGCCCACCGGACGGCGTCATCTGCGGCGCCTTGCCGCTTTTGCGGGTGCTCCGGCCGCGAATAGCCAATGTCTCAACGCTGAGCGACAACCAGCTCAAGTTACTAGTGTCCTGAGTCATAAGAACGTTGAATAAATTATAGTCCGCACGCGTCTTTCATATAGGAGGAAGGACGGCGATGCGGACGGGGCGACCGATAGCACCTGTGAGCTTGACGGTGGCGGAGCGGGAAGCGCTGGAGCGCTGGGCACGCCGCCCGAAGAGCGCGCAAGCCTTGGCTCAACGCGCGCGCATGGTGCTGGAGTGCGCGAGCGGCAAGCCCAACACCACGGTCGCCCAGCGGCTGGGGTTGACCCACCAGACCGTCGGCAAATGGCGCCAGCGCTTCCTGGCGCGGCGGCTGGACGGCTTGCTCGACGAGCCGCGGCCGGGAGCCCCCCGCCAGGTGGACGATACGCAGATCGAGCGAGTGGTGCGGCTGACCTTGGAGAGTCTGCCCGCCGACGCCACGCACTGGAGCACGCGCGCGATGGCCAAGCGTTGCGGCTTGAGTCAGAGCATGGTGAGCCGCATCTGGCGGGCCTTCGCGCTGCAGCCGCATCGTGTTGAGGGGTTCAAGCTTTCCAAAGACCCGTTGTTTATCGAGAAGGTGCGCGATGTCGTAGGGCTTTACCTCAACCCGCCGGAGCGCGCGCTGGTCTTGTGCGTGGATGAAAAGGCGCAGATTCAGGCGCTCGACCGCAGTCAACCGGTGCTGCCCATGCGCCCCGGCCAAGCCGAGCGGCGCACGCCGGATTATCTGCGCTACGGCACGACCAATCTGTTCGCCGCGCTCGACTTCAAAGCCGGTACCGTGATCGGGGCGTTGCATCAGCGGCATCGGGCCATCGAGTTTCGCCAGTTTCTCCAGACCATCGACGACACCGTGCCGCGCGCCCTCGACCTCCATCTGATCATCGATAACTACGCCACGCACAAGACCCCGGCGATCCGGCGCTGGCTGGTGCAGCATCCTCGCTTCCACCTGCACTTCACGCCGACCGGCGCTTCCTGGCTCAACCTGGTCGAGCGCTGGTTCGCGGCGCTGACCGAAAAGCAACTGCGCCGCGGCGCGCACCGCAGCACCCGTGAACTCGAGGACGCCATCCGCCGTTATCTCGAAATCAACAACCGGCATCCCAAACCCTTCATCTGGACCAAAACCGCCGACCAAATCCTCGACTCCGTCGCTCGATTTTGTAAACGTTCTTTAGACTCAGGACACTCGTCTATTACAGCGATCGCAACATCTGGATCGAGAACGCGCCGCCGGCGCTGAACAATCCGGCGCCGCTGGCCGAGATCGGCTCGTGCCCGGGTTTCGAGTTTGAGATCAACGATGGCACCAACGGGCCGGGCTGCGACGCGCCGCTGAATCAGATCGGCTCGCAAACCCTGACCGAGACCAGCGGCACGCTGGCGACAATCAATCTGGCGGCCGGCGCGGGCAACTTCGTCAATCTGATCTTCGCGGACAATACCGCGACCGTGATCGCGAATCCGACCAACGTGCTCGCCGGATCGCATTGGATGCTCGACGTCTTCAACAACTCGGGGGCCGCACTGACCGGCGTGACGCTGGGAACGAATTTTCACAAGGATGCTTCGTGGGGGCTGCCGGCGACGGGCAAACGCAGGATTTGCCAAGTCGATGACGAATCCTCCGGCGTGGTGCTGATCGGGGCCTGCAGCGGCGATGAATAGATTGCGGCGGGCCGTGACTATCGCGCTGCTGCTAGTGCTGAGCGCGGCGCGCGCGCGACAATCGGCATCGTGCAGGACGCGACGACGCCGGTCAGATTCGCTGCGGGCAGCGGCGGCGGCGGCGTGAATCTGCCCGCCACGTCGACGGTCGGGAATGCCGTGCTGGTCGACGTGGTGTTGAATATCTCGACCGGGGTCGCGTCGGTCAGCGGGCAGGGCGCGAGCTGGGTGACGGTTTACGATTCGGGCAGCGCGTATAACAGTCATATCTATCAATTCTGCGGCAAAGTGGTGACGCCCGGGACGGCGGCGACGGTCGCCTATAGCGGTGGCGGCGCGGCGCTGGCGTCGATGCACGAGGTCTCGGACGCGGCGCTGTGCCGGGTCGATACGACCTATACCAGCCGGGTTAATGCGGCGGCTGCGCTCACGCTCGGGCCGACGCACGGCGGTATTTATCTCGGCGTACCGACGCGCAATCCGGCGGATCTGGTGGAAGCGATCGCCAGTCACAACGTCGGCGGCGAGGCGGTTACCCTGCCCGGCGCACCCTGGACGGCGTTTCACGGTTATCATCTGGCGACGATCGATCGGACCTATGACAGCGTCTACCAGATCGTTTCGGCGACCGGCCGTTTTGCTCCGGCGTTTTCGTGGGTGACGGCGACGGCGCACGCGGAGGGCGGCTTTATCGCGCTGCTTTCTGACGATTCACCGGCGCTCCCGGCGCCGCCGATCGTGACGCAGAATATCGGACCGTGGCAGGTCGGCCAGCCGGGTGATACGACGACTTGCCAGCTGGGCTTTCTGCAGCCGGGCGCGGTCGGCTGTCTGATCCGCATCAACGGCCGCGTGCTGTGGAGCGGGTGCAACCCGAATACCTATAACTGGGGACAGCTCGACACGATTATCGGCAACATGGTGGCGGCGGGAATCAAAGGGGCGCTGGATATCCAGCTCGGCGGTCAATCGGCGCCGGATTGCGAGCTGACGCGGCTGGCGGGGATCAGCGGCGCGATCTACACGACGAAGTATGCTTTCGGCGGAAATCCCACGCAGTTCGGGACGCCGATCGTGGCGTGCGACAATATCCAGTATATCATTCCGTGGAATTCGACCTGGATCGCCGACGCCGCGCAGGTGATCCGCGATATCAAGGCGCGGATCGTACTCGACGGCGGCGCGGCCGCGATTTTGCGCGTCAACAATACCGGCGAGGTGCTGAACGACGACGAGACCCGTCTGCCGCGCGATGGCACGGTGGCGGATACCTTCACCTGCTCGGGCTACGGCGCGCAGTGCGTGAGCGCGTGCGGCGCCGATCCGTGCAGCTGCGCGGCGCCGAACGACGCCGCGGCGCTGATCGCGGCGCCCTATTTTTACACGCCGAACACCGCGATCGGCGCGATCAACGCGCTCGATACCGCCTACTATGCGGCGTGGCCCGGCGTACCGATTGCGCATATGCTGCTGCCGACGGTCTATCCGCCGGTCGACCTCAACGGCAATATCATTGCGGCGCAGCAGTTCGACAAGCCCGGACCGAATGTGCCGGTGCTGATGGTGCAATCGGGGATCGTCAATTCAGGCGCGCAGCCTTACGCAGTGCAGAACAACGGCCTCGCGCCCTCGGCGACCCATCCGGAGACGGCGTACGTCTTCGTGCCGGTGGCCGCGCTGGTGGGGCTTCAAGCCGGCGCGGTCTTCACTGACAATCCGCACTTTACCGGCGCGGCGAATATCGCGATCCAGAAGAATACGCAGTACCAGGAGTTTTACGCGACGGACGTGAACTGGAACACGAATCAGATGACCTGGCTCTATAACGAAGACGTGGCGCTCGGGGCCGGCGGGCACAATTGGTTTGGGCGGCCGGCGCGCTGAAAGGCGGGCGTTGACACTCAGATCGCGGTGAAGAGATAATTCTAGGCAAAGAGCAGGATATCGAGCGGAATCGAGCCCCGTCGGGAGAAATCCTGCCGGGGCTTTTGCTTTGCGGGGAGCAGCGATTGATCAGTGATGCGGAACAGGCCGACCACGCACGCAGCCATTACAAGGCGGCGGCGAATCACGTCGCCGCGGCGGGCGAGCATCTGGACGGCTGGGAGGATGCGAGCGGCGGGGTCGAGAAGATGGCCGGCGCGCAGCTGTCGAAGGCCGCCTTCGAGATCGGCCAAGCCACCGCGCAGCACGCGATGGGCAAAAAGCACGTCGATAGCTTGATCGGCCGCGAAGGCTACGACGGTAACCCGGCGTTCGAAGCGGCGAAAGCGGCGTCGGGCGGAATGGGCCACGAGCTCAAGATGGCGGCCGAGAGTCATGCGGCGCTCCATCAGGCCGATCGCGAGCAGAACGGCGCGCAGATGATTGCGCGGCACAAGGACTTGCGCGGCCATCTGGCGAAGGCCTCGGCGCACGCCGAGGACGCTTCGACCGGGCTCGGCAAATGCCTCGAAGCGGGCGACAACGGCTCGACCAAAACGGCCAAGGTGCTGAAGGGCGAGCTGCTGAAATCGAGTCGCGATGATTTCCGGCTATGGTTGCCGGTCTGCAAGATCGACGAGCTGCCGGACGGCGCGTTGCTGGTTACCTGCATCGCGAACGTGAGCGATTTTATCGACTCGGACGGCGAGTATTTCACCCCTGAGGCGCTGGCAAAGGCAATGACCGATTGGGCGCCGTTCGGGAATATCCGTGAGCAGCACAATCCGTCGAAACCGGTGGGGACGATTCGTCAACCGACAATCGGCAAACTCGACGGTGAGCAGCCGGGATGGTGGATGGCGGAGCATCCGGAGACCAAGACGCCGGCGGCCTTTATGCGGGTCCATGTGCCGAATGTCGGCGACAGCAGAGAAACGATCGTCAAGTTGAAGGTCGGTCTTTTAACCGGTTGCTCGGTCGGCGGCAGCATCAACCCAGGCGGCCGTCAAACCGTCGAGGTCGAAGTCGATGAAAACGGCGTCGTGCTCAGAGAGGCAGCCTGACGGTGCCGACTAAACGCATCACAGCCGGCAAGATTACGGACGCCCGATTCTCCGAGGTCAGCTTCGTGGACCATCCGGCAAACTCGAAATCGACGATCAATCAGGTCGAGTTGGCGAAGCGCGAGGCCGCGAAGCCGGTGCTCGATGAGCTGATCGCGCAGGCGCCGCCGGCCGAGCGCGGAATTATCCGCGGCTTCTTCGAGAAACTCTTCGGGCTGCGCGAGCGCACGCCCGGGGCCTCGATTGCGACCGACAAAGCCGTCGCCGCCGATCCGGTCAAACAAGAAATTCAGCAAATTCTCGCCGATGTAACCGCCGAGGATATCGACGAATGGCGCAAGGGAGAAACCGACATGGCGCTCAGCGCAGAGGCTCTGGAATTGGTGAAGCAGGCGGTGGCCGGGCTCAAAGACGGCAAGGTCGAAAAGAAGCTCAGCATGGCCAGCAAGGGGCACTTCGACAATATGAAGAAGTGCATGGACAAGGCTGACGGCTGCTTCGGCAAAGGCGACTATGAAGACGGCACGACGCATTTCAACGCCGGCATGAACCACATGGCGAAGATGGATGCGACGATGGCCGATGCGGTCGAATTCGGCGAGGCCGACGACAAGAGTCCTGGCGATGCGGATTCGCCGGCCAAGGCCAGCCAGCTCAAGGATCTGGTCAAGGCGGCGGTGGGCGAGGCGACGGCGAATTTTAGCAAGCAGATGGAAAGCCTGCGCGGCGACCTCAAGGCGGCGACCGAAAAGAGCGCCGAACTGGAGAAAGAGAACATCTACCTGAAAGGCCAGGTCGATGCGCTGGGGAATCAGCCGATCAAGCCGAAGGCGCAAATCGGCGGCAGCTTCCTGCGCACGGTGCAAAAGGGCGAAGGCGCGGAGCATCTGGCGCGCGAAGCGGGGAACCTCGGGGCGAATGCGGCGGATATCGATCTGTCGAAACTCGACCCGAAGCATCCGGAGGCCTTTCGCACGGCGCTGACCAAGGCTTATGCGCAGCCGCAGCGGATGTCGCAGCTCAAGGCGGAAGCTGACCAGGCGACGTTATAAATAGTTCGGGTATCGAGCGGAATCGAGCCCGGCCGTCTGCGCGAGTGATCGTGCGGGCGCGCTGGGCTTTTAATTTTTTTACGAGGTTGAGGAGAGGCGGAAGGGGAGCAAATGAACGGAAACGCAATTCAGGAATTGGTCGAGGCGATCAGCGCCGACCCGCGGCTGCTCGACAGGCTGTCGAAAGGCGTCGGCGATCTGCTGCAGAAGGACGCCTTTACGCAGGGCGTCAATGGCCAGCAGGTGGTCTGGTACAACCTCAACCCGACGATCATGTTTCTCTATCCTTACCTCGAGCAGGTGCCTTTGATCGCGGGCAATGCCGAGCGCGGGATCGCGCCGATTGCCCGGGTGCAGTCGAAGGGCGGCGCGGCGGCTCATTGGAAGACGATCACGTCGATTGACCCGGACTCGGTCGCGGGGGGCGTCGGGCGCGGGCAGCGCGCGGGCGCGATGCGCATGAACAGCAACGACCTCTTCTCGCCCTTCTATGGCATGGGCGTCGAGGTGCCGGTCGATTTCGAAACCCGCTACGAGGCGGGCCAGCTAACGCCGGAGCCGCTGGCGATTGCGAGCCAGTCGGGGCTGCGCGCGCTGATGATCAAGCAGGAAAAGATGGTGATCGGCGGCAACTCCTCGCTGGCGCTGGGAATCAGTCCGACGCCGACGGTGACCGACGGCGCGAGCTCGGGCGGCACCATGTCGCAGGGCGGCGGCACGCTCTCGGTGATTTGCGTCGCGCTGACCAACGACGGCTACCTGCGCGCGGTGCCGAACAATCCTGTGACGTCGGCGACGGTGGTGCCGGGCCGCATCGTCCGCCAGAACCTGGACGGCAGCAGCATCGCTTTTGGCGGGGGCAGCGCGCAGCCCTCCGCCAACGCAACGCTGTCGTTGACCGCGAGTCACACGGCGCTGGCGAGTGTCGCGCCGGTTTCGGGCGCGGTCGCCTATGCCTGGTTCTGGGGCGGCGTCGGCACCGAGACGCTGGGCGCGATCACTACGATCGCGGGAATCGAGCTCAAGGCGAATCCGACCGGCGTGCAGCTCGCGAGCTCGCTGACGGCGGATAACTCGAAAGACGGTCTGATCCCTGACGGGCTAATCACGCAGATGACCGGTTCGACCTTCGGTGCGGTCTCCAACAGCTACGTGAAGTACACCGGCAACGGCGTCGGTGCGGGCGGCGGCGCGGGGACGATCGGCGGCGGCAACGGCCTGACCGGCGACAACGCCGGCGGGATCGTCGAGTTCGACGCGCTGTTCAAAGATCGCTGGGAAAATTTCCGGCTGGGCTTCAAGGGCGGCTATATCCTGATGAATTCGCAGGAAATCGCCAATATAACCAAGAAGATTCTGCAGCAGGCAGCGGGTTCGACCTCGCTGTTCCGGACCAGTCTCGAATACAACGCGCAGAATATCGTGGTCGGCCGGCGGATCACCGCCTACCACAATAAGTACACGAATGAGGATGTGTCGATCGAGGTTCATCCGTGGGTGCCGGCTGGAACGGTGATGTTTGCCAGCTCGCGGGTGCCGTATCCGATGGCGAATGTGACGAACCTTCTGGAATTCGAGGAACGCCAAGGCTTCTATCAGATCGATTGGCCGCTCTCGACGCGTCAGTACCAGAGCGGTTTTTACTGGGACGGCGCGTTCAAAAATCACTTCACGCCGGCCTTCGGGATGATCTCGAATCTGGGGAACAACTAAAGCGCCGCACGCAGAGGCAGAGGGAAAACATGATCAAGGCAATTCGCAATCTCACGCTCGCTGCGGCGGCGTGCCTGTTGTCGCTGAGCGCGCCGGTACTGGCGGCTAATCAGACCCTGACTTTCAAAGCCCCGCCGAATGCGCTGGGCACCACGATGCAGCTGCAGAACAACGGCGTGGTGACGGTCGGCGCCAACGGCTTGGTGACGATTCAAGTCGCGAATCCGATCGGCGGCGCTTGCGCGGCCGGGACACAGTGCGACTATACCGGCAAAGACATCATGCGGCTGCTGGCGGCCGGCTTCCAGATGCTCACCGGCGAGCCTTTCTCGATCAGCTGGGATGGCGCGCTGGGCGGCTTGGGCAATGCTGCGGTGAAGCCGTTCGCGGCGCCGTGCGCCGGCACGTTCAGCAAACTTATCTGCACGGCGATATTGACCGGCGCCTGCACGACCGGGCCGACGATCAATGTCGGCGATATCACGGCGACGACTACCGGCACGGCGGTTTCGCCGACCACGGCGGTCGCTACGCTCGCCAGCGCCAACGAGACGCTGGTCTTTGCCTACAACGACACGATCGCACTCGAGCAGACCGCCACGACTTCGTCTTGCACCGCGCCGAGCTATAGCTGCTCGGCCAATCTGGTCTGCTCGTAAGGAAAAAAGGGAGCGATTTTTATGGAACTGGTATTTGTGCTGAACGGCGGCAAGTACGGCGGTGTCGAGCTCAGCGTCGATGGCACGCCCTACGAAGTGCGCCACGAAGGCTCACGCGACGTCGTCAATGTGCCCGACAAGGTGGCGCATCTGCTCGAGGGCCATGGCTGGTCGCCCACCGGCGTCGCCACGGCGCGGATGGTCGAGATCGCGGTCAACGCGGAGAAGGCCGCCTCCGACGAGCGCAAACGCGCGCGCATACAGGAGCTGCTCGACCTCGGCGTGCCGATGAACCAGATCATGCTGCACGGGGTTGATCGGCTGACGGCGATGATGACGCCAGGCGCAGATGCCGGCAATGCCGCGCTGCAGCAGCGAATTGACGCGCTCGAAGCCAAGCTCGCCGAAGCGACCGGGGCGAAGAAAGTCAAGAAGAACGGCGAGGCGGATCAGCCTGCGGCCTAGTCGATGGCCGGGGATCCGACAGATCTGTGCGCGCTTGCAGACGCGAAGGCATGGCTGAATATCACCGATACGACGCTCGATGCGCAGCTCGCGCGGCTGATTACCGCGGCGAGCCGCTTCATCACGTCGTGGCTCAACCGGCCGCTGCTCGCGATGGTCTACAACGAGAAGCGCAACGGCTCGGGGACGGCGGCGATGAGCCTACTGAATCCGCCGGCTTTCGCGATCAATTCATTGGTCGCGGATACTGTGACGGTCGCGCCGGCGCCAGACGCGCTCAGCGCCGGCTACAGCTTCGACGAGGACTCGATCTGTCTGCAGCCGCCGGTGGGACCCGGCAGAACTCGGCGATGTATTGGCTGACGCGCTTCACGCGCGCGGCGCAGAACGTGCAAATCAATTACGCGGCGGGCTATGCGCTACCGAATCAGCTGACGCCCGATTGGCCGGGCGGAACGCAGGCGGTGTTCTTCGGCGGGACAATCATACCGACGTCGAACAATGCCGGCGGCTTCGCTTATGTCGCGACGCGCGGCGGGGCGACCGGGGCTTCGCGGCCGAGCTTCAACCAGTCGGCGGGCGGAACGACTGCGGACGGTGCGATCGTCTGGGCGAATCTCGGCGTGACGGCGATTCCGGCGACCTTTCCGAACGGGCTCACGACCGCGCTGCCGCCCGATCTCACGCAGGCCTGTATCGAGCTGGTCGGATTGCGCGTGCGCGAGAAGGGGCATATCGGGCAGCTCTCGGTCGGGATGGGCGGCGAGCAGACGATTCAGTATGTACGCACGTCGATGCCGGCGAGCGTCGAAGAACTTTTGCAAACCTACCGGCAAGTTGCGCCGGTGATGAATTGATGGGCTGAGGCGGAGGAAGAGCATATGGCGCAGATCACAGTCGGCGGAACCGCCTCACCAGGCAGCGCACCGCAAGATAGTCCGGTCCTGATTGCAGGTTCGGACAGCACCAACGTCCGGACGATCGCGACTGACGGCGCGGGCCGCGTCGCGGTGATCGGCGGGCAGGCGGCGGGCGCGGCGGTGGTCGCGAATCCGGTGCTCACGGCGGGCACCGATGGCTCGAACGTACAAACCGTCGGGGTCAATCCGCAGAATCAGCTCAAGGTCTTGAGCGAGGGTCAGAAGACCAGCTACACCGCGGCGATTCTGGGCTTTACGCCGGCGGCGACGGCGACTGATTTCGCGGCGATCACCGGCAGTGCAAGCAAGACCGTGCGCGTGACCAAGGTCACGGTAACGGGCCTCGCGACGGCGGTGGCGTTGACGGATGTGCTGGCGATCAAACGCTCGGCGGCAAATACCGGCGGGTCGCCGACCGCGGCGACGATTGTCGCGCATGACGCCAACGACGCGGGGGCCTCGGCCACCGTGCAGACTTACGGCGCCAATCCGACGACCGGCACGCTGGTCGGCAATCTGGGAGCGAAGAAACTCGCGCTCGGGGTCGCGGCAACGCCAGTACCAACGGTCGAGTGGCGGCCCGGCCTGCAGAATGAACGGGCGTGGGTGTTGCGCGGGACCGCGCAGGTGCTCGCGCTCAACTGGAATAACGCGGCGGTGCCGGCGGGCACGTCGCTAGATGTCGAGATTACCTGGACTGAAGAATAGATGATTTCGGTCGTACTCACCGGCGATGCCGAGGTGCGCGCGCGCTTCACGCGGCTCGGCCCGGAGATTCATTCGCGGCTACTGCGCGAGATGGCGCGGCAGACGATCGCGCTGCAGAACTACGTGCGCAACGACAAGCTCTCGGGCCAGGTGCTCAAGACGCGCACCGGCACGCTGCGGCGCTCGATCAATCAGCGGGTGGAAGATCGCGGCAGCGAAATCGTCGGGATTGTCGGTGCGGATTTGGACGCGGCGCGCTATGCGGCCGCGCACGAATACGGCTTTCAGGGGCTGGTCGCGGTGCGGACTTCGGTGCGGCGAATTGAGCAGGCGTTCGGCCATCGGATTGCGCCACGCGAGGTTAATGTCTCGGCCCATTCGATGCGGATGCATCTGCCGGAGCGCTCGTATCTGCGGTCGTCGCTGCACGAGATGGAAGGCGCGATCACCGACGGGCTGCGCGGCGCGGTCGGCGAGGCGGTCAATGGCTAGCCCGCCGAAGTTACGCGCCGGGAGGCGCTCTACTAGTGCAACTGCCACGCGAGACGATCTATTCGACGCTGTTCGCCAAGCTGCAGGGAATCGCCGGCATCAGGAATTTCACGCGGCGGCCGAATCAGTACGCCAATTACGCGCCCGAGGAGATGCCGGCGCTGCTGATGATCCAGCGGCAGGAGATTCCGCACAAGGCGAAAAAGGGCGTGCCCACAACGTGGGAGCTGCACATCGAGGTGCTGATCTATCTGAACAGCGGGTCGGATGTCGCCAACGCCGTGCCGGCGACGGGAATCAACGCGATCATGGACGGCCTCGAAGCGACAATCGAGCCCGATGCGGTCAACGAATGGGCGCCGCATCTCGGGCTCAACGGCGTTTACACGGTCAAGTTCGAGGGGCCGGTGCAGATTATCGAGGGGCTCGAAGATCAGAGCGAAATCGTCGCGCGGATCGTGATCGTCGCGCTGTGACTCAAGCTTGGTTTGGGCGTGTAGCGGAGGAGGGGCGATAGATGTCGGTGCAACCGTTTGTTTTCGGCTCGGGAATCCTGTGGGTGGTGCCGCTCCAGGATATCAACGGCAATACGATCGCGACGCCGACGCCGCAGCGCTTCACGCTGCAGGACATGACGCTCGATATCGACACGCCGGTCAAGGAGCTGACCGCGCTCTATCAGTATCCACTGGCGATCGGCCGCGGCGCGGGCAAGGTCAGCGGCAAGGTGAAGTTCGCCAACGTCAATATCGGGCTGCTGAACTCGGCGTTTTTTGGCGAGACTGGCGCGCCGGTGGCGGGCGGCGCCAATCAGGTCGTGCCGGTCAACGACGAGGCGGCGACGATTCCGGCCACGCCCTATCAGGTGACGGTCGCCAATTCGGCGTCGATCAGCGCGGGCAATCCGATGACGGATTTGGGCGTGCGCTACGGCGGCACCGGCGCGGCGGGCGGACAATATCTGACGGCAGTGGCGAATGCGCCGACGGCGGGCCAGTACTCAGTCAATCTGACGAGCGGGGTTTACACCTTCAATTCGGGCGATACGACCAAGGCGGTGCTGCTAGATTATTCCTTCGCGCCGAACGCCAGCAGCAACCAATCGATTCTGATTCAGAGTCATCTGCTGGGGACGCAGCCGATCGTGAAGTTGATCGGGAAGTCGGTCTATGGCGGCTCGAATATCAAGCTGGCCTTTCAGTTCAATCAGGTGGTTGGCAGCAAGCTCGGCTACACCACCAAGACGACAGATTTCGTCTACCCGGAGTTAGATTTCATGATGTTCGCCGATGGCGGTTTGAACCTCGGAATCATCACCGGCGCGTTCTTTTAGGCGCGGGGGCGGGAGAGGGGTTAGGCCCGGGCGGCGCGAGCCGCGCCGGGCCTTTTTTGGTGCTACTCGCGAAGAGTCGGGATCGAAGAAAGCTTTTTCTTGAGCTTGCGGTTCGCGTGCCACAGGTCATAACGGCCCTGTAAATTCATCCACAGCTCAGGGCCATTGCCGCAAAGCTTACCCAGCCGGACCGCCATCTCCGGACTGATCGCCGTATCGCCCGCCATCACGCGATGAAGGGTCTACCGGCTCACGCCGAGCAGGAGGGCGATTTCGCCGATAGTGCGGCGGCCCATCGCCGGCAGAATATCGCGGGCAAACAGCACGCCAGGATGCGTCGGCGGGCGGGTAATCGCGCGACGATCGGCCCTTGTGCTTGAAGCTCTTGATCACGGAATCATTCATAACGAGCGACATAATGTCAAGTGTAATGCGACAAGAGGGGTTGTGAGGCGGCGGGCAGAGGGCGCTAGCAACTCGCGTGCGCCGGACCAAATAATCGAAGCATCACACCGCCGCAAGGGGGTATCGAGCGGAATCGAGCCTTATGACGTTCTACACCGGAAAAATTCGCGAACCGCTGCTTGAGGGCGTCGAGATCGACCTCAAGGGGCAAAAATTCACCGTGCCGCCGTCGAATATCCGGCGCGAAAAGCTGATGATCGGCGATAGTTACGTCCTGCAAAAGGGCGTGGACCATCAAACGCCGGAGCAGCAGACCGCCTTCACCGACGCCCTGATTCATGTCGCGCTGGTGGCGCTGGAGCCGAACTATCCCGAGCTGACGAGCGCGCTGCTCGAGGAGCAGCTGCAGACCAGGGACCTGATGCCGATCTTTATCGCGCTGCGCAAGGCCAATGGCTTCAACGACGAGGAACCCGCCGCGGGGGAAGTGGCGGGCCCGCAGGGCGGGCCAGCGACGCCGGCGACTGGGATTTCCTGATAGCTCATCTATGCGCCTGCTATCACTGGACGTGGGGCTACGTCGAAAACGAGCTGACGATTCCGCAGGTGCGCGCGCTCAACGGCTACCTGCGCGAGCATCCGGCGACGCATATTCTGGCGGCGGCGTTGGCCGGCTACGAGGCGCCGGCCAAACCGCAGGAGCAATCGCTGGATACGCTGCTGGCGGCCTTCGGCGCGGCCGGTTTCAACGTCCAGGGCAAGATCGAATTACCCAAGAACTAGCGCTGCGCGTGTGCTTAGCGCCAACGGGGAAAATCGATGGCTGATGATCAAATTAATGTCCAGATAACCGCGACCGACGATGGGCTGAAGGCGGGGCTCGACGAGGCGAAGGCCGCGGTCGAACAACTGCCCGAGGGGATGAAGGCTGCCCAAGGAGCCGCGGATGATTTCAGCGATACGCTGAAACGGGTCGGCGAGGTCGCGGCCGGGGTCTTCGGCGGGCTGCAAATCGAGGAATTTGCGTCGAAGATCAAGGAAGCATTCAACGAAGCGATTTTCGGGACGGCGGAGTGGGCGGAAACGCTCGAACACGCGAGTCTTACGCTCGGCGCAGGGCACGCAGACGGCGACGCAGGCCTTTCGCAAGATGGGCGAAGATATCGCGCTCTCGATCGCGAAGAGCGGGATCAAGGATTTACTGCTCGGCGGCAAGGAAGGTTCGTTCGGCGCGGCGCTCTTCGGCAAGGAGGGCGCCGGCGGCGGCCTGGCGGGCATCGGCGCGTCAATTTTCGGCGGGCCGGCGGCGACCGGGGCGGTCAACAAGCTTTTCGGTGACGCCTTCAAAGCGGCTGAGCCAGCAGTCAAGAGCCTGTTCGGCGAGGCCTTCAAAGGGCTCGGGAATGTAGTCGGGAATCTTGCCGGCGGTAGCGCTGCGGCGGGCGCAGGGAATGCGGCCCAGAACGCAGCGAAGGCCGCCGCGGCTCAGGGCGAAGCCATGAACAACGCCTTGCAAGGCATCCTGGGGCCGTTAGGAAAAATCCTGCAGACCGCGATGACGCTTGCCCTGATTCCGCTGCATGCGATCAGCGCGGCGCATCTGGCCACCGCCGTATCGCATTTCGCCCTTGCCGAACTGCATCTGGCGCAGGCGCTAATCCATACGACCCTCCTTACGCTCATCGCGCTGTTCAGCTCACCTGCCGGGGTCAAGCCATTTGGGTTCGCCAGCGGCGGCATTGTGCCCTCGGCGGCGGGTGGTATGACAGTCGGCAACAGTGGGACTTTCGCGATTTTGCATCCGCGCGAGATGGTGTTGCCGGCGCATCTGAGCGAGCGGGTGCAGCGCGCGTTTCCGCGTGGCGGTGAGGAAGGCGCGGGTGGCGCAGGCGGCGGCCACACCTTCGTCAATCACTTTCATATCGAGGCCACGGACGGGGACAGCGTGGCGCGCTTATTGATGAACAATCGGGGGGCCTTGGTAAACGCGCTGCGCGGCGCGATCCGCGGGGCGATGCTCGAGGTCCCGGCTTAAGCGAACGATGAAGGCTGCGACCGCCGCGCTACAGGCTCTTCTGGCGTCGCCGACCGCGCAACTGCTGACGGCGGACCTCTACGCGATCACGCTGGTCACCGGCCAGGTGCTGCGCTGGTCCTCGCTCGACCGCGACACGGTTTTCAACAGCAACGTTTACACCAAAGGCGACCAGGCGGTGAGCCGCACGGCGATCAAGCAGCAGACGCTGCGGCAGTCGCGGGAGGCGGCCTACGACGTCACGATTACGGTCGCGGCGCTGGGGACGCCGATCGTCGCGCTGGGGCTGACGCTCAAGCAGGCGCTGGTGGCCGGGCTCTTCGACGGCGCGACGGTGACCGTCAATCGCATCTTCAATCCGGCGCTGCTGACGAATGGCCAGGCGAGCGTCGACGCGACCGCGTATGGCTCGGTGGTGCTGTTCGTCGGCTTTGTCGCGGATGTGGAAATCGGCGCGGTCAAGGCTGACGTCGTCGTGGTCGCGTTCGGCACGGGCCTGCGGCCGAACGAGAATTTCGGGCTCAAGCGCGCGGATATCGACCTCGGCAACCGGATCGTCCGGGTCCGGCAGACCTTCTCGCGCTGGGGCGAGGGCACGGTCAAGAATAAGCGCGCGCGGCGCGACCTCGTGATGACGGACGCCGTCTATGCGGCTCTACGCGCGCAGATTTCGGCGACC